>Ga0209062_1000065_pt1 | contig 414735 bp, 383 predicted proteins | sample Coa_R2_2_FD_187158 | JGI IMG/M metagenome (GOLD analysis project Ga0209062, IMG submission 187158) | Surface soil microbial communities from Centralia Pennsylvania, which are recovering from an underground coalmine fire - Coalmine... | ecosystem: Environmental > Terrestrial > Soil >...
CGGTTACCAAATTGCTGCTTGTACTGCGCTTCGCCCTCTCCATATTCGATCAGCTTCACCCCGTGCTCTGGCGCGTGGCGAATGACCTCCCAAAGCAGGAGCCGGCCCGGCGAGAGGCCTTGCATGCTCGGATCATAAACCGGAAACCACCAGCTCAGCAGGTCATGGCATTGCAGCCCAAGGTGTTGCGCCAGGACCTGGCTTCCCGCGCGGAGCCGCGCGGCAACCACCCTGCATTCCGTGGCAGGTGTCTCATTGAGCGCCTCGATGAGGCGAAGGCGGCTCGGATCGTCGAAGGGATCCTGCGCCGCTGTTCGCCGGTATTGCCGCCTCTTGCGGTCAATGAGATCAGCGAGCTGATCGGGCGGAACACGGTCAGCGCTCTCGAGAACCAAGTTTCCATAGCTCTTCTCCGCACGACGCTGCTGTCGCTCGGTGTCCCGCACAAGACCCCGGTTGCGGCTCAACAGCCCGGCGAAAAACGCGTCGGGCCCCTCCTCGATCGCGGTCAGCCAGGCGGGCTCCCACCTGTCTGCCTCCAGGCCAAATCGCACGGAGTCCTCGATCAGATGGCTGAGCTGCAAGGAAGCGAGGCCGGCGAGGCGAAGGAGCGATGCGGGATCAGTTCTCAAATCCACTCCAGCGATCAAGCCGGCGCCTTGAGAGAGATTTCCGCCTATCAGCTCCGCGAGGCGAAGCCGTTGATGCCATGCGCTGCGGAACTGGAACGGCAGGAACCCGCGAATACCCGAACCGTCGTGCAGCACGGCCACATAAGCCCGGCCGAGCGCCTTCTCGCAGACCAGTGCAAAGCTCGGCGTGAGGAACGCCCGGCGAAAGGCGGGCATCTCGTCGAGCAGTTGCCGCCATGCCGCAAGCTCGCTCCTCCCCAGGGCCGAAGGCCTCATCACCTCGGCTCGCAGCTTATCCTCCCTCAACTCACCGCTCCGTGCACTGTTGTTGGAATCGCCTCGACTAAGCTCGTACTCCTGTCGTTGCCGGCAGTACAGGTGACCCCTAATGTACTGCCGCTCTCATTCATTTGACCTCCCCTCGGTAAAATCCGCTTCATGATCGACAATACCCCGTTCTTCATCATCGGGTCGGGCCGGTCGGGCACGACGCTGCTCCGTCTGATACTGGCGCGGCACTCCCGGCTGCACATTCCGCCGGAGACATGGTTCTTGCGCGACCTCGTGGCGGAGCTGCCGCTGTCGGCTACGCTCACCCCGAGCCAGGTCGAGCGCGCCGTCGCGATCATGACGACGGGCTATCGCTGGCCCGACATGGGCATAAGGCCCGAAGAGCTGCGCGGTTGGGCGATGGCACTCGAGAGGCCGAAGCTCGTCGATGTGGTGGGGCTCGTCTATCGCTTTCACCTCGAAAGAGCCGGCAAGGTTCGGTTCGGCGACAAGACCCCGATCTATTTCGACATCGTCCCGCAATTGGCGACACTCTATCCGGGGGCCAAGTTCATTCATCTGATCCGCGACGGACGTGACGTCGCGATCTCTTGGATAAACCTCAATTACGACCGGTACTACGAACGGCCCGGTTTCGAATGGACCTCGGTGATGGCAAGGCGGCAGGCTTATGTCGGAGGGCCTCATTGGCAACAGATCATCGAGATCAAATACGAAGACTTAGTTGCTGATCTCGAGGTGACGGTCCGGAAAATCTGCCGCTTCCTCGGGGAAGAATTCGAGCCGGGAATGCTGGATTACCAGGAAGGGATCGAGCTCGTTCCAGCCCGGGAGCGGCACATTCACGGCAAGCTCGGCCAGCCCGTAACAAAGGATTCGATCGGCCTCTGGCGCAGCAAGCTCTCCGCACTCGAATGCTTCGCGATGGAGTCTTGTCTCTCCCGCGATCTGCAGGACCTTGGATATGAGCTGCGATTCTCGGGTGCGGCATGGCGGCCGCTGCTCGACCTCACGGGCCGCTTCCTCTATACCGTCGCGCCGCTTCTGGGGCGCACGGTCCGATATCTGCGGCGACGCAATCTGCTGCAGGGGGTCCATTTATGACGCTAGTCAAGGTCGGGTCAGTGGAGCGCGGCGAAGCGCCCCTTAAGGACTGTTACCGACCGGATGATCCACCGTCTCACGACTTGCTTTTTCTGCTCGGTCACCAATCCCAGGAAAATGACGCTGATCACCGTAGCGCTGCCGATCAGCGGACCGCGGACTAGCGGGTTTTCAGAGCGGATGAACGCACTGAAAAGGTGCAGCAAAGGTAAATGAAAGAGATAGAGCGAAAACGTAAAACCGGCGGTCCAGCGGATCAGTCGATCGACCCCGCCAAACCAGAGCGCGATCCCGTTCGCGGCGATGATGTTGACCCCAATCGCGGCGGCCAAAGCATAATCGGATGGGCTGTAGTTGGGCGGAAATAGGTTGAGATTGACGGTCACGCGCGGTCGCAACCCGATCGCAACGGCCGCTCCGAGCGAAAGTATGAACAACGACCAAGCGAGGCGAGGAGACAATACCACATATCGCGATATGCGGAACGCAACCGCACCGAAGAGCCAGGTTGGCAAGAGCAGCAGGATTTTAGGCCCGGCAATCAGCATAGCGGCTCCGCACACGAGCGCTCGCCGCCTGCCTGCAAAATAAGTGAACCCAGCGAAGATTACGTAATACCAAAATTCGTAGGGCAGCGACCAAAAGGCATCGTCACTGAAGAGCGGAATGTCAGCGAGCCAGCTCTCGCTGAGGAAACTCACAGCAGCGCCGACGCGCAATAAGGGCGCGGTCTCGCGGTCCAGCAGATAGACATCGGGACTAGCCGCCATGCCGATGCGATCGAGCAGGAAGGCGAGGACTATGGCGGGGATCACGACCGAATAGAGCCGGGCTAGTCGGTTGATCGCATACTGCTCGAGCGTTCTGTCCTTCGTCGCGGCCGTGAAACTGATCACATAACCGGAAAGCACGAAGAACACGATAACGGCACTGTGCCCATAGGGCTGGATCTGCCAAAGGAATCCGCCGCTCAATTGCGCGATCGACAGATGCGACAGAAAAACCAGACCAGACGCGTTGAAGCGCAGTAGATCGAGGTAGGTGGAAGTGGTCGGTCGCATCAGCGATTACCGTTGAAAGCCAGATTACTGAACTGGTGTTACAACTGCTTCCCGTTGCGATTTCAGTCCAAACAGGCCCGAGAACAGACGGTGCCATACCTGCTTGCGACGCTCTGTCAGTTCGGCGATCACGAACATCATGGCCAGCGCCCCGGGGAACATAACCAGGCGCGTATACCAAGAAGATGGTGACCATGGGGCGAGAACAGTAAGGAGCTGGCACAGGGGTACGTGAAACAAATAAATAGTGAATGTCGCTCCTGCGGTCCACCTTATAAAGTGGGAAAGTCGATTTAAAACAGGACCAAACAGAGATGAAACGGCTCCGAAGCCAACCAGATGTGCTGAAAACGCCAATGATACTAAGTACTTCTGCAAGTATTTGAGATCGGTGGAACCAGGAGCTAGGCACCGCGTCAGTGAACATATGCTGATGCCAAGCCCATGCTTCGTATGCTGCCCAGCGCGCCTGTGCACAAACCTGCTCCCGCTGTCTTGCCGATTGCGCATCGGTCAGAAAGGCGGTAAGTCGCCACTACGAGCAGCCACAACGGAAAAAGGGAAAGAATATTGGATCAAGCGACGCACATTGCTGCAACAGGCGCAATCGTCCGCCATCGTCCGCGCGCAAAAATCATGAGCCCGAATATTACATAATACCAAACCTCGTAACTCAGAGACCAATAAGATACATTGGAACCTTGAGTGATATGCCGCCACCAAAGTCGATTGACGAAGATTAGAATCGTCAGAAATTGAGTTATCTGTCCTCTGCTACATAATCCCAGGCCTCAGAATATAGATCGGGCCGCAATGTACGGCCGATTGTATCGAGGGTGAATGTGGCAATCATTGCCGGCAAAGATACCGAATAGACTCGGGCTAAGCGCGAGATAGTGTATGTAGCTGCTGAGGTCTCGCGCTGGTCGGTCACATATGCAATGACAAAGCCGGAGAGCACGAAGAAGACATCGACGGCCTCATCACCATATGGTTCGAACTGCCAGAAGAGCCCGCCAGTGAACCGCGAACCCGAGACGTGGGCGACGAATACAGTGAGCGCCGCAAAGAACCTGATGTTTCTGTACGTAATTGCTGATTCAAACCAGCATTATTATCAACTTTCAAGCATCCGGGCAAATTCGAGCCAGCTCCGGGTCACTGCCGCGCCCGCAACAAAATCATAGGCCGGCCGCCAGCCCAGGAGCGTTTTCGCAAGCTCGTTGGAAAATTCGAGATGAAAATCCTCGCGGACGATCCGGCCCTGATCCGGCCAGGCGGTCCATGCTGCGGGCGACGCATGTTCCGCTCCGATATTCTTCAGGGCATTCACCCGATCGGCCGAAAGCGCCTTTTTCAAATTCACTTTCGTCCAGCGGATGGCCGAGCGGAGGGCGGGAACCGTTGCCAGCTGGTCGTGGAAGTCGGACGACATCGCGAGCCGCTTCAGCGCCGTCAAATTCGATCGCAGCGACGGCCTCGCCGAACGCCAATAGGCACGGGCCGCATCGGCACTGACATTGAGGATCCTGGGTAATGGCCGCACCATTTCGGCAAAGGTCGTGTTGAAGTCGCGCCAGCTCACGGCGCGATCGGCGTTCACGAAGAATGCCTTGCCCAAGCCGCGATCGGTTTCGAGCGCGGCATAAATCGCATCGCAGACGTCGTCCACATAAACGGCGTTGCAGACCCCCTTCCCTTCATCGATCAGGCTGACCGCACCGGCGCGCGCGTCCTGCACGATGCGCGTCACAAACGGGCTGTAGGGCCCGTAGACGACGGTCGGGCGCAGGATGATTCCGGGCATGCCGCCATCGATCGCGCGCTGCACCACCCTCTCCGCCCGGGCCTTGGCATCGGAATAGGGCTCGCCGTAGCGGCCGATCGTCGCCGTTGCCTCGCGCGCGCATTCCGGCCCAGGGTTAGGGCCGTGCACCGCCATCGAGCTGATATGGACGAAGCGCTTGATCCCGGCTTCCCGGCACGCGCTGAGCAAGATCTTCTCCGCTCTTCCGGCATTGTTGCCATAGGCGAGGTGCACGACTCCGTCGCAGCCGGAGAGGGCCGAAGAGAGACTGGCTTTATCGTCGAGATCGCCGGCGACCATCTCGGCCCCGAGACGCCCGATCCGCGCCGCCTTTCCGAAATTGTGGACGAGAGCCCGATACGGCACGCGATAGTGCAGCGACAATCGCTCGCAGAGACGCGAGCCGATGAAGCCCGTCGCGCCAGTGATCAGGACTTTGCCGCAGCGCATACTGTCACCGGCCCGGCATCGACCCAGGGCTGGAGCATGGGACGGCGCACGGAATAAGCGGCCTCGATGATCTTGAGCGGCAAGAGCGTCGAGGCGATCGGGGTGATCGGAGGCTGCCTGCGGCGAATGGCCTCGGCGAAGTCCTCGAGCTGGGCCGCATACGGATTATCGGCACGGAACGGCATCGCGATCCCGTTCGGCCCGATGCGGCTCTCCAATCGTTCGCCGCCGATTTCCTGATGTATGGTCACGACGTCGCGCTCTGTAAAGCGGGCTTCCAACCGGCCTTTACCGCCGCTGATCCGAATTCCGTTGCGCAGATCGTGCGTCCAGCTCGCGGCGATGCGACATGGGACACGCCGACCATTGACAGAAAGCGTGCCGCGAATGACGCCATTTGTCTCGACGCCGCCCAAGGAATCATCCTCGTACTCGACCACAGCGACGTCGCCAAACAGCCAGACCACAAGGTCGAGGACATGGATGCCGCCGTCGAACATGACCCCGCCGGCAGTGATGCTCCGGTCGAAATAGGCGCCTGAAGACATCGGCCAAGCCAAAATATTGCCGAACTCGGCTTCGACCTCCTCGACTTCGCCGATGAAGTCGAGCGCCAGCAGCTTGCGCAAAATCCACATGTTCTTCTGGCAGCGGCACCACTGACCAACAGCCACGATCCGCCCAGCGCTTTCTGCCGCCGTGGCCATTTCGGCAGCATCAGCCGAGGAAGCGGCGACCGGCTTCTCGCATAATACATCGAGTCCCATCCGCAGGAGGTCGAGCGTCACCGGCAAATGCTGCCGCGGCCAGACGCAAACGATGGCGGCATCGACATTGCCGGCGAGGTCCTCGGTCCGGTCCGTGATCTTGGCGCGTAGGCCATAAAGCTGAGCGGCGGCTTCGGCGGTCCGCAAGTTGCGATCGCAGAGATAGCGAATGTCGTAATCGCGCAGCGTCACCAGCGCCTTCAGATGGCAAATCTGCGCGACGGCACCACAACCGACGATCCCGAGACGGATCGGCTTTTCGAAGGCAGAAGAGGTCATGCAAATCCCTCTGCGAGACCGGCCAACCGGATTTGCCGAGAAGCGGCTGGACCTGCGCCGCGATCGGGGTGGGACCGGGGCTTGCGGTCAACTCATGTAGCGGCAATTGGTTAATCAGGTGCTTAGATGACGAAGCGCGGGCGAGACGAAATGGCAGGATGATGGCGATGTCTATTTGATGCCGATGACGATCGCATCGAGCAGGGTCCGACAGGGCAGATGAGCGGCAAGCAAGCGGCGCAATCGCCGAGGGAGACGTCCGACAGCCTTTTCGCCGAGCCGAACGACGGGAAGCGGTAACCTGAAAGGGGTCCCCCTCAACCGGCCAAGAAAGCGCAGCTCGCGAAATCCCGCCCGGCGGAACAGGAGCTCGAGCTCGGATCGAGTGTATTCCTTCAGATGAAGCCCGGTCGCGGTCTCGTCGAAGTACTGCGAAATATCGTGCGGCCCGTTGAACGGGTGCGGAGTTACGCAGACATACTTGCCGCGAGGCGCCAGTACACGGTGAATTCCGCATAGCTGATTCAAGGCATCATCCGGATGAAGATGCTCCATGAGCTGATTGCTGTAGGCGAGGTCGACAGCGCCATCGGGGATGTCGAAGGAGGTACCGTCCGACAAGCAGAATCTGAAGTTCGCGGGCGCGTGCTGAGCGCCGGCGATCGACGCTGAAACGTCGACCGCATAGACGAATCGGCAATGCTGCGCGGCCGCAAAGGACAGGGCGCAGTCGCCTGCCCCAACCTCCATGAACACTGTCGATGGCGCCATGAAGCATTTGAGAACTGCCAGCTCGGCCTCGATTCTCTTCCTGCGCTCGTCGGGATTTGCCTTCTTGCGCAATTGCGGATGTTCACGGACTCGCTCGAACAGCTCGTCATAGACCTGCGCATAGAGCGACAGGCGATCGGCCGGCCGTGAATTTTTCAGGCGAAGCGCGAGTTCCTTTTCAACCAGGTAGTGCGCCCGCAGCTGATCGACGCTCCGGCCAGGAGGCGGCGCTTCCCGCAACACCACCTTACGCCCTTCGCCGCGAAGAGCGGAGCTGCGGCGTCCATGCCAAAGCGCGGCCAACGGCTTGCTTTCCCCTAGAGAACGCCGCTTCCACAGCGTGGGACAAAGTCTTCCGCCGAAAGATCAGCCAGAAGAGCGGTTCCGTACGGTTGGACAAGCATTCCTTCATCTGATTGCTTCCGGCAAGGAAATCGTAGGTCGAAGTGCCATCCTCGCGGCTGCAGCACATCGCTTCCCAATGGCTCAACAGCCCCGGCCGCTCACCCGGGATGCATTCGTAATCGAAGCCGCTTTGATAAGCGTAGACGCGCCGCCGATATCGGAAGTTGTAAAGGTAGCCGATCGCACGAGTCCCAGCAACGAGTTGAGTCAGCCGGATTTCATCAGCTCGAAAGCACCGGTCGATGAGCCGATGGTGAAACCGCGAGAAGGAGGGATTGGCGAAGGCCCCGGGCATACCGCGCGCTCGCCAGTAGCGTTGATGCAGCCGCACTAATTCTTCAAGAAACAGATGCGCCTCCGCAGTGTCGCGCGCCACCCTCAAGACGACGGCGCCGAGCGCCGCGTAGCGCCGCCTCGCCCGCCGAAGCTTGTATTGTGTCGATTTGCTTATCGATCCAATGGGATCGCGTGAGCCGACAAACTCCATGCGATACGAGGTCTTCGCATCGGCGATCTGCAGCGCAAAACCCTTCGGCAAACGGGCGACACGATAGCTCTCGGGCACGCCGCTGACGACGAGTTCGGTTCCCGAGGGGAGCAGAGATAGCAGCTTCGGCAGGAAGACCTCGGTGAGGAGGTGAACAAGTCGCCTGTCGATGAGCAATCCGTTATATTCGATCGTCAGGGCGTCGAGTTCGGGATTTCCGGTCTCTGCGACATAGAACCGGCGTCGCTTCTTGACGAGGATGGCAAGGCAGACCGGCTGCGCGGCAAGGCGCGCCTCGAAAATATGCGTTTCGGAATCGGCGGGTAGCAGCGACAACCAGGTTCCAAGCCAGCCCCAGGATTGGAAGAAGGACGGATCCGACCGCTCTTCGAGATCGCGCCAGCGCATCTCAAGGGCGGCAATCGCGGTTAACCGACTCAAAGAATATTGAAGGTCGAGGGGGGCGACGGTAGCTTCCGCCGGCAAGATGCTCTCCGTCCGATGCGCCGAATGCCCTGCTGGGCGACGGACAACAATGTGTAAGACCTCCGTGCACAGAAGGAAAGCCAGGATCAGTCGATCCGCTTCACGCTGCGCGCGACACCGCAGGATGCATCGGCCGGATCAACGATGACGCATTTCATTCGCTCGCCGGACTTCGCCAATCTTCCGCCAAGCCTTCTTGCCCTGTTCGAACAGGCTGCCGTTTCGGACGGCTTCTTCAGCCATCCGGGCTGGTATAGCGTCTTCTCCGATTTTGCGCTCGCGCCGAACAGCGAGACGCGGCTTTATCTGGACGACCTCGCTGCGCCGGCCGTAGCGATCCCGCTCGTTGTCCGCCCTGGAAAGGAGCGGATGATGGAAAGCCTCGCTAATTACTATAGCTGTCGCCACGACCTTCTGTGTAGAACGCCCGCTCCGGAAGCCAGTGTTACGGCGCTTGTCGAAAAAATCGCGAGTGAACGGCCGCAATGGGATCGGCTGATGTTCCATGCGCTCGATCCCCTTCAATCCTATTTCGCACCGCTCGCCAGCGCTTTGTCCCGCTGCGGATACTCCGTCGAAACCTACTGCCAGTTCGGTACCTGGTACGAAAATACCGCCGGCATGTCGTTCCGCGATTTCCTGGCTCGCCGCCCATCGCAATTGCGCAATATTTACAAGCGCAAACTCGCTGGCATCGAACGGCAGGCCTCTCTCGCGTTCAAACTTTACCACATTGGAGCTGGACTCGAGGAAGCCATCAGCGACTATGAGGCCATCTATCGTCAAAGCTGGAAACAGCCGGAGCCGCATCCGCTCTTCGTTGCGAACCTCGCTCGTTTCTGCGCGCGGCTCGGTGCGCTGCGGCTCGGCATCCTCAGCGTCGACGGGCGCCCGGCGGCAGCCCAGCTATGGATCGTCTGGCGTGGTGAGGCGACCATCTTCAAACTTGCACATGACCAGGTGTGGGATCGGTTTTCCATAGGCACCCTGCTGACAATGCGCATGATGGAACGGGTGCTCGATGACGATCGCCCGCAGCGCGTAGATTTCGGACGCGGCGATGATGCATACAAACGGTTGTGGTTACCTCACAGAACCGAGCGGTGGGGCATCATCGCGGTAAATTGGCGCACGCCACGCGGGTTTGTCGCCGCGTTGCGGCAGCGAGCTGGCGCGGCGAGGCGATTTATGACCCGGCGCTCGCAAGACTGACCTCCGCTGTCGGCGGCGCTGCCGGCGCGCTCTCATGCACGTCGCGCAAAAACGCGTCGAGCATCAGCATCGACCAGATGAGGGAGGCATAGTCGCGCCGGCCGCTGGCATGCTCCTCGAATGCGTGCCTGAGGTAATCGAGGTCAAACCATCCCATCGCATGCAGTCGAGGCGCGTTGAGCGCCTCCCTGACGCGCCGTCGCAAGGGACCCCGGAACCAGTCCGCGAGGGGAACCGAGAAGCCCTGCTTGGGCCGATAGAGAATGTCCCGAGGCAGCCGCGGCTCCAGAGCTCTTTTTAGCACATACTTGCCGACCGCCCCGCGCAGCTTGAACGATGCCGGCAACCCCGCCGCCCACTCGACGAACACATGATCAAGGATGGGGGCGCGCACCTCGAGTGAAGAAGCCATGCTGGTGCGATCGACTTTTGTCAGGATATCGCCCGGCAAGTATGTCTTGAGGTCGGTATATTGCGCGCGTCCGACCGGGTCGTCGGCAGGGGCTGCATTATAATAGGCGGCGAGGTATTCCTTGGCATGATAGCCCTGCAACTCGCGGCGGAATGCTGGTGCACACAGACGCCGTCGAATCTCATCGTCGAGCACCGACACGTTATGGAAGTACCCATCGAGAGAATCGACCGCCAGCTCGCCTAAGGTCGCCCGCAGCCTCAACGGCCGCGGAGCCCAGTCGAGCTGCGGATAGGCATGGGCGAGCGGACCGAGAATGGCTGACCGCAGCCGACCTGGAAGGAGCTGTCGCACGCGTTCCTCTGCCGCATGCCATCGATATCGCCGATATCCGGCAAAGAGCTCGTCGCCGCCGTCCCCGGACAAGGCAACTGTGACCTCCCGACGCGCCACACTGCACAGCTGGTATGTGGGGATGGCCGAAGAATCGGCGAATGGCTCGTCGAAGACGCGGGCAAGGCGGTCCACGAGGGCGAAGTCTTCGGCATCCACCAACGAAGACCGGTGCCGCGTGGCCCAGCGCGCGGCAACGGCCTCAGCATAGCGCGATTCGTCATATGCCGTCTGCTTGAACCCGATCGCAAACGAATTGACAGGTTGGCCCGAGCGCTCGGCCATCAGTGAGATAACGGCGCTCGAATCAACGCCGCCCGATAGAAAGCCGCCGAGCGGGACCTCGGAGATCAGCCGCATCTCCACCGCGTCGCCGAGGCGTCCGACGAGTTCCTCGCAGGCGTCGTTGAGATCGGTTCTCGAGCGAGTACCGAAGCTGATGTCCCAATATGCCCGGGCTCGGGACACGCCGCGACCGCGCCTGATTGTCATGGAATGCGCCGGCGGCAGCTTTTTCACGCTGTAATAGATCGATTTCGTCTCGGGAACATAGCCATAGGCGAGATAATCCTCGATGGCGGTCGGATCGAGCTTGCGCTCGATACGAGGATCGATGAGCAGCGCCTTCAGCTCGGATGCGAAGAGAACAAACCCGCCCCCAATCTCGGCGTAGTAGAGCGGCTTTTTGCCCAGGCGGTCCCGAGCGAGAAACATCTCCTGTCGATTCTCGTCCCAGAGCGCGAAAGCAAACATACCGCGAAATCGCTCGACGCAACGCTGCCCCCACTCCTCCCAAGCGTGAACGATCACTTCGGTGTCTGAATGCGTCGCGAAATGATGGCCGGCAGCTTGTAAGTCGCGCATCAACTCGCGATAGTTGTAGATCTGGCCGTTGAACGACACCACGACGGTTCGGTCTTCGTTGAAGAGCGGCTGTTGGCCGTGCGCGACATCGATAATGGCAAGACGCCGATGACCCATTGCGACACCTGGGCCGTAATAATAGCCGCTCCCGTCGGGACCGCGATGGGCGAGGCTCTCCGTCATCCGCCGCACAAGCTCGGAATCGATCGGCCGCCGCCCTTGCCAGTCAATGATCCCGACGATACCGCACATTTCAGTCCTCCCTGCAGGCGCGACACCCTGCGCCCAAGAAAGCAGATGTCGGCGAGAGGCCGAGCTGCAAACGAAGAACCAGGAGACCGTTAGCGATCGGCCGCTGCCGTCAATAGCGCGTCGAGTCCCGGCAAATCCGTAACAAAGCGGGCCAGACGCTCCTCGGCTGCCTCAGTCGAGTCCCCTATCTCGGTCGATACCGCAATGACTGCGGCGGGGCGCCAGGAATCGAACAGCTGTCCCTTTATGCGTAAAAGCTTAGCCATGAACGGATTGCCGACGAAGTGGTGATCGACCCAGTACCATGAGAGGACAAGTCTCTTGCGGCCGCCGTCGAACACTTGCGTGGCCGCGGCGCGGACGCGCCGGCCGTCCACCGTGACTTCGCTCGTGAACCAGCGCCCGCTCGTCCAGCCGGGCGCATCTGCGACGCGATTGGCGCTGCTCACCAATTTCTTACCATGCGTCTGATAATCGTAATAGCCCACGAAGAGATCGACCTTCCCGACGGCGCTCACATAGGTGCCCTCCGCATAGCGATCTGGTCCAGCTAAGCTCGGCTGCCAGTCAGAGGCGGTCCCACTTATGCTCGACCAGGCTTCATTCACCGCGGGGAGAGTGAGCGCATGTGTCGAGCGGATCGCATCCGGCCTGTCCAAATAGGCGGCGTAAGCCCGCGGTAGCGCTATCAGGATGAGCGCGCCGACTACGATGGCTGCCAAGGCAGCGACCGAGCCGGCCGCGGCCGGAGCGGTGGATCGCCGCGGTAGCTCCCTCGTGTCGCGAAAGAGCATGCCGATTCCCGTCAGCATAAGCATCACGAACGAAAAGAAAATCCATCCATAGACAATGTGATCGATACCTGTCGCGAGCTCGTTGTTACTGAGATATGCGATGAGTACAATGCCGTAAGCGCGTAGGCCGTTCGCGATGATCGGCGTGACGAAGCAAAGCGCGCAGAAAACCAACTTCTTCCTCAATGAAGTATAGGCAAAATCGGCAAAGACCAACCCATAGGCGAGCGTGGCGGTCAGGAATCGGAGCCCGGCGCAAGCTTCGGCAACTTCGAAATTTCCGGTGGGAATAGAGATGAAGATGCCATCAGAGTAGACCGGAATACCCACCAACTTTAGACCGTACACGATGAAGTTTGCGGTAAAATTCTGTAGCGATGGCGTGAGAAAGTCACCAGTCGGAACAAGAAAGAACAAGTAGAGAAACGGAAAGAGGAGCGTGCGGTAAATGGCCTTACCGAGGATCGAAAGCAGAATGCCCTGTATCCCAAAGAGAATCGCGAACTGCTCCGCTTCCATTATTCCCATCATCTCGGCAACAAGCCACGCGGCACCGGATAAGGCGAGCAGGAACAACGCCGGCCAATAGGCCTGAGGCTGCGATACGCGCAGCTGCGCCCGGCGCTCCCACACCAGGTAGAGCGTAATCGGAATAATCAGAAAGCCATGATTATATGATCGCGAATCGTACCAGACCTGTACGGCGGCCACCACTGGCCGCCAATAAAGCCCGAGGAGGGCGGTGTGCAAGATCACGATGCACGCAATGGCCAAGTGAACCCGAGGAAATGCGGAACGTGACACCACCGCACGAGTCTTTGGAGACGCGATCAACTCGGCGGTCTTGATATCCATCTGAGTTACTTCCTCGGCTCCGAACGAGCGGTTGATTGAATGATCTCAGTGATCAACGGTGGTAGAGGTGCAGCTCTGACTATAGCGTAACCCGGCAACCTCGCGAAATCCGGGTGATAACGCGTGCCCGAATGGCACAAGATCGTGGAGGATGGAAAACGACTGGTTAACGCTATCTTGATGATTGACGTGGATAGATCGGGTAAGGCCTGAGGTCGCGCAGAACGTCTTCACACTGCGCTCGCTCGTCCCGGGCTCCGATCCTCGCGCCTCGTGCCTGTGCTTACTCCCACTTCGGCAGAAAAAGATCCGTCGCGATATTGCCAATGAGACTGTTGTTTCACCACAGGATTGCGTCCCGTGATGGCCAGGCCGTACACATGGATGAGCTTTGCGCTGCCCTGGCACGGCTGGGTCACGAAATCATTCTCGTCGGACCGGCGCGGACCGCACGGCTGCAGTTCGGTGGGGATGCCGGCGTCGTCGGATTTCTCAAGCGAACGCTGCCGCGCGCGATCTACGAGATGCTGGAGCTGGCCTATAATTTGATCGCGCTGCCTCGGTTATGGCTCGCAATCCGGCGCCATCGCCCCGATGCCGTCTACGAGCGGTATAATCTCTTCGCGATCTCTGGTGCCATCCTTGCGCGGCTGAATCACGTGCCGCTGCTGATCGAGGTCAATGCGCCGCTCTGTGAGGAAAGGGCGAAGGTGGATGGCATCGGTCTGAAGCGAGTCGCGGCCTGGAGCGAGAAAATGGTCTGGCGGAGCGCCGACTACGTACTACCCGTCACCCATGTATTGGCTGACTATGTTCGTCGCGCCGGCGTCGACGAGCGGCGCATCATCGTCGTGCCCAACGGGATCGACGAACGCAAATTCGCGGAGCTCCCGCGCCGCGACGTCGCTAAACGGCGCCTTGGCCTCGACGGTCGAATGGTGCTGGGCTTTACCGGATTCGTCCGAGCTTGGAACAGCCTCGAACGGGTCATCGATTTCATGGCCGGCCCCGAATCAGACCCGACCATCCACTTGCTGCTCGTTGGGGACGGTCCGGCGCGCGCCGAGCTCGAAGCACGTGCGCAACGACTAGGCGTTCGCGATCGTCTGACAGTAACAGGCATTGTTGCGCGGGAGGCGATCGTCAGCCATATCGCAGCCTTCGATATCGCGCTGCAGCCCGGAGTGACGCCGTACGCGTCGCCTCTCAAACTCTTCGAGTACATGGCGGCTGGGCTGGCGATCATTGCACCGGATAGCATGAATATCCGCGAAATCCTGACCAACGGCGCCGATGCGGTGCTGGTCGATCCGGACAGTCCCGAGCAACTCGCTGCTGCCATAGGAAGTCTCAGTCGGGACGAGGCACGGCGCGAGAAATTGGGAGCGGCAGCTCGCGCAACCATCGAGCGACGTGGCTTTACTTGGACTAAGAACGCGCAACTCGTGGCTGAACTCGTCCTTCGACTTCGCGGCAAGACCAGCGCGCTCGATCGCGGGCCGGCCGACCATTTCGAGTCTGCGGACGTGTCGGCACTCTTAGAGCCGTCGGCGGTCAGCACGCCGAGCCACGCACCCTCCTCGCGATCTCCGGAACCTGAATGCAGGAGGTCGTAAGGCCTTTAACCAGTACGGACACCTGGATCATCGGTCCGATGGACAATGGCAATGGGTGCGAAGTCGATGCTTAGTTTTTCTCAGACCGTCAAGGAAACTCGTTAAAATGCCCGCTCTTTCCCAAGTCTCGGCAAATTCCGTCGCAAGACACGTCACCGAAATGAATAGTCGGCCGGTAGCTTGTCAGGGTGGGATGCGGCGATGACCCTCGATCATCTCCAGCGGCTCGAGGCCGAGAGTATCCACATTCTCCGCGAAGTCATCGCCGAGGCCCGCAATCCGGTGATTCTCTATTCGATTGGCAAAGACAGCTCCGTCCTTCTACACCTCGCACTGAAGGCTTTTCATCCTGCAAAAGCGCCCATTCCGCTGCTCCACGTCGATACGACATGGAAGTTCCGCGAAATGATCGAGTTTCGCGATCGTATCGCTGCACAGCTCGGCTTCCGTCTCCTGGTGCATATCAATCGCGAGGGACTGCGCATGGGCATCAGTCCCTTCAGCCACGGCTCGGCGATCCACACAGATGTTATGAAGACCCAAGCCCTGAAACAGGCCCTCGACGAGCACGGGTTTGACTTCGTCGTGGGTGGTGCGCGCCGAGACGAGGAGAAGTCGCGCGCCAAGGAGCGGATTTTCTCGTTCCGGACGGCGCAGCATCAGTGGGACCCGAAGAAGCAACGGCCCGAGCTCTGGCGGCTTTATAACCTCCGCATTCAAAGACGCGAGAGCATCCGCATCTTCCCACTGTCAAACTGGACCGAGCTCGACGTTTGGCGCTACATCCATAGGGAGAACATCCCCGTCGTCCCCCTATATTTCGCCAAGACTCGTCCCGTCGTTGAGCGCGATGGCGCCCTCATCATGGTGGATGATGATCGCATGCCGCTCCAATCCGGCGAAAAGCCGACGATGCGCCAGATCCGCTTCCGCACGCTCGGTTGCTACCCGCTGACCGGCGCCATCGAGAGCAGCGCTGCCACTGTCTCGGCCATCATCGACGAATTGACGACATCGAGGATCTCCGAACGTCAAGGCCGTGTCATTGATAGGGACAGTGTCGCGTCGATGGAAAAGAAGAAGCAGGAAGGATATTTCTGAGGATGAATCGCGTACCCTTCGCCAACGCATCGGTTCCGACGGCACAACTCCATCGAGAGCCAAGGGACCTCCTGCGCTTCATCACGTGCGGCAGCGTCGATGATGGCAAGAGCACGCTTATTGGGCGGCTGCTCTATGAGACAAAGGTCGTACCTGAAGACCAGCTCGCCGAAATCATCCGCGCCAGCGCAACCGGTGATGCCGGAAGCAGCACCGAATTCGCTTTTCTGCTCGATGGGCTAGTGGCCGAGCGCGAACAGGGCATCACTATCGACGTGGCGTTCCGCTTCTTTGCCACTGATCGGCGCAAATTCATCATCGCCGACACGCCAGGGCACGAACAGTATACGCGGAACATGGTGACGGGCGCCTCGAATGCCGACGTCGCCGTAATCCTCATCGACGCGCGCAAAGGCGTGCTGACGCAGACGCGTCGGCACAGTTATATTTGTGCCCTTCTTGGCATCAGGCACGTCGCGCTCGCCATCAACAAGATGGATCTGCTCGACTTTGCCGAGGCGCCATTTCGCGCGATTGCAGCGGAGTATCACAGCTTCGCGCAAAGCCACGGAATTGCGGATGTTACCGCGATCCCGGTCTCGGCCTTGAAGGGCGACAATGTCGCGGCGCCGAGCACGAAGATGCCGTGGTACGCAGGGCCGACATTGCTGGATTATCTAGAGAATGTCGAGGTCGAGGATCGCCTGCGAACCGCACCATTCCGCATGCCGGTTCAATGGGTCAATCGACCGCACGCCCATTTCCGCGGCTTCTGCGGAACGATCGTCAGCGGGCGCGTGCGACAGGGCGACGAGATCGTCGTGCAACCCTCTGGACGGCGCAGCCGCATCGCCCGCCTGGTCACCTTTGAGGGCGATCTCGCAGAAGCCGTTGCTGGACAGGCGGTCACGCTTACCTTGACCGATGAGGTCGATGTTAGCCGCGGCGATCTCGTCTCTCCGCTTTCAGCGCCGGCCGGCGTTTCCGAGCAATTCGAGGCGACCGTCATCTGGATGGATGATGACCCGCTCCTCCCGGGCCGCTCATATTACGTAAGAGTTGGCACGGCGACGGTCACTGGCTCCGTGTCAACCATCAAATACAAGCTCAACATCAATACCATGGAGCATCTGGCTGGCCGTACGCTGGCGCTCAACGAGATCGGCGTTTGTACGATCAGCCTCGACCGGCCGGTAGCGTTCGACCCTTACGCTGAAAATCGTGATACTGGCGGCTTCATCCTCATCGATCGCATCACGAACCGTACAGCCGGAGCCGGACTACTACATTTCGGCCTACGACGCGCCCAGAACCTGTTCCACCAAGCGGTCGAGATCGATAAACATGCGCAGGCGGCGCTTAAGGCTCAAAAGCCTTGCGTTCTATGGTTTACCGGTCTTTCCGGTGCTGGCAAGTCAACGATTGCCAACCTCGTCGAACGGCGGCTCTATGCCTTGCGTCGGCATTGCTATCTTCTCGACGGCGACAATTTGCGCTTGGGTCTTAACCGCGATCTTGGCTTCACCATTGCTGATCGGGTGGAGAACATCCGCCGCGCCGCGGAGATCGCCAAGCTGATGGTGGACGCGGGTCTCATCGTCCTTGTGTCCTTCATTTCGCCCTTCCGCGCGGAGCGACGAATGGCGCGGGATCTGCTGGAAGACGGCGAATTTTTTGAGATCTTTGTCGATACGCCGCTCGCCGTCGCCGAAGCACGCGACCCCAAGGGGCTGTATAGAAGAGCGCGGCGCGGGGAGATCAAGAATTTCACCGGAATCGATTCGCCCTACGAACCACCGCTCGCTCCAGATATCCATATCAATACCACAACTACACCGGCCGAAGCCGCGGCGGAGCTGATCATCGCACGTCTCGTCGAGCTTGGGATAATTTCCCGGGACCTCTGTTAAGTAGTCTAACATGTCAGCGGGGTAGCGGGAGCGTTCTGATCTCGCCGATCAGATGAAGTGGCGGGCCTTCATACGTCACTCCGATCAGCGTAATGACCGCACCAGAGCACCGGCCGTAGTTCCTGATAGACCCGTTGGGGTTACGGCTCACAATATGGACGCCGCGCAGAATCATGCCTCCCGGGTACTTGCACGATTCGGCCGCGTAGCCGATCAGGTTCTCGTTTTGAACCGCCTCTCCCTGAAAAATGGTTCCCCCTTCTACAATCACATCTCCGCCGTCAGGCAAGTCGAGCGCACGCGACCCGTGTCGCGCGACAAAGACAGAGTCATAGATCGCGGTTTTCCGGCACCGGGATTTGAACTCATGTCCGACTCGAGCATCGCGGAAGACCGAGTCGCGGACGGTGACTTTCGAGCAATCGCCCAGGTAGACGTTATGAGTCAGCCCGTCCCAGCCGTTGTCGTAGAACTCGGAACTTTCGATTATCACTTCACCGCCGGAAGCGAGCAGACCGTCCTGCGAGGAGTGGCACACGATCTTACGCAACGTGAAGCTTGCGCCATGCTCATTGCGGATACAGGCGCCATTCGCATCGTCGGCTGCCGACAGGACTGCTCCGCTAATTTCTAGATTTTCTAGGACGATGCCCGGCGCTGCAATGAGCAAGCATGCCTCCTTTCGCACAAGAGCGATTCCCGCACAGTCAATATGCGCACCTTTTTCAAGGCCGCGGACAGTGAGCCCCGGCACGGCAATGCGAACGCTTTCGCGGTAGCGACCGGTTTCGATCTCGACCACTTGCCCCGGCTTGGCTGCCGACAAGGCCGCCGCGAGGCTAGCATAAGCCCCGTTCGGACCAACACAGACGGCGCCTGTCGCACATCCTTTCTGCACGATCTCGCGATGTGGGGCCTTCTCGGCGCGTGCGATTGCGGTGCCAAGTGCAAGGCCAAACGTCAGAAGCGCGGCGACAACCCGGAGCACGGACAAGGGGACGGTCTCGTCACCGGCGATGCGCGCTAACCACCGCACGCTTTCCTCCGGAGATCATGATGAAGCTGGTCCTGCCGCCAAGCGAAAGGCTGCGGTACCGCAACTTCAAGAGATCGGGCAATCAGCTCGAGACGCGTCGCGGCGATCTGCCCAGACAAGACATCGCGGACCACGATGGTCCAAGTTCCAGGCACCTCGTTAAACGCGAAAGGCAACCAGCGCGTGATCGCCCTGCCGTGCCCCACGATGTTGCCGGAATAGAGACGATCCTGCCGCGTGGATCGATGACATCGAGATGAACCACCCGAGCTTCGGCGAGACGGTCGCGAAGCTCTATGCGGATCGGCACCAGATCGCCAACAATTGCTTTGTGCGGAACAGAGAGGCATGGCGCACTCAATCGTGCGGGCGACACTGCGAGAAGCGTCGGGCGACTCGGATCGAGGCGCAAATCGACTTGCTCGCCGCGGCCAAGCGCCTCGCCCGTGCGGATGTCGTAGGCGAACGCCGTCGAGGGCAAGTGAAGAATAGCCTTCTCGACCGTCGAGGACTCCGACGAAACGGTTTCCGATAGGTCCGCCGCTTGTCGCGAATCGTTCCGCTGCAGCGCCAGCAAAGTGACGCGCCCATTCCGGTAGCGATAAAATTCAATGCCTCTTAGAGGCGATCCCGAAGGATCGGTCACGGGAAATATGGGGCGCGACCGGTCACCAAAGACGAGCTGCTCTTCCGCCGCCAGGCCCTGCACGGCATCGGACGAGTTCGCGCCGAGAAGGATCGCGCGCCCATGGCCGAGACGAGTGCGGATTGGGGCCGCGCTCGCCCCTTTGCCGAACAGATCGCCCAGCGGCGGATGCTGATATTTGCGTCCATGCTCATCGAAAATACCAGGCCGGACATCGGCGACGACAGTGCCGCCGCGCTCCGCGAAGTGGCGGATTTCATCCCCTTCATTTCGCGCAAGCGCGATGGCGTGCGGAAGGAACAATATCGAATACTGTCCGGAGCGAAGCGCGCCACGCGCTATGGACGATGCGGGAAGGAAGCGTGGTTGGAATCCGGCCCCATGAGCTAGGCGAACATCGTGTCGGATCGCGGATCGGATGCTGTTGTCCTTCGTTTCGGACTCGGCATCGCGGTCAATCCAGGACACTCCCTCCGACCGCCGGTCGAGCAGCCATCCGATGCGCATGCTCGCCTGCGAGTAGAGGATAGCCACACCATCGGGCTTGCGACGACTGTTGATCAGCAGGGCGCCGACGCCTCGGCGAATCTCTTCGAGGTCCGGAAGAGTGGTGCGGCCCCATTTCCCGAGCCGTCCATCGTCGTCGATAAATTCCTGCTTCGGATCCCAAATGATCACGCCGCGGAATCCACGGAGCAATTCGCGCCAAATGGCGCGCCCCTGCTCTGGAGCGCCTTGAAAGAGGGTCGAAATCAGCACGATCTTTGGATTCTGCAATTGCGAGACCTCGACGGAGCCGTCGAGATCGTCGAGTTCCATCAGATCGACGGCGCCCGCAAGCCGCGAATAATCGTAACCGCCCCAGCCGGGAATCTGCGCTCCTTCTATCGCGGAGAGAGCGTTCGGATCGGCTCGATGGATGGCGTCTGTGCCGATTCTCAGCGCGCGGGAGAACGCGACGTCCATCCACTCTTTGAAATCCGACCAAGCAGCGAAATTTTCATCTACCCGCAGGAAGGCCTCGGACGTCATCATTGGAGTAACGGCTTGCCAATGGCGAAAATGCGATCCCCATTCCGCGTTCAGGGACCGGAGACTGCCGTAGCGCTGGCGCAGCCAGCTGCGCATATCCTGCAGCGAATAACCGGAAAGATCGAAATCCCAAAACGCGGTGAGGTCGGCGATCCCTGTCTCGTCCCCGAGACTGTAATAAAGCGGGTGAAACGCACGTTGCGAAGTCACGACGCGATGAAGACGCCGGCTGATTTCCCTTAACCAAAGCGGATCTGCAAGGCTCGGCTGCCGGATGAACGCAGCGGATGAGTTCGGTTTTTCCTTGTAGAGCTGCTTGGCCGCCAGGAAGAGCCAATTCTTTGGGCGGCCGGGCGTCCACCGGTGATAAGCTGAATAGAAATCCGTCGCAATGTTCTCGACGTACCAGCGCAAGTTGCTGTCGAGGAGCGCCGCGGCTTCGGTGTCGGACGGCGCGCCTCCGGATCGGCTTACGCCATATATTTTCCCGGAGGTAAAGCCGTGTTCGCGAAGAACCTCGTAGGATCGCGCGGTTCTCGCATGCCACATGATGAGTTGGTAGTCCGTCCAAGGATCCCGCAGCGGGATGATCGTGAACGACGTACGCTCTTCGCGTGCCGCGCGAATCTTAGCGCCGCGTGCACCCGCACGGTCGAAGAAGAGGCGCACGCGCAGAAAATTCCGTTCCGTGACGGCGCGCCTTTTGTCGAGCGGCCACTTGATGAGGGAGCGCTGGTTGAGTTTGACCCGCCACACGGAATGATCGACCAGACGCCCGAGCGAATCGGTCCAATCGGCCGAGAGCGTTGCCCATCCCGTTTTCGGTTGCGCAAGCTGGTAAATTGCTTCGATAATCCCCGCCCGTTCAGAAACAACGAGACGATCCGCCGCCGCAGGGCTAGTGGTCGCGGTGAGAACGGTGAGCAGACCCAATGCAATAAGGCCTGTGATCCGTGCAGAGCGGCGAGACGGCAATCGTTCGGCCCGTTCCCGCAGAATGTCAAGCCGGCTATCGGACCGTTCCCTTTGCAGGACATCTGTTCCTATTTTTGGGATATGTCCACGAGGCTTACGACTGCTCCAGAGCAAAATGTCAAACACTCCGGCCCTGGTATGTCACGACACAAATGCGGTCCGCTGCTGGGTCACTGCTGGCGAATGAATTTCAGACGATAAATCGGCGAAGCGTAAACAATCAGTTAGGATCACCGCCCCATAATATGCCTGCCTGTTCGCGCCGGCAAAGTCATGAACCGGGTGCCGTTGCCGGTGCGGCCGCTCTAAGATAGACGAAGCCGCTCTGAATTGCATGGAGCCAATCGCTGATGGAACTGGGTTATGCGGTCGTGGGCCTCGGCTATGTCGGCCTGCCCGTCGCCCTCGCCTTGGCGCGGCAGTTCAGCCCGGTGATCGGGTTCGACATTTCGGAGCGCCGCATTGAAGCGCTGCGCCAAGGGGAGGACTGGACCGGCGAGGTCGCGCGCGACGATCTGCGGCGATCGAGCCTCAAATTCACCAGCTCCGCCGCGGATCTCGCGGCCGCCAGCTTCTTCATCGTGACCGTGCCGACGCCGATCGATGGCGAGCGGCGGCCCGATCTCTCGCCGCTCGAAAGCGCGTGCCGGCTGATCGGCCCGGCCCTGCGACCGGGCGCCGTCGTCGTCTTCGAATCGACGGTCTATCCCGGCGTGACGCGAGAGATCTGCGGCCCCATCCTCGCCGAGGCCTCGGGCCTGCGTCAGGGCATCGACTTCAAGCTCGGCTATTCGCCCGAGCGCATCAATCCCGGCGACAAGGAGCATCGCCTCGAAACGATCATGAAGATCGTTGCGGGCGAGGATGAGGCGACCCTCGAGCGAGTCGCCGCGGTCTACGGCGCCGTGGTCAAGGCCGGCCTTCACCGCGCCTCCTCGATCGAGGTCGCCGAGGCCGCCAAGGTCATCGAGAACACCCAGCGCGACCTCAATATCGCGCTGATGAACGAGCTCGCGATCATCTTCGACCGGCTTGGCATTCCGACGATGGAGGTGCTGCGGGCGGCCGGGACGAAATGGAATTTCCTGCCCTTCACCCCGGGGCTCGTCGGCGGCCACTGCATCGGCGTCGATCCTTACTACCTTACGGCGAAAGCCGAGGCGGTCGGCTATTTCCCGCAAGTGATCCTCGCCGGCCGGCGCATCAACGATGGCATGGGCGCCTTCATTGCTCAGCGGCTGGTCAAGATGCTCATCAGTGCCGAACGCCGCGTCAAGGGCGCGCGTGTCGGCATTCTCGGCCTCGCCTTCAAGGAGGATGTGCCCGATCTGCGCAATAGTCGTGTGCCCGATATCGTCGCCGAACTGCGCGACTTCGGCATCGAGGCGATGGTGCACGACCCGCTCGCGAATCCGGACGAAGCCAAGCACGAATACGGGCTCGAGCTGCACGACCTCTCGGCATTCCGCGATCTCGACGGCCTCGTTCTCGCCGTCCCGCACCGCGCCTTCCGCGGCGTCGGCCATGAGCGGCTCCTGGCTGCCCTGGCGCCCGGCGGCGTATTCGTCGATGTGAAGACGGCTATCGACCGCGATCTCGTACCGCCTGGTATCGCCTATTGGAGCCTCTGAGCAGTGCTGCGCCGGGACCGAGCGAAACTTCAGCCGGCCCCGCGCCGCCACACCGCATGAGCTCGCCATGACCATCGTCGTCACCGGCTGCGCCGGATTTATCGGCTTCCACGTCGCAATGACGCTGCTGGCGCGCGGCGAGGCTGTCATCGGCATCGACAACGTCAACGATTATTACAGCACCGCCCTGAAGGAAGCGCGCCTCGCCCAGCTCGCGGCGCGCCGCGGCTTCACCTTCCACCGCATCGATATCGCCGACCGCGACGCCGTAGCCGGCGTCTTCGCCCGCCATCCCGAGATCACCGGCGTCATCCATCTCGCGGCGCAGGCGGGCGTCCGCTACTCACTCGTCAACCCCTACGCCTATGTCGATTCGAACGTCACCGGCCAGCTGACGCTGCTCGAAGCCGCGCGCCGGCTCGAGCGCATCAGCTGCTTCGTCTATGCGAGCTCGTCCTCCGTCTATGGCGGCAACACCAAGCAGCCCTTCAGCGTCGATGACCCCGTCGACCGGCCGGTTTCGCTTTACGCGGTGACGAAGCGCGCCTGCGAGCTGATGGCACAGAGCTACAGCCACCTCTACCGCCTCCCCTGCATCGGCCTGCGCTTCTTCACGGTCTATGGGCCCTGGGGGCGCCCCGATATGGCGGCCTACATCTTCACGCAATCGATCCTCGCCGGACGGCCGATCGAGGTCTTCAACGAGGGCCGCATGGCGCGCGACTTCACCTATATCGACGACATCGTGGCGGGCACCGTGGCGGCGCTCGACCGCCCGCCGCCGGCGGATGCGGCGGGCGTCCGCCACCGCATCTACAATCTCGGCAATCATCGCCCCGAGAAGCTGCTCGATTTCATCGCCGTCATCGAGCGGGCGCTCGGCCGCAAGGCGGAGCTGAAGCTGCTGCCATTGCAGCCTGGCGACGTGCCGGAGAGCTTCGCCGATATCGACGCCTCGCGCCGCGACCTCGGCTTCGAGCCGAAGACGCCGATCAGCGAGGGGCTGCCGCGCTTCATCGCCTGGTTCAAGGACTATCACCGCATCCCCTAGCCCGAACTTCGAGACCCCCGCGTGGCGAAGACGATTCATCTCATCGCGGCCGCCCGGCCGAACTTTATGAAGGTGGCGCCGCTCTACCACGCGCTCGACAAGGTGCGCGACTGGGCCGATCCCGTCATCGTCCATACCGGACAGCATTACGATCCCAACATGTCGGACGCCTTCTTCGCCGACCTCCGCCTCCCCGCACCCCACGTCAATCTCGAAATCGGCAGCGGCAGCCACGCCGAGCAGACGGGCGGCGTCATGATCGCCTATGAGAAGCTGTGCCTCGCCCGCGCCCCCGATTGGGTCGTCGTCGTCGGCGACGTCAATTCCACCCTTGCCTGCGCCCTCGTCGCGAAGAAGCTCTGTCTCCCATTGGCCCATCTCGAAGCCGGGCTGCGCAGCCGTGACCGCACCATGCCGGAGGAAATCAACCGCATCGTGACCGATGCGATCGCCGATCTCCTCTGGACGCCCTCGCCCGATGCCGACGAAAACCTCCGGGGCGAGGGTGTCCAGGCCGAGCGAATCGAGCGCGTCGGCAACATCATGATCGATTCCTACGAGCTGGTCCGCGACCGCATCGAGGCCGATCCGACGCCGGATCGGCTGGGCCTCCGGGCGGGCGAATTCGGCGTCGTCACGCTGCACCGCCCGGCCAATGTCGACGACCCAGCGATCCTGTCGCGCATCGTCGGCGAGCTCTCTCTCGTCTCACACTCGCTCCGCCTCGTCTTCGCCGTGCATCCCCGCACACGCAAACGGCTCGAGGAATTCGGCCTTCTGCCGCGGATAACCGAATGTCCCGGCATCACCATCATCGAGCCGCTGGGCTACATCAACTTCATGGCGCTGGTTCGGAAGGCGCGCCTCGTCATCACGGATTCGGGCGGCGTGCAGGAGGAGACGACCTATCTCGACATCCCATGCCTCACCTTGCGTGACACGACCGAACGCCCCATCACCCTTACACAAGGGACGAACCGCCTCATTGCACCAAATGCCCTCGCCACCTCCGTTGCGAGCGCGCTCGCCGGCGACTGGCCGCATGGGCGGCGCCCCGCGCTGTGGGACGGGCGCACCGCCGAACGGGTAGCCGCCAGCCTGCGCCGGCATACGGCACGCGAGGTCGGAGTCGCAAGAAACTAATCAACCGCCCGCCGAATTCCGCAGATGCTCCTGAGCCCGCTGGCGCGCGGCTCTGAGCTCGCGCCGGCATCCATCGAGGGTCATCCCGGGCTGCCAGGCATAGGCGCGACAGGATGCTTCATCAAGCTGATCGGGACCGGCCGCTGCCGCGACATCGTGCCGCGCTGGAAGGGGCGGTGCCGCAGAGTTCGGCGGCGAGGGAGCCGCGGGATGCTGATGCGCGGACGCCACGGGCGAGGGGGCAGGCGGCGACGCCGTCGCCCTGTCGACCGGCTCTGGAGCCGCCGGCGCGACCACGAGCTTCCCCGTGGCGTCGCGATGAAGTCGCCCGACCTTCGACACGGGCGGTAGCGCCGGCGTCTCACCGGATGGCGCGGTCTGCTGGCCATGCGCCGGGTCACCCGCGATGCCCAGCATGGCGCTCAGCGCCAGGGCCACGAGCCGCAGGAGAAAGCCTATGGCAGGCATCGAGCAGCTCGCGCTCCCCCTCGCGCATTCGCGGGATGCCGTCAAAAGCCTCGATCGCGGCGCCGGCCTCATCGGCCCTTCTGCCAAGTCACGACGGAGGTGACCGCGTAATTCCAGACCGAGCCGACGACGGCGCCGGCGATGCCGGCGACCCACCAGGCGCGGCGGTTGCCGAACAGTACCGAGGCGACGCCGACATTCGCGATCGCGCCGAGGCCGCACACGGCCGAGAAGGTTAGGAGACCGCGCAGGAAGGCGAGGCCGCGCAGGCGCCGGTCGCGATAGGTGAAGACGTTGTTGAGCGCGAAATTGCCGATCATCGCAACCACCGTCGCCACCGCCTGGGCGGCGGTGAAATCGAGCCCGGCGAGGCGCAGCCCCGACCACAACGTGGCAAGATGGACGAGGAGCCCGACGCCGCCCACCGCCGCGAAGAGGGCAAAACGCACCGGGACGATGTGGCCGATCAGCTTGTCGGCGATCAGCATCAAATATTCCCAGGCGACGAGCGTATCGAGCTTGCTCGTGCCATGCGCCCGCGGGCGGAAGCGGTAGGGCAGCTCTTTGAAGCGCAGCGGCCTCGGCGAGGAGGCGAAGAGATCGAGCAGGATCTTGAAGCCGACCGCCGAGAGGCGCCGCACCGCGCCGTCGAAGGCATCGCGGCGGATCATGAAGAAGCCGCTCATCGGATCGGCGATGTCGGCCTTGAGGACGAGGCGGCTCAGCCGCGTCGCGACGCGGCTCACCTCCGCGCGCCCGCCGCTCCACGCCTCGATTCCCCCTCCCGCCGCGTAGCGGCTGCCGACGACGACGTCGAGCGGCTCGGCTTTCAACGCGGCGAGCATCGTCGGCAGCAGCGTTTCATCGTGCTGCAAATCGGCGTCGATCACGGCGATGAAAGGCGCGGCGCTCGCCAACGCGCCTTCGATGCAGGCCGAGGAGAGGCCGCGCCGGCCGATCCGCTGAATGCCGCGGATGCGGCGATCGGCGGCGGCTGCCGCGCGAATCCGCTCGGCCGTGCCGTCGTCCGAATCATCGTCGACGAAAATGGCCTCCCATTCGATGCCGGCGAGGGCGGCATCGAGACGCTCGATCATCGGCCCGATGTTGTCGCGCTCGTTGAGGGTCGGAATGACGACGCAGAGCTCGGCCGCGGCTCTGCGCGAGGATGCCGGCGCGGCCGGGCTGGCGGGGAGGTCCAGCCTGATGCCGCGCGGAGGCTCGGGCTCGATCTGAGTTTGAACGCTGGCGCGCAAGAAGATGCCTGCCTTTCCTTCGCGATGCGGCCATCGATACGCCCTCGCCCGCCGGTTTTCAACCACGCGAAGGGCGCGGGCGCTCAGCCCCGACTTTGCGGCGCGGCGGCGATCGGAGTGGCGGCCGGCGACGCGCCCGCCGCCGACAGCGGCGCCGGAAAGATCTCGTCGGTCATGCCCATCAGGCGATAGGCGAGAAGGCCGCTCCATTCATGCAGCGCGAGGTGGAAGAGATGCAGGTTGTCGGCCAGCGACGGCAAGCCGCCGCTTCCCTTCACCTCATAGCCGGCCGGATAAGGAATGATCGTCCAGCCGGCATGGCGGAAACAGGCGACGGCGCGCGGCAAATGAAAGGCGGAGGTCACGAGCAGCCAACGCTGGCCCGCCGCCCCCTCAGCGGCGCGCTTGCTTTCGATCGCGCTTTCGCAGGTGTTACGGGATCGCTCCTCGAGGCGGATGCGGCCGGGATCGACGCCGATGGCGGCCAGCAGATCGCGATGGACCGAAGCTTCGCTCGGCCAGCCCCGATGATTGGAGCCGCCGCTGATCAGGATCGTCGCTTTCGGAAAGCGGCGCGCGAGCGCGGCGGTCATCGTGATCCGCTCGGCATATCCCCAGAAGACCGGCTGATCACGGGCAAGCGTCTCGCCGACATTGATGGCGCCCGTCAGCAGCAAGATGCCGTCCGCCGGCTGCGACAGGCGCGGCGCGGCAAAACGGTTCTCCAGCGGCGCCATCGCCCAGCGGCCGAGGGGGAGAACAAGGAAGAGCACGAATCCGAGCGTTGCAATGCCGATGAGGATGCGCCCGGCGCGGCGGCGCCCCGACAGGGCCAGCAGCGCGCCCACGGCCAAGGCAAGGGCGAGGAGGTTGCCCGGCGCCAGCGCCGACCAGACAAGATAGCGAAGGCTCATCGGCTCATGAGCCTGCCGCCGAGGGCGCGCCGCTCATGCCGCTGGCGGAAGGTCCATCTCCATGATCGCCATGTGGAAGGCGTAGGAGACCTCGCCATCCTCTTCGTCGCGATAGATGATGCCGATGAACTCGCCGCCGAGGCTGACCTCGACCGACCCGTCCTTGCGGGTCTTCGGGCCGAGAACGATCCGCTCCGTGCCGAACTTGTCGCGCAGATACCGCTGCAAACGCGCCACTTCCGATGGCTTCACCGCGCCCTCCCCTCCTGTCCCGCCTCTTGCACGCGCGCATGAGAATAACGGACATCGGGCGGCGCGGCATCAGCGATCGCTGCGGCCGCATCGTTGCCCCTCCCCCTCGCGGGAGGAGGGGCTCGGTGCTCGGGCTTGCGCTCGGAAGGGCCCTCAGGCCATCGCGGCGCGGCGTCTTCAGGTCCCGCTTTGAATCTGCCCGGTCGTCGGATCGACCGACACCGCGACACGCTTTCCGTTATGCCAGGCGTAGGCCGTGAACCCCTGCCCCTTCGCCGCGAAATTCTCGATGCCCGTATAGCCCTTGGCCTCGAGCAGGTTCAATGCTTGAGTATAGCGATCGCCGGCAGTGTCGCGGTAACGATCGGCTCGATGCTGCATCATCGTCGCGGGCGCCGAGTTGCCGCTCGCCGACGTCGTCCCGGCCGCCATAGCGCTGCCGACGGCGCCGATGAGGAAGGCTGCGCTGATAGCTGTCAATCCGATGCGATTCATAATCCATCTCCTCTTCGCGATTGACGGAGGCGGCCCGCGCCATGCACGACAAAGAGGCGGTCCGGGCCACCTTACGAGTGAGAGATGGGTCCGGATGATGAACTCGGGCTTGCAGCCAGATGAAATCCGCGACAGGGATCGAGGGGAGTGACGGCATGAACCGAAGCCCACGATGGAAGGAGCGCCCGCCAGGATCGAACTGGGGCGATTTCGGGCCGGACGACCAATTGGGCCGGCTCAACCTGCTGACGCCTATCAAGGTGCTGGAGGGCGTCGCCGAGGTTCGCGAGGGGCGGAGCTTCTGCCTCAGCCTGCCGCTCGACTACCCGGGCGGCAATCTTCTCAACCCGCGCCGCCATCCGCCCCGCCTCGAACCGACGCGGCGCGAGGGCAAGCCGGTGATGAACTATCCGCTGAGCCGGCACGACCCGCGCCATACCGACGTCATCAGCGACGATGTCGCGGTCATCACGCTGCAATATTCGACGCAGTGGGACAGCCTCGCCCATGTCGGGCAGCTCTTCGACGCCGATGGCGACGGCGTTGCCGAGATGGTCTATTACAACGGCTACCGCGCGGGCAGGGACGTGATAGGACCCGTCGACTATAGCGGCGGAGGCGAGGCGCCGTGCAATGCTACCTCGGGGGCAAGGGCGCTCGGGATCGAGAACATGGCGCGAAGCTGCATCCAGGGACGCGGCGTCATGATCGACCTCGAAGCGCATTTCGGCCGCGAACGGAAATGGGTCGATCATGACACGCTGATGGCCGTCATAGCGGCGGACGGGGTCGTCGTCGAGCCGGGCGATCTCGTCTGCCTGCGCACCGGCTTCGACCGCGTCATCCTCGAGATGAACCGCCGGCCCGATCCCGAGCGGCTCGCCAATTCCTGCGCCGTCCTCGACGGCCGCGACGAGAAGCTGCAGCAATGGGTGACGGAGAGCGGCCTTGTCGCGCTCATCTCGGACAATTACGCGGTCGAGGCGCATCCCTCGCGCGATTGCGACGGGCCGAGCTGCGCCGCCCTGCCGCTCCACGCCCATTGCCTCTTCCGCCTCGGCGTCAATCTCGGCGAACTCTGGTATCTCTCGGAGCTCGCCGACTGGCTGCGCCAGCACCGGCGCTCGCGCTTCCTCCTGACCGCCCCGCCGCTCCGCCTGCCGGGCGCCGTCGGCTCGCCGGTGACGCCGGTCGCGACGGTGTAAGCCCCGATCTGGGCAACGAAACGGCGGCCCCGAAGGGCCGCCGTCGCAATGACCGTAAGATCTAAGCCTGAACGCTCTTGCGGCGACGAGCGAAACCGAGGCCGGCGAGCCCGACAAGGATGATGCTGAGCGCCGTGGGCTCGGGAACCGCCACGGACGGGCCGAACACGGCCTTCCAGGCGAGGTCGCCGAAATCGCTGAAATCGTCCCAGCTCGTCGTGTTGAGCTCGGACGAGGTCGCGTTGTTGTAAAAATTGAAACCACCGCCGCCATCATTGGCGACATGGGTAAGCTGAGTGTCGCCCCACTCCCAGCTCTGAAAGCTTCCCGTATTGGCCAGGATCGAGGCGGGATCCGAGGTCGTGAGCAGCGCCACATAGGCATGCCCCGGCGTCAAGCTGACGCCGCCCGTGTTCACGGTCACCGTCTGAAAGCTTCCGTTCGCGGTGAGTGACATATTGGGGCTGGTGAAGAGCGCTGGTCCCGTCGCGCCTTGCGGCGAGTTGCCGCCCTTCAGATTGCCCGACCATGCGTAGACATCGGCCTGGAAGGTGGTCGTCCCGGAGTCCGAGCGAAGATAGAAGGTGAAGCTCTGCAAAGTGCTGTCGGATGGCGCGATAAAGGTCTCGCCATATGTTTGAGTACCACCCGGCCCCCAAGAAGAGATGAAGGCAGACCCGTCCCAGGACGGGGTCGTGTCGAAGGTCGTCGCGCCAGACGACGGTGCGAGAAGAGTGAGCGCTGCGCCGAAGCCTGCCGCGGCTGTCGCCAGGCCGCCCATGCCGAGACGCCGCCGGAAGATTCTCATTTGCGACTCCCTTGACAAAATCCCCGATGCAGCTTGCAGAAGCTGCTCAACAGAGCTTTGCAAATTCCGTACCAGCTCCCGCGATCAAGCCCTCACAAGACCTTAGCCCGCTCATCTCCCGACCATCTCGCAAATCTGTAAAATCTACCGACAGTCCTTGCATCCAGCGGAAATAGTCTCTGCCGAATATCGCGCGCAGAGGACGCGCTGCAAAACGGGGCGATATTCCAATCGCCCGGACGTCTCGCCTTCCGGTACGGGAGGGTCGCGCCATATGATGGCAAGATCGGCGGATCGCGCCAGTTGAGGCAAGAGGGAGAGGTGTCGGTTCCTGGGTCACGACAATCGGACAGCCTCGGCCGGTTCCTGGCGATGCGCGCCGAGGCGACGCCCGATGCTGCGGCGCTCATCTGCGAGGGCCGGAGCTGGAGCTATCAGGCCCTTGACGAGGAGAGCCGGCGGGTTGCGCGCGGCCTCGCCGATCTCGGCATCGGCGCCGGCGACCGCGTCGCTCTCTGGCTGCCGAACGCGCCCGCCTGGCTCGCTCTCTATTTCGCCTGCGCCCGGCTCGGCGCCATTATCGTCGCCGTCAACACGCGCTTCCGCAGCGCCGAGATCGCCGACATCCTGGATCGCTCCGGCGCCCGGCTTCTCGTCTTCTGGCCGAGCTTCGGCGGAGCCGATTTCCCCGCCACCCTGGCGGCGCTCGATCCCGCGGCGCTGTGCCGTCTCGAGCGCATCATCGCCTATGGCGGCGGCGCGGCGCCGACGATCCCCGGCAAGCCGGTCCTCGCCTATGAGAGCCTCCGCGCCGCCGCGTCCTATGAGGGCGACCGCGGCGCGGGGCCGGTCGGCAGCATCATCTTCACCACCTCGGGCACGACGAAAGCGCCGAAATTCGTGCTCCATGATCATTACAGCGTCGTCAGCCACGCCCGCCACGTCGCCCGCCGCTTCGGCTACGACGCGCCGGGCAGCACCATCCTCCAGGCATTGCCGCTTTGCGGCGTCTTCGGCTTCGCCCAGGCGATGGCGGCAATCGCCGCCGGCGCCCCCCTCGTCATGCCGGCGCGCTTCGAGGCGGAGGAGTCGACCCGCCTCATCCGCCGCCACGCGGTTACGCAGTTCAACGGCAGCGACGAGATGGTCGCGCGGCTCCTCGCGGCATGCTCGGAACCCGTGCCCTTCCCCACCCTCCGCTTCTGCGGTTTCGCCGCCTTCAATCCGGGGCTCGGCGATATCGTCGAAACGGCGGAGGCGCGCGGGCTGCGCCTCGTCGGCCTCTATGGCGCGAGCGAGGTGCAGGCGCTCTTCGCGCTCCAGCCGCTCGACGCGCCCGCCGCGCGGCGCGGCCTTGCCGGAGGGGTGCCGGTCGCCGAGGACTACGCCGTCCGCATCCGCGATCCCGAGAGCGGCCGCCTGCTGCCAGCAGGCGAGAGCGGCGAGATCGAGCTCAAGGGCGCGAGCCTCATGGCCGGTTATTTCGGCAACCCCGAGGCGACGGCGTCGGCCATCACCGAAGACGGCTGGGTAAGGAGCGGCGACCTCGGACGCCTGACCGGCGATGGCGGCTTCGTCTTCGAGACGCGGATGGGGGACGTGCTGCGCCTCGGCGGCTATCTCGTGGCGCCGGCCGAGATCGAAGCGCATCTCCAGCGCCATCCCGCGATCGATGGCTGCCAAGTTGTGGGCGTCACCGCCGGCGGTCGGCCCGCCGCCGTCGCCTTCGTCACGCTCCGCGCCGGCGCCGCCTTCGACGAGGCGACGCTGCGGCAGCACTGCGCCGAGGGCCTTGCCCGGTTCAAAGTTCCCGAGCGCATCCTCGCCCTCGACGCGTTCCCGACGACGCCCAGCGCCAACGGCACCAAGATCCAGCGCGTGAAGCTCCGCCAGATGGCGGCGGAGGCGGTTGCTGCCTCCTCTCGGCCTTCGCCGCCGTGATCGACTACGAACGGCTCATGAACCGGCACTTCCCGCCGGTCCGCCAGACGCTGACCAAGCGGGACTGTATCCTTTATGCATTGGGCGTCGGGCTCGGCGGCGATCCCTGCAATGCAGCGCAGCTGCGCTTTCTCTATGAGGAAGGTTTGCAGGCGCTGCCCACCATGGCGGCGGTGCTGGCCTATCCCGGCTTCTGGCTCAAGGACGCGGATTGCGGGGTCGACTGGCTGCGCATCGTCCACGGCGAGCAGCGCCTGGCGATCCACCGGCCGCTGCCCGTCGAAGGCGAGATCATCGGCCGCACTCGCGTCGCCGGCATCGTCGACAAGGGGCCGGGGAAGGGCGCCATCATTTACTCGACGCGCGAGATCGTCGACGGCGCGACAGGCACGCCCTACGCCACGGTCGAGCAGAGCGCCTTCTGCCGTGGCGATGGCGGTTTCGGCGGTCCCTCGGGTCCTGCCTGGCCGGTCCACCCTCTTCCGGAGCGAACGCCCGACCGGATCTGCGATCTTCCGACCCTGCCGCAGCAGGCCCTGCTCTACCGCCTCAACGGCGACCTCAACCCCATCCACGCCGACCCCGATCTCGCGCGTGCCGCGGGCTTCGAGCGACCCATCCTGCACGGGCTGTGCACGCTCGGCATCGCCGGCCACGCCCTGTTGCGCGGCGTCTGCAACTATGATCCGGCGCGCTTCGGGACCCTCGCCGTGCGTTTCTCGGCGCCGGTTTATCCCGGCGAAACCATCCGCACCGAAATGTGGTCCGACGGCGCCGTCGTCTCCTTCCGCGCCCGCGTCCTCGAGCGCGACGCCATCGTCCTCAACAACGGCCGCCTCGGCTTGGCCCAGTGATGCGGCACCGACGCAAGCCCGCCGGGCAAAACGATTGACACCTCGGGCATCGCCGCTATAGTGCGCCTCCCTGGACGGGGATACCCCGCCCTGACGCATTCCAGCGCGAAGAATTTGCCCATGTTCGCAGTGATCCGCACCGGCGGAAAGCAGTACCGGGTCGTGAAGGACGATGTGATCGCCGTCGAGAAGCTGGCCGGCGAGCCGGGCTCGAGGATCGAGATCGCCGATGTCCTCGCCGTCGGCGATGAAGGCGCCGCCGCCAAGACCGGGACGCCGACCGTGCCGGGCGCCTCCGTCAGCGCGACCGTGGTCGAGCAGAAGCGCGGCGAGAAGATCATCGTCTTCAAGAAGCGCCGCCGCCACAACTACCGCCGCAAGAACGGCCATCGCCAGGCGATCACCGTTCTGCGGATCGATGCGATCAGCGCGGGCTGAGCGGGAGCATTCGTCATGGCCCATAAGAAAGCAGGCGGCTCGTCGCGCAACGGCCGCGATTCCGCCGGTCGCCGCCTCGGCGTGAAGAAATTCGGCGGCGAGATCGTCGTCCCCGGCAACATCATCGTCCGCCAGCGCGGCACGAAATTTCACCCCGGCGCCCATGTCGGCATGGGGCGCGACCACACGATCTTCGCCAAGACCCGGGGCGCGGTGAAGTTCCATGGCGGGCGCGGCGACCGCATCTATATCTCGATCGAGCCGGCCGCGGCGCCGGCGGAGGCCGCCGAATAGCCCCTCCTCGCATCCGGGCGCAGAGCGCCCAGCCGTGACAGGGGGGATGGCGACATCCCCCCTGTCGCTTTCCGGTTTGAACCGCCGTGCAATTCCTCGACCAGTGCAAAATCTACCTCAAGAGCGGTGACGGCGGCGCCGGATCGGTCAGCTTCCGGCGCGAGAAGTTCATCGAGTTCGGCGGGCCCGATGGCGGCGATGGCGGGCGCGGCGGCGACATCGTTTTCGAGGCGGTCGCCAACCTCAACACGCTCATCGACTACCGCTACCGGCAGCATTTTCGTGCCCAGAACGGCCGCGGCGGCGCCGGCCGCAACCGCTCCGGCGCCGCCGGCGAGACGTTGGTCCTGCGCGTCCCCGTCGGGACTCAGGTGATGGACGAGACCAATTCCGAGGTCCTGCTCGACCTGACCAGGCCCGGCCAGCGCACCCTGTTCCTGCGCGGCGGCGACGGCGGCTTCGGCAACGCACATTACAAGAGCTCGACCAACCGGGCGCCGCGCCGCCGCGACCCCGGCTGGCCGGGGGAGGAGCGTTGGGTCTGGTTGCGCCTCAAGCTCATCGCCGATGCCGGCCTCGTCGGCCTGCCCAATGCCGGAAAGTCGACCTTCCTTACTGCCGTCTCGCGCGCCCGGCCGAAGATCGCCGATTACCCCTTCACGACGCTGAAGCCGCAGCTCGGCGTCGTCCGCCTCGACGACGAGGAATTCGTCCTCGCCGACCTGCCCGGCCTCATCGAAGGGGCGAGCGCCGGCGCCGGGCTGGGTCACCGCTTCCTCGGCCATGTCGAGCGCTGCGCCGCCATCCTGCACCTCGTCGACGGCACCGCCGCGGATGTCGTCGGCGCCTGGCGGATGGTCCGGCGCGAGCTCGAAGCCTATGGCCACGGCCTCGCCGAGAAGCCGGAGATCATCGGCCTCAACAAGGCGGATGCGGTGCCCCCCGCAGAGATGGCGGCCAAGCGCAACAAGCTGAAGCGCGCGGCAAAGCGCGAGGTGCTGATCCTTTCGGGCGCCACCGGCAACGGCGTTCCGGCGACGCTTCACGCCTTGCGCGCCGCGATCACGGCGGCGCGTGAGGCGGCCCGACCCGCGACCGCCGCCGCCTTCTCGCCATGAGCGCGCGCGAGACAAGGCGCGATGCCGCCCCGCCCCGCCCCGGCCTCGCCGAGGCGCGGCGGCTCATCGTCAAGATCGGCTCGGCGCTTCTCGTCGAGGAGAGCTCCGGGAACGTCCGGCGGGCTTGGCTGCAGACGCTCGTCGCCGATCTCGCGCGCTGCCGGGCCCGCGGCCAGGAGGTGCTCATCGTCTCGTCAGGCGCCATCGCCGTCGGCCGCCGCCACCTCGGACTGGCCGGCCGCGCCTTGCGCCTCGAGGAGAAGCAGGCGGCGGCGGCCACGGGCCAGATCCGGCTCGCCCATGCCTATCAGGAGGCGCTTGCGCAGCACGACATCACCGTGGCGCAGATCCTGCTGACGCCGGAGGATACGGAGGAGCGCCGGCGCCACCTCAATGCGCGCGCCACCTTGAATCAGCTCCTCGAACTCGGCGCGGTGCCAGTCATCAACGAGAATGATACGGTGGCGACCGCCGAAATCCGCTTCGGCGACAACGACCGCCTCGCGGCGCGCGTCGCGCAGATGGTGAGTGCCGACACGCTCGTCCTGCTCTCCGATATCGACGGTCTCTACACCGCCGATCCGCGCCGTGATGGGAGCGCCCGGCTCGTGCCGCTGGTCCGCGAGCTGACGCCGGAGATCGAGGCCATGGCCGGCGAGGCGCCGAGCGGCTACAGCTCGGGCGGCATGGTGACGAAGCTCGCCGCCGCCCGCATCGCCATGACCGCCGGCTGCCGCATGGTAATCGCGCTCGGCAAGCGCCCGCATCCGCTGACCGAGATCGAGAACGGCGCCCCGTGCACCTGGTTCGCGCCTTCGGCCGAGCCTCTGACCGCCCGCAAGCGCTGGATCGCGGGGGCACTCAACCCGGCAGGCGTGCTCATCGTCGACGACGGCGCCGCGGCGGCGCTGGCGCGCGGCAAGAGCCTGCTGCCCGCCGGCGTTGTCGCCGTCGAGGGCGAGTTCGAGCGCGGCGATGCTGTCCTCATTCGCACGCGCGCCGGTCGCGCCGCCGCCCGCGGCCTTGCCGCCTACGGCAGCGACGAGGCGCGGCGGATCGCCGGCCACAAAAGCGGTGAAATCGCCGCCCTCCTCGGCTACCGTGGCCGCGAGGAGATGGTCCACCGCGACGATCTCGTCGTGACGGGGTGAGAGATGGCGAAGGCGGCCAGCGGCACAATCCTCCCCCCTCTCCCGCTTGCGGGAGAGGGTCGGGGTGAGGGCAGCGCTGCGGACTCACTTCGAGACGCCCTCACCCTGCGCTCTTCCGCAAGCGGGAGAGGGCCGGAACTGGGTTTGGTTCGGCAGATGGCCTCGATCGGCGCAGCGGCCCGGAGCGCAGCGCGGCAATTGGCGACGGCGACATCTGAACGCAAGATCAAAGCCTTGCAGGACTCTGCTGCGGCACTGCGCGAAGCTACTCGCGAGCTTCTCGCGGCGAATGCCCAGGACCTTTCAGCGGCCCGCGACCTCTCGCCAGCCATGCGCGACCGCCTCGTCCTCGACGAGAGGCGCATCGAGGCGATGGCGCAGGGGCTCGAAGCGGTCGCGGCGCTGCACGAGCCCGTCGGCCGCCTCCTCGAGAGGCGGACGCGGCCCAACGGCCTCTTGATCGAGCGTGTGAGCGTTCCGCTGGGCGTCATTGGAATCATTTACGAATCCCGCCCGAATGTGACGGCCGATGCGGGCGGCCTCTGCCTCAAATCGGGCAATGCCGCGATCCTGCGCGGCGGCTCGGAGAGCTTTCACTCCTCGGCGGCGATCGTCGCCTGCCTGCGGCGTGGGCTGGCGACCGCCGGACTTCCGGAAAACGCCATCCAGCTCGTGCCGACGACCGACCGCGCCGCCGTCGGGCTGATGCTCACCATGCCGGAATGGATCGATATCATCGTGCCGCGCGGCGGGCGCTCGCTCATCGAGCGGGTGCAGCGCGAGAGCCGCATCCCGGTCCTCGCCCATCTCGACGGCATCTGCCATGTCTATGTCGACAAGGCCGCCGACCTCGCCAAGGCGCGCGCCGTGGTCCTCAATGCCAAGATGCGCCGGACGGGCATTTGCGGGGCGGCCGAGACGCTGCTCGTCGATGCTGCCGTCGCTGCGAGTCATCTGCGGCCCATTCTCGCCGATCTGCGGCAAGCCGGCTGCGCCTTGCGCGGCGATGCCGCCTGCCGTGCCCTCGATCCTTCCGTCGAACCGGCGAGCGAGGCCGATTGGAGGACGGAGTATCTGGATGCCATTCTGTCGGTGCGCATCGTCGACGGGGTGGGCGGCGCCATCGACCACATCAACCGCTACGGCTCGCATCACACCGATGCCATTGTGACGGAGGATGCCGTCGCGGCCGAGCGCTTCCTCGCCGAGGTCGACAGCGCCATCGTCATGGTGAACGCCTCGACGCAATTCGCCGATGGCGGCGAGTTCGGCATGGGCGCCGAGATCGGCATCTCGACGGGTCGCCTCCACGCCCGCGGGCCGGTCGGCGCCGAGCAGCTCACGACTTACAAATATCTCGTCCGCGGCAACGGCCAGGTGCGCCCCTGAGCGACAGGGCCGCAAGAGAAGCGACGGCCCAAGACGCCGCCTGCTCTCCCCTTCTCCGCCTGCCGCCGAGCCTCGCCCGCCGCGACAGGCGGCGGATCGGGCTCCTCGGCGGCTCCTTCAACCCGGCTCATGGCGGCCACCTCCATCTCAGCCGCGAAGCGCTGAAGAGCCTCGATCTCGACGAAGTCTGGTGGCTCGTCTCGCCGCAGAATCCGCTGAAGCCGGCGCGCGGCATGGCTCCCTTTCGCGAGCGTCTGGCCAGGGCCGCAGCCGCGGCACGCGGCCGCCAGATCAAGGTGAGCGACATCGAGGCGCGCCTCGGGACGCGCTTTACGGCCGATACGATCGCCGTGCTGCGGCGACGCTTTCCCGCGACCCGCTTTGTCTGGCTGATGGGCGCCGACAATCTCGGGCAGATGGATCATTGGGAGCGGTGGGAAGACATCTTTCGCGCCGTGCCCATTGCGGTCTTCGCTCGCCCTTCCTATTCTTTAAGGGCATTGTCGCAAAGGGCGGCGCAGCGATTCGCCCGGCGGCGGGTTCCGGTCGAAGCGGCACGGAACCTCGCCGAATTCGCGGCGCCAGCCTGGGTCTTCTTTCCGTCGCGCCTCGATTCTCGGTCGGCGACGGAAATCCGGTCCCGCCTCGACGCCGGGCAAGGCCGAGGCGGGACGGTCAACGCGTGAGGTGAGCGTCATAGTTCATGCCACTTCCGCGCCGCGCCAAGACGCGGCGCCAGCCAAGGCGCTTCTCGAGCGGATCGAGAAGTCGCTCGATGACGGCAAGGCCGAGGACATCGTCACCATCGGCCTCGAAGGCAAGTCCAGCATCGCCGATTTCATGGTCATCGCCACCGGGCGCTCGCAGCGGCAGGTCGTTGCCTTGGCCGAGCGGTTGCGCGACGAGCTCGACCGCGGGCGGCCGCGGCCGTCGCTCGAAGGCCTGCCGCAAGGCGATTGGGTGCTGATCGACGCCGGCGACGTCATCGTCCACCTCTTCCGCCCGGAGGTGCGCGCCTATTACAACCTCGAAAAGATGTGGGGCGCGGATTCGCCGGACGGGGCCGCCGAGCAGTCCGAGCCTTTGCGCGCCTGACGGCGCGCGCGAGAGGCTGAATGCGCGTCCTCATCGCGGCGGTGGGACGCGCCAAGGGGCCGCATCTGGCCCTCCAGCAGCACTACGCCCAACGCATTCATTGGCCGCTGTCGATCGTCGAGGTCGAGGAGCGGCGTCCCCTGCCCGCCGCTGAGCGGTGTCGGCGCGAAGGCGCACTTCTGCTCGCAGCGCTGCCCGAGCGGGCCGCCATCGTGGCCCTCGATGAGCACGGAACGTCATTGGCGAGCGCCGCGCTGCCGGGGGCACTCGCCAAGTGGCGCGACGCGGGAGGCGGCCAAATCGCCTTTCTGATCGGCGGCGCCGACGGCCTCGACGAGGCGGTGCTTGCGCGAGCGCAGTTCCGTCTCGCGCTCGGGCCCATGACCTGGCCGCATCTCCTCGTTCGCGGCCTCTTGCTGGAGCAACTCTACCGCGCTCAGCAGATCATGGCCGGCCATCCCTACCACCGGAAATAGCGGCCGGCGTCGAAGCAGGCGGCCGCGGCGCCGCCCGCTCCTCCTACTCGACCAGAGCCGGCTCCTTCGGCGGCGTCGCCGGCGCGGGCCGGTCGCGGAACTCGAAGGTGAGCTTGTCCTCCGCCGAGCGCTCGACGCGAACGATGCCACCCTTGGCAAGACGGCCGAACAAGAGCTCCTCGGCCAGGGGCTTCTTGATGTGCTCCTGGATGATGCGCGCCAGAGGCCGGGCGCCGAAGAGATGGTCGTAGCCCTTCTCGGCGAGCCATTTGCGCGCCTCGGCCGAGAGCTCGATCGTGACGTTGCGGTCGGCGAGCTGTTCCTCGAGCTGGAGGACGAACTTGTCGACGACGCGGCCGATCGTCTCGGGGCCCAGCGCCTTGAAGGAGATGATCGCGTCGAGGCGGTTGCGGAATTCCGGCGTGAAGAGCCGGTTCACCGCCTCATGGTCGTCGCCCTGCCGGACCTCGCTGCCGAAACCGATCGCCGGCTTCGCGAGATCGGCCGCGCCGGCATTCGTCGTCATGATGAGGATGACGTTGCGGAAATCGACCGACTTGCCGTTGTGGTCGGTCAGCTTCCCGTAATCCATGACTTGCAGGAGGATGTTGAAGAGGTCGGGATGGGCCTTCTCGATCTCGTCGAGCAGCAGCACGCAATGCGGATGCTGGTCGACGGCGTCGGTGAGGAGCCCGCCCTGGTCGAAGCCGACATAGCCGGGCGGCGCGCCGATGAGGCGCGAGACGGTGTGCCGCTCCATATATTCCGACATGTCGAAGCGTGTCATCTCGATGCCGAGCGTGCGGGCGAGCTGGCGCGCCACCTCGGTCTTGCCGACGCCGGTCGGGCCGGAGAAGAGATAGGAGCCAATCGGCTTCTCCGGATCGCGCAGCCCGGCGCGCGCCAGCTTGATCGCGCTGGTGAGCGCGGAAATCGCCTGGTCCTGGCCGAACACCATGGTCTTCAGGTCGCGCTCGAGGTTCTTCAGAACCTCCTTGTCGTCGCGGCTGACGCTCTTCGGAGGAATGCGCGCCATCGTCGCGATGACGGTCTCGACCTCCTTCGCCGTGATCGTCTTGCGCCGGCGGTTCTCCGGCACCAGCATCTGCGCCGCGCCGGTCTCGTCGATGACGTCGATCGCCTTGTCCGGAAGCTTGCGGTCGTTGATGTAGCGGTGCGAGAGCTCGACGGCGGCGCGCAGCGCGTCGGCCGTGTAGCGCACCTTGTGATGGCGCTCGTAATAGGGTTTGAGGCCGCGCAGGATCTTGACCGAATCCTCGACCGTAGGCTCGTTCACGTCGATCTTCTGGAAACGGCGGACGAGGGCGCGGTCTTTCTCGAAATAGTTGCGGTATTCCTTATAGGTGGTAGAGCCGATGCAGCGGATCGTGCCGCTGGCAAGCGCCGGCTTCAAGAGGTTGGACGCGTCCATGGCGCCGCCCGAGGTGGCGCCGGCGCCGATCACCGTATGAATCTCGTCGATGAAGAGCACCGCGCCCGGATGCGCTTCGAGTTCGGAAAGGACCGCTTTGAGGCGCTCCTCGAAATCGCCGCGATAGCGCGTGCCGGCGAGGAGGGCACCCATATCGAGCGCGAAGATGGTGGCGCCCATCAGCACCTCGGGCACCTCGCGCTGAACGATCCGACGGGCGAGGCCCTCGGCGATCGCCGTCTTGCCGACGCCGGGGTCGCCAACATAAAGCGGGTTGTTCTTCGAGCGCCGGCACAGGATCTGGATGGTGCGGTCGACCTCGCTCTCGCGGCCGATGAGCGGGTCGATCTTGCCGTTCTTGGCCTTCTTGTTGAGGTTGACGCAATAGGCGTCGAGCGCGTCGTGGCCGCCCTTCTTCGATTTCTCGCCGCTCCGCTCTTCCTCCTCCGCGCCCTGGACGCGGCGCGACTCGGAGCGGCCGGGCGCCTTGGCAATGCCGTGCGAGATGTAGTTGACCGCATCGAAGCGCGTCATGTCCTGCTCTTGCAGGTAGAAGATCGCATGGCTCTCGCGCTCGGCGAACATGGCGACGAGGACATTGGCGCCCGTCACCTCCTCGCGGCCCGAGGACTGGACATGGATGGCGGCCCGCTGCAGCACGCGCTGGAAGCTCGCCGTCGGCTTCGCATCCTCGATATGCGTCGAGATGAGGTTCGACAGCTCGTTGTCGATATAGTTCGCGAGGTCGCGACGGAGCTTGTCGAGATCGACCGAGCAGGCGCGCAGCACAGCCACCGCGTCCTGGTCCTCGGTCAGCGCCAGCAAGAGATGCTCGAGCGTGGCGTATTCATGGCGCCGCTCATTGGCGTGAGCCAGCGCCCGGTGCAGGGTCTTCTCAAGATTGCGCGAGAGCACGCCTTTCCGTCCCTTTCCTGCCGAATGCCACCGTCATTCCTTTTCCAAGGTGCATTGCAGCGGGTGCTGATGCTGCCTTGCGAAATCCATCACCTGGGTCACCTTGGTCTCCGCCACCTCATAGGTGTAAACGCCACAGATTCCGACGCCGCGCCGGTGGACATGCAGCATGATCCGGGTCGCCTCCTCGCGGCTCTTCGCGAAAAACCGTTCGAGGATATGGACGACGAACTCCATCGGCGTGTAGTCGTCGTTCAGCATCAGGACCTTGTACATCGAGGGCTTCTTCGTCTTCGGCTTGGCCTTGACGACGATGCCGGTCGCCGGTCCCTCATCGCCCCGCTTCTCGATGCCGCTCATCTCCGTTCGAACTTCAGCGCGCGTTTGCCACAGCATGATATTGGGTCGAAGGGCGTCCCGAAAAGCCCCTTTTGCCGGCCGGCCGATTCGCCATCGGCTCGGGAACTGCTTGTCGCCGAGAGAAGGCACGAAGCCCGGCTCGGCTCCAAATGCCGAGCGGCCCGGCGATGCCGCCAGGCCGCTCGCGCCGCATCGACCCTACGCGCGCGTCAGTTAATCAATTCTGTGCGGCGCCGCGCTCATCGTGCCGGAGCATCGCCGAATGGAGCGAAAGCGCGCATCGCCGTCCGGATGCCGATCTCCGAGAGCCGTGCCGAATTGGCGAGGAACTCTTCGAAGGCATTTTGCGCGATGCTGCGGTTGACGGAGAACAGCTCGGCGGCATCGCGTGCCGAGAGCAGCGCCCGAGTCGTCTTGACGGCACCCTCGACGGCCCGGCGCGCCTGATTTGCGATCTCCCGTCCCGCCTCCTCGAATCCGTTCATCAACGCGGCATTCGCGGCGGCCACGGCCGCGAAATTGTCGCCGCCGAAGGAAATGCCGCCCGGCGCCGCCGAGGCGCCGCCGTCCCGCTTCCCCAGGGCCGTGTCGCTGGCCAGTTCGCTCTCGGGCTCACGCGTGACGGCCACGCTTCGCGCCGTATCGGCGCGGCTCCTCGCCGCGGCGGCGGCACGCCTTGCGCTGGTGGCGGCGCTCTTACCTGTGGCAGCGCCGGTCTTCTTCTTTCGGCTGATCGTCATACCTCGCTCCTTGCCTCGCGGCGCCCTACCCACCGCGCTCTTTTGTTGCATTGCAATATGGCGGTACTTATGAAGGCAGCCGGTCCGTGTCAAGTTTAGGTGCGGCGCAGCATCAGCATCGGCGGCCTTCCGCTCACGGCAGCCCGGGAACGCCGACAAGCCCGTCCCGCCCGACTTCGAGATCGAAGATGGAATAGGCGCGGGTCTCGATCGTCACGCGATTCTTCGGCCCGCGCGGCGCCGAGGGGCCGGGCGGCTGCACCGGGACGCCGGTCGGGTCGTGGGCGAAGAGAAAGCCCGGAAAGCGCAGCGCGGCGAATCGCCGCGAGGGATAGCGCCATGCATTGAAGTGATAGGCGCCGTTCTCGCAGGCTGCCGCGACCCAGTAGTAACCATCGGAGGGCAAGACGAGGCCAATGGGCGCGGGTTCGCCGAAGCCGCTGGCCCAAAGGTCGTCGGCGAAGACGCGCCATTCGGACGGTGTCAGGGCGATCGTGCCGCGCTGGCCGCGGAAGGTTCGGAGCGGGTCGCGGAGGTCTATCTCGCTCGGCGCCTCCGGGAACAACACCCGAGCCGCGAGGCGCGCCGTCCCGGCGGCCGCGTCGCCGGTGACCTCGTAGATGCGCACCTGCTGACCCCACACCGCATTGTAGGTGAGGCGGTAGCGATCGGGGCTGCCTTGGGCGCAGGCGCTGCGGATATCGGCGCCGTCGAGGTAGTCGAACCAGCCGAGGCTGCGGAGCATGGGCAGCGAGCTCGCGCCGAGGCTGGCGCAGCCCATGAGGAGAAAAGCGAGGAGAAGCGCGCGCGTCATGGATGAATCTTCCCGATCTCCGCGTTCAACTGCGGGGGCAGGGAACCGGCCGGGCTGTGAAGAAAAAGAGGCAAAGATATCGTGGACACGGAATCCAACATTTCTTAATCTCTTTCAAGTTGAGTCGTTGGGGAATCGCTTTTCGGGGAGGGGGTTCGATCGTGCAGGGCTCGAGGCAGCGCGCGCATTCGTCAAGATTCGGGTTCGGTAAATTTCTCGCCGCCGCGTTGGCGGCTCTCATTCTCTCGCTGGCGCCGGAGGCGCAGGCAAAATACGCCTCCATCATTATTGACGCGGATACCGGCGAGGTCCTGCACCAAGTGAACGCCGACGATCTGAACTATCCGGCGTCGCTGACCAAGATGATGACGCTCTACCTGCTCTTCGAGGCGCTCGACAACGGGCAGGTGAAGCTCGACCAGCAATTCCCGGTTTCCGCCCATGCCGCCAGCCGGGCGCCCTCGAAGCTCGGCCTCGTCCCTGGCGAGACCATCGCGGTGCGCGATCTCATCTATGCGATCGTGACCAAATCCGCCAATGACGCCGCCTCCGTCGTCGCCGAAGGCCTTGCCGGCAGCGAAAGCGCCTTCGCCGAGCGCATGACGCAGAAGGCGCGCAAGCTCGGCATGAGGAACACCGTCTTCCACAATGCCTCGGGCCTCCCCGACCGGCAGCCCAACCGCACGACGGCACGGGACCTCGCGACGCTGGCGCGGGCGCTCTACCGGGATTTCCCCAGCCACTACCATGTGTTCGCGACGCGCGAATACAACTACCACGGAGTCATCCTCACCAATCACAACCACCTCATGAACTCCTATCCGGGGATGGACGGGATCAAGACCGGCTACATCAATGCCTCCGGCTTCAACCTCGCCGCCTCCGCCGTGCGCAACAATCATCGCCTGATCGGCGTCGTCATGGGGGGCCAATCGGCGCGGGCGCGCGACAAGGAGATGGCGCAGCTCCTCAATGCCGGTTTCGCGATGGAGGAGCGCGGGCCGAGGGTCATGGTGGCTAAGGCCGAGACGCAACCCGCCACCGATTCGCCGACCGCCGAAGCCGCCGACGATACGGCCGAGGACGCTCCGAGCGCCGTCGCCGCGCTGTCGCCGATCGGCCATGCCGAGGCGGCGGCGATGGCGGCGCCGCACAAGGCGAGCGCGCGCTCAGCCGAAAGGTGGAGCATTCAGGTCGGCGCCTTCTCCCGGCACAGCTCGGCGGAGAAGGCCGCCCGCGCCGCCTTGGCGAAGCTGTCGGCTTCCGGCAAGACGGTCGAGGTTCTGGCGCCGGGCAAGGCCGACAAGGAGCGCCTCTATCGCGCCCGCATCGTCAGCTTCGACAAGCACGATGCCGACCACGCCTGCTCGGTGCTGCACCGCAAGCACCTGAAATGCACTGTTGTGGCGCCGAGCCCCACTCGCGTGGCGAGCAGTTAAGTAAGAGCCGGCAATATCTCTCTCCCGTTTACGGGAGAGGGTCAGGGTGAGGGCAAGTTGTGGTCCGCCGCGACTGCACCCTGCCCTCTCCCCGTCGGGGAGAGGGTTTTCGAAAACGCTCGGCGTGCGAGGGGGGCCGGTCAGGCGACTTTCTTGCGATTGAGCGCCAGCCGCGCATCGACAAGCGCGACGATCTCGTCGAGCGCCGCCGACCTTCTGCCCTTCTGCGCCGCGATGGCCTGGACAAGGCGGTCCACCCGCTCGATATTGGGCGCGCCGGCGAAGAGCGCGCGCGCCGCCGAGGAGGGGCGCGTCAGCCCCTCGGCGGCCGCCGCATATTTCTCGAAAGGCACGAGATCCTCGGGCGAGGCCCCGAGCTCGATGCAGAGCTCGCGAACCCACTGATACATGGCGCGCGAGGCCGCGAGGTCGCTGTGCACCGCCTCGCGAATCGAGCGCGCGGCATCCTTCTGGACGCAGCGATAGTTGCCGGTCAGCAGCATCGCCCATTTCGCGAGCGGCACGAAGACGGAATCGTGCACCTTGAGCTTGACCGGCAGTTCGATCGCGCCGGTGCCCGTATCGTAGCGAACCGCTTCGATATCCGCCTGCATCCGCCGCAGCATGGCGGTATGGGAATCCGCGGGGAAGCGCGCAACCTTGAAGTTGGTCGGCAGCGTCACCTGCAGCACGTTCGCCTTCTCTTCGGGCGGGCGGAACGCCTGCGGATCGGGACTGCACAGGGTGACGAGATCAGGATCGAAACTCTGCCAGACGCTCGCATCGGTAAAGGCGGGCTTCAGAGCGTCGGTCGCCAGCCCAGGAATGCGCGCGAGGTAGGGAAGCGGCGGCATGTTCATGATCGACATGCAGGGCCGCCGCGACCGCGCCACCCGGTCGAGGAGCTCGCGCACGCCGGGCGCACCATATTGCGGCTCCTGCATCGCGAGCGCGACGAGGTCGAAACCGGCGGGGTCGATCGCGGCGGGAACATCCGCCGAGAGCCGGCCCGGCAGCTGTCGCGAATCGATCTCGACCGGCGCGGCCCTGCCCTTCACGGGAAGGCGGACGCGGATGCCTTCCTTGTTGATGATCTCGGCTTCGGCCGGAAGACAGGCCAATTTGACCTCATGCCCGGCAAGCAGCAGCTTCGCTCCCAGCAGCGATCCGTAGGACGCGCCCATGATCAGCGTCTTGTATCGAGTCTCCACGATTCCATCCTTGTCGTTGCGAGTGATGCGCCTCGAGGCGCCCGCGATGCCAATTGGCTCCGCAGCCTTCCTGCGGGGCACAAGCTATTCGGCGCAGCGCCGCCGCGCAACTCTCGCCCTCCTCGATTCAGTTCTGGGTCAGTCGCCGTAGCGAATCGCCACGACCTCGATCGCCTCGGGGCCGGCCGGGGTGCGCAGCTCGACGACGTCACCCTCGCGGGCTTTCAGAAGCGCCCGGGCGATGGGCGATACCCAGCTCACCTGACCTTTGTCGAGATCGGCTTCGTCGACGCCGACGATCGTCACCGTCATCTCGGCGCCGCGCGCATTCAGATAGGTGACCGTGGCGCCGAAGAAGACCTGGTCGCGCCGGGTCTGCCGCGTCGGGTCGACGATCTCGGCGCTCTCGAGGCGCTTGGTCAGGAAGCGGATGCGGCGGTCGATCTCGCGCAGCCGCCGCTTGCCGTAGATGTAGTCGCCGTTTTCCGAGCGGTCGCCATTGCCGGCGGCCCAGGAGACGATGTCGACGATCTTCGGGCGCTCCTCGCGGACGAGCTGCCGCAGTTCCGCCTCCATCCGTGCGAAGCCACGCGGCGTCATGTAGTTGCGGACGCCCGCCGGCAGCTCGGGGCCCGCCGCGTCATCGTCTTCCGCCGCGGCCACAAGGGGCTCCGCGCTCAGAACCGCGGCGGCTCGATGCCGCTCGCCGCAAGCTGCTCGACGATGCGCGATTTGAGGCGGCCGAGCCCGGCCTCGTCGCGTGCCTCGGCGCGGGCCACCAGCACGTCCTGCGTGTTCGAAGCGCGCAGGAGCCACCATCCCTCCGCCGTGCGCACGCGGACGCCGTCGATGTCCGACATCTCCGCCCCTGCCCGCTTCAAGCGGTCGCGAACCTCGTCGATGACCGCAAATTTCCGCGTCTCGGCGCACGGGAAGCGGAGCTCCGGCGTGTTGACGACAGCCGGCAGGCGGTCGCGCAAGGCGGCGATGCTGTCGCCGGAGCGCGCGAGGATGCCGAGGAGACGCACCGCCGCATAGAGCGCGTCGTCATAGCCGTAATAGCGGTCGCCGAAGAAAATGTGGCCGCTCATCTCGCCGGCGAGCGGCGCCTTCGTCTCGGCCATTTTGCTCTTAATGAGCGAATGGCCGGTCCGCCACATCAGGGGCGTGCCCCCCATGCGCGCGATCTCGTCGAAGAGGACCTGGCTCGCCTTCACATCGGCGATGATGGTGGCGCCGGGCCGCGCCGCCACCACCTCGCCGGCGAGAATCACCATGAGCTGATCGCCCCAGAGGATCCGCCCCTCGCCATCGACGACGCCGATGCGGTCGCCGTCCCCGTCGAAGGCGATGCCGAGGTCGCAGCGCTCGCGCCGCACAGTCTCTTGGAGCTGCGCCAAATTCTTGGGCTCGGTCGGGTCCGGGTGATGTGCCGGAAAGCGGCCGTCGATCGCCTCGTTCAAGAGGATGTGCTGGCCGGGCAGGCCCGCCGTCAGCTTGACGAGCGCCTCGCCCGTGGCGCCGTTGCCGGCGTCCCAGGCGACTTTGAGGCGGCGCGTCCCGGAGAAATCCTTCAGCAGCCGCGCCACGTAGTCTTCGAGAACGCGGCGCTTCGACACCTTCCCCTGGCCGGCGCTGAAATCGCCCGACGCGGCGATGCGGCCCAGCTCCTGGATATCCTGGCCGAAGAACGACTTCTTCCCGATCATCATCTTGAAGCCGTTGTAATCGGCCGGGTTGTGCGACCCGGTGATCATGACGCCGCCGTCGACGGGCAGCGTCGATGCGGCGAAATAGAGCATCGGCGTCGGTCCGAGGCCGATGCGGACGACATCGATGCCGCCGGCAACGAAGCCGTCGACGAGGGCGGCTTCGAGCGCGGGCGAGCTCAGCCGGCCGTCATAGCCGACCGCGACGCTGCGCGCGCCGCCGCGCGCGAGGATGGTGGCGTAGGCGCGGCCGATCGCGTGCGCGTCCGCCTCGCCCAAGGTCTTGCCGACGATCCCGCGGATGTCATATTCGCGCAGCACCGTCGAATCGAAGCGGTGGCCGCCCTCTCTTTGATCGCGCATCGGCAATCCCTTCAGCGATATTCGGCAAGAAAGCGCCGCAGCGCCGGCGCGAGATCGGGCCGCGCCATGGCGAAGGCGAGATTGGCCTCGAGCCAACCCAGCTTGTCGCCGCAATCGAAGCGCCGCCCGGCAAAGCGCAGGCCGTGGAAGGGCCTGTCCCCATCGATCAGCTTGACGAGGGCGTCGGTCAGCTGAATCTCGCCCCCGGCGCCGCGCGGCGTGCACTCCAGATGGGCGAAGACCTCCGGCTGCAGGATGTAGCGCCCGATGATGCTGAGCGTCGACGGCGCGGCTTCCGGCTTCGGCTTCTCGACGAGACCACGCACCGTCGCCAACCGGCCGTCATCGGAGGCGACGTCGAGGACGCCGTAGCGCTGCGTCTGCTCGCGCGGCACGTCCATGACGGCGACGACATTGCCCTCCGTCTCGGCATAGACATCGACCATTTGCCGGAGGCACGGCACCTCGCCGAGAATGAGGTCGTCGGGCAGCAGCACGGCGAAAGGCTCGTCGCCGACGAGGTTGCGGGCGCACCAGACGGCATGGCCGAGGCCGAGCGGCTGCTGCTGGCGCGTATAGCTGATCCGGCCGGCCTTCGCCATGGGCGCCGTGACCGCCGCGAGCTCGGCCGATTTCCCCCGCTCCTTCAAAGTCGCCTCGAGCTCGAAGGAATGGTCGAAATGATCTTCGAGCGCGGCCTTGCCGCGGCCGGTGACGAAAATCATCTCCTCGATCCCGGCCGCCCTCGCCTCTTCGACGGCGTGCTGGATCAAGGGCTTGTCGAGGACGGGCAGCATCTCCTTCGGAATGGCCTTGGTCGCGGGCAAAAAGCGCGTACCGAGGCCGCCGACAGGAAAGACGGCTTTGCGTACGGGTCTCTTCATCTTGTCTCTTTCGGATCCAGCCCGGGCGGGCCGATGGGGTGCGTCAAAGCACGCCGATAACGAAGATCGCCCGCTCTCGTTCCCGCTTTCCCCTGTTTACCGGCTTTTTGCCACAGCGCGCTTTGCCGGCGCAAGGCACCGCCGGCGAGGAGCTTTGTCAGCCACCGAGCAGCAGGTCGCGGGCATGATTGACGCGGGCCGCGAGATAGGTCGAGCCGCCCTGGTCCGGGTGGAGCTTCATCATGAGCCGCCGATGCGCCGCCTTCACCTCCTCGGCGCTGGCGCCGGGGGCGAGACCGAGGATCTCGTAAGCTTCCTCGCGCGTCATCGCGCCGGAGCGGGCGGCTTGCGGTCCCGCCGCGCCTTCCGTCGTATCCGCCTCGCGCCAGCCGGGCGCGGCGCGGTCGAGATAGGTTGCGAGGAGCCGCGCCGAGGCTTCGTCCTCGGCTCGCCATTCCCGCCACAGGGCGACGAGATCGGCGGTCGCAAGCTCGGACAGATCGCGGCCCTGGTACCGGCCGCGGCGGATGATGCCGCTCATCGTGCCGGTGTCGTGATCGAGGGTCATCCGAAGGTAATCGGTTTCGACCTCGGACACCTTGCCCGGTTGCGGACCCGATGCCGCACGGAAATGGCTCCAAAGTGCATGTCCGCGGAGCGCGACGGTGAGGGCGCCGCCGAGAAGGCCGAGCGCCGGCGCCAACCGGTCCGTGGCGAGCAGAAACACGACGGCAATCCCGGCGAGGATGCCGAGCGCCCACCGCAAGCCACCGGCGAGGGTCGCCGGATTGGCGGCGAGGAACAGTCGGCCGAGCACGTAGACCGCGAGAAGCGCAAGCAGGCCGAGCGCGACATACGGCATCCCCCGCTCCGCGCCGCCCTCAGCCCTCGCCGAGCCGGCTCAAAAGGCGCAGCGCCTCGCCGCCCTGCCGCTTCCCGTAATCTTCGAGGGCGCGCCGCCCGCCGGCCGCATAGGCGGCGACGGCGCCGAGCAGCGCCCTGAGCTGCTGCGCGCTCGCGCCGTCGAAGGCGCAATAGGCGCCTTTGCTGAGCCGCGCGATCTCGCGGAAGGTCCGGCCGGCCGCGGCGTCTCCGCCCTCGTGGAAGACGAAGACCGGGACGCCGAGGAGGCCGAGCTCGCCCGCCTTGCCGCAGAGCGTGTCGGGATTCTCCTCTATCGCATCGCCGACGAAGACGAGGGCGCCGACGCGATAGGCCCGCGCCATCTTCAGCGCATGGTCGAGAACCCTCCCGATCTGCGTCTCGCCGCCGACGCAGGAGACGGCGCGCATGGCCCGGTGGAGGGCCTCGGCCGTGCCGAGCCAGCGGCTCGCCTTGCACTCGTGGAAGCCGCGATAGAAGACGAGCTGGACATCGAGGCCGCCCAGGGCCGCCGTCGCCTCGAACATCTCGCCTTGGATGCGGCAGGCGCGGTCCCAGGAGGGTTCGCGACTCGCCGTCGCGTCTATGGCGAAGATGAGCCGGCCGCGGCCGGGCCCGGCCCGTATCTGCGGTCGCGCCTCGACCTCGCGAATGAAGGCGTCGACGTCGCTGCGCGTGCCGGCTTCCGGCAAGTTGCGCTTCTCATCGCTCATGCGAGGAATATGGGGATGGCGAGCGAGGAACGCTCTACTGCGGAATCGCGTAGCGCCGGTTGAGCCAGCGGCCGAGCTGCGAAAGCAGGAGGCAGAGGACGAAATAGGCAAATCCGAGGAAGATGATGATTTCGAGCGGGCGGAATTCGCGGGCGTTCACGGTCAGCGCGGCGCCGGTCAGCTCGGTGACGCCGATCACCGAGGCGACCGAGGTGAATTTGACGAGCCGCACGAACTGGCCGAAGAGCGCCGGCAGCATCCGCCGGATCGCCTGCGGGAGGATGATGAGGCGCATGACCTGACCGCGCGTCAACCCGCTGGCGAGGCCGGCCTCGGCCTGGCCCTTCGGCACCGAGGCGAGGCCGGATCGGCAATCCTCGGCAATATAAGCCCCGATGAAGGCGACGAAGCCGATGACCGCAGCCGTGTAAGCGGTGAAGCGGAAACCGATGAGGGCCGGCACGGCGAAATAGATGATGAAGAGGACGACGAGCAGCGGCGTGCCGCGGATGAACTCGATATAGAGCATCGCCGCGACTCGCAGGGGACGCGGCCCGACGCTGCGCAGCAATCCGAGCGCGAGGCCGAAGACCGAGCCGGCGACGATCACCAGCGCTGCCGTCTGCAACGTCACCGCGAGGCCCATCGCGAGATAGGGCAGGTTGTTCCAGATGACCGCGACGTCCATGCGGGCGTCAGCTCGGCTCGAGGAAGGACGGCGCCCGTCCGCGCAGCAGCAGGATCGTGCCGCGCGTCACCGCGGTCACGATGACGAGGTAGACGAGGGTGATGCCGATATAGGCCTCGAAGGTGCGGAAGGTGACGCCTTCGATCTCGCCGGCCTGGAAGGTGAGCTCGCCGACCGAGACGACGGAGGCGAGCGAGGAGTCCTTGATGAGCTGCGAGAAGACGCCGGCGAGCGAGGGCGCGATGATGCGGAGCGCCTGCGGGTAGACGATCTTGACGAGGGTCTGCTGCCGCGTAAGCCCCAGAGCTTGCGCCGCTGCGGCCTGGCCGGCCGGCACGCTCTGAATGCCCGCGCGCACGATCTCGGCGACGAAGGCGCCGCAATAGACCATGAGGGCGAGGCTGGCGCACCAGAAGGCGGGAAGCCGCAGGCTCGAAAGCCCGAGGTACCAGAAATAGATATGGACGAGCAGCGGCACGTTGCGCGCCGTCTCGACATAGCTCGCCGCGGCAAGCCGCGGCAGCCGCGCCTGCGCCGTGCTGACGGCGCCGGCGATGGCCCCGAGAAAGACGGCGCCGGCGAGGCCCGCGAGCGACAGCAGCAGCGTGAGCGCCGCGCCCTGGAGCAGCGCGCCGCGAAAGGTCCAGAGGACGCTCCAGTCGAAATGGTAGGACACGCGAGCGGCGCTCCGCGGAGCCGTCGCCCCGTGCTCAGCCGGCGGACGCGATCGGAATCTCGGGATCGACGCCGAACCATTTGCGGTAAAGCTCCTGGTAGCGTCCGGATTTCCAGAGGCGGCGCAAGGTGTCGTCGATCACCTGCCGCAGCGCCGTCTCGCCCTTGCGCACGCCCATGCCGAAGGGCTCGACGCTGAAGCGTTCGCCGACGAGGGTGAAGCCGGGCGCGTTCTTGATGAAGCCGCGCAGAATGTCGGCGGAACCGGTGAGCGCATCGGCGCGGTGCTCGCGCAAGGCGAGCCAGGCGCTGTTGTAGTCGCGAAACGGCAGCGCCTTTGCGCCGGGCGCCACCTGGGCGAGATTGCGCTCCAGCGTCGTCCCTTGCTGCACCGCGACGATCTTCCCGTCGAGATCCTTCGGGCCGTGGATGGGCGAGCCCACCGGCACGACGAGCCGTTGCGCGCCGGTGTAATAGGTGATGCTGAAATCGATGACCTGCGCCCGCTCCGGCGTGTTCGTCATCGATGCGGCGACGAGATCGACATTGCCGGCGACGAGCAGCGGAATGCGCGTCGGCGAGGTCACTTTGACGAAGTCGACGGAAACGCCGATCGACTTCGCGATCTCGCGGACGAGGTCGATATCGAAGCCGCCGAGCTGGTTCGCGCTGTCGACGAAGCCGAAAGGCGGCGTGTCGTATTTGACGCCGGCGAGCAGCTTGCCGCGGCTCTTGATGTTGGCGAGCGCATCGGCATGCGCCGGAACGGCCAAGGCGAAGAGAACCAGCGCCACGGCCAGCCCCCCGAAGAATCCTCTCCTCATGCGGTGCTCCCTGTTTTGATTTCGTCCTTGTCGCGCGAATTGGCGAGATAGTGCCGGCGCAGGCGGGCGAGCGCCTCGTCGAGAACCTCGTCCGAGCAGGCGAGCGAGAGCCGGAGATGGCCGGCCCCGGCGGCGCCGAAAGCGCTGCCCGGCAGCACGGCGATGGCGAGCTTCTCCAGCCACTCGGCGGCGACCGCCTTGTCGTCGCCGCCGACCTTCGGAAAGAGGTAGAAAGTCGCGGGCGGCGCCGCGCAGCTTATCCCCGGAAGCGCACCGAGCGCCGCGGCGGCCACGTCGCGGCGGCGGCGAAACCGCTCGCGGTGACGCTCGACGATGCTCTCGGGCAAGGCCAGCGCCGCCAGAGCTGCGGCCTGGATGAAGGGCGGCACGCAATAGATCGAGTGCTGAATCACCTTCAGCACCGCCTTCGCCGCCGCCTCGGGCGCGGCAAGGCATCCGAGCCGCCACCCGGTCATGCCATAGGTCTTGGAAAGGCTGTCGGCGATGAAGGTCCGGCGCTTCGCCCCGGGGAGGCTCTGGAGCGGCACGAAGCCATCCGGCGCGAAGACGAGCTCGGCATAGACCTGATCGAAAAGCAGCCAGAGATCGTGCCGCTCGGCGATGGCGAGGAGCGCCGCCAGCTCGTCGCGCGACAGCACTGCACCCGTCGGATTGACCGGCGAGTTGACGACGATCATGCGCGTTCGCGGTGTGACGGCGGCGGCGACGCGCCCCGCATCGATCGTCCCCAGAGCCGGCACCGCGACCGGGACGCCGCCGCAAAGCCGCACGCAGGCGCGATAGCTGACCCAGCAGGGATCGAAATGAATGACCTCGTCGCCCGGTTCGACGACCGCCATCATCGCGGCGAAGACGGCGAACTTGCCGCCCGGCGTCACCAGCAGCTCGTCGGCCGAGTACCCGGCGCCACCGCGCGCCGAGAGACGCCGGGCGAGCGCCGTGCGCAGAGCCGGAAGGCCCGCCGCCGGGCCGTAGCGCGTCTGCCCTTCCTGCAGCGCGCGATGCGCCGCGGCGATGATCTCGGGATGGGTCGGCAGGTTGGGATCGCCGCTGGCGAGCGGCAACACCTCGGCCCCGGCCGCCTGCGCCTGGCGGATGCGCTCCGACATCTCGACCGTCGCCGAGCCGGCGAGGCCGCAAACGCGCGCCGCAAGGCGAGGCGAGGAGATGGCGTCGTTCATGAGCTCGATCCGTCGCTCGCGGCCCTTCCCTTTCCAGAGGCTCGCGAACGATGGCGCCTCATTCCGGCCCCGTCCCTGCTCGCGGGGAGAGGGAGGAGCCTGTCATTCGCCATACCCTGCGGCAGGCCCGCCGGCGCGCGGAAGCCGGCGGCGAGGAAACGCACCATCTCGTCCTCGGCGCGAGCGACCTCGGCGGGATCGCAAACGCCCTCCGAAAGGTGGCGGATGCGGTCGGGCGTCATCATCGTGTAGTAGAGCGCGCCCAGAAGGAACTGGAAGCGCCAGAACACCTCGGCGCGATCGAGATGCGGCGCCGCCCCGGCAAGCGCGTCGATGAAGCGCCGGCTGGTCGCATCGAAATGCTCGGCGATGAGGCGCTTCGCGAGCCCATTGTTCTCATGCGCGAGGACGGCGCGCAGCCGGGTGAAGCTGGCGCCGCCGCCAGAGCCGTCGGCAGCGGAAGCGAGCGCTGGGCCGATGAAGGCGGCGATGATCTGCTCGAGGAGCGGCGGCGCACCCGGGCGCTCGGCGCAGAGCGCGAGGCGCGCCAGGCGCTCCTCCGCCATCGGCCGGCAATGCGCATCGAAGATGGCGGCGAGGAGACCTTCCTTCGAGCCGAAATAGTAATTGACCCCGGCGAGGTTGACCCCCGCCGCGGCGGTCAGCGCGCGCACCGACACGCCCTTGAAGCCGTGCTCGGCGAAGAGCTGTTCGGCGACGCGGAGGAGACGCCTGCGCGCGGGTTCCTCCGCGGAGGAGCGGGCGGCCTCGCTCTCGGCCGCTCGTTCGACGGCGCCGTCAGGAGAAATCATCGGCGACTTGCGGGAAGATGCGCTGATAGCCCTCGGCGTAGGTCACCTTGCGGTTCGAATTGCGCGTCGCCTGGGCGCCGCGCTGCAGGGCGACGCGCGTATAGTACTCCCAGAGATGCTCCTGGGCCGCCATGCATTCGAAGGCGCGCCGCTTTACCTCCCAGACCTCGTCGATGGGGAGCAGCAGCTCGGGCTTCCAGCCGCATTGCTCGGGCTGGTGCGGCTCGAAGAGGAAGACCGGCGGCGCCCCCAGCACCTTGCCGCCGGGATGGCCATGCGCCTGGGCGACGATGCGCGCCTCCTGGGCAAGACGCGCCGCCTCGGGATGATCGAAATTGTAGGGATCGTGCAGCGAGTGGGTCAGCACGAACTCCGGCTGGAGGCTGCGGTAGAGATTGACCAAGCCGTCGAGGAGCTGCTCCGTCGGACGGAGCGGATAGTCGCCCGCGTCGAAGAAGACCGGCGTGCCGCCGAGGATGCGCGCTGCCGCCTCTGCCTCTTGGCGCCGCGCCGCCTTGACGCCTTCGAGGCTCGCGCCCGGGGACTTCCACAGCTTCGCCGATTCGCCGCGCTCGCCATAGGAGAGGCAGGCGATCGTCACGGCATAGCCGCGCCGCGCATAGAGCGCGATGGCGCCGCCGGCGCGCCAGACGAAATCGGCGGAATGCGCGCTGACGACGAGGGCCGTCTTCGTGTCTTTGCTGCCGGGCATGCGGTTCCTCGCTATTGCGCTACGGCCGGGAGCGCGCGTCGGCCCTCCCAGATCCGCGCCGGAATGAGAACATGGCCCTCGAAGAGCCGCCGCGCCGTGCGCAGGAGGGCGGCGCGGCGCAGCGTGAAATGTCCCTCGGGCCCGAGCTCGGCCTCGAGGTCGATCGAGAACTCGCCGCTCGGATGCTCGACCGAGATGCGCTTGCGGGGACCCGGCGGCAGCACGGCGACGCGCGCCGCCGGCGATTGCGGCAAGGCGCAGGCAGTAGCCACCGTGAGCGCGCCGAGGACGCCCACGGCCTCATGGCAGCGATGCGGGATGAAGGTGCGCGTCGAGATGCTGCCGCCGGCGCGCGGGGGCGCGACGAGGCACATCTTCGGCACGACCTTTTTCCTGACATCGCCGAGATTCATGAGCGGCCCCGCGGCAAGGCGGATCGCTTCGAGACGGCTCTTCAGCTCCGTATCCGCGTTGAGCTGCGCCGGCGATTCGTAGCCCGTGCGGCCGAGCGCGGCCGCCTCCAGCACGACGACCGGCATGCCGTTGTCGATGCAGGTGACCGCGACACCGGCGATCTCGTCGACGGCGCGGCCCGTCGGCAGCAGCGCGCCGCAGAGCGAGCCCGCGACATCGAGGAAATCGAGCGCCACCGGCGCGGCGCTGCCGGGCACGCCGTCGATCCGCGCCTCGCCTTCATAGGTGACGACGCCATCCGGCGTCTGCACGGTCGCCGCGGCGATCATCCCGGTGTTGAGCGTCCGGATCTTGAGCACGGTCTCGCCCGGCCGCGCCGGCACCATGCCGCACTCGATTGCGAAGGGGCCGACTCCCGCCAGCATATTGCCGCAATTGGGCGTCGTATCGACGCGAGCCTCGTCGAGCAGCACCTGCGCGAAGAGGAAATCGATATCGGCGCCCGGGCTCGCCGCCGGCGAGACGATGGCGACCTTGCTCGTCAGCGGATCGGCGCCGCCGATTCCGTCGATCTGCCTCAGATCCGGCGAGCCCATCACCGCGAGCAGCACCTTGTCGCGGAGCGCGGGATCGGCCGGCAGATCCGCCGCCCGGAAGAACGGCCCCTTGGAGGTGCCGCCGCGCATCAGCACGCAGGGAATGCGGGTCTGCATCGGACACCATTCCGCTCGATCGAAACAAACGTATGTTTTATCGTCTGCGGACGCGCGTCAAGTCTTCCGGATTGCCCTCACCCTGCCCTCTCCCCGGAGGGGAGAGGATTGTGAAAAGATCTCGGCTTGCGGAAGAGGGTCGGGCCGGGGTGAGGGCCTTGGCGATCGCTGCGGCGGGGGGCATGATCGCGGGCCGAGGAGGAGAGGCCGCATGTTCTCGAATTTCGCCGGGCTCGACCTTGCCGCGATGCCGTCGATCGCGCGCGGCGAGGCGCGCGCCCTTCCCGTGCCGCTCGTCGCCGCCGATGCCGAGACGCTGCGCGGCTATGGCCGCATCGTCGCGAGCTTCGCCGCCGCCGAGGTCACGATCGTCACCTGGCCGCAGCCGGGCTGGCGGCCCGTCGTGCCCGGCACCGGCAATGAAGGCGGGATCGTCGTCGACAGCTTCGAGATGGTGCGGCGCGGCGAGATCCAGCACGCCGTCAACCACGCCGTCGGGCGCAGCTACATCACGGGCTGGTTCGCCGATCCGGCAACGGCTTCGGAAGCGCGTCAGCCGGCCGAGACGAACCGCCTCTTCACGCATGAGGCGAACTACCACCCGGATGGCGGGCAAGTCTTCTTCCCCCGTGCCGGCGCCCCCTTCATCGCCCTTCTCGCGAAGCCCGGCGACGACGTGCGGCCGGAGGATTTTCGCGCCTTCTACTGCGACGGCTCCTTCGGCATCCATATTGATCCCGGCGTCTGGCATCAGCCGATGTTCCCGCTCGCGGCGCACGCCGCCTTCGACGACAAGCAGGGCCGCGTCCATGCCTGCATCTCGGTCGACTTCGTGAGCGAGTTCGGCTGCTATCTCGAAGTGCCGCTGCGCGCCGCCTGAACCCGCAGCAACGGGCACCGCGCCCGCCTCAGGCGATGCCGACCAGCCCTCGTGGCACCGCGCCGCGCCGCAATGCCTTGCGCGCGGCCCATTCGTCAGCAGCCGGCACGTTCTCCAGGAATTTCACCTCGCCGCCGGAGAGCAGGGCGAGGGGCAGGCCGTCGCGGAAGAGCAGACGATTGCCCGTCAGCGCCGCCAGTTTCGGGCCCGGCGTCAGAATGCCGACGAGGTTGAGCGGGTCGGCCCCCGAGAGCGAGAGGAGCGCGCCCGCCTCGGGGCGGCGCCGGACGTCGCGCAGAAGCCCGACCGCTTCCGGCAAGGCGAATTGCTCGCCGGAGAAACCGGCGACGAAGCGGCCGCCGCGAATATCGCCGCGCGCCTCAAGGCGCCGGTAGACGCGCAGCAAGTCGCGCCAGGGCGGCAGCCAGCCGGCTTCACGCTCGAGGAGGCGCCAGAAGACGACGCCGTAACGGCGCAAGAGGCAGCGCGCCAGATGCTCGGTCGCCTCGGCCTCGCCCGGCAGCGGGCCGCGCTGGCGGGCGCGGCGCGCGAGCGTCCATCGTCCGGCATCCTCCATGCCGAAGCCGAGAGCGCGCGAGCGGCGCTGCGCCAGGGTTCGGCGCTTCTCGGCCGGCACGAGGAGCGCGCGCAGCCCGGCGAAGCTGTCGGCATTGACGAGGCCGAGAGCGACGAGCTCGCCCAAGGCCTCCTCGACCTGCGGCCGCAGCAGGCCGGCGCCGTCGACGATCTCGTCAAAGAACAGGGCGCCCTGCTCGCGGATGCAGTCGAGGACAGCCTGGGCACGGGGACTGGGCACGCTCTCCTCTCGGGCGGGCGAGAGCGCCGCCCAGAGCGGCGCATGCCGCCGCGCGAGAAAGGTGATCGGCGTCGTCCGGACCGGCGCCGCGCTCCGCTGCGGGCCGGCGAGGCGCGGCTCGCGCGGCTTCAGCCGCGCCCAGACGACGCGCCCGGCAAGGCAGAGATCGTCGAGCCAAGCCGGCTCGTAGCCCGCGAGACGCGCCGGCAGGATTTCGCTTTCCCAGGCGCCGGCTGGCGCCTCGAAGCCTTCGAGCTGAGCGATGACGGCTTCGAGCGCGTCCGGACCCTTCATGCGGCTCTCCGCCTCGACTTTCTGCCAAGTGAGGAGGAAGCGCAGGAAGTCGCGCGCCGCCACCGGCTCGATCTCGGCGCGCAGGCGCTTCACCGTGTAGCGATGAATGCGGGCGAGAAGCCGGCGGTCGCACCACTCTTCCGCCGCCGCTCCCGGCGTGAAGCGCCCGCGCATGGCGAACCCCTCGCTTTCGAGAGCGGCGAGCGGCGCCGCGAGGTCGCGCGCGGCGAGATCGAGCGGCGCCGCCAGCGCCGTCGCGGTGACGGGCCCCAGCCCTTCGAGTCGGCCGCGCAGGATCTCGGCCAGCGCCTCCTCCGGCGCGAGCTCCGCTCGGCGATGAGAGTCCGGCGCGACGATCGCCGGGTCGAGCCTCGCCTCGGGCCACAGCGCTTCGAAGAGCGGCAAGCGCTCGGCAGCGATCCAGATCGCGGCGTCCGCGCGCCTTAGCAAGGCAGCGCGCCGGTCGCGCGCGAGGGCGGCGAGCCAGAGGCTCCAGCCGGGCTGCGCCTCGGCCTCGTCGGCGGCGATGAAGCCGAGCCAGACCAGAGCGTCGTGGAGTTCGTCGGCATTGCCGGCCTCAGGCCAGGCTTCGGCGCGCACCCGCGCGATCGCCTCGCCGTCGAGGCGGCCGAGATCGGCCGCATCCTCCGGCGCCAGCCAGCGCCGGCTCATGACCGCCTGCGTCCGGCGCTCTTCGAGAGGCGCGTCGTCGAGATAGGCATAGGGACGCGCCGACAGGACTTCGAGAGCAAGCGGCGAGGGCTCGGTCAAATCGCGCGCCACCACCTTGATCTCGCCAGCTTCGAGACGCGCGAGAAGGCGCTCGAGGCCGGCGCAGTCCATCGCCTCTTCGAGGCAATCGGCGATGGTCTGGCGAATGAGCGGATGGTCCGGGATTTCGCGCTCACCGACGAGATTCTCGGCGCAGGCGATCTGGTCGGGGAAAATCGCGGCGATGAGGTCCTCGGCGTTCATCCGGGCGAGCTGGGGCGGCAGCTTCTTGCCGCCGCGAAAGCGCGGCAGCGCCAGCGACACGCCCGCCACCCAGCGCCAGCGCGTGATGAACATCGGCGCGTCGAGCAGCGCCTGCGTCAGGAGCGAGCGGACGCTCGCCGCATGGAGGTAGCGCGCGACCTCGGCGAGATCGAAGCTGTGCGCCGTCGTCAGCGACAGCACGATATTGTCCTCGGTCGCGGCCGCCTGCAGCTCGAAATTGAACTTGCGGCAGAAGCGCTTGCGGAGCGCCAATCCCCATGCCCGGTTGATGCGGCTGCCATAGGGAGAGTGGATGACGAGCTGCATGCCGCCCGCCTCGTCGAAGAAGCGCTCGAAGACGATCGTCTCCTGCGTCGGCAGGCAGCCGAGCGCCGCCCGACCCGAGGCGAGATACTCCGCGAGCTGGCGCGCCGCCGCCTCGTCGAGCCCGGCCGTGCGGGCGAGCTCGCGCGCGACGCCGCTGCCGCCGGGGTCGCGCTGGAGCGAGACAGCCGCCTCAGCGCGCAGCCGCGAGACGGAGCGCGAGAGCTCGTCGCTGCGACCCGGCGCCTCGCCGAGCCAGAAGGGAATGGTAGGCGGCATTCCCGTCGCGTCCTCGACGCGGACGACGCCGCGCTCGGTCCGGAGGATGCGGTAGGCGGCGTTGCCGAGCTGGAAGATGTCGCCGGCGAGGCTCTCGACGGCGAAATCCTCGTTGACCGTGCCGATGAACTGGTTCTCGGGCTCGAGCAGGACCTGGTAATCGGCGGTGTCGGGGATGGTGCCGCCCGAGGTGAGCGCCGTGAGGCGCGCACCACGCCGGCCGCGCAGCAGATGATTGACGGCGTCGTGATGGATGAGCGCGCCGCGCCGGCCGCGCCGGCTCGCATAGCCTTCCGCCAGCATGGTGAGGACGGCCGCGAAATCCTCACGCGGCAAGTCACGGTAGGGCCAAGTGCGGCGGAGCAGCGCGAAGAGCGCGTCCTCGCTCCATTCGCGCGCCGCCACCTCGGCGACGATCTGCTGCGCCAGCACATCGAGCGCGCGCTCGGGAATGGCGAGGCGGTCGAGCTCGCCGCGCTGGACGCTGTCGAGCAGCGCCGCGCATTCGACGAGGTCGTCGCGCGACAGCGGAAAGAGCCGGCCCTTGGGCACGGCGCCGACCGCGTGCCCCGAGCGCCCGACGCGCTGGAGGAAGGCGGCGATCGAGCGCGGCGAGCCGAGCTGGCAGACGAGGTCGATATCGCCGATATCGATGCCGAGCTCAAGCGAGGCGGTGGCGATGAGGGCGCGCAGCCGCCCTTCTTTGAGGCGCTGCTCGGAATCGAGGCGCTGCTCCTTGGCGAGGCTGCCGTGATGGGCGGCGACCTGCTGCTCGCCGAGCCGCTCCGAGAGCGCCCGCGTCGCCCGCTCGACCATGCGCCGGGTGTTGACGAAGATGAGCGTCGTCCGATGCTCCGAGATGAGCGCGGCGAGGCGGTCGTAGACCTCCTTCCAGACATCGCCCGACATGACCGCTTCGAGCGGCGCGCCGGGCACCGCGACGGCAAGATCGCGCGCCCGGACATGGCCGGTGTCGATGATGCGGCACGGGCGGGGTTGGCCGCTTTCATCGAGGCCGACGAGAAAGCGGGCCACGGCCTCGATCGGACGCTGCGTCGCCGAGAGGCCGATGCGCAGCAGCGGGCCGCGGCAGAGCGCGGCGAGACGCTCCAGCGAGAGCGCGAGATGCGAGCCGCGCTTGTTGGGCGCTACCGCATGGATTTCGTCGACGATCACCGTCCGCGTCGTCGACAGCATGGCGCGGCCCGACTGCGAGCCGAGGAGGATGTAGAGCGATTCCGGTGTCGTGACGACGATATGCGGCGGCGAGCGGCGCATGCGGTCGCGCTCGCCCGGCGGCGTGTCGCCGGTGCGCACCCAGCTCCGGATGGCGATGTCGGGCAGACCCTGCGCACGCAGCGTCTCGCGGATGCCGGCGAGCGGGGCTTCGAGGTTCTTCTGGATGTCGTTCGAGAGCGCCTTCAGCGGCGATACATAGACGATCCGCGTCTCCTCACCGAGCGTACCGGCGAGCGCCTCGCGCACCAGCCCGTCGATGGCCGCGAGAAAGGCGGCGAGCGTCTTGCCGGAGCCGGTCGGCGCCGCGATCAGCACATGCTCGCCGGATTTGATCGCCGGCCACGCCTCCGCCTGCGCCGGCGTCGGGCCGGCGAAGTTGCGATCGAACCAGGCGGCGACCGCGGGGTGGAAGAGCGAGGGGGTGGTCATGGGGATCCTGGCCGAATCTCGCACCTTATCCTTCGACTTCGGCCTCGCGGCCTACGCTCAGGATGAGGTAAGTTTTCCAGTTGCGTTCAAATGCTTGAACAAATCCCCTCATCCTGAGCAGCAGGCGAAGCCCGCAGTCGAAGGATATCGCCGAAGTCGTGACAGTCGGTATCGGAGACCCACTCCCAGAGTCTGGGCGCATCCGGATGGGATTCAAGCCTTGCGCAGCCACACCGCCGTGTCGTGGAAGACGGCGCCGCGGTTCGGGCGGCCGGGATCGGCGCTTGTGAGGACGTTGATGCCCATTCCTTCCTCGAAGGCGTGGTTCGGCCAGATCCCTTCGACGATGAGGACGCCGCGCTGCTGCCCCTCGCCCCGTTTCGCATGGAGGACGACGCTGCCCTGGCGATTGCCGAGGCGGACGCGATCGCCCTCGCCGGCGCCGAGCGCGGCGAGATCGTCGGGATGGATGCGCACGACCGGCCGGCCCTCGCGGGCGACGCCGCCCGGCGTGTTGTTGAAGGTCGTGTTGAGGAAGGAGCGCGCCGGCGGCACCACCATGCGGAAGGGGTGCTCCGCCGTTGCGACGTCGATCACCTCGGCGTGGTCCGGCAGGTCGGGAAGGCCCTCGTGGAAGGGCCCGACCGCCGGCCAGTTCGCGCGGAAATGGAAGCGTTTGTCGGCATGGCCGAAGCCGTCAAGGAAATGCGCGGTCTCGAAGGGCAGCGCCATGTCGAGCCAGCGCCCGCCGTCGAATTGGTCGGGGCTCGGTAATCCCGACATCGCCAGCGTCTTCTCGATGATCTCCCACTCGCTCATGGCGAAGCCGGGATGCCGGGCGCCGAGGCGCTTCGCCAGTTCGCAGATGACGAAGTGGTTGGGTCGCGCCTCGGCATAGGGCTCGACCACCTTGCGGGCGAGCTGAAGGTGGGTGTGCCCGCCCGAAGTGTAAATGTCGTCATGCTCGAGGAAGGTCGTCGCCGGCAGCACGATATCGGCATAGGCGGCGGTCTCGGTGAAGAACTGCTCGTGGACGCAGGTGAAGAGGTCAGGGCGCAGGAAGCCCGCCCGCACCTTCAGCGATTCCGGCGCGACGACCGCGGGATTGGTGTTCTGGATCAGCATCGCCGTCACTGGCGGGCCGTCGCCGAGATCGGTCTTGTCGCCGGTCAGCACCGGCCCGATGCGCGACATGTCGAGGCTGCGCGTCGCCGGATCGAGCACGTCGAGCCCTTCGATGAGCGAGCGGTCGAGCGGATAGAGGGCGGCGCCGGCGAAGAGGGCGCCGCCGCCGCGATACTGCCAGGCGCCCGTCACCGCTGGCAGGCAGGTCGCGGCGAAGAGCTGGGCGCTGCCATTGCGCGAGCGCGAGAAGCCGTAGCCGATGCGCAGGAAGCTGCGCTTGGTGCGGCCGTAGAGCCGCGCGAAATCGACGATCTCCTGCTCGGACAAGCCGGTGATGCGCGCGGCCCAGGCGGGATCGCGGCTTTTAAGATGCGCTTCCAGCGCCGCCGGCGCATCGGTGTATTTCGCCATATAGGCGCGGTCGGCATAGCCTTCCTTGAAGAGGACATGCATGACGCCGCAGGCGAGCGCGCCGTCGGTGCCGGGCCGGACGGCGAGGTGGATGTCGGCGACCTCGGCCGTGGGCGTACGGTAGGGATCGATGACGACGAAAGGCGCGCCGCGCTCCTTGCGCGCCCGGGTGATGTGCGTCATCACATTGACTTGCGTCGAGACCGGATTGCCGCCCCACATGACGACGAGGTCGGACTCGGCGATCTCGCGGCTGTCGACGCCGCGCTTGACCCCGACGCCGGCCAGCCAGCCGGCATCGGCGCAGGCGACGCAGATCGTCGAGATCTGCCGGGCGTAGCGCATCGCATGGCGCAGGCGGTTGATGCCGTCGCGCTGCACCAATCCCATGGTGCCGGCGTAATAATAGGGCCAGACCGTCTCGCTGCCGTAGCGCTGCGCCGCGCGAAGGAACGCTTCTGCAACGGCGTCGAGCGCCGCATCCCAGGAGATTTCCTCATAGGCCGCCCGATCCGTCCCCTTCTCGCCGACGCGGCGGAGCGGCACGGCGAGGCGATCGGGGTGATGCTGCCGTTCGGCATAGCGTCCGACCTTGGCGCAGACGACGCCCGCCGTGTAGCTGTTGTCGCGGGCCCCGCGGATGCGGCCGATAGTGCGCGCATCGACGCGCTCCACTTCGAGAGCGCAGGTGCTGGGGCAATCATGCGGGCAAACCGAAGGCAGAATGTCGAGCGGCACGGCACACCTTGAGCTGCTGCGGTCGCCGGCGACGATACAACGTCACCGGCCCCGCCGGCAAATTCGCCTCGCCTGTTCTGTCACCGCCATTGATTTCCTCTACCCAGCGGGGAGAGGATCAAGGTGAGGGGGAGCCGCGGCGTGAGCGCGGCTTCCGACGAACGCGCGGCGCGTCCCCCTCACCCTCCCGCGCTGCGCGTGGGCTCCTCCCTCTCCCCGAGGGGAGAGGGGATGCGAGGAGGACATCGCATGTTGCAGCCGGCGCAAAGCTATGCGGCGCTGACGGGCGGGTTCCGCTGGGCGGTGCCGCGGCGCTACAATATCGGCGCCGATGTCTGCGACCGGCATGCGACGGGCGACGGGCGTCTCGCTCTCGTCTTCCTCGACGACAGCGGCGCCGTTCAGCGCTTCAGCTTCGACGACGTCAAGGCGCAGTCGAATCGCTTTGCCAATGTTCTTGCAGCGCACGGCCTCGCGCGCGGCGAGCGCATCGGCATCCTGCTGCCGCAGGCGCCCGAGACGGCGATCGCCCATGTCGCCGCCTACAAAGCGGGGCTCATCGCCGTGCCGCTCTTCACGCTTTTCGGCGAGGACGCGCTCGCTTACCGCCTTGCCGACAGCGGCGCCCGGGCGCTCGTCACCGATCGCACGGGCTATGAGAAGGTGGCGGCGATCCGCGACCGCCTGCCCGATCTCCGCCATGTCTTCCTCGTCGGCGGCGGCGAGAGCCGAGCCGCGGATTTCGCCGCCCTCCTCGCGCGCGCCTCCGACCGCTTTACGCCGGTCGAGACCGAGGCCGACGATCCGGCGCTCATCATCTACACCTCAGGCACGACCGGGAACCCCAAGGGCGCGCTTCACGCCCACCGCGTCCTCCTCGGCCATCTGCCGGGCGTCGAGCTGCCGCACGAATTCTTCCCGCAGCCGGGCGATTTCTATTGGACGCCGGCCGATTGGGCCTGGATCGGCGGCCTCATGGACGTGCTCATGCCGGCCTGGCATCACGGCGTTCCGGTCCTCGCCCATCGCGCCCGCAAATTCGATCCCGAGGAGGCCTTCGCCATCATCGCGCGGCACGGCATCCGCAACGTCTTCATGCCGCCGACGGCGCTGAAGCTGATGCGCCAGGCGGGGGCCGCCGCCCGCGGCGACATCCGCCTGCGCACCCTCGCCTCGGGCGGCGAGACCTTGGGCCGCGAGCTCATCGAGTGGGGACGCTCGACCTTCGGCCTCACCATCAACGAGTTCTACGGCCAGACCGAGTGCAACCTCATCGTCGGCAATGCGGCCGGGCTCTTTCCGACCCGCCCGGGCTCGATGGGCCGCGCCATTCCCGGCCACGAGGTGGCGGTGGTCGATGAGCGGGGCGAGCGGCTTCGGCGCGGCGAGATCGGGCTGGTCGGCGTGCGCCGGCCCGACCCCGTGATGTTTCTCGAATATTGGCGCAAGCCCGAGGCGACGGCGGCGAAATTCGCGGGAGACTGGCTCCTCACCGGCGACCTCGCGCGCCAGGACGAGGAGGGTTACTTCTGGTTCGTCGGCCGCAGCGATGACCTCATCACCTCGGCGGGCTATCGGATCGGCCCCGGCGAGATCGAGGACTGCCTGACGAAGCACCCGGCTGTGGCGCTCGCGGCGGTGATCGGCGTGCCCGACCCAGTTCGCACCGAGATCGTCAAGGCGTTCCTGGTGCTGAAGCCGGGCTGCGAGCCACGGCCCGAGCTCGCGCGCGAGATCCAGGATTTCGTCCGGACGCGGCTCGCGGCACATGAATATCCGCGCCTCGTCGAGTTCGTCGCCGAACTGCCGCTGACGACGACGGGCAAGATCATCCGCAAGGCGCTGCGCGAACGCGAGGCGGCGCGCGCCGCGAGCAGAGTCTAGCCCGGCCTCAGAACGGGACGCCGACCTTGATGTTGTTGGGTCCGTGCTCGCTGGCGCGGCCTCGCACGAAGAGACCGCATCCCGCAAGCGCGAGCACGAGAAAGAGGACGGCGATCGCGCGTCTCATCAGGCGATCATAGCGCGGCCCAGACCGCGGCGACAGCCGCCGCGTCAGAACTTGATGCCGAAGCGCGCCCCGACATTGGTGATGCCGCCATTATGGCCGGCGAGATTGGCGTTCGAAATGTGATCGAGGAGGATGGAGACGCTGTTGACCGGCGTCACCTGATAGCCGAGCTCGACGCTCTCGCGGAAGAGCACCGGCGAGCCCAGATTCTTGCGCCCATGCGGCGCGTTGTCGGTATGGCCGTCATTGACCGAGCCGCCAAGGCTGCCATAGATCGTGAGCTGGTCGCTCTGCCCGAAGATGCTCTTGACGATGGGCAGCCCCCAGGTGAGGCCGAAATAGGCATTGTCGGTATTGCCGTCGGTGTTGATCTCGGCGCCGAGATGCGGCCGCGGTGCGCCGATCACAGCGAGAAAGTCGGGGGAGACGAAGAGGACCTCGCCATTGATGTCGGCGCCGCTTTCCTCATGCCGGTCGAAGAGCCCGATGTCATGGGCGAGGACGCCGAATTTGAGCTCGTCGACGATCTTGCTTTGCGCCGACGCCGGGGAGGGACAGAGGAACAGGAAGGCCGCGGTGAGGAGGGCGAGGTGGCGTTCCGCCGATGCGAAGCTCAATGCGATCTCCTCGGGGTTGATCCCCAATGGCCGAGGCTTGCGTATTCGGCGGTGATATTTATCAGCAATGCCGATCGCCGCAAAGCGGAACCTCGGATACCTCGGTCGCGGAATTGACTCGGCTCGCCGCCGCATGGAAGCTGGCGCGAAAATCGGAGCGGCGGCTCAGAAAAGCCGCCCCGGTGCTGCGGGAGGAACATGGAACGGGCATCTCGGGGATGTCGGTGATGGCGCCGCTTGCCGCCCGCGCGCTCTATAGCCGCGCCGAGCTCGCCCGACTCATCGATCCGCAATCGATCGCGATCATCGGCGTCTCCGCCGATCCGGGCGGCTTCGGCTCGCGTACGCTCGCCAACCTCGCCCCTTTCCGCGGCCGGGTCTACGCCATCAATCCTAAATACGAAAACCTGCATGGCCGGCCCTGCTTCCCCGCGCTCTCGGCGCTGCCCGAGGTTCCGGACTGCGTCGCCATCGCCCTGCCGCGCGAGCGCGTCGAGGCGGTCCTCGAAGATTGCGCGGCGCGCGGCGTCGGCGGCGCCGTCATTTACGCCTCGGGCTATGCCGAGACCGGCCTTGCCGAACGCAAGGCGCAGCAGGACCGCCTTGCCGCCATCGCGCGGGCGGCGCCGGCGATGCGCATCCTCGGTCCCAATTGCTTCGGCTTCGCCAACAACGTCTCGCGGGCCGCCGCCCTCTTCATTCCGCGCCACGCCGATATCCCCCACCGCCTCGGTCCCGTCGGCATCGTTTCGCAATCGGGTGCGCTCGGCTACACGATGGTGCAGGGGGGCGAGCGCGGCGTCGGCTTCAGCCACTATTTCGGCGCCGGCAATTCCTGCGACGTCGATGTCTGCGACCTCGCCGCCTATCTCCTCGAAGACCCGGCTTGCAGCGCGATCGCCCTCTGCTTCGAGGGCGTCGCCTCGGGAAGCCGCTTCCTCGCCCTCGGCGAGAAGGCGCTCGCCACCGGCAAGCCGATCGTCGTCCACAAGGTGGCGAGAGGCGATGCGAGCGCCGCCGCGGCGCTGTCGCATACCGGCACCCTCGCCGGCTCGGACGCCGCCTATCGCGCCGCCTTCGAGCGCTGCGGCTTCGCCGTCGTCGACGATCTCGAAGCGCTCTTCGAGACGGCGAGCTTTCTCGCCAAGGCGGGGCCTCCCAAGGCGGCGGGAGTGGCCGTCATGGCGACCTCGGGCGGCGCCGCCGTCATCGCCGCCGATATGGCCGAGACCTGCGGCGTTCCGATGCCGCAGCCGGGCGACAAGGCTGCCGCGATTCTCAAGGCGGCCATTCCGGAATACGGCTCGCCGCGCAATCCCTGCGACGTGACGGCGCAGGTCATCAACGATCAGGACTCGTTCATCGCCTGCAGCACGGCGCTTCTCGAGGATCCGGCCTTCGGCGCCCTCGTCATCCCGCAGGTCATGGCGCTGCCGCAATCGACGCCGGCCCGCGTGCCGCTGATGAGCGCGCTCGCGCGGAAGACGGGAAAGCCTATCTGCATGATCTGGATGACGGAGTGGCTCGAAGGCCCCGGCGCCGCCGAATACGAGAACGACCCGAAGGTCGCCCTCTTCCGCTCCGCACGCCGCTGCTTCGCCGCGCTCGCCGCTTGGCAGCGCAACGCCGCGCGCGCCGCCGAACCCAAGGCGGAGCCGCGGCGGCTCGCCGCGCCCGAGGCCGCGCGGCGCGCCGCCGCCGAACTCGGCGCGGCGGGGGCGACGCTCGCCGAGCGCGCGGCGAAGCGGGTCCTCTCCTATTATGGCGTACCGGTCATCGCGGAGCGCCTTGTCGAGAGCCCCGGCGAAGCGGTCGCCGCGGCGGCGGCGCTCGGCTATCCCGTCGCCCTCAAGCTCGAATCGCCCGATATCCTCCACAAGACCGAGGCGGGTGTCGTCCGCCTCGGCCTCGCCGATGCCGATGCCGTCCGCCGCGCCTATGCCGAGATCCTGGAGCGCGCCGCAATGCTGCCGCGGGACGCGGGGTCATCCGGTGGGGAGCCCCGCATCAGCGGCATCCTCGTCCAGCCGATGGCGCCGCAGGGTGTCGAGCTCGTCATCGGCGGGCGGCGCGATCCGCAATTCGGACCGCTCATCCTCGTCGGCGCCGGCGGCGTCCTCATCGAGCTGCTGCGCGACAGCGTCGTGTCGCTGGCACCCGTCTCCCCCATGGCGGCACGCGCCCTGCTGCGGCGCCTCAAATGCGCGCCGCTCCTCGACGGCTTCCGCGGCAGCCCGCCCGTCGATCTCGACGCCATCGCCGAGGCGGTGAGCCGCGTCTCGGAACTCATCGCCGATCACGCCGAAACGATCGCCGAATTCGACGTCAACCCGCTGATCTGCGGCCCCGAGGGCTGCGTTGCCGTCGACGCGCTCATCCTCAAGGCCCGATGATCCCGCCCCGCGCAACAGGGAGATCCAAATGACCGTCGCCTATGCCGAGCACGGCTCGATCGCTACCCTCACTCTCGACAACCCGCCGGTCAACGCGCTGAGCGTCGCCGTGCGACAGGGGCTGCGCGACGGGCTGCGCCGCGCCCTCGCCGAGCCCACGGTCGCCGCGATCATCGTCATGGGGAAGGGCCGGAACTTCATCGCCGGCGCCGATATCCGCGAATTCGGCAGGCCGCCGCAGCCGCCGCGCCTCGTCGAGGTGATCGCCGAGATCGAGGCGAGCGCCAAGCCGGTCATCGCCGCGATCGACGGGGTGGCACTGGGCGGCGGCCTCGAAGTCGCGCTCGGCTGCCATTTCCGCATCGGCACGCCGCGGGCGCAGCTCGGACTCCCCGAGGTCAAGATCGGGATCATCCCGGGCGCCGGCGGCGTCGAGCGCCTGCCGCGGCTCATCGGCATCGAACCGGCGCTCAAAATGATGGTCTCGGGCGATCCGGTGCGCGCCGCCAAGGCGAAGGAGCTCGGCATTCTCGATGCCATCGTCGAGGGCGACCTCGCCGCCGAGGCGCGTGCCTTCGCCGAGCGCGTCCTCGCCGAGAAGCGGCCGATCCGGCGCCTTGGCCAGATGCCGATCCCGGGCGCCGACGGCGATTGGCGGCAGCTCATCGAGGCGCAGCGCAAGCTGGCGAGCAAGCAGAATCGCGGCCAGATCTCGCCGCAGAAGGTCATCGACTGCGTCGCCAACGCCATCACCCTGCCCTTCGACCAAGCCGTCGCCGAGACGATTCGCGTCATCAACGAGCTCATCCCTTCGGAACAGGCGAAGGCGCTGCGCTATGCCTTCTTCGCCGAGCGCGAGGCCGGCAAGGTCCCCGACATCGAAGCAGGGACGGCGCCGCGGCCGCTGCGCGGCGCCGCGGTCATCGGCGCCGGGACGATGGGAGCCGGCATTGCCATGTGCTTTGCCGATGCCGGCATTCCCGTGCGCATCCTCGAAAGCTCCGCCGAAGCTCTCGAGAAGGGCCTCGCGCGGATCGGAAAGCTCTATGACGAGATGGTGCAGAAGGGCCGCATCGGCGCGGCCGAGCGGGAGAAGCGCCTCGGCCTCATCGCCAAGGCGGCGGGCTACGAGGCACTCGGCGAGGCCGATATCGTCATCGAGGCCGCCTTCGAGGAGATGGCGGTGAAGAGGGACGTCTTCGCGAAGCTCGACGCCGCCTGCAAGCGCGATGCGGTGCTCGCCAGCAACACCTCCTATCTCGACATCAACGAGATCGCCGCGGCGACGCGGCGGCCCGAAAGCGTCATCGGCCTCCACTTTTTCAGCCCCGCCAATGTCATGAAGCTGCTCGAGATCGTCCGCGGCAAGGCGACGGGGAAGGATGTCGTCGCGACGGCGCAGGCGCTCGCGAAGATGCTCGGCAAGGTCGGCGTCGTCTGCGGCGTCTGCCACGGCTTCGTCGCCAACCGCAGCCGCGGCGCCATGACGCGCGAGGCGAACTTCCTCGTCGATGAAGGCGCCTTGCCCCACGAGGTCGACCGCGTTCTCTATGAATTCGGCATGCCGATGGGCCCCTTCGCGGTCGCCGACCTCGCCGGGATCGATGTCGGCTGGCGCGTCCGGCGCTCCTTCGATGCGACGCGCCGCAAGGACGAGCGCTACTCGCCTACCGCCGATCGCCTCTACGAGCTCGGCCGCTACGGGCAGAAGACGGGCAAGGGCTGGTACCGCTACGAGCCGGGTAGCCGCACGCCCCTTCCCGACCCCGAGGTCGAGGCGGTGATTCTCAAATCATCGAAGGACCAGGGAATCACCCGCCGCGCCATCGGCGAGGACGAGATCCTCGCCCGCTGCCTTTACGCCGCAGTCAACGAGGGCGCCAAGATTCTGGAAGAAGGCGTCGCGCTGCGCGCCAGCGACATCGACGTCATGTGGCTTTACGGCTTCGGGTTCCCGCGCTGGCGCGGCGGTCCGATGTACTGGGCCGATACGGTGGGTCTCGGCAAGGTCTATGACGGCGTGCAGCGCTTCCATCGCGAGCAGGGGACATTCTGGACGCCGGCGCCGCTTCTCCGGCGCCTCGCCGAAAGCGGCGGCAGCTTCACCGCGGGATAGGCTAGGATTCGAGAGGAATGAGGGGGAGAAGGAAAGCGAAGCATGGGCAAGCTCGACGGGAAAGTCGCCATCGTCACCGGCGCCACCAGCGGCATCGGGCTCGCGACGGCGGAGCTCTTTATCGCCGAGGGCGCGCGGGTGGTGATCGCCGGGCGCCGCGCCGCGGCGGGCGAGGCCATTGCCGCCCGGCTCGGCCCCGCCTGCGTCTTTCGCCGCACCGACGTCACGGAAGAGAGCGAGGTCGCGGCGCTCATCGCGGAGGCGGTGGAGCGCTTCGGGCGGCTCGATTGCCTCTTCAACAATGCCGGCGGTCCGGCGCCGACGGGCGGCATTGCCGACATTCCCGTCGCCGGCTTCGATGCCGCCATCGCGCTGCTGCTGCGCAGCGTTCTCGTCGGCATGAAGCATGCGGCGCCCGTCATGCGGCGGCAGCGCTCGGGCAGCATCATCAACAACGGCAGCATCGCCGGCCATCGCGCGGGATATTCCTCCTCGCTCGTCTATGGCGCCGCCAAGGCCGCCGTCATCCATCTGACGCGCTGCGTCGCGATGGAGCTCGGCGAAGACAACATCCGCGTCAACAGCATCTCGCCCGGCGGCATCGCGACCGGCATCTTCGGCAAGGCGCTGGGGCTGCCGGTCGAAGCGGCGGAACGCACGATCGCCGTCACCGAGCAGCGCCTCGCCAAAATGCAGCCCATCCCGCGCGCCGGGTTGCCCGAGGACATCGCCCGCGCCGCGCTGTTCCTCGCGAGCGACGATTCGAGCTTCGTCAACGGCCACGACCTCGTCGTCGATGGCGGCGTCATCGCCGGTCGCAACTGGACGCTCCAGCAGGAGGGCTTGCGGGCGCTGCGCGGCGAATTGCACGGGGCGGCCGGGACTTGAGTGCCCATCGGCAGCGTTTGAATGGCGGAAATCCGACGAATTTTGTTGCCAAAAACGGCGATTGAATTCATTAGTTAATTGTTAACTAACTTGTGGTGGAAATCTACGCGGTTTTCTTTCCTATTTTCGCGAGCGAACGAAAACCGATTGGTGCAACGGAAGAAAGTCAGATCCAATGATCAGGCCACCCTCGAAGTCGAAGTCGAGCACCAAGGGCAAGGCCCGCAAGAAGGTTGCGGCCAAGAAGCCCGCCAAGCGCATGGCCGCTACCGCCAAGAAGGCGACGGCAAAGAAGACGGTCGCCAAGAAGAAGACGGCGGCCAAGAAGCCGGCGAAGAAGACGACGGCCAAGCGGAAGGCCGCCTCGGTCAAGCGGGCGACCGCGCGCAAGCCGGTTGCCAAGAAGAGCGCTGCGAAGAAGCCCGCTGCCAAAAAGAAGGCGGCGGCGAAAAAGAGCTCCGCTCTGAAGAAGACCGTCGCGCTCAAGAAGGGTGCGGCGCTGAAGAACGGTCTTGCCAGCAAGACCATCAGCATCCGGTTGAGCTGACCCGCTCTCTTCAAGGGTTCGCTTTTACCGGAAACAACGATCGCTCCGCACACCTGCGCTCCGCGCGTTCAGCGGCGTGCCGGGTGTGCGGAACGATCGTCGTCGCGTTTGCTGCGGCGCGACTCATCGGCACTGCGCTGGACACGGGCGGCAGCGCCCGGCGTTAGCGAGACGGGCGCAACGCGAGGTGCCGGAATGACCCAGAAAATCGTCGAGCTCGTGGTGGAGGTCGCCGGGGAAGAGTCCTCGGCGCAAGATCCGAAGGCCACCGCCGCGGGGCTTCCGTTGCTGCCCGAAGGCGCCGAGGCCGCGCTCGTCGGCGCCCTGCACACCGCTCTCGCCCGGTTCTGCCCGGGGCTGAGCCGCGAAGCGCTGGAGCGGATGCTGCCGGCCCCTGTCGTCAAAGAGATGCTGAAGACCGCCACCGAGCTGCGGAGTCTCGAGTCCCCGAAGGGAACGGCCTGAAGGCGGGAGCCGGGCGGGGCGGCCTTGCGCGTTCGGCGCGCATGCCTCGACTCCGTACTAGTGCCGTGATACGCTTTCAGCCGCAGAGCCGAAGGACAGCCGTCGCAATGGCGTGAACTCTGCCCGAAGCTCCTCGGGGCCGGCGGCCGGGAGGGGTGCGTTTTTCGTTCCGGTCCCTTGGGACCGATCGCAAGGCGCGCTTCAGCCGACGGATCAATCAGCAGAAACGGAGACAACGACCATGAAACGCCTTCTCGCCACAGCGGTGGTCGCTCTGGGTGCCATGACCGGGGCGGCGGCCGCAGAAACCACGCTCGTCGTCGCCATGCAGGCGGACCCGACCGGCCTCGACCCCGAGGCGGTGCTCAACAACACCTCGGGATTTGTCATGGCGACGATCTATGACAGCCTCGTCAAGTTCAAGCCGGGCACGACCGATGTCGAGCCCGGTCTTGCCGAGAAATGGGACATCTCGCCCGATGGCCTTACCTACACCTTTCATCTGAAGAAGGGCGTCAAATTCCATGACGGAACGCCTTTCAACGCCGAGGCCTATGTCCACGACCTCAATCGTTGGCTGAAGAAGGACGACCCCGACTCGATCTACAAGACGGGTCCCGTTGAAGGTTATCTCGACGACACCTTCGACCCGCTCGACTCCTACCGGGCCGTCGACGAGTACACGGTCGAGATGAAGCTGAAGCACCCCTACGCGCCATTCCTGACGAATCTCGCGATGGTGTGGAATGGCATCACCAGCCCGGCGGCGACGCAGAAGCTCGGCAAGGATTTCCGCAGCAACCCGGTCGGCACCGGCCCCTTCATCTTCAAGGAGTGGAAGCGCGGCGACCAGGTCGTTCTGACCGCGAACAAGAGCTACTGGAACGGCAAGCCCAAGGTCGACCGCCTCATCTTCAAGGTGATGCCGGACCCGCAGGCCTCGCTCCTCGCCCTGAAGCGCGGCGACGTCCATATCCTCGCCGATGTCAGCGCCCAGATCATCCCGGCGATGAAGCAGGACAAGAACATCGTGGTGATGACGCAGCCCGGGCTCGCCGTGAGCGGCGTCGGCCTGCCCTTCGACACCAAGCCTTTCAACGACAAGCGCGTGCGGCAGGCGCTCAACTACGCCATCGACAAAGACGCGATCGATAAATCGCTCTTCCGGGGCCTCGCGGTCAGGATGACCTCGCCGCTGCCGGAGGCGCAGTGGGGCTTCGACAAGTCGCTGAAGGGCTATCCTTATGACCCGAAGAAGGCGAAGGAGCTCCTCGCCGCCGCCGGCTACCCCAACGGCTTCGAAAGCGAGCTTCTCACCTACAATTCGGCGCGCGGCTACAATTCGGCCGGCGCCGAGCTCGCGGTGGCCATTCAGGGGCAGCTCGAAAAGATCGGCGTCAAGACCTCGGTGCGGAAGGAAGAAATCGGCGCCTATCTGAGCGAGATCCGCTCGAAGACCAAGCCCTATTCGGGCATGTTCCTCGTCGGCTGGACGGGCGACAACGGCGATCCTGACAATTTCCTCGACGAGCTCTTCGCGTCGGACCGCATCCCCGTGACCAACACGGTGCGCTACAAGAATCCCGAGGTCGACAAGGTCCTCGCCGAAGCCCAGCGCGAGAGCGACCATGCGAAGCGCGTCGCCCTCTATCACACGGCGCAGAAGGAGATCCTCGACGACGCGCCCTGGATCTTCATCAACTCGCTGCTGCAGGTGCGCGGCGCGCGCAAGGAGGTGAAGGGTTACGAGCTCAACCCGACCCAGATGTTCTTCGATATGGAGAAGGTGTCGCTGAGCAAGTAGGCCCGATCACCGTCGCCTCGCCTTTCATCCCCCTCTCCCGCAAGCGGGAGAGGGTTTTTCATTGGGCGCGCTGGAGAGGCTTGTCTTCGAGCGCCGGCTACAGCACGTCGTCGCGGATGCAGGCCTTAAAGCGGCCGGGCTCGACCTCGCGCAGCGCCGGAACCGTCTTGGCGCAATCGGCGATGGCGTATTGGCAGCGCGTGCGGAAGACGCAGCCCGACGGCGGGTTGATCGGGCTCGGGATGTCGCCTTGGAGGACGATGCGCTTGCCTTTGCGGTCGGGATCGGGAACCGGCACTGCCGAGAGCAACGCCTCCGTATAGGGGTGCTTCGGCGCCCGGCAGAGGGCGCGCGCCGGTCCCACCTCCATCACCCGCCCCAGATACATGACGACGATGCGGTCGGAGATGTATTCGACGACGGCGAGATCATGCGCGATGAAGAGCAGGGTGAGGCCGAGGCGCTTGCGCAGCTCGCGCAGCAGGTTGACGACTTGCGCCTGGATCGAGACGTCGAGCGCCGAGACCGGCTCGTCGGCGACGATGAGCTCGGGCTTGACCGCCAGCGCCCGCGCGATGCCGATGCGCTGACGCTGGCCGCCCGAGAACTCATGCGGGTAGCGTTGCATGTGCTCGGGCGCAAGGCCGACCATGCGCAGCAGCTCGGCGACACGCTCGCGCCGCTCCGCCCGACTGCGGGCGAGGCGGTGCACGACGAGCGGCTCGGCCAGGATCTCCTCGACATGCATGCGCGGGTTGAGCGAGGCGAAAGGGTCCTGGAAAATGGGCTGCGCCTGCCGGCGGAACGCCTTCAGCGCGCGCTCGCCGAGCGGGCGGATATCCTTGCCCTTGAAGAGAATCTGGCCCCCCGTCGGTTCGATGAGGCGGAGGATGACGCGGCCGACCGTGGTCTTGCCCGAGCCCGATTCGCCGACGAGGCCCAGCACCTCGCCGGCAGCGACCGCGAAGGAGACATCCTCGACGGCGCGGACATGCCCGGTCGAAAGCGACAGACCGCCGAGCCGCACGTCGAACCATTTGCGCAGGTTGCGCACCTCGAGGAGCGGCTGTGCCGCGGCGGAGGCGGTCATGGCGCGACCCGTTCGGCGGCCGTTCCCATGCGCTCGGCCACATGCCGCCAGCGCACGCAGCGCACCGCATGCGCCTCGCCGCAAGGTTCGAGCGGCGGCGGCGCGCGGTCGCAAGTGCCGGCGAGAAAGAAGCCGCAGCGCGGATGGAAGGGGCAGCCCGCCGGCAGCGCCAGCGGGTTCGGCACGTTGCCGGGAATGGCGGCGAGGCCCGCCTCGTCGGGTTCGCGGCCGAGCCGCGGCACGGAATCGAGGAGGCCGATCGTATAAGGCATGCGCGGCCGATGGAAAATCGCGCGCGAAGGCCCCTCCTCGACGATGCGCCCCGCATACATCACCATCACACGATCGGCGATTTCGGCGGCGACCCCGAGATTGTGGGTGATGAACATGACCGCCATGCCGAGCTCGCTCTGCAGGCGCTTCATCAATTCGAGGATCTGCGCCTGGATCGTCACGTCGAGCGCCGTCGTCGGCTCGTCGGCGATGAGGAGAGCGGGACGGCAGGAGAGCGCCATCGCGATCATCGCCCGCTGGCGCATGCCGCCCGAAATCTGATGCGGATATGAGCGCATGCGCCGCGTCGGGTCGGGAATGCCGAGCAGCTCCAGCATCTCGACGGCGAGCGCGAAGGCTTCGCGGCCGCTCTTCCTCTGATGCAGCGTGATCGCCTCGATGATCTGGTCGCCGATGGTGTAAACGGGATTGAGCGACGTCATCGGCTCCTGGAAGATCATGGCGATGTCATTGCCGCGGATCTGCCGCATCTCGGGTTCGGAAAGCCGCGCCAGGTCGCGCTCGCCCCCGTCCTTGCCGCGGAACAGCATGGTTCCGGCGGCCAGCCTGCCGGCGACGAGCCGCATGAGGGCGAGGCTCGTCACCGATTTGCCGGAGCCCGACTCGCCGACGACGACGATCGTCTCGCCGCGATCGATATGGAAGGAGACGCCGTCGACGGCCTTCACGATGCCGTCCTCGGTGTCGAACTCGACCCGCAGGTCGCTCACTTCGAGAAGCCCTTGAGGCCGCATCTATTTCACCATCCGGCGGTGAGGGTCGAAGTGATCGCGCAAGGCATCGCCGACGAGGTTGAAGCCGAGCACCACGAGGAAGATCGCGAGACCCGGAAATGTGGCGATCCACCAGGCGCTGAGGAAGTAGGTTTGCCCGTCGGCGAGGACCGCGCCCCAATCGGGCGAGGGCGGCTGCGCGCCGAGGCCGAGGAAGGAGAGCCCCGCCGTCTCGACCACGACCGATCCCGCCTGCAAGGTCGCCATCACCAGGATGGGCGTGAAGCTGTTGGGGAGGACATGCCGGAGCATGATGCGCGGCCGGCCGACGCCGAGGGCGCGCGCCGCGAGAACATAGTCGGTCTCGCGCACAGCGAGCACCTGGCCGCGCAAGAGGCGGGCATATTGCGGCGTGTAGACGATGCCGATGGCGATCATCGAGTTGAGGAGGCTGGGGCCGAGCGCGGCGACGATGATGAGGGCGAGGAGCAGATAGGGAAATGCCAGCAGCACATCGGCAAGGCGCATGATCGCGCTGTCGAGCCAGCCGCCATAAAAGCCGGCGACGAGTCCGCAGGCGCCGCCGAGGACGAGGGCGAAGCCGTCGGCAACGAGGATCGCGAGGAGGGCCGTGCGCGAGCCGTACATGACGCGGCTCAAGATATCGCGGCCATATTGGTCGGTGCCGAAGAGATGGGCGAGGCTGGGCGGGCTGAGCGTGTTCTCGAGGTCCTGATCGAATGGGCTGTGCGGGGCGAGGACGCCCGCCAGCACCGTCAAGGCGAGGAAGGCGACGACGATGGCGAGGCCGAGGCGCGCCGTCGGCCGGCGCATCAGGCGGCCGAGGCCCTTCGCCCAGGAGGCGCCGCCGCTGCGCGGCGCCGGTGCCAGCGCAACGACGCTCATCGGTAGCGAATCCGGGGATCGAGATAGGCGTAGCCGAGATCGACCAGCAGGTTGACAACGACGAAGAGGAAAGCGGTCAGCAACGCCCCCGCCTGCACCACCGGGTAGTCGCGCTGCAGGATCGCGTTCACCATGACGCGCCCCAAACCCGGCAGCGAAAAGATCGTCTCGGTCAGCACCGCTCCCGAGAGAAGGAGGCCAAGCTGAAGCCCGATCACCGTCGTGATCGGAATGAGGGCGTTGCGCAGCACGTGCTTCACGATGACGCGGGCTTCCGGCAGGCCTTTGGCCCGCGCCGTGCGCACATGGTCATGGGTGCGCACGGACAGCATCTCGGACCGCGTGATGCGGGTGATGATGGCGAGGGGAATCGTGCCGAGCGTCGCAGCCGGCAGGATCAGATATTCGAGGCTCTCGCCGATGAGGTGCCAGTCGCCGGAAAGAATGCTGTCGACGACGCTCATACCGGTGACCCGCGGCGGCTCGTCGCCGATCGCCATCAAGCCGCCGATCGGCAGCAGATCGAGGAAGGCGCCGAAGACGAGAATCATCATGAGCCCGAGCCAGAAGATCGGCATCGAGACTCCGAAGAGCGATACCGTCATGACGATGTTGTCGAAACGCGACAGCGGCTTCACCGCGGCCATGACGCCGAGCGGCACGCCGATAATCGTCGCGAGGAAGAGCGCCGCGAAGCTGAGCTGGATTGTCACCGGGAAGGCGATCCACACCTCCTCGAAGGCCGGCCGGCTGTTGCGCAGCGAGGTGCCGAAATCGCCTTGCAGCGCATCGGCGGCAAACCGGAAATACTGAACATAGACGGGCTGGTCGAGGCCGAGCTGATGGCGGAGTGCGGCGAGCTGCTGCGCCGTCGCCTTGTCGCCGAGGAGCAGCACGGCGACGTCGCCCGGCAGCACATGCATCGTCACGAAGACGACGGCGCTGATGCCGATCAGGACGAGGATCAGCTGAACGAGCCGCCGGACGATGTATTGAGCCACGCGTCAGCTACCCTGCCCTGTGGCGTCTCGATTGGGGAACCGGCCGGCCCGACCGCCGCCGCGTCGAGCGGAAAAGCTCGGGAGCAGCGGGCGTTACAGCCGATTGTCACAGTAGGGGACGCCGCTTTCGCCTGTCAATTCACGGCATTCAGAGGACGAGCGCGCCGCCGCCAATGAACATGGAATTTTAGGCAAAGGCCCGAATTAACAGGGCATCAACGGGTCGTCGCGTATTTTCGCCGCAATTCGGATGGGAGACGTCATGAAAGACAGGCGGCAACGGCAAGCTGTGGCAGGGATCCCGCAGCCGGAGCGGCGGCAGCATGGCCGCCACAAGGCCCTCTGGTGGGGCGAGATCGAAATGGCGACGGGCCGCTTCACTTGCAGCGTCTTCGACCTTTCGATGGGCGGCGCGAAGCTGCGCGTGGCGAGATCCATCCCGGAGAAGGAAAGGCTGACCCTGGTCATCCCGCCCTTCGGGCAGTTCATGGGCGAGGTCGTCTGGTCCGGCGACGCGCAGATCGGCATCGAATTCGCCCGCGAGGACCAGCCGCGCGTCGCCAAGATGATAACGAGCCGCCTCAACGAAATGCCGGGGTGAGGAGCGCTGCCGACGAGCTCGGCCAGACGCTGGTGCCGTCCGCCTCGACCAGCCGCTATCCCCTCCCCGCCCGCCGCAGATCCCGCCCGGTGATCCGGATATGGGCGTCGGCATCGAGCTGGCGCGCCCTCACGCGCGCCTCGGCGATCCGCTCGAAGGCGGTTCGATTGAGGTGGAACTGGCGGACGCATTCCTCGGCGTCGGCGCGCCGCCCGAGAAGGCTCTGCATCACTCGCCGCGGCACGAAGACCTTGCCCTCGTATTCGCCGAGGCGAAGAGTGAACTCGACCGCGTCCTCCTCCTCGCTCCAGCGCGCTTCTTCCGGAAAGGCGAACACCGGCCGCAGCCGTCACAGGAGGGTGCGCGCCGCCGCGACGATCTGCGCCTCGGAGACGCGGCACTGCGCTTCGAGGGGCGGCGCATAGGCGACCGGCAGGCGCGGCGCGCCGAGACGCTTCACCCTGACACCGAGCTCCTCTGCGGCCGTCGCCGCGATCTCGCCGCCGAAGCCGCCGATGGCGACCGCCTCATGCACGACGAGGAGCCGCCGGGTGCGCGCCGCCGAGGCGAGCACGGTTTCGCGGTCCCAAGGATAGAGAGTTCGCAGATCGATCACTTCGGCGGCGACGCCGGTGCCCGCGAGCGCTTCCGCGGCCTGGCGCACGGTTCGCAGCACCCCCGACCAGGCGACGATGGTGAGATCGCCGCCCTGCCGCAAGATGCGGGCCTTGCCGAGCGGCAGCGCCTCGCCATCGGCTTCGACCTCGCCTTCGAGCGGCCAGAGATCCTTGTGCTCCATATAGACGACCGGGTCGTCGCAGCGGATCGCCGCCTTCAGCAGGCCGTAATTGTCCGCCGGCGTCGACGGGGTCACGACGACGAGGCCCGGGATGTGCGCGTACCAGGCTTCGAGGCTCTGGCTGTGCTGCGCCGCCGAGGAGCGCCACATGCCGACGGGCTCGCGCACGACGAGCGGCACCCGCCCCTGCCCGCCGAACATGTAGCGCGCCTTCGCCGCCTGGTTGACGAGCTCGTCGATGGCGCAGAGCGCGAAATCGGAAAAGCGCATCTCGACGACGGGGCGCGTCCCGACCAGCGCCGCGCCGACCGCCGCGCCCATGATGCAGGCTTCCGAGATCGGCGTGTCGCAGATGCGCTGCGGCCCGAATTCCTCGGCGAGGCCCTTGTACTGGCCGAAGACGCCGCCGCGCCCGAGATCTTCGCCGAGCGCCCAGACCGCGGGATCGCGCCGCATCTCCTCGGCGAGCGCACGCTTGCCGGCTTCGAGATAGCTCATGAGGGTCATGCCGGCGCCCCCATATCCTGGACGTCGCGCCAGGCGAGGCTTTCATCACCCCAGGGCTGCGCCCGCGCCGCCGCGACCGCAGCGGCGATCTCCACCCGGGCCGCCGCCTCGTCCGCTGCCAGAGCCGCGGCAGGAACGCCGCGCAGAAGCAGGGTCTCGCGGCAGAGCTCGATGGGGTCGCGCCGCTGCTTCTCCTCGACCTCCGCCGCCGGGCGGTAGGTCGCGGGATCGTGCGCAGTGTGACCCTTGAGGCGGTAGGTCTGCGCCAGGATGAACTGCGGCCCGCCGCCCTCACGGATGCGGGTGACGCGCTCGGCCGCCGCCGCGTCCACCTCCTCGACGGCATTGCCGTCGACGATGCGGGCGGGAATGCCGAGCGCTTCGGCCCGCGCCGCCGGTCCCGGCCCCCCGGTCAAGCTCCGCGTCCGCGTCGTCGCGGCAAAGCCGTTGTCCTCGCAGATGAAGAGTATCGGCAAATCGTAGATGCGGGCCCAGTTGAGCCCTTCGAGAAAGGGGCCGCGATTGACCGCGCCGTCGCCGAAGAAGCAGGCGACGATCTCGCTGCCGCCGCGCAGCTTCACCGCATGCGCGGCCCCCGCCGCGATCGGAATGCCCGCGCCCACGACGCCATTGGCGCCGAGCATGCCGATCGAGAAATCGGCGATGTGCATCGAGCCGCCCTTGCCCTGGCAGGTGCCGCCCGCCTTGCCGAGAAGCTCGGCCATCATCGCCGTGACGTCGGCGCCCTTGGCGATGGTGTGGCCGTGGCCGCGGTGGGTAGAGACGAGATAGTCGCTGCGGCGAAGATTGGCACAGATCCCGGACGCCACCGCCTCCTGGCCAACCGACAGGTGGACCGCGCCCCGGATCTCGCCCGATTTCTGCCCCGCTTCCGCCGCCTCCTCGAAGGCGCGGATGCGGGCCATGGTGCGGAAATGCTCGCGCAGGCGCTCGACATCGATATTGGCTCTGGTCACGATAGGAGGCGCCCTCTCGCTCTGGCGAAATTGCAGGCCGACACATGACCCCTGCTCCGCTCCTCGTCGCCGACAGCGTCACCAAGCTCGGGCCGGAGGCGCGCGGCGCCGTGCTGGTCGCGGGCTCGCATGGCGGCGTCTACGCCGCCTATCTCGCAGCGGCGGCAGGGCTGCGCGGAGTCGTCCTCAACGATGCGGGCATCGGCCTCGGGCAAGCCGGCATCGCCGGGCTTGCCTATCTCGACGGGCTCGGCATTGCCGCCGCGACGGTCGGGCATCTGACGGCACGGATCGGCGATGGCCGAGACATGATGGCGCGCGGCCGGTTGAGCCGGGTCAACGAGGCGGCGCATCGCCTCGGCTGCGCTCCCGCTATGCGCTGCGCCGAGGCGGGCGAGCGCCTGCGTGAAGCCCCGCTCGCGGCAACGGCGCCGCCGCCTTATGAAGAGGCGCGCATCCTCTTGCGCCACGAGGCGGGCGAGCCGCCCGTCTGGGGGCTCGATTCGAACGCGCTGGTACGCCCCGAGGATGCGGGCGCCGTCATCATCACTGGCTCGCATGGCGGACTCCTCGGCGGCCGGCCGGAGACGGCGATCCGCGTCGCGGCGCTGGCCGCGGTCTATAACGATGCCGGCATCGGCATCGACGAGGCCGGAATGTCGCGGCTGCCGGCGCTCGATGCGCGCGGCATCGCCGGCGCCACGGTCGCCGCGGCCTCGGCCCGCATCGGCGAGGCGCGGTCGAGCTGGGAGACGGGGCGGCTCTCCGCCGTCAATGCGACGGCGCGCGCATGGGGCGCGGCTGTCGGCATGAGCGTCCCCGACTTCGCCCGCCTCGCCTGTCGGCGCCGCCGCTGAGCGCGCGATCACAGGAAGCCGATCGAAAGCCACGGCACCGCCGCCACCAGCACGAGGCCGATGAGGAGCGCCGCCAGATAGGGCCAGATCGCGTTCATCGCCTCGTCGGCATTGACGCGGCCGATGGCGCAGGCGGCGTAGAAGCCGACGCCGAAAGGCGGCGCGAAGAGGCCGATCCCCATGGCGAGGATGACCACCATCGCGTAGTGCACCTCATGGATGCCGATGGTGCGGGCAATCGGAAAGAGAAGAGGGCCGAAAAGCACGATCGCCGGAATGCCTTCGAGCACGCTGCCGAGGACAACGAAGGCGGCGATCGAGACGGCGAGGAAGGCCGCCTGCCCGCCCGGCATGGTCGCCATGATCGTCGCGAGGCGATGCGAGAAGCCCGATTGGGTGAGCGCCCAGGCCATGCCCGTCGCCGTGCCGATGATGAAGAGGATGGCGCCCGAGAGCGCCGCCGTCTCGACCAGCATGGGATAGAGCCGGCGCAGATCGAACCAGCGATAGATGGCGAAGCCGGCAACGAGGGTATAGACGATGCCGATCGTCGACACTTCCGTCGCCGTCGCGATGCCCTCGACGACGGCAGTGCGGATGACGAAGGGCAGGATGAGCGCCGGCAGGGCGATGGCGAAGGTCTTGGCGATGCGGCCGAGGGACGCACGCCGCGCCGCCGAGAGATCCTCGCGCCGCGCCCGCAGCCTCGCGATGACGCAGAGCGCCAGCGCCATGACGAGCGCCGGGAGCAGCCCGCCGGTGAAGAGGGCGGCGATCGAGACGCCGGTCACCGAGCCGATGGTGATGAGGACGAGGCTTGGCGGAATCGTCTCCGACATGGCGCCGGAGGAGGCAAGGAGCGCGATGAGCTCGTCGCCGCGCGCGCCGCGGCGGCGCATCTCGGGGAAGAGCACCGGCGCGATCGCCGCCATGTCGGCAGCCTTCGATCCCGAGATGCCGGAGACGAGGTACATGGCCCCGAGCAGCACATAGGCGAGGCCGCCCCGGACATGCCCCAGCAGCGCCGCCAGGAAATCGACCATGGCGCGGGCGAGGCCCGTCGCCTCGATGAGGCCGCCGAGAAAGACGAAGAGCGGCACGGCAAGGAGGATGAGATGCGACATGCCCTCGTCCATCCGCCCGATGAGCACGGTGAGGGGCACATGCGTCGTGAGCGCGAGATAGGCGACGGTCGCGACGCCGAAGGCGAAGGCGATCGGTACGCCGATCGCGACGCAGAGGGCGACGAGCCCGACGAAGAAGACGAGGAGATTGGCCTGACCGAGGCCGAGCAGGACCGGCCGCAGCAGCCAGAGGGCGAGGGCGATCGCGGCGACCGCGGCGATGGCGCTCGCAGCATCGCGCGGCCGCACGCGCTCGATGAGGCGCGCCCCGGCGATGACGATCATGAGCACGGCGCCGACGCCGATCGCCGCGACGCGGAAGCTGTTGTGGAAGGAGAGGGCCGGGGTGATGATTGCCCACTCGCTCTCGATGTAGCTCTGCGCCGGCGCGAGGATCAGCAGCACGAACGCGGCGACGACCATCGCCCCCACCGCTTCGAGCCAGCTCCGCCAGCGCGCCGGCGCGCGGTTCAAAAGTGCGGTAAGGCGCATATGCTCGTCGCGGCGCAAGGCGATGACGGCGCCCAGCATGGCGAGCCAAAGGAAGAGCGCGGAGGCGAGCTCATCCGTCCAGACCAGCGGATTCTGAAATACGTAGCGCGAGACAACGCCGGCGAGCAGCACCAGGATTTCGACGGCAACGAGTACCGCAGCCGGCACCTCGGTCGCCCAGGCGATCACCGCATCGAGGCGGGCAAAGCGGAGGCCGGGCACGGCGGCGCGGCTCCCGCCGATGAACTCCGTGCCGGCGGCTTCCGGGCGGCTCATTGCCGCGCCAGGGTGCGGAATATCGTGAATGGCAGGTATAAGCCTACCTCAGCCTGAGACGCGTCCGAAGGACGCGTCGCAAAGAATGCACATCTGTCGATCCAAGGGCACCTTTACAGACGTCCCGAGCATCGTCACACCCACGCCTCAGGCGAGCTTGCCGGTATATTTCTCGAGGAGCGCCCAGGCCTCGTTCCCGTATTTCGCCTTCCAGTTTTCGTAGAATTTCGCCTTCTGCAGGGCAGCGCGGAAGGATTGCGGATCGGGCTTGTTGAAGACCATCCCGCTCGCCTGCAGCTTGCCTTGCAGCGAGTCGTTGAGCTGCCGGATCTGCTGGCGCTGCTCGAGGGCGGCGGCGTTGAAGTTGCGCGCCGCGATCTCCTGGAGGTCCTTGGGCAGCGCGTTCCATGCCTGGCCGTTGGCGAGGAACCAGAAGCCGTCCCACATGTGATTCGTCAGCGAGCAGTATTTCTGCACCTCGTAGAGCTTGCCGATCTCGATGATCGAGAGCGGGTTCTCCTGCCCCTCGACGACCTTGGTCTGCAGCGCCGAATAGACCTCGTTGAAATTGATGCTGGCCGGCGAGGCGCCGAAGGCCTCGAACATCGAGGTCCAGAGCGGACTCACGGGCACGCGGATCTTGAAGCCCTTCAAATCCGCGGCGGTGTTGATCGGCTTCGTGCTCGACGTGATCTCGCGGTAGCCGTTGTCCCACATCTTGTCCATGGCGACGAGCCCGGCCTTGGCGATCTGGGCGCGGAGATACGCGCCGAGCTCGCCATCCATCGCCGGCCAGACCGCGTCGTAATCCTTCCAGGCGAAGCCGATGCCGTTGATCGAGGCGGCCGGCACCAGCGTCGCCAGGATGAGGCCCGACAGCGTGAAGAACTCGATCGCCCCCGAGCGGAGCTGCGAGAGCATATCGGTGTCGCCGCCGAGCTGGTTGTTGGGGAAGATCTGGATCTCGAGCCGGCCCTTCGATTCCTCCTTGATCCGCTGCACCATCTTGTTGGCGACGATGTTGGTCGGATGCGTCACCGGCACGTTGTTGGCGAATTTGTAGGAGAATTCCGCGGCGCTCGCCCGGCGCGGCAGGATTCCGGCGGTAGCGACGACGCCGGCGGCGGCGACCGAGGCGCCAACGAAGGCGCGGCGCGAGACCCTCTTCATGGCTGTCTTCCCATCGTTTTCACACAAACTTGGCGAGCGTAACCTGCAACGGAACTTTCCGCTTGTAAACCCGGCGCGGCATGGCGAGAAGCTGGGCGAGAGCGCCGATAGAACCAGCCGAGGGGCCCGATGACCGTTCCGCCGCGCATGAACCATCCGCAAGGCCGCATGACCGGCGGGCGAGCGCTCGCCGAAATGCTGCGCCTCGCCCAGATCGGACCGATGTTCGGCATGGGCGGCTTCCAGCTCCTCCCCTTCTATGACGCGCTGAACCAGCTCGGCCTCCGCCACTTCCTCATCAATGACGAGCGCTGCGGCGCCTTCGCCGCCGATGCCTATGCGCGGGTGACGAACCGCCCGGGCGTCTGCGACGGCACGCTGGGCCCGGGCGCGACCAATCTCGTGACGGCGCTGGTCGAGAGCCTCAATGCGGGCGTGCCGCTCGTCGCCCTTGCCGGCGACACGCACCGGGCGCATTCCTGGAAGAACATGACGCAGGAATGCCGGCAGACCGAGATTCTGCGCCCTGCCGTCAAGGAGCTGATCCGCGTCGAAGCGACGAGCCGCATCCCGGAACTCCTGCGTCGCGCCTTCGCCGTCGCGACCTCGGGCCGGCCCGGCCCCGTCCTCATCGACGTGCCGGAGGATGTCTGTCACGGCGAGCATGATTTCGCCGCCGAGGAGTTCGCGATCGACCCAGCGACCCTCGCCGCGCCGGCGCGGCGCATGCGGCCCGCCGGCGCCGACATCGAGCGCGCCGGCCGCATGCTCGCCACGGCGAAACGCCCGCTCATCCTCGTCGGCGGCGGCATTCATCTCTCGGCGGGGCAGGAAGCGCTCTTGCGGCTCGCCGAGGCGCTGGCGATCCCGGTCGCACATACGATGAGCGGCAAGGGCGGCATCGCCTGCACTCATCCGCTCTCGGCCGGGCTCTTCGGCCGCTACTCGCGCATCGCCAACGACCTCATCGCCGCCTCCGACTGCCTTCTCGTCGTCGGCTGCAAGCTCGGCGAGATCGCGACGAAGCGCTACGTGCTGCCGCCGCCGGGCATCCCTATCATCCATCTCGACATCCTCGCCGAGGAGATCGGCCGCTGCCGCGCGCCGGAGGTCGCGCTCTGGGGCGATGCGCGGGAGGGGCTCGCCGATCTCCTCGAAGCGTTGCGCGACGATGCGCCGCGGATCGCGGCAGCGCGCCGCGACTACCTCGCCGAGCTGCCGCAGCGCCTTTCACGCTGGCGCGAGGAGGCGGCGCCTCGCCTGCTCTCCGACGAGCGCCCCATCAACATGGCGCGGCTCTGCCACGAGCTGAATGCGGCCATGCCGGCCGAGAGCATCCTCGTCGCCGATGGCGGCTTCGCCGCGCATTGGACGGGGCTCCTTTACGACACCAAATCGGCGGGGCGGCGCTACATCGCCGATCGCGGCCTCGCCTCGATCGGCTATGGCCTGCCGGGCGGCATGGGCGCCGCCCTCGCCGCGCCGGAGCAGCCGGTCGCCGCAATCACCGGCGATGGCGGCTTCAACATGGTGCTGGGCGAGATCGAGACGGCGCGGCGCGCCGGCATCGGCCTTACCGTCATCGTCGTCAACAACGCCGCCTCGGGCTACGTGAAGGCGCTGCAGCATGCGATGTTCGGCCGCCGCTACCAATCGAGCGACCTCGTCGAGATGAACTACGCGGCGATCGCCGAGGCGATGGGGTGCCGAGGCATCCGTATCGAGGACCCGGCTCATCTCGGCGCGGCTCTGCGGACCGGGCTCGCCGAGCGCCAGCGCCCGACGGTGCTCGACGTCGTCGTGACGCGCGATCCCGGCAAGATGCTGCCCGGCATCGACAGCCGCACGGCGGAGATCAGGAAGGGCGATCGCGTCGCCTAGAAGGCGAAGGCCGGCTCGCGCCGCTTGCAGAACGCAGCGGCGCTGGGACATGATGGCCGGAGATGGCTCGCTCGGCGGATCGCAATCGGCGCGTGGAGGATGACCGCTTCACGGCGGCGCTCGCCGGTTTGGCGATGGCGCTGTTCCTGGCCGTGATCGGGCTCTACCTCATTCAGGCGCTGGCGGTCGAGTCGAAGCTCGAGGATTGCGTCCTCCAGGGCCGGATGAACTGTACGCGGATCGAGCTGTCGCCGGTGGCGTCCGAATTCCGGTAGACGGAGCTTTTCGAGTCGCTGAATCGAGGAAGCCTCGCCCGAGAAGCGAGGCTTCCTTTTTGAGGCCGGTCGCGCCGGTCAGCGTTCCCAGATCGGCTTCCCGAGATCGATCTGGTTGGGACTCGTCAGCCCGCCCGTCGCCGCGCCGGCGGCACCGCCGAGCAAGGCCCCGGTCACGGGGGCGCCGACCAGGGCGCCGCCGAGGGCGCCGGCGCCGGCGCCGATGGCGCCGCCGCTCAAAGCCCGATTCGTCGTGCTGGTGCCGCAGGCGGCGAGCGTCAGCGCCAGCACCGACATGGTCAGGCCCAGTCTTAGGGACATCGCACATCCTCCTCGTCGAACCTCAGATGGTGTAACAGCGGCGCCATTTCTTCGTTCCGGCGAAGCCACGCGCGCCGCGCACCAGCGCGCCCGCTCTTTCCAGCTTCGCGCGCCCGTGGGAGACTATCCGCGCCGGCGGGGAGCCGGACACGCCGGCCGGAGAGCCGAGACGGGAAACGAGGGAGGTCGCGATCATGAAACTGAGACGCCGCGATGTGCTGAAATCCGCTGTTGCCGGCGCCGCCGCACTGGCCGCGCCGCGCATCCTTCGTGCCGAAGGCGCGAAGACGATCACCTTCGTGCCGCATGCCGACCTCGCCTCGTTGGACCCGGTCTGGACGACCGCCGACATCACGCGCAACTACTCGCTCGCCGTCTTCGACACGCTCTACGGCTACGACGCCGAGTTTCACGTGCAGCCGCAGATGGTCGAGGGCCACAAGGTCGAGAATGACGGGCGGCAGTGGGAACTGACCCTGCGCGACGGCCTCAAATTCCACGACGGCACGCCGGTCCTGGCGCGCGACTGCGTCGCCAGCATCGAGCGCTGCGCCAAGCGCAATCCGATGAGCGGCGCGCTGATGGCGCGCACCGACGAGATCTCGGCGCCGTCCGACAAGGTCATCCGCATCCGCCTCAAGAAGCCCTTCGCGCTGCTGCCGGACGCGCTCGCCGAAATCTATTGCGTCATGATGCCGGAGCGCCTTGCCAAGACCGACGCCTTCCAGCAGGTGACCGAGGCTGTGGGATCTGGCCCCTTCAAATTCGTTGCCTCCGAGCGCGTTCCGGGCTCGCGCGTCGTCTTCGAGAAGAACGCCGACTACGTGCCGCGCAAGAGCGGCAAGCCGAGCTTCAACGCCGGCCCCAAGATCGTCTATGTCGACCGCGTCGTCTGGAACTTCATCCCCGATTCCTCGACCGCAGCGGCGGCCCTGCAGAGCGGCGAGGTCGATTGGTGGGAGAACCCGCAGCTCGACCTCGTGCCGCAGCTCAAGGCGGACAAGAACCTCGTCGTCAAGGTGACCGACCGCACCGGCGAGATCGGCTGCCTGCGCTTCAATCAGCTCTTCCCGCCTTTCGACAATCCCGCCATTCGCCGCGCCGTCCTCGCGGCGATCGACCAGAAGGAGGTGATGACCGGTGTCGCGGGCTCGGTGCCCGAGCTTGTCAAGACCGATGTCGGCCTCTTTGTCCCGGGCACGCCGATGGCGAGCGATGTCGGCGTCGCAATCACCCGCGGCCCCAAGGATTACGCCAAGATCAAGCAGGAGCTGGAGGCGGCGGGCTATAAGGGCGAGAAGGTCGTCGTCCTCGCCGCGACCACCATCCCGGCCATCTTCGCCGAGGCGCAGGTGGCCTCCGACGCGCTGCGCAAGATCGGCATGAATATCGATTTCCAGGCTCTCGAATGGGGCACCGTCGTGCAGCGCCGCGCGGTCCGCAAGCCGATCGACCAGGGCGGCTGGAACATCTTCTATACCTATCTCGGCGGCTTCGGGAATCTCTCGCCCGGTCCCGACATCGCCATCCGGGGCAATGGCGGCAGCGCCTGGTTCGGCTGGCCGACCGACCCGAAGATGGAGGCGCTGCGCGATGCCTGGTTCGAGGCGCCGGATCTGGCGGCGCAGCAGAAGATCTGCCGCGAGATGCAGGAGGCGTTCTGGCAGAATCCCTCCTACGTGCCGCTCGGCATGTACGACCTGCCGACCGCCTTCCACAATTACCTGCACGACATACGCGACGGCTGGCCGCAATTCTATGGCGTGAAGCGAGTCTGAGGCGGCCGGGCGCGCAGGGAACGGGATGACGCCCTCGACCGGCAGCTACGCCGCGTTCTGGCGGCACTATCTGCGCGCCCATCGGGACCCGCGGACTCGGGGCGCGCACTATCTCGGCACTCTCTTGGCGCTGCTCCTCCTCGCGCTCGGCGTCGCCCGCGGCGATTGGCGCTGTCTCGTAGCGGCGCCCGTCGCCGGTTATGGCTGCGCCTGGATCGGGCACGGCGTCTTCGAGGGCAACCGGCCGGCCAGCTTCGGCCATCCGCTCTGGTCCTTCCTCAGCGATTTCCGCATGCTCGCCCTCTGGGCGAGCGGCCGTCTCAAACGCGAGCTCGACGAGGCCTTTCGATGACGACGCCAAGCACCGCGATTCCGCCCCTCGCTCCCGAGCTGCGCCGGGCGCTTCTCGAAGCGAGCACGGCGACCGTGTCGATCCAGCTCTTAAAGCGCGGCTTCCGCTTCGCCGCGGTGAACGGCGTCGCCCCGCTCAACCCGGCCGCCGTGCGCTTTGCCGGTCCCGCCTACACCTTGCGTTTCATCCCGGCGCGCGAGGATCTGGCGACGCCGGCCAGCGTCGCGCAGAAGGACAATGCCCAGCGCGTCGCCATCGAGGACATTCCGGCAGGCGCCGTCCTCGTCATCGACGCGCGCGGCGAGACGCGGGCCGGGACGCTCGGCGACATCCTGGCGGCGCGACTCTTCCAGCGCGGCGTCGCCGGCGTCGTCTCCGACGGCGCCATGCGCGATGCGCCCGAGCTCGAGAAGCTGGCCCTCCCCATCTTCTGCGCCGGCATGGCGCCGCCGCCCAGCTTCAATTTCCTCTACCCCGTCGACATCAATCGCCCGATCGGCTGCGGCGGTGCCGCGGTCTTTCCAGGCGATATCGTGGTGGGCGACGGCGGCGGGGTTGTCGTCATCCCGCGGCACCTCGCAGAAGAAGTGGCGCGCGACAGCCTCGAACAGGAGCGGCTCGAAGTCTTCATCCGCCGCCGCGTCGATCGCGGCCATCCGACGCCGGGCCTCTATCCCGCGAGCGACGAGACGCGCGCCGCCTATCGCCGCTGGGTCGAAGCCGGGCGGCCGGAGGAGGCGCCGTTTTGAGGGCGTGCCCCATGCCTGATTGCCCCCGGCATCACCACTTTGCGTCCTTCGAGACGCGTCCTCCGGACGCTCCTCAGGATGAGGACGAATGTGCGTCGCATAACCGATAAGCCTCATCCTGAGGAGCGCTCGAAGAGCGCGTCTCGAAGGACGCACGAGAGTTGATCCGAGTGTTTCAAAGCGGATTTTGGACGGCGGCGATCAATAGGACGGCAGACGCTGACGGTGCGAGCCCGGCGAATCCGACTGCCGACGCCGTCGCGGCGCCGCCACGCCGGGCGCCGCCGCTGCGCGCGCTCATCGCTGCGCCGGGCTATCTGCGGCTCTGGACGGCGGGCGGTCTCGCCAATGCCATGCGCTGGCTCGAAATGCTGGTCGCCGGCATCTTCACTTTCGACCTCACCGGCTCGGCCCTCGCCGTCGCCCTCGTCACCATGGCGCGGACGCTGCCGCTGATGCTCCTGGGGTCGCTCGCCGGGGTCGTCGCCGAGGCGCGGAACCGCAAGGCGCTGCTCCTCGGTGGGCTCACCGTCATGGCTGCCAATTCGGCGGCGCTCTGCGCGCTCGCCGCGACGCAGCGCATCCAGCTCTGGCATATCGTCGTGGGCGGCATCGTCGGCGGCACTTGCTGGACGAGCGAGATGGCGGTGCGACGACGCATGATCGGCGAGGTGGTGGAGCCGGGCCATGTCGGGCCGGCGGTGGCGCTCGATTCGATGACGGGCAGCCTGACGCGCATGCTGGGGCCGCTGCTCGGCGGCGCCCTTTTCGAGGCCTGCGGCCTCACCGGCGCCTATGCCCTGGCCGCGAGCGCCTATGCGACGGCGCCGCTCATCGTGGCGCGCCTCGCCTTCCGCCAGGAGCCGCGCCGGCTCGACCTCGTCCGCATCCCCGCCGATATCGCCGAGGGCATCGCGATCGTGCGCGGCCATCCCGTGCTTATCGTCGTCATCCTGGTGACCATCATCACCAATGTCTTCGGCTTCTCCTATTCGGCGCTGGTCGCGCCCATCGGACTCGAAGGCTATCGCGTCTCGCCTGTGCTCGTCGGGCTCCTCGCCGCCGCCGAGCCTTGCGGCGCCATGGTGAGCGGCCTCGCCCTCGCCGCGGGCTGGCTGCGCATGGACCATCCGCGCGTCATGATCCGCGGCTCGCTCTCCTTCTTCGCGGCTCTCGCGGCGATGTCGCTGTCGCCCTGGTTCGCCGGCGCGGTCCTCGCCCTCTTTCTCGGCGGGCTCGGGACGGCGGCCTTCAGCAGCATGCAGAGCACGCTCGTCCTCACTCACGCGCCGGCGGCGCTGCGCTCGCGCGTCATGGGGCTGGTCACGGTCTGCATCGGCACAGGGCCGCTCGGCGTCTTCGCGGCCGGCACGCTTCTCCGACGCGCTCGGCCCGGCGCGGGCCGTGCTCGTTCTCGCCCTCGCCGGCGGAACGGCCTTGCTCGCCGTGCGCCTGCGCTGGCTTTAGAGCCGCGCCACCGGCATTTCGCGCGGCGCCCGGCGCGTCAGCAGCTCGGGACCGCTCTCGGTGACGACCAGATCCTCCTCATGGACGAGGATCTTGCCGTCGCCGAACATGGCGGAAGGCTCGATGGTGAGGACAGCGCCGGGTTCGAGCACGGTTCGGTCGATGGGCTTGTTCGAGGGAAACTCGGTCATCACCTTGCCGAGCCCGTGGCCGAAGCGCCCGACATTGCCGAGGACGATCCCGGCGTCCTCGAGCACCTTCGCCTGAGCATGGAAGACATCGGCGGCGGTCTTCCCCGGCACCGCCGCGGCGATGCCGGCTTCGGTCGCCCGCCACAGCAGGTCGTGGATGCGCTTCGCCGCGACGGGCGGCTCGCCGATCGCGACGTTGCGGTCGAAGTCGCAGTAATAGCCGGCATATTTCGCGCCGGTGTCGATGAGGAGGATGTCGCCCTCGCCAAGGCGGCGCTGGGTCGGGCCCTGAATGATGCTGGAATAGCCGCCGGGGCCGGTGCCGATCGAGGTATAGGGCACCTTGTCGGCGCCGCGCAGCAGCAGGTCGGCGGCGAATTTCCGGCAGATCTCCTTCTCGCTGTCGCCGAGGCGGAGGAGCGCCGGCAGGTCGTCGAACGCATCGCCGGCAATGCCGCAGATATGGCGGATATGCGCGATCTCCGCCGGCGACTTGATAAAGCGCAAACGCCTCAGCACGGGGATGCAATCGGCGAGGTGGAAGGGGCGGATCATCTCGCCGAGGCGCAGGAGGTCGGCGGGCGCCATGCCGAGGCGCGTCTCCGGGCCGAGCTCGACCCCGAAATAGCCGAAGCGGCGCGGCAGCTTCTTGATGACCGAGGCGAGGAGGTCGAGCCCCTCATTCTCGGGCGTCGGCGACGGCCAGGAGAGCGTCCGCCGGCACCAGGACGTCTCGGCCCAGTTGGAGAGGCCGATCTCGGGGATGATCGCCACCGCCTCGCCCTCGCGGGGGACGACGAAGTACCAGGGCCGCGTCGGGCTCGCCCAGGCGAATTGCGTGACGAAGCCCGAGAGGTATTCGAGATTGGGCTCGGAGGTCACCATGATGCCGTCGAGCCGGCGCTCGGTCATGAGACGCCGAGCCCGCTCGATTCGCTGCTCGAATTCGGCCGGCGCGAACGGCGCGACCTCGGCATGGTGCAAGGGCGCGGCAAGAGCCTCGATCCGCCTGGCCTCAGGGCCGGCCGCCGTCTCCTCCGTCATCTGCGCTGTCCTCCCGTATTGGCTCTTCGTCCGCGAAGCCGGCCGTCACCGGATGCTCAGAACGCCTTGACGACCTCGCGCGTATGCTCGACCTCGGGCGGGCTCGCGAAGCAATGGCCGACGAGCTTGCGCCATTCCTGAAAATCCGCGGAGCCGCGGAAATCGACGGTATGGTCTTCGAGCGTCTCCCAGGCGACAAAGAGGCGGTACCGGCTCGGCTTCTCGACCGAGCGCTCGAGCGCCATGCCGCGGCAGCCCTTGGCGCGCTTGAAGAGCGGCCCGGCCTTCGCCACCCCCGCCTCGAACTCGGCTTCCATGCCGGGCTTCACCTCGATCTGGGCAATTTCACGGATCACGGCGCCTGCTCCCTTCTGGGTCCCGGCTCATCATAAGCAGCCCTCGCCGCCGCGTCACGCTGCTGGCGCCTTCTGCTGGCTTGCTCGGACTCAGCAGACGCCCAGGGTGCGCCCGTCAGCGCAGCGTGATCGTGGCGAGGGTCGAGAGGATGAGCCAGACGATCCCAACGCCGAGCGCAAGCCAGAAGCATGCCTCGATACAGGCCCCGTAGAACCGGGCAAGGCCCTCCGAACCTAAGGCAGCGAAGGCAAGCCCTCGGTCGGCCACCGCAACGATGCGGCGCACCGGCGAACTCCGGGACGCAGGCTTATACTCGTCATCCCGGGTCACGGCGCCTTGCCTCCGCTGAGCGGCACGCTCAAAACGACGCTCGCTGTGAGAAAGACCAGCGCGACGCGCAGGACAAGCATCGTCAGGATACGATCGGCATGTCCGCGCGCCGCCATCGCCCTGTAGGGAAACATCGCTCACACCCGAAACCATTGCCGGACCGATCCGGCGACCAGGGCATGAGCCTAACCCCGACCCGATTGAACAATGGTGAACCGCTTCACCACCAGCCGCCTCCGCGACGACGCTACCGGATAGGCAGGATGCTGGTTAACGCGCGTGAACCACCAAGGCGCAAAGACACGAAGATCGGCCGCCTGTCGGCGATGCCCTACGCGGCGAGCGCCTCCAGCTCTTGGACGAGAGCGTCCCCCATTTCGCGGGTCGAGACCTTCTTCATGCCCGGTTGCATGATGTCGCCGGTGCGGATGCCGGCATCGAGGACGCGCTTCACTGCCTGGTCGACGAGGTCCGCCTCCTCGGCGAGATCGAAGGAGTAGCGCAGCATCATCGAGAAGGAGAGCATGCAGGCGAGCGGATTCGCCATGTTCTTGCCGGCGATGTCGGGGGCGCTGCCATGCACCGGCTCGTAGAGCGCCTTGCGTCGCCCGCTGGCGTCGGGCGCGCCGAGCGAGGCCGAAGGCAGCATGCCGAGGGAGCCGGTCAGCATCGCCGCGCAATCGGAGAGGATGTCGCCGAAGAGGTTGTCGGTGACGATGACGTCGAACTGCTTCGGATTGCGCACGAGCTGCATCGCGCAATTGTCGGCATACATGTGCTGGAGCTCGACATCGGGGTAGTCGCTGTCGCGCAGCTTCTGCACCTCCTCGCGCCACATCTCGCCCGATTCCATGACATTCGCCTTCTCGACCGAGCAGACCCGGTTGCGGCGCTTGCGCGCCAGCTCGAAGGCGACGCGGGCGACGCGGATGATCTCGGGGGTCGTATAGACCTGGGTGTTGATGCCGCGCCGCGTACCGTCGGCCAGCAGCTCGACGCCGCGCGGCTCGCCGAAATAGACGCCGCCCGTCAGCTCGCGGACGATCATGAGGTCGAGCCCCTGGATGACCTCCGGCTTCAGCGTCGAGGCGCCGATGAGAGCGTCGAAGACGAGGGCTGGCCGCAGATTGGCAAACAGGTCCATCTCCTTCCTGAGGCGCAGGAGCCCGCGCTCCGGCCGCAGCGCGAAGGGGAGGTGCTCCCATTTCGGCCCGCCGACCGAGCCGAAAAGCACGGCGTCGGCAGCGAGCGCGCGCGCCATCGTGTCGTTGTGGAGCGGCGTGCCGTGGGCGTCATAGGCGGCGCCGCCGACGAGATCCTCGGTCATGTCGAAGGAGGCGATGCGGCGCTTGTCGAACCATTCGGCCACGCGCACGACCTCGGCCATGACCTCGGGGCCGATTCCGTCGCCGGGGAGGACGAGGATTTTTCGGTTCGATGACACCTTCGGAACTCCTGGCAAGATCCTCTCCATCACGGGAGAGGAAGCAGGTTACAACCAGGGCTGCGCCAGCTTGCGCTTCGCCTCGAATTCGTCGATCGCCTTCCCCTTCTGCAAGGTGAGGCCGATATCGTCGAGCCCGTTGAGCAGGCAGTGCTTGCGAAAGGGATCGATCTCGAATTTGACGCAGCCGCCATCGGGGCCGGTGATTTCCTGGCGTTCGAGGTCGACCGTGATGATGGCGTTGGCGCCGCGCTCGGCGTCATCCATCAGCTTGTCCAGGATCTCGCGCGAGACCTTGATCGGCAGAATGCCGTTCTTGAAGCAGTTGTTGTAGAAAATGTCGGCGAAGCTCGTCGAAATGACGCAGGTGATGCCAAAATCGAGAAGCGCCCAAGGCGCGTGCTCGCGCGACGAACCGCAGCCGAAATTGTCGCCGGCGACCAGGATCTTGGCGTTGCGGTAGGCCGGCTTGTTGAGGACGAAATCGGGGTTCTCCGAGCCGTCGCTGCGGTAGCGCAGCTCATCGAACAGCGCCTTGCCGAGACCGGTGCGCTGGATCGTCTTCAGATGCTGCTTCGGAATGATCTTGTCGGTATCGACATTAATCATCGGCAGCGGCGCCGCGACGCCGGTCAGGATGGTGAATTTCTGCATGGTCCCTCGGTCTCCCTCTCCCGCTTGCGGGAGAGGGCCGGGGTGAGGGCCACTCGATGCAGCCCATCGCCCTCACCCTCCCGCTTCGCGGGCCCCTCCCTCTCCCGCAAGCGGGAGAAGGAAAATCTCATCCAAGCTCCCGCACATCGGCGAGGCGCCCCGTCACCGCCGCCGCCGCCGCCATGGCCGGGCTCATGAGGTGGGTGCGCCCGCCCTTCCCTTGCCGGCCTTCGAAATTGCGGTTCGAGGTCGAGGCGCAGCGCTCGCCGGGGGCCAGCTTGTCGGCGTTCATGGCAAGGCACATCGAGCAGCCCGCCTCGCGCCACTCGAAGCCCGCTTCGAGGAAGATGCGGTCGAGCCCCTCCTCTTCTGCCTGATGCTTCACGAGGCCGGAACCGGGCACCACCATGGCGCTGACGCCGGCGGCGACCTTGCGGCCTTTCGCGATCCGCGCCGCCGCGCGCAGATCCTCGATGCGGCCATTGGTGCAGGAGCCGATGAAGACGCGCTGGACCGCGATCTCCTTCAGCGGCGTCCCGGGGGTCAGCCCCATATAGGCCAAGGCCCGCTCCATCGCGGCGCGACGCTGCTCGTCGGCGATGCTGCGGGGATCGGGCACCTTGCCGGTGATCGGCAGGACGTCCTCGGGACTTGTCCCCCAGGTGACCTGCGGGACGACGGCGGCAGCGTCGAGCACGACCTCCTTGTCGTACTGCGCGCCTGGATCGGAGGGGAGCGTGCGCCAGAACGCGAGAGCCTGCTCCCATGCCGCCCCCTTCGGAGCCGATGGGCGGCCTTTCAGATAGGCGAAGGTCGTCTCGTCGGGCGCGATGAGGCCGGCTCTCGCCCCCGCCTCGATGGTCATGTTGCAGACGGTCATGCGGCCCTCCATCGAGAGGCCGCGGATGGTGCTGCCGGCATATTCGACGACATGGCCCGTGCCGCCCGCCGTGCCGATCTTGCCGATGATGGCGAGGACGAGGTCCTTCGCCGTGCATCCGACCGGCAGCTCGCCCTCGACGCGGATCAGCATGTTCTTCGCCGGGCGCTGGATCAGCGTCTGCGTCGCCAGAACGTGCTCGACCTCCGAGGTGCCGATGCCGAAGGCGAGCGCGCCGAAGGCGCCGTGCGTCGCGGTGTGGCTGTCGCCGCAGACGATGGTCATCCCGGGCTGGGTCAGGCCCTGCTCGGGGCCGATGATATGGACGATCCCCTGGCGGATGTCGTCGACGGCGAAATAGGGAATGCCGAATTCGCGGACGTTCTTCTCCAGCACCTCGACCTGCTGGCGCGATTCGGGATCGGCGATCCCGCGGCTGCGGTCGGTCGTCGGCACGTTGTGGTCGGCGACGGCGATGGTCAGGTCCGGCCGCCGCACGCGGCGGCCAGCGGCCCGCAGCCCCTCGAAGGCCTGCGGGCTCGTCACCTCATGGACGAGGTGCCGGTCGATATAGATGAGGAACGTCTCGGCATCCTGCCGGTCGACGACATGGGCGTCCCAGATCTTGTCGAAGAGCGTGCGCGGCTTCGTCATGGCGGCGCCTCTCCTCCGCCCCGCTATTGCTCGCCGGCGGCCTGCCCGCCCTCGGCTGCTGCCTGACCGGCCTCGCCGCCGCCCGAGCTCTCGCGCGCGCGCTCGGTGATGCGCGCCGCCTTGCCGGTGCGGCCGCGCAGGTAATAGAGCTTCGCCCGCCGTACCTTGCCGCGCCGCACCACCTCGATGCCGGTGATGCGCGGGGAGTAGAGCGGGAAGACGCGCTCCACCCCCTCGCCATACGAGATTTTCCGCAAGGTGAAGCTCGAATTGATGCCGGCGTTCTTGCGCGCGATGCAGACGCCCTCGAAGGCCTGCACGCGCTCGCGCTCGCCCTCGACGACCTTGACGCTGACGCGCACCGTGTCGCCGGGGCTGAACTCGGGAACGGCATGCCCCTCTTTCAGCTTCTTGACCTGCTCGTCCTCGAGCGCCTGAAGAACATTCATCTCACTTCTCCTCGCCGCTTGCACCCGTCGCCGGCGTTCCAGTCCGGCCGGGTCGCGCGGCCACGTAGCGATCCCACAAATCGGGACGACGCTCGCGCGTCGTCTCCTCCGCGCGGGCAAGGCGCCACGCGCGTATCCGCTCATGATGCCCGGACAGCAGGACCTCCGGAACGGTCCGCCCCTGCCACTCCTGCGGCCGGGTATAGTGGGGGTATTCCAGCAACCCCCGCTCGAAACTTTCCTCCTCGAGGCTGCTCGCCGCCCCGACGACGCCCGGAAGCATCCGAACGCAGGCGTCGAGAAGCGCGATCGCCGCCGGCTCGCCCCCCGAAAGGACGAAATCGCCGAGGCTGACCTCTTCCACCTGGCGCGCCTCGAGGAGGCGCTCGTCGAGTCCCTCGAAGCGGCCGCAGACGAGCCTCACTCCCGGCCCTGCCGCCAGCGCCCGCACCCGCTTCTGATCGAGCAGGCGCCCGCGCGGCGACAGGTAGACCAGCGGGCCGCAGCCGCCGGCGCCGGTGATCGCGGCATCCACCACATCGGGCCGCATCACCATGCCGGGGCCGCCGCCGAACGGCGCGTCGTCCACGGAGCGGTGTTTATCGCGCGCAAAATCCCGGATGTCCACAGTTTCGAGCCGCCACAGCCCCTCGCGCAGCGCCTTGCCGGCGAGCGACAGGCCCAGCGGTCCCGGAAACATCTCCGGGAAGATCGTCAGCACCGTCGCCTGCCAGCTCATGATCCCCTCACCGTCGCCTCGTCGAGCAGCCCGTCCGGCGGATCGACGACGAGCCGGCCGCCGGCAATGTCGACCACCGGCACGGCGGCCTTGGTGAACGGCACCATGATCGCCGGACCGCGGCGCCGCTCCACTTCGAGGCTGTCGCCGGCGCCGAAATCATGCACCGCCCGCACCCGGCCCAACACCGTGCCGTCGGCGAGAACGGCTTCGAGGCCGAGGAGGTCGGCGTGGTAGTATTCCTCCTCCTCGGCCGGCGGCAGCGCGCTCCGCGCGACATAGAGCCGGATGCCCTTCAGCGCCTCGGCGGCATCGCGGTCCTCGATGCCGGCGATCTTGGCAAGGACGACGCCCTTGGCCCGCCCGACGAGGCGCAGGACGAAGCGCCGCGTGCCGCTTTCGTCTTCGACCGGGCCATAGGCGGCGACATCCTCGGGCCGAGCGGTGAAGGATTTGATCCGCACCGCCCCGCGCACGCCCTGCGCGCCGGTGATGGCGCCGAGGCAGATGCGCGCCTGCGGCCCCGCCGCCATCGGCGCCTTCGTCAGGCCTCGGGCGCCGCCGCCTTCGCCGCTTCGGCCGCCGCCTTCAGGCGCTCCTGCGCCTTCGCCTTCGGCGCCGATTTCTTCGGCGTCTCGCGGCGCTCCGGCGCCTTCAGGATGCCGGCGTCGCCGAAAAAGCGGGCGACACGGTCGGTCGGCAACGCGCCGACCCCGAGCCAGTGCCTGATGCGCTCCTCCTTGAGGACGAGCCGTTCGGCATGGCCCTTCTCGCGCATCGGATTGTAGGTGCCGAGCTTCTCGATGAAGCGGCCGTCGCGCGGGCTGCGCGAATCGGCGACGACGATCGAATAGAAGGGCCGCTTCTTGGCGCCGCCGCGGCTCAGGCGGATCTTGAGGGACATTGAGCTCCTTTCATCAACATCGTTGCTGGCAAATCACCCGCGGAAGCCGCCGAATCCGCCGCCGCCCATGCCGGGCGGCGGCAGGAGACCGGCAAGGCCATGGCGGGCCAAGCCCTTTTTACCGAGCTTCGCGGCCTTCTTCATCATATGCGCCATGTCCTGATACTGCTTCAGGAGGCGGTTGATGTCGGGAACCGAGGTGCCGGAGCCGGCGGCGATGCGCAGACGCCGCGAGGCGTTGAGCAGCTTCGGATTGCGCCGCTCGGCCTTCGTCATCGAGGAGATGATCGCCTCCTGACGCTTGATGATGCGGTCGTCGATATTGGCTTCGGCGAGCTGCTTCTTGATCTTGCCGATTCCGGGGAGCAACCCCATCATGCCGCTCATCCCGCCCATTTTGCGCAGCTGGCGCAGCTGATTGGCGAGATCGTCCAGATCGAAGCTCCCCTTCTGCATCTTGGCGGCGAGCTTCGCCGCTTCCTCCTGGTCGATCGTCTCGGCCGCCTTCTCGACCAGGCTGACGACGTCGCCCATATCGAGGATGCGGCCAGCGATGCGCTCGGCATGGAAGGGCTCCAGCGCCTCGATTTTCTCGCCGGTGCCGACGAATTTGATGGGCTTGCCGGTGATCTGGCGCATCGAGAGCGCGGCGCCGCCGCGGGCGTCGCCGTCGATGCGGGTCAGCACGATGCCTGTGACCCCGATCCGCTCGCTGAAGCTCTTGGCAACGTTGACGGCGTCTTGGCCGGTGAGCGCGTCGGCGACGAGCAGCGTCTCGGTCGGCCGCGCCGCATCGCGCACGGCCGCCACTTCGAGCATCAGCTCTTCATTGATGTGGAGGCGGCCGGCCGTATCGAGAATGACGATATCGTAGCCCTCGCGGCGCCCCGTATCGAGGGCGCGGCGGGCAATCGCGACCGGCTTCTCCCCGGCGATGACGGGAAGCGCGGCGACGCCGATCTGGCGGGCGAGAACGGCGAGCTGCTCTTGCGCCGCCGGACGCTGCACATCGAGGGAGGCGAGCAGGACCTTCTTGCGCTCGCGACTCTTGAGGCGCAGCGCGATCTTGGCGGCGCTCGTCGTCTTGCCCGAACCCTGCAAGCCGACCATCATGACGACGACCGGCGGCACGGCATTAAGCTCGAGCCCGGCCTCGCCGGCGCCGCCCAGCGTCTCGACGAGGTGGTCATGGACGATCTTGACCACCATCTGCGCCGGCGTCACCGAGCGCAGCACCTCTTGGCCGACCGCCTTCTCGCGGACGGCGTTGACGAACTCCTTGACGACGGGAAGCGCCACGTCGGCCTCGAGCAGGGCGATGCGGATCTCGCGCAGTGCCGTTGCGACATCGTCCTCGCGCAACGCGCCGCGCTTGCGCAGCCGGTCGAACACCTCGCCGAGGCGGTTGCTCAGGCTGTCGAACATGATGGCGGCCTCACTTGGCGAAACACAAATGCGCCAGTGCGCGAAACTCGCGGACTGGCGGGACGACATCCGGTGACGCGCTTCCTTGGAAGCGCGGCGACCATAGGCACCAGGCCCAATTCTGTCAATCGATTGTCCGGCTCGGCTTGAGGCGGCCTCAAGCGCCCTGATGATCGAGGGCCGAGACGATGCGCCCATCGAACCGCGCCGCGAAAGCATCGGCTTCCCGGGTAATCTTGAAATCGAGGCGGATCACGGCCTCGCCGTTCTCGAGATCATAAAGAAATCGCGACGGCTCGCAGCGGTGCTGGTCGAGCCAAACGCGCATCTCCCGCAACTCGTCGGCAAGACCGCCAGGACAAGCGAACCTGATCTCGACCGTCGGCATGGAGGAGCCCCCTGAACGATGCTCCTTTCGGAATAGGGCGATGCTAGCTCCGCACGGTTTCGTTGCAATAACCCATGTTTGGTTTGCCGCGATCCGCTTTGCGCGGCCGGGCGACGGCACGGCGAGCGCTCAGCGCGCCGGCTCCGGCCGCCACAATTCCGCCCAGAGAATACCTTCGGTTTTCCATGGACTAGCGCGTGAAGCCGCATCGTTCTGCTCGGGCGTCGGACGGAGACGCAAACAGCATCGGAACGACAGACATGGCCAGCAAATTGAAATCGCTCCTCCTTGCCGGGATGGCGCTGCCGCTCGCCTGCGGCCTCGCCATGGCGCAGACGGCGCCTGCGGCGAAGCCGGCCGAAGCAAGCGCGGCGGCGAGCGAGACGCAGAACCAGCAGAACCTGAAGCAGCCGGGAGCCATCAAGGCGACGCCGGCGGAGAAGAAGGCGGCCTTCGAGAAGGCCGGCGGCAAGACCGCGCCGCACAAAGCGCCTCGCTTCGCCAAGAAGCAGGCCGCCGGCCAGACGACGACCACCGCGGCTTCCGCCAAGGCGAATGCTGGCGGAGCCGCCAACGCGCAGAAACCGGGCGCCACCGGCACTGAGGCCCCGGCAAAGAAGCTGTAGCACCTTCACGCGCGGTGCCGACGGGTGAGGGTGACGGGGCGCCGCCCGTCGCCCTCGCCTTGTCTTCGCAGCATGGCATCCGAGCCGGCCTCTCCGCGTTAGCGATTAGCGACGCCGCGCTGCTGTCGGGAGGCCCGCATGAATCTGGAGAAGATCGCGATCGGAAAGGATCCGCCTTTCGACATCAACGTCGTGGTCGAAATCCCGCAGGGCGGCTTCCCGGTGAAATACGAGATCGACAAGGAATCGGGAGCGCTCCGGGTCGACCGCTTCCTGCACACGGCGATGTTCTATCCCGGCAATTACGGTTTCATTCCGCACACCCTCGCGGCCGATGGCGATCCCTGCGATGTCATCGTCGTCGGCACCACCCCAGTGGTGCCCGGCGCCATCATCCGCTCGCGCCCGGTCGGTGCCCTCTTGATGGAAGACGAGGCCGGGCCCGATGAGAAAGTCCTGGCCGTCCCCGTCGACGCGCTGCACCCCTATTACAGCGGCATCCGCAGCTTTCGCGATCTGCCGTCCATTCTGTGCGATCAGATCGCGCATTTCTTCCGCCACTACAAAGATCTGGAGAAGGGCAAATGGGTGACGATCGTGCGCTGGGTGGGGGCCGAGGAGGCCGCCGATCTCATCCGCGCCGCGATCGACCGCGCGGCCGGCGGATGAGGCTGCGCCGCACCGGACGCATCTGATGAATTGTTTTTAATGCGGACGCCATCTCACTGAAACCTCGCTTCGCCGATGATCGACGCTGTCGAGAGGGACGCCTCAGGCGCCCTCTGGATGGTTCCCCCGTACTCGCCCCGCCCTAGCGGCGGGGCGTTCTTTCTTTTGATCGAACGCAACAGCCCTGCCATTCCGTTGGACAGGCCGCGGCCGCGCGCCATATAAGCGGCAGCCATGAGCGCCCCCGCCTTCGTCAAGATGCACGGCCTCGGCAACGATTTCGTCGTTCTCGATGCGCGCCGGACGCCCTTTCCGCTCGATGAAGGGCGGGCGCGCGCAATCGCCGACCGGCGCACCGGAATCGGCTGCGACCAGCTCATCACCATGGAAGCGCCGACCAGCCCTGGCGCCGACATCTTCATGCGCATCCGCAACGCCGATGGCGGCGAGGTCGATGCCTGCGGCAATGCGACACGCTGCGTCGCCGCGCTCGTCATGCGCGAGAGCGGGCGCGACAGGGTCGTCGTCGAGACGAATGCCGGGCTGCTCCTGGCCCGTCCCGCTTCCGAGGGACGCATCTCGGTCGATATGGGACAGGCGCGGCTCGACTGGCGCGACATCCCGCTGCGGGACCCCACGGACACGCTGCACGTGCCGCTTGAGCTCGGCCCCTTGGCCGACCCGGTCTGCACGAATATAGGCAATCCGCACGCGACTTTCTTCGTCGCCGATGCGGCGGCGATCGACCTCCCGGCGCTCGGGCCGCAGCTCGAGCATCACCCCATTTTCCCCGAACGCGCCAATATCGAGGTGGCGCAGCTCCTGGCACCGGACCGGTTGCGCCTGCGCGTCTGGGAGCGCGGCGTCGGGATCACGCGCGCCTGCGGCACTGGCGCTTGCGCTACAGCGGTCGCTGCCCATCGCCGCGGTCTCACCGGGCGCCGCGTCGACATCGTGCTCGATGGCGGCGTGCTCGAGCTCGAATGGCTCGCCGACGGCCACGTTCTGATGACGGGGCCGGTGGCGACGAGCTTTTCCGGCATCATCGACCCGAGCCTCCTCGACTGACGCGATGCCGGATCTCGCGATCCTCACCTTCGGCTGCCGCCTCAACGCCTATGAATCCGAGATCATGCGCCGCGAGGCGCTGAACGCCGGCCTCGCCGACGCCGTCATCGTCAACACCTGCGCCGTGACGGCGGAAGCGGAGCGTCAGGCCCGGCAGGCGATCCGCCGTGCCCGCCGCGAGCGGCCGGATGCGCGCATCATCGTGACCGGCTGCGCCGCGCAGATCGCCCCCGAGCGCTACGCCGCGATGCCGGAAGTCGATCTCGTTCTCGGCAATGAGGAGAAGCTGCGGGGCGAGAGCTATGCCGCAGCTTTCCAGAGCCTGCCTCGACCACACCGCCTCTCTCTTCGCAGCGAGGAAGGGAGAGGAGCGGCTGTCGCCGTCGGCGACATCATGGCGGTCCGCGAGACGGCGGCGCATCTTCTCGACGGCTTCGCCGGGCGGGCGCGCGCGGTCCTCCAGGTGCAGCAGGGCTGCGACCACCGCTGCACCTTCTGCATCATCCCCTATGGTCGCGGAAACAGCCGGTCGGTGCCGATCGGCGCGGTCGTCGAGGCGGTACGGACGTCGCTCGCGGGCGGCTGCCGCGAAATCGTGCTGAGCGGCGTCGACCTCACCGCCTTCGGCGCCGACCTGCCGGGTCGGCCGGGCTTGGGTCAGCTGGTTCGGCGGCTGCTGGCGCTCGTCCCGGAGCTGCCGCGCCTTCGCCTCTCCTCGCTCGACCCCATCGAGATCGATGACGAGCTGTGGCGGCTCATCGCCGAGGAGGAGCGGCTGATGCCGCATCTCCATCTCTCGATCCAGGCGGGCGATGACCTCGTCCTGAAGCGCATGAAGCGTCGCCACAGCCGCGCCGACGCGCTCGCCGCCTGCGAGCGCGCGCGGCGCCTGCGCCCCGGCCTCGCTCTCGGCGCCGACCTCATCGCCGGCTTCCCGACCGAGACCGAGGCGATGTTCGAGAAGACGCTCGCCTTTGTCACGGAGGCGAAGCTCAGCCATCTGCACGTCTTCCCGTACAGCCCGCGGCCCGGGACGCCGGCAGCGCGGATGCCGCAGGTGCCACGGCCCATCATCCGCGAACGAGCGGCGCGGCTGCGCGCGGTTGGGAAGAAGCAGCACGAGGAGTGGCTCGAGGCGCAGATCGGCACGACCGCCCGTGTGCTCCTCGAGCGCGAGGGCTGCGGCCACAGCGAAAATTACGCCAAGGTGCGGCTCGCTTCAGGTGGCGAAGACGGCGCCATCGTCTCGGCGCGGCTGACCGGCCGGTCCGGAGACGCCCTCCTCGGCGAGGCTCTCGCCCCATGAGCGAAGAGAAGCGGTCGTGGCTGCAGCGCCTCAAGGCGGGGTTGTCGCGCTCATCGAGCCGCCTTGCCGAGGGCATCGGCACGATCTTCACCCGCCGCCGTCTCGACGACGCCTCGCTGGAGGAGCTGGAGGAGCTGCTCATCGCCACCGATATGAGCCTCGGCATGGCCTCCGAGGTGACGGGGACGCTGCGCCGCACCCGCTTCAACCAGGAAGTCACGACCGACGAGGTCAAAGCCGCGATTGCCGCCGAGGTGGCACGTCTGCTGGAGCCGGTGGCGAAGCCGCTCCGCATCGACTCCAGTCTGAAGCCGCACGTCGTCCTCGTCGTCGGGGTCAACGGCAGCGGCAAGACGACCACGATCGCCAAGCTCGCCAAGCAGTACCGCGACGAGGGGCTCGGCGTGGTGCTGGCGGCGGGCGACACCTTCCGCGCCGCCGCCGTCGAGCAGCTCCGCATCTGGGGTGAGCGCACCGGCGCCACGGTGGTGACGCGGCCGCAAGGCGCCGACGCCGCGGGTCTCGCCTATGACGCTCTCGCCGACGCGAAGGCGAGCGGCGCCGATGTGCTGCTCATCGACACGGCGGGGCGGCTTCACAACAAGGCCGACCTCATGGCCGAGCTGCAGAAGATCGTTCGCGTCATCAAGAAGCTCGACCCGGCGGCGCCGCACAGCGTCCTTCTCGTGCTCGACGCGACGACGGGCCAGAATGCGCATGCCCAGGCCGAGACCTTCCGCGACATGATCGGCGTCACCGGCATCGTCATGACGAAGCTCGACGGGACGGCGCGCGGCGGCGTCCTGGTTTCCCTCGCCGAAAAATACGGCATCCCGGTGCACGCCATCGGCGTCGGCGAGAGCGCCGAGGATCTGCGCCCCTTCGAAGCCGAGGCGTTCGCGAAAAGCCTGGTCGGCCTTTCCGCTTAAAGTCCGCCGTCAGAGGCCGTCCGGAATGCCGGGATTGCTGCGCGCCGCGTAGTCCCGCGTCGCGCCGGCTTCGCGGAAGTGATCGAGCGCCCAGCGGACCGAGGGAAAAGCCAGCTCGTCCCAGGGAATCTCCGACCAGCCGAACAGGCCGACCTCGAGGCTTTCCACTCCCGCCGCGAATTCCGGACGCCGCAGATGCGCGCGGTAGATGAGCTGAACCTGGCTGATCCGGGGAATGCTGTAGACGGCGAGCAGCCCGTCGATGGCGATATCGGCCTGCGCCTCCTCGCGCGCCTCGCGTCGCGCTCCCTCCGCCGCCGATTCATTGAGCTCGAGATACCCTGCAGGCAAGGTCCAGAAGCCGCGGCGCGGGTTGATGGCACGGCGGCAGAGGAGCACCCGGTCCTCATAGGTGACGACCGAGCCGACGACGATCTTCGGGTTCTCGTAATTGATGAAGCCGCAATCGGGGCACACCAGGCGCTCCCGAGTGTCGCCCTCGGGGACGAGCATGACGCTGGGACCGCGCCCTTTCCGATCGTCGGCCATCGCCGCTACTGTGGCGAAGCCCGCCGCCCCCGGCAAGGCCGGCGACGTTGCTCGCCTCAGACTTCGAGATCGAGCACGCCGCCGCGATCGCCGTCTTGGCGCCGCTTCTTCCGATCTTCGTCGATGCCGGCCTTCTCGGCCCGCTTGTTCGCGGTCACGCGCCGCGCCGGTTCGACCGGCACCACCCGCTGGCCCTGCGGCACGATCTGCGGCGCCGCCGGAAGCGGCGGCTGCGTCACTGGTCCCGGCGCGATCGGCATGACAGCCGACTCCTATGATGCCGAATGCAGCATGCCACGCCGGGCGTTAACGAATCCTTAACGCAATCATGGCAGGCGCGAGCAGCGCTCCCGGGTATTTCCATCGCAAGTTGGTTAACGCTACGGTCGATTAACCCTTTGGTAAATCGTCGAATGATAAGCAGCGCGGGCGCCGACAGCGGGCGGCGCGCTGCGACCCGGCGCGCCGGGAGTGGAGTAGATGAGCTATATGTCCGGGCCGGAGACACAGCGGCTTTTGGAGCTGGCACGCGACAAGACCGTCGCCGGCCGGCACGCGCTGACGGCCACCGTCACGGACCTCTTCTTCGCCCAGGGCACGACGCTCACCGACCGCGAGCGCGCGCTCATGACGGAGATTCTCCGCCAGCTCATCAACGATGTCGAATCCTCCGTCCGCCGCTCGCTCGCCGAGCGCCTCGCGCATCAGAAGAACGCGCCGCGCGACCTCGTTCTGGCGCTCGCCAATGACGAGATCGCCGTTGCCCATTCGATCCTGCTGCACAGCGAGGTGCTCCGCGACGAAGAGCTGATCGAGATCATCCACCATCGCACGCTCGAACATCAGCTCGCGATCGCAATGCGCAAATCGGTGAGCGAGCAGGTCTGCGACGCGCTCGTCGAGACGGGCGATGTCGGCGTCATCAAGACGCTGCTCGAGAACACCGATGCGCGCATCGCCTCGGCGACGATGGCCTATCTCGTCGAGCAATCGAAGCGCGTCGATACCTACCAGAATCCGTTGCTGCGCCGCCCGGACCTCAGCGCCGATCTCGCGAAGAAGATGTATTTCTGGGTATCGGCGGCGCTCCGCAAGCACATCCTCGAACACTTTCCGGTCGATCCGGCGGAGTTCGACGACGTCCTCGAAGAGACTGTGTGCGATCTCGCGAAGAAGCCGGCAGCAACCGAGGAGCCGCGCAAATCGGTGCAGCTCGCCAAGAGCCTTTCCGAGGAAAAGGCGATCACGCCCCAGCTTCTCATCCAGTCGCTGCGCCAGGGCGAGATCGCGCTTTTCGAGGCGCTGTTCGCGCGCATGACCGGCATCCGCCTCACCTTGGTGCGGCGGCTGCTGTTCGAGCGCGGCGGCGAAGGCCTCGCCATCGCCTGCCGCGGCATGCGCATCGAGCCGCCGCTCTTCGCGTCGATCTACCTCCTCAGCCGCAAGGCGCGCCAGAGCGATCCCCCGCCGGAGCGGGGCGAGGTGAAGCGCATTCTCGACTTCTACGAGCAGACCCCGCCGAGCTCGGCCGAACAGCTTCTGCGGAAATGGCGGCGCGACCAGGATTTCCTGAAGGCGGTCTGGGAAATCGAACGCCCGGCCCGCACCCATGTCGCCGGGTAAGCTCCGCGCCTACCATCCCGACGGTCTGAACAACGCGCCGATCCGTCTGCCGGCCGCGCCCTCGGCGCACGCGGGGGGCGCGGCGGCGCTGGCGCCGTTTTTGACGCCGCTGCTGGCTCAACTGCCTCCCTTCCACCTCGCCGATCGCAGCGGCGCGGCGCTCTATGCGAGCCCCGCTCACGATGCGCTGGCAAAGCGCCTCGGCGGGCCATCATCGCTCCTCCCGACGGCGGAGATCGTCGCCGAGCTCGAAAGCGGCGGCGCGACGGTGCTGCACGAGCTGTCCTTCGGCACGGCGCCGGCGATCCATCTCCGCGCCCGCTACAGCGGCATCCGCGGTGCGGACGGGGTGCTCGAATGCGTACTCGGCGTGATCGAGGAGACGAGCGAGCTTCATGCGGCTCGCCACCAGCTCTCGCTCACCAACGACCGGCTCGAAGACATCACCCGCCTTGCCTCCGACTGGATCTGGGAGACCGACCGGGACCTCCGCCTCACCTTCGTCTCGCCACGCGTCACCGAGGTACTGGGATTCCAGCCGGTCGAGCTCGTCGGCCGCCCCTTCCTCGCGCTGGGCCAGTTCGCCGGAGACGAAAGCCCGCTCGACCCAGCGCGGCGCACGCCATTCCGCGACATACCGTTCACGATGCGCCACAGCAACGGCTCCGAACGCCTCTTCCACATCGCGAGCCTGCCGGTCTTCTGTCCCGCCTCGGGCGAGTTCCTCGGCTTCCGCGGCAGCGCGCGGGATGTGACCGAGCAGAACGAGGCCCGGCAGCGGGCGGCGCAGTCGCAAAGCCAGCTCACTCAGGCAATCGAAAGCATCTCCGAGGGCTTCGCCCTCTTCGACGCCGAGGACCGCCTCGTCCTCTCCAACCGGAAATTCGTCAACCTCTTTCCCGGCGCCGAATCCGCCATTCGACCCCGCGCCCGCTTTGCCGACATCATGCGCGCCGTCGTCGATGCCGGCGCGATTGCCGTTCCCCCGAGCGAGCGCGAAGCCTGGCTCGCCGAGCGCCTGCGGCTGCGCGCCGCGCCGCGCGCCTCCTTCGAGGTGGCGCTTTCGGACAAACGCTGGATCCGCGTCAGCGACCACCGCACGGCCGATGGCTCGACAGTCGGCATCCGCACCGACATCACCGATCTGAAGCATCGCGAAGAGGCGCTATACGCCGCCAAGGAAGCGGCCGAGATCGCCAGCCGCTCCAAGTCGGAATTCCTCGCCAATATCAGCCACGAGCTACGGACGCCGCTCAACGCGATCATCGGCTTCTCGGAAATCATGCGCGAGCAGATCTTCGGCCCGATCGGCAGCCCGCAATACCTCGAATATGTCGGCGACGTCCTCGACAGCGCCCATCACCTCCTCGAAGTCATCAACGACATTCTCGACATCGCCAAGGCCGAGGCGGGCAAGCTTGAACTCTCCGAGGACGAGGTCGACATCGTCGCCATCATGCGGTCGGCGACCCGGCTCGTTCAGGAGCGCGCGCAGCGCGGCGAGGTTGCAATCCATCTCCGCTTGCCCGACGATTTGCCGCCGCTCCTCGCCGACGAGCGCAAGTTGAAGCAGATTCTGCTCAACCTGCTGACCAACGCCGTGAAGTTCACCCCGGCCGGCGGCAGTATCGAGGTGACGGCGCGGCTCGATGGCAACGGCGACCTCCTCGTCAGCGTCGCCGACACCGGCATCGGCATCGCCGCCGAGGACATCGCCACCGCACTCGCGCCCTTCGGCCAGGTCGACAGCAAGCTCAACCGCAAATACGAAGGCACGGGGCTCGGCCTGCCGCTCTGCAATGCCATGGCGAAGCTCCATGGCGGCGCCCTCGCCATCGACAGCGTCGTCGGGCACGGCACGACCGTGACGGTGCGGCTGCCGGCCTCCCGCGTCCGCCAGCCCGCTTGAGCTAATCGATTCGCAGGGCTGCCACTCCCGGCAGCTCGCGGCCCTCCAGCCATTCGAGAAAGGCACCGCCCGCCGTCGACACGTAGGAGAGGCGGTCGACCACGCCGGCATGGGCGAGCGCGCTCACCGTATCGCCGCCGCCGGCGACGCTGAGCAGCTTCCCGGCCGCGGTGCGCTCGGCGACGTGCCGGGCGAGCGCGACGGTTCCGGCGTCGAAGGGTGCGGTCTCGAAGGCGCCGACCGGGCCATTCCAGACGAGCGTTCTCGCCTCGTCCAGGACCCGGCTGATCGACTTCACCGTCGCCGGTCCGATATCGAGCGCCATCGTCTCGGGCGGGATGCGCTCCACCGCGGCGACCTCACTCGGCGCATGCGCGGCGAATTCGCGCGCGACGACGACATCGCTCGGCAAGACCAGTCGGCATTTTGCCTGCTTCGCACGGCCGAGAATGGCGCGCGCGGTCTCCGCCAAATCGGGTTCGCAAAGCGATTTGCCGATGGCAATGCCTTGGGCGAAGAGCAGCGTATTCGCCATCGCCCCGCCGATCGCCAGGGCATCCACTTTGGCGATGAGGAAATCGAGCAGCGCCAGCTTGGTCGAGACCTTGGCGCCGCCGACAATCGCGGCGAGGGGCCGCTGCGGGGATTCGAGCGCCTTTGTCAACGCTTCGAGCTCGGCCTGCATGAGGCGGCCGGCCGCCGCCGGCAGCAGCCGCGCCAAGGCTTCGGTCGAGGCATGGGCGCGATGTGCCGCCGAAAAGGCGTCGTCGACGTAGAGATCGCCGAGCGCCGCGAGGCTGCGGGCGAAAGCCGGATCGTTCTTCTCCTCGCCGGCGTGGAAGCGCAGATTCTCGAGGAGCGCAACCTCGCCCGGCGCCAGCGCCGCCACGACGCGTTCGGCCGGCGCGCCGATGCAATCCTCGGCAAAGGCGACGGCCCGCCCGCCGATCGCCCGGCTGAGCGGCGCCACCAGCGGCCGCAAGGAGAATTCCGGCGCGGGCTTGCCCTTGGGACGGCCGAAATGCGACATGACGACGATGCGAGCGCGCCGCCCCGCGAGCTCGGTGATGGTGGGCGCCAACCGCTCGATCCGCGTCGCGTCCGTCACTCGCCCGTCCTGCATCGGCACGTTGAGATCGGCGCGCAGCAGCACGCGCTTGCCGTCGACATCGAGATCGTCGAGGGTGCGGAAGCGGGTCATCGATCCTCTCTCATCGGCGCGGGCGGTGGGTAGCGCCGCCGCACGGCGGCGCCGCGGTTTGTGCAGCAAACGGCTCTCGACGTCAAACCGCGCCGCGTCGCGCGCGACGCACGCTTTCCTTGCAAGGCGCGTTGCACCGGCTAGTTTAGCTGACATGGCCGCTCGGCTCGACAAGATGCTCTACGGCGCGGCGCAAGGGCTGCGCGTCTCCTGGTATTGGGGGCAGAAGCTCCTCGCGGCGGCCGCTTCCGAACCCGAAGCGTTGCCGGAAGAGCTGCGCCGGCGCATGCCGGACCGGGCACGCCTCATCCGCGACCTGCGCCGGCTCCTCGAGCGCGACTGGCGCAACATCGAGGCAGGCTACTACCGCCTCCCGGTCGATCTCATCGCCAACCCGTTGCCGCGCTTGCGGCGCAGCCGGCTTTTCTTCGCCGATCTGCGCCGGGTCGAAGCGCGCCGCCGCGCCGGCGACAACAGCGAAATCTTCCGAAGCCTGCGGCACAGCCCCTATCCGCGCTATTATCTGCAAAATTTCCACTTTCAGACCGACGGCTATCTGAGCCGCCGCTCGGCCGAGCTCTATGACCACCAAGTCGAGGTGCTGTTCGGCGGCGCCGCCGATGCGATGCGCCGCCAGGTGCTGGTACCGCTTCATCATGAGCTGCGTCAGCGCGGGCTCGACGGCACGCGGCTCCTCGACATCGCCTGCGGCACCGGACGCTTCCTGCGCGAAGTCAAGAACAACTACCCGCGGCTCGCGGCGACGGCGCTCGATCTCAGCCCGTTCTACCTTGCCGCGGCGAAGCACAACCTCGCCCCCTGGTCCGGCGTCGGCTTCGTTGCCGCACCGGCAGAGGCGGCCCCGTTCGCTTCCGCGCGCTTCGACATCATCACCGCGATCTATCTCTTCCACGAGTTGCCGGCGAAACAGCGGCGCCTCGTCGCCGGCGAGATCGCGCGGCTGCTGAAGCCGGGCGGGCTCTTCATCCTTCTCGATTCGCTGCAACGCGGCGACGAGCCCGAATACGACGCGCTGATCGAGCAGTTCCCGCGCCGCTTTCACGAGCCCTATTTCGCCGATTACGTGCGCGAAGACCTCGCCGCTCTCTTCGGCTCCGCGGGGCTGCGGGCGGAAGGGAGCGAGCTCGCCTATTTCTCGAAGCTCGCGGTCTTCCGCAAGCCCCTTCGGCAGAAGCGCGGGGCGCGGCCCGCGTAGCGCCGCGGCCGGCCGCGCTCTTGTCAGCAGGGCGCGCGCTTGACATGCTGCGCCGCCGGCCATGCGGGCTGGCGGCACCTTGCAGGACCCGGCTTGACCGATATCGCATCCGACGCTGCCCCGCCGGGCGAGGCGTTCGACCTTTTCATCATCGGCGGCGGCATCAACGGCGTTGGCATCGCGCGCGATGCCGCGGGGCGCGGCCTCAGCGTTGCCCTCGCCGAACGCGACGACCTCGCCAGCGGCACGTCCTCGGCCTCGTCCAAGCTGGTGCATGGCGGGTTGCGCTACCTCGAACATTGCGAGTTCCGCCTCGTCCGGGAAGCGCTCGCCGAGCGCGAGAAGCTGATGGCGATCGCGCCGCATCTCGTCCGCCCGCTGCGTTTTATCTTGCCGCACGGCCCCGGCCTGCGCCCCGCTTGGCAGATCCGAATCGGCCTCTTTCTTTATGACCGGCTCGGCGGGCGCAGCGCGCGGCTCCCCGGGTCACGCGCAGTCGCGCTCGATGGCGACGCCGTCGTGAAGTCCGAGTTCACCCGGGGCTTTTCCTATTTCGACTGCCGCGTCGACGACGCCCGCATGGTGATCGCCAACGCGCGCGATGCCGCGGATCGCGGCGCGCTGATCCTCGTTCGCAGCGCGGTCACCGAAGCCCGCCGCGAGGGCCGCGAATGGCGCCTCACCACCCTCGCCGAGGACGGAACGCGGCGCCGCTTCCGCGCCCGCGCCCTTGTCAATGCCGCGGGTCCATGGGTCGCCGACATCGCCGAACGCGTCGTCGGCATGACGCCGCGCGACCGCCTCCGCCTCGTCAAGGGCAGCCACGTCGTCGTGCCGCGCCTTTACGAAGGCGAGCATGCGTTCATCCTGCAGAACGCCGATGGACGCATCGTCTTCGTCATTCCCTTCGAGGGCCGTTTCTCGCTGGTCGGCACGACGGAGATCGCGCTCGCCGACCTGGCCGGGCCCGTCGTCATCTCGCCGGAGGAGATCCGCTATCTGGCGGCAGCGGTCGGCGCCTTCTTCAAACGCTCCTTCGCCGAGGCCGATATCGTCTGGAGCTATGCCGGCATCCGGCCGCTCTACGATGACGGGCGAAGCGATCCCTCGGCCGTCACCCGCGACTACGTCTTCGAGCTCGAAGGCGACAAGGCCGAGGCGCCGCTCCTCTCCATATTCGGCGGCAAGATCACCACCTATCGCCGCCTGGCCGAGCACGCGCTCGAAAAGCTGGCTGCGTGGTTCCCCGGCCTCAAGGCGGCCTGGACGGCGAGCCGGCCGTTGCCCGGCGGCGATCTCGATTTGGCAAAGCTGGAGGCGCGGCTCATCGCGGCGCATCCGGGCTTGGCGCCCGAGTTTCTGCGCCGCCTCGCGCTGCGGCACGGGTCGCAGGCGCTCGCCCTCCTCGACGGCGCGCAACAGCCCGCCGATCTCGGCATCGATTTCGGCGGTGGCCTCTGCGAGCGCGAGGTCGAGCATTTCCTCCGCCGTGAATGGGCGCGGACGGCCGAGGACGTAATCTGGCGCCGCAGCAAGGCGGGGCTCGCGATGAGCCCGACGCAAATCGCCCGATTGCGCGACTGGCTGGCGCGCCGCTTCGAGACGCCCGCCTCGCTGCGCACGGGAGGCGAAAAGGCGAGCTGAAAAGATGCCGGGAGGGCGAGAATCGGATTGGCGGCGCGGCCGTCGCGTGATACCGTATCTTGTGTTTGGAGCGTCACCTTCATACAGGATACGGTGGGTCCGATGGAAACCGTGTGGACGCAGGAACGAGTCGAGCAGCTGGGGCGGCTGTGGAAGGAGGGCCATTCGACGGCCGAGATCGGCCGCCGCCTGGGCATCACCAAGAACGCCGTCGTCGGCAAGGCCCATCGCCTGTCGCTCGAACCGCGCCCCTCCCCCGTCAAGGTCGTCATCAAGCGCCGGGTCGTCTTCGACATTTCCGGCCCGAGCTGTTCCTGGCCCATCGGCCATCCGGGCGAGAAGGGCTTCCATTTCTGCGGCGAGAGGCCGATCGCCGGAAAGCCTTACTGCGCCGAGCACGCCGCGCTCGCCTATATTCGGCCGAAGCGGGAAGGCTCCAACGCCGCCTGAGGCGGCAGGGCCGCTCAGATGGCGGTGAGGCGCGGCCGCGAGAGGACGGGCTCGCGGCGCGCGAGGCGGTCCTTCAGGGAGCGCGCAAGGCGCTTGTAGTGGCGCTCGAAGAGCACCCAGAACACCATGGCGAGCCCGTTGGCGGCAATGACGACGAGCCAGAACATCGCCGCGCTGCCGTGGCGGTCGCCGAAGCGGATCGCCAGGAATTCGAGCAGCGTGTGGTGCGTCAGGTAGAGCGAATAGCTGTAGCCGGCGATGAAGCCGACGAGCCGAACGACGATGCGCGGAATACGGTTCTGGACGAAGCCCAGCGCGATGAGAAGAGCGAACAGCAAGACGCCGATGAAGAGACCGATCTGAAATTCCAATAGCTCGGAGCGGTTGCTGAAGAGCCGGCCGATGATCGAAACTGCCGCCGCCGCAGCGACGATGAGCGCCGCGCGATGCAGGCGTCTGCCATCGAGCGCAGGCCAGCGCCGGGCGAGCGCCGGCAAGTTCCAGAAGAGAAGGCTCGCCCCCATTCCGGCGATCCACAGCAGGGTCAGGCACTCGTCGTAGCCGCCGACGAAATGGTAGGCGGGCTCGATGGCGGCGAAGCCCAGCGCCAGCATCGCGCCACGGCCGAGTCGGCCGCGGCGCAGCCAGACGAGGACGATGCCGCCGAACAGCATGTAAATCCACCACTCGATCGAGATCGTCCAGAACGGCCGCGCCGTGCCGAAGGGCGCGATGAACCACTGATTGTCCGGGACACCGAGGCGCCGCAGTACCTGGAAAGCCGGAAAGTCCTGGAGCATGAAGAGGTTGCCGATCCAAGTCTGGAGGTTGTAATCGCGCCGCCAGGCATAGAAGGGCGAATCGACGCTCAGCGCGTCGAGCAGCGCCACGAAGATCAAGGCCGGCAGGAAGGCGCTGTAGATGCGGCAGAGGCGATCGATGAAATAGGAGCGGAAGCCGTAGTTCGGATCATCGCGCTTCTCGAAGACGGAGAAGCTGATGAGAAAGCCCGAGATGAGAAAGAAGAGGTAGACGCCGAGCCCCTGCAGCCAGCCGCGCGCCATGAAGCTCTGCGGCCAAAAGAAATGCGCGGCGTGGCCGAACAGCACCATCATGGCGGCGCTGGCGCGGACGAGATCGAGATAAAAGCGCTGAGCGGACGACAAGCTGACCGGTTCTGTCATGGCGCGCGTACCTAGACCTTGGGTTTCGCCGCCGCCTTCTTGCGGAACGCCGACGCTTGCCAACGCCGCGCTCGGCGCGATTGTTCCGGTCGCGCCGGCTCCTACCGGGCGAGCTGGCGCATGGCCCGATCGAGGCCATCGAGCGTGAGCGGGAACATCCGCCCTTCCATGAGGCGCCGCACCATGCCGATCGAGGCGGTGGCGCCCCAGTAGTGCTCCGGCACCGGATTGAGCCAGGCCGATTTCGGATAGGTCGCAAGGAGCCGGGCGAGCCACACCTGACCCGGCTCCGCGTTCCAATGCTCGACGCTGCCGCCCGGCTGCACCAGCTCGTAGGGGCTCATGCTGGCATCGCCGACAAGGATGAGCTTGTAGCCGGCATCGTAGGTGTGCAGCACCTCCATCGTCGCCGTCCGTTCCACATGGCGCCGCTCCGCATCGCGCCACAGCGCCTCGTAGGGACAGTTGTGGAAATAGAATGTCTCGAGATGCTTGAACTCGGCGCGCGCCGCGGAGAAGAGCTCGGCGCAGGCCCTGACGTGGCCCTCCATCGAGCCGCCGATATCGAGAAGCAGCAGCACCTTGACGGCATTGTGCCGCTCCGGGACCAGCTTGAGCTCGAGCCAGCCGGCATTCTTGGCGGTCGCATGGATGGTGCCGTCAAGGTCGAGCTGGCTCGCCGCGCCCTCGCGAGCGAATTGCCGCAGCCGTCGCAAGGCGATCTTGATGTTGCGCGTGCCGATCTCGACCTGGTCGTCGAGGTTGCGGAACTCGCGCTTGTCCCAGACCTTGACCGCGCGGTTGTTGCGGTTGCCCTCCTGGCCGATGCGGACCCCTTCCGGATTGTAGCCCCAGGCGCCGAAGGGCGACGTCCCGGCCGTGCCGATCCATTTGCTGCCGCCTTGATGGCGCCGCTTCTGCTCGGCCAGTCGACGGCGCAGCGTTTCCATCAGCTTCTCCCAGCCGCCGAGCGCCGCGATCTGGCGCTTCTCCTCCTCGCTCAGATGCTTTTCGGCAAGCTTGCGCAGCCATTCCTCCGGAATGCCGTGCCCCTCTTCGAGAGGTGTTTCCAGCCCTTTGAAGCAATGCCCGAAAACGCGGTCGAACTTGTCGAGGTTGCGCTCGTCCTTCACCAGCGTCGCACGGGCGAGATAATAGAAGTCGTCGACGCTGTACGCCGCGACCCCGGCGCGCATCGCCGCCATCAGCGTGAGGTATTCGCGGAGCGAGACGGGAACGCGCGCCTCGCGGAGTTCGAGGAAGAAGTCGACGAACATCTGGCGGCCCGGCCCCTACCCGCCGCGCTCGCGGCGGTGCAGGAAGGCAAGGCGCTCGAAGAGGTGAATGTCCTGCTCGCTCTTGAGAAGTGCGCCATGGAGCGGCGGAATGAGCTTGCCTGCGTCCTTGGCGCGCAGCGCCTCTGCCGGAATCTGCTCGACCATGAGCAGCTTCAGCCAGTCGAGGAGCTCGGAGGTCGAAGGCTTCTTCTTGAGGCCCGGCACCTCGCGCAGCTCGTAGAAGACATTGAGCGCCTCGCGGACCAGATCATGCTGGAGGCCCGGATAGTGGACGGCGACGATCGCCTCCATGGTCTCGCGGTCGGGGAAGCGGATGTAATGGAAGAAGCAGCGGCGCAGGAAAGCGTCCGGCAGCTCCTTCTCGTTGTTGGAGGTTATGACGACGATCGGCCGCTGCCGCGCCACGATGGTCTGCCGCGTCTCGTAGACGTGGAACTCCATGCGGTCGAGCTCGAGCAGCAGATCATTCGGGAATTCGATATCGGCCTTGTCGATCTCGTCGATGAGGAGGACGGGCGCCTCTTCCGCCACGAAGGCTTCCCAAAGCTTGCCGCGGAGAATGTAGTTGGCGATGTCGTGGACCTTCGCCTCGCCGAGCTGCGAATCCCTGAGGCGCGCCACCGCGTCGTATTCGTAGAGCCCGTGCTGCGCCTTCGTCGTCGATTTGATGTGCCAGGCGATGAGCCGCTTGCCGAGCGCCTTGGCGATCTCCTGCGCCAGGATGGTCTTGCCGGTCCCTGGCTCGCCTTTGACGAGGAGCGGCCGTTCGAGGGCGATGGCGGCGTTGACGGCGACGCGAAGATCGTCGGTCGCGACATAGGTGGAGGTTCCCGTAAATCCGCTCATCCAAGCTCCTTCGCGCGGCGGCCGAGGTGACGCGTCAGATTTTTAGCGGCGTGGCGCGGCGGCCGCCAGCCCGCCGCTTGAAGGGCAAGGCGGCATGAGAGAAGATGGTTTCTCGCCAGACCAGGGGCCGCATCCGGCCGCCGGCGCTGAACCTGAGGTGCATCATTCACCCGCTGACCGAGAATTGGATTCCGACGAAACCCGCCAAGGTATCGAGCGAAGGAATCGTCGTCGCCCAGCACGCGGCCGCCGCGGCGGTCGGCGCCGAGATCCTGGAGGCGGGCGGCAACGCGATCGACGCCGCCGTGGCGACGGCCTTCGCTCTCGGCATTGTCGAGCCGTGGATGAGCGGTCTCGGCGGGGCCGGCTATCTCCTTTACGGAGAGGCGGGCAGCGGCAAGGTGCATGTCGTCGATTTCGGCCTCGTCTCCGCCGCCGCGCTCGATCCCGGCCGCTATAAGCCAACGGGCGGCGTCAGCCCCGACATTTTCGGCTGGCCGCTGGTCGAGGGCGACCGCAATCTCAAGGGCTACGAATCGATCTGCGTGCCGGGTTCGGTTGACGGGCTCGGCCTTGCCCTCGAGCGCTTCGGCCGCAAGCCGCTCGCCGAGGTGATGGCGCCGGCAATCCGTCTTGCCGAGGCGGGGCTTCCGGTCGACTGGCACACGACCCTCTCGATCGCGGTCGCCGCCGAGGATCTTCGCGACTTCAACAGCTCCGCCGAAATCTTCCTGCCCGGTGGGCTGCCGCCCGCCCCGGCCCGCGACGGCTCGCGCCGCCACCTGCCGTTGCAGCGCCTGGCCGCGACCTACCGGCGGCTCGCCGCCGCGGGGCGCCGCGATTTCTACGAAGGCGAGCTGGCGACGGCGATTGTGGCCGACCTCGCGGCTGGGGGCAGCCCCATCTCCGCCGCCGACCTCGCCGGCTACCGCGCGCGGCTCGTCGAGCCGCTGACTCTCGACTATCACGGCGTGCGGCTGCACGGGGCGACCGCACTGACCGGCGCCCCCACCTATCTCACGGCGATGGAGCGCATCGCCGGCCGCATGGGCTGGGAGCCGCAATCCTACCCCGATATGCGCTCCTTCCTCATCTATGCCGAGGAGCTGCGCCGCGCCTTCGCCGAGCGCCTGCGGACGCTCGGGCAGTCCGATCCTTCCTCGCACACGACGCATCTCTCGGTGGTCGATCGCGACGGCAACATGGTGGCGCTCACCAACACATTGCTCGCGCGCTTCGGCTCCAAGGTGGTGCTGCCGCGGACCGGCATCACCATGAACAACGGCATGATGTGGTTCGACCCGGAGCCCGGGAAACCCAACTCTCTCGGCGCCGGCAAGCGGCCGCTCTGCAACATGTGCCCCGTCCTCATCACCCGCGACGGCGTGCCCTGGGCGGCGCTCGGCGCCTCGGGCGGACGGCGGATCATCCCGGCGATGGTGCAGCTCACCTCCTTCATCGTCGATTTCAGCATGCCGCTCGAACGGGCCTTCGCCGTGCCGCGCCTCGATGCGAGCACCGACAAGGTCCTCTGCGACAACCGCTTCCCGCCCGAGCTCGTCGCCATGATCGCGGCGGAGATGCCGGTCGAGGTCGTCGAGGAAGGGGTCTATCCAGGGCAGTTCGCCAATCCGTCGGCGGTCATGCGGCCGCTGTCGAGCAGCCGCAACACCGGGATGGCGCATATCCACTCTCCGGCCGCGGCGGCAATGGTTGCGGGCGGCGGATGATCGCCGATCGGTGTCCATGCGCCGGGTAAGCCGCCGACGGCAGAGCGAACCCGGATGGTGGGGAAGCGCCTTCGGCATCATTGCCGCCTATTTGCTGTTCTTCGCGCTCTTCAGCCCGGTGAGCGAGCCGGTCAATCACGGTCTTGCCTTCGATCGGCGGCCGGCGGTGGAAATCATGATCCTGATCGGCGCGGTGGCGCTGCTGCGGCTTTGCCGCCTTCGCCTCCCTGCGCCGTTGCGCTATGTGCTGGCGGCTCTCGTCTTCCTTGCCGGACTGCTCAACTTCGCCGATGCGGTGATGCCGGCGGCCTATGGCCGCGAGATCGATCTCTATTGGGATCTGCGGCTCGTCCCCGGGCTCATCGGCCTCTCTGTCAAATCCGCCGGATTGTGGCGCAGCCTTGCCGCATTCGCTCTCGCGCTCATCGCGGCCGCGGCGGCCTATCTTCTGATCCTCCTCACCCTTGTCCTGGCCGAGCGCGCGACGGCGCGGCGCGGGACGGCACTCGCGGCGATCGCGCTGGCCGCCGTCGGGAGCTGCGCACTTGCGCTGCCGCGCGCAACGGGAGCGGCGATCCCGGTTCGGGCTGATTTGTCGCGCCAGCTGAAGGCGCAGGCCGACGTGCTCTACGGGGCCTGGGAGGTGGCGCACGGCCAGCCCGGCCGCTATGCCGCCGCCCTCGCGGCGCCGCAGCCGGCGAGCGCCGATCTCGCCAAGCTGAAGCACCGCGACGTGCTGCTTATCTTCTTCGAGGCCTATGGCACGGTGCTGCTCGACAATCCGCAGTACCGGGCGGCGATCGCGCCGGCTCTCGCCCGCTTCGCGGAGAAGCTGGAGAAAGCCGGGATCGCAATCCTCTCGAACCGCATCCTGTCGCCCAGCTTCGGCGGCGGGTCCTGGCTCGCGCATGGCGAAGTCCTGAGCGGAGTGAAGCTCGACCAGTTTCTCTCGCGCCTCATTCTCGACAGCCGCCGCAAGAGTTTGCCGCGCTATATGGAAGCGGCTGGATACCGCACCGTCGATGTCGAGCCCGGCATCAAGAACCTCGTCGTGGAGAACAAGTTCTGGGGATTCGATCAGAGCTATTACAGCGCCGATCTCGGCTACCGCGGCCCCGAATTCGGGTGGTTCGGGATTCCCGACCAGTTCACCTTGAAGAAATTCGCGACGCGCGAGCTGCGGGATCGGGACAAGCCGGTCTTCGCGCAAATCGTCCTGGTATCCAGCCACACGCCCTTCTACCCGGTTCCGCCCTATCGCGCCGATTGGGCCGATGCCGGCGACTATGCCGGCGTCAGCCCGGCGGAATGGGAGCACATCTACCGGCAGCCCGACTGGAACCACCTGGAAAAGCCGTTCCTCGAAGCGGTCGCCTATGATCTCGACGTGCTCGGCGACTTCGTGACAACCCGCATTTCCGGTGGCGCGCTCGTCGTCATTCTCGGCGACGAGCAGCCGCCCGCCTTCATCAGCGGCGAGCATCAGCCCTGGACGGTGCCGATCTACGTGCTCTCGCGCGATCCCGACCTCCTCGCGCCCTTCGCGGCGCGCGGCTATACGCCGGGCGTCGTTCCCGAGCAGCCGCCGCCCTGGCCGGAGATGGCGGGGTTCATGCCGGCATTCCTCGCCGATTTCAGCAGCAGCGGCTCCGAACCGGCGGCCCCGACGGCCGCCACGGCCGCAACCGAGTGACGCCGGATGAGAGGATCGCCGGCTCGACGAACAGAACCGCTTTCGGGCGCAGAGTCGCGCGCCGGGCGCCTCCATTTGATCGCCGGCCGGCTGTGCCTCAACTTTGCCAATACGGCGAGCGGGCGCGGGATGGAGCGGGCGCTTGAACATCTCGTCAGCTACGACACGCTGCTGGATTGGGCCGTCCACAGTGGCATTCTCGGTTCGGAAGACGCAGCGGCCCTCGCCGCTCTCGCGGTACGGCAGCCTGCCGCTGCCCGCGAAGTTCTGTCGCAGGCCATCGCTCTGCGCGAGACGATCTACCGCCTCTTCACGGCGATCGCCGAGAGGCGCGCCCCCGCCGCTTCGGATATCGCCGCCTTCAATGAATGGCTGGCGCGGGTCCTGCCCTATATGCGTGTTGCCGCCGCGGATTCCGGCTTCGACTGGCGCTGGGCGGAGCCGCGCCGTGCGCTCGACAGCCCGCTTTGGCCGATCGTCCGTTCGGCGGCGGAGACCTTGACCGAAGCGCCGCACGACCGCATCCGGCAGTGCCCGGGCCACGATTGCGGCTGGCTCTTTCTCGACAGCTCGAAATCGGGCCGCCGGCGCTGGTGCGACATGAATGTCTGCGGCAACCGAAGCAAGGCGCGGCAGCATTACCGTCGCGTCAAGGCGGCGGCCGGCCTCGCTTGAGGCGCCTGCGGCGAAATCTCCTTAACCCTCGGCCGTTATCGTTGCGGCGACCCGGTCGGGAATGGTGATGTCCGAACCTCGGCAGATCGCGGCGGCGCTCGCCGCCTATGAGGAGAATGGCTACGCCGTGCTGCGCGGCCTCTTCACGGCGGCAGAGGTGACCGAGCTCGCCGCCGCTTTCGACCGGCATTGGGCGCGTGGAATGGCGCTCGGCGCCAGCTTTCGCCACGGCAATCTCCACTATCGCCTCGGCGAGGATGCCCGGCTCGGCAAGATCCCGCGCATGGTGCAGTGGCCGTCCTACGAGGATGCGACGCTCGCCCGCTACCGCACCGATCCGCGCCTCTTCGCTCTCCTCGAACCGCTCCTCGGCCGCGACATCAAGCAGATCATCAACCAGCTCCATTGGAAGCCGCCCGGAGCCGCGGCCGCGGAATTCGTCTTCCATCAGGACGTGCGCTTTCGACGGCCGCGCGGCGCCTATCGCAACCTCGGCCACTCCTATCTGCAGACCGGAATCGCGATCGACCGGCACACAGCGGCAAGCGGCGCCATGAAGGTCTATCCGGGCTCGCACCGCCTCGGCGAACTCGACCTCGGCATCGCCGGCCGCGTCATGGACGGCGCCATGGCTGCGGAGAGTCTGGCCCGCGCCGGGCTCGACCCCGGGCGTGTTGTCGATCTGGAGCTGGAGCCCGGCGACCTTGCCTTCTGGAACGCCTTCATGATCCACGGCTCCGGCCGCAACCATTCGGCGCAGGATCGGCGTTTTTACCTCAACGGCTATGTGCGCGCCGCCGATTGCGACCGTGGCGAATGGGCCTTCCGCGACGGGAAGCCCTGCATGCTCGGCCGCCCGGTTCTCGTCCACTACGAGGAGCTGTTCGAGCGGCCGGAGCCGCATTTCGTCGAGGGCTAAGCCGCGCCTCAGCGGCGATCACGCAGGAATGTCGGCCAGCACGCGCTCCAGCGCCTCTCCGAACAGCCTCCGCTCCGCCTCGGTGCCGACGCTGACGCGGATGCAGCGGTTGAGCGGCGCCACGCCGGGCATCCGGATGAAGACGCGCTCCTTCTCGAGGAGCGCCGCCAGGATCGCTTTGGCGCGCTCCGCTCGGCCGCAATCGATGGCGACGAAATTGGTCGCCGAGGGCAAGGCCTTGAGGCCGAGGGCGGCGGCAAGGCGCTCGTAGTGGCGCTTGCCCGCCTCGACCTCGCGCCGCACGGAAGCGATGAACTCGGCATCGCCGAGCGAGGCGAGCGCGCCTTCTTGCGCCACCCGGTTGACGCCGAAATGATGACGGATCTTGTCGAAGCTGCGCACCATCTCGGCAGGAGCGATGGCGTAGCCGATGCGCGCGCCCGCCATGCCGTGCGCCTTCGAGAAGGTGCGCATGCGGATGAGGCGCGGATCCTCGGCGGCGGTTTCGGGCACGGCATCCGCCGGGGCGAAATCGGCATAGGCCTCGTCGAGGACCAAGAGGCATCCCTCCGGCAGGGCGGCGAGGAGCGCCGTCTGCGCCGCGGCGCGGAGCCAGCTTCCCGTCGGATTGTCGGGATTGGAGAGATAGAGAAGGCGCGCTCCGCTCCGCTGCGCTGCCGCTGCCAGCGCCTCGGGGTCGTTGCGGTCGTCCCGGTAAGGCACAGTCACAAGTTTTCCGCCGAATCCGTTGACATGGAAGGCGAAGGTCGGATACGCGCCGTGCGACATGACGACCGCGTCGCCCGGATCGATGACCGTCCGCACGACGAGGCCAAGCAGATCGTCGATGCCGGCGCCGAGCACGACATTGTCGCGACGGATGCCGTGTCGCGCCGCGATCGCCTCGCGCAGGACATGCCCTTCCGGATCGCAGTACCAGTTGACGCGCGCCGCCGCCGCAGTCATTGCCGCGACGGCTTTCGGCGATGGCCCGAAATTGCTCTCATTGGCGCCGATCCGCAGCCGCAGCTCGGCGCCGATCTGCCGCTCCAAGGCTTCGGGCGGAACGAAGGGGACGACGGCGGGCAGCGCCGCGACGAGGCGGGAGTAGCGGGGGCGGGTGGATGTCACGGCAGCCTCGCGCGCGAAAGGTTCACTCCCTGACCTCGAACCAGAGCGGGCAGTTGTAATCGATTGTTACTTCCTCGCCGGCGGCAATCTCGTCAAGAGCAACGAGATCGATCGTCGCGTCGCGGAAGTTGCGCCGCGCCTCGGCGCGCGGCCGGGCCGAATGATTGCAGAGGCCGACATAGCCGAGCGCAATGGCGCCGCGGCCATCAGCATCAGCATCACCATCCCAGTGAAAGTAATACTGCGCCAAAGTGGTGCGGTCGAGCACCGCACAATCAGCCGCGGTGAGAATGATGACGGGAGCCGCCTCGATCAGCTCCCCGCGGGCGATCGGCTCGGTGGCGACGAGGCACCGACCTTTTTCCGGGTGGATCGCGATGCCGATCTTCCCTCGGCCGTGGCGCAACGCCGCCGCGGCGGCCATATCGGCCGCTCCGCCCTCGCAAGGCACCGTGGCGGGCTAGACGCGCTCGCCCGGCCGCGCATCCGCGGCGTGCGCTCCCGCCTGCGTCGTTGCCGCCGGAGCGGCCGTCACGCGCGGCTGGCTCTCGGGCGCAGCGCTTACTTCATCGTCTTCCTTCATTCCCGCCTTGAAGGCTTTGATGCCCTTGGCGAAATCGCCCATAACCCTGGGCAATTTGCCGGCCCCGAAGAGAATGAGGATGATGGCGAGGACCACCATCCAATGCATGAGGCTGAACGAACCCATCACACAGATCCCGACTGGTTAGCTTCGCCGCAGTGTAGCAAGGCGACACCCGCGATGGCGAGGTTTGCCGGCGCCGATGTCAAGAAAAAAGCGGCGCTTCGCTGCGCCGGACGACTGGCTGCGCCGCCTGTTTATTCGGCTGGAGGACAGCATGGATGCAAGAAACGCCCCGCTCGCCGGCCAAAAGGCGATCGTCACCGGCGCCAGCTCGGGCATCGGCGCCGCCATCGCCCGCGCCTTCGCGGCGGCAGGCGCCGTGGTCGGCGTCAACCACCATGGCGACGTCGCCGCGACGCAAGCCATCATCGATGACATCGCCCGCGCCGGCGGCAAGGGCATCGCGCTCGCCGCCGATGTCTCGGTCGAGGCGGAGGTGCAGGCGATGGTCCGCGACTTCGTCGCGCGCGAGGGCCGGCTCGACATCCTCGTCGCCAATGCCGGCATCCAGCGCGACGCGCTCTTCGCCGAGATGCGCCTCGCCGACTGGCAGCGCGTCCTCGACGTGAATCTGACCGGACAATTCCTGGCGGCGCGCGAAGCCGTGCGCTGCTTCCTGAAACAGGGCGTGGTCGAGGGGGTCTCGCGGGCGGCCGGCAAGATCATTTGCATGAGCTCCGTCCATCAGGTGATCCCGTGGGCGGGACATGTCAACTACGCCGCCTCGAAAGGCGGCGTCATGCTGCTGATGCAGAGCCTGGCGCAGGAGGTGGCGCCGCACCGGATCCGCGTCAACGCCATCGCCCCCGGCGCGATCGAGACGGCGATCAATCGCCCGGCCTGGTCAACGCCGGAAGCGCTGAAGCGGCTCCTCACGCTCATCCCCTATGGCCGTGCCGGCAAGGTCGACGACATCGCCAAGGCGGCGCTCTGGCTCGCCTCGGACGAAAGCGATTACGTCACCGGCACGACTCTCTTCGTCGATGGCGGCATGACGCTCTACCCGGCCTTCGCCGATAATGGCTAAGACGAGCATCGCTGCGCGCGCGGAACCGGCAAATGGGCGTCAGTGACGCCACTCGCCCTGATCGGGCTGCACTTTGAGAAGCAGTTCGAGGGCCTCGCCGACCGCTTCCCAAATGGCGAAGCCGGGCCGGTCGTCCTGCTGAACCGCCTTCAGCGAACGGTTACGGGCAATGGGGACCGCGTCGGCGCCGTGACTGCGCACGAGGACGATCGCGATCCCCCAGACTTCCCGCTCATCAAGCAACATCGGGGCAGATTTCCTCTCGGCCTCGGCGTGGACCATCTGCCCCGCAGCCAATGACGGAAGGCCAATTACGCCCGGATTTCCTGATAATGAGTCGCCCGCGCGACGGCCACCGCGATGAGCCGCGCACGCAGCAAGGCCTTCTCGCGCTGCCGCGACAGCGCGCGGTCGGGATTTCGCGAAACGATTAACTTGCGGAGCCTGCGGATCATTGGACTACCTCCTAAATGGTCAACAACAACGCCTCCGTGCCCGCAAGTCGTGCAACGAATATGCCAGTTCTATACTTTTATTGTCGCTCAATATGTTACCGGCAATTGCCGAGGCGATTTCTTCTAAACTGTAAAGTCTGGCTTACAAACATTATGATTAACATTCTAGTTATTTTACATCGATTAAGGTTAACGGCGATCTGGTTTTAACCTTTATTACCAGACCGCCAAATCTGCCGCTCTCGACGCTGAGGTCGGAGGATCATCCATGTGGCGCGTCGGTCTCCTCTGCGTGGTCGCCGGTTATGTCGACGGCTTCGGATATTTCGCGCTCGGCCATGTCTTCGCGGCCAACATGACGGGAAACACGGTGCTCTTCGCCGCCGCGGCCGGTCAGGGCGACTGGGAACGGGCGACGCGCTACGGGGTGACGCTCGGCGCCTTCATCGTCGGCAGCCTCGCGGCCGCCGTGCTGAAGCGCATCCTGCGGCGCCATTTCATGCCGCTCTTCATGGAGGCGGCGGTGCTGGCGCTCACCTACCTGCCGCTCGCCGGCGAACTCCCCGCCCTCGTCCTCCTCGCCATCGCGATGGGTTTGCAAGGCGCGGCGATCACCCGGTCGGGCGCCGTCAGCGCGCAGACGATCGTGCTCACCAGCACGATCATCCGCTTTACGGAAGGCGCCATCGACTGGGTCTTTCCGCGAGAGGAGACAGGCGAGAACACCGCCGCGGCGACGACGCGGGTCAGCGCCCTCGCCTGGACCGCCTATGCGTTCGGAGCCGGCATCGGAGTCGCCGCGATCAAGGTGATGCGCAACCCGCTGATCGCGCCCATCCTCGCACTCCTTCTGCTCGCAATCGAGATGATGGTCGCGGGGCGCCCTCGCCCGCGGGCGGCCTAGCGGCGTTCCGGCATCGCTTGCGGCGCGCCGGCCCTGCCTTTTACTGTCGCTCGTTACTGTCGCCCGCCGAGCGTGGCGATGCCGCGCGAGTCGCGACCGAAGGAGACGCCGATGACATCGGTCTACACGCCGCCGCCGCAGGGGATGGAATGGCGGCTGGCGCGGCCCGGCGAGACCGGCCTCGATCCGGCGGCCCTCGCCGAGGCCGTGGCTTTCGCCGCCGCGCGCGAGACGCCTTGGCCGCGCGACCTCGCCGAAGTCTTGGGCAAGGGCTATTTCGAGCCGCCGCCCTGGAACGAGATCATCGGCCCGGTCGCGCCGCGGGGAGCGCCGAACGGCCTTGTCCTGCACCACGGCCTCATCGTCGCCGAATGGGGCGATACCGGCCGGGTCGACATGACCTTCAGCGTCGCCAAGAGCTATCTCGGCCTCCTCGCCGGCCTTGCCTTCGATCGCGGTCTCATCGCCGATCTCGACGAGGCCGTGGCGGCGCGGGTCGACGACGGCGGCTTTTCGTCGCCGCACAACGCCGCGGTCACCTGGCGCCATCTCCTGCAGCAGACCTCCGAATGGGAAGGGACGCTCTGGGACAAGCCCGATCTCATCGACCGCAACCGGGATCTCGCTCTCGAAGGCCGCGGCAAGAAGGGCACCCCGCGACCGCTCGAGGCCCCGGGCGCCCATTGGGAATACAATGACGTACGCGTCAACCGCTTGGCCCTCTCGCTGCTTCGCCTCTTCCGCCGGCCCTTGCCGGAGATCTTCGCCGAAGCCTTCATGGCGCCCATCGGCGCATCGCGAGATTGGCGTTGGCACGGCTACCGCAATTCCTGGATCGAGATCGACGGGCGGCGCATGCAATCGGTTTCAGGGGGCGGACATTGGGGCGGCGGCGTCTTCATCCATGCCCGCGATCAGGCGCGGATTGGCCTCTTGATGCTGCGGCGCGGCCTCTGGAGCAGCCGGCGCCTCATCTCCGAAACTTGGATCGACCTCTCCACGACCCCGTGCCCGCTCAACCCCCAATATGGGTTCCTGTGGTGGCTCAACACGGCGCAGGCGCGCTACAAGCACGCGCCGGCATCGGGCTATTGCGCCAGCGGCGCCGGCGGCAATCTCACCTGGATCGACCCCGCCAACGACGTGGTCGCGGTGCTGCGCTGGACCGATCCGGCCGCGATGGACGGCTTCTTCGCGCGACTCGCGGCGGCATTCTGAGCCGCCCCGGCCTCGCGCCTGCGCCGGGGAGGGTGGCGACCCACCAGTCTCGATGATAGGGTGACCCGCATGCGCCGCTACCGATTTTGGAGCACCTTTGCCGCGGCGGCGGTTGTCATCGGCCTGGCGACGCCGCCGACCCCGCCGAGCCTGTCCGGCAGCGACACTGCGGGGCCGCCCGCCGCTGCTTCGCCGAGCGCCGAAGAAGTCGAGTTGCCGCTGCCGCCGTCACAACCGCGCGTCGAGACGCCGCCTCGACCCACCCCCACCGCTGCACCGCCCGCGGGCGATCGCTTGCCGCAGCTCCCCGAGCGCGTCATCGCCGCGAGGCCGACACATGTCGTCCCGGAGGACGTGCTGCCGCCGCCACCGCGCCCGGTCAGCATCGGCCGCGCGCCGGGCCTCGCGGAACCGCCACCACGAATCGCCGCTCGCGAGGCGCCGCGCAAGACCGCCGGCGCGCGCGCCGCCGCGATCCAGATCGCCGGTGCGGCGGAGCCGGTCGGAGCGGTCAGGCTGCGCATCAACGGAGAGGAGCTGCGCCTCTTCGGCGTGCGCACGCCCGAGGGCGGCGACCGCTGTGCCGCCTCGGCGCTCGGCGCCAAGCCGCTCCCTTGCGCCGAGCAAGCGGGGAAGCTCCTGTCGGCGCGGCTGGCGCGCAATCCCGCGGTTTCCTGCCGGATCCCCGCGCCGGCGGGCGCCGCGCATGCAGCGATCTGCCTCGATGCGGAGGGTGTCGATCTCGGCGGATTGCTGGTCGCCGAGGGGCTCGCCCTCGCCGATCCGAGCCAGGGCGACGACTATGTCGGCGCCGAGGCGGTGGCGCGCTCCAACCGGCGTGGACTCTGGCTCTACCGTTGACACAGAAAGGTCTGTCGCAAAGCGGCAGACTCGCGCTATGAAGAAACGCTGACGGCGCATCTCCTGCCCGCCGCCGCCACTCCGTTTCCGCTCAGAGGACAATCGATCACCCTCGTGCAAGGCGCATTATTCACCGTCATGGTGCTCCGTCTCGGCGAGGCCGGCCTTGCCGATTTCGAGCAGACCCTGCGCTCGCAGATCGGGCGCTCGCCGCAATTCTTCGCCAAGGCGCCGGTGGTGCTCGACCTCAAGGACAGCCAGGGGCTCGCCGCGGCCGCGGATTTCGCCGAGCTGAAGCGCCTGCTGCGCGGGCTCGACCTCGTCCCGATCGGGGTTCAGAACGCGAACCCGGCGCAGCGCGAGGCGGCGGCCGAGGCGGGACTCGGCAGCTTCAACGGCGCCGCGGCGCAGCGCCGCGCCGCGCCGACCCAGCCTGCTCCGCGCCCAGCGGCGGGCGCGACGCGATCGATGCTGGTTACCGAGCCGGTGCGCTCGGGCACCCAAATCTACGCGCGCGGCGGCGACCTCATCGTCCTCAAATCGGTGAGCCCCGGCGCCGAGATCATCGCCGACGGGCACATTCATGTTTACGGCGCCCTGCGCGGGCGGGCGATCGCCGGCGCCACCGGCGACGGCGCGGCGCGCATCTTCGTCAAGCGCCTGGAAGCCGAGCTCGTCAGCATTGCCGGCCGCTATCTCGTCAGCGACCAGATCGCGGCGGAACATTTGGGCCGGCCGGCACAGATCATGCTCGATGACGAGCATATGGTAGTCCTCGGCAATTGACGCCGCGGACGGTCGATGCGAGGAGGGGTCTTTGGCACATGTGATCGTTGTCACCTCGGGCAAGGGCGGGGTCGGCAAGACGACGACCTCGGCGGCCGTCGCCGCAGGGTTGGCGATGAAGGGCAAGAAGACCGTCGTCATCGATTTCGACGTCGGCCTGCGCAATCTCGACCTCGTCATGGGATGCGAGCGCCGCGTCGTCTTCGACTTCATCAACGTCATCAACGGCGATGCCAACCTCAACCAGGCCCTCATCCGCGACAAGCGGCTGGACCAGCTCTACGTCTTCCCGACCTCGCAGACGCGCGACAAGGACGCGCTGAAGCGCAACGGCGTCGAGAAGGTGCTGGACGAGCTGAAGCAGAGCTTCGACTACATCGTCTGCGACAGCCCGGCCGGAATCGAGCATGGCGCGCTCACCGCCCTCTACTTCGCCGACAGCGCCATCGTCGTCACCAACCCCGAAGTCTCCTCGGTACGCGACAGCGACCGGATCATCGGCATCCTGGCGGCGAAATCCCGGCGCGCCGAACGCGGCGAGGCGCCGGTCAACGTTCATCTCCTCCTCACGCGGTATTCGGCCGAGCGCGTCGCCAAGGGGGAAATGCTGACCGTCGAGGATGTGCAGGAGATCCTGTCGATCCCGCTCCTCGGCATCATTCCCGAATCGGAATCGGTGTTGCGCGCCTCGAACACCGGAACGCCGGTCATCTTCGACGATCAGAGCCCGGCCGGTCGGGCCTATAGCGACGCCGTCGCCCGCTTCCTCGGCGAGACGCGCGAGATGCGCTTCGTCAAGCCCGAGCGACGGAGCCTCTTCCGCACTTTGTTCGGCAGGGCGTGATGGACTTCCTCAGATTCCTCTTCGGCCGGCGCCAAGCGAGCGCCAGCATCGCCAAGGAGCGGCTGCAGCTCGTTCTGGCCCATGAGCGCGCCGGGCGCGACGCGCCGGACTTTCTGCCGGCCCTGCAACGCGACCTCCTTGCGGTCATCGGCAAATATGTCGAGATAAGGGAGGATCTCGTGCGTGTCACCATCGGCCGGCAGAACGGCGCCTCGGTTCTCGAGATCAATGTCGAGTTCGACGGCAGCGCGAAGCCGATCGAGCGGCCGCAGCGCCGCGCGGTGCCGCGGCCAAAACCCGCAACCCGGCGCCCTCAGGCGGATGCGAATTCGGCTTGAACTGCAGGCGCGAATCGCGCCGTAATCGGTCCGCGCCGCGGCGCCGGCCGCGTTTGGCATGAGCCCGCGGCTGTGGGGGAGTGCGTCATGTCCTACGGCCTACCGAGCGAGGGAACGCGGCGCCTGCGGCAGGGGTTGGGTTGGCTTGCGGTCCTCGGCTGCCTTCTCGCCTACGCCCTGCTTCTCGTCCTGCACGGCCCGCCTTATTGGCCCGGCTGGTGGGCGGCGATGGCGATCGTGCTTGCCGCATCCTTTTTCCTCGGCCGGCTCTTCGCGCCCCTGCTCGAATGGGTGATCGCGGGCTACCGGGACGCGGCGTGAGCCGAACGGAAATCAAGATTACAGCTTTGTAACTTGCCGAAGTTCCGGCCCAGGGGCAGCCTTGGCCGCGTAGGCACGCATCGCCTTTCATCCTGGATGAGGGGGTGCCTCCAACTGGTGGCCTCGGCCCCGCCGGGAAGGTTCTCTTGGAGCCCGGCGGGGCTTCTTTTCTCGGCACCGGCTGGCATCGGTTTCCGGCAAGGGGTATGGTCGCGGCCGAGGAACACCGCGCATGACGGTCACCATCTATCACAATCCGCGCTGCGGCAAATCGCGCCAGACCCTTGCCCTGCTGCGCGAGCGTGGCGTCGAGCCGCGCATTGTCGAGTATCTGAAGACGCCGCCGAGCGCGGCGGAGCTGAAACAGATCCTCGCGATGCTCGGCATGACGGCGCAAGAGCTCCTGCGCAAGAAGGAAGCGGCCGCGGCCGGGATCGATCCAGGCAAGCTCTCCGAGAACCGCCTCATCGAGGCGATGGTGCGCAACCCAATCGTCATCGAGCGCCCGATCGTCGTCAGCGGCGGGAAAGCCGCGCTCGGCCGCCCGCCGGAGGCGGTGGTGAAGGTCCTTTAGGCGTCGGCGCTCGTTTTTCACCACGGAGGCACGAAGGACACGAAGGTCATCTCCGGCGCATCGCGCCTTTATTCCCGCTTCGTGCCTTCACGTCTTCGTCGTTCAAACTCTTGCCGTCTTATCCTGCAAGAAAGGCGCGGAAGCGCCGTGCCACCTCGTGCGGCGGCACGGTCGGGCGGCCGAGCTTTGCCATCGCGCCCGGCGCAATACGAAGGTGAATGAAAGCCGGCCCCGGCGATGCAAGGGCCGCCGTCAGCGCCGCCTCCAGCCCGACGAGGCTGTCGCAGCTCGCCGCCCGCCGATAGCCGCAGGCCAAGGCGACCCCGGCAAAATCGACGTTGGGCGAGACCGTTGCCTGCCCGCCGGTCGAATCGTGGACGCCATTGTCGAGCAAGAGATGAACGAAATTGGGAGGCGCCTCGGCGCCGATCGTGGCCAGCGTTCCCATTTTCATCAGCACCGCGCCGTCGCCGTCGATGACGACGACCGGGCGCTTCGTATTGAGCGCGACGCCGAGTCCCACCCCGGCGGCGCAGCCCATCGCGCCCACGAGATAAAGGTGCTGGGCCCGGTCGGCGAGGGTGAAGAGCTCGCGGCCGGTCTTGCCGGTGGTGGCGAGGATCGCGGCCTCGGCGGGGACTTTTGCGAGCAGCCGCTCGAGAGCCGCCGCGCGCGCCGGGCGCGCCGCTCCTTCGTTCAACTCCTGGCGCTCGCCGCGCGGGCGCGGTCGGATCGGCTCCTCCTCGAGCGGTTCGTCGCGCACGCTCCCCTGCGGCATGACGAAGGCGAAAGGCAGCGCCGTCCGCGCCATTTCGGCGACCGCTTGGTCGAGGGCCGGGGCGACGGCGTCGGGCGCTCGAGGAAATCCGGCATGAGGAAGGCCCATCACCTCGAGGAGGCTTTGCGTAATCCCGCCCATGAGCTCGTGCTGCGGCTCGTCCTTGCCGCCAGGCTGGCCGCGCCAGGTGACAATGAGGAGCGTCGGGATGCGGAACGGATGGTTGAGCGAGGTCAGCGGATTGACGGCGTTGCCGAGGCCTGAGTTCTGGCACATGACAACCGTTGCCCGGCCGGCGAGCCAGGCGCCGGCCGCGATCGCGACGGCCTCGCCCTCGCTGGCCGCACCGACATAGTCGAGCCCCTTCGCGCCGATGACCCCGTTGATGAGTGGCGTCAGGAAGCTGCACGGGACGCCGCTGTAAAAATCGAATCTACGAAGGCGGGCAAGGTCGATGAACTGCTGCGCGTCGATCATCCGAGATGGCCTCCCTCGTGCGTCAGCATGACGATCGGACGGCTTTATACAAGCCAAAGGCCCAAGCGGGAAGCAGCGGAACGCATCCTCCGCCCCGGCCCCGCGCCGTTCCTGTTCAGCGCGGCGTCGACACCGCTATAATGATCGCCGGTTTTGCCGATCCTGCGGTGAGGCCTGCGCGATGCGAGATCGCAGTGACCGGACTTGACGAGCTCATCGAAGCCGCGGCGCGAGTCCGCGCCAATGCCTACGCACCCTATTCGCGCTTCGCCGTCGGGGCGGCGATCCGGGCCGAGGACGGCACGCTCCATGCCGGCGCCAATGTCGAGAACGCGGCCTATCCGCAGAGCCAATGCGCCGAAGCTTCGGCGATCGGCGCCATGGTGGCGGCGGGCCGGCGGCGCATCGCAGAAATCGCGATCGTCGCTGATGGCCCGGCGCTCTGCGCCCCGTGCGGCGGCTGCCGCCAACGCATTCGCGAATTCGCGGCGCCGGAGGTGCCGATCCATCTTTGCGGACCGGACGGGCTGAGGCGCACCCTCACTCTCGGCGAGCTCCTCCCCTTCGCCTTCGGGCCCGACAACCTGCCGCCTTGAGCGGCATCACCGGGATGGTTTCCATCGTGCCGCACCGCCTCGCTCTCCCCCTTCTTCTGCTGCTCCTTCTGCCGCCCGGCCCGATGGCGCCCGGTGCCGCGCGTGCCGACGCGCCGACGCCGGACGCAGCCGCTGCGACCAGCTCCGCCGCCTCTCTGTTCGATGAGGTTTGGCGCCTTACGGACGAGAAATTCTACGACCCGCATTTCAATGGCCGCGACTGGGCGGCGATCGGCGCCCGCTACCGGCCGCTTGCCCTTGCCGCCGGCTCCGAGAGCGCGCGTGCCGAGATCATCAATCGCATGCTCGCCGAGCTCGGCGCCTCTCACATCGGCTTCTACACGCGCGAGGACCGCGCTTATTACGATCTGGCCGACATTTTCTCGGGCGCATTGCGGCACGAGCTGCCGAGAGTGTTCCCCAAGGGCGAGGTCGCCTATGAGGGCATCGGTGTCCTCACGCGGAAGACGGACGACAAGGTTTTCATCATCGGCCTTCTCGACGGATTTCCGGCCGCGGCAGCCGGGTTGAAGACGGGGGACGAGATCGTCGCCGCCGACGGCGCCTCCTTCGGCGAAGTGAGCTCGTTCGCCGGTCGCGAGGGGCAGGCGGTGGCGCTGACCATTCGGCGTTCGGCCGACGGGCCGACGCAGGAGATCGCCGTGACGCCGGTCCGCATCCGCCCCAACCAAGCCTATGAGAAGGCGATCGATGCGAGCGTCCGCATCATCGAAAAGGAGGGCCGCAAGATCGGCTACATCCGCATGTGGTCCTATGCGCGGCGGGGCTATCAAGACACGTTCGAGACGCAGATCTCGTCCGGCAAGCTCAAGGATGCCGACGCCCTGATCTGGGACCTGCGCGACGGTTGGGGAGGGGCGCAGCCCTCCTATCTCGACATTTTCGACCCGCGCGCGCCGCAGATGGCGGTGACGGGCCGAAACGGCGAGACCGAGATCGTCAATGCCCGCTGGCGCAAGCCCGTCGTGCTCCTCGTCAATGGCGGTTCTCGCAGCGGCAAGGAGGTGCTGGCCTACGGCTTCAAGAAATACGGTTTCGGCCCCGTCGTCGGTACGCGCACCAAGGGCGACGTTCTGGCGGCGACGGCCTTCATGCTGAGCGACGGCAGCCTCCTCGAATTGCCGGTCGAGGACGTGCGGGTCGATGGCGAGCGGCTCGAAGGCGTCGGCGTCGCCCCCACGGTCGAGGTGCCGTTCGCGCCGGAGTATTCCGCCGGCACCGATCCGCAGCTCGACCGCGCCGTCGAGATCGCCGCCCATGCCCTCCATGGGTGAAGCGGGCAGCCCCCCGGCGGCTCCCTCGCTCCTGCCGCAGGAGATCATCCGCGTGAAACGCGATGGCGGCGAGCTCGAGGCCGCCGCCATCGCCGCCTTCATTCGCGGCCTCGCCGACGGCTCTATCGGCGAAGGACAAGCGGCAGCCTTCGCGATGGCAGTGTTCTTTCGGGGCATGACGCGGCGGGAGACGGCGGCCTTGACGGAGGCTATGGCGCGGTCGGGAACGGTGCTCGACTGGGCATCCCTCGGCTTGCCGGGACCGGTTCTGGACAAGCATTCGACGGGCGGCGTCGGCGACAAGGTGAGCCTCATCCTCGCGCCGCTCGTCGCGGCCTGCGGCGGGTTCGTGCCGATGATCGCCGGACGCGGCCTCGGCCACACCGGCGGAACGCTCGACAAGCTCGACAGCATTCCGGGCTATAGCACCGCGCCCGACATCGCCGGCTTCCGCAACGCGGTGCGGTCGGCTGGCTGCGCCATCATCGGCCAAACCGCGGAACTTGCACCGGCCGACCGGCGGCTCTACGCCGTTCGCGACGTCACGGCGACGGTCGAGTCGATCCCCCTCATCACCGCCTCCATTCTCTCGAAAAAGCTGGCAGCCGGGTTGGAGGGGCTGGTGATGGACGTGAAATTCGGCTCGGGCGCCTTCATGGCGGCGCCGGCCGCCGCCGAGGCGCTGGCGCGCAGCATCGTCGAGGCGGCTCAAACGGCGGGACTGCCGACGCTGGCCCTCCTCACCGATATGAACGAAGTGCTGGGCGAGAACGCCGGAAACGCCCTCGAAGTCGAAGAGGCGGTGCGCTTCTTGACGGGCGCCGGAGGCGAGGCCCGTCTCCACGCCGTGACGATCGCGCTCGCGGCTGAGATGCTTCTCCTCGGCGGCCTCGCCGCCGATCGACCCGAGGCGGAGGCCAAGCTGGCGGAGGCGCTTGCCTCCGGCGCCGCGGCCGAGCGCTTTGCCCGCATGGTGCGGGAGCTGGGCGGGCCGCCCGATCTCCTGGAACGCCCGGCCTCGCACCTTCCTGCCGCCCCCGTTCGCTTTCCGGTGGCGCCGCCGCGGGCAGGAATTGTCGCCGCAATCGATGTGCGGCGTGTCGGCATCGCGGTGCTCGAGCTGGGCGGCGGTAGGCGGCGGACGGAAGACCGGATCGACCATGCTGTCGGGCTGACGCAGATCGCCGGGATCGGTGCCGAGGTCGGTCGCGACCGGCCGCTCGCGCTGGTCCATGCTCGCTCCCGCGATGATGCAGAAAAAGCGGCGAAAGAGGTGCGCGGGGCCTTCGCGCTGGCCGATCAGGCGCCGCCGCCGCGGCCGATCCTCGGCGGGCGCATCGCCCCGCATTGAGCAACCGCTTCGCTCCCGGGGCGACCTGTCGAAGATTCTTACACTCGGCTCTTGCCCGCAGAGCACCTGGGCGGCGGAGCCGAAAGGCCAGCGTCGTCTCTCGTTTTCCTCAGAACAGGCCAAATCCCACCCGCCTTGAGGATGAGGCGTGACCCTTAATGATTGCAGACGGCGAGCGTCTTTCCATGGTTAATTTGCTTTTGTCAATTTGCGATTGTGTCGGCATTCTTTACAAAACCTTTACGGTTAACGCATGCGTTAACCGTCCTCCCCGTTTTAGGTCAAAGCCTTAGTTGCGCGGCACGGCCCTTGCATCGCATCGAATGAGAATTCGTGCCGCGGGTCGGCACAGGGTGAAATGATTTAGAGGGCAGCGCGGCGATGTCGCAGCATCTTAACCACAGATTGGCGGCGGCCATCTTGGTCGGCGCATTTTCTTGTCTTGGCCTTGTCTCGGAAGCTTCGGCGGAAGCGATCTCATACGACTTCACCGGGACTATACAGAGCGCAGTCGGCCAGTTCACCGCCGGCACGACCGTGATCGGCAATTTCGGCTACAATACGACGCCCAGCGCATTGCCCGGTGCGACGAGCAGCACAGCCTCCTACGACGCGCTGACCCAAATGAGCTATTCGGTGTTCGCGCCCGGCGGCACCGTGCCGCTTTTCAGCGCCTCCTTCGGCCCATCGCCCGGCGGCGCTCCCATCGTCACGGTCGTGAGCGCGCCCCAGGGAGGGGGCGCCAGCAGCTTCACCGCCAGCGCGTCTGGGGCCGATAACGGCACGATCGATCTCGGGCAGAGCGGCGGCGGCGTCTTCCCGACGCCGAGCCTGCCCCTCACGCTCAATCTCGGCGATTTCGACACGAAGACCTTCAGCTTCGACAATCCGCCCGGCAACGGATCCGATGGCGGCGTGATTTTGGCGAATCTGGATGGGCCGCTCGGCAACGGCGATCCGCCGCCTCAGACCGTGACCTTCGATCTCGACTCGCTGACGCCGGTTCCGGAGCCGGCGGCGGTGCTTCTCCTCGGCACCGGCCTTCTCGGGCTCGGCATCGTGCGTCGCCGAAAGACCTCCTGACGCAGCCTCCACGCCGAGTCTCGCGGCGGCTCCTTCGGGAGCCGCCGCTGCCATTCCGCGGGACGGCCGCGACGGCGAAGCTGCGCGGCAAAGCGAGTTGCGGGCGCGCGCCGTCTCGCCTATGGTCCGTCCATCGCGCAACAACGGAAAGGAGGTGATCCTGTGTCTAGTCATCGTGGACTGCCGGCGGCTTCGGCCGCGACCGGGATCGCCGTCGGGAGCAGCACAGCCTTGCTCTGACGAGCCCGTTTCGCGGCCAAGTCCGGCCGTGGTTCCGAAGACGAAGGGCCGCCCCAGAGGCGGCCCTTCTGCTTTTCCGTTGCCAAAGCCGCCGCCGAGCGGGATGGTCGGAGCGGATGGCGCCAGCGGCAGGAGGGCGGCATGGACGAAACGGCGGAGAAGCGCCCCTATAGCGTCGAAAAGGTCGAGCGGATCGCCGCGACGCCGGAGCTGCGCGCCAGCCGCTTCACCCTCGCGCCCGGCGAGGCGATTCCGTGGCATTTCCACAGCGAGGTGACCGACCGCTTCTATTGCCTCGAAGGCACGCTCCGCATCGAAACGCGCGCGCCCGCCGGCGACCATATGATCGCCGCCGGCGGAGATTGGGCGGTGCCGGCGCGCACCGCACACCGCGTCTCCAATGGCGGCAGCGGATGCTGCCGCTTCCTCATTCTCCAGGGCGTCGGTCGCTACGACTATATCGCCTGCGGCGCTCCCGGCGAGGACGCCGCTCCCTGAGCCTTCCGCCTAGATCGGCACCACGAGCGAGTTCGGCACGACGATCGAATCGAAGACGCAGAGCCGCTCCTTGAAGCGGAGCCCGCCCTCCTCGCGGAGTATGACGTCGAGATACCGGCCGGAATTGAAGAGCTCGGTCGGCTGCTCGGGCAAGGTCTGGACCACGAGATAATTCGCCGTGCTGCGGATCGTGCCGTCGGCTTCGACCGTGCTGCGGATGCCGCTGACGATGTGGCGGAGGAAGCGCGGCAGGTAGAATGCCGTCTGCCGCACGGCAATGACGCGGTCCTTCAGCATGCCCTTGCTCTCGCAATGCATGAGCGCGATCGGCAGGTCGCGCTCGTAATTGTCGCGCGGCACGATCCGGTAGAGGCAGTCCTCGGCGAAGAGCTCGGGCCATTCCTCATAGCGACCGTCGTCGAGCGCGGCGCAATAGGCGCTGTTGAGGTCCTCGATCGCAAGACGGAGCTCGAGCGACGGCGCCGCGGTCATCTCAGATGCCCATGACGCGGCGGTAGTGCCGGTAGAAACCGCGGATTGCCCCTTCCGTCACCATATGGTCCTCGCTCCGCGCCTCGCGCCCGCCCATCTCGAACAGCCCCTCGGCGCCGGGATAAGGCGAGATGCCGGCTTGCGAGGCCATCATGACCTCGCTGTCGTCGATCGAGACATAACCCGACGGCCCCATGAGATTGGCCTGGCGCAGGCGGCGCCGGCGCATCTCGGGCGTGTCGTCGGCGTAGCCGAAGAAGGTCCAGACGAGGTCGAAGGCACTGGGGCCGCGCGTCACGAGCTGCCGCATCGCCAGCGTGTTCGATTGCTGCTGGATGATGAGGTTCGGCCACAGCGTCTGCATGACGACCGTGGCATCGCCGGCGAATTCGCGCACCGGATCGAGGAGGCGCGCATCGTTGAGGGTGAAATCCGGTTTGAAGGAGCGCATCTGGCGCGTCGCGTCATTGACCGCCTGCTCGCCCTTCCGGCTGACGAGAACCGCGTGCCGACCCGTCTCGTCCATCTCGACCGAGGAGCGCTGGTCGAGGCGGAAAAGGCCGAAGGTCACGAGGAAGACGTGCAGCAGGCTCGCGTGGTAGGGATCCTTGATATTCTCGGCCATCAGCTTCCAATTGCTCCGGATGCGCTGGCGCATGCCGCCCAGCGGCACGAGCTCCCGTCCGGCGAAGACGCGGTCGAAATAGCCCAGCATGAGCGGGCCGAGATAGTCTTCGAGGCTCTCCTCGGGCTCGCCGAAGGAGGCGAAGACGGCGCCGTGGCGCCGCGCCACTCGGAGCTTCTGGAGGCCGTTCGCCTCCACCGCGAAATCGGCCGGCATGCCGCCTTGCCCTCGATAGCCGCGTCGGAACGGCACGCCGATGAGGTTGCCGCGCAGATCGTAGGTCCATTGGTGATAAGGGCAGAGGAACTCCTTCACATTGCCCTGCGCCTGCTGGCAGAAGGCGACGCCGCGATGGGCGCAGCGGTTGGCGACGACATTGACGCCGCCCGCCTCGTCGCGGACGACGATGACGGGCTTGTCGCCGATGTCGCTGCGCTTGAAGTCGCCCGCCCGCGGGATTTCCGCCTCGAGCGCGACGTAGCTCCAGGACGGCCCGGCGAAGATCCGCTCCTGCTCGAGGCGATAGATCTCGGGATCGCTGTAGATCCAGAACGGAACGCGGGAGGTTCGGTCCGCCGGCCAATGCCGGCGCTCCTCACTCGGCGGCTTGTCGCCTAAGAGGGGCCCCATCACCGCTCCGTTCCTGCCCCGCCCTTCGCGGGCGAGGCGGCAAAATTATGCAGGCCCGCCGCCGCCCGGATGGCGGCGGCGCGGGCCTGCGCCAGCCTCGCTCAGCTCTCCGTGCCGAGAGTGCTGGCGCTGCAATACTGCCACTCGCGGCCGTGCAGCCCGTAGAGCAGCACGATTTTCTCCTTGCCGGAATGCGCGATCACCGTGGCGAAGCGCTCGCCCGCGCAGCTTTCGGCCGCCTTGCCGGGCGCCGGCAGCTTCTTCGCCTTGGCGCAATTGACCGCAGCCGCCGGAACGGCGCCGTTCAGCGGGGCCAGCTTCTTGTTGTGCGAGGTCACGTAATAGTCCTGCGCCTCGCCGCTCTTGATCGTCGCCTTCAGCTCGAGATGCGTGAAGCGGGAGGTATAAATCCCCGCCTCCTGCTCGCCGTCATTCTGTCCGGATGGGAGCGCCCGAAAATTGATCCGGGCGCAGGCCGGCGGCCCCTTCTCGGCCGCCGTGGCGATCGGCGCCGATGCCAGCATGGCGAGTCCTACCCCCGCGGCGATGCCGATTGCAGTGACCCGGCAAGACATCATGACGTGCACCCCTCTCCAAATCTGAACGTCGGACACGACTATTCCCGAGCCTTCCGGCTCGCGCAAGCCTCGGCGCGGACGCAGCGCAAGGAAAAATTAACCATGCCGCCCGCATGCTCCGGCCGTCATAGCCGATCCTGCCCAAATGCGCCTTCCGACCATCTGCCTTTCCCTGGCCCTTCTCGCCGGCTGCGCCGGTGAGCCCCTTCCCGAAAGCTCGCCCCCGGGCGCGGTCGAGCTTGCCACGGCGACGCCGGCAGCGGTGGCGCTGATCCCAGCCGGGCCGCGCCTTGCCGACCATCGCTACATCACCGCGGACGGCACCTCCCTGCCCTTGCGTGTCTTTCTACCGGAGGGCCGTCCGAAAGCGGTGATCCTCGGTCTGCACGGCATGAACGACTACTCGAACGCGTTCACCTTGCCGGCACCCGAGCTGACGCGCCAAGGCATCGCCCTCTACGCCTATGACCAGCGCGGCTTCGGGGCAGGACCGCGCCGCGGCCGTTGGGCCGGCGCCGACGTCATGGTTGATGACGCTGCTCGCGCCGCCTGGCTGCTGCGCCAGCGCTACCCCGACACGCCGATCTACCTGCTTGGCGAGAGCATGGGCGGCGCGATCGCGATTCTCGTCGCGGCCCGCCCCTCTCCGCCGCCAATCGATGGCATCGTCCTCGTCGCGCCCGCAGTCTGGGGACGGCAGACGATGAATTTCTTCGAGCGCGCCGGCCTCTGGTTTACCGGCCTCTTTCCCGCGATGAAACTGTCGGCCGATGCCCTCCCCGTCAAGATCAGGGCCTCCGACAACGTGCCGATGCTGCGCGCATTGGGTGCCGATCCTCTCGTCATCAAGGACACGCGCAGCGACACTCTCAACGGCGTCGTCGATCTGATGGGCGCGGCGCTCATCGCCGCCCCCCGCCTCGTCACGCCGGCCCTCATTCTTTACGGCGAGAACGACCAGGTCGTCCCGCGCGCACCGATGGCGCGCTTTGTTGCCACGCTCCCGCCGGCGGCACGCGCGCGCCAGCGGATCGCGCTCTATCCGAGCGGCTATCACATGCTGATGCGCGACATCGAAGCGAAGATCGTCATCGACGATGTCGCCGCCTGGATGCTGCATCCGAGCGATCCCTTGCCCTCGCGCGCGGATCGCGGGGCGCGCATGGCGCTCACCGGCGAACCCGAGATCATTGCCGCCGAGCGGACCGGTCTGCGCGATTAGCCGTTCGCGGCAGCAAGGTCGGAATGGCGCAAATGCCCGTGAGGGCGTTCACTCGGCATGCTACCCGTCTTCGGCGGCGTCATTCTCATCATCACCGTGCTTGCGGCCCGGTTCGGGCACCCCGCAGCCTGGCTGCAGGTCGCGGGCTTTGTCGCCGGCGCTCTTTTGATGCTGTCCGGCCTCGTCGACCGCATTCGCCCGGCATGGCGCGGACGCGCCGCAGAGGCCAGCGCACGACCGCCCGAACAGGTCGATCCGCGGCCATGCGAATGAGCTATCGCTCTCTGAGAGAGGCGCTTCTCGCGCTCGCCCTCGTCCTGGCGATGGGCGCCGTGACCGCGGCGGCAGCGGCGCCGGTCGACCTCGCCCTCGTCATGGCGGTCGACGTCTCGGAAAGCGTCGATGCCAAGGAGTACCAGCTCCAGCACGAGGGGATCGCCCGGGCTTTCGAGAACCCGCAGGTCACGGAAGCGATCGCCGCGGGCAAGGACCATGCGATCGAGGTCGCCGTCATCGAATGGTCGGACCGCGACAAGCAAGTCGTGACGGTCGATTGGACGCGCATCGACGATGCCGCGAGCGCGGCCGCCTTCGCCGCCAAGGTGCGGGCGAGCCAGCGCTCCTCGCACGGGCTGACCGCGATCGGCGACGCGCTGCTGGCGGCGAAGGCGCTGCTCGATCGCGCTCCCGATCCTGCCGACCGGCGCATGATCGACCTCTCGGGCGACGGCATGGCCAATATCGGACCGCCGGTGCAGGCCGTCCGCGATTCGCTGGTCGCCGACGGCATCACCATCAACGGCCTCGCGATACTAGCGAGCGAGCCATGGCTCGAGACTTATTACAATGATTATGTCGTCGGCGGGCCGGGCGCATTCCTGCTGCGGGCGGAGAACTTCCAATCCTTCGCCACCGCCATGCAGCAGAAGCTGCTGAACGAGATTTCCGAGCGCGGCCCCACGCGGCACGGGCGACAGGACGTCGCCCGCGCCGCGCCTCGTCAGATGCAGTAGGTCTTCAGCGGCGCGAAGCCGTTGAAGCCGACCGAGGAATAGCTCGACGTATAGGCGCCGGTCGCCAGGATCTCGACCTTGTCCCCGACTTTGAGATCGAGCGGCAGATGGTACTCGGTCTTCTCGTAGAGGATGTCGGCGCTGTCGCAGGTCGGGCCCGCGAGCACCGTGGGGCCGAGCGGCCCGGCGCTGCCCGGCGCCGTGATCCGATACTTGATGCTCTCGTCCATCGTCTCGGCGAGGCCGTGGAACTTGCCGATGTCGAGATAGACCCAGCGCTTCTCCTCGTCATAGCCCTTCTTGGCGATGAGGACGACTTCGCTCTGTATGATGCCGGCATCGCCGACGAGCGAGCGCCCCGGCTCGATGATGATCTCGGGCAGGTAATTGCCGAAATGCTTGGTCATGGCGTTCGTGACCGCCGCGGCGTAGCGGGCGATCCCAGGCACGGCGCTGCGGTAGCGCGCGGGAAAGCCGCCGCCGATATTGACCATCCGGAGCGCGATATCGGCCTCGGCGAGCAGCGAGAACATGCGCGCGGCGCGGCCGATCGCATTGTCCCATTGGTCGAGATCGGTCTGCTGCGAGCCGACATGGAAGGAGACGCCGTAGGGATCGAGGCCGAAGCTCCGGGCCTGCCGCAGCAGATCGACGGCCATTTCGGGCGAGCAGCCGAATTTGCGCGAGAGCGGCCATTCGGCGCCGTCGCAATCGACGAGAATCCGGCAGAAGACGCGCGCCCCCGGGGCTGCGCGCGACAGCTTGTCGAGCTCGGCCGCGCTGTCGAAGGCGAAGAGGCGGATGCCCTTCTCGTAGGCAAACGCGATGTCGCGCTCTTTCTTGATGGTGTTGCCGAAGGAGAGGCGGTCGGGGGTCGCGCCCTCGCCGAGGCAGAGCTCGATCTCGCCGCGGCTCGCCACGTCGAAATTCGAGCCGAGGCCGCACAGCATGGCGACGATCTCGGGCGCCGGATTGGCCTTCACCGCATAGAAGATTCGCGCGAGCGGCAGGTGCTCGCGCAACATGGCGTAGCTCTGCGCCACGGCCTCGAGATCGACGACGAGGCACGGCGTTTCCGGCTGCTTCTCGGCGAGGAAGCGCGCGATCTTGGGATTGACGTCGCGGTCATTGGCGCAATCGACGCGGACGGTTTCGGGCCCGGCCGCGCGTCGCGCGGCGGGCCGGACGGCAAGTGCAACATTCGAGCGAGTCTTGGCCATTGTCGTATCCCCACGGCCGCCGCTTGCGGCGGGCAAAGGAACAACCTCACAACCGTTCATGCGGCGATCACCGCATAACGGACGTCACGGATTTTCGGAATCAGGCCAGACTGCTCGGTTCGACCGCCCTACGGCCACGGCTCCCGCGAGCCGCCCGGACGCACCGGGGTACGGTGTCAGTGCAGGGCGCGACGGCCCTGCGTCGGATAGCAACCATATCGACCTCCCTCTCGGGACCGGTCCACCCTGACCGGATCTGCCAAAAAGGACGCGTTACGTCGTTGCATAACCACCATGGGCCATAGGCACGTGCGAGTGCGTCAACAGGAGCGATAGATACGCTCATCCCCCCGCGATGCAAGGGATTTTTTGACCTCGAACAAAAAATTTTCGCGCGACTCGGGAGAGCGGCGCGAAGCGCCCCGGTCATCGACGAGTATGCGAAGCGCTGCGTCGCGCGCCGCGCCTATGCGCGGGCCGCGGCAAAAGACAATGGGTGAGGCGGCCGTCGGTCTCGGCCGGGGCTCCGCCGGCCGGCCCCGGAGAGCCCTGATGACCGGGCAAATCGGTGATCCGGCTTTCTGAGAGCCGAACTCGCCCGCGGCGCGCCGGCGCGGGCGAGCTGACCCTGGCGATCCCATAACGCGGGCCGGCCGAATTTCTCGGCCCGCGATGCCGCGGCGCGCCTCAGCGCCGGCTGGCGACGAGCTTCACCGGCTGCGGCATGAGAAGGCCGGGTTGCTGCAAGGCGACGCGCTCCTGCCCCGCTTCGATGATGAGCTTCAGCATGTCGGAGTACCGCATTCCCGCCATGCTGGCCATGATGTTGAGCTTGCCGTCCCAGCACCAGCCCGGATTGGGATTGACTTCGAGCAGCTTGATCTCGCCCGCGGCGTCGGCGCGGAAGTCGAAGCGGGCGTAGTCGCGGCAGCCCAGGCGCTCGAAGAGCAGGTTCGAGTAGTCGATGAGCTTGCGCCGCGTGTCCTCGTCGAGCTGCGCCTCGCGATAGCTGATCTGGTTCCAGTAAGGCGAATCGGGGATCCATTTCGATTCGTAGGAGAGAAGCTGCGGCAGCTCCGGATCGAGGCGGCTGTAATCGACTTCGAGCACCGGCAGGACGCGATAGGCCATTCCGGGATTGCCGATGACGCCGACCGAGTATTCCGATCCGGTCAGAAACTCCTGGATGAGGATCGGCCGGCCCGGCATCTGCTCGCGCAATTTGCCGAGATAGGTGATCGCCTGCTCCCAGGTATGGACGACCGCGTCCTGGGTGATGCCGATCGAGGAGTCGCCGTAATTCGGCTTGATGAGCGCCGGGAAGACCGAGGGAATCGTCGCCGCCTGGTCGTCCGGGTTGAAATAGGTCTCGAGCGGCACCGGCAAATCGAGCGACTCGGCGATCGCGCGCACCAGCGCCTTGTTGTAGCAGAGGCCGAGGCAGGCGACGCCGGCACCGCTATAGGGAATGTCCAGCATTTCGAGGATCGCCGGAACATGCATTTCCATGAAGGCGTCGTTGTTGAAGCCTTCATCGCACAAATTGAAGACGAAGCGCGGCCGGTTGGCGCGGAGATCGGAGAGCAGCGAGGCGTGGTTGTCGAGGTAGCGGAAGCTGTAGCCCGAGAGCTCGCCGAGCGCCGTCTTCAGGCGGTTGATGGTCTCGAAATCCTCGTCGTTGTAATGGCCGTCGCGCTTGACCGCATCGGGCAGGCGCGGATCGCCCATGATGACGGTGATCTCGGGGAAGAGCGCTTCGCGATGCGGCAGCCGCTCCGCCTTCCGCGGCGCCTCGCAGGTCAGGAACATGCGATGCGCCATCATGCCAAGATCCTGGTTGCGCGCCGAATCGGGCGAGAGGAAGGCGTGAAAGCGGATATTGGTGAAGCCAACGCGCTCCAGCAGCTCGGTGATGCGGGCGCGCGAATAGAGCCGCTCGGCATAGAACTGGTCGGCGATGACGCCGCGCTCGGCATGAACGACGACCTCGCGGCTGATAAGCCGCTCGCCATCCCCGGCAAGGCCGCGCTCGCGGCAGACGAAATGGTTCTGGTCGACCCACTCCCAGGAGCGCGGCTCGAAATGCGTGCGCATCCACTCGCCGTCGGTCAGATCCATGACCAGCGTGCCGTTCGAGGCGAGGGCGCGCTTCACGGCGGCGAGCACCGCCATGTCGTCCTCCTCGCGATCGAAATAGCCGAAGGAGTTGCCGAGCAGCGTCACGCAATGGAAGGTGCTGTCGCCAGCACGGAAGCGGCGGGCGTCGCCCTCATGGAACGAGACCTGGAGATTGCGCTGCCGCGCGCGCTTGCGCGCGAGGCGGATGAGATAGCGCGATCGGTCGATGCCGGTGACGTTCTTGAAGCCGCGCCGCGCCAGTTCCAAGACATGGCGGCCCTGCCCGCAGCAGAGGTCGAGGATGCGGTCGTTGGGTTCGAGCCCGGCGCTGCGGATGAGGAGATCGATCTCCTGCTCGGTGTTGCGGTCGTTCTCGACGACGTCGCCGTCGGTTTCGAGGTAGAGCGAATTGAAGAGCGTCCGCCACCATTCCGAGGGCAGATGCCGCTCGAGATCGGAGACCGGCCCCAAGGTCCGGACAGCATTGTTCTTGACTGGGGTGGATTTGGGAGAGCTGGACTTCGCAAACGCCGATTTGATGGCAGTGGACTTGGCTGCCGCGGGGTTGACCACGCCGCCATGTCCGTTCGCCTTCTTGGCCATGTTGCCGTTCACCTTCGATGCGGTGGAAGTAATCGAAAAGGAAAAGCGCGGCACGCGCCGTCGTATCGGCCGTTCTTCATCCCGTCGCGCTACCCCCCTCGGGCTGCGGATGCGCACGCCCGCGACGATCGCCGTCGACGTCAAAAACATTGCGAGCTAGACGGCGCGCCGTCAAGCCTCGCCGCGGCGACGGCGGCGCGACAAAGGCACGCCGCGATCCGCTCCCCGATCAGCCCAGGGCTTGGGTGGAACAAGTCGAAAAATCAGCGCCTTAGATAATGGGCCCCTGACTACGCGAGAAGCCGTGCCCGTGGCTGTCATAGGACCGATATCGTTGCGGCGAGCGACGATCCGCCGCTGGAGCGGGGTCGCGGGCAGCGCATGCGCCCTCCCCCCTCGCGAGTCGCAGGCCGCAGAGCCTTGTTCATAACGGGGAAGAAACGTTTCCGGGCGCGGCGCCGACGCCAGCGAGGCCGCGCGCCGCGGCGATCAACGCTTCGACCTCTTCGCCTTCGGTGTCGAAGGCGGTGACAAGGCGGACGCAGTTGCCGACCCAGCGGTAGAACTGGAATCCCTGGCCGAGGAGGCCGTCGATCACCGGCTCGGGCAGCTCGACGAAGACCTCGTTCGCCTCGACCGGGTGGCGCAGCCGGGCGCCGGGAACCGCCTGCAGCCCTTCGCCCAGACGCGCCGCCATCGCGTTCGCGTGACGCGCGTTGCGCAGCCAGAGCTCGTCGGCGACATAGGCTTCGAGCTGCGCCGAGAGAAAGCGCATTTTCGAGAAGAGATGGCCACCCCGCTTGCGGCGGAAAGCGAATTCCGCCGCCTTGGCGCGGTCGAAGAAGATGACCGCTTCGGCGGCGGCGGCGCCGTTCTTGGTCGCCCCGAAAGACAGCGCATCGACGCCGGCCCGCCAGGTCAGATCGGCGGGCGCGCAGCCGAGAAAGGCGACCGCATTCGCAAAGCGCGCGCCATCCATGTGGAGGGCGAGACCGTGCTTCTTCGCGATTTCGGCAATGGCGGCGATCTCGGCCGACCGGTAGACCGTGCCGGCTTCGCTCGCTTGGGTAAGGCTGACCGCCGCCGGCTGCATGTGATGGACGATGCCCTTGCCGCCCGGGAGCAGCCGTGCCAGGTCGCTGGCGCCGATTTTGCCATGCGGCGCCTCGATTGCCGCCATGCGGGCGCCGCCCGTGTAGAATTCCGGGGCGCCGCATTCATCGACGACGATATGCGCCTCGGCATGGCAATAGACGGTGCCCCAGGGCGGCACGAGGCTCGCGAGGGCGAGCGCATTGGCAGCCGTCCCCGTCGCCACGGGAAACACCACGACCTCATGCTCGAAAACCTCGGCGACCCGCCGCTCGAGACGGGCGCTGACGGCATCTTCCCCGTAAGAGGCGTCCTTGCCCGCATTCGCCGCCGTGATGGCGGCGAGAATCTCTGGGGCGATGCCGGCGACGTTGTCACTGCTGAAATTCATCGACCGCCTCGTCAGCGAGAGAGCCGCCTATCGGGCGGCGCGCAATTCGATCGTCCCGAGCCGCGCGCCCGATTTGAGATCGAGGACGAAGACCTCGTCCCGCCCGTCAGAAAATTGCGCCCGGACAAGAAAGCGCTCGCCCGCGGTCTCGGTCGAGAGGATCGTCGCGTCGCTCGGCAGATCGAGGCTTGCCGCGAAAGGCGCCGCCAACGGCGCCGAAGGCGCACGGACAGCGGTCCCATGCGTGCCGCGCCAGACGAGGGCGGCGATGAGCGCCAGGGTGCCGCCGACGATCAGCACGCCGAGAACGATCACCAGGGCCTTGAGAGCCCGCATGGTTTGGGTCCACCCTCGCTCGATGACCGATGGTGATGGAGGACGCGGCCCGGCCGCGCCCGAGGAGGCGCGACGGCGCCAGGTGACGGCCGGTCCCGGCGATGCCGGCGAGCGCCTCGACCGCCTGCTCGCGGCGCGCCTCGGCACTATGTCGCGCACGCGCTTGAAGCAGTTGATCCTCGACGGCCGCATCGCCCAGGACGGGGCGACGATATCGGACCCGTCGCTGAGGGTCAAACCGGGCGACGTCTTCACGGTCGCCGTGCCGCCGCCGCAGCCCGACCGTCCGCTGCCGCAGCAGATCCCCCTCGACATTCGCTACGAGGATGACCATCTCATCGTCATCGACAAGCCCGCGGGGCTCGTCGTCCACCCTGCGCCCGGCAATCCTGAGAACACTCTCGTCAACGCCCTCCTCGCCCATTGCGGCGCCGAGCTTGCCGGCATTGGCGGTGTGCGGCGGCCCGGCATCGTTCACCGTCTCGACAAGGACACTTCGGGACTGATGGTGGTAGCGAAGAGCGAGCGCGCCCATGCCGGCCTCGCCGCGGACTTCGCGGCCCGGCGCGTCAGCCGCGCCTATCGCGCTCTCGTCTGGGGCGTGCCGGCGCCCGCCGCGGGCGAGATCGGCGGCAATATCGGGCGCAGCCCCGTCAACCGCAAGAAGATGGCGGTGGTGACGCGCGGCGGCAAACCGGCGCTCACGCGCTACCGTGTGCTGAACGCGTTCCTGGGAGATGTCGCGCTTGTCGAGTGCCGCCTCGCCACCGGGCGGACGCATCAGATTCGCGTCCATATGGCCTATCGCGGCCACCCGCTGGTCGGCGACCCGCTCTACGGCGCCTCGCGCAAGGCGCGCCAGGCCAGCCGGCTCGGCGCGGAGCAGCGCGCCCGGCTCAGCGCGTTTCCGCGCCAAGCCCTCCACGCATGCCTGCTCGGCTTCACGCATCCGGCAAGCGGCGAATCATTCGTGTTTGAGAGCGATTTGCCTAAGGAAATTACTAATTTGTTAGATATTTTAGATTAAGTTTAATCTCGACAAATTCCGAGTCCGGCAGTAGGATAATTAAGGAATCGTGGCGTTTTTACGGTACGATGCCGGTCGCTCGAATCTCGTGGGAAAGGGTGGAGTCAACAGCGCATGACAAGCATCGCGCGCGTCCCAAGCATCTCCTCGGAAGGCAATCTTGCCCGCTATCTGCAGGAAATCCGCAAATTTCCGATGCTGGGGGCCGAGGAAGAATACATGCTCGCCAAGCGCTGGAAGGAGCATGAGGATCCGGAGGCCGCACAACGGCTGGTGACGAGCCATTTGCGCCTCGTCGCCAAGATCGCGATGGGCTATCGCGGCTATGGGCTGCCGCTCTCCGAGCTCATCTCCGAAGGCAATGTCGGCATGATGCAGGCGGTGAAGCGCTTCGACCCTGATCGCGGCTTTCGCCTGGCGACCTACGCCATGTGGTGGATTCGGGCCGCCATCCAGGAATACATCCTCCATTCCTGGTCGCTGGTGAAGATGGGAACGACGGCGGCGCAGAAGAAGCTCTTCTTCAACCTGCGCAAGCTGAAGGGCCAGCTTCAGGCGATCGAGGAGGGCGACCTTTCGCCGGAGAACGTAAAGAAGATCGCGACCGAGCTCGACGTGCCGGAGGCTGACGTCGTCAGCATGAACCGGCGCCTCGCCAGCCCCGATCATTCGCTGAACGCGCCGCTGCGCACCGACAGCGAGGGCGAGTGGCAGGACTGGCTCGTCGATGAAGGCGAGAGCCAGGAGACGAAGCTCGGCGAGAGGCAGGAGCTGGGCCTGCGTCGCGATCTCCTCGTCAAGGCGATGGGCCATCTCAACGAGCGCGAGCGCGACATTCTGACGCACCGGCGCCTACTGGAGCAGCCGACGACGCTCGAGGACCTGTCGCAGAAATACGGCATCTCGCGCGAGCGGGTGCGGCAGATCGAGGTGCGCGCCTTCGAGAAGCTGCAGAAGGCGATCAAATCGGCGGCGATGGAGCGGCGCCTCATCAACGCGTGAGGCGATCCGCCGCTCAGCCTTCCTCCCTGGCGCCGCCAGCGACCTCCTCGCCCCATTCATCGCGCAGCGCCTTGGACAGCGCTTCGAGCGTCCGCCGATCCTGGCTCGCGCGGATCTCGATGCAGATGCGCGCCAGAACCGGGGTGGTCAGGAAGACGCCCCAGCCCGCCGCCGCCGCGCCATACATGACGAGCCAGACAAAAGGATCGGAGAGCAGGCGCGCCGCGGCGAGGAGGCTCAGCCCGTCGCCGGCGAGGAGAACGAGGAGAAAGGGCAGCACGCCGGCGAAATTCATGATGCCGACGGCGTAGGAGAGATAGCGCGGCCGGCGCTGGTCGATGCAGTAGACGATGATGCTCGGCATCATGCCGGGGACGAGGATCATCGATACCGGCATGAGGGCGAGCGCCGCGGCGAGGAGAGCGGCGAGGCCGAGCTTCGTCGCTCCGGCGCCGGTCCGCCGCTCGGCCTTGGCGACGGCCTCTCCCATCAGCCCAGCACCACGGCGGAGCCGGCGAGCGCCGCCGCCGCCAGCGCGGTCGCGAGCCCTGCCGCCAATTGCCCGGCGAGCGCCTCGATCTGCTTGGCGCGCTGCGGTCCCTCGGCGGCGGCAGCGGCCCGCTTCAGCTCGGCGGCGACCGCAGCGTGGGCGCGGCGCGCCTCGGCGAAACCGGCTTCATCGCGGCGCTTCTCTTCCGGATCGTCGATGGCGAAGAGCATGTCGTGCAAGCGCCCGGATTGCGTCGCGCGCTCGAGCTGGGCAGCGAGGCGCTTGCGCGTCGGGCGATGGTGGAACTCGTCGATGAACGGCGCCGCCTGCCGCGCGAGCCAGCGCGCCAGCGCCGGCACGGCCGCGGTGCCGCCCAGCGCCTGCAAGCGCACGAGAAGACGCAGCGTCCCGAGGAGCTTCTCCTTCGGCTTGTCGCTGGAGAGATCGTCCATCCAGTCATTGGCGATCGTCTTCAGCTTCGCCGCGATGAAGGCGGCGAGATGCCGGTCGAGCGGATGGCGGCCGCCGAACTCGTTCGCCGCCCGCTTCTCCAGCGCCGGCAGCACCTCGCTCATCGCCATGACGTAATCGGCCTCGATCAGCGGCGAGAGGCAGTGGAGGCCGGGATTGAGCTCGTAGAGCAGGCGCTCGACGCCGCAGCCGAGGCGGCGGTCGTCGAGCTGCAGGCGGAGGCGCTCGAAGAGCTTGTAGAGCTGCGCGTGCTCGGGTGCCGTGGCGCTGCGCGCCGCCAGCCAGAATTGTGGCACGCGCTGCGCCACCGCCTCGGCGATGGCTTGAACGTCGCCGCCGCCGGTGACGGCATCGACGAGAGCGCCGCCGAGCCCGTCAGGCATGGCGCTGAGGCCGCGGTAGCGCACCGGCGCCAGGAGATCGAGGGCGATCCCGGCGCGCGCCGCTAGCGACGCATCGCGGCTTTCCGTGCGGCTTTCGGAGCCGGGCTCGTTGAGCGCGGCGCGCAGCAGCTTGATACTTGTCTCGTCGCCGAGGGCCCGCTGCACCCAGGGCTCGAAATCGCTGCGGACCGCGGCGGCCGCGGCGCCCGGATTGCCGGCGAAGGCGAAGGCGAGCGCGCGCGCCGTGAAATAGGAGCGGCCCGCGAAGTCGAAGGGCCGTGCCGCGCGCTTCAGCCCGAGCCCCTGGCGCGTCACGGCGTGGCGCGAGGCCAGCCACTCCTCGACCTCGGCGATGGTCCAGCGGATCTTGGCGTCGTCGGCGAGCAGGCCCCGCAGCAGTTCGATGAGGCCGACCGGCAGGCGCTTGTCGCCGACGAGCGCCGTGTAGGAGCCGCTGTCGATGCGGGCGCGCAGCAGCGGCGTCTCGTCGAGGCCCGCCGCCGGATTGCGGCCGAGCAGCAGGAAGACGAGCGTCGCGCCGAGGCCGAAGACGTCGTCCGCCGGCTGGCCCTGCCCGCGCGCCCCGGGCGCCGCCATCGCCATTTCGATCGGCGCGAAAGCCGCCGGCTGCGAGACAGCGGGGCGGGTGCTGGCGCATTCGCCGAGCACGAACTGCCGGCGCGCATCGTCGCGGAAGAACAGATTTGCGGGATTGACGGCGCCATGGACGATGCCGGCCTCGTGCAGGGCCTTGAGCCCCGGCACGACGCGGCGGAGGAAGAGGCGAAGCGCGTCCTCCTCGCCGAGCGGCGATGTCGTCTCCTCTAGCGTCGCGACGCACCGCCCGCCCGCGGGTTTCGCGTAGAGAATGGCGAGATGCCGCCGCCCGCTGAGCGGCCAGTCGACGGGTCCCCAGGCGAGCGGCGTCAGCAGGTTCGGTGCTTCGAGGCGCCGCAGCCGCGGCATGATATCGACCCGCGGCAGCGCCGCGCGCTCGCAGATGAGGGCGAAGAAGGCCGGCTCGGCGCCGTCGCCGCGATCGGCGAGATAGGCCATGTTGGCGCCCGACCGCAGCTCGGCGAGAGGCCGGTCCGCATGGATCGCGTAATCGTCGAGGCCGACCGTCGCCTCGGGCGCGGCCCGGCTGCGCGCCTCTCTGGCCATGGCACAGTCACCGGAACGGTTCGCGGCGAGGCTAGCCCGGCGAGCACCAAGAGAAGGTTAATGCCGGCCCCGGCTCAGGCGCGGTGGAGGCGGCCGCCGCTCATCGGGCGCGGCGCCCCCGTCGTTCCCGGCACTGTGAGCGGCAGCCCGCGCAGCGAGCGCACCGCGAGATACGCGAAGGCCTGCGCCTCGAGCGCATCGCCGTCCCAGCCCACGGTCTCGACCGGCTCGACCGGAAGGCGGAGCTGCGCTTGCAGCGCCGCCATCAAGGCCGGATTGCGGCGCCCGCCGCCGGTGACGAGCCAGCGCCGCGCCGGCGCCGGAAAATGCTCCGCGGCGCGCGCGACGGCGGCCGCCGTCATCGCCGTCAGCGTCGCCGCGCCATCGGCGGGCGAGAGGCCGTCCGCGAGGCTCGCGGCGAAATCATCGCGGTCGAGCGATTTGGGCGGCGGGCGGTCGAAATAGGGATGGGCGAGGAAGGCGGCAAGGCGCGCCTCATCGGCCGTGCCGGCGCGCGCCAGGGCGCCGTCGCGGTCGATGGCCTCGCCCGTATGGCGCAGCGCCCAATCGTCGATGAGAGCGTTGCCGGGCCCGGTGTCGAAGGCGAGAACCGCCTCGGGCGCGTCGCCGAGCCAGGTGACGTTGGCGACGCCGCCGATATTGAGGATGGCGACCGGCTTCTCGAAGCCGGCGGCGAGCCCGGCATGAAAGAGCGGGACGAGGGGCGCGCCCTCGCCGCCCGCCGCCACATCGGCGCTGCGGAAGTCGCAGACGACATCGAGCCCGGTGAGCCGCGCGAGGAGGGCGCCGTCGCCGATCTGCCAGGTCCGCCGCTCCTGCGGCCGGTGCAGGATGGTATGGCCGTGAAAGCCGACGAGCTCGGCGTCGAGCTGGTGCTCGCCGAGAAGGCGCCGCACCGCCTCGGCATGCGCCTCGGTCAGCGCGCGCTCGACCGCCGCCACCGGCCCCTTGCCGCCGAGGACGCCGCGCAACGCCCGGCGCAGCTCCTCGGCATAGGGGATGGTGAGCGAGGGTCCCGGCCGCACCATGGCCGCGCCGTCCGTCTCGATGAAGGCCGCATCGATGCCGTCGAGCGAGGTGCCGCTCATGAGGCCGACGACCCGCAGCGGGTGGACGGAGGCGTCGCTCAATTGCCGCTCCCGGCATCGCCCTCTCCCTCTCGCGGAAAAGGGTCGGGGTGAGGGCATGCTCGGTGCTCAAACCGGCGACAGCGCCGGCATTGGGGGCTACCCTCCCCCTGCCCTCTCCCGCAAGCGGGAGAGGGCAAAGTTTGATTGGTCGTCCCGCGGCGCCTTGGTGCGCACAAAGATCTGCAATCCCTCACCGCCCTTCCCCGAATTGTCGCATCGCCCGCGATTGTGCTACACGGGCCGCCCCGCCGCCAAGGCGGCAGCTCTCGCTCCGGTCCGGTCATGACGACGCCCCGTTCGGCCTTCCTCGACGCCCTCGTTTCGCGCGGCTTTCTCCATCAATGCACCGATCTCGATGCCTTGGACGCGCTCGCGGCGGCGGGGCGGGTCACGGCCTATATCGGCTTCGACTGCACCGCCGACAGCCTCCATGTCGGCAACCTCATGCAGATCATGGCGCTGCGCTGGCTGCAGAAGACCGGGCACCGGCCGATCGTGCTGATGGGCGGCGGCACGACCAAGATCGGCGACCCTTCGGGGCGCGACGAGACGCGGCGCCTGCTCGACGAGGCCACCATCGCCGCCAATATGCGCGGCATCCGCCGCGCCTTCGATCGCTTCCTCACCTTCGGCGAGGGCGAGAGCGACGCGATCGAGGCCAACAACGCCGATTGGCTCGACGGCCTCGGCTATATCCCCTTCCTGCGCGACATCGGCCGCCATTTCTCGGTCAACCGCATGCTGACGCAGGACGCGGTGCGCCTGCGCCTCGAACGCGAGCAGCCGCTCTCCTTCATCGAGTTCAACTATGCGCTCCTCCAATCCTACGACTTCCTGGAGCTGGCGCGGCGGCATGGCTGCATCCTGCAGATGGGCGGCTCCGACCAATGGGGCAACATCATTGCCGGCGTCGAGCTCGGGCGCCGCGTCGACGGCCGCGCTCTCTTCGGCCTGACGACGCCGCTCATCGAGACGGCGAGCGGCGCCAAGATGGGAAAGACCGCGCAGGGCGCCGTCTGGCTCAACGAGGACCGCCTTTCGGTCTTCGATTACTGGCAGTTCTGGCGCAACACCGAGGACGCCGATGTCGGGCGGTTCCTGCGCCTCTTCACCGAGCTGCCGCTCGCCGAGATCGAGCGCCTCGAAGCGCTGGGCGGCGCCGAGATCAACGAGGCGAAGAAAGTGCTGGCGACCGAGGCGACGGCGCTCTGCCACGGGCGCGAGGCCGCCGCCGCCGCGGCGGAAACGGCGCGGCGCGTCTTCGAGGAAGGCGCGATCGGCGGCGAGCTGCCGGTCTTCGAGCTGCCGCGCGCCGCCCTCGAAGCCGGCATCCCGGCCTTCGAAGCCTTCGCGCGGGCGGGGCTCGCCGCCTCGAACAGCGAGGCGCGGCGCCTTATCAAGGGCGGCGGCGCCCGCATCAACGACAAGCCGGTCGAGGCGGAGACGCGCCCCGTCACCCTTGCCGATGTCGCGGCGGCCGGCGCCGTCAAACTCACCGCCGGCAAGAAGCGGCACGCGCTCCTGAAGCCAGTCTGAGGGCCCGCACGGCCTTCGATCAACATCTTGTGCGGCCGCCTGTATTTTACAGGTGAATAACAGGAGGCCCTCTAGATGTTGCTCCGCCGCTGCGACAGCAGCGCGCGTCCGGCCGGCGTCAGGCGGAGCACCGCGCCGCGGCCCGCGACATGCTCGCGCGCGAGGAGGCCGCGATCGCAGGCCTCTTCCCAGACGGGCAGCCCAGGGCAAGAGGTGCGCCAAGCCTGCATCACCTCGGCATAGCGGCGCTCTCTGCCCGCCGCCCATTCGAGAAGATCGAGGATCAAGGCATCGACAGCATCGCTCACGCACGCCTCCCGGGCCGACAGCATAGAGCGGCGGCGGACCGATGCGCGCCCCGTGCAGCGAAGAGATAAGCGATGCCAAAGAGCGCCGCAAGAACAAAACGTGACCCAAAGAAGCGAAAACCGGTCGGAGCCGCAACGCCCCGCGGCGGCCGACCCGCTGAAACGGGCCGGCCGCTCTGTTTCGCGCTGGTCGCCCAGCTCACCCGGCAGTGGGCGCCTGGTCGAGAAAGCCGGTCACGGCGCTGATGCGGCCATCCTCGGCGATGATGGCGAAATCGGTTCCGGCGGCGAAGACCGGCCCGCCCGCCGGCGCGAGCTCCCAACGGAAGCGAAGGCGGTCGTGATGGAAGTCGACGCCGCCCGTGCGGCGAAAGCGGTGGCCGGGGAAGCGGTCATGGACGCCGGCGATCAGCCGGTCGATGCCAGCCGGCGCTTCTGCCGCCATCAGCGGATCGAGGTAGCGGACATCCTCGGTGAAGGTGCGGGCGATGAGGGCGCGGCGGCGCGCCGCATCGGCCTCGTTCCAGACCGCGATGTAGCGGTCCGCCAATTCAGTGCAATCGACCATCTCAGTCAGTCTCCTTCATGGATGTGCCAGCTTGGCGATGGCGGCCCATCCTTCCGCGGCGAGCGCCCGGCGTCGATTACCTTGCAGGTCATTTCTCGCGGATCCCGCCGGCGTCGTCGCGAGCCCCTCGGGTCCGGCCGGAGGCCGGCCCAAGGACAGGCTCCGGCGAAGCAACCCAGCGGGCGGCGCTGTGGCCTGGATTGCTTCGCCGCGCGCGCAATGACGGGGCGGGACGCGGCTGGCTCGATGGCAGCGAATGTCACGCGTTCTTGCGTCCGCTGCATGCAATCGGGACTCTCGCCTCGATGTCGCGATCCTTCATGCTGCCGCCGCGCATGTTCTCCGAGGAGGAGATCGAGGCGCTGGTGCTGGGGTCGCGCTGGGTGGCACGGCAGGGCGACGAGCGCCGCGGCGCTCGACGCGCTCGCCAAGATCGCCGCCGTCTTGCCGCCCGACTTCGCCGAGAGCCTCGATGCCTCCGGCCTCCTCGTCGCCGGCGCCCATGCGGAGAGCGCGGCCGAGGCGATCGACCTCGGCCTCGTGCGCCAGGCGATCCGGCGCGAGCGCAAGCTCAGGATCGCCTATCGGAGCCGCAGCGGCGGCGCCTCGGAACGCGTCATCTGGCCGTTCGCCCTCGGCTTCTTCGAGCGCGTCCGCATGATCGCGGGGTGGTGCGAGCTGCGCCAGGATTTCCGCCATTTCCGCACCGACCGGATCGGCGAACTCCTGGTCCTCGACCAGCGCTGCACTTCCGTCTTCGTGCCTTCGTGTCGTTGTGGTTCAAATCGATCCGTCGGACTTTCACTTCACCGCATCGCCCTCCGGCTTCGCCGGCGCGGCAGACTGTCCCGGCGCGTCGAAGAGGAAGAGGTTGCGCAGGAAGCCGGGGGCGAGCGCGCTCAGCGGGTTGACCGTGATCGCCGGGTCATCGAGCGCACCGGCGGCGCGGAAATTGGCGGCGAAGAGCCCCTGGCCCTCGCCGCCTTGCAGCAGGTTGCCGATGACCGGGATGTTGCCGAGAAGGCTGTTGAGGCGGTAGGCGGGGACGATGGTGCCGGCGAGGTCGAGGGTGCCGCGGCCGAGATCGACGCTGCCGTCTGTTGTGACGCCGAGCGCGCCGCCCCAGGCGCGCAGACGGCTCACGGCGATGCGCCCCGCCTCGGCGGTGAAATCGCCGGTGAGGCGGTCAAAGGGAATGCCGTCGCCCGAGAGGAGGCTCGCGATCCCGCTGAAGGAGGCGAGGGCGAGCAGCTTCGCCAGCGCCGGGGCGTGGACAATGCGGTATTGCCCGCCATCGATATGGCCGACGAATTTCCGCGCCGCGCCTGCATCCTGTGCCTCGCCCGTCACGGCGAGGCGGCCGCCGGCGAGGTGATCCGAAATGTCAAAGAGACGCAGGGCGGCGCCGAGATCGCTCGTCTCGAAGGTGAAGGGCCGCTTGCCGCCGGCCTCGCCGAAGCGCAGCTCGATCTTGCCCTCGCCCCAGGGCGCGGCATCGAAGCGGGCGCTCTGCCAATGCCTGCCGTCGCTATAGAGCTGGAGAGTGGCGTCCCGCGCCTCGCGCTTCGGTCCGAGGATGAGGCGGCCGAATTGGGCATCGAGAACGAGGGGCGGCTCCGGCGCGGCGCCGCGCGGCCTTGTCAGCCCGGCGGCAAGGCCGCTCGCATCGAAAGCGGCACCGCGCAGATCGGCGCGCCAGCCGCCCTCGGCGCGGCGCAGGATTGTGCCGGTCATCTCCGTCTCGCCGAGGCGGAAGCGCTGGAGCTCGAGGCGCCGCAGCGCGGCGGCGTCGAAGGCGGCGGAGAGGCGGATATCGGCGCCGGCGCTCGCCAGCGTGGCGGCGCGGATCGCCGCGATGCGGCCCTCGGCAAGTGCGAGATCGAAGCGCGCCGTGGCGGGGCTGCCGGCGGGCTTCGTCCAGGCGAGATCGGGGACGGCGACCGCGGCGCGGCCCGCATCGAGGGCGATTTGCGCCGCCCCGCGCCGATCGGCTGAAGTCGTGACGCTCGCCTCGACCGCGAGCGGCCCCGCGACCTTCACCGCGTCGAGCGCCAGGCCGAGGCGGCGGCGCGTCGCATCGTCGAGCTCGGACTCGACCGTGTAGCGACTCCGCACGCCCGCGACCGGCTTGAAATTCTGCTGCCAGCCGATCGTCGCCGGCGCGCCCGCGATCTTCGCCTTGCCGTCGAGGCGCAGCCCCGCGCGGTCGAGATCGAGGCGCAGCTCGCCCTCGCTGAGGTCCTCACCCAGCACGATCCCGCCGAGCGCAACCCCGGACAGCGTCGCCTTGGCCGCGATGGCCACCTGGTCCAATGTCGTGCGGTGGTCGAGCGGGAATTTGAAGGCGAGGTGCGCGGCGGCGGCGCCGGCGACCCGCGCCGGATCGATGCCGAGCTCATGCGCATAGCGGAAGGGCTTGGCGTCGAGCACATCGAGCGCGTCGCGCAACGGCCCCTCGACATCGAGCTGGATGTCGATGTCCTGGTCCTTCTTGTCGAGATCGGTGATCGTGGCCGAGCCGGCGCGGAGCCTGATGCCGGCGAGCGCGCCGGCGGTCGGCGTCAGCACCATGCGGCTGCGGTCGAAGACCGCCGTTCCGTCGACGCCGCGCACCGGCGGCAGCGGCGCCAGGTAATCGACGGTCAAACCGCGCAGCGTCATGGCGCCGGAGAGCTCGTCGAGGGTGACGGCGTCCACGAAGTCGGGGGTCCGGCCGCCACCTGCAGTTCGAACCGCGGCGGCCGCCCCCATCTTGTCCTCCTCGGCGGCAGCCCCCACCCTGCCCTCCCCCGCAAGCGGGGGAGGGTTAGGGAGGAGCGGGGGAGGGTTAGAGAGGGGCGGGGGAGGGTCAGGGAAGGGGAGCGCGGCGAAGGCGGCGCGCGGATCCAGCTCGAGCTTCGCCGCGAGATGCGCCTCCTCGACGCTGCCGTCGCGGATGTTGCGCGTCACCCAGTCGCGCGCAGGAGGGGCGAGGTCCGGCGGCCAGAAGCGGGCGAGATCGTCGGCCGGCATGTGCCGAACCGTGGCTTCGACGGCAATCGCGAGCCGGTCTTGCCAATCGGCGGGATCGCGCAGCAGCTGCCGCGAATCGACGCCGTCGATCGTGCCCGCGAGGGCGAGGGCGGGGCCGCCGAGATCGAGCGCCAAGCTTTCGAGCGTGACGCGCGCCGCCGCCGCCTCGTAGCGCGCGCGGACGGAGCCGTATCCGACCGCGATCGGCGCCTGTCCGAGCCGCGGATCGAGAACCGAGCCCGGCCAAGAGGTGAGATCGACGCGCATCTCGCGCAGCCCGCCGCCCGCCGTATCGACGATCGCAACCACCGTGCCGCCGATGGGGACGCGCAGCCCCGCCGCCGGCGTCAGGACCGGCGCGACACGGCGCAGCTTCGACAAATCCCAGCCGGCGAGGGCGAGCTGCGCCGTCAGGCGATGCTCGGCGATGACGTAGCGAAAATCGCCGCTGAGCGCCGCGGTGCTCCCTTCGACGGCGACGGCGAGCGCGAAGCTGCCGGACGCGCCGGCCGGGCCGCGCAGAAAGGTTGCCGAGGCGCGCGGCGCCTGCCACTGCGTGCCGAGAAAGCGATCGGCGACGTCGAGACTGGCGCCGCGAATCCGCACCTCTTTCAGGTAGCCGAGCGGCCGAGCGCGGTCGGGAGCCGCCAGAAAATCGTGCCGGAAGAACTGCGTCAGCGCGCCGCTCGTCCCTGAGCCGCCGCCGATGCCGAGCTCGAAGGCTCCATCGCCGCCGCGCACCACGTGAAGGCGCGGCGCATCGACGATGATCCGCGTCGGCGCCAGCATGCCGTGGAAGAGCGCATCGAGGCTGAGGCCGAGGATGAAATCCGGAACAGAGGCGATGGCGGCGCCGCGATCATCCTCGAAGCGGATGCCGCGCGCCTGAAGCTCGACGCTGCGCCGGTCCTCGGCGAGCGACAGCACGGTGCCGGCGATGCGCAGGCGAAAGGCGCCGTCCGCCGGCGACAGCGCGCGCTCGAGCGCCGGCGTCAGGAGCGACAGCGACAGCGGCGCATAATCGAGGCGAAGGAAGAGAACGCCCAGCGCCAGGACGATGAACGCCATCGCCGCCCCCGCCGACTTCAGCGCCAGGGCGGCGATGCGGCGCGTCAGGCGCATGGGCGGGTGTGCTTGACCCTGCCGGCGGCGGCGCGCAGGCTGCGCCGCCGCGCGCGACAGGGTCTCGTCTTGAATGTCTCGATCGCTATCCTCGCTCTCTCGACGCATTCCTCCGACAAGCCTGCCGGCGCCCGCCGATGCGGCGCAGGCGCGGCGCGGGATCGAGGAGTGGATCGCCCTCGATGATAGCGCGGATCTCGCCGGCTTCGCGCGGAAACTTGCGGAGGATGCGGCGGGACGCCGCATCCTGGAGGCGGTCTTCGGCAACTCGCCTTTCTTGACGCGATGCTGCCTCAAGGAGGTGCGCCTCGTCCGGCAGTTCGTGCGGCACGGGCCCGAGGCCGCGCTGGAGCGGCTCATCCGCCGCGTCGAGCGCCGTCCGTCGCTGACGCGCGCCACCCAGCCGGCGGAACGCGCCGCGCTCATGGAGGCGCTGCGCATCGCGCGCCGCCGCGTCGCCCTCCTCGTCGCCCTCGCCGACATCACCGGGCTGTGGTCGCTGGACGAGGTCACGGGCGCGCTGAGCCGCTTCGCCGATGCGGCGCTGCAACGCGTCGCACGCCATCTTCTCGCAGCCGCAGCGGCCGCCGGCGAGATCGAGCGCGGCGACCCCGAGGACCCGGCGCGCGACAGCGGCCTCGTCATTCTCGGCATGGGCAAGCTCGGCGGGCGCGAGCTCAACTATTCGAGCGACATCGACCTCATCATTCTCTTCGACGCCGAGAAGCTGCGCTATCGCGGACGGACGAGCGTGCAGCAATGCGCCGCCCGGCTCGCGCGCGAGCTCGTCCGCATCCTCGAGGAGCGCACCTCCGAGGGCTATGTCTTCCGCGCCGATCTGCGCCTGCGCCCCGACCCTGCCTCGACGCCGCCCGCCCTCTCACTCGAAGCGGCGCTCACCTATTACGAGAGCGCGGGCCAGAATTGGGAGCGTGCCGCCCTCATCAAGGCGCGGCCCGTCGCCGGCGACCTCGCGGCGGGCGCCGCCTTCCTCGCCGAGCTGCGCCCCTTCCTCTGGCGCAAGCATCTCGATTTCGCCGCCATCCAGGACATCCATTCGATCAAGCGGCAGATCAACGCGCATCGCGGCGGCAGCCGCATCGCCGTCGCCGGGCACAATGTGAAGCTCGGCCGCGGCGGCATCCGCGAGATCGAGTTCTTCGCGCAGACGCAGCAGCTCATCTGGGGCGGAAGGATGCCGGAGCTGCGCCTCTCCGGCACTTGCGCCGCGCTGCAGGCGCTGGCGCGCGCCGAGCGGGTGACGCATCTCGTCGCGACCGAGATGGGCGCCGCCTATGTCTTCCTGCGCCGCGTCGAGCACCGCCTCCAGATGGTGGAGGACGCGCAGACGCATACTCTCCCCGAGGACGCCGACGGGCTGCGCCGTCTCGCGGTCTTCCTCGGCTATGCCGATGCCGACGCCTTCGCCGACGACCTCCGCCATCATCTGGGCCAGGTCGAGAAGCACTATGCCCGCCTCTTCGAGGAGGCGCCGAGCCTTGCCGGCCCCGGCAACCTCGTCTTCACCGGCATCGAGGACGACCCCGAGACGCTGGCGACGCTGCGCCGCCTCGGCTTCGCCGAGCCCGCCGCGGTGGCGGCCGCCATTCGCGGCTGGCACCATGGACGCTACCGGGCGATGCGCAGCCAGCGCGCCCGCGAGATCGTGACCGAGCTGGTGCCGGCGCTGCTGCGCGCGCTCGGCGCCACCGCCGACCCCGATCTCGCCTTCCTCCGCTTCGACCAGTTCATGGCGCGCCTGCCGGCGGGCGTGCAGCTCTTCTCGCTCCTCCACGCCAACCCGGCGCTCCTCGAGCTCGTCGCCGAGATCATGGGCGGCGCGCCGCGCCTCGCCGAGCAGCTCGCGCGCCACCCGCTGCTGCTCGACGGCGTGCTCTCGGCGGATTTCTTCGCGGCGCCGCCGGAGCCGCCGGCGCTCGCCGCCGAGTTCGAACGGGTCCTGGCGCCGGCGCGCGATTATTCCGACGTCCTCGACCTGGCGCGGCGCTGGGCGAACGACCGCAAGTTCCAGATCGGCGTCCACCTGCTCCGCCGCCGCATCGACGGCGAGGACGCCGGCGCCGCCTTCGCCGCCATCGCCGACACGGTCCTCGCCGGGCTGCTGCCGCGCGTTGCCGCCGAATTCGCCCGCGCGCATGGCGGCGTGCCCGGCGGCCGCTTCGCCGTCATCGGGCTCGGCAAGCTCGGCGGGCGCGAGATGACGGTCACCTCCGATCTCGACCTCATCCTCTTCTACGATGCGCCGGACGACGCCGCGTCGGACGGCGCCCGGCCGCTGCCCGCCGTCACCTATTTCGCCCGCCTCAGCCAGCGCTACATCAACGCGCTGACGGCACCGACGGCCGAGGGCCTCCTCTACGAGGTCGATATGCGCCTGCGTCCGTCGGGCAGCGCCGGCCCCATCGCCTCGAGCCTCGCCGCCTTCCGCCGCTACCATGACGAGCTCGCCTGGACCTGGGAGCACATGGCGCTGACGCGCGCCCGCCCCGTCGCCGGCGATCCCGCCCTCGCCGAGAGCGCGATGGGCCTCATCCGCGAGGTGCTGACGCGGCCGCGCGACGAGGATCGCCTCGTCCGCGACATCGCCGAGATGCGCGAGCGCGTGGCGGCGCAGCATCCGCGGCCGTCGCCCTTTGACGTGAAGCACCGCCGCGGCGGCCTCGTCGATGCCGAGTTCGTGGCCCAGTACCTGATGCTGCGCCATGCGCGCCGGCGCCCCGACCTCGTCCGCGCCAATACCGGCGCGGCGCTCGCCGCCCTCGCCGAGGCGGGCCTCATCGCGCCGGAGGCGGCGGCGGACATCGTCGTGGCGCTGCGCCTCTGGCGCCGCGTCCAGGGTCTGTTGAAGCTGGTGCTGGGCGATGCCGTCGAGGAGAAGGCGGCGGCGCCGGCGCTGCAGGCGGCGCTCACACGCGGGCCCGATCCGGTTGACTTCGCCCGCCTCTCGGCCGATATGGACGCCGCCGCCCGGCGGGTCCTCGGCCACTACCGCCGCATCATCGAGGAGCCGGCCGCGGCGGCGCGGGCGAGACTGGAAGAGGACGGAACGCCACGATGAGCCTCAGCACCGGAGATGCCGCGCCGGACTTCACGCTGCCGACCGATGGCGGCGGCACCGTCACGCTCTCGAAGCTGCGCGGGAAGAAGGTCATCCTCTATTTCTATCCGAAGGACGACACCTCGGGCTGCACCAAGGAGGCCTGCGGCTTCCGCGACGCGCTGCCGGATTTCTCCGAGGCGAAGGCGACCGTCATCGGCGTCTCGCGCGACAGCGTCGCCGCGCACGACAAGTTCAAGAAGAAGTACGCGCTGCCCTTCACCCTCGCCTCCGACGCCGAGGGCAAGGTCTGCGAAGCCTACGGCGTCTGGGTCGAGAAGAGCATGTATGGCCGCAAATACATGGGGATCGAGCGGACGACCTTCCTCATCGACGAGAAGGGCATCATCCGCGGGCTCTGGCCCAAGGTGAAGATCGCGGGCCATGTCGAGGAGGTGCTGGCGGCGGCGCAGGCGGCGTGAGCGGCCGCGCCGAAAGCGCCGGTCCTGCGCCTCGAAGCCTCACAGGATACGCCGTCGCCGTTCTGCGCGCCGCGGCGCCGGCCGAGAAGATCCGCCTAACGCGCGCCGCCGCCGCGGCGTGGCGCAGCGGCGGCCTCAGCGAGATCGGCGAAGAGCTCCCGCCGAACCGGCCGGCGCGTCCCGACCGGCCGCAGCTTCTCCCCCCGCGCCTCATGCCGAAGCGGCGGGCCGGCGCCGCGCGGGCGGGCCGCATCGCCCTCCTCCACGCCCTCGCGCATATCGAGCTCAACGCCGTCGACCTCGCCTGGGACCTGATCGCGCGCTTTGCCCGCCCGCCGCTGACGCAGGATTTCTGCGCGGAGTGGCTCGCCGTCGCCGCCGAAGAGGGCGAGCACTACGCGCTCCTGTCGGGGCGCCTCGCCGCGCTCGGCGCCGCCTATGGCGACCTCCCGGCCCATGACGGGCTCTGGCAGGCGGCGGCGGAGACCGCGCACGACGTGCTGGCGCGCCTCGCCATCGTGCCGCTCGTGCTGGAGGCGCGCGGCCTCGATGTGACGCCCGCGATGATCCGCCGCCTCGACGGCTTCGGCGACGGCGAGAGCGCGGCCATCCTGCGCCGCATCTATGCCGACGAGATCGGCCATGTGGCGACGGGACGGCGCTGGTTCGCCCGGCTCTGCGCCGCGCGCGGCCTGCCGCCGGCGGAGACCTTCCGGAGCCTCGTCCTTCGGCATTTCAAAGGCGGGCTCAAGCCGCCCTTCAACCGCGCCGCGCGCGATGCCGCCGGCCTTCCGCCCGCCTTCTACGAGGCCGCCCCGATGCCGGCGCCCGCGGCGGCGAAGCCCGCAGGCGCCCTTACTGATTGGCGAGGCCGTTCGGCCGGTTGAGGGTGGAGTAGTTCGGCTGGTTCGGCTGCCGCGCTACCTCCTCCGGCGGCGCCTTCAGGACCCGCCAGGCGCGCGTCACGTCGTTGCGGCACTCCGATTCGGCGACGCGCCGCTCGTCCTCGGCCTTCGCCAGCAGCTTGCGGACGAGCGCCGCCCGCACCTTGTCGGTCTCGAAGGCGAGGCGCGCCTTCGCCTGACCGATGTCGTAGGCGCAATCGGCGCGCGCCGTGGCGAGGGCGGGAAGGACGAGGCAGGCCGCCAGGGCGGCACGACGGAAGAGCATCGACATGGCCGGTTCGGAGCTCCGCATGACCGCGCCCCGCCGCGAGCGCGAGGGGCGCCAGCAAACTCCGAAAGCCGGCCGAACGTTCCGGGTAAAATCCCTACTCCGCCTCGCTCAGCGCGTCCGAGCCCTTGATGCGGGCGGCGAGCGCCGCCGAGAGGAAGCGGTCGAGGTCGCCGTCGAGGACGGCGCCGGTGTTGCTGGTTTCGACCCCGGTCCGCAGATCCTTCACCATCTGGTAGGGGTGGAGGACGTAGGAGCGGATCTGGTGGCCGAAGCCGATATCGGTTTTGGTCGCGTTGACCGCATCCGCCGCCGCCTCGCGCTTCTTCAGCTCCATCTCGTAGAGCTTGGCGCGCAGCATCTGCCAGGCCATCGCCCGGTTCTGGTGCTGCGAGCGCTCGCTCTGGACGGCGACGGCGATGCCGGTCGGGAGGTGGGTCAAGCGCACGGCGCTGTCGGTCTTGTTGACGTGCTGGCCGCCGGCGCCGGAGGAGCGGTAGGTGTCGGTGCGCACATCCTTGTCGAGGATCTCGATCTCGATCTTGTCGTCGATGACCGGCGAGACCCAGACCGCGGCGAAGCTCGTCTGGCGCCGCGCATTGGCGTCGAAGGGCGAGATGCGGACGAGGCGATGGACGCCGCTCTCGGTCTTCAGCCAGCCATAGGCGTCCTCGCCGACGACCTTCACCGTCGCCGATTTGATGCCGGCCTGCTCGCCGGCGCTCTCCTCCAGCCACTCGACCTTGTAGCCGTGCTGCTCGGCCCAGCGCACATACATGCGGAGCAGCATCTCGGCCCAATCCTGCGCCTCGGTGCCGCCTTCGCCGGCCTGGACCTGGAGGTAGCAGTCATTGCCGTCGGCCTCGCCCGAGAGCAGGCTTTCGAGCTCGCGCTTGCCGACCTCGGCGCGCAGCTTGTCGAGGCTGGCCGCGGCCTCGGCGATGATCGCCTCGTCGCCCTCGGCCTCGGCGAGCTCGGCAAGGCCGAGCTGGTCATCGAGCTCGCGCTCGATCTTGCGATAGCCCGAGATGGCGCGGTCGAGCTTGTTGCGCTCGCGCAGCAGCGCCTGCGCCTCCTCCGGCTTCTCCCAGAGCTTCGGATCCTCGGCCCGGGCGTTCAGCTCGTCGAGCCGGCGCGTCGCATGATCCCAGTCAAAGATGCCTCCTCAGCAGGGCGAGGGAGCCTCTGATCTCCTCGGCCACCGCTTGAATTTCCGCACGCATGATCAGATCCTCTCGGAATTCGTCGCTTGTCGTCCTGTCCGGCATGGCTCCGGCGGGCCGCGGCTCGCCGCCGCAGGGCGGGCAGGCCGGCGCGGCGGTGTTCTACGACACCGGCAACGGCCGGCAAAGCGCGAAACGCTAATAGAGCCCGCCGGTGCCGGTGACGGGCGCCGGTTGCGGGACCGGAGCCGGCAGCCCCGCCGCCGTCGCGGCGGCCGGCGCCGCGCCTTCGACCGCGGCATCGCTCTCGCCATAGCCGTTGACGACGACGCTGTCGCCGGTGGGCTCGGTGCCGGGCTTGAAGGCCTCGTAGATGACGTTGCGGTCGCCGGGACGCGCCGGCTGGCCGGTCGCGGCGTTGACGCGGACGAGGCGCAGCCCCGGCGGAATGCGGAACTCGGTCGCCGGCTGGTCCTGCAGCGCCGCCGCCATGAAGTCGCGGAAGATGGGGGCAGCGTTGTGCGCCCCCTCCTCGTGCTCGCCGAGAGTGCGCGGATCGTCGAAGCCGACATAGACGGCGCAGACGAGATCGGGCGAGAAGCCGACGAACCAATTGTCCTTGAAGTCGCTGGTGGTTCCGGTCTTGCCGGCGAGCGGCTTGCCGACCGAGGCGACGATGCGACCCGTGCCGCGCTGCACGACGCCTTCGAGAATCGAGACCATCTGATAGGCGGTGCGCGGATCCTCGATCGTCTCGCGCGTGTCGGGCAGCTCGGGCGGCGCCTGGCCGTGCCAGTCGACATTGCTGCAGTCGGGGCAGGGCCGCTCGTCGGCGCGGAAGATCGTCTTGCCGTTGCGGTCCTGGACGCGGTCGATGAAGGTGGCGGTGACGCGCTTGCCGCCATTGACGATCATCGCATAGGCCGTCGCCATGCGGAGCGGCGTCGTCTCGCCGGCGCCGAGCAGCATCGAATATTGCAGCGGCATGTTGTCGATGACGCCGAACTTCGCCGCGTATTGCGCGACCTTGTCGAGGCCGACGACCTGGCCGAGCCGCGCCGTCATCAAATTCTTCGAATCCTCGACGCCGACGCGCAGCGTCGTCGGTCCGGAGAATTTGGTGGCGTTGTAGTTGTGCGGGCGCCATTTCGGCAGGCCCGGCCCTTGATCCACGACGAAGGGCGCATCGAGGATGAGCGATGACGGCGTGAAGCCGTTGTCGAGCGCCGCCATGTAGACGAACGGCTTGAAGGAGGAGCCGGGCTGGCGCTTTGCCTGCGTCGCCCGATCGAACTGGCTCATCTCGTAGCTGTAGCCGCCGGTAATGGCAAGAACGCGGCCCGTATGCGGATCCATCGCGACAAGCGCGCCCGAGACCTCGGGGATCTGGCGAAGCCCGAAGGCGGCGCGGCCGGCCTTGTCGGCGCCGAGCGGCTCGACGAGGACGACATCGCCCGCCTTCACGACATCGGCGGCGCTTTTGGGCGGCGGGCCCACCCGCTGGTCGGCCAGCTCGGGCCGCGCCCAGCGCAGCTCCTCGAAGGGAATGCGGCCGCGCGTCCCATCGGCGAGGGCGATGGCGGCGCCCTCCGCGTCATCGGCGAGGACGACGGCGAGGCGCCACGGCGTCGCCCCCGGCGGCACCGGCACGGCGGCGAGCTTGGCGATGAGATCCGGCGCCGCGGGGTCGAGATGCGCGAGGGCGCCGCGCCAGCCGTGGCGGCGGTCGTAATTGACGAGGCCGTCGCGCAAGGAGCGGTCGGCGATCGCCTGAAGCTTGGGATCGAGGCTGGTGCGGACGGAGAGGCCGCCCTCATAGACCGCCTTCTCGCCGAAGCGGGCGAGGAGCTGGCGCCGCACCTCCTCGGCGAAATAGGGGGCGACCACCGTGTCGCCGGCTTCGCTCCGCCGCGTCTCCAAGGGCGCGGCGATCGCCGCCGCCGCGGCCGCGGCGGAGATGTAGCCGTCCTCCTGCATGCGGCCGATGACCCAGTCGCGCCGCGCCTTGGCTTCCCGGGGAAAGCGCTGCGGGTTGTAGTTGTTGGGCGCCTTCGGCAGAGCGCCGAGAAACGCCGCCTCCTCGATCGTGAGCTGGTCGAGCGATTTGTTGAAATAATTGAGCGCCGCCGCCGCGACGCCGTAGGAGCCGCCGCCGAGATAGATCTCGTTGAGGTAGAGTTCAAGGATGCGGTCCTTGGAGAGCGTGCGCTCGATGCGGAGCGCCAGCAGCGCCTCCTTGATCTTGCGCTCGAGCGAGACCTCGTTGGTCAGGAGGAAATTCTTCGCGACCTGCTGGGTGATGGTCGAGGCGCCGACCGGTCGGCGATTCGAGCCGAGATGCAGGAGGTCGCTGACGGCGGCGCGCAGCATCGAGGGAATGTCGATGCCGGGATGCGAATAGAAGTTCTTGTCCTCGGCGGAGAGAAAGGCGTCGATGACGCGCGGCGGGATGGCGCTGATCGGCACGAAAATGCGCCGCTCGGTCGCATATTCGGCGAGGAGCCGCCCGTCGCCGGCATGGACGCGTGTCACGATCGGCGGCTCGTAATCGGCAAGCTGCTTGTAGTCGGGCAGGTCGCGGCTGAAATGCCAATAGGCGAGCCCGGCGAGACCGGCGCCGAAGATGCCGAGGACGAGCCCCAGCACGACAAGGACCTTGATCACTCTCATGGTCGCGAACGCCGCCGCAATCGAGGAGCGCCCGGTACGGGCCGAAGACGCATTCTAGTCCCTTCGCCAGTGCAGCGGTATGAGCATTCCGGTTGCCGCCCTCGCCCGCGGCGCTTCCTTCGGGTGAGACATAAGGGGGATCGGCGCCGGATCAAGAAGCCATTGTGGGGCGGTGCCCGTCACGGTATCGTAGCCGCGCGAACACCGCAGTCTGCCAATCGGCCGCATCGGCGGCCGGGCGGCGGCGCCGCGATGGGCCCCGCGGAGCGACGCCGACCGGCGTCGCCGGCCGGCCTTCCCGAGGCGCTTCGACAGTGCGGATTGGATGAAACCCCGAAGCTTGATCCGAGACACTCGGATCGCGGCTGCCCTGTGAGTTCCGCCATGACATCGCGAGATGGGCCTTTCGACGGATTACCCGGATGCGCAGCCGGCTTCGCCCTAGACAGGAAGGCGCGGCCGCCCGTCATTCGCGCGGGCCGCCCGGCGCCTCCCGGAGTTCGGCCCCTATGGCAAAACGCATGCTCATCGATGCGACGCATTCCGAGGAGACTCGGGTCGTCGTCCTCGACGGCAACCGTCTCGACGAGTTCGATTTCGAGACTTCGACCAAGAAACAGGTAAAAGGCAACATCTACCTCGCCAAGGTGACGCGCGTAGAGCCGTCGCTGCAGGCCGCCTTCGTCGAATTCGGCGGCAACCGTCACGGCTTCCTCGCCTTCAGCGAGATCCATCCCGACTACTACCGCATCCCGGTCGGCGACCGCCCGCACCGCGAGCAGGACCATGATGGGGGCGACGAGGCGCAGCATGAGCCCGCGGGCGCGCCGCCGGAGCCCCAGTCGAACGCGCTCGAGGAGGGCATCGCCGCCGCCGAGGAAAGGCTGCCTTGGGATGAGGAACCGGCTGCCCCCGCTGTCGCAGCGGAGCCCGGCGGCGGAAGCGAGGACGAGCCGGCCGAGGACGGCGCCGCCGATCGTGGTGCCGTCGAGCCGGACCCGCCTGCGCCCGCCGAGGACGCGCCGAGCGCTCCCGCACCGGCGCCGCTCGCGGCGGCGGAGGCGGATGCGGCAGCTTATCCGCAGGCGCCGGCCGCCGGCGCCGACACGGCCGAGGCCGCAGCCCCGGAGCCGCGGAGCCAGGCGGAGGCAAGCCCCCACGATGTCCTGACCCGAGCCGTTCCGGAGACGACCTCGAGCGAAGCCGCATCGGCGGCGGAGACGGATGCGGCGGCCGAGGCGGTGGAAGCCGCCGCCGAGGTCGCGCATGAAGCGTCGATGGAACGGGCGGGCGAGGCGCACACCATCGAGACGGTCGGCGGCGACGAGTTCGAAGAGGCGGCGCGACAGCGCTCGCGCTCGCTGCGGCATTACAAGATCCAGGAGGTCATCAAGCGGCGCCAGATCATGCTGGTGCAGGTGACGAAGGAGGAGCGGGGCAACAAGGGCGCGGCGCTCACCACGTATCTCTCGCTCGCCGGGCGCTACTGCGTCCTCATGCCCAACACGGCGCGCGGCGGCGGCGTCTCGCGCAAGATCACCAGCGTCGCCGACCGCCGGCGCCTCAAGGAGATTCTCGACGATCTCGACCTGCCCGAGGGCATGGGGGTCATCGTCCGCACCGCCGGCAGCGAGCGCTCCAAGGCGGAGATCAAGCGCGACCTCGAATACCTGCTCCGCCTCTGGGACGAGATCCGGAACCTCACGCTGCAATCGACGGCGCCGGCCCTCATCTATGAGGAGGGCAACCTCATCAAGCGCTCGATCCGCGACCTCTATACGCGCGACATCGACGAGGTGCTGGTCGAAGGCGAGGAAGGCTACAAGACGGCGAAAGCCTTCATGAAGATGCTGATGCCGAGCCATGCGAAGCGCGTCCAGCCCTATCGCGACCCGGCCATCCCCCTCCTTCACCGCTTCCAGGTCGAGACCCAGATCGACGCGATCCATTCGCCGGTGGTGCAGCTCCGCTCCGGCGGCTACATCGTCATCAACCCGACGGAGGCGCTGGTCGCGATCGACGTCAATTCCGGCCGCTCGACCAAGGAGCGCAATATCGAGGAGACGGCGCTCCGCACCAATCTCGAAGCCGCCGAGGAGATCGCGCGCCAGTTGCGCCTGCGCGACCTCGCCGGGCTCATCGTCATCGACTTCATCGACATGGAGGAGCATCGCAACCAGAGCGCGGTCGAGCGCCGCCTCAAAGACGCGATGCGGCACGACCGGGCGCGCATCCAATTGGGCCGGATCAGCCCCTTCGGCCTCCTGGAGCTGTCGCGCCAACGCCTGCGCCCGTCGCTGGTCGAGGCCTCGACCCAGCCCTGCCCGCATTGCAACGGCACGGGCCATATCCGCTCGACCGAATCGACCGCCCTCCACGTGCTGCGCGCCATCGAGGAGGAAGGCATTCGCCGGCGCTCGGCCGAGATCTGCCTCTACGTTCCGACCAATGTCGCGCTTTACATCCTCAACCAGAAGCGCGAGGCGCTGGCGCAGATCGAGCAGCGCTACGGCTTCCGCGTCACGCTGGGGCGCGATGACAGCCTCATCCCGCCCGCCTTCCGCCTCGAGCGCCTGCGCGCCTTGACGGCGGCGGAAGCCGCGGCGATTCCCGCCGCGGTGGCCCAGATTCCGCCGCCCGCCGAGATCGAGGAGGACGAGGAGGCGGAGGCGGCGGAGCAAGCGCCGTCCGCCGCCGAGCGGCCGGAGGCGGCGGGCGAGGAGGAGCGCGGCCGCCGCCGCCGCCGGCGCCGCCGGCGCCGCCGGCCGGGCGAGGAGCACGAGGCCGGATTCGCGCATCACCCCCCGCCGGGTGCGGGCGAAGGCGAAGCGACGGAAATGGCGATGAGCGGGCACGAAGCCGGCGCGGCCCATGCCGAGGCGGCGGCGGCCGAGAGCGCGGAGGCGGCGCCTCCGGGCGCCGCGGCGGAGGACGAGGGTGCGGGGCGCCGCCGCCGGCGGCGCGGCCGGCGCGGCGGCCGGCGGCGGATGCACGGGGAGGCGCCGGCGGGCGGCGAAGACGGCCATGCGCCCGCTTCCGCCTCGAAACCCGGCGCGGCGCCCCATGCTGCGGCCGATACCATCGAGATCGTCCCGGCGCCGGTCGGACGCGAGGACGAGCCGGCCGAGCAGTCGATCGCAGCCGCCTTCTCCGTCTCGCCGGTGAGCGTCGCCGAGGAGGCGATCGGCGCCGCTTCGGCGCCGGTTGCCGACGGCGCCGACACCCGGCACGGCGAGGCTTCGCACCAGCCACCGCAGCCGGCCGAGCCGCCGGCCGGCGACGCTGCTCCCGCCGAGGCCGGGGCCGGCGAAGCCGCGCCGGCCGCCCCCTCAGCCGAAACGGAACCTCACCCGGCCCCGCCCGGCAGCGGATCGACCATGCCGGAGCCGACGCTCGTCACCGAGAAACCGGCGAACCCCAAGCGCGGCTGGTGGCAGCGGCTGATGCAGTCCTGAGTCGAGCGATTGGGACCCCGGCGAAGCGCGGCGTCATGATGCGCTTGCGCCCACAGCTGGCGACGATGCCGATCGCTGCGTTCGTCGTTCGCGATCGAGCCAGGTGCTGAGCATCAGCACGTTCCAAAGGAAATGTTCGCGGTTGGTACGGCCGGTGAGGTGCGCCGCCCAGGCGGCCCTCGCCCCGGCCACATCGAGAGACGGGATCTGGCGCAGGCGCGAGGTGGCGAGGAACTCCTCTGCCCAGTCTCGCAGTGGGCCGCGCAGCCAAGCGCCGAGCGGCACGGCGAAGCCGCTCTTCGGACGTGCCGTCAGATTTGGTGGCACGTAGCGAGCGAGGATCAAGCGCAGGACGCGCTTACCGGCGCCGCGGTGCAGGAGGAGGCGACGGGGAAGGCTCCACACGAGCTCGACGAGGCGGTGGTCGAGCATGGGGACCCGAACTTCGAGGCCGACAGCCATGCTCGCTCGGTCGACCTTTGTGAGGACGTCGTTGGGCAAATACCAGGCAAGGTCAAGACATTGCATGAGGCGTACAGGATCGCGCTCGGCCGAGAGAGCCGCTGCAACAGCATCAAAGGACTCCTCGCCCGTGCTCAGCGGCCCCACGCCTGTGAGGCGGCGATAAGCATCGATTGGCGTCGCCGTAGCCAGCACTGCCGCCAGCTTGGTGAGCTTGTCCGCTAGTTGTGGCGGACAATGGTGCGCAAGAACCAAGCCGGCCAGGCCCTCCCATGCCGTCGGAGGGACTGCGCGCAAGGCTGCAGCAAAGGCGCGCCTCAGCAGCGACGGCGCCATCGCCAGCGTCGAATGGAGCGCGGCGAGGCGATGGCGGTTGTAGCCGGCGAAGACCTCGTCCCCCCCATCGCCCGAAAGGACCACCTTGACATGGCGCCGCGCCAACGTGGCGACGAGTACCGCCGGAATCTGCGAAGAATCGGCAAAGGGCTCATCATAGATCTCGGTAAGGCGCGGAATGACCGCGAGCGCTTCCGCCGGCGTCACCACCAGTGATTCGTGATATGTTCCGAGATGCTGAGCGATGCGGCGCGCATGGGCGGATTCATCGTGCGAGGACTCCGCGAAGCCGATCGTGAAACTGCTAACAGGTCCCGGTTGCACCTGTCGCATCATCGCGACCACGGCGCTCGAGTCAATGCCGCCCGAAAGGAATGCGCCGATCGGCACATCAGCTGTCATCTGGCGTCGCACGGCATCGCGCAGCAAATTCTCGACGCGCTCGGCCGCCTCACCGAGCGTCGCCCTGCGCAGGCCCGCGTCGCGCTCGCAGAGCCGCACCGGGTCCCAGTAGCGGTGGCTCCGCACCTCGCCGGAGGAGTTGATGGTGAGCAGCGTGCCGGGCTCCAGCTTGTAGACGCCCGCGAAGATCGAGGCCGGCGCCGGCACGTTGCTGTACCGCAGGAATCGTGCGATCGCCGTCGGGTCGAGGGTTGCCCGCCAGGCGGGATGCGCCCGCAAAGCGCGAAGTTCGGACCCGAACACGAAGATTTCGCCAAAGCGCGCCCAATAGAGCGGCTTGATGCCCAGGCGATCGCGCGCCAGCGCAAGCCATCGCTCGGTCCGATGCCATGCGGCAAAGGCGAACATGCCGTTGGCGCGCTCAAGTGCTCTCTCGACGCCCCAGGCGGCGATCGCCTCGACCAATACCTCTGAGTCCGATTGGCTGCGCCAGGGCGGCGAGCGCGCGCCGTCTAGCGCACACCGCAACTCGCGGTAATTATACAGCTCGCCGTTATATACGAGCACAATGCGGCCATCTGCCGAAACCATCGGCTGCGCGCCCGAGGAAGACAGATCGATCACGGCGAGACGCTGATGGCCCAAAGCGATGCCGGCCTCGCCGTCGACCCAGGAACCGCTGCCATCGGGTCCGCGGTGACGCAAGCTACCTGCCATTGCGCTCGCTTGTCGCCTTAGCACCGCAGCGTCGGCCCGCGCCCGACGATCGAAGATGCCAGCCAGTCCGCACACCTGGTTAACCCGCCGTCACGCTCGCCAACGGCATAGCAGCATTTGTCGGCACAGCCTAGCCCGAGACAGTGGCACCGGTGCCGAAATTCCTCACAGCATGTTTCTTGCTTCGACCTGCGAAATCCTGTCGTTATGATCGGCGAAACGCGTGCCCAGGTGGGAACTTGATGCGGCCTGTTGACCGGATATTCGGGGGTGCGGCGCCGTTTCTGCGCTATTCCTCGGTCCTGCTCCTAACGGCTTTTTGCGTGATCGCCGTGATCGATCGCATCGATCTGAATGGGCTCCGCTATTCGTTCGCCAGGATCGACCCGGGCCATATGGCCATCGCCATCACGGCTCTGAGCGGCGGCTTTGCGCTTTCCTGTCTGCGCATCAAATTAGCGGCAAGCGATCTCGGTTATCGTCTGTCCGCTCGGCATGCAGTGGCGGCGCTGAGTCTCGGCCAGCTTGGCGGCAGCGCGTTCTTCCAGGTGGTCGGGCAAACGATTGCGCGAAGCGCCTTTCTTGGCCGCCACGGTGTTCCCGTGGCGGGCGCCATTGTCCTCACCGGTTACGAGCGGCTCTGCGCCGTGGCGATCTCTCTCGGGCTTGCCCTCTGGGGCGGATTATTTCTTTTTGGTAGGATCACCTGGGATCTCGACGCCGATGGGGCCGTCCTCGCGGAAGTCCTCGGCGGGATCGCCCTAGCCGCGGGTGCCGGCGCCGCGTTCGGCTGGGGCGCGTCGGCTCAGCGCTTCATTGAGGCGGCCTTCGGCGGCGGCGCGCTCAGGCGTATCGCGCGCACCCTGGTGCTCAGCGCCGGCGTTCAGCTCTTGACGATGAGCGCTTACGTGTCGCTGGCTCGAGCGCTGATGCCGGAATCTGCCGTGACAAACCTTGCCGCCGCATCGGCAGTGGTCATGTTGGCCGCGGCGCTCCCGGTGAGCTTTGCTGGTTGGGGCATTCGCGAACTGAGCACCGTCTATGCACTGGGCTTGGTCGGGTTCGCCAGCGACGACGCCGTGGTCGTCGCGATCCTTATCGGCTCGATCGCCATCGCCATCACCGCCCTGATGGCACTGCTCTCGCTCACTCTGACGGGGCGGCGCCGTACCCTTTCGGTCGCAACCGTCCCCGCTGCCGCGCATCGCCTCGACTACGAGGCAGTACTCGTTTGGGTCATGCCGATAGCTGCCGCAACGGCCGTCTTCTTCCAGGTTTTCGTCCCGCTCGCGAACGCGCGTCTCAATGTTAACCTCGCCGATCCGCCGGCGATCATCGGGGCCGTGGTCTTCGCCGCGATCCACGTGACGCGGCGACACGCACCATTGTGGCGCTTGCCAGGCCTCAACCTTCACATCTGTTTTGCGACCGGCGTGCTGCTCCTTTCCTTCCTGCACGGGTGGTCATCCATTGGTTGGACGGATTGGGCTTTTGTCAATCGTACGATCGGTTGGTTCATCCTCCTCGCCTATGGTGCGACTGGCGCGCTCCTCGTCCTACGTGCCGGAGAGAGCGGGTTTTCCCTGCTTCTGCGCACCTATGTCGCGGTAGGGCTCGCCATCGCCGCGCTTGACACGGCGCTGCTCTCTGTCCTGACGGCAGGCGCACAGCTACCGGCCGCGATTACTCATTACCGCCTCGAGGGGCTGTCGCAGAATCCGAACGCTTTCGCACTACAATTGCTGCTGGTTTTCGCCGCTGCCGCGACCGCACTTCGAGCTGGACGAACGCAGCTCCTGGTTTTGTCCGCAGCGATGTTCGCGATCTGGCTGACCTCGTCGCGTGCTGGCTGGGGAACGCTGCTGGTTACAGCGTTGGCCGCCGTTCTTGTGCACGCTGTTACGGCCCGTCGCATGCTCGTCGCCGTCGCCCTCACCGTGCTGGCGACGCTGCTCTTTGCGTATCTGCCCACGATCGTCACCTTGCTGCTCGTCGCGGTCCATCATCTGCTCGCGATGTTCGGTCACGATGGCGCCATCAATCTCACACCTGCTTCCGTCTTCACCAATGCGGCATCTCGATACGAAGGAGCGAATGCCGAACGGATGATCAGCCTCATCGGAGGATGGAGGCTCTTCATTGCCCACCCGATCTTCGGCGCCGGACTCGGCACCTTCATCGAAGGCTACACGCGCGCGCACGGCATCCCTCTTGTCATCCATTCGACGCCCCTCTGGCTTGCCGCTGAGCTGGGCCTCATCGGGCTCGCCGCAATCGCCATTCCCGCGATCCGCGTGCTCATGCGCGAGTTCCATCAGCGGGAACCGCGGGAACCGGCCGGAAACTTCCTGATCCTCGCCCTCCTCGCCTTCGGTACAATGGGGCTCGCTCACGACCTGCTCTATCAGCGTGCGCCTTGGCTTCTTCTCGGCGCGGCCCTCGCTCGTCGTACGGCGCAGCGCCAAGTACCAGCTCGCGACGAAGCCGGATGAGCGCGCCAGCCCCATGCGAGCGCCCAAAACTCGCTTTCATTGTCACGGAGGATTGGTACTTCTGGTCACATCGCTTGCCGAGCGCGCGCGCGGCGCAGGGGCTCGGCTATGAGGTCGTGCTCATCACCCGAGTCGGCCCTTATCGCGACCGCATCCGGGCCGTGGGAGTCGAGGTGGTTCCCTGGTCCGTACGACGCGCCGGGCTCGGCCCGATTTCCGAGCTGCGCTCGATCCTTGCCCTGGCGCGGCTGCTGCGCGCGCATCGACCGAGCGTCGTCCACAATGTCGCGCTGAAGCCGGCCATTTATGGCACGATCGCGGCGAAACTCACCCGCATTCCCGCCATCGTTAATTCCGTCACGGGCTTCGGCTTCCTCTTCGCGTCGGGCAAGATCGTCGCCAGCGCCACTGGATATTGTCTCTTGCACCTATTGCGTCTGTTGTCGCGCTCGCAGCGAGTGATCACGATTTGCCAAAACGAGGACGACGCGGCGCTGATCTTCAGGCGCGGTCCGCGAGCGGGGCTGCGGATCATCCGCGGCTCGGGCGTCGATGTACGCCACTTCACTCCAACGCCCGAACCGGCGCCGCCGCCGGTTGCCGTCCTCGTCGGACGCATGCTTTGGGAGAAAGGGGTGGGCGACCTCGTAGAGGCGGCGATGCTGCTGAAAGAGCGTGGGAGTGCTCTGCGCATCGTCCTTGTCGGACCGATCGACGAGGAAAACCCAGGGGCAATCCGCGAGGCGACGCTGCTCTCGTGGCACCATCAGGGGCTGATCGAGTGGCGCGGCGCGCGCGACGACATCGCCGAAATCTGGAAGGAGGCGCACATCGCCGTGCTGCCCTCGCATCGGGAGGGATTGCCGAAGGCATTGCTCGAAGCGGCCGCCTGCGCCCGGCCGATCGTGACCACGAATGTCCCGGGATGCCGCGAGGTGGTGACCGACGGCATCACTGGGCTGCTTGTCCCGCCGCGTGATCCGCAGGCCCTCGCCTCTGCCCTCGACCGGCTTGCGACGTCGCCGATATTGCGTGCGCGCATGGGAGAGGCCGGTCGCGCCAAGGTGGTCGCGGAGTTCGCCAACGAGGTGGTGATGGAGAAGGTCTCCGCCGTCTACGAAGAGGTCGGGAAATGGGCGGTCCGCGTCACGCCGCGCTGCGCGGTGGCTCGGCGGTCTCCAGTGCAGCCCACTAAGACCTTACGCAGATGATCGCCTTTGGGCGCGGACGGGCGACGGCGTTAGTTAGCGCACGATCGTCGCCGTGAGGCCGGCGCCGCGCGGGTCGGCTTCGACGGCGCAATCGGGCTTGCTGGCGGGCAGGCCGCTCGGGCACAGCACCGCATTGACGGCGCCGAGACCCTTCGCCGCGCTCGCCTGCCGGCCGGGGAGCGACACGCCGGATTCGGCGTAGAGCGCGCCCGGGGCCGCGGCGAAGAGGCGCGGCGCCGACAGCGCGCCATCGAGCGACTGCCGCGTCTTCAAGGCGTTCGACGCCGCCTCGACCAGCGCTTGCGCGCCGCTGCGGTCGCCGCCCGCGGCGAAGGCGGCGAGCAGCTTGCCGGTATTGTCGTTGGCCCACAGCATCGCCGCCCCGGAGAGGCCGTCCGAGCGCGCGCTCGGCACGGCGGCGCTCGCCAGGATGCCGGTGCCGCCGAGCGCCTGGCCGGCGCCGAATTTGCGGCCCATGGTCAGAGCGCAGGCGACGGCGGCGCCGCCGGAGTCGACGACGACGAAGCCAGTCGCGGCATCGCCCTCCTCCGGATCGACGGCGGGCGCGGCCGGGAGCATCGCCGCCGCCGCATCGGCAACGGCGAGCTCGCGGCGGCCGATCTCCGCCGCGTCGGCGCGGCCCGATCCCGCGATCGTGCGCAGCACCTCGGTATAGAGCGAGGTGCCCGCCGTGCCGTTCACCTTCTCCCAGAGCTGGCGCGCGAGGTTGCCGCCCGGTCCTGGGGTGAAGTAGAGGCGATCGTCGCCGAAGGCGAGCCCCTGCGGCTTCGTCCAGGCCGGCGCGTAGTCGCGCAGCGCCGCCGCATCGATGGCGCCGTTGCTGCCGGCGGCGATGGCATCAGCGACGGCGCCCGTATAGATGCCGTTGGCGCCGTGCTGGCGCAGCGCCGAGAGGATGTCGGCGAGCTGGCCCTGCGGCAGCGTCTCGCCCTCGGCGAGCGGTTTTCCGCTCGGCCCCGTGATGTCGGCATGCGCCGCCGCGATGTCGCGGATGAGGGCGTGGGAGACTGGCATCCCGAAGCGCGCCAGATTCTCCGCCGGCGAGACGAGCTGCTCCCAGCGCAGCTTGCCGTACTTGGCGTGCAGCGCGAACAGCCCGCGCGCCAGCGCCGGCATGCCGATCGCGGCGCCCTCGCGCGGCGGGCGCGGCAGAAATTCGAGCGCTTCGGTCACCGGCGCCGGCGCCTGGCGGCGAATGCCGAAGAGCGATTTGTTCTCGACATAGGCGGGGCGGGCGACGCAGGCGCCGCCGCCGCCGAGCCCGGCGCGCGAGGGCAAGGTCACGGCGAGGGCGAGGCCCAAGGCTACCGCCGCGTCGGTCGCATCGCCGCCGGCGGTCAAGATGTCGCGGGCGACGCGCACGGCGCGCGGCTCGTCGGCGGCGACGAAGCCCGAGGCGACCGGCGTCGAGCCCGCGAGTTTCACGGGCGAGCCGCTGTTCGCGCAGGAGGCGACAAGGCTCGCCGCGAGCAGGATCGCGCATTGACGCCGCGCCCAACTCGGGCCAATTGTACGGCGATCCTCGGGAATGCCCTTGCCGCTCTCCGTCATCTTCCGCCGCGCCCTTTGCGCTCTGTCGATCCTCGCTTGCGCGGCGCCGCGCCTCGCCGCCGCGCAGGAATCCGGATCCGGCGGCGGGATCGGCTTCATTCGCGATGCCGAGATCGAGGGCGCCATCCGGCTCTGGGTCACGCCGGTCTTCACGGCGGCCGGGCTCGACGCCGCGGCGGTGCACATCTATCTGGTCAACGACCCGCGCATCAACTCCTTTGTCGCCGGCGGCCAGAACGTCTTCATCAATACGGGCCTCCTCACCCGCAGCCGCAACCCCAACCAGGTCATCGGCGTCATCGCCCACGAGACGGGGCACATCGCCGGCGGTCATCTGGCGCGCAGCCAAGAGGAGCTGCGCAACGACACGATCAAGGGCATCATCGCGACGGTGCTCGGCGCCGGCGCCGCGGTGCTGGCGCATGGCCAGGGCGCGGGCGCCGTGCTGCCGAGCGGCGAGGGCGTCGCGCTGCAATCCTTCCTTCACTACTCCGTCGAGCAGGAGGCGCGCGCCGACCAGGCGGCGCTCCGCTTCCTCGATGCGACGCACCAATCGGCGCAGGGGCTCCTCGATTTCTTCCGCATGCTCGAAGGCGAGGAGCTGATCGCGGCGGTCCGCCAGGATCCCTATCTCCGCACCCATCCGCTGACCAGCCAGCGCATCGACTACGTCGCCGACTTCGTCTCGCGCTCGCCCTGGAGCCACGCCCAGGACAAGCCGGAATTCATCGAGATGCACCGGCGCATGCTGGCGAAGCTCAACGGCTTCCTCGAGCCGCCGAGCAAGGTGCTGACCGACTACAAGGAGAGCGACACCTCGGTGGCGGCGCGCTACGCCCGGGCCATCGCCTATTACCGCGTTCCCAACCTCGCCAAGGCGGTGCCGCTCATCGACGGCCTCATCCGCGACGAGCCGAGAAACCCCTACTTCTACGAGCTGAAAGGCCAGATGCTGTTCGAGAACGGCCATGTGGCGGACGCGCTCGCCCCTTACGAGGAAGCCTCCCGCCTCGCCCCCGACCAGCCGCTGCTCCGCATCGAGCTGGCGCAGGTCGAGATCGAATCGGGCAAGCCAGAGCTCAACAAGAGCGCCCTCGCCAACCTCAAAGAGGCGGTGCGCTTCGAGGACCGGAACAGCCAGGCCTGGCATTTCCTCGCCGTCGCCTATGGCCGCGAGAACGATTTCGGCATGGCGGCGCTCGCCGGCGCCGAGGAGGCGATGACGGAGGGCGACAAGGCGCTCGCCATCCAGCAGGCGAACCGCGCCATCCATTACCTGAAGCCGGGGACGCCGGCGCGGCTGCGCGCCGAGGATCTGCGCGACCAGGCGCGCCGCCGGAGCTGAGCTCGACCGGAGCGCCCGGCTATGGCGCTTCGTGCCCTGACAGCGGCGATATTGCCGCGCCCCCTCGCCTGCCGCATGATGCGCCGCTGCCGCGGCGGCGCAGCTTCGAGAAAGAGACTTGCCATGACCTCGCGATCCCTCTTGCGCGTCCTCAGCGGCGCGCTCTTCCTTTGCGCGCTCCTGCCGCTCCCGGCCGCGGCCGAAGACGCGACGGCGGGATCGCGCGCCGCCATCGAGCAGATCATTCACGACTACCTGCTGCAGCATCCCGAAGTGGTGATCGAGGCGCTCCAGGCCGCCAAGGACAAGGAGGAGCAGCAGAGCGCCGCCCGCGCCCGCCAGGCGCTGACGGAGCGCCGCGCCGAGCTCGTCGACGACCCGACGGCGCCCATCGGCGGCAATCCGCATGGCGACGTGACCCTCGTCGAGTTCTTCGACTACCGCTGCCCCTATTGCAAGGAGGTCGAGCCGTCGCTCGAAGCGCTGATCCGCGAGGATGGCCGCATCCGCGTCGTCTACAAGGAGTTTCCGGTGCTCGGCAAACCCTCGGTCTTCGCCTCGCGCATGGCGCTGGCGGCGCGGCTGCAGGGTCGCTATGCCGCCTTCCATACGGCGATGATGGCGGCGCGCGGCCAGATCGACGACGATGTCGTCCTCAAAGTCGCCGCCGCCGCCGGGGTCGATGTCGAGAAGGCGAAGGCGGATATGGCGAAGCCCGAGATCAGCCAGATCATCAAGCGCAACTACGACCTCGCCGAGGCGCTCGGCATCCAGGGCACGCCCGCCTTCGTCATCGGCGGCGAGATGATCCCGGGGGCGATCGACATCGCCACTCTACGCGAGAAGATCGCCGCCGCCCGCAAGGCGGGGTGAAAAATAGAGAAACACGATCAGCGCAGAGGCCGCTGAGGATGCGCTGAGGTCGCAGGCGAGGCGAGACGGTCGGCGGCCTCGGCGAAGCTGCTGCGCCCTATGCGCCCACTTCGCTGAAGTTGCCGGCCAGGACGCGCGTTGACAGCACAGTCGAAACGCGGGACAAATAATCGAATAAGGCTCGGCCGTTATTGGCGATGTCTATCGCAGGATAGCAGGGACCGAAATATTCTTTCGGTCGAGGCCAGAGGCGGGCAAAAAGAGCCGTGTCCGCACGGCGGGGAGGGAGCCATGGCCGAACCGGATCTCCTTGCGGGATACGACGAGGAGACGCGTCCCATCATCGCCGGCATGATCGCGGCCGAGCAGCGCGCCTTGGCGGCGCGCAAGGCGGCGCTCGAAGATTGCGAATGCCGCGAGGGCATGTTCCCCAACCCCGGGCGCCGGCGCGTGCTGGTAGCGGCGGGGTCGGCGGTCGCCGCGGCGATGCTCGGCGGCGCCGGCGCGGCGTGGGCGCAGGCAAAGGCGCCGGCAGGCGCCGTGCTGCGCGAGGTGCCGGCCGATCCGACGAAGGAGCAAGGCGCGCCCATCGCCGAGGATGGCGGCTACGGCTCGCGCTCGCAATTCGAGACGGCAACGCGCTGGCGCCCCAATATCCCGGCGACGACGCCTTTCTCCTCCTGGACGATGTCGCCGCTCGACCAGAGCTACGGCGTCGTCACTCCCTCGGGCCTCCATTTCGAGCGCCACCACAACGGCATTGCCACCATCGACCCCGCGAGGCACTTCCTCTTCATCCACGGCATGGTCGAGCGGCCGAAGAAATATTCGATGGCCGATTTGAAGCGCTTCCCCTCGGCCTCGCGCATGCACTTCATCGAATGCGCCGGCAACACGCTCACCGAATGGAAGCAGCCGACGCTGAAGACCGTGCAGGGGACGCATGGCCTCCTCAGCACCTCGGAATGGACGGGCGTCCCCTTCGCGACGCTGGCGCGCGAAGTCGGCCTCCAGCCCGGCGCCGCCTGGGTCCTGGCGGAGGGCTCGGATGCCGCCGTCATGACGCGCAGCATCCCGCTCGACAAGCTGCTGACCGACGGGCTCATCGCCTATGGCCAGAACGGCGAGGCGATCCGGCCCGAGCAGGGCTATCCGCTGCGCCTCATCCTGCCGGGCTGGCAGGGCAACATGCACATCAAATGGCTGCGCCGCCTCGAGGTCAGCGACAAGCCCTATATGACGCGCGAGGAGACCTCGAAATACACCGACCTCATGGGCAACGGGAAGGCGCGGCAATTCACCTTCGTCATGGACGCGAAATCGGTCATCACCTTCCCTTCGGGCGAGATGAAGCTGCCCGGGCCCGGCTTCTACGAGGTGACGGGGCTCGCCTGGAGCGGCCACGGCCGCGTGGCGCGCGTCGAGGTCTCAACCGATGCCGGCAAGAGCTGGAGCCTCGCCGCGCTGCAGGAGCCCGTGCAGCCCATCTGCACGACGCGCTTCCGCTTCCCCTGGTTCTGGGACGGCCAGCCCGCCGTGCTGCAGAGCCGCTGCGTCGACGAGACGGGCTATATCCAGCCGACGCTGAAGGAGCTCGTCGCCATCCGCGGCCTGGCGGGGCCCTTCGGCTCGATCTATCATTTCAACGCCATCCAGAGCTGGGCCGTCGCCGCCGATGGGAGCGTCAGCAATGTGCACGCTTAAGGGGCTCCTCCTCGCCGGGCTCGCCGCCGCCGCGGCGAGCTTCGCCCTGCCGGCCCTGGCCGAGGGCGGCGATCCCGATCATTACGGATTCGGCACGACGCCCAGCCCCGAAGAGCTGTCGCGCTTCTTCGCCATCCCGCCGGACGGCGCCGGCCTGCCGCCCGGCAAGGGCAGCCATGGCGAGGGCGAGAAGGTCTTCGCCGAGAGCTGCGCCGCCTGCCATGGCGAGAAGCTCGAAGGCATCGCGAAGCCGCAATATCTCGGCGACAAGCTGATCGGCGGCCGCGGCACGCTCGCCAGCGCCGCGCCGGTCAAGACGGTCGAGAGCTATTGGCCTTATGCCACGACCCTTTTCGACTATGTGAAGCGGGCGATGCCGTTCAACGCGCCGGGCTCGCTCACCGACGACCAAGTCTACAGCGTCGTCGCCTACATCCTCGGCGAAGCGAACATCATTCCGAAGACCGAGACGATCGACGCGCACAGCCTGCCGCAGGTGCGGATGCCGAACCGCGACGGCTTCTTCCGCGATCCGCGGCCGGAGCTCGAACTCTACCGCTGAGAGCAAGGGCGGGCGCCGCGTGCCGCGCTCCGGGCGCCGCGATCCCGCCTGTCGGCTGCCTTTACACTCCCTCGCGACAGCCCGCCGCGAGCGCCCCCATCCTGTTGACTTTGCTGGCTTTCCCCGCTCGGCACGCACCTTGCAACGCGAAGCGCGAGGGACGAGGCCGGAACGCAGAATGGCGGCGGCGTTCGCCGCATACGGATGGTTGCATGGCCAGTCGCGAATTCGAAGATCGGGATCGCTACACGGCGCGCCGCGCCTTACTCCTGTGGCTCGGCCTCAGCGGCATCGCCTGGGGCCTCTGGGTCTGCCTCGCCGCCCTCGCCTGGCGCCTCTGAACGCGCCGCCGCCGCCGTTTCGCCGCCGTCGTCCGGCGTTGCCAGCGTCGGCGCATTCTGCTGAAATCCCGGCCCCGCCCCACCGCCGGCGCCGGCGCCTCGCCATGAGAGAGAATGCGTGAGGGATTCTTCGCCCGTGCCGCATCGAGGATCGCTTCTCATGGCCAGATCGCGCATCGCCTCCGAGCTCGACTTCACGAAGGAGGGCAAGCATTCGGGCTTCCTGCGCCTGCCCCATTCGGTGCATCGCTCGGCCTATGGCTGGCTGCCGATCCCCATCACCTGCATCAAGAACGGCGACGGTCCGACGGTGCTGCTCATCTCCGGCAACCACGGCGACGAATATGAGGGGCAGGTCACGCTGATGAAGCTGACGCGCCGCCTCGTCCCGGAGGATGTGAGAGGCCGCGTCATCATCCTCTCGGCCGCCAACTGGCCGGCGGCGATGGCGGGGATGCGCACCTCGCCCATCGACGAGGGCAACCTCAACCGCTCCTTCCCGGGCGACCCCAATGGCCGGCCCACCGCCGCCATCGCCCATTACATCGAGACCGTGCTGCTGCCGATGGCCGATTTCGTCATCGACCTCCATTCGGGCGGCAGCTCGCTCATGTACATTCCGAGCGCGCTCGTGCGGCTGCCGAAGGACCCGGCGCAGCGCGCCGAGACGATCGAGATGCTGAAGCTCTTCGGCGCGCCGATCAGCATGCTCTTCGACATGCCGCAGGGCGAGGACCGCACCCTGACCGGCGCCGCCGAACGCGTCGGCGTCCGCCATTTCGGCACCGAGCTCGGCGGCAGCGGCACGGTGACGAAGGCGGCCCTCGTCATCGCCGAGCGCGGCGTCGCCCGGCTGCTCGACCATGTCGGCGTGCTGCGGCGGCCGCTTCACGCCGAGCCGCCCGCCAAGACGCGCATCCTCATCGTCGCCGGCGCGCCCTATTACTGCTACGCGCCCGATAGCGGCCTCTTCGAGCCTTACGTCGAGCTCGGCGACGAGGTGAAGGCAGGACAGGCGGCGGGCGTCGTCCATTTCCCCGACACGCCTTGGCGCGAGCCGACGACGGCCTATTTCGAGCGCGACGGCGTCGTCATCTGCAAGCGCATTCCGGGCCGCACGGAGCGCGGCGACTGCCTCTTCCATCTCGGCGCGGACTACCGCGGCGACTGACGGGCGAGCTCCGGCCCGGAGCCCTAACGCGACAGGGGGCGGGCGCGGCATGGATTTCATCTTCATGCTGACCCGGGACGACCGGACGGTCCCGGATTGCCTCGAACGCCTCGAGGAGATCGCCGACCTCGGCCTCCGCCACATCGGCTTCAAGGATGTCGGCGTGCCACCCGCAACGCTGGACGCGCTCAACCGCCGCATCAAGGCGATGGGCGCGGCGAGCTATCTCGAAATCGTCAGCCTCGCGCCCGAGGATTGCCGCCGCGCCGGCGAGGCCGCGCGCGCCATCGGCGTCGATTGCGTCCTCGGCGGCGGCCATGTCGAGATTCTGCGGGCGGCGGTCGCGGGCGCGCCGATCCGCCTCTTTCCCTTCGCCGGCGAGCCAGAAGGACACCCGACGCGGCTGCGCGGCGATGCGCGGCGCATCGCCGCCGATTGCCGGCGCTCAGAGGCGCTGGGTTGTGCCGGCATCGACCTCCTCGCCTACCGCGCCGTCGAGGCGGCGCCGCTCGATCTCGTCCGCGCGGCGCGCGCCGCGCTCCGCGGCCGCCTTATCGTCGCCGGCTCGGTCGACACGCCGGAGCGCATCGCCGATCTGGCGGCGGCCGGCGCTGATGCCTTCACCATCGGCACGGCGCTCCTCGACGGGCGCTTCGCCGCCGGCCGCGAGGGATTGCGCGCCCAGCTCGCCGCGGTCCTCGCGCTCTGCGGGTGATCCGCCTTGGCAGGGCGGCGGCGCGCGTGGCAGCCTTGCGGCGAGGAGAACACGGATTTCCAGCACTGCCTTCGGAGGACGCGCCATGACCGAGAGCCCGAGACCTCCCCGCCTTCAGGCGCCGCCCTTTGCCTGCGACACGCATATGCACATCTACGAGAAGCGCTTCCCGATCCTCCCCGACGCCGTGCCGCCGCCCGAGGCGCCCGTCGCCGCGTACCGCGCGGTGCAGCGGCGCCTCGGCATCGCCCGCGCCGTCATCGTGCAGCCCAACGCCTATGGCAAGGACAACCGCTGCACGCTGGAGGCGATCGCCGCCCTCGGCCTCGACACGGCGCGCGGCATCGCCGTCATCGACGAGGCGACGCCCGATGCCGAGATCGAGCACCTGACCCGAGCCGGCATTCGCGGCATCCGCTTCCACCTGATGCCCAGGGGCTATCTCGGCTGGGACGTCATCGAGGCGCTCTCTGCGCGCGTCCAGCCCTTCGGCTGGCATTCCCAGATCCAGCTCGACGGCCGGAGCTTTCCCGAGCGCGAGGCGGTCTTGCGCCGCCTGCCGGGGACGATCGTCGTCGACCATGTCGGCCGCTTCCACGATCCCGTGCCGCCCGAGCACCCGGCATTCCAGAGCCTGCTGCGCCTCATCGACACCGGGCGCTTCTGGGTCAAGCTCTCGGCGCCCTATGAATCGCTGTCGCGCGAGGGGCCGCCGCGCTGGGGCGACGTCGGCGCGCTCGCCAAGGCGCTCGTCGCGCATGCGCCGGAGCGCATGCTATGGGCCAGCAACTGGCCGCATCCCGGGCAGCCCACGCTGCCGGACGACGCCGACCTCCTCGACCTGCTGCTCGACTGGGCCCCGGACGAGGCGACGCGCCGGCGCATTCTCGTCGACAATCCGGCGGCGCTTTACGGCTTTAAGGGCGCCCCTCGCCTGCGAGCAGCGCCAGGGTGTGGCGGGCGATGACGAGCTCCTCATTGGTCGGCAGCACCCAGGCGGAGACGGCGCTGCCCTCGGCGCTGATGCGCGGCCCGCCCGCCGCATTCGCCGCCTCGTCGAGACGCAGGCCGAGCCAGGCGGCGTCGCGGCAGACGCGGGCGCGGATCGGGACCGCGTTCTCGCCGATGCCGCCCGTAAAGACGAGCGCATCGAGGCCGCCCAGCACCGCGGCGAGCGCGCCGAGCTCGCGGCCGATGCGGAAGACGAAGAGGTCGACGGCCTCGCGCGCCCGCGGGTCGTCGCTCGCAAGGAGCGCGCGCATGTCGCTGCTGAGGCCCGAGACGCCGAGGAGACCGGAGCGGCGGTAGAGCAGCGCCTCGACCGCGGCGGCATCCATGCCGCGCTCGTTGAGGAGATAGAGCACGACGCCGGGATCGAGCGCGCCGCAGCGCGTCCCCATCGGCAGGCCGTCGAGCGCGGTGAAGCTCATCGTGCTGTCCCGGCTGACGCCGCCTGCGATCGCGCACATGCTGGCGCCGTTGCCGAGATGGGCGACGACGACTCGGCCCTCTGCCAACGCCGGCGCGTGGCGCGGCAATTCGCCGGCGATGTATTCATAGGAGAGGCCATGGAAGCCGTAGCGCTCGATTCCGGCCTCCGTCAGCTCGCGCGGCAGCGCGAAGCGGTGCGCGAGGCCGGGCGCGCGGCGATGAAAAGCGGTGTCGAAGCAGGCGATCTGCGGCAGCTCCGGGCGCAGCGCCATCAGTATGCGGATGCCGGCGAGATTGTGGGGCTGGTGCAGCGGCGCCAGCGGCACGAGGGCGGCGAGGGCATCGAGGATGGCTGCATCGATGCGGACCGGCGCCGCGAAGCTGCGGCCGCCATGAACGACGCGGTGCCCGGCGGCGACGAGGCGGCCGCCGCCGAGGCGCCCGCCGAGCCAATCCATGAGAAAATCGAGGCAGCGCGCGTGATCGGCGGCCTCGCCCTCCGGCCAGTCGCGGCGGCCGATCGCCGCCCCTGCCGCATCGCGCGCCTCGAAGCGCGGTCGGAGGCCGATCGCCTCGATCTGGCCCTTGCAGCTCAGCTCGATCTCGCCGCGCCCACCGCAGGAAAACAGCGAGAATTTTACGCTCGACGAGCCGGCGTTGATGACGAGGACGGCATCGCGCATCCGAGGGCACCCGAACAACCCGAACGCGCCCACGATAGCCGATCGGCACCGTCACGACAGGGAAATCCGTCGCCGAAGCCTTGGGCCCGATGACCGGGAGTAGCGTGCCGCTGCGGTGTTTCCTCTGTCAGAGGAATGACGGCGGAGCCTTGCCTCCGCCGCCAGGACGACGGAAAGGAGTATCAAACCATGACACGCATCGGCTTGATCGCGGCGCTGGCCTTGGCGGGGGCGACGCTCGGGCCTCCGGCGATGGCGCAGACCGCGCCGCCTCTCACCTACGCGCAGTCCCTGTCGCCGCAGGCGACGAGGGAGGTGCAGGAGAGCCTGCGCCGGCTCGGCTTCTACAGGGGTGCGGCCGACGGCGTCTGGGGCCGCGACAGCTCGGCCGCGCTCGAGCGCTTCCAGCAGAGTCACGGGCTGCAGGTGACGGGACAGCTCAACGACGCCACGGTGAAGACGCTCGGCCTCGCCCCCGGCGACCTCGTCGCCATGGGCCCCCCGGCGCCGCCCGTGTCGCAAACGGCGATGCAGCCGCTCAACCGCGACGTCGTGCGCATGATCCAGGCGCGGCTCAACCGGTTCGGCTTTTATCGCGGTCCCGATGACGGCGTCCTCGGCCCCAATACGACGGCGGCAATCGAGCGCTTCCAGCAGAGCCGGGATTTGCGGGCGACAGGCCAGCTCGATCCGACCACCATCACCGCCTTGGGGTTCAACCCCAACAACCTGATGGCCCAGAGCGGCACCGTTTATTCCGGCAGCAGCACGCCGCGGTAGAAATCCCCTCACCCTCTCCTCTCCGCGGGAGGGCTACCGCATTCACAGGTCTCGGTCCAAATCATCCCCTCTCCGCCCCGTCGGGGCGGAGAGGGACGAGATCGGTCACTATCATGAAGCTCGATCGTAAATCTCTGGGCGCGATATGTGAATCCGATGGCCTCGAGGGAGAGGCTTTTGCAACGACCTGGAGGGTTCGTCCGGACATGAATCCGCGCCGCCACGCGCCTGTGGCCATTCCGCCCTTCCCGCCGCTACACTCGCCGGAAGCGACAAGAACTGCCGGCGCAAAGGGTGAGCCGGCCAGCAAGGGAGAGGGGCATGATCGCGAAGGCATGGTCGAGGATGGCGGCGGCGGCGCTCGCCGCGCTGATGCTGGCACTGGCGCCCGCGGCCGAGGCGCAGAAGCGCGGCGGCACGCTGGTCATGATCACCCAGCCCGAGCCGCCGACCATGGCGGCCTATCTCAGCACCTCGGGGCCGATCGGGCAGGTGACGGCGAAGGTCTTCGATGGGCTCCTCGAATACGGCTTCGATCTGAAGCCGATCCCGAGCCTCGCCGAATCCTGGTCGATCAGTCCCGACGGCAAGACCATCACCTTCAAGCTGCGCCAGGGCGTCAAATTCCATGACGGCCAGCCCTTCACCAGCGCCGACGTCAAGTTCACCATCATGGAGGTGCTGAAGAAATACCATCCGCGCGGCATCAACACCTATCGCGACCTCAAGGACATCGAGACGCCCGACGCCTCCACCGCGGTCTTCAAGCTGGCCCGGCCGGCGCCCTACCTCATGATGGCGCTCTCCGGCTATGAATCGCCGATGTTGCCCCAGCACATCTACGGCAAGGGCGATATCCAGCACAGCGACTACGCCAACAAGCCGATCGGCACAGGACCCTTCAAATTCGTCGAATGGAAGCGCGGCGAATATGTCCGGCTCGACCGCAATCCCGATTACTGGAAGAAGGGGCTTCCCTATCTCGACCGCATCGTCGCGCGCTTCATCGCCGATTCGGCGACGCGCACGGCCGTCATGGAGAAGGGCGAAGCGCAGATCGCCGGCTTCGGCGCCCTTCCCTACAACGACGTCAATCGCCTGGCGAAGCTGCCGACCCTCGCCATGACGACCAAGGGCTATGAGATGGTCTCGCCCATCGTCGAGCTCGACTTTAATACGCGGAAGCCCCCCTTCGACAACGAGAAGGTGCGGCAGGCGGTCTCCTATGCGATCGACCGCAAATTCATCATCGACAACATCTGGTTCGGCTTCGGCAAGCCGGCGACGGGACCGATCAGCTCGAATTTCGCGCCGACCGGGCTCTACACCGCCGACGTCACCAACTACAACGTCCCCGACGGCGTCGAGCGGGCGAACAAGCTGCTCGACGAGGCGGGCTATCCGAAGAAGGCCGACGGCATCCGCTTCGAGATCGTCCACGACCTCACGCCCTATGGCGAGGAGTGGCAGCGCTTCGGCGAATACGTCCAGCAGGCGCTCAGCAAGATCGGCATCAAGGCCAGCCTGCGCTACGAGGATGTCGCGACCTGGCTGAAGCGCATCTACACCGATTACGATTTCCAGCTCACCTCGAACTTCCTCTACAACCTCGCCGACCCGGTGATCGGCGTCCATCGCGAGTACCACTCGAACTCGATCAAGAAGGGCACGGTCTTCGTCAACGGTACGGGCTGGTCCTCGCCCCGTACCGACGAGCTCATGAACCTCGCCACGGTCGAGCCCGATCCGAAGAAGCGCGCCGAGGAGTACCACGAGTTCCAGAAGCTCGTCGTCGCCGCGGCGCCCATCGTGTGGACGCACGAGCTCACCTTCCCCACGGTCTACAGCAAGCGCCTCAAGGACATCATCACGACGCCGCTCGGCATCTACGGCAACTTCGACCACGCCTATTACGAGAAGTGAGCTCCGGACCTCTCTCTCCTCGTCACCCCGGCGAAGGCCGGGGTCCATCTTGCCGAGGCCGGGCTGCTCGATCATGGATTCCGGCTTTCGCCGGAATGACGAAACGGGGTCGAGCTTATGAGCGCGCCCCAAATTGCGGCGGCGGCATCACATGACCGCCCGCCTGCGCTTCATTCTCGGCCGGCTCGTCCAGGCGGTGCCGATCGTGCTCGGCATCATCATTCTCAATTTCCTGCTGCTGCATCTCGCGCCCGGCGACGTGGCGACAGTGCTCGCCGGCGAGGCGGGGGGCGCGCCGCCCGAATATGTGGCGCAGCTCCGCCATGATTTCGGCCTCGACCAGCCGCTCTGGATCCAGCTCCTCCTCTATATCAAGAACATCCTGTCGCTCGATCTCGGCTATTCCTTCCGCCAGAGCATGCCGGTGCTCCAGCTCATTCTCGAGCGGCTCGGCCCGACGCTGCTGCTCATGGGGACGACGCTCCTCATCTCGGTCGGCTTCGGCGTGCTGCTCGGCCTCATCGCCGCGATGCGGGTGCGGCGCTGGGCCGACACCATGATCTCGATCCTCGCCATCATCGCCTACGCGACGCCGCTCTTCTGGATCGGGCTCATGCTGATCGTCCTCTTCTCGATCAAGCTCGACTGGCTGCCGACGACCGGCATGGAGACGGTGGCCGCCTTCTACGAGGGCTGGGACCGCGTCCTCGACATCGCCTGGCACCTCGTCCTGCCGGCGCTGACGCTGTCGCTCTTCTACATGGCGCTCTACACGCGCCTCATGCGCGCGGCGATGCTGGAGCAGGCCGGGATGGAGTATGTGACGACAGCGCGGGCCAAGGGCCTGACCGAGCGCCGCATCACCTTCCGCCACATCCTCCGCAACGCCTTCCTGCCCGTCCTCACCATCGTCGGCGTCCAGATCGGCAGCCTCCTCGGCGGCTCGGTGATCGTCGAGGCGGTCTTCGCCTGGCCGGGGCTGGGGCAGCTCGCCTTCCAGTCGCTCTTCGCCCGCGACTTCAACCTCCTCCTCGGCATCTTCTTCCTCTCGGCCGGCCTCGTCGTCATCGTCAACCTCGTCGTCGACGTGATCTACACGCTGCTCGACCCGCGGATCGAGGCGCGATGATCCGCGCGTCGCTCTGGCAGCGCTTCGCGGCGAGCCGGTCGGGTCTCATCGGTCTTGCCATCCTCGTCCTCGTGCTGATCCTCGCGGCGAGCGCCCCGGTCTTCTTTCCGGGCGATCCCTTCGCCATCGTCGACAAGCCGTTCCTGCCGCCCTTCGGCACGCATCTCCTCGGCACGGACTCGCTCGGCCGCGACATGGCGGCGGGGATCGCTCATGGCGCCGGCACCTCGCTGATGATCGGCCTCGTCGCGACATTGGCGGCGCTCTTCATCGGCACCCTCATCGGCGCCTTCGCCGGCTTCTATGGCGGACTCGTCGACAACCTGCTGATGCGCCTCACCGAGCTCTTCCAGACGATCCCCTCCTTCATCTTCGCCATCGTGCTCGTCGCCATCCTCAGCCCATCGCTCTCCAGCACCATCATCGCCATCGCCGTCGTCAGCTGGCCGCCCATCGCGCGCCTCGTTCGCGGCGAGTTCCTCAGCCTGCGGCGGCGCGAATTCGTCGAGGCCGCGATCGTGCTCGGCATGGGCGATCTCCAGATGATCTTCCGCCAGATCCTGCCGAACTGCCTCTCGGCCATCATCGTCACCGGCTCGCTCCTCGTCGCGACGGCGATCCTCGTCGAATCGGCTCTGGCCTTTCTCGGCCTCGGCGATCCCAACATCATGAGCTGGGGCTTCATGATCGGCGCCGGCCGCACCTATCTGCGGACGGCGTGGTGGCTCTGCGCCATTCCCGGCATCGCCATTCTGCTTACGGTCCTCGCCATCAACCTCGTCGGCGAGGGCCTCAACGACGCGCTGAACCCGCGCCTGCGGACGCTCTGAGATGCCGGCGCCCCTTCTCGAGATCAGCGGCCTCACCGTCGATCTGCCGCCCGGCGCCGACCGGCCGCACGCCGTCGAGGAGGTCGGCCTCGCCCTCGCCGAGAACGAGATCCTCTGCGTCGTCGGCGAGTCGGGCTCCGGCAAGTCGGTGATGGCGCGCAGCATCCTGGGATTGCTGCCGCCGCGCCGGCTCCGGGTCAGCGCGGGTCGCATCCTCTTCAAGGGCGAGAATCTGCTGGCGGCGAGCGCGGCGCGGCTGCGGCAGATCCGCGGCGGCGAGATCGCCATGATCTTCCAGGAGCCGATGGCCGCGCTCAACCCGCTGATGACGATCGGCCGGCAGATCGACGAGGTGGTGGCGACGCATCTCAACCTGCCGCGGGCCGAGCGGCGCCAGCGTGCGCTCGAGCTCTTGCGCGCCGTGCACCTGCCCGATCCCGAGCGCATCATCGAGGCCTATCCCCATCAGCTCTCGGGCGGCCAGCGCCAGCGCGCGATGATCGCCATGGCCCTCATCCTGGAGCCCGCCATCATCATCGCCGACGAGCCGACGACGGCGCTCGACGTGACGACGCAGGCGCAGATCCTGGCCCTCATCCGCGAGCTCCGCCAGCGCCACCGCGCCGGCATCCTCTTCATCACCCATGATTTCGGCGTCGTCGCCGAGATCGCCGACCGCGTCGCCGTGATGCAGCGCGGGCGCCTCGTCGAATGGGGCACGGCGGCGCAAGTGCTGAACGCGCCGCGCCATCCCTATACGCGCGCCCTCATCGCCGCGGTGCCGAACCTCGATCCGCCGCCGCCCCGCCCCTACGATCGCGACAGCGTGCTCCTCCAGATCGAGGGGCTCGACAAGGCCTACCGCAGCGGCGGCGGGCTCCTCGGCCGCCGCCAGCGCGTCGTCCATGCGGCGAGGGACGCGCGCCTCGCCCTCCGCCGCGGCGAGACGCTGGGCCTCGTCGGCGAATCGGGCTCCGGCAAATCGACCCTCGCGCGCTGCATCCTGCGCCTCGTCGAGGCGGATCGCGGCGCCATCCGGCTCGACGGCGTCGATCTCCGGCGCCTGTCGCGGCGCGCCATGCGGCCCTGGCGCAAGCGGCTGCAGATGATCTTCCAGGACCCCTTCGCCTCGCTCAACCCGCGCGCCCGCATCGCCGAGACGATCGCCGCCGGCCCGATGCTGCATGGCGTGCCGCGCGCCGAAGCCTTCGCCCGCGCCCGCGAGCTCCTCGGCCTCGTCGGCCTCGACCCGCGCGCCGCCGACCGCTTCCCGCACGAATTCTCGGGCGGCCAGCGCCAGCGCATCGGCATCGCCCGGGCCTTGGCGCTGCGCCCCGACATCCTCGTCGCCGACGAGCCCGTCTCCGCCCTCGACGTCTCCGTCCAAGGCCAGATCCTCGAGCTCCTCGCCCAAATCCGCGAGCGCCTGCAGCTCTCGATGCTCTTCATCACCCACGATCTGCGCGTCGCCGCGCAGGTCTGCGACAGCATCGCCGTGATGCGCCGCGGCGAGATCGTCGAATACGGTCCGACGGCAGAGATTTTCGCCGCGCCGCGCCACCCCTATACGCGCGAGCTGCTGGCGGCGATTCCCGGCAAGGCGTGGACGAAGCCGAAAACCGACGCCGTCGCCGAGGAGGCGGGCAGCGGGCGCTGAGCCGCTCCTGCTCAAGACTACATGACTGTCGTGAGGTTACCATGTCGTTCCCGATATCCGTCCGTTTGGACGAGAGCATCCGTCAGACGCTGATCGAAGAGGCTCGCGCGCGCGGCATTGGCCTCTCGGCCTATCTGCACGAGATCGCAGCCGAAGAGGCGCGGCGCGTGAAACGCGAACGCATCCGGCAGCAGAGCCGCCAAGTTGGAGCCTACATCGCCGCCAAACCCGAGGCGCGGCGGCTGATTGGCGTGACGGGCTCCCGAAGGAGCCGAACAAGCGTCGTCCCGCGGCGGTGGTCGAGGACCACGAGCTCTTCGACAGAGCCTACCCGAACGTTATTCTTGTTCCGCTGACCGAGGATGAGCGGCTCGCGATTGCCGATCTCTCCGTCATCATCGATCCCAGCGCCGAGAATGGCTGCGCCAAACGGTGCTACGCCTTGGTGCATTGCGTCGCCACGACGTCCAGGCCCGTATCACGGCGACATCATCGCGCGTAACCCGCCAGCAGCTTGAAGATATCCGGCGCCGCATCGCACTTGCCATCGGCTGCGCCTGAGGCGCTGCGCCACCGCCTCCCCGTCATGGCGCCAATGGCGGCTCGGCGCCGGCGGGGACGGGCACCTCGAAGGCGTTGAGAGTGATCGAGATGAGGCTGTAATAGCCCATGACGCCGACGAGCTCGACGACGCCGCGCTCGCCGAGGAGCGCGGCCGCCCGCTGGAAGGTGGCGTCGTCCACCGCCTTGTCGCGGTAGAAGGCGGTGCAGAATTCGTAGACGGCGCGCTCGTCCTCTTTCTCGAAGACGGGCACCCGCCGCGCCGCGATCGCGGCGATGACCGCATCGCCGATCCCGGCCTTCCGCGCGAAGGATTCGTGGTGGTGCCATTCGTATTGCGACGTCCAGAAGCGCGCGGTGCAGAGAATGGCGAGCTCGGAAAGGCGCGGCGGCAGCGAGGTGCCGTAGCGCGCGAAGGCGCCGAGATGCTGCGCCCGCGCGGCGAGCTCCGGGCTTTTCAGCCAGATCTGCAAGGGCGCCGGCACGCCGCCGCGCGGCCCCGCCGCGATCTCGTCCCAGATTCGCCGCTGCGCCGGATCGAGGGCGGCGGGGTCGGTCTCGGTGTAGCGGGCCATGACGGTTCTCCGTTCTCCATCGAAATTCCCTCTCCCGTTTACGGGAGAGGGTTGGGGTGAGGGCTTGCTCGGTCCTGAAGCGGCACCGGCGCGGTGAATTCGAGAAGCTGCCCTCACCCTGCCCTCTCCCGCAAGCGGGAGAGGGTTCATCAAGTGGCGGAAGAGGGTTCGTTCAGGCGCGCAGCAGCGCCTCGACCTGGCGCCAGCCGGCTTCGGCGACGGCTCTCGCCCGGCGGCCCGATTGCTCGGCCTTGCGGCTCGCGGCGGTGCCGTCGAGGAAGCGCTTCATGATGCCCTGGAGAATGGCGGCGAGGCGGAACATGTTATAGGCGATGTAGTAGTCCCAATGCGCGATGCCGGAGCGCCCCGTGCGCCGGCAATAGGCCTCGACATAGGCGCGCTCGTCCGGAATGCCGCTCGCCGCGAAATCCGTCCCGGCGAGGCCGCGGAAAAGCGCCGGCTCCAGGCGCCAATACATGACGTGGTAGGCGAAATCGGCGAGCGGATTGCCGAGGGTCGAGAGCTCCCAATCGATGACCGCGCGAATCTTGGGCTCCGCCGCATCGAAGATCATGTTGTCCATGCGATAGTCGCCATGGACGATGCTCGTCGTCTCCTCTTGCGGGATGTTGCGCGGCAGGAATTCGATGAGATCGTCCATCGCCTCGATCCGCTCTGTCTCGGAGAGGCGGTACTGCTTCGACCAGCGGTCGATCTGGCGGGCGAGGTAGTTGCCGGGCCGGCCGTAGCTCTCGAGCCCGATGGCCCGGTAGTCGATCTGATGGAGGCGGGCGATGCCGGCATTCATCGCATCGAAGACGGCGCCGCGCTCGGCGGGCGCCATATCCGGGAGCTGCTGGTCCCAGAGGACGCGCCCCTCGACGCAATCCATGACGTAGAAGGCCGTACCGATGACCGTCTCGTCCTCGCAGAGCCCGTAACTGCGCGGCACCGGGAAGCCGGTCGGATAAAGGGCGGTGATGATGCGGTACTCGCGGTCGACGGCATGGGCGGAGGCGAGGAGCTTGCCGGGCGGCTTGCGGCGCAGCACGTAGCGGCCGGAGGCGGCGGTGAGGCGGTAGGTGGGATTCGACTGCCCGCCGCCATATTGCTCGACCTGGAGCGGCCCGCGATAGCCCGCGACCTCGGCGCGCATCCACTCTTCAAGACGCGCCGTATCGAAGCGGTGCCGCTCCTGCACCGGGATGAGCGCGGTTTCGAGCGCCGTCTCGCTCATAGCGTCGCGGCGGTTCCGAGGATGACGGTGACCTGGCTCGAGAGCGTGCCGCCATTGCCGTGGCAGAGCGCGACCTCGGCGCCCGCGACCTGGCGCTCGCCGGCATGGCCGCGCAGCTGCGTCGCCCCTTCGATGAGCGTGAAGATGCCGTACATGCCGGGATGAACGCAGGAGAGCCCGCCGCCATTGGTGTTGACCGGCAAGGCGCCGCCGGGCGCGATGCGCCCGCCCGCGACGAAGCGGCCGCCCTCGCCTTTCGGGCAGAAGCCCAGATCCTCGAGGAAGAGGATCGTATTGATGGTGAAGGCGTCGTAGAGCTCGGCGACATCGATATCGCCCGGGCCGAGCCCGGCCATCGCATAGGCGCGCGGCCCCGATTGCGCGGCGCCGGTGACGGTCAGGTCGGGCATCGAGGAGATCGGCCGGTGCGTCGCGGCGAAGCCGCCGCCGAGGAAATAGACGGGCGGCTTCGGCGCCGCTTTGGCGCGGTCCGCCGCCACCAGGACGATGGCGCCGGCGCCGTCCGTCACGAGGCAGCAATCGCGCACCGTGAAGGGATCGCAGACGAGCCGCGCGGCGCGGACATCGGCGATCGAGAGCGGCCCCTTCATGAAGGCGTCAGGATTGCGGTTCGCCCAGCCGCGCGCCGCCACCGCCACCTCGGCGAGCTGCTCGACGGTCGTGCCGTATTGGTGCATGTGCCGCGCCGCCGCCAGCGCATAGGCGGCGACCGGCATGCGCGGCTTGTAGGGCGCCTCGTAGGGCGGCGGGTCGGACATGCTGGTGAGGCGGCCCGCCGCCGAGCGCTGGTTCGAGCCGTAGCAGATGAGCGCCACCCGGCAGAGCCCGTGGCGCAGCGCCTCGACCGCGGCGATCATGTGCGAGAGGTAGGAGGAGCCGCCGACATTGGTGCCGTCGACGACGGCCGGCTGCAGCCCGAGATAATCGGCGACGGTGAGGGCCGGCGCGAAATTGACGGCCGTCGCGGTGAAGAGCCCGTCGACCTCGCGCAGGCTCACCCCGGCATCGACGCAGGCCTTGTGCACGGCTTCGGCCAGGAGCTCGAGATGCGTGCGCCCCGGCGCTTCGCCGATGCCGGCAAGGCCGGTGCCGATGATCGCGGCGGCGCCGCGCAGCTCATGGGCCATCAGCGGCCTCCCTCATGCCGGATCGAAGACGAGGAGCGGCCCCGCCTCGGTCGAGGCGATGCGCGCCTTGACGGCCATGCCGATGCGGACCGCCTCGGGCGCGATGCCCTCGACACGGCTCATCAGCCGCGCGCCTTCGGCGAGGTCGATGAGAGCGATGTTGCGCGGCCCGCCCTGCTCCGGCCGCTCGCGCACCACGGTCGTCGAATAGACGGTGCCGCGGCCGCTGGCGGCGCGCCAGGAGAGGCGCGGCGAGCCGCAGAAGGGACAGAGCGCGCGCGGCGGAAAGACCTGCCGGGCGCAGGCATCGCAGCTCTGCAGCTCGAAGCGGCCGGCGGCGAGCGCATCGCGGTAGCGCGCCGCCGGGCCCGGGCCGGCGAAGGGATCTTCCTCGGCGTCGCTCACCTCGCATCCTCCCTTGTCTGACCGGCCCTCGACTGCCGCGGCGGGCGGCGTCAGGCCGCGGATCCGCCATCTCCGGCGCAGCCTACATCTCCGCCGCCGATCGCGGGAAGAGGCGGCTGCGGCGCCTCGCCGCTGCGCGCCAGCAGCCCGCCGTCTCCGAGCCGAAGAGAGCGCTTGAACAGACCGGGAACGATGCTTTATATACTATCTCCGGTTGAAAATCCGGGGAGACGACAATGCCGGAATTATCTCGCACCTTCCTTTTCCTCGGCCTTGCCGCGCTGACGCTCGCCGCCTGCGCCACGCCCTACGGGCCGCAGAGCCTCGTCGGCGGCTACCACGACGAGGCGCTGGGCGGCGACCGCTATCACATCGACGTCGTGGGCAACGGCTACACCACCCCCGGCACGCTCGAGCAATATTTCTACCGGCGCGCGCAGGAGATCGTGAAGGAGCATGGCTATGCCAGCTATCGCGTCGTCGAGCTGCGGAGCGGCTTCGAGCCCGGCGTCCTCCATCTCCGCCCGGTCGCCCGCGGCGTCATCCAGGGGATCGGCGGCAAGGCGGCGGCGGCCGGCACGGCCGGCACGGGCGGCGAAAAGCCGGGCCCGGGCGGGGCGATGTTCGGCACCGGCATCATCATCTCGCCCGACGGCGTCGTCCTCACCAACCACCACGTCGTCCCCTCCTGCCGCGCCATCGGCATCCGCCGGCTCGACGGGACGACCGTGCCCGCCCAGCTCCTCGCCGAGGACGAGGCGAACGACCTCGCCATCCTGAAGGCGGCGCTCGGCACCGCCCCCGGCGTCGCCTTGCGCGACGGCGCACCGGTCCGTCAGGGCGATCCGGTCATGGCGGTGGGCTTCCCCTTGCCCGAGCTGCTCTCCGCCGGCACCACCCTGACCACGGGAACGGTGAGCGCGCTCGCCGGCATGGGCAATGACAGCCGCTTCCTGCAGGTGAGCGTACCTGTTCAGCAGGGCAACAGCGGCGGGCCGCTCCTCGACCAGAGCGGCAATCTCGTCGGCATCGTCGAATCGAAGCTCAACGCCCTCGCCGTCGCCGCCCATACCGGCGACATCCCGCAGAACGTCAATTTCGCGATCAAGGCCTCGGTCGCGCGCAACTTCCTCGACAGCAACAGCATCGCCTATCGGCGCGCCGCCTCGCAGAAGGTGCTGACGACCGCCGACATCGCCGAGCTCGCGAAGGAATTCACCGTGCAGGTCGGCTGCATGGAATAAGCGGCGGGGCGGTAGCGCTCAGCGGCGCTGCGCCAGCTCGCGCGCCTCCGCCTCGCCCAAATCCCAGAACATGCCGGTCATGATCTGCAGGCCCTCGCGCAGCAGCGGCGCCAGCGCGTGCTCGTTCGGCGCGTGCTGCGAGCAGGAAGCGTAGGAATGCGGGACCCAGATGGTGGGCAGCCCCAGCGTATGGGCGAAGCAATCGTTCGGCAGCGAGCCGCCGAGATTGGGCAGCACCGCCGGACGCCGCCCCGTCGTCCGCTGGATCGAACCCACCGCCCAGCGCGCCCAGGGGTGATCGGGGTCGAGGCGCGTCGCCGCGAAGAAGCTCTTCCGCGCATCCTCGACCTTCACCATCGAGAAGCCCCGCGCGTCGAGGTGACGGCGGAGGATCGGCAGGAAGGTCGCGGGGTCGGTGTCGACGACATAGCGCATCTGGCAATGGGCGCTGGCGCGCGGCGGCACGGCGTTGACCGGGTTCTCGGGATTGCCGGTCTTGAAGGCGAGCACCTCGAAGGTGTTCCAGGCGAAGACCTTCTCGGCGGCGCTGAGGCCGGGCTCGCCCCACCAGGCGTCGATCTCGGGCCCGTCCTCGCCGCCCTCGACCTCGCAATCGGCGAGCGCCATGCGGACCGAGTTCGGAATCGCCTTGGGCAGAAGCTCGCGCACCAGGATCTTGCCGTTGCGGTCGATGATCGAGGCGATGGCATGGGCGAGTATGACGCCCGGATTGGCGAGGAGCCCGCCCCAATTGCCGGAATGATGGCCGCCCTCGCGCAGATCGACGGTCATGTCGAAATTGAGGGCGCCGCGCGTTCCCATATAGATCGTCGGCCGCGTCGGGGTGAGGCGCGGGCCGTCCGAGCCGAGCAGCATGTCGGCGGCGAGGAGCGCTTTCTCCCTTTCGCAGAACTCCTTGAGGCCGGGCGAGCCGATCTCCTCGCTCGTCTCGATCATGACTGTCGAGTTGAAGCCGAGCCTGCCGCGCTCGGCGAGGACGGCGGCGATCGCCGCGAGGTTGATCGAATGCTGCCCCTTGTTGTCGGCGGTGCCGCGGCCATAGAGGCGGTCGCCCTGGCGCTCCAGGGTCCAGGGCGAGAGGCCGTCGCGCCACTGCTCTTCGAGGCCGCGGATGACGTCGCCATGGCCGTAGGTCAGCACCGTCGGCAGCGCCGGGTCCTCGATGCGCTTGCCGACGAGGAACGGCCCGCCCTTCACCGGGTTGTCGTAGATCGCCGTCCGGTAGCCCATCTTGTCGAGCACCGGGCCGATCTCCTCTTCGAGGTAGCGCCGCAGCTCGGGAAAGCTCGCCGGCACCTGGCTCTCGGTGCGGAAGGCGACGCGGCGCGCCAGATCCTGGAGGAAGCTCCCGTCATCGAAATGCCGGGTCGCCCGCGCGATCGCTGCGTCTCTGGTCATGATGGGCTGGGTCCGTCCCGTCGCGGTTGTGTCCGAAGCCCGACCTTAGCACCCCGCGCCCGGCCCCGCACCAGCCTCCGCGCCGTCGAGATCGAGAGCGTGGGCAAAGGTGCGGAGCGCCGCTTTGCCGTTCTCCGAGAGGGCGTAGACGCCGCGCTCCCGGCGCTCGAACCAGCCATAGACATCCTGCTGGAGAATGCGCGCGGCGTTGGGAGCGAGCCCGGTCGCGCGCAGCCTTTTCGGGCTGGCCGTGCCGTCGCGCAGGATGAGCTGGGCGCAGCGCAGCGCCTCCTGCCGGTAGGCGGTGACGATCTTGACGCGGCCATTGACGCCGCCCCGGTTCGGGTCGCCGCGGCGCCGCGCGAACTCGCCGAGGAGAAGCGCCGTGCGCCGCTTGTTCCGGCGCGGGCGGTAAGGCAGCGGGTCGAGCAGGATTTCGATTGCCCGCGCCGTCGGCGCCGCCGGGTTGACGGTCATGAGCCCGAGGCCGAGCCGGCGGCAGAGCTTCCGCACCGTGCGGTTCTCGGGAGAGACGCCCTGCCCGCGCCGCCCGATGAGGCGCGGCACGGCGAGATAGACGCGGTCGGTGAGAGCGAGGCGCTCCACCCCTTGCAGCAAGAGGGCGAGGTTGAAGCGCAGCTTCAGCTCGACGATGACCGGCGGCTCGTCGCCGCGGCGGCCCACTACGTCGCAGCCGCGCACCTCGCCCTTGACGGCATAGCCCTGGGCTTCGAGGAAGGCCTTCACCGGCAAGTAGAGATCGGCTTCGGTCACAAGGGGGAGGATCGCGGTCGGGCGGCGGCAGGGTTGCGCTGACGGCATATTGCGGCGGCCCGCCCGCGACAATAGATTTCGGCGGCCCCTCTCGATGATTTTTTGGACATGACGAGCCAGCTCTTCACGCCGATCGCCCTCCGCGGCCTCACTCTCGCGAATCGCATCGCGGTCGCCCCGATGTGCCAGTACAGCGCCGAGGACGGCAGCGCCAGCGACTGGCACATCCTGCATTTGGGCCACCTGTCGCTGTCGGGCGCCGGCCTCCTCATGACCGAGGCGACTGCGGTCGAGCGCGCCGGCCGCATCACGCCGGGCTGCCTCGGCCTCTATTCCGACGCCAACGAGGCGGCGCTGGCGCGGGCGCTCGCCGCCTGCCGCAAATGGGGCAACATGCCGATCGGCATCCAGCTCGCCCATGCTGGGCGCAAGGCCTCCTGCGATGTGCCGTGGCGCGGCGGCAAGCCGCTCGCGCCGGGGGCCGGCGCCTGGCCGACGGTCTCGGCCTCGGCGGTGCCCTTCGATGAGGGCTGGCACACGCCCGCGGCGCTCGACCGGGCCGGCATGGCGCGCATCACGGCGGCGTTCGTGCAGGCGGCCGAGCGCGCCCGGCGCCTCGGCCTCGATCTCGTCGAGCTGCACAGCGCCCACGGCTACCTCCTCCACCAATTCCTCTCGCCCTTCTCGAACCGGCGCGAGGACGAATATGGCGGCAGCCTCGAGAACCGCATGCGCTTCCCGCTCGAAGTCGCGGCGGCGCTGCGCGCGGCCTGGCCCCAGGAAAAGCCCCTCGGCATCCGCATCAGCGCCAGCGAATGGACGGAAGGCGGCTTCACCATCGACGAGGCGGTCGCCTATTGCCGCGAGCTGAAGGCGATCGGGCTCGACTATGTCTGCGTCTCATCCGGCGGAAACTACGCCAAGGCGCGCATCCCGATGGCGCCCGGCTACCAGGTGCCGCTCGCCGCGCGCATCCGCCGCGAGACCGGAATGGCGACACGCGCCGTCGGCCTCATCGTCGACCCGCACCATGCCGAGCGCATCATCGCGACAGGCGAAGCCGATATGGTGGCCCTCGCCCGCGCCTTCCTCGACGACCCGCGCTGGCCCTGGCACGCGGCCGAGGCCCTCGGCGCCACCGCCGCCTATCCGCCGCAATATCTCCGCAGCCGGCGCGACGCCTGGCCGGGTGCCAGCTACGTGCGGCCGGAAGCGGCGGAGTAGAATCCCCTCGCCTCTCGCTGCGACGCCTGGTGGAGGCGAACTATGTACGGCTCGAAGGCGTCGGAAAAGTCGCGTGACCCGTCGGGGCTGACGCCCAACGATATCTGACAGCCCTTCGGCGGCGGTAGTCGGAAATCCCGCGGCACGCGCGTCAGCAGCCAATTGATCTTCGTCTTCACGTCGAAGGCCTCGATTAGCATTGCCGAGCCAAGAACACCCGTCAACCAAGCCCAAGCTTTCCAGACTTGCATAAGATCTCCGAGCAGGTGACGCTCGCGCATCAGCATGGCCGGAGAACGCGGGCGAATCAACCATTGGTTGAGCGCACAATCATCCCATCCGTCGCTTCGCCCGGTTCGTCGGGACGGCGGTCAGCGGGTCCTCGGGCCAGGGGTGCTTGGGATAGCGGCCCTTCATCTCGGCGCGGACGGCGCGGTAGCTCGAGGCCCAGAAGCCGGCGAGGTCGCTCGTCACCTGGAGCGGGCGGCCAGCCGGCGAGAGGAGGCGGAGGCGGAGCGGGACGCGGCCGCCGGCGATGCGCGGCGTCTCGGCGGCGCCGAACATCTCCTGGAGGCGGACGGCGAGGGTCGGCGCCTCGGGATCGGCGTAGTCGATCGGCAGACGCGAGCCGCTCGGCACCGTCACCTGCTCGGGCGCAAGGGCATCGAGCGCATGGCGGTGCTCCCAGTCGAGGAGATCGCGGAGCGCGCCGGCGAGATCGATGTCGCGGAGCTGCGCGAGGCGCGTCACGCCGTCGAGGCTCGGCCCCAGCCATTCGGGCAGCGCCGCGAGCAGCGCCGCATCGGAGAGATCGGGCCAGCCCGCGCCTTCCCCTTCGAGGCGGCGCAGGAAAAGGATGCGCTGACGCCAGCCGATGAGCGCCCGCGTCCAGGGAAGCGCGCCGAGACCCGCCGCGCGCAGCCCCTCGATGAGCGCCGCCCGCACCGCGTCCGGCGGCGGATCGGCGAGCGGCGCATCGCGCAGCACGAGCGCGCCGAGGCAGGTCTGGCGGCGCGCCTGCACCGCGCCCGCGCGCTCGTCCCAGGCGATGCGGTCGCGCCGCTCGAGCCGGTCGGCGAATGCGTCCTCGATCTCGGCCAGGACGAGCGGCGCCGCGAGGAAGATGCGCGCATTGCGCTTGTCGCCGTCGAGCGCGGCGACGGCGAGATAATCCTCGGATGCCAGCGGATCGACGGGCGGCAGCACGGCGCCGCGGCCGCCGCTCAGGAGGAATTGTCCCGCCCCGCCCGGACGGCGCTGCGCGATGCGGTCGGGATAGGCCTCGGCGAGGAGGAGGCCGGCGGCGGCGGTGCCGCCGCGCTCGTCGCCGACGCCGATGCGCCGCCGCCACTCCCGCGCCTGCTGCCGCGCCTGGCGCAAGAGCCCGCTTTCGACGGCGGCGCTGCCCGCCGCGCCGGCGAGGAGATCGAGGCGGAGCTGCAGATCGGCATCGCGTCCGCCGGGCGACGCCTTCACGACATCGCGCGCCGAGAGCAGCGCCGCAATGTCGCAGGCGAGCCCGCCTTCGCCGCGGCGCTCGCCCATCCGGATCATATGCGCAAGGCGCGGATGGAGGCCGAAGCGCGCCATGGCGCGGCCCTCGGCGGTGACCTTGCCGGCGGCGTCGAGAGCGCCCAGGCGCTGCAGCAGCGCCCGCGCCGCGGCGAAGGCGGCGGCGGGCGGCGGATCGAGAAAGGCGAGCGCCTCCGGCGCCGAGCCCCAGCAGGCGAGCTCCAGCGCCAGCGGCGCCAGATCCGCTTCGAGAATTTCGGGCGCGGTGAAAGCGGGCAGGATGCGCTGCTCGGCCTCGCTCCAGAGGCGATAGCAGAGGCCTGGCTCGACGCGCCCGGCGCGGCCGCGGCGCTGCTCGGCGGCGGCCTGCGACACCTTCACCGTCTCAAGGCGCGTCATGCCGCTGCGCGGCTCGAAGCGCGGCACGCGCATGAGGCCGCCATCGACGACGATGCGAATGCCTTCGATGGTGAGGCTCGTCTCGGCGATCGAGGTCGCGAGCACAATCTTGCGCATGCCGGGCGGCGCCGGCGCCAGGGCCGCATCTTGCGCCTCCTGCGGCAGCTCGCCGTAAAGCGGCGCGATCAGGATGTCGGGGCCGAGCGCCTCTTCCTCAAGGAGGCGCGCGAGGCGGCGGATCTCGCCGGCGCCGGGCAGGAAGGCGAGAACGCTGCCCTCCGCCTCGGCGAGCGCTCGTCGGATCGCCGCCGCCATCGCCACCTCGAAGCGCTCGCCCGTCACGCGGCCGAGATAGCGGATCTCGACGGGAAAGCTGCGGCCGGCGCTGCGCAGGATGGGAGCATCGCCGAGGAGCCGCGCCACGCGCTCGCCCTCGATCGTCGCCGACATGACGACGAGGCGGAGGTCGGGGCACAGATGGCGCTGGGCTTCGAGGGCAAGGGCGAGGCCGAGATCGGCGTCGAGCCCGCGCTCGTGGAACTCGTCGAAGATGACGGCGCCGACGCCGTCGAGCGCCGGATCCTCCTGCAGCATGCGGATGAGGATGCCGTCGGTCACGACCTCGATGCGCGTTGCGGCCGAGACTCGCGTCTCGAGCCGCATGCGGTAGCCGATCGTCGCGCCCACCCGCTCGCCGCGCAACGCCGCCATGCGCCGCGCCGCGGCGCGCGTCGCGAGGCGCCGCGGCTCCAGCATGAGGATGCGCCGCCCGCCGAGCCACGCCTCGCCGAGGAGGGCGGGCGGCACCAGCGTCGTCTTGCCGGCGCCGGGCGGCGCTTCGAGAACGAGGCTGCGGCCGCGGCGGAGCGCCGCCAGAATGTCGGGAATGAGAGGCTCGATCGGCAGAGCGGACATCGGCCGACAGGAGCCGACGCCGTAAGAAGCTGTCAAGCCGGGCGCTCTTCTCCACTCCCCGACGGTGAGCGGGCTCCTCTACGGCAACCGGCGCCGCAGCGCGGTCGGGATCTCCGCCGGCGTGTCCACCACCGCGACCCCGGCACTCTCCAGCGCCCGGCGCTTCGAGGCGTAGCTGCCGCGGTCGCCCATGACGATGGCGCCGGCATGGCCCATCTTGCGGCCGGGCGGCGCCGCGGCGCCGGCGATGAAGGCGGCGACCGGCTTCTTCATGAGGGCGGCATATTCGGCCGCCTCCTCCTCCATAGCGCCGCCAATCTCGCCGACGATGACGACGGCGTCGGTGCCGGGGTCGCGGTCGAGCGCCGCCACGGCATCGCGCGTCGTCGTGCCCAGCATCGGGTCGCCGCCGATGCCGATGAAGGCGGACTGGCCGAGCCCGGCGCGCGTCAGTTCGAGGCAGACCAGCGTGCCGAGGCTGCCGCTGCGCGAGACGACGCCGACGCGACCCGGGCGGAAGACGCGCTCGTTGAAGGCCGGCATGATGCCGACGAAGCACTCGCCCGGCGTCACCAGCCCCGCGGTGTTGGGGCCGACGATGCGCGTGCCGCCGCGCGCCGCCGCCGCGTGTATCCGCATCACGTCCTGCTGCGGGATGTGCTCGGTCAGGACGACGAGAAGCTTCGCGCCGGCCTCGATCGCGGCGACCGCCGCCTCGCGCGCCGCGGCGGGCGGGATGAACATCACGGCGACATCGAAGCCGACGGCCGCCTGCGCCGCGGCGGGCGAGGCGAAGACCGGCACCCCGCTCTGCGTCTCGCCCGCCTTCTTCGGATTGACGCCGCCGACGACGCGCGTGCCGCAGGCCAGCATCTTCTCGGTCCAGAAGGCGCCCTGCCGGCCGGTGATGCCGAGGACGAGGACGCGGTCGGTCTTGCGGACGATCATCGCGCGGCCTCGACGGCGGCCCGCACCGCATCCTCCATCCGCTCATAGGGCTCGATGCCGAGCCGCTCGCGGACGAGCGCCACCGCCTGGTCCTCGCCGGTGCCGTGGATCGAGAAGAAGACCGGAATCTTGGGCTTCAGCGCCTCCCAGGCCTTGACGACGCCCTCGGCCATGACATCGGTGCGCGCGAAGGCGCCGCAGAAATTGACGACGAGGCTCTTGACCCCGGGATTGGCGAGGACGAGGCCGAGCGCCGCCTCGGATTTCGTATAAGCCTCGCCGCCGATCTCGAGGAAATTCGCCGGCCGCCCGCCGCAATGGCGGATGACGTCCATCGTCGTCATGGTGAGGCCGGCGCCGTTAGCAAGGACGCCGACATCGCCTTCGAGCTGGATGAATTTGAGGCCGCTCGCCGCGCCCTTCGCCTCGAGCTCCGTCAGCCTCTCGCCGGCACCGGCGGCCGCGATCTCGCCCTGGCGATAAAGCGCCGCATCGTCGAGCACGAATTTGCAGTCGAGCGCCACGATCCGGCCATCGGCGAGGAGCGCCAGCGGATTGATCTCGAGGAGCTCGGCATCGAAGCGGCGATAGGCGTCATAGAGCTTCACCAGCACGGCGGCGACCGCGGCGTCGACATCGGGGCCGAGCCCCAGCCCGTAGAGCATCGCCCGCGCATCGGCGATGGCGAAGCCGCTCTCGATATCGACGCGGCGGCGGCGGATCGCCTCGGGCCGCGCCGCCGCCACCTCCTCGATCTCCATGCCGCCCTCGGTCGAGAACAGCACCATGGGACAGCGCCCGGCGACATCGGGGAGCACCGCCGCGTAGAATTCGCGTGCGATCGCGGCGCGCGCCTCGACGAGGACCCGCTCGACCGCATGGCCGGCGATCGCCATGCCGAGAATGGCGCCGGCCGCCGTCTCGGCCTCTTCCGCCGTGTCGGCGCGCCTGATCCCGCCCGCCTTGCCGCGCTTCCCCGCCGGCACCTGCGCCTTGACGACCGCGGCGCCGATTGCCGCGACGGCAGCGGCAGCCTCCGCCGGCGTGCGGCACAGCCGCCCCTGCGGCGTCGCGATTCCGGCGGCAGCGAGAATGCAAGTCTTTGCCGCATGCTCTTCGAAATTCATGATGCCCTGCCGAACGACAAATCCCCTCGTTTCTCCGCAAATCTCCCTATCCCCTTGGGGGAGAGGGTCGGGTTAGGGGGTTGCCCGCGCAATCGGGAAATCCGGCTCCGCTCCGGCGCCCAGGCCCTCACCCCGGCCCTCTCCCGTAGACGGCAGAGGAAGCTATTTGCCGTAGCGTGCCCAATACCTCCCGAAGAGCGCCTCCTCGCTCGGCTTGTCCTCGGGAATGGGCGTCACGAGGTGGGTCACGTTGAGGAAGTGCTTGTAGCTCAGATTCTCGGCGATGCTGTTGCCGCCCCAGGTGCCGCAGCCCATGCTGAGGGTGAAATTGAGGCCGTTGTCGAAGCCGCCGCCATTGCCGAAGGTATGCGCCTGGTTGACGAGGACGCGGACGACCGGCGTCTCCTCGGCGAGCTGCCGGGCATGCGCCATGTCCTTCGTGTGGATGCCGCAGGAGTGCCCCAGGCCCTGGAATTCGAGGATCTCGCGCACGCGCGCCGCGGCGGCGGCGAAATCGGCGGCGCGGTAGACGGTGAGGACGAGCGACAGCTTCTCGCCGGAGAAGGGATGCTCGCGGCCGACGCCGTCCTCCTCGACCATGATGAAGCGCGCCCGCCGCGCCGCCTCCGGAAGCTCGGCGAGGCGGGCGATCGCCGCGCATTCCTTGGCGATGACCGCGCGGTTGAGCTTGCCGCCGACCCAGAGCGCATTCTGGATGCGCGCCTTCTCGGCGCTCGTCGCCATGTAGCCGCCGGCCTCGATGAGCGCGGCCACCGCCTTGTCGTAGACGCTGGCGAGAATGACGACGGCGTTTTCCGAGGAGCAGGAGGTGGCGTTGTCGAAGGTCTTCGAGGCGCAGATCTTGCGCGCGGCATCGGCGAGATCGGCGCTCTCGTCGATGATGACCGGCGCGTTCCCCGTGCCGACGCCGATCGCCGGAGTGCCGCTCCGATAGGCTCTGCGCACATTGTCCTGCGAGCCGGTGGCGACGACGAGGTCGGCCGCCTCCATCAGCGCCTCGGTCATGGCCTTCGAGGCCGGAGGCGGCAGGATCTGCACGAGATCCTGTGGCGCGCCGATCTTGCCGAGCTCGGCCCGCATCCACTCTGCGGCGCGCGCCGTCGTGCGGTAGCCGGCGGGCGAGGGCGCGATGATGATGGCGTTCTTGCCTTTCACCGCCATCATCGCCTTGTTGACCGGCGTCGCGCCGGGATTGGTCGAAGGCGTGATCGCGGCGACGACCCCGACCGGCTTCGCCCATTTGATGATGCCCCGCGCCGGATCCTCTTCGATGATGCCGACCGATTTCGCGCGCAGGAGATCGCGCAAGGTGCCGAAGGTCTTGCGCTGCTTCTTGACGATCTTGTCCGGCACGTTGCCGAGGCCGGTATCGGCGACCGCGAGCTCGGCCAGCTCCTTCGCGTGCTCGGGCTTGTAGAGCGACCAGGCGAGCGCCGTCACCGCCTCGTCGGCGCGCGCCTGGTCGGCCGCGGCGAAGGCGCGCATCGCGGCGCGCGCCTTGGCGACGAGGGCGGAGACGACGCTTGCGTCGTCCGGGATGGCTTCCACTCTGGTTGCGACAGTCATTGCGAAGTTCCTTCGATCTGCGCCAGCCCCCTCACCCCGACCCTCTCCCGCTCTCGCGGGAGAGGGAGATGATGATAGCCCCTCGCCCGCGAAGCGACGCAAGCGGGAGAGGGAGGGGCCCACGCGCAAGCGTGGGAGGGTGACGCCTCATGCCACCGTGTAGGCCGCGTATTTCTTCAAGAGCCGCTTCGGCTTCTTCAAGGCGTCGCGGCGGAAGGGCTCGCCCAGCTCCTGCGTCAGCATGAGCTCGATCACGGTCGGCTTGCCGGAGCCCGTCGCCGTCTTCAGGGCATCGCCCACCTGGTCCGGGTGCTCGACTTTGATGCCCTCGGCGCCCATCGTCTTGGCGATGGCGGCAAAGCTCGGATTCTTGAGGTTGGTGCCGACATAGCGGTCGGCGTAGTAGTCGATCTGGTTCTTCTTCTCGGCGCCCCATTGCCCGTTGTTGAAGACGACGGCAACGGCCGGGATGTCCTCGCGCACGCAGGTGAGGATCTCGTTGAGGCTCATGCCCCAGGCGCCGTCGCCGACATAGGCCACGGCCGGGCGGTCGGGGCGCGCCACCTTGGCGCCCATCGCCGTCGGGAAGGCGTAGCCGCAATTGCCGAAGGCCATGGCGGCGAGGAAGGACGGATTCTCCTCGAAGCGCAGATAGGAGTTCGAGACCGAGCAGACATTGCCGATATCGGTCGAGACGACGGCGTTCCTCGGCATCGCCTTTTCGAGCTCGCGCAGCGCCCGGCGCGGGCTGATCGGGCTGCCCCCGGCGTTGGAGAGGCCGTTCAGCTCCTCCTCCCAGGCCGCCTTCTGCTTCTTGATCTCGGAAAGGCGCGCCTCGCGATTGCCATGCGCCGCGATGGTGACATTGCCGGTCTGGAGGCGCTGCAGCAGCTCCGCCGCCGCCGATTTCGCGTCGCCCACGATGCCGACGGAGATGCGCTTCACGAGGCCGATCATGCGCGGATCGCTGTCGACCTGGATGATCTTGGCGTTCTTCGGCCAGTAATCGATGCCGTATTGCGGCAGCGTGCCGAACGGCCCGAGCCGCGTGCCCAGCGCCAGCACGACATCGGCCTGCGCCATGAGGCGCATCGCCGCCTTGGAGCCGAGATAGCCCAGAGGGCCGCACATCAGCGGATGGCTCGCCGGGAAGCTGTCATTGTGGAGATAGCTCGCGACGACCGGCGCCTGGAGATGCTCGGCGAGCGCCTTGGCCGCCGCGGTGCCGCCCGACATGATGACGCCGCCGCCGGCGATGATGACCGGGAACTTCGCCTCGGCGAGGAGCTTCGCCGCCTCGTCGAGGCTCGCCGGCGAGCCGGCGCCGCGGTCGACCGGCTGCGGCTTGGCGATCTCGACGTCGATTTCGCCGTAGAAATAGTCGCGCGGAATGTTGATCTGCACGGGCCCGCGCTCGAGGAGCGCAAGCGTGAAGGCGCGGTGCGTCAGCTCGGCGATGCGGTCCGGCCGGTTCACATGCGTCTGGAACTTGGTGATCTTCGAGAAGATCGGCATCTGCTCGGTCTCCTGGAAGCCGCCGAGCCCGATCGAGGTGCTGCCGGTCTCGGGCGTGATGGCGACGACAGGCGAATGCGCCCAATAGGCGGCGGCGACGCCGGTGACGAAATTGGTGATGCCGGGGCCGTTCTGCCCGATGCAGACGCCGTGCTTGCCGAGAATGCGCGAATAGCCGTCGGCCATGTGCACGGCGTTCTGCTCGTGCGCCACCGAGATGAAGCGGATGCCGGCCGGCTCGAAGAGATCGAGCGCGTCCATATAGGCGGAGCCGACGATGCCGAAGATGTGCTTGACGCCATGCGCGACCAGCGTCTCGACGAAGGCTTCGCTCGGGGTCATCAGGGTCATGGGGCTCTCCTCAGAAGATGGCGCTAGTCATGGCGGATGCTGGCGGCGAGGCGCTCGGCGGCGGCGCGCAGGATCGGCAGGTGGCGCCGCGCATCGGCGACGGACATGCGCGCCGCCGGCGCCTGCAGCGCGACGGCGGCGCAGATCTCGCGGTCGGGTCCGAGGATCGGCACGGCGATGCAGACGACGCCGGTCAGGAACTCCTCGTCGTCGGTCGAGAAGCGGTCGGCGCGGATGCGCGCCAGCGCCGCGTCGAGGCGGCCGCGGTCGGTGATGGTCTTGGGCGTCAGCCGCGCGAGTTCGAGATCGGCGATGAGCGCCGCGCTCTGGCGCTGCGGCAGCAAGGCGAGGAAGAGCTTGCCGATGGCGGTGCAGTGGAGCGGCACGCGCGAGCCGGCCGAGAATTGCAGGCGGAGCGGCCAGTGCTGCGCCTCGACGCGGTCGAGATAGACGATCTCGGCCCCGATCATGGTGCCGATATTGCAGGTCTCGCCGATGGTGTGGACGAGGCCGTTGAGGATGGCGCGGCGCGGCGCGTGACGCATCGCCGTCCGCATGACGCCGAGGGCGAGGTCGATGAGGCGCGGGCCGACGGTGAGGCGCTTGCGCCCGCTCTCGCGCAAGAGGAAGCCGCGCTCGACGAAGCTGTCGGCGAGGCGATGCGCCGTCGCCTTGGGGAGGCCGAGCTGCTCGACGATGTCGGCGACCGTGACCGGGCCGCCGGCATTGGCGACGTAGTCGAGGATGGCGAAGGCGCGCTCGGCGATGCCGGAGCGGTCCTCGCGCGCGGCCGCGCCGCCGACCGGCTCCAGATCGGCCGCGAGCGTCATGGAGCGGCCCTCATCCCGCCGGCTCCGGGGCGGCGCCGCCCATCGCCGGCTCGTCATCGAGGAAGGGCCGGTCGGGGCGCAGCCGCAGGGCGAGGCCGGCGCCGACCAGGACGAGCACGAGCGAGCAGATGAAGGGCACGCTCCAGCTCCCGGTCACGTCGATGATCCGGCCGAAGACGATGGGCGAGAAGATGCCGGCGAGGCCGAAGCCGAAATTCATGAAGCCGCTCGCGGTGCCGGCATATTGCGGCGCGATGTCCATCGGCACCGCCCAGATCGGCGCGACGATGAATTCCGAGAAGAAGAAGGCGCCGGCGAGGCAAAGGGCGGCGGCGGTGAGGTCGTGGATGAAGAGGAGCGGCAGGGTGAAGGCGAAGCAGCCGAGGAAGCCGAGCACGATGACGTTGCGCCGGGCGCTGCGGACGCTCCCCGTTCGCCGCAGCACCAGATCGCTCGCGAGGCCGCCAACCGTGTCGCCGACGAGCCCGGCGAAGAGCACGCCCGCCGTGAAGAAGGACGAGCTCTTGAGGTTGAGCCCGTAGGAATGGACGAAGAAGGACGGGATCCAGTTGATGTAGACCCAGAGAATCCAGCCATAGCAGAAATCGACCATCGTCACCGGCAGGATGCGCGGGAAGAGGCGTCCCCACGGCACCGGCCGGCGCGGCGCGCTCTTCGGCAGCCTTGCCAGCTCTTCGGCCGTGATCGCCGCGTGCTCGCGCGGGTCGTCGCGGAAATAGAGATACCAGACAATGACCCAGAGGAAGCTGACGACGCCCATCACGACGAAGGAGCCGCGCCAGGTGACGAGGGCGATGAGGAAGACGACGACGGGCGAGGTGATGGCGTTGGCGCCGCGCGAGAAGGCGTGGGTGATGCCCTGCGCGAAGCCGCGCCGGTCGGCCGCCGTCCAGCTCGCCATGGCCCGCGTCGCCGTCGGAAAGGCGGCGCCCTCGCCGAAGCCGAGGAGCAGGCGCGCGGTGAAGAGCGAGACGATGCCGCTGGCGAGGCCGGTCAGCGCCGTCGCGAGCGACCACACGAAGCCGCAGATTCCGAGCGTCCGGCGCGGCCCGAAGCGGTCGCCGAGCCAGCCGCCGAAGAGCTGGAAGAGCGCATAAGGGTAAGCGAAGGCGGAGAAGGCGATGCCGAGCTCGGTATTGGTGAGGCCGAGCTCCTTGCTGATGACCGGCGCCGCCGTCGCGATGTTGACCCGGTCGACATAGGTGATGAAGTACATCGCGCAGAGAATGATGAGCACATTCCCGCTGGCGCTGGCTCCGATGCGTCGCATTCCCTCCTCCCCTGCCCGGCCGCCGAGACGCGTCGGCGGTCCGACCGAATTTGTCTCAGTAAATGAGACGTTTTGTCCTATTTTCTTGCACCATACTCCGGGCCGGGCGAGAAGAAAAGAGCCGCGTTCGGCTCGGCGCCGCCGTCGCCCGGCGCGGAGGAGGTATCCGCGGACCGCGCTTGCCGGTTCCCGCGCCCTCCCCTCAAAATCGCGTCGCCCCGGGCCACGGAAGGAGAGGAACGCCGCCATGCAGATCGTCGGGAACACCCTCGAGCACCAGTGGATTCCGTTCACGCCCAACAAGCACTTCAAGGCCGATCCCCGGCTCTTCGTGCGCGCCGAGGGCGTCTATCTCGTCAACCATCACGGCGGCAAGGTGCTCGACGCCTCCTCGGGCCTCTTCTGCAGCAATGCCGGGCATGGCCGGCGCGAGATCACCGAGGCGGTGGCGCGGCAGGTGCAGGAGATGGATTTCGTGCCGCCCTTCCAATACGGCCATCCCGGCTCCTTCGAGCTGGCGCGCCGCGTCGCCGAGCTGACGCCGGAAGGGCTCAACTACATCTTCTTCGTCAATTCCGGCTCCGAGGCGGTCGAGACCGCGCTCAAAGCCGCCCTCGCCTATCACCGCGCGCGCGGTGAGGCGCAGCGCGTCCGCTTCGTCGGCCGCGAGCGCGGCTATCACGGCGTCAATTTCGGCGGCATGAGCGTCGGCGGCATGGTGAAGAACCGCGAGAGCTTCGGGACGGGGCTGCCCGGCGTCATCCATATGCGCCACACCCATATCCCGGAGAACCGCTTCCAGCGCGGCGAGGGCGAGCACGGCGCCGATCTCGCCGATGATCTGCAGCGCGCCGTCGATCTCTGCGGCGGCGACACGATCGCTGCCTGCATCGTCGAGCCGATCGCCGGCTCGACCGGCATCCTGGTGCCGCCCAAGGGCTATCTGAAGCGCCTGCGCGAGATCTGCGACCGGCACGGCATCCTCCTCGTCTTCGACGAGGTGATCTGCGGCTTCGGCCGCACCGGCAAGGCCTTCGCCGCGCACAGCTTCGACGTGACGCCCGATATCCTCACCATGGCGAAGGGCATCACCAACGGCGCCGTGCCGATGGGCGCCGTCGCCTTCCGCGACCGGATCTACCAGGCCGTCATCGACGCGACGCCGGCCGAAGGGGTCATCGAGTTCTTCCACGGCTATACCTATTCCGGCCATCCCGTCGCCTGCGCCGCCGGCCTCGCGACGCTCGACATCTACAAGAACGAGGGCCTCTTCGAGCGCGCGGCGCGCCTCTCGAAGCCGTTCCTCGACCGCGTCTTCTCGCTGAAAGACCTGGCGATCGTGACCGATATCCGCGGCTACGGCATGCTGGGCGCCGTCGATCTGGCGCCTTCGGGCAAGCCGGGCCAGCGCGGCTATCAGACCCTGATCCAGCTCTTCGAGGCGGGCGTCCTGACGCGCGTCACCGCCGACACCGTCATCGTGGCGCCGCCGCTCATCGCCGAGGAGAGCCACCTCGACCAGATGACCGAGGCGCTGCGCAAGGTGCTGACCCGGCACTGAGGCGAAGGGAGCGCGCCCCCTATATTCTCCCTCCCGCAGAGCGCGCAGCGCGGGAGAGGGTTATCGCCTCCTGAGGGGGCGCCGCAGCGCCTCCGGGTTGGCGACGCAGTGCGGGTCGGGCGGAGCGCCGTCGAGGATGGCGAAGACGTTCTCGACGGCCTGCATGGCGACGCGGGCGAAGGCTTCGGCCGTCGTGCCGGCGATATGCGGCGTATAGATCGCGTTGGGCAATGACCAGAGCGGCGATCGCGGGTCCGCCGGCTCCTCCGTGAAGCTGTCGAGCGCGGCGCCGGCGATCCGGCCCTCGCGCAGCGCCGCGATGAGCGCCGCCTCGTCGATGATGGGGCCGCGCGCGGTATTGACGAGAAAGGCGGTTCTCTTCATGAGGCGCAGCGCCTCGCCGCCCATAAGCCCGCGCGTCTCCGCCGTCAGCGGGCAATGGAGCGTGACGATATCGGCCTCGCTGAGGAGATCCGCGAGGGTCAGGCGGCGCTCGATGCCGGCCGGCAGCGCCGCTGCCGCGACATAGGGATCGAACCCCGCGACCGCCATGCCGAAGGCGCGGCCGAGCTCGGCGACGATGCGCCCGATATTGCCGAGCCCGACGATGCCGAGGCGCTTGCCGGCGAGCTCGATCCCCTGCCCGCCTTCGCGCGGCCAGGCGCCGCGCCGCAGCGCCGCGTCGAGCGGCACGAGGCGCTTGGCCAGCGCCAGCATCATGGCGATGGCGTGCTCGGCGACCGAGCGCGCATTGCCGGCGAGAGCGAAGAGCACGGGGATGCCGCGCGCCGTCGCCGCTTCGAGGTCGATATTGTCGACGCCGGCGCCGTGCTTGGAGATGACTTTGAGACGGGGCGAGGCATCCATCGTCGCGCCGTCGATGCGGATCGTCCGCGAGATGATGGCCTCGACCGCCTCGCGCTCGACGATCCGCCGCAGCTCCGCCGGCGGCGTGCTGATCGGCGCGAAGAGCGCCTCGGCGCCGCGCGCGCGGATCATCGCCAGCGCCGCCGGGTCGATCGAGGCGTTGGTGACGAGAATCTTCGTCATGTGTCGTGCCCTCCGGGCTCTTGGGTGTCCGCCGTCGTCCCCGCGCACGGGACCCGCGCGCGGCTGGGTTCCCGCATTCGCGGGAATGACGACGAAAATCGAGCAACAGACGGATCCGCCGCCCTATCTCGAATCCAGCATCCCGCGCAGCACCGTCTCGAGAATGCCGCCGTTGCGGTAATAGGCGAGCTCGTAGGCGGTGTCGAGGCGGCAGGTCAAGGCGAGCTCCTCCTCGGCACCGTCAGCGCGGCGGAAACGCGCGAGGATCGGCGCGCCCGGCTGCCATTCAGCGATGCCGCTCAGCGTCACCCGCTCGCTGCCCTCGAGGCGGAGAGTCTTGCGCGTGACGCCGTCCGGGAATTGCAGCGGCAGCACGCCCATCCCGACGAGATTGGCGCGGTGAATGCGCTCGAAGCTCTCGGCGATGACGGCGCGGACGCCGAGGAGGCGCGTTCCCTTCGCCGCCCAGTCGCGCGCGGAGCCGGCGCCGTACTCCTTTCCGGCGACGATGACGAGCGGCGCGCCGGCGGCGGCATAGGCCTCGGCCGCGGCGACGATCGGCACGGTCCCGCCTTCCGGCCAAAGGCGCGTCACGCCGCCGCGCTTCCCCGGCACCATCTCGTTCCGCAGGCGGGGATTGCTGAAGGCGCCGCGGACCATGACGTCGTGATTGAGGCGGCGGCCGCTGAAGGAGTTGAAGTCCCGCGGCGCGACGCCGCCCGCCATCAGATATCGCCCGGCCGGACCCTCGGGCGGAATGGCGCCGACCGGCGAAATGTGGTCGGTGGTGACGCCGTCGCCGAGAAGGGCGAGAATGCGGGCCTCGGCAATGTCGGCAAGCGCCGGCGCCGCGCGCTCGGCATTGTCGAGAAAGGGCGGCCGGCGGATATAGAGGCTCGCCGGATCCCAGGGAAAGAGCGCTCCCACTGGTGCTGGCAGGGCGTTCCAGCCGGCATCGCCCGCGAAGGCCTCGGCATAGCGGCGGCGGTAAAGCTGCGGGTCGGAAGCAGCCGGGAGAAGCGCCGCGACCTCTTCCGGGCTCGGCCAAATCTCGGCAAGGCCCACCGGGCGACCGGCCGCATCCGCCCCGAGCGCCTCGCGCGTAAGGTCGATGCGGAGCGTGCCGGCGAGCGCATAGGCGACGACGAGGGCGGGCGATGCCAGATAGGTGACGCGGCAGCGCCGGTGAATGCGCCCCTCAAAATTGCGATTCCCCGACAGCACCGCGCCGAGAACGAGGCCGCCCGCCTCGATCGCCGCGTCGATCTCGGGCGCGAGCGGCCCCGAATTCCCCATGCAGGTCGTGCAGCCGAAACCGACGAGGGCGAAGCCGAGCGCATCAAGGCTCGCCTGCAGCCCGGTCGCGGCGAGATAGTCAGCGACGATGCGCGAGCCCGGCGCCAGCGAGGCCTTGACCCAGGGCTTGACGGCGAGGCCGCGCCGCGCGGCGTTCCGCGCGAGAAGCCCCGCCGCGAGCATCGCCGCCGGGTTCGAGGTGTTGGTGCAGCTCGTGATCGCGGCGATGGCGATGTCGCCGTCGGCGAGGGCGAAGTCGCGCCCGGCGACGGCCTGCCGCCGCGGCGCCGCGTCGTTTTTCTCGGCGGCGAGCGCGGCGGCGATCGAGCCCGGCACCTCGCGCAGCGGCAGGCGGTCCTGCGGGCGGCGCGGCCCGGCGACAGCCGGCTCGACGGCGCCGAGATCGAGCTCCACGGTCTCGGTGAAGAGCGGCTCCGCCGCCTCCGCCTCGCGCCACAGCCCCTGCGCCCGGGCATAGGCTTCGACGAGGGCCACTTGGCCGGCCGCGCGCCCCGTTGCGCGCAGATATTGGATCGTCATCAGGTCGATCGGGAAGAAGCCCACGGTGGCGCCGTATTCGGGCGCCATATTGGCGAGGGTCGCGCGGTCGGGAAGGCTGAGCGCCTCGAGCCCCGGCCCGCAGAACTCGACGAATTTCTGGACGAGGCTGCGCCGTCGCAGCGCGGCCGTCAGCGTGAGGACGAGGTCGGTGGCGCCGGCGCCCGGCGGCAGGCGGCCCGTGAGGCGGACGCCCACCACCTCCGGAATGCGCAGCGAGACGGGTTGGCCCAGCAGCGCCGCCGCGGCCTCGATGCCGCCGCAGCCCCAGCCGAGCACGCCCAGCGCATTCACCATGGTCGTATGGCTGTCGGTGCCGAGAAGCGTGTCGGGAAACGCCAGCGCCGCCTCGTCCTCGCCGCGGCAGGCGACGACCGGCGCCAGGAATTCGAGATTGACCTGGTGGCAGATGCCGTTGCCGGGCGGCACGATGCGGAGGCCGCGAAAGGCCTGCCCCGCCCAGCGCAGGAAGGCGTAGCGCTCGCCGTTGCGGGCGAGCTCCGCCGCCATGTTGCGCGCGAGCGCGTCGGCGCTGCCCGCGAAATCCACCTCGACCGAATGGTCGACGACGAGATCGGCCGGGATCAGCGGCTCCGCCCGCGCCGGGTCGCCGCCCAAGCGCCGCAGCGCATCGCGCAGCGCCGCGAGATCGGCAAGCGCCGGCAGCCCCGCCGAATCCTGCATGAGGACCCGCCCCGGATGGAAGGCGATGTCCCGCCCGCCGCGGCGCGTCGCGCCCCACGTCGCGAGCGCCCGGATATCGTCCGCCGTCACGACGACGCCATCCTCGTGCCGGAGCAGATTCTCGAGCAGCACCTTCAGCGAGAAGGGCAGCCGCGCCACATCGCCGATGCCGGCCGCCGCGGCGGCGGCAAGGCTGCAGTAGAAGAGGCGGCGGCCGCCGACCACGAGGCTGCGCCGCGTCCCGAAGCTATGGGTCATGCCCGACTCCGGCGAGCAGCACGTGCTCCCTCAGACGCGCGCTGATGCATCCGGGGGCAGAGCCGCGAAGGGATCGATATGGGCGACGCCCATCGGCGCGAAATGCCGAGTGTTGCCGGTCAGGACAATCATGCCATGGATTTCGGCGCAGGCCGCGATCATCGCGTCCTCCACATCGACCTCGATGCCACTGCCGCGCGCCAGCGCCATCAGCTCGCCGCCGCGGAGCGCGACCTTCTCGTCGACGGCGAGAATGCGGTCGCGATGGCCAGCCAGCACCCGCCGAATCCAGCTCTGCAAGCCCGCGGCCTTGCGCATCGACCCTTTGCGGGCGAGCCATGCGGCGCCATAGCTGATCTCGAGCACCGTGACGGCGCTCAGATAACAGTGATCGCCGTTGCGCCGCAACCAGCCCACGAGTTCTGCATTCGGTTTCCGCTGCGTCGGCGCCGTATGCGAGAGAATGTTGGTGTCGAGCAGATACACCGGATCGCCGGATCACGCCTCGAACAGCCGCGCGCGCAGGGCGCGCGCCTTGCGACGAGGCGGGAGATCGCCGGCATCCAGCGGGCATTCGGCGAGCAGCGCGCCAAAAGAGGGGCGACGGCGCATCAGCTTCTCCCACTCCGCCTCCGAAACGACGACGACCGCCTGCTTGCCGTGGCGGGTGATGCGCTGCGGCCCCTGCCCCAGCGCATCATCAAAGAGATCCTTGAAGCGGCTGCGCGCCTCCTGTAACTGCCATGTCCGCATGAGCGCTGTCCGGATTCAGTAAGCTTTGTACAGAATAGTGGGCCGCGACCGGAGCGTCAACCGGCGGCGAGGTTGGGTCGTGACGGAGCTTCAATGCGACAGCCGTTGGCTCTTGGACGCGACGGCTTTCTAACGCAGCGGCCAGGAAAAATTTGCAGTCAAGGCGACGGCCGTGGCAGCCCGCCCTTCACCTCCTCGGCGTTTCGGCCTAGAAACGGGCAATGCCCGAGCGCTCGCGCAACGTTCTCCTCATCACCCTCGACCAATGGCGCGCCGATTGCCTCTCGGCGCTCGGCCATCCCTGCCTCAGGACGCCGCATCTCGACCGGCTCGCCGGCGAGGGCCTGCTGTTCCGCCGCCACTACACGCAGGCCTCGCCCTGCGGGCCGGGGCGTGCCTCGCTGCTCACCGGGCTCTACGCGCACAATCACCGCTCGGTGCGGAACGGGACGCCGCTCGACGACCGGCACGCCAACCTGGCGCGCGAGCTGCGCAAGGCCGGCTACGACCCCTACCTCTTCGGCTATACCGACACCTCGGTCGACCCGCGCCTCTATGCGCCGAAGGATCCGGCGCTCACCACCTATGAAGGCGTCCTCCCGGGCTTCTCGCGCGGCGCGGTCCTGCCGACCGGGCAAGAGCCGTGGTTCGCCGATCTCGCCCGCAAGGGCTACGCCATTCCGCAGCGGCCGCACGACATCTGGGAGCCGCAGGCGCTGCCCGCGGCCCTGCGCCATCGCGGCCCGACCTTCGCGCCGACGCGCTATCCCGCCGAGGACAGCGAGACGCGCTTCCTCACCGATGCGGTGCTCCATCATCTGAGCCGGCGCGCGGAGGGCTGGTTCGTCCACCTCTCCTATCTGCGCCCCCATCCGCCCTACATCGCGCCCGAGCCCTATAACGCGATGTACGATCCGGACAGCGTTCCGCCCTTCCGCCGCGCCTCCAGCCTCGCCGCCGAGGCGGCGCAGCACCCCTGGCTCGCCTGGCAGCTCGCGAAGAGCCATGCGGCGCCGCTCCCCGAGCACCGGACGCCGATCTTCGGCGAGCTCGACGACGCGGCGCTGCGACAGCTTCGCGCCACCTATTACGGCATGATCACGCAGGTCGACGACGAGCTCGGGCGGCTCTTGGCGGCGCTGCGTCAGGGCGGCGCCTGGGACAGCACCCTCGTCATCGTGACGAGCGATCACGGCGAGCATTTGGGCGACCACTTCATGATCGGCAAGGACGGCTATTTCGAGGCCGCCTTCCACATCCCGCTCATCATCCGCGATCCGTTCGCGGCGCCGGCGACGCGCGGGAGCATGGTCGAGGCGTTCAGCGAGGCCGTGGATGTCATGCCGACGATCCTCGACTGGCTCGGCCTGCCGGCGCCGCCGCAGCTCGACGGGCGGTCGCTGCGCCCCTTCCTCGAAGGCGGTGCGCCCGCGCAGTGGCGGCGCGAGGCGCATTGGGAATACGATTTCCGCGACCTGCGCGATCTCGGCCCCGAGCAGGCGCTGGGCCTCGCCTCCGATCAGTGCGCGCTCGCCGTCATTCGCGACGAGCGGTACAAATACGTGCATTTCGCCGCGCTGCCGCCGCTCTTCTTCGATCTCGCCGCGGATCCGGACGAGCTCTGCGACCTCTCGCGCGATCCCGCCGCCGTGGCGCTCATGCTGGCCTATGCGCAGAAGCTTCTCTCCTGGCGCATGGAGCACGAGGAGCGGACGCTCAGCCACCTCCTGCTCGGCCCCGGGGGCGTGATCTCGCGCCCGCGGCAATTCCGTTGACAAGCCCGGGCGTTTCTTTAGCTTGCACGCACGTTCAACCCCGGCGTGACGGGACAACGCCCTATTCGGCGGTTTTTCGTCTAACCGACACCGATTGCATGGGTCGGGCGTTCTCCGATCGCCCAACCGACCGGAGGGTTATGGCAGAGTCTGTGCAGGACGCGGCGCCGCCGGCTGCCGCCGCGGCGGGGCTGCTCGATGCGGCGGAGCTCGCCGCCTTCGCGCGCGACGGCTTCGTCGTCCGGCGGGGCATGCTCGACGGCGCGACGCTCGGCAATCTGGTCCGGTGGACAGAGGATCTCCTCCACCAACCCGAAATCCCCGGCCGCCACATGGTCTATGGCGAGCCGAGCCTCATCGATCGCGGGCAGCGTCTCATCCAGAGAATCGAGAATTTCTGCCCCTTTCACCCAGGCTTCGATGCCGTGTTGCGGCAGGGACCGCTGATCGACGCCGCCGCCCAGCTCTTCGGCGAGCCGGCCGTCATGTTCAAGGACAAGATCAACTTCAAGATGCCGGGCGGCGACGGCTTCAAGCCGCACCAGGACCAGCAAGCGGGCTGGAGCCGCTACGCCTCGCTCTTCATCACCGCCCTCGTCGCGCTCGATGCCGCCACCAACGAGAATGGCTGCCTCGCCATTGCCGGAGGCCAGCATCGCCGCGGCCTCCTCGGTCCCGAATGGCGCCCGCTCGAAGCCGAGGAGATGGCGGGGTTCGAGCTCGTGCCGCTGCCGACGAGCGCGGGCGATGTCGTCTTTTTTGATAGCTACGTGCCGCACGCCTCGCCGCCCAATCTGTCGCCGCAACAGCGCCGCGTTCTCTATGTCACCTACAACCGCGCCGCGGAGGGCGACCACCGGGCGCGCTACTTCGCCGAGAAGCGTCAGGCCTTCCCGCCCGATGTCGAACGCGAGCCGGGGAAGCGCTATGTCTTCCGCGTCTGAGCCGCCGGCCGACGCCGCCATGCCGCGATCCGCCCTGGCGCCGCCGCCGCAGGCCCATACCGGCGGCTCCTGGACGCATCGCTTGGCGCGCCTCTGCGTCCGCCCGCTGCTCGGCACGCCCGTCACCCCCAACCACCTGACGACGCTGCGCCTCCTCACCGGCCTCGGCGCCTGCCTCGGCGTCGCCCTCGGCAGCCGCGAGGCGGAGGTCTGGGGCGGCTGGCTGTGGGTCCTCTCCGCCTTCCTCGACCGCGCCGACGGCGAGCTGGCGCGGATCGGCGGCAAGACCACCGCCTGGGGACACACCTACGATTATGTCTGCGACACGGTGGTGACGCCGCTCTTCTTCCTCGCCGCGGGAATCGGCCTGCGCGACGGCCTCGGCTGGCTCGGCGCTGTCCTGGGCGCCATCGCCGGCGGCGCCATCCTCGTCAGCAACATCTGGTCGGAGACGGCGGAGCGGCGGATGGCGCCCGGCCGCCGCATCCATGACGGCGCCGGCGGCTTCGACCTCGACGACCTCCTTTATCTGCTGGGACCCGCCGCCTGGCTCGGCTGGCTCGCCCCCCTCCTCGTGGCCGCCGCGATCGGCGCCCCGGCGATGGCCGTCCTCACCTGGCTGAAGCTGCGCCGCCTGCGCGCGGCGGGGGCGCTGTAGCGGGTTATCGCCCCGTCCCTGACCCTGTTTGGGAGCAGGGTCTTGCCGGAAAGCCCCTACGCCGTCGGATGCGGCGTCGCGTCCGCCGGCAGATGCCCGTGCTCGGCCGGCTTCAGCCGGCTCGGCGCGAGCTCGCCCGCCGCTTCCAGCACCGGATAGGCGACGGCGCAGATATGCGAATGGATGCGCTTCAGATCGCGCAGCACGTCGAGATGAAGCGAGCTCGAATCGATGCTCTCGATGCGGCCTTCGCGCAGCCGCGCCCAGTGATTCTCGGCGGCGGCGCGCTCGGCGTCGCGAATCGCCACCTTTTCGTCGAGAAGTTGGCGCGCGATCTTGACGTCGCCCGAGATGAAGACGCCGAGGGCGAGCTTCAGATTGTCGAGGACGCGGCGGTGCAGGGCCGTGAGCTCGCGAGCCCCATCCTCGGAGAAGCGGCGCTTGTTCTTGATCTTCTTCGCCGCCAGCTCCATCAGGTTCTTGTCGATGATGTCGCCGATATGCTCGAGGTTGGTGGTGAAGGTGATGATGTCGGTGGCGCGCCGCCCCTCCTCCTTGTCGAGGCTCTCGCGCGTCACCTCGGTGACGTAGAGCTTGATCGCCTCGTGCAGGCGGTCGACGGCGTTGTCCATGCGCTCGATCTCGCCGACGAGCCTGCGGTCGTCGGTGAGGAGCGCGGTCATGCTCTGCCGCAGCATCGTCTCGACGATGTCGCCCATATGCAGCGTCTCGCGCGCGGCGCAGGTGAGCGCCACCTGCGGCGCCTCCATGCTCGAGCGGTCGAGATAGCGCGGCCGGCCGGGATCCTCGACCGGCGCGCCGTCCGGAATGAGCTTCTGCAGCAGCGCCGCCATCGGATCGTTCAGGAAGATGAAGACCGCGGCCGTCGCCAGGTTGAAGAGCGTGTGGAAATCGGCGATCTGGCGCGCCGCGCTGGCATCGAGCGTCGGCAGCCACGCCGCCGCCGCGCCGACGAAGAGCGCGGCGATGACGGCGCCGATGAAGCGCGTCGCGGCGTTGCCGAAGGCGACGCGCCGCGCCGCCGGTCCCTCACCATAGGATTCGAAGATGACCGGCAGCGTGCCGCCGATATTGGCGCCGAGGACGAGCATGAGCGCGGCTTCCGGCCCGATGATGCCGGCGCCGGCGAGCGACATGACGAAGAGGATGGCGGCGAGGCTCGAATGGGCGAGCCAGGTCAAGAGCGCCGCAACCAGGATGGCGAGGACCGGCTGGCTGGAGAGTCCGGCCAAGAGCTGGCCCAGCAGCGCCGATTGCCGCATCGGCTCCGAAGCGCCGAGCAGCAGCTGGAGCGCGAGCAGCATCAGGCCGAGCCCGATCGCGATCCGCCCCGAATCGCGCCACAGCGTCGCCTTGCTGGTGAGGAAGGTGACGACGCCGCCGAAGATCAGCAGCGAGGACAGCCAGCCGATCGGAAAGGACAGGATCTGGACGACGAGCGTCGTCCCGACATTGGCGCCAAGCATGACGGCGAGGGCCGCCGCCAGCGGCATGAGGCCGCGGCTCGCGAAGGCGCTGGTGATGAGCGCCGTCGCCGTCGAGCTCTGCAGCAGCGCGGTGACGCCGAGCCCCGCCGCGAAGGCGAGGAAGCGGTTCGAGGTGCCGCGCGCGACGACGAGGCGCAGATTGGCTCCGAAAGCCCGCGCGACGCCGGTGCGCACCATCCGCAAGCCCCACAGCAACAGGGCGATGTCGGCAAGGAGATCGAGAAGGATGGTGGTGCCGGACGTCGCAGGGCCCTCCGCTGGCAGGTGAACGAAGTGTTACAGTTTTCTTTCACCAAGCGAATGTCAAGGAGAGCGCCGGAATTTTGCTTGCCTGCTTCTCCTTTCGCTAAACGCTGCCTCGAAAATCGCGCTTCACGCTTCGAGGGCGGCGATGCTTTCGGCTCCGGGCTGCTCGAGCCAGGCTCGCATGCGGCGCAGCGACTCGGCGCGGCTCATCTGGCAATAGGCGAGGCGCACGGGGCGGAACGCGAAGAAGTTGAACTCGATCCAGCCGACGATGCCGGGAAAGCCGTATTGGCGGATGCCGATGCCGGTGGCGGCGAGCTTGTCGACGATGAAGGCGGTCATGTGGTCAAACCAGAAGTTCCGCAGCATCAGCGCCCGGCCGAGATGATCGAGATAGCCCGAGAGGTTGCGCTTGCGCCAGTCGGGGCGAATCCAGAGGCCGCCCGAATGGGCGATGCGGCCGGCGATGCCGCGCGCCGCGTCGAGGTCGATGACGCGGAAGACGCAGGGGCCGGCCGGCGCCGGCCGGTCGTGCCAGAGCCGCACCGAGGCGATGTCCTGCACGAGGTCGGCGCTGTCGAAGGTGCGGTGGCCGATCATGGCGACGAGCGCCCCGTCCGGGGCCGTCGCGCGGAACCAGAAGGCGTTGACGAGCGAGAGATCGACATGCGCCGGGTCGTAGGTCGTGTTCATCGGCGTCTCGGGCGAGGCGGCGAGGCGGAGGCGCACGAACTCGACGAAGTCGCTCTCGATGGTGACGCGCACGCCCGCGCGCTCCAGCTTCTCGAGCATCAGCTCGGCGAAGGCCTCGGCGATCTGGAACTCTTCGAGGGTGAGCGGCTGCGGCGCCGGCGCGCCGCGGCGCGCCACGCGCCAGACGGTCTCCGCCCGCTCTTCCGCCCGCTCCAGCGTCGCGACGCCGGCCTCGTCCAAGATGCCCGCCGCAGGCGCAAGTTCAGGCGTTGCCATAGGCTCGCTTTCGGATCGCAATCCAGGATTGTGGTCTTAACCCTAATAGGAGCTTAAAATCAACCTCTTTAGTGTCAAAATCGGAGGACAATGCGATCGGAGCGCGAACCCGCCTCCACCCCTAATGCTTCGTTAACTGCCCGCGGATAGCGTGGCGGCGATGGCCGAGCTGCAGATTGCCAGCCCCGTGCTGCAACGCGTCTATCGCGACTGGCAGGACCGCCGGAAGGGCAGCGCCCTGCCGTCGCGGCGAAGCTTCGACGTCCTCGACCTCAAATACGTGCTCGGCTACGTCAACCTTCTCGACGTGCTGCGCGCACCGCTCCGCTTCCGCTACCGCGTCCACGGCACCCATTGCGTCGCCCTGCTCGGCTACGACATGACGGGGAAGTTCGTCGACGACTATCCGGACGACGCCTACCGGGCGCGCGTCAGCGAGAAATTCACGCAGGTCGTCGAGACGCGAAGCCCGAGCTGCGACCGGGGCGAGCGCGAGATCGTCGATGGCCGGCGGATCGGTTTCGAGGCCCTGATCCTGCCGCTCGCCGCCGATGGCGAGACGGTCGACATGCTGATGGTGGCGCTCAGCCTCGCGTGACCGGCGGCGCGACGCCCGCCTCCCTGAGGAGCGCCGCCGCGGCGCCCTCGATCGCCGCCGCCGGGAAATCGGCGCCGAGCGTCTGCGACGAGGAATACGCCCCCTCGATGAGAAGGTGGAGCTGATCGGCGAGCCGGCCCGGCTCGCGGGCGCCGAGGCGGCGCGCGAGATCGCGCAGCCGCTGGCGCAGCTTCCGCTTGTGCGCGAGGCAAACGGCGCGCGCCGGATGCGCCCGATCCGGCAATTCCGCAGCCGTGTTGATGAAGGGACAGCCGCGATAGCTGGGGCTCGTGACGCGCCGCGCCAGGCTGGCGAAGAGACCCACGACCTGCCCGGCCGGATCGCCCGCGTGCCGCGCCATCGCCTCGTCCCACCACTCCCAGTAGCGCCGGTCGGCTGCTTCGAGAAAAGCGACGACGAGCTCGTCCTTGGAGGCGAAGTTGCGGTAGAGGCTCATCTTGGCGACGCCCGATTCGGCGATCACCCGGTCGATGCCGACGGCGCGAATGCCCTCACGGTAGAAGAGCGCCGTCGCGGTTTCGAGCACGCGCTCGCGCGCGCTCTTGCGCGCGGCGCCGCCGCCTTCGGCCGCCGCTGCCGAGCCCGTCGGATTTCGCATGGCCGTCATCTCTGCGCTTGCGCGGCCCACTCGTTGACAATGAGACAGACCTGTCTCTACCGTGCCGCCGATTCGATCCGGGGTCAACGGGCTGCGGCCTCGCGCCGCGGCGGAGGGAGATGCGCATGAGGCTGAGCGGCAGAGCGGTGCGCGGCGGCGGGTTGCATTATGGCTGGATCGTCGCGGCGATCACCTTCCTGACGCTGCTTGCCGCCGCCGGCATCCGCGCGACGCCGGGCGTCCTCATGGTGCCGCTCGAGCAGGAATTCGGCTGGACGCGGGCCAGCATCTCCTTTGCCGTCTCGATCAATCTCCTCCTCTACGGCTTCATGGGACCGTTCTCGGCGGCGCTCGTCGACCGGCTCGGCGCGCGGCGGACGATCCTTGCCGGGATGGCGCTCCTCGCCGCCGCGGTCGGCCTCACCTCGCTGATGACGGCCAATTGGCAGCTCGTCCTTCTGTGGGGCATCGCGGTCGGCGCCGGCTCCGGCATGGTCGCCCTGGCGCTTGCCGCCACCATCGTCAATCGCTGGTTCGCCGAGCGGCGCGGCCTCGTCATGGGCGCCCTCACCGCGAGCACGGCGACGGGGCAGCTCATCTTCCTGCCGATCCTCGCGACCATCATCGAGCATGCGGGCTGGCGCGCCGCCGTGCTCAGCATCGCCGGCGCAGGCGCCCTCACCCTGCCCCTCGTCTTCTTCCTGATGCGCGACCGGCCCGAGGATATAGGGCTCCTCCCCTATGGCCAGCAGGGGCCGGCGGCGCCGGCGCCGCGCCTGCGCAACCCGGTCGCCGCCGCCTTCGAGACCTTGGGCGAGGGCCTGCGCTCACGCGATTTCTGGATGCTGGCGACGAGCTTCTTCATCTGCGGCCTCAGCACCAACGGCCTCATCGGCACCCATCTCATCCCCGCCTGCATCGACCACGGCATTCCCGAGGTGATGGCGGCGAGTCTCCTCGCCATGATGGGCGTCTTCGACTTCTTCGGGACGACGATCTCGGGCTGGCTCTCCGACCGCTGGAACAACAATTGGCTGCTCGCCTGGTATTACGGGCTGCGCGGCCTCTCGCTCCTCTTCCTGCCGGCGGCGCTCAACGCCGATTCCGGCGTCGCCCTCACCGCCTTCGCCGTCTTCTACGGCCTCGACTGGATCGCGACGGTGCCGCCGACCCTGCGCCTCACCGCCAACATTTTCGGCAAGGAGAAGGCGGGGATGATGTTCGGCTGGATCGTCGCCGGCCACCAGGTCGGCGCCGCCGTCGCCTCCTTCGGCGCCGGCGCCATCCGCACGTATCTCGGCGATTATTTCGACGCCTTCATGGTCTCGGGCACGACCTGCCTCGCCGCCGCCGTGCTCGTCCTCTTCATCGGCCGCCGCCTCCGCCGCGACGGCGTCGCCGTGCCGGCGGAAGCGGCGAGCGCGGCGTAGCCGCCCGCGGCTTCGTCAGCGGTAGACCGCCTTCATCGCGCCTTCGGGATAGCGGAGCCCGGCCGCGGCGCCGGGCGGGATGGCGACGGCGATGCGCGCAAGCTCGGCCGCGCTCAGCCTCACCTCGAGCGCGCCCAGATTCTCATCGAAGCGGTCGCGGTGCTTGGTGCCGGGGATGGGTATGATGTCGGGACCCTGCGCCAGGAGCCAGGCGAGGACGAGCTGCGCCGGCGTGCAGCCCTTCTCGCGGGCGATCGCCTCGATCGCGGAGACCAGCGCGCGGTTCTTGGCGAAGTTCTCGCCCTGAAAGCGCGGATGCTGGCCGCGGCGGTCGCCCTTGATGTCGTCGAGGCTGCGGATGGCGCCGGTGAGGAAGCCGCGCCCCAGCGGCGAGTAGGCGACGAAGGAGATGCCGAGCTCGCGCGTCGTCCGCAGAGTCTCCTCCGCCTCGATGCGGTAGAGGAGCGAGAACTCGGTCTGCACGGCGGCCAGGGGATGCGTCTTGTGGGCGCGGCGAATCGTCTCCGGGCGCGCCTCGCAAAGCCCGATCTGCCGCACCTTCCCTTGCCGGACGAGGCCCGCCATCGCACCGACGGTATCCTCGATGGGCACGTTGGGGTCGATGCGGTGTGCGTAGTAGAGGTCGATGGTCTCGACGCCGAGCCGCTTCAGGCTCGCATCGCAGGCCTGCCGCACATAGTCCGGCCGGCCGTCGACGCCCTGCCCCGTCGCCGTCTTCACCTGGCCGAATTTCGTCGCCAGCACGACCTTGTCGCGGCGCCCCTTCAAGGCGCGCCCCAGCAGCTCCTCGTTCTGACCCCAGCCATAGAGATCGGCCGAGTCGAGGAAATCGACGCCGCGCTCGATCGCATGATGGATGAGGGCGATCGAGGCGGCTTCGTCGGCCTCGCCATAGACATGCGAGAACGACATGCAGCCGAGCCCGATCGCCGAGACCTGAAGATCGCTGCCGCCGAGCCTCCGATGCTCGAGCCTCTGTACCGTCATCCCACTCCTCCTTACGGGGCTGCGCCGTGAAGCGGCACCATAGCCGAACCACGAAGACGCGAAGGTCACAAAGAAGTGCGGCCCGATCGGCGCGCTACCTTCGGTGATGAATCGAGGGCGGCGTCATCGCGAGGAGCAAAGCGACCGGCGACCCGGGGGCGCGCCGGAAGAAACCGAATGGCTTCGCTCCGCTCGCCGTGGCGCGCGATCTGGCCCGATCTCCCGTGCCTTAGCATCCTTCATGCCTGCGTGGTTCAAGCATTCGGCAGATTGTCGACCACCTCCCGCGTCTCGGCGGAGGCGACGACCGGGACGATCTCGAACTCGATGAGATCGCCCCAGAACGCGACCCATTCCTGCAGCAGCCGGGCGTCGGCGCATTCCATGATCTGGAAGCAGCGGTCGAAATTGGCTTCGATCCAGCTTCCGACGTAAGTGAGGCCCTCGGGCGCGCCGCGACCGCGCTCGCGAAAGCGACGATAGACGGCTCGTGCATCCCGGTTCTTGAAGCGCTCGATCACCATGAAGAGCATGGATGGCCTCCTCGTGCTAGCGGCTCGCGGCAGCCTCGCCGCGAATGCCGAGATAGATGCGCTGCACCTCGGGGTCGTCTTCGAGGGCGCGCGCCGGGCCGTCGAGCACCGTGCGGCCGGTCTGCAGAACATAGGCGTGATCGGCGATTTCGAGGGCGAGCGGCACCGATTGCTCGGCGAGGAGGATGGTGAGGCCCTCGCCGTGAAGGCGCCACAGCGTGTCGTAGAGCGTCTCGACGACGGCGGGGGCGAGGCCGAGGCTCGGCTCGTCCAGCATCAGCAGCTTCGGCTCGCTCATGAGGGCGCGGCCCAGGGCCAGCATCTGCCGCTCGCCGCCGGAAAGCGTCCCCGCCGATTGCCGCCGCCGCTCGGCAAGCCGCGGGAAGATGGCGAAGACGCGCTCCAGCAGCTCCGGAACGCGCTGACGGTCGGCGAGCGCCGTGGCGCCGAGGCGCAGATTCTGCTCGACGGTCTGGCCGACGAAGAGTCGCCAGCCCTCGGGCGAAAGGGCGAGGCCGCGGCCGACGATGGCGTAAGCGGGGAGCCCGCCGATCGCCTCGCCGCGCCAAAGGATGGCGCCGCCGCTTGGCCGGACGAGGCCTGCGATGGCGTTCAGCGTCGTCGTCTTGCCGGCGCCGTTGGAGCCGAGGAGCGCCACGACCTGGCCCGCACCGACGGCGAGGGAGACGTCGGCGACGCCGACGAGGTCGCCGTAGCGCACTTCGAGATGGCGAACATCGAGGAGCGGGGCGGGCGGCGGCGGGCTCATTCGCGCCGTCGCCTCTGCCGTCGCTGGCCGAGATAGGCCTCGATCACCGCGGGATGGTCCACGATGTCGCGCGGCTTGCCGCTCGCGATGGTGCGGCCCTGGTTGAAGACGAGGACGCGGCCGGTGAGGCTCAGGATCACCTCCATGATGTGCTCGACGATGACCAGCGTGATGCCGCGCGCGTGAATGCGGCGGACGAGCGCGATCGCCTCCTGGATCTCGACCGGGTTGAGGCCGGCGAGCGCCTCGTCGAGGAGAATGAGCCGCGGCTCGCTCGCGAGGACGCGGGCGATTTCGAGGCGCTTGCGGCCGGGCGTGCCGAGGCTCCGCGCCGGCTGGTCGCGCAGCCGGTCGAGGCCGGCGAACTCGACGATCCGCCGTGCCGCCTCGCGCGCCTCGCCGCGCGCCGGATGGCGCAGGAAAGCGCCCACCATGACGTTGTCGAGGATCGACATCTCCTCGAAGGTGGCCGGCACCTGGAAGGTGCGGCCAATGCCGAGCCGGGCATGGGCTTCGGGCGTCGCGCGCGTCACCTCGCTGCCGGCGAAGAGGATGCGCCCACTCGTCGGCTGGAGATCGCCCGAGAGGCAATTGAAGAAGGTCGATTTGCCGGCGCCGTTCGGGCCGATGAGGCCGACGATCTCGCCTTCCGCCAATTCGAGCTCGGCGCCCGACAGCGCGAGAAAGCTGCCGAAGGCGCGCGAGACCTGATGCGCCTCAAGCAGCACGGGCCTTCGCCTTCTTCAATGAGCGCGTCGCGATTCGCCGCGAGAGCTCGATGAGCCCGCCGGGCTCGAAGCGCGCCAGCAGCAGAATGATGCCGCCATAGAGAATGTAGGTGAGCCCCGAGCCGCCGCCGCCGAAGAGGCTGTTCGTCGTCGCCTTGAGCGGCACCAGGATGGCGGCGCCGAGCAACGGCCCGAGCAGCGTTCCGACGCCGCCCAGCGCCGCGGTGATGATCATCTCGACCGAGACGAGAATCCCGAAGGCGCTCTCGGGATCGACGAAGCCGACCATGAGCGCGTAAAGCGAGCCTGCGAGCGAGGTGAAGCCGGCGCTGAGGAGAAGCGCCCAGAGCTTGTAGCGGCGGACCGGCACGCCGAGGCTGCGCGCCGCGCGCTCGCCGGCGCGGATGGCGCGCCAGTAATAACCCATGCGGCCGCGCTCGAGATGCGCCGTCAAGGCAAGGATCGCGGCCAGCACCGCGAGGAAGATGTAGTAGTAAGGGACGGCGCTCTTGAAGGAGAGGTCGAGAAGGCTGCGCGGCACCGCCGGGCCCATGAGGCCGATGGCGGCGCCGACGAAATCCCAATTGCCGACGACGATGCGCACGAGCTCGGCGACGGCGATCGTCGCCATCGAGAAATAGTGCCCCTGCAGGCGGAAGGTCGGAACGCCGATCACCGCCGCGACGGCGAGGCTGACGAGAATGCCGGCGGGTATGCCGAGGACGGGGGGAAGCTGCCAATGGGTGTAGACGAGCAGCGGCACATAGGCGCCGATCCCGTAGAAGACGGCATGGCCGACCGAGATCTGCCCGGCATAGCCGCCGAGGATGTTCCAGGCCGCGGCGGCGATCGCCGCGAGCAGCAGGTCGGCGCCCATGCGCTCGTAGAAGGGGCCGGTCAGGATCCAGGGATAGAGCAGCAGCGCGACGGCGATGGCGAGCCAGCCCCAGCGCATCAGACGAGCTTCCCCATGAGGCCCTGCGGCCGCACCCAGAGGATGGCGACGAAGAGGGCGTAGACGACGACGTCCTTGTAGACGGGCCCGAAGGCATAGGCCGAGAGCGACTGGATGACGCCGATGAGGAGCCCGGCGACGAGGGCGCCCGGGATGCTGCCGAAGCCGCCCAAGGCGACGACGACGAAGGCGGTGAGGGCGAAGGTCTCGCCGACGCCGGGCGAGAAGGGATAGAAGGTGGCGATGAGGGCGCCGGCGATGCCGGCCCCCGCCGCCGACAGCCCCCAGGCGAGCGCCTGCATGCGGTCGGGCCGGATGCCCATCAGCATCGCCGCGCTGCGGTCCTCGGCGACGGCGAGAAGGCGGCTCCCGAGCGCCGTGCGCGTCAGCAAGAGATGCGCGCCGATGGTGAGGACGAAGGCGGCGCCGCCGGCGACGAGCTGCGGCATGCCGAGAAGGACGCCGCCGAGATCGACCGTGCCGGGGATGAGATTGTCCGGCAGCGTGCGGAAATTCGCCGAGAACAGCCAGAAGGTGACATAGCGCAGGAGCAGCGCCAAGCCGAAGGTCGACAGAATCTGCGCGATCATCGGCCCGCGGATGATGTGGCGGATGAGGCCGAAATAGACGACGACGCCGAGCAGGAACAGGAAGGCGGCGGCGGCGGGCGCGAAGGCGACGGGCCCGCCGTTGAGCGCGGTGACGACGAGGAACGCCACATACATGCCGATCATGACGAACTCGCCATGGGCGAAGTTGATGACGTTCATCATCCCCCAGATGAGGCTGAGCCCCGCCGAGAAGAGCGCATAGACCGCGCCGAGCAGCAGGCCGCCGGCGATGATCTGGAGGAGGATCACGGGGTAAGCCGCCAAACCGCTGCGGAAAATTCCCCCTTTTCCCTGCTCGGAACTTCTACGAAATCCGTTCCCGCAAGCGAGGACTTTGCAGACCTCCCTCTCCCGCTTGCGGGAGAGGGTCGGGGCGGGGGCAAGCCGCTTCGACACCCCTCACCCTGCCCTCTCCCCGGAGGGGAAAGGGTTTTGAAAAGGCCTCGCAAGCGGGAGAGGGGATCGGAACGGGCGACGCGCACGGTCTGCTTCAGAATTACCGAGCTACGAGGGTCGCCTACTGCCAGCCCTTGAACGGGAAGATGAGCTTCGCCGTCGCCGACTTCTCCGGCCAGACCGCCTTGTACGCCTTGCCCTGGAGCTGAATGAGGTAGGTGGCGCCGAGCTCGTTCTGGCCCGTCTTGTCGAATTTGACGCCCTTGTAGCCCATCATGAGCTGCGCCGGCTTGAGGTCCGTCTCCTGGAGCGCCTTCTGGATCGCCTCGGGCTTGGTCGAGCCGGCGCGGTTGATGGCGTCGGCGAGGACGAAGAAGGCCTGCATGTTGCGCGCCGAGGTGTCGTCCATCTCGTGCCCGGTCTTCTTCTTGAACATCTCGTTGATGAGATATGTCGGGCTGCCCGGCTTGCCGGCATCCCAGGCGCTGCGGTTGACGGCGCCTTGCGCGATGTCGCCGACATTCTCGATGAAGGCCGGATCGGAGAAGCCGGAATCGTCGCCGATCACCACCGGCGGCCGATAGTCGAGGCTTTTCAGCGTCTTCATGTAGAGAATGGTGTCGGCGGTGTAGCTGACGAAGATGATCGCGTCCGGCTTCTTCTCCTTGAGCTGGAGCACCTGCGCCGAGACGTCCGCCGTGTTCGCGTTATAGGAGACGTCGGCGCCGATCGGCAGGTTGGCGGCTTTCGCGGCCTCGCGCAGGCTGCCGGCGATGGAGGTGCCGTAATCGGTGTTCTCGTAGACGATCGCAATCGATTTGATGTCATGACCTTCTTTTTTAAGATCGTTCAGAAACTCCATGTAATTGTTGGCGAAATCCTTCGCGACCGGCGTGACGCGGAAGATCCATTTGAAGCCGCGGCCGGTGATGTTGCCGGCGACCGAATCGCCGACCACGAAGGGGATGCCGTAACGCTCGGCGACGGCGGTCGAGGCGAAGGTCACGGAGGATTGGTAGGCGCCTTGCAGGGCGATGACGTGCTCCTGCGTGATGAGGCGCAGCGCCTGGCTCTGCCCGACCGAGGGGTTGCCCTGATGGTCGGCGACGACGAGCTCGATCTTGGCGCCTTTGAGGTTGGGCAGCCCCGCGGTCTTGGCGAGCGGCAGATCGCCGAGCTCGGGATGCGCGGTGTTGACGATCTCGGCGGCGAGCTCGATCGCCGCCTTCGACTGCTGGCCGGCGCTCGCGGCATTGCCGGAGAGCGGCATTAAGACGCCGATCCTGACGGTCTCCTGCGCGCCCGCCGCGGCGGCAAAGCCGAGCACGGCGGCCGCGGCCGCCGCCATCATCATTCCACGCATGAGCATCCCTCCCCTTTGTCTATTTCACCACGGAGGTACGGAGGAGTGAGGAAACAAACGCTCGAACCACGAAGCCACTAAGGCACGAACAAGGATGATGGGCGCGAAGCGCCCGATAGAGACCCCTGTGTCTTCGTGTCTTCGTGGTGATCCGCCTTCTCCATGACTCCGTGTTGAAATCAGTTCTTATTCCGCCGCAGCACGGGCGCGGCGCTTCGCGGTCGCCGCGGCATCGACCGCGCCGTCGGCGCGCAGCACGACGCCGTATTCCCGCTCCGCCGTCTCGCGCGAGACGAGCCCGTCGAGCACGTCCTCCGCCACCTGCTCGGCCGGGCGCAGCAGCGGATCGCCGAAGCCGCCGCCGCCCGGCAGTTCGAGGCGCACGGCGTCGCGCGGCGGCACGGTCTGCCGCCCCTTGGCGCGGATCGGCCGGCCCGAGAGCAGCGTGACGCGGCCCGGCCGGCCCTCGCCGCCGCCCTCGCGGCCGCGCGCCGGATTGTTGATGCGCTCGAAATTGCAGAGAAGGCTGATCGGCGCGCCGCCGGCGCCGGCGAGCTCGATCACCTGTCCGAGCCCGCCGCGATAGCGGCCGGCGCCGCCCGAATCGGCGCGGAACTCGCGGCGGCGGAAGAGGATGGGCGCGATCGACTCCGTCGCCTCGACCGGGATGGTGCGGACGCCGCTCGGGAAGGCGGTGACGTTGAGCCCGTCCTTGCCCGGGCGGGCCCCGGCGCCGCCGCAATGGAAAATGACGGTCGAAAACTCCTCGAGCGCGCCGGCGTCGCTCCCCTCCTCCACCTCGTCGACCATCGAGCCGCCGCCATAGATTTGCGGGTTCCACAGCGAGGAGGCGCCCTCGGCGGGAACGCCCCCCGGCAGCACCTGGTGGAGACAGCCGAAGACGGTGTCCGGCAACATGTGGCCGACCGTATGGCGCGCCGCCACCGCCCAGGGGCGCTTCACATTGAGGATGCAGCCCTCGGGCGCGCTCACGGTCAAGGGTTCGAGCGAACCCGCATTGTTCGGCACCTCGGGCGCGACGAGGCATTTGATGCCGAAGGCGGTGTAGGCCGTCGTGTAGTTGAGGACGACATTGATGCCATAGGGGCTCGCGGGCGACGTGCCGGTGTAGTCGGTGTGGATTCCGTTCTCGTGGATGGTCATCGCGGCCTTGAGCACGAGCGGCTTGTCATAGCCGTCCATGCGCACGCTGTTGCGATAGGTGCCGCGCGGCAGCTTGCGAATCTCGGCGAGCGTCGCCTCGCGCGAAGCCTCGATGATGTGATTGCCGAGCGTTTCGAGATGGGTGATCTCGAACTCCTCCATCATCTCGACGAGGCGGCGGCCGCCTTCCTCGTTGCAGGCGGCGAGAGCGTAAATATCGCCCTCGACCTGCAAGGGCTCGCGGACATTGGCGCGGACGATCCGCAGCAGGTCCTCGTTCATGCGGCCTTCGCGCGACAGCGGCATGATCGGGATGGCGAGACCCTCCTCGAAGACCTGGCGGCCGTCGGGCCCCATGCCGAGCCCGCCGATATCGACGACGTGAACGGTCGATGCGAAGAGACCCACCGGCTTGCCTGCGACGAAGGTTGGGCTCACCACCGTCAGGTCGTGGAGATGGCCGCAAGTGAGCCACGGATCGTTGGTGACGTAGTGATCGCCCTCCTTCATCGTCTTCAGCGGATAGGCGGCGAGGAAGTGCTTCACCGCCATCGCCATCGAGTTGACGTGGCCGGGGGTCCCCGTCACCGCTTGCGCCAGCATGCGTCCCTCGGCATCGAAAACGCCGGCCGAGAGATCGCCCGCCTCGCGCACCGAGGTCGAGAAGGCGGTGCGCACCAGCGTCTGCGCCTGCTCCTCGACGACCGCGATGAGGCGCGACCACATGATCTGCATGTGGATCTGCGCCAGCGCCGAATTCGCCTTGTCGATCATGGGTCCGGAGGCTAGCGCGCGAGACGGGCGAGGGCAAGGAGCCGAGGCCGCGACGCCGTCAAACACTTTTCGCTCACTCGCTTCACGGCGCGGCTTTGCGCTAAGCTTCTTCCATGCCGGTGGCCCAACTCGACCAGCTCCGCAATCTCGTCAGCCTCGTCATCGAGAAGCACGGGATCAGGGCGCCCTCGGTCGCGCAGCACACCGCGCTTCGCGCGCGCCGCGACGGCGATCTCGAACGCGCCATGACTTGGGACGAGGTGGCGCGCCTCGCCGAGGCCGCGCTGCGCGATCCGGAGGCCTGACTCCGAACACAATTATAGAGGGTCGCTGATCTATACAATTCTCTTACTAAGAGATTTTTAAGAGCGCGCGTCCTATCTCCCGCAACCGTTCGGCGAAGCGGGCGGAACTTCTGCGCCTATTCTGGCCGAAGAGGGAAAGGAGGCGAAGCCATGCGCGCACTCGACAATCTCGGCACACGGGCGAAGATGTACGTGATCTGCGCCGTCTTCATTGCCCCGGTCGTCTACGCCGTCTGGAGCTATGCCGCGCAGAAGCGCGAGCTCATCACCTTCGCCGAGAAGGAGCAGCGCGGCGCCGCTTATGCGACGGCGGTGCGCAGCGCCGTTGCCGCCGCGGCGGCGCGGCTGGCGGGTGGCGCCGGCGCCGCGCTCGGCGCCGCGAGCGAGAGGCTCGAGCGCACGGCCGGGGCCGCTGGTCACGGCATGGATACGGAAGACCAGCGCCGCGCGCTTGCGGAGGCGCTGCGCGCTCTCGCCGCGAGCGCCGGCAGCGAGGAGGCGGACGCCGCCTTCGCTGCCGTCCTCGGCAAGGCCGCGGCGCTCGCCTCGCGCATCGCCGACGACTCCAACCTGTCGCTCGATCCCGACCTCGACAGCTACTACACGCAGGATCTCGTCATGGGCAAGCTGCCGGCGCTGCTCGACGACCTCGCCGAGCTGCGCCGTCTTCTGCGACGGATCGCAAAAACCGGCGCACCGACGACCGAGGAGGGCGTCGCCTATTTGACCCTTCTGGCACGCCTCAAGGACACTGCCGAAGGCGCGAAAGCCGATCTTGCCAGCGCCGCTCGCGGCCGCCATGGGCGCGCGATCGAGCGCGAGCTCGGCGGTCCGGCGACCGCCTTCGTCGAGGTGATGGCTCGGCTTGCCGCCACCCGCGGATCGGCGGCCGATGCCGGGAAGACGCTCGACCTCGCCGCGGCCGAGCGCGACGCCGCGGCCGCATCGCGGCAGGCCTTCATCCTCTGGGACGATGCCGCCGCGGCGCTCGACCGGCTGCTGGCGTCCCGGATCGGCGAATTGCGCCTCTCGCTGTGGGCGACGCTCGGCATGGCGATGCTGCTTCTGGCGCTCTCCTTCGGCCTTGCGACGCTCATCGCCCGGCGGATCGCGGGGCCGCTCGGCCGCCTCGAAGGCCTCGCCAAGACCGTGCGCGAAACCAATGACTACAGTCTGCGCAGCGACTACGCGGCGCGCGACGAGGTTGGCCGCCTTGCCGGGGCGTTCAACGCGATGCTGGCGGAGATCGCCGAGAGCCGCGAGCGGCGGACCGGCGAGGAGGCCGAGCGCGAGCGCCTGCGCGCAGCGCAGGAGAAGCGCGCCCGGCGCCTTGCCGAGCTGACGGAGGGCTTCGAGCGCGAGGCTGCGGGCGTCGTCGAGACGGTGTCCGGTGCGGCCGCCGAGATGCAGAGCGCAGCGAGCGCGATGGTCGCCAATGCCGAGCAGACGACGCGGCAATCGAGCACGGTCGCCGCCGCCTCCGAGCAGACATCGACCAATGTGCAAATGGTGGCGACCGCGGCCGAGGAGCTCGCCGCGTCGATCGCCGAGATCGGCCGCCAAGTCGCGCAATCGACGGCGATGGCGCAAACTGCCGTCGGCGAGGCGGAGCGCGCCAACACGACCGTCAAGAGCCTTGCCGAAGCCGCGCAGCGGATCGGCCAAGTCGTCGATCTCATCAACTCGATCGCGGGGCAGACCAACCTCCTCGCCCTCAATGCGACGATCGAGGCGGCGCGCGCGGGCGAGGCGGGCAAAGGCTTCGCCGTCGTCGCCGCGGAGGTGAAGAGCCTCGCCAACCAGACGGCGAAGGCGACGGAGGAGATCGCGGCGCAGATCGCCGGGATTCAGCAGTCGACGGGCGAGGCGGTGACCGCCATAGAGCGGATCGGCGAGACGATCGAGGAAGTGAGCGAGATCGCCACCTCGATCGCCTCGGCCATCGAGGAGCAGAGCGCGTCGACCCAGGAGATCGCGCGCAACGTGCAGCAGGCGGCGGCGGGCTCTCAGGAGGTGTCGGGCACCATCGCCGAGGTGACGTCAGCCGCGACCGATACGGGCAAGACGGCGCATGCGGTGCTCGCCTCCGCGACCGGCCTTGCCGCCCAGGCGAAGCTGCTCCAGGCCGAAGTCGACCGCTTCCTCGGCGAGGTCAAAGCGGCGTGAAACGCAATTCCCTTGGCGCGACCAAAAAACATTCCTCGCCCCGCTTGCGGGGAGAGGAAGGGGCTCATTGCGAAGCAATGGAAAGGTGAGGGGGTTGATTCAGTGCACTCGTCTTAACGATCGAGCGATCTGCGAAAATACCCTCACCTCAATCCTCTCCCCGCATCGCGCGCATCGCGGTAAGAGGAGGTCAGTACGCCCCCCGCTTCCGTGCGCCGCCGCAGCTCGATATAGCCGAAGCCGTCGATCATCGCCTCGAAGCGCGGGCTGACGATGGTCGAGGTCTCGTCCTCGGCGATGACGGCGGGGCCGCCGACGACGGCGCCGGGCGGCAGATCGCGGCGGAGATAGACGGCGGCGTCGAGGAATTCGCCGGCGACGGGATCGAAGATGCGGCGCCGCCCGGCGGGCGCGGGCGCTGACGGCGCCAGGGCGGCCGGGGCATCCTCGGCGGCTTCGACGGGCGCGCTCAGCGTCAGGACCCAGCTCAGGATCTCGACATCGACGCCGGGGATGGTGCGCTTGTAAAGCGTGCGGTAGGCCGCCTCGAAGGCGGCGAGCAGAAGCCGCGCGTCCTCGGCGGCGTAGCGGCGGACGGGAAGCGCCACCGGAATCTCGTGGCCCTGGCCGCGATAGCGCATGAAGGCGGAGCGGGTCTCGGCGAGCGGCGCATCGCCGGCGCCGCGCCGCACGATCGCCTCCGCCTCGCTCCGCATCTCGCCGAGAATGCGGTTCGCCGTTGCCGCGTCGAAGGCGGAGAGGCGCTGCAGATTGGTGCGCACGATCTCGTAGGCGACGGGCGCCCGCAGGAAGCCTACCGCCGAGCCGACACCGGCGTTGGCCGGGACGAGCACACGGTCGATGCCGAGCTTCTCGGCGACGCGCGCCGCATGGAGCGGCGCCGCGCCGCCGAAGGCGATGAGCGTCCGCCTGCGCAGATCCTTGCCGCTCTCGATGGCATGGACGCGCGCCGCATTCGCCATGTTCTCGTCCACCATCTCGCTGATGCCGACCGCGGCGAGTTCGAGCGGGAGCTCCAGCCGCTCGCCGATGGTCCCGATCGCCGCCGCCGCGGCCGCCGTATCGAGCGGCAGCTTGCCGCCGGAAAAGGCGGCCGGATCGATGCGGCCCAAGGCGAGGTCGGCGTCGGTCACCGTCGGCGCGGTGCCGCCGCGGCCATAGGAGGCGGGGCCGGGCTCCGAGCCCGCGCTTTCCGGGCCGACGGCGATGCGGCCCATTTGATCGACGCGCGCGATCGAGCCGCCGCCGGCGCCGATCTCGACCATCTCGATGACCGGGATGCGCAGCGGGATGCCGCTCCCCTTCTTGAAGCGGTAGATGCGCGCCACTTCGAAAACGCGGTTCGTCTGCGGCCGCGCCTTATCGATGAGGCAGATCTTGGCCGTCGTGCCGCCCATATCGAAGGACAGCACCTCGTCGAGGCTTCGCTGGCGGGCGATGTGGCTGGCGAAGATGGCGCCGCCCGCCGGCCCCGATTCGACGAGGCGGACGGGAAAGCGGATCGCCGTCTCGATGGTGGTGAGGCCGCCGCCCGACAGCATGAGAAAGAGCGGACAAGCAAAGCCCGCGGCTTCGAGGTCGCGCTCGAGATTGCCGAGATAGCGCGCCATGAGCGGCTGGATGTAGGCGTTGGCGCAGGCGGTCGAGAAGCGCTCATATTCGCGCATCTCGGGCGAGACCTCGGAGGAGAGCGTGACGGGAAGGCCCGGCAGGCGCGCCGCCAGCAGTTCGGCGATGCGTCGCTCGTGCTCGGGGTTGGTGAAGCTGTGGAGGAACCCGACCGCGACCGCCTCGATCCCTTGCCGCTCGATCTCGCCGATGACCCGGCCCGCATCGCCCTCGTCGAGCGGGGTGACGACGCGGCCCCGCGCGTCGATCCGCTCAGCGACGCCGAAGCGCCAGCGCCGGGGCACGAGCGGCGGCGGCAAGTCGATGTTGACGTCGTATTGCTCGAAGCGGTTCTCGTGCCGGATCTCGATCGTGTCGCGGAAGCCCTCCGTCGTGATGAGCGCGGTGCGGGCGCCCTTGCGCTCGATGAGGGCGTTCGTCGCCAGCGTCGTGCCGTGAATGATGATGCCGAGATCGGCCGGCCGCAGCCGCGCCTCGTCGAGGACGCGAGCGATCGCCTGGAGGACGCCGCGCTCGGGCGCGCTCGCCGTGGTCAGCACCTTGGCGCTGAAGCGGCGGCCCTCGCTTTCGAGGGCGACATCGGTGAAGGTCCCGCCAATATCGACGCCGAGACGCGCTTTCTGCCTGGGCTGCACGGTCTGTCTCTGGAGCAGGAGGGAGGATGGTCGCCGGCATCGCCGCCGGACGGCGCCGAATTCTCGTTGCGAGCGGCGGCGCTGTCAATTCGGGCGGGCGGGAGCCTCGCTGCCGCGCCGCGGCTCCCCCACCCTCCCCGCGCCCGCAGGCGCGGCAGGGTTCGGGAGGGAGGCGGGCGCTGCCAGCAACGCCGCGAGGCGCTCGCCCGCTCCCGGGAGGGCGGCCAGCGCCGCGCCAGCGAGGGCGGCAGCGCCGCGGTTCCGGACGATCGCGGCGGTGCGCGCCGGGTCGGCCGACCATGCCCTGCGGACGGCATCGGTGAGAAGCCAGCGATCCGCCGCGTCCGTCGCCGGGTAGACGGCGAGGGCGAGATCGAGGCGGCGCCACAGCAAGGCCGGATCGCTGGCACCCGTCTGCAGCGACAGGGCGAGGGCACGGCTGGAGGCCGCCGTCGCGCCGGAGGCGAGCTCCAGATCGGCGAGGGCGACCCAGGCGGCGGGGTCGACCGGCGCGCGGGCAAGCCCGCGCCCGAGCGCGACCTCCGCCGCGCGGCGCAGTTCGCCCGGCGCGGCAACGCGCTCGCCGGGCTGGTCTGCCAGCAGATACTGCGCCTTGCCGAGGCGGGCGAGACGCTCGCCCGACGGGTGCCATCTCACCGCCGCGGCCTCGCTCCTGACGAGGCGCGCAAGATCGCCTTGGGACAAGCGGTCTCCGGCGGCAAGCCGCGCCGCCAGCCGGTCGCCGGCGGCGCCGGCGACCGCGGCGCCGAGGCGCGGCGCCCCGGCGAAGACAAGCAGAACCCCGCCGGCGGCGAGAAGGGCGACGCGGGCATGCGCCGCCCAGCGGCGCGCGCCGGCCCGGCCGTCAGCTCGCATATTCCTTGTAGGTGCCGTAGTAGTAGCCGTGGTCGCCATAGCCGAAGCGGGCATGCTTGCGGACATTGACGCGGCTCAGAACGACGCCCGCGATCTGGCCGCCCACGGTCTGAATTTGCTTCAGCGCGCCGAGGACGACCTGGCGCGGCGTCTTCTCCCAGCGGACGATGAAGATCGTGGCGTCGACGATGCGCGAGAGGACGAGCGAGTCGGAGGCGGCCAGCACCGGCGGGCTGTCGATGACGACCATATCGTAGTGCTGCGAGATCGACCGGACGAAGTCGCGCATATGCTGCGAGCCCAGAAGGTCCTGCGGGTTGGGCATGCCGGCATGGGCGCAGATGAAGTCGACGCCGCTCTCGGCATCCCGGTTCAGCACCTCTTCCGGCGCGATCTTGCCGGCAAAAAGCTCGGGCAGGGTCGCATCGCTGCGGCCCTTCAACATCGCCGCGATCTTCGGCCGCCGCAAGTCGGCGTCGATGAGCAGGACCTTCTGGCCGGCCTTGGCGGCGCTGCGCGCGAGCGAGACGGAGATCAGCGACTTGCCCTCTTCCGGCACAGCCGAGGTGACGAGCAGCACGCGCGGCGGCTTGTCCACGTTGGCGTAGAGAATGGCCGTGCGCACGGAGCGGATCGATTCGGCAAAGGCCGAGCTCGGCTGGCGCAGCACGGTGTCCTCGGGCTTCCGCAGCAGACCGCGGCCGGAGATCATCGGGATCATGCCGAGGCCGACGACGCCGGTCATGCTCTCGACCTGCTCGGCCGCGCGGAAGCCGTTGTCGAGCCGCTCGGCGATGACGGCGATGACGATGCCGATGAGGGCGGAGCCGAGCAGCGCCAGGGCGATGAACAGCTTCTTGTTCGGAAAGGACGGATCGACCGGCACATCGGCCCGCGCGATGACGCGCGCATCGGGCTGCTGGATGTCCTCCTCCTGCGAGGTCTCCTTGAAGCGCGTGAGGAAGCTCTCATAGAGCGCCCGGCTCGCCTGCGCCTCGCGCTCCAGCTCGTGCAGCTTCACGGTCGCATCGTTGCTTTTCGAGGCGTTCTTCTGCAGCTCGGCGAGGTTCTGCTGCAGGCTCTGCACGCGGATGCGGGCGACCTGCACGTCCTGCGCCAGGTTGCCGACGATCTTGTTGATCTCTTGCGCGATCTGGCGGCGCACATCGCGCAGCTCGGCGCGCACATTGATGATGGCGGGATGGCGCGGCCCGAAGCGGGCGGAGAGATCGGCCTCCTTGCGCACCACCTCGGTCTCCTGCGCGCGGAGCTGGGTGATGAGCGGCGAATTCAGCACTTCGGGGGCATCCGCCTCGACCGTGCCCTTCTTCATCGCCTCCTGGAACTGCCGCAGCCGCGCCTCCTTCTGCGCGAGATCGGCGTTGGCAAGGACGAGCTGCGAGTTCAGCTCGCCCAATTGCTGCGTGGTGATCGTCGTGCCTTTAACGTCGGCCGCGGTCAGCTTGTGCTGGTCGCGATAGGTCTGGACCGCCTGCTCGGCTGCGTTGACCTGCGTGCGCAGCTCGGCCACCTGCTGGCTGAGCCAGGCATTGGCTCGCTTCGTCGCGTCGAACTTCGCTTCGAGCTGATCGACGAGGTAGAGATCGGCGACCGTGTTGACGATCTGGGTCGCGAGCTCGGGATTCTCGTCGGTGTAGCTGAGCTTGATCGTGTAGGAGCGCGTGTCGTTGCCGATGGCGAGGTGGTCGAGGAGCTTGTCGGTGAGCCGCATCAGGGTCTGCTGCTGCTGCTCCGCCGGGGTCAGCGCGACCCGCGCCGGCGGCCGGATCACCCCGATCTCGGCGAGCCAGTCGAGCGCGCTCCGGCGGAACTTGGCGAGGCTCGACCAGACGTCGCCCTTATCGCCTTTGAGCTCGGTGTTGAAATCGGGATTGCCGACGAGACCCAGCTTCTCGATCACCTTTTCGATGAGCTGGCGCGAGCGCAGCACGTCGATCTCGGAGCGGACGGCCGCGGCCTCGGGCTGAAGTCCGGAGACGACCGCCTGAAGGTCGATGACATTGGTCTTGCGCGTGTCGAGGAGGAGCGCCGTGTCCGCCGTGTATTTCGGCTTGAGGTTGAAGACGACGAGCACCGCAATCGTCGTCAGCACCAGCATACAGCCGAGGATGAGCGCGCGGCGGCGGCGCAGCATTCCCAGCATCTCGCGAATATCGAACTGATCGCGCCAAATCGAGGAGCGCGTGAGGCGCGGCCCCGCCGCGCGCAGGGTGATTGCGTCGTCCCGCGTGCCAACGCCGCTTCCGTCCATCTGCTACCCCGCCCCTCTGCCAGAACGCAGTTGCGGGAGCAAACAACCGGATGTCCAACGCGTTCCCGCAAGTGGAACGGAAGGCGCCGTCATATCACCCAAAGCAACAATGAAAGGCGGCGCGCGGCACCCCGAAGGGAGAAGGCGAGAGCCGCCGACGAGAGAGGCGCCGCTCGGACGGCTCGCCCACCCCGAGGGGAGCGGGCGAGCCGATAGGCGCGGTCAGAGCTGCGCGCCGAGGCGCAAGAGGAAGAGGTCGCGCGAGAACTGGCCGGTGGCCGAGGTTCCGGCGGAGCTGCGGTTCGTATAGGTGTAGGAGCCGCCGAGGTAGAAATTGCGGGTGAAGAGATAGCGCAGGCCGGCGCCGACATCGAAGCGGTCGTCCGTCCGGTCGATGCCTTTGTAATCGTCGTTCTCGTAGTCGACTTCGCCGTGCAGGAGCAGGTTGCGCAGCAGCTCGTGGTCGATGGCGAGGGCGACGGTCGAGCGCAGATAGCCCGGCGAGTTGGCGGAAAGGCCCTGGGAATTCAGCGCGATCGTGTTCTCGTCCTGAACCTGGCGCTGCCCGTTCAGGGAAATCGAGGTCAGCTCGGTGACGTTCCAGACGATGCGCGCGCCGAAATCGAGGCCGCCGATCGAGCCGAGGGCGCTCGAGCGGTAGTCCTGGTTCAAATAGCCGGCATAGACCTCGGCATAGGTGATCCCGGTGAGGTCTATGGTGGCGCCGACATCGGCGCGGTAGCCCGAGGAGTTGCGGTCGGGCACGCCGGCCACGCCGCCCGTCGAATTGTCGTAGTCGCGGATATTCCCGGACACGCGCGCGAAGGCCTCGTAGCGCGGCGCGAATTCATAGCTGACGCGCAGCGACGGCGCGTAGACATTGACGTTGCGGACCTTCTCGTTGATGGTCCCGCCGCCGATCGCCGCCACGTTCTGATAGTCCTCGCGGCGGAAATCGAAGCTGGCGAGATAGCCGATCCGCAAGCCGTGCTGGGTGAGGCCGAGCGTGCCGGTATAGGCGTCGAATTCGACGGGATTGGCGGCGCCGCCGGGCGCATCCGGCGAGTCGCGCTCTTCATGCAGGTGCTCGTATTTGAGGCCGGCAAGCCCGGCGAAGGTCGCGCTCACATCGTAGCGGCCCTGCGCCGCCGCGAAGTAGTCGCCGTAATTCTCGCTGCTTTGCTTTGCATAAGTGCCGACGCTGGCGCCGGCCCGCAGGTCGAGCTCGTGAACGCCCCAATTGGAGCGGAGATCGAGCGTCGGCGAGACGACGGTGACGAAATCGTCCTTGGTGTTCGTCTTGGTCGCGAAGACGTTGTCATTGTAGAGCTCGTCCGCTTCGAGCTTCGGATAGAGAAAGAAGCTGCCGAGCCGCAGACCCAGCGGGTCGTATTCCGGACGCGGCCGCTCCGTCACGCTCTGCCCGCGCTGAAGCAGCTGCCCGAAATCCTCCGGCCGCTGCGAGGGCTCGGTGGGCGAGACGGGCGGCGCCGCCGTTGGCGGAGCCGGAGGGAGATCGATCTGGGCCTGGGCGGCCGAAGCGAGCACCAGCCCCACAGCGCTTGTCGCGAGAAGCAGTCGGACGATCATTCTCCACCCTTGGCTCTCGTTTCCCCTGACGACGCAATAACCTAACTTCCGCTTGCCGCGCGGCAATATAGCCGAAAATTGCGTCAAACGACACCATTACAGTTAATGCGCAATCTTTGCACGATTTACAAACGAAATCCGCGAGAACGCCGCGGATCCGTCCGGCAAGAATAATCCCAAAGGGTTTGAAGCCGTGACCATTCGGGGATCGGCTCAGTAGAAGAGCTTCAGCACCAGGAAGATCGGCACGGCCCAGCACAGGGCCGCAGCCGCGACGATGAAGAGAAACCGCCGGCGCCGCGACCAGCGGCGCTCGGCGGCCGCGTCGATGACGCCGAGAGCGGGTTCGTCGGCAACGGGCCGTGGCTCGCGCGCTTCGCCGATCAAGTAGTCAGTCCCTGCAGCGGACCGGTCTCTCGGCCGATCCTTCCCGTTTTGGTCGCCCGGTCGCGACGCCGACAGTATAGAGTCTTATCCCGCGCCGGCAATCCGCCGCGTTGCGCCGCGCCGCGACGGAAGCGCCCCTCGACGACGCGCCGCCGCTCGGGCATGTTGCGCCGGAGGGACACGCCATGGACGACATCGCGCGACACAGCGTCGGCCGCTACGACTACGTTATCGTCGGTGCGGGGCCGGCCGGCTGCATCCTCGCCAACCGCCTCAGCGCCGATCCGGCGACACGGGTCCTCCTCCTCGAGGCGGGCGGCAAGGACGACTATCTCTGGATCCATATTCCGGTCGGCTACCTTTATTGCATGGGCAATCCGCGCACCGACTGGTGCTTCACGACCGAGGCCGAGGCGGGCCTCAACGGCCGGAGCTTGGCGTATCCCCGCGGCCGCGTCCTCGGCGGCTGCTCCTCGATCAACGGCATGATCTATATGCGCGGCCAGGCGCGCGACTATGACGGCTGGCGACAGCTCGGCAATGCCGGATGGTCGTGGGACGACGTCCTGCCCTACTTCAAGAAATCCGAGGACCACGTCCATGGCGCCGACGCGCTGCACGGCGCCGGCGGCGAGCTGCGCGTCGAGGAGCCGCGCATCGCCTGGGAGATCCTCGACGCCTTCCGCGAAGCGGCGGCCGAGACCGGGATTCCGCCGACCAAGGACTTCAATCGCGGCGACAACGAAGGCTGCGGCTATTTCCAGGTGACGCAGCGCCGCGGCTGGCGCTGGAGCGCGGCCCGCGCCTTCCTCCATCCGGTCATGAAGCGGCCGAACCTCAGGGTGCTGACGGGCGCGCAGACGAGCGCCATCCGCTTCGAGGGAAGGCGGGCGACCGGCGTCGAGTTCTGGCAGGCGGGGGCGGCGCGCACGGCCGAGGCGGCGGGCGAGGTCATCCTTGCCGCCGGCGCCGTCGGCTCGCCGCACCTCCTCGAGCTCTCCGGCATCGGCCGCGGCGCGCTGCTGCAGGCCCATGGCATCAGCGTCCGCCACGACCTGCCCGGCGTCGGCGAGAATCTGCAGGACCATCTGCAGCTCCGCCTCTGCTACAAGGTGCGCAACACCAAGACGCTGAACGAGCGGGCCAACCGCCTCCTCGGCAGGCTGGGCATCGGGCTCGAATACTTCCTCTTCCGCCGCGGCCCCATGGTCATGGCGCCGAGCCAGCTCGGCGCCTTCGCCAGGAGCGATCCGGCGCGCGAGACCCCGGACCTGCAATACCATGTGCAGCCGCTGACCCTCGACCGCTTCGGCGACCCGCTGCACCCCTTCCCGGCCTTCACGGCCTCCGTCTGCAATTTGCGGCCGACGAGCCGCGGCAGCATCCATTTGAAGAGCTCGGATGCGCGGACCCAGCCGGCGATCGCCCCCAACTACCTCGCGAGCGAGGAGGACCGTCGCATCGCGGTCGCCGCCATCCGGCTGACGCGCCGGATTTGCGCCGCCCCCGCCCTCGCCCGCTTCGCGCCCGACGAGTTCAAGCCGGGTCCCGCCGCGCAATCCGATGCCGAGCTCGAACGCGCTGCCGGCGATATCGGAACGACGATCTTCCACCCGGTCGGGACCTGCAAGATGGGGCAGGACGACGCGGCGGTCGTCGACGAGCGGCTGCGCGTCCGCGGCCTCGCCGGGCTGCGCGTCGTCGACGCCTCGATCATGCCGCGGATCACCTCGGGCAATACCAATGCGCCCACGATGATGATCGCGGAGAAGGCATCGGACATGATCCGCGAGGATGCGCGGGCGCGCGCCGCCCTTTGATCAGCGGCGGCCGGCTCCGTCTTCGGCGCTCTCCGGCTGCCCGTAAACGCCGGGATCGAGCTTCTCCAGGAAGGCGAAGGGAGGCGGCGGCGGCGCGAAGCCGCAGCGGCGATAGAGGCCCTGCGCATCCCGCGTGCCGAGCAGCCAGCGCCGCATCCCGCGCAGCTCGGGATGGGCGAGGATCGCCTCGACAAGGCGGCGGCCGAGCCCGGCGCCGCGCTCCTCTTCGAGGATGAAGACGTCGGCGAGATAGGCGAAGGTGGCATGATCCGTCACCACCCGCGCGAACCCCACCTGGCGACCCTCGCGATAGACGCCGAAGGGAATGGAGTTGCGAATCGCCTTGCGCAGGACGGCGAGGGGAATGCCCTTGGCCCAGTGCGAGCGCGTCAGAAACGCGTGGATCATTCCGAGATCGAGTCGCGCCCGATCGGTGTCGATCTCGTAGCTTGGAACCGCCGCCGGAGCGGCGAGCGCAGCGGGGGATTTCGGCATTGGCTGGCTCCGCGAGTGCGGGAAGATGCGGGACGGCAAGGGCGAGGCAGACGTCAGGATCGCGCGCCTCGAACAGCCTTCGAGGGCTGTCAGCGGGTTCGTCGTCGCAGCATCCGGCGAAGCGTGGCCATGGCTAAATAAAGCAATGAAGCGAGGGCGTGTGTCAATCGCACTCGAAGCCTCGGCAAAGCCTTCCCTCGCCGTCATGGCCGGCCGCTATCGTCGGATAGGCAATCGCTCATCGACAAGACGCCGTGTCGTCCTAGAATGCTTCAAAATCAGCGGAATATGGCCCTCGCGCCAAGCGTTGAGGAAGTGCCAGCGGTGCCATAACACCGTGGCCGCCGCCACCGCCAGCATGCCGGGAACATGCGATCATGGGTGCCGCAGCTCTACGCCCTCGGATGAGCATCTTTCGCCGGCGCGGCACCGTCCATCGCCGGATGCTCGCCGTCGCGCTCGGGACGCTTCTCGCGGGCGCGGCGGCGCGCGCGGACGAGCCGCATTTCTTCCGCATCGGCACGGCGGGAACGACGGGGACCTATTTCCAGATCGGCGGGATCATCGCCAACGCGATCTCCAATCCGCCGGGCTCGCCGAGCTGCGAGCGCGGCGGAAGCTGCGGCGTGCCGGGCCTCGTCGCCGTGGCGCAGGCGACGCAAGGCTCCGTCGAGAATGTCGATCTGATCGGCAAGGGCCAGCTCGAAGCCGCCCTGGCGCAGGCCGATGTCACCTCCTGGGCCTATCACGGCACCGGCATCTTCAAGAGCCGCGCGCCGATCACCGATCTGCGCGCCATCGCCGCGCTCTTCCCCGAGAGCCTGCACGTCGTCGTGCAGCGCGACGGGCCGATCGCCAGCCTCAAGGACCTGAAGGGCAAGCGCGTCGCCATCGGCGAGAAGGAATCGGGCACGCTCGTCGATGCGCGCATCGTGCTCGAAGCGGCGGGGCTGACGGAGCGCGACATCAAGCCGGATTTCTCCCGCCTCGGCGAAGCCGCCGCCGGCCTGCGGGCCGGCACGTTCGACGCCTTCTTCCTGCTCGGCGGCTATCCCATCCCGGCCGTCTCCGAGCTCGCCGCGTCGACGCCGATCCGCCTCCTGCCGATCGGCGAGGACCTCTTCGACAAGCTGAAACGGCGCTACCCGTTCTTCAGCCGCTCGGAGATCCCGGCCAGCGCCTATCCGGGGCTTCCCGACGATGTCTCGACGGTCGGAATCAACGCCCTCTTCATCGTCGGCGAGGCCGTGCCCGAGCCGCTCGTCTACGCCATCACCAAATCGCTGTGGAGCGAAGCGACGCACAATCTGCTGCTGAGCCGTTCGCCGACGGGAAGCCGTATTCTCCTGGCGCATGCGCTGGACGGGCTCGATATCCCGCTCCACCCCGGCGCGCGCCGCTACTATCGCGAGATCGGGCTGCTCAAGGAATCGGGCGATCAGCAATAGCCGGCGCTCAAGGCACGCCGGCCTTGCGGATCACGAAGACGAAGCTGCTCCCCTCCGCGCGGCTCTCCAGCAGCGCGTCGCCGGTCGTGCGGCAGAAGGCGTCGAAATCCTTGACCGCGCCGGGATCGGTGGCAATGACGGTGAGAACCGCGCCCGGCGCCATTCCCTTCAGCGCCTTCCGCGCCTTGAGGACGGGCAGCGGGCAGAGGAGCCCGGTCGTGTCGAGGGTCGCCACGGGTTGATCGGTCATCGCTTTTGAGCACCCTTTGGGTCATGATGGTCGGTCGCCCGTGAAGGGCGTCGGCTCCGCGAACTATTATCAACCTTCTTCTCACCAGGAACATTTGCAAGACTCCCTCTCCCGCTTGCGGGAGAGGGGTCAGGGTGAGGGCGAGTCCGTCGTATTCTACGGCTTCAATTTGTTGCAGCACCCCTCACCCTTCTCTCTCCAAGGAGGGGAGAGGGTTTTTCAAAGGTCTCGCAAGCGGGAGAGAGACCCCCTCACCCGAAGCGGTTGGTCTTCGGAAAGCCGCTCGGCACGATGCGGCCCGAGGAGGCGCGGGCGCCGAGCCAATTGGCGAGGTCGGTCTCGGTCCGGGTGCGGCTCTCGCCCTGGCGCCAGCTCAGCCCCTCGGCGAGGGTGAACACCTTGGCATCGGCGAGGCCGCCCTCCTTGTAGCGCTGGAGGATGACGCCGCGGCCGCGGCTCATCTCGGGGATCTCGTCGAGCTTGCAGACGAGGAGCTTGCGGTTGTCGCCGAGGAGCGCCACGGCATCGCCGGTCGCGGGCAGGCAGATGCGCGCCTGCGCCCCCTCGCCCGGCACCAGCACCTGCTTGCCCGCGCGCGTCTGCGCCAGCGCCTCCTCGCCGGCGACGAGGAAGCCGCGCCCGTCGCTCGCCGCGAGGAGCAGCTTCTGCGCCGCCCGGTAGGGGAAGAGCGCGACGATGTCGTGCTCGTTCGGCAGGTCGATCATGAGGCGGATCGGCTCGCCATGGCCGCGCCCGCCCGGCAGCCTGTCGACGGGGAGCGTGTAGAAGCGCCCGTTGGTGCCGAAGACGATTAGGCGATCGGTGGTCTCGGCGGGCACGATGAAGCGCGGCGCGTCGCCTTCCTTGTACTTGACCTCGGCGGCGGCGCCGTTATGGCCCTTGACGGTGCGGATCCAGCCCTTGGCCGAGCAGAGCACGGTCACCGCCTCGCGCTCGACCAGCGCCTCGACCGGCACCAGGACCGGCGCCGGCGCCTCGCCGATCTCGGTGCGGCGCCGGCCGAGCGCGGTTCCCGCGCCGAACTCCTTGCGCGTCTCGGCGATCTCCTTGCCGATCGCCCGCCATTGCCGGCGATCCTGCGCGAGCAGCGCGGTCAGCTCGCCCTCCTCCTTCTCGAGCGCCGCCAGCTCCTTGCGGATCTCGATTTCCTCGAGCTTGCGCAAGGCGCGCAGGCGCAGGTTGAGGATCGCCTCCGCCTGCAGCTCGCTCAAATCCCAGCGCGCCATGAGCTCCGTCTTCGGCTCGTCGCTCTCGCGGATGATGCGGATCACCTCGTCGATGTTGAGATAGACGATGATCTGGCCCTTGAGGATCTCCATGCGCCGCGCGATCGCCGCGAGGCGGTGGCGGGTGCGGCGCTGCAGCACGATGCGGCGGTGATCGAGGAAGGCCTGCAGCGCCTCCTTCAAATTCATGACGCGCGGCACGCCGGCGGCGTCGAGGACGTTGAGGTTGAGCGGAATGCGCGTCTCGAGCTCGCTCGCGCGGAACAGCGACTCCATCAGCACCGCCGGATCGACGTTGCGCGATTTCGGCTCGAGGACGAGGCGCACCTCCTCGGTCGATTCATCGCGCACATCGGCGAGGAGCGGCAGCTTCTTCTCTTCGAGGAGGGTCGCCAGACGCTCGACGACGCGCGATTTCGGCGCCTGATAGGGCATCTCGGTCACGACGATCTGGAACATGCCGTGGCTCATGCGCTCGACCGTCCATTTCGCCCGGAGGCGGAAGCTGCCGCGGCCGGTCGCATAGGCCTGGCGGATCTGCTCGGCCGGCTCGACAAGGACGCCGCCCGTCGGAAAATCGGGGCCGCGCACGATCGCGACGAGCTCGTCGATCGGGCAGGCCGGATTGTCGATGAGGTGCAGCAGCGCCGCGCAGAGCTCGTCGACATTGTGCGGCGGGATGCTGGTCGCCATGCCGACGGCGATGCCGGCGGCGCCATTGGCAAGGAGGTTCGGAAAGCGCGCCGGCAGGACGACGGGCTCTTCCGCCTCGCCGTCATAGGTCGGGCGGAAATCGACGGCATCCTCCTCGATCCCGTCGAGAAGCGCCTGGGCGACGGCGGTGAGGCGGCTTTCGGTGTAGCGCATCGCCGCCGCGTTATCGCCGTCGATATTGCCGAAATTGCCCTGGCCGTCGACGAGCGGATAGCGCTGCGCGAAATCCTGGGCGAGGCGCACCAGCGTCTCGTAGACGGCGTCGTTGCCGTGGGGATGGTATTTGCCGACCACGTCGCCGACGATGCGCGCGCTCTTCTTGTAGCCGGAGCCCGGATCGAGCCGCAGCTCGCGCATGGCGTAGAGGACGCGGCGATGGACCGGCTTCAGCCCGTCGCGCACATCGGGCAGCGAGCGGGCGACGATGGTCGAGAGCGCATAGGAGAGATAGCGCTCGCCCAAAGCCTCGGCGAAGTCCACATCGCGCACCTCGCCCATTTCCGCCGTCTTGACCATCGACGCACCCGGATACCGCTAATCGTGGAGATAAGGAGAGAACAGCCCCAGATATTGTCGTCACCGAGCCATTCGGTCAACAAATCGCGCGCGCGCCGCGGGCAGGGAACGGCCGAGCGGCGCGAAGAGATGGCGCTCGAGGAAGAAGCCGGTGAGCCGAAGCCCGTCAAGAATGTCGGCCGCGCTCGCCTCGGCCGCGGAAGCGCGCAGAAACCGGGGAAGCGGCAGGAGCTTCTCGCGATAGGGCGCGCCAGCCGCGCGCGAGACGGCCTGCGCCGATTTCGGCGAGACGAAGACGAGATCCTCGGCCGAGCCGGTCGCGGCGCAGCGCGCGAGATCGAGGCCGAAACCGAGCTCCGCCAGGAGGCCCAGCTCCCACACGACATAGCGCGCGGCCCAATCCGCATTCGCGGCGAGCGCATCGAGGAGGACGGCGAGGCCCGCGAAGCTGCCAGGCGCCGGCTCGCGCTCGGGGAGGGCCGCCTCGGCCAGCGCACAGGCGGCGGCGAGGCAGGCGAGGCGGCGCGGATCGTCGATGAGACCCGCGGCGCAGCCCCTGACAAGCTCGCAGCGCAGGATGCCGAGATGCTCCGGCAGGCGTGCCTGCCAATGCGCCAGCACCCGGTTGCCGAGCTCGTAGGCGCCCCGCCCGCGCGCCCGCTGCCCGCCGCGCACGAGCCCGCCGTGCCGTCCGCGCGCTTTCGTCAGCAGCTGGACGATGAGCGCGCTCTCGGCATGCGGCCGCGCCGAGAGGATGATGGCCTCATCCTCCCACTGCATGGGACCTGCCGTGCGGCCCTCTCCCGCAGGCGGGAGAGGAGGAGTGACGCGCCGCCATGCTCCCTACTGCGTCCAATCGAGCCGCATCGCCTCGTAGCGCGCGCGGTCCTCGGTCCAGCCCTCGCGGACCTTGACGAAGAGGAAGAGATGGACCTTGCGGCCGAGCAGCTTCTCGATCTCGGCGCGCGCCCGGGCGCCGATCCGCTTCACTTGCCGGCCGCCTTGCCCGAGAACGATGGCCTTCTGGCCTTCGCGCTGCACATAGATCGTCTGGCTGATCTTGACGCTCCCGTTCTTGAACTCCTCCCAGCCTTCGGTCTCGACCGTGGAGGCGTAGGGCAGCTCGTCATGGAGCTGCAGGAAGACCTGCTCGCGCGTGATCTCGGCGGCGAGGAGGCGCTCGGGCAGATCGGAGAGCTGGTCCTCGGGAAAAAGCCACGGCCCCTCGGGCACGGCGCCTGCCAGATGGGCCCGCAAATCGTCGACGCCGCTGCCGGTCAAGCCGGAGATCATAAAGACCGGATCGAAGATCCCTTCGCGGGAGAGCGCATCGGCGAGGCCGAGGAGACGCTCGCGCTTGGCCAGATCGATCTTGTTGAGGGCGAGCACGGCGCGGCGGCCGGCGGCTTTGAGCCCGGCGACGATCCGCTCCGTATCGGCGTCGAGCCCGCGCGCCGCATCGACGAGCAGCACGACGACATCCGCCTCCTGCGCCCCCGACCAGGCCGCCGCCACCATGGCGCGTTCGAGCCGGCGCTTGGCGCCGAAGATGCCGGGCGTGTCGACGAAGACGAGCTGCGTCGCCCCCTCGATGGCGATGCCGAGAAGACGGGCGCGGGTCGTCTGCACCTTGGGGGTGACGATCGAAACCTTGGCGCCGACGAGCTTGTTGAGGAGCGTCGACTTGCCGGCATTGGGAGCGCCCAGCAAGGCGACGAAGCCGCAGCGGGTCGGCCTTTGCGCCTCCCGCGGCGTCACGATCCGCGCCCGCTTTCGCCCCCCGCGATGCGCGCCAGCAGCGCCGCGGCGGCGGCGATCTCGGCCGCGCGCTTCGACGAGCCCGCGGCGCTCTCCGGCTCCAGCCCCTCGACGCTGGCGCGCACGGTGAAGCGCCGTTTATGCGCCGGCCCCTCGATCTGCACCGTCTCGTAGCGCGGCAGCCCGCGGCCGCGCCCTTGCGCCCATTCCTGAAGCGCCGTCTTTGGGTCGCGCGGCGGCGTCGCATCGGCCTTGATGAGGGGCGCCCAATTGCGCTCGATGAAGCGCGCCGCGGCATCGAGCCCGCCATCGAGATAAAGCGCGGCGATCACCGCCTCGCAGACATCGGCGAGAATGCCGGCGCTTTCGCGCGTCCGCGCCGCGTCTTCGCCGACCGACATGATGATATGCGGCGCCAGCTCGACCGAGCGCGCGATCTTGGCCAAAGTCTCGCGGCGGACGAGCTGCGTGTGGCGGCGCGTCAGGGCGCCTTCCGCCTCGTTGGGAAAGCGTCGCCACAACAGCTCGGCGATGACGAGGCCGAGGACACGGTCGCCGAGGAATTCGAGCCGTTCGTAGCCGCGCGCCGGCTTGCCGCGGGTCTTCTGTCGCGGCACGGCGCTGGCATGCGTCAAGGCTTCCGCCAACAGCTTTGGATCGGCGAAGGTGTGGCCCAGCGCCTCCGTGAAGCGATCGGCGGTGCGCTCGGCCGCTGCCGCCTCGCTCACGGGCGCGGCCATTCCCTTAATGAATGCCTTCGAACAGGCGGTCGTAGCGGATCGTGAAGGGCCATTCCCAGACCTCCCACCAATGCGCCAAGCCGTTCGTCGAGAAGAAGATGAACTGCGCCGGCCCCACCAGGTTCTCGGCCGGCACGAAGCCCCAGACGCGGCTATCCGCCGAGTTGTCGCGGTTGTCGCCCATCATGAAGTATTCGTTCGGCGGCACTTGGAAGACGCTCGTGTTGTCGAGCGGTCCGCCGTCGCCCTGCTCCTCGATGATGTGATGACGGACGCCGCCGGGCAGCGTCTCGATATATTGCGGGACGGGACGTTGCGTCTCGGGGTCGATGTAGTCCTCGATGCGCTCGCGCTTCACCGGCGCGTCGTTGATGTAGAGCACGCCGTCCTTCATCTGGATGCGGTCGCCGGGCAGGCCGATGAGGCGCTTGATGTAGTCGGTCGAATTGTCCTTCGGCCATTTGAAGACGACGACATCGCCGCGATGCGGCTGATGGGCAAGGATCCGGCCGGAGAAGAGCGGTATGCCGAAGGGCAAGGAATAGCGGCTGTAGCCATAGGAGAATTTCGAGACGAAGAGATAATCGCCGATGAGCAGCGTCGGAATCATCGAGCCCGAAGGAATGTTGAAGGGCTCGTAGGCGACGGTGCGCACGATGAGGGCGATGACGACGGCATAGACGATCGTCTTGACCGTCTCGACCACCCCGCCGGCGTTCTTCGACTTCAGTAAGGTATCGGTCAAGGCCTTGATTTCCTGAGAAAATGGGGTACAGGCACCGGCGCGGCGCGAAGGATGAAGCCCCTCCCCGCGGGTGAAGTCAAGCCTGCGAACGCCGCGCCCTCACGCCACCGGGCCGGGAACCGCCGTGATGACCACCACCGCCTGCGCCAGCGGCGGCTCGTCGGTGAGCGAGAGGTCGATCCGCGCCGTCATGCCGGGCGGCGTCATCGCCTGGAGGCGCCGCAGCGCGCCGCCGGTCAGGACCATGCTCGGCCGGCCGGAGGCGAGATTGACGACGCCGAGATCGCGCCAATAGACGCCGGAGCGAAACCCCGTGCCGAGGGCCTTCGAGCACGCCTCCTTGGCGGCGTATCGCTTGGCGTAGCTGGCGATCCGATTGGCGCGGCGCTCGGACTTCGCCCGCTCGATATCGGTGAAGACGCGATTCAGGAAACGCTCGCCGTAGCGGGCGATCGTCCGCTCGATGCGCGTGATGTCGATGAGATCGCTGCCGATGCCTAGAATCATCGCCAGGGGCGCCGCCGGCGCCTCAAGCGCTCTTCTGGCCGTGGCTCTCGGCCCGCACCTTGTCCATGAGCGCGCGCATGCGCCGGATCGCGCTTTCGAGCCCGCTGAAGATCGCCTCGCCGACGAGGAAATGCCCGATATTCAGCTCGGCGATGGTCGGGATCGCGGCGACCGGCCCCACCGTGTCGAAGCTGAGCCCATGCCCGGCATGGCATTCGAGACCGATCGCCGCGGCATGGGCGGCGGCGTCCTCGAGCCGCTTCAGCTCGCGCCGCGCCTTGGCGCCGCCCGGCTCCTCGGCCCAGGCCTCGCAATAGGCGCCCGTATGGAGCTCGACCACTGGCGCGCCGAGGGCGACGGCCGCGTCGAGGGCGGCGCGCTCGGGCTCGATGAAGAGCGAGACGCGGATGCCGGTGCCGACGAGCTCGCGCACGAAGGGGCGGATGGCGCTCTGGCCGCGCACCACGTCGAGCCCGCCCTCGGTCGTGCGCTCCTCGCGCTTTTCCGGGACGAGGCAGGCGGCGTGCGGGCGGTGCTTCACGGCGATGGCCAGCATCTCCTTGGTCGCCGCCATTTCGAGGTTGAGCGGCAGGTCGATCTCCCTGGCGAGGCGGTCGATGTCGTCATCGGCGATGTGGCGGCGATCCTCGCGCAGATGCGCGGTGATGCCATCGGCGCCCGCCTGCGCCGCGAGGCGGGCCGCGCGCACGGGATCGGGATGGCGGCCGCCGCGGGCGTTGCGGATGGTGGCGACGTGATCGATGTTGACGCCGAGGCGAAGATGGCGCGGGGTCATGGGGATCAGCACCCTAAGAAGACAAGGGAGACGCTCGAACTGGACCGAGACTCGGACCCAATCCTTCGACTTCGGCCTGGCGGCCTTCGCTCAGGATGAGGCGGTTTTTCCAAATGCTTCACCGTCTCCCCTCATCCTGAGCGAAGGGCGGAGCCCGAAGTCGAAGGACCGTGCCGGAGCACGAATGCAGCTCCTGCACACGCTCACCCCCGCGCCCGTTCGACGGAATTGATGACCGGTGTCGCGCGGAGCGCGGCGATGATGTTGGTGAGGTGACGCAGATCCTCGACCTCGATATCGACGAGAATTTCGAAGAAATCGAGCGAGCGATTGGTGATTTTGAGGTTGCTGATGTTGCCGCCGTTCTTGCCGATGACGGTGGTGAGGCTGCCGAGGCTGCCCGGCTCGTTGCCGATGGTGACGTTGATGCGGCCGACATGGACATGCTCGGCATCGCCGCTCTCCTTCCAGGCGACGTCGAGCCAGCGTTCGGGGGCGTTGGCGAAGCTCTCCAGCGTCTCGCAGTCGATGGTGTGCACGGTGACGCCCTTGCCGGTGGTGACGATGCCGACGATGCGGTCGCCCGGCAGCGGGTGGCAGCAACCAGCGAAGTGCAGGGCCATTCCGGGGATAAGGCCGCGGATGGGAACCGCGTTCTCCTGGCTCTTGCTCTTGCGCGCCCGCAGCGGCACGACCTTGCCCGCCTTGCCCTCGGCCTTCTGCGGAAAGATCGCGTGAACCACCTCGCGCCCGGTGCGCACGCCCTCGCCGACGGCGAGGTAAAGGTCCTCGACGGTCGGGCAGTCGAACTGCTTCAGCACCGATTCCAGCGACTTTTCCGTGAAATCATGGCCTTCCTGGCGGAACGCCTTCTGCAGAATGGTCTTGCCGAGATCGAGATACTGCTCGCGCTGCTGCGTGCGGATGAAGCGGCGGATGCGCGCCCGCGCCTTGCCGGTGACGACGAAGCGCTCCCAGGTGGGCGACGGCGTCTGCGCCTTCGAGGTGACGATCTCGACCTGATCGCCATTGACGAGCTGGGTCCTCAGCGGCACGAGGCGGCCGTTGATCTTGGCGCCGACGCAGGTGTCGCCGATCTGCGAGTGGACGGCATAGGCGAAATCGACCGGCGTCGCGCCGCGCGGCAAGGCGATGAGGTCGCCTTTCGGCGTGAAGCAGAAGACCTGGTCCTGGAACATTTCGAGCTTCGTGTGCTCGAGGAATTCTTCCGGCCCCGAGGCGTGCTCGAGAATATCGAGCAGCTCGCGCAGCCAGCGGTACTGCTTGCCTTCGGTCTTCGGCCGGTCCTGCTTGTAGGTCCAATGCGCGGCGACGCCGAGCTCGGCGACCTCGTGCATGTCGCGGGTGCGGATCTGGACCTCGATGCGCTGCCGCTCCGGCCCGATGATGCCGGTATGGAGCGAGCGGTAGTTGTTCGGCTTCGGGGTCGAGATGTAGTCCTTGAAGCGGCCCGGCACCACGGGATAGGCGCTGTGGAGGATGCCGAGGGCGTGATAGCACTCCTCGACGGTGTCGACGGTGACGCGGAAGGCCATGATGTCGGAGAGCTGCTCGAAGCCGACATTCTTGCGCTGCATCTTGCGCCAGATGGCGTAGGGCGCCTTCTCGCGGCCCGAGACGGAGGCGTTCGCGATGCCGCCGTTCTTCAGCGTCTGATCGAGCGCGGCGATGATCCGCGGCACGAGCTCGCCGCCCTTCTCGCGCAGGAAGGCGAGGCGCGCCTTGATGCTCTGCCGCGCCTCGGGATAGAGCTCGGCGAAGGCGAGGTCCTCGAGCTCGTCCTTCATCCGATGCATGCCGATGCGCTCGGCCAAGGGCGCGTAGATGTCCATCGTCTCGCGGGCGATGCGGCGGCGCTTCTCCCCGTCCTTGATGTAGTGGAGCGTCTGCATGTTGTGCAGCCGGTCGGCGAGCTTGACGAGGAGGACGCGGATGTCCTCGGACATGGCGAGGACGAGCTTGCGGAAATTCTCCGCCTGCTTCGTCTGGTCCGATTGCAGCTCGATGCGCGACAGCTTGGTGACGCCGTCGACGAGGCGGCCGATCTCGGGACCGAACAGGCGCTCGATATCCTCGAGCGTCGCCACGGTGTCCTCGACCGTGTCGTGGAGGAGGCCGGTAATGATCGAAGCGCCGTCGAGCTTCATCTGCGCCAGGATGCCGGCGACCTCGACGGGGTGGGAGAAATAGGGGTCGCCCGAGGCGCGCTTCTGCGCGCCATGGGCCTTCATCGAGAACACGTAGGCGCGGTTCAGCGCGTCCTCATTGGCCGACGGGTCGTAGGCCCTGACGCGCTCGACGAGCTCGAATTGGCGCATCATGGCGCGCCTGCCCACCGCCGCGGCTCGCTCCGGACGGCGCTGCGCGGCTTGCGAGCGCCGCCCCCGGTCATCGCATCAGGGCTCTTCGTCGGGCGCCTCGTCCGCGAGCTCGCCCGGAACCGCGGCGTCGTCGAGCGCGGCGCCGTCCTCGTCGACAAACAGCATGTCTTCCTGGAGCTCTTCCTCGACGGCGGCATCCTCGCCGCCCTCCTCGCTCATGCCGGGCGCGGCGGCGACATCGGCCGGCCAGACGCCCTCGGCGGCGAATTCGCGGTCCTCCTCCGGCTCGTCGATCTCGACATGCTTCTGCATGCCCTTGATGAGCGCGTTCTGCAGCCCCTCGATCGGCACCGTCTCGTCGGCGATCTCGCGCAGCGCCACGACGGGATTCTTGTCGTTGTCGCGCTCGAGGGTGAGGGCGCCGCCCGCCGCGATGTCGCGCGCCCGCTGGGCCGCGATCAGCACCAGCTCGAAGCGGTTCGGAATCTTGAGGACGCAATCTTCGACCGTAACACGCGCCATATTCAATCTTTCCCGTAAATCTCTTAGAGTTATCCTAATATATGTGCCCGCTTCGCCTGCCGCAATGATCGCCTGGCGGTCTCAGGATGCGGCGCGCGGCCGCGCGATCTGCCCTGGCGGCAGCATGCGAATGAGCTCACCGACGGTGCGGCCGAGGAGCGGGTGGCGCCAGTCGGGCGCGATCTCGCGCAAGGGCAGCAGCACGAAGGCGCGCTCATGCATGCGGGGATGCGGCAGCAGCGGCGCCGCGCCGCCCGTCGCGACGCGGTCGCCATAGGCCAACAGGTCGAGATCGATGAGCCGCGGCGCGTTGCGCGCGCCGCGGACCCGCCCGAACTCGGCCTCGACGCGGTGCAGAAGCGCGAGCAGCGCCGCCGGGTCGAGGGCGGTCTCGAGGCGCGCCACGGCATTGAGGTACCAGGGCTGGTCCGAAGCCGGCACCGGCGCCGATTCGTACCAGCGCGAGCGCGCCGACACTCTGAGACCGAGCGCATCAAGACGCTCCAGCGCCGCCGCCAGGGTCGCCTCGGGCGGCCCATGCGCCGGGCTCGGCAGATTGGCGCCGAGGCCGATGAAAATCGCCGGATCCGCCATGCCTTCGCTCCTTTCTGCGCCGCCCCGCCGCCCTGCGACTTCCCTGCTTGACCTTGCGGCACAATCTATTGCAAATCCGGCATGGCTCGCTCCATCCATTTGCGGCGGGCCCTACGTGGAGTGTTGTTGATGTTATTCTACCCCCAAGAGAAAATTGGACTGTTCATCGACGGCGCAAATCTTTATGCGGCGGCGCGATCCCTTGGCTTCGATATCGATTACAAGAGACTTCTTGAATTGTTCGGCTCCAAGGGGCGGCTTATTCGTGCATTTTACTATACGGCCTTGGTCGAGGATCAGGAGTATTCCCCGATTCGTCCTCTCGTCGATTGGCTCGATTACAACGGCTACACCATGGTGACGAAGCCGACGAAGGAGTACATGGACGCCACCGGCCGCCGCAAGATCAAGGGCAATATGGATATCGAGCTCGCCATCGACGTCATGGAGATGGCGCAGTATCTCGATCACATCGTGCTCTTCTCCGGCGACGGCGACTTCCGCCGCCTCGTCGAGGCGGTGCAGCGCAAGGGCGTCCGCGTGAGCTGCGTCTCGACCATCCGCTCCTCGCCTCCCATGGTCGCGGACGAGCTGCGGCGCCAGGCCGACAATTTCATCGAGCTGCAGGATCTGGCCCACAGCATCATGCGCGTCCACCACCATCGCGAGGAGGGTGGGCAGCGCCAAACGCCGCAGGCCTATCAGGAGGCATGAGCGCGGGAGCGCCGGCCGGGGCGGCGCCCGCGACGCCGCCGCGCGATTGCCCGCTCTGCCCACGCCTCGCCGCCTTCCGGGCACGACAGCGCGCCGCCTTCCCCGATTGGCACAACGCGCCCGTCGCCTCCTTCGGGCCGCGCGAGGCGCCGCTCCTCATCGTCGGGTTGGCGCCGGGGCTGCGCGGCGCCAACCGCACCGGCCGGCCCTTTACCGGCGACTATGCCGGCGACCTCCTGTACGCGACGCTCTTGCGCCAGGGCTTCGCCGAAGGCCGCTACGGCGCCCGGCCCGATGACGGGCTGCGCCTCACGCGCTGCCGCATCACCAACACGGTCCGCTGCGTGCCGCCGGAGAACAAGCCGGAACCGGCGGAGGTCGCCGCCTGCCGGCCCTTCCTTGCCGCCGAGATCGCCTCCATGCCGCGCCTTCGCGCCGTTCTCGCGCTCGGCGCCACCGCCCATGCCGGGGTGCTGGCGGCGCTCGGCTGCGTCCGCGCCCGCCATCCCTTCGCCCATGGCGCCCTCCACGAGCTGGCGAACGGCCTCCTCCTCGCCGACAGCTATCATTGCTCGCGCTACAACACGAATACGGGGAAGCTGACGACGGCGATGTTCGAGGCGGTATTCACGGCGCTGGAGCCGCGGCTCGACGGCTGAGACGAAGCTCAGCGGACTCGCTCGACCGTGACGCCGACCGCATCGGCAATGTTCTGCCAGGAGCGGTCGGCCGTGACGGCCGGCAGGCCGAGTCGCCGGGCGAGCGCCAAGCAGGCGCGGTCGCCCAGCGACAAACCGGCTCGCCGCGTCATCGGGATGAGCATGCCGGCTGCGAATGCGAGACCCTCGTCGAAATCGACCCGCTCGATGGGCAAGGGATCCAGCACGATCCGGAGATCGCCTTCGGCGACACCCTGCTTTGCGTAGTACCCTGCGACCTCGGCTATATTGACGGTCGTCATGCACGACCGGACAAGGAGCGCCTTGACGCTCTCGCCGCCGGGCTCCCGCAGCAGCATGGCGAGCAACGCCGAGGCGTCGAGAACGACCGAGATCACTCCCGTGCGGCCTCGGCCCGACGATCGGCGAGGAAATCGTCCACGCTGGCGCCCTTCTTGCCTTTGAGGAGCCGCGCTGTGAGTTCCTGGGCGTGCGCGATGACCTCGTCCACGGTCCGGATGCGGATCTCGTGCCCAATGAGCTCCACGATGACATCGCCGCCATGCTCGATGCCGGCGGCCTTGCGAAATTCCGCCGGAATGCTGAGGCGGCCCGATTCGGAGACCTTGACCCGGATCGCATTCATGGCACGATTTCCAGTGAAGCCATTTCATCTCTGATATGGCGTATTTTCCCGCTGATGGCAAGTTTGCGGTCCGAGCCTTGTGCTTCCCGTCCCAATATGCGGACGCGTTGCGGCGCCATCGGCGAGCGGCAATCCGCATCGAAACCGCGGCGAGATCACCCGCGCTCGCGCATGATGCGCGCCTTGTCGCGCTGCCAGTCGCGCGCTTTCTCGGCCTGGCGCTTGTCGGCCTTGCGCTTGCCTTTGGCGAGGCCGAGCTCGCATTTGGCAAGGCCGCGCGCGTTGAAATAGATGCCGAGCGGCACGATCGTCATGCCCTCGCGGCGGATGGCGCCGAGGAGCTTCCCCAACTCCTTGCGGTGGACGAGAAGCTTGCGCGGGCGGCCGGGCTCGTGGTTGATGCGCGCGGATTTGTATTCGGGAATATGGGCGTTGACGAGGAAGAGCTCGCCGGCGCGCTCGGCGGCGTAGCTCTCGGCGATGCTGGCCTGGCCCTGGCGCAGCATCTTGACCTCGGTGCCGCGCAGGACGAGCCCGGCTTCGAGCGTGTCCTGGATCAGGTAGTCGTGGCGCGCCCGGCGGTTCTGGGCGACGTAGCGGTCGGCCTCGCGGCGGACCATCGCTTCGCCCTCAATTGAGGAGCCCCGCCCCGCGCATCGCCGCGGCGACGCGCTCCTTGCTTTCGGCGGCGATCTCGCAAATGGGAAGGCGCGTCTCGGCCGAGGCGCGGCCGATGAGCGAGGCCGCATATTTGACCGGACCCGGGCTCGCCTCGCAGAACATGGCGTCGTGCAGGGGCGCCAGGCGCTCGTTGATGCGGGAGACCGTCGCGAGGTCGCGCCGCTGCCAGGCGTCGTGCAGCTCGGCGCAGAGCGCCGGGGCGACGTTCGCCGTCACCGAGATGCAGCCATGGCCGCCCTGCGCCAGATAGGCGACCGTGGTGATGTCTTCGCCCGAGAGCTGGCAGAAATCGGGGCCGATGGCGAGGCGCGTGCGCAGCGGCCGCGCCAGGTCCATGGTCGCGTCCTTGACGCCGACGATGTTGGGCAGCTTCGCGAGCCGCGCCATGGTGGCGACGCTCATGTCGATGACGCTGCGCGGCGGGATGTTGTAGATGAAGATCGGGATGTCGACGGCGTCGTGAATCGCCTTGAAGTGCTGGTAGAGCCCCTCCTGCGTCGGCTTGTTGTAATAGGGAGTGACGATCAGCACCGCATCGGCGCCGGCTTTCTTCGCGTGCCGCGTCAGCGCGATCGCCTCGGCCGTGGAGTTGGAGCCGGTTCCGGCCATGACCGGCACCTTGCCGCGCGCCACCTCGACGCAGAGGGCGACGACGCGGTTGTGCTCCTCGTGGCTCAAGGTCGGCGATTCCCCGGTCGTGCCGCAGGGCACGAGAACATCGGTCCCCTGATCGATCTGCCAGGCGACGAAATCCTGGAAAGCGCGCTCGTCGACCGCGCCGTCGCGGAAAGGCGTGATGAGCGCGACGCAGGAGCCCTTGAACATCGGCCGTTCTCCGGGGAGGGCGTTGAATTTCCAGCGACCATACAAGCCTCTAGGCGCCGCGGCAACAAGGCCGCGCGATGCGCGTTAACGTCGCGTTGACCAAAACCCGCTAACCTTAATTGGCGTGCCGGCAGGCGCGGTCGGGATCGCTTGTCCGCCGCGAGAATCGCTCTGTAAGATACCGCCGGCTCCATTGTCGAGGCGCTCCGGCAGCCAGGAGTTGGGTTCGAGTGAACGTGCTTTTGCGCCTTCTCTTCCTGTCGGTGCTCGCTTTCTCTCTCGGCGCTTCGCTCGCCCGGGCCGAGCTCCTGTCCTCCGCCGACCGGCAGATCTACCGCAACGCCTTCGCGGCGGCGCGTTCGGGCAATTGGGCGGCGGCGGCGCGCGAAGCCGCGCAAGGCAAGGATCCGCTGCCGCGCAAGGTGCTGCGCTGGCTCGAGATGAAGAGCGGCGGCAACGGCATCGCCTTTTCCGAGATCGCCGAGTTCCTCGACCACAATCCCGATTGGCCGAGCCAGAAGCGCCTGCGCCAGCGCGCCGAGGAGGAGCTGGCCGGCGTCTCCGATCCGGTGCTGCGCGACTGGTTCAAGCGCTTCCCGCCGATTACCCCCTACGGCAAGCTGCGCCAGGCCGAGCTCCTGATGAATTCCGGCCAGCGCGCCGCGGCGCTCGCCGAGATTCGCGACGTCTGGATCAACGCCGAGCTCAGCGGCTTCGACGAGAAGAGCATCCTGCAGCGCTTCCCCGGGGTCATCCGGACCGAGGACAACATCAAGCGGCTCGATCGCCTCGTCTGGGATGGGCTCGGCGAGGCCGCGCGCCGCGTCATGCCGCGCGTCCCCCAGGAATACCGCCTCCTCGCCGATGCCCGGCTGAAGCTCGCCGCGGCGCGGCCCGGCGTCGAAGGCGCCGTGGCCAAGGTGCCGCCGCAGTTGCAGCACGATCCCGGCCTCGAATACGACCGGCTGCGCTGGCGCCGGCACAAGGAGCTGTGGGGCGCCGCGCTGGAGATCCTGCTCAACCCGCCGAAGGATCTGGTGCGCCCGGCGGCGTGGTGGACCGAACGCCAAGCGGTGGCGCGCCATCTGCTGGCCGACGGCAAGCCCGCCCTCGCCTACAAGATCGTGGTCCATCACGGCCTCACCGAAGGGCCGGCGCATGCCGAGGCGGAATTCTTCGCCGGCTGGCTCGCGCTGCGCTTCCTCCATGACCCGCACTCGGCCTACGACCATTTCGTCGCGCTCTACAATTCGGTGAAGCTGCCGATCAGCCTGGCGCGCGGCGCCTATTGGGCGGGCCGCGCGGCCGAGGACCTCAAGGAGCCGAAGCTGGCGCATGACTGGTTCGAGACGGCGGCGCGGCATACGACGACCTATTACGGCCAGCTCGCCGCGGCGCGCCTCGGCGAGACGCCGCGCGTCCTGCCGGAGCCGAAGGCTTCGCCCGAAGAGCTCGCCCAGTTCCGCAAGCGCGAGCTCGTCCGCGTCATCGAGATGCTGGCGGAAATCGGCGACGACGACCACATCGCCTCCTTCGCCGAGCGCCTCAGCGACCTCGCCAAGGTGCCGGTCGACCACGCGATGCTGGCGCAGCTCACCGATTCGATCGGCCGCGCCGATCTGTCGATCGCCGTCGCCAAGAAGGCCGGCTATGCCGGCGTGCCGCTCATCAATCACGGCTATCCGATGCGCGAGCTGCCGCGCGGCGGCAGCGAGGTCGAGCGGCCGCTGCTGCTTGCCATGACCCGCCAGGAGAGCGCCTTCGATCGCGGCGCCGTCAGCAGCGCCGGCGCGCGCGGCCTGATGCAGCTCATGCCGGCGACGGCGAAGCTGGTGGCGAAGGCGCGGCAGATCCCCTTCTCGGCGAGCCGGCTCCTCACCGACCCGCATTACAACCTGACGCTCGGGCGGGCCTATGTCGAAGACCTGCTGGAGAAGTTCAACGGCTCCTACGTTCTGTCGATCGCCGCCTACAATGCCGGGCCGGCGCGGGTCAAGGAGTGGATGGACGATTTCGGCGACCCGCGCGCCAAGAACTCCGATGTCGTGGACTGGATCGAGTCCATTCCCTTCAGCGAGACGCGCAACTATGTTCAGCGCGTGCTCGAAAACCTCCAAGTCTATCGGATGCGGCTCGGGGGGCGGGCCGTCGCGCTGTCGCTGGCGAGCGATCTCGGGCGGTGACCGGCTACGGGCCGCGCGGTGGAACTACCGTATCGTGAAAGGCTGATCTCGGCGCAGGACGGGCTGCGCCTTTATTGCCGCGACTACGGCGATCCGTCGAGCTCGAGGACGCCCGTGCTCTGTCTCACGGGGCTGACCCGCAACAGCAAGGATTTCGCCAACCTCGCGCTGCACCTGGCCCCCCGCCGCCGCGTCCTCTGCCCCGACTATCGCGGCCGCGGGCGCTCGGAATACGATCCGAATTGGCGCAACTACGATCCCTTCGTCTATCTTGCCGATATCGGCGACATCCTCGCCGCCTGCGGCGTCGAGCGCGTCATCGCCGTCGGCAGCTCGCTCGGCGGGATTCTCGCCATGGGTCTGGCGGTGCTGCGCCCCGCCTGCCTCGCCGCCGCCGTCCTCAACGACATCGGCCCCGATGTCGCGCCGGACGGGCTCGGCCGCATTCTCGACTTCATCCGCGCCGACCAGCCGCAACGCGATTGGCCGAGCGCCATCCGCCTGCTGCGGGATGCGCTGCCGCTTCTCGCCAGCAAGGACGATGCGTGGTGGGAAGACTTCACGCGCGCAACCTATCGCGAGGGCGCCGACGGGCTGCTCCATTTCGACTGGGATATCGCGATCGCCAAGCCGCTGCTGCGCAGCAACGGCAAGTTCCAGGATTTGTGGCCGATCTTCCGCGCCCTGCGCGACATCCCGACGCTCGCCGTGCGCGGCGCGCTGTCCGACGTGCTGAGCGCCGAAGGGTTGGCGCGCATGGTCGCGGCGAAGCCCGATCTCGAACATGTGACGGTGGCCGATGTCGGCCATGTGCCGACGCTCGATGAACCCGAGATCGCCGGCCCACTCGACGCTTTCATCGACCGCTTCTGAGGAGGAGTCCGCGTTATCGTGGTGCGACCTGCCGGACCCACTCGGTCACGGCCTCGATCCGCCCGAGCGCCCTCAGCTCCCGATGCGCGATAAGCCAGAGCTCGCGGCTCGGGAGCGGGATTCGCGCCGAGCAATTCAGCTTTTGCAGCCGTGCGTCGGCATCCGCAATCGCCGAGGGCAGGAGCGAACGACCCAATCCAGATAGCACCGCTTCGAGCACGGCCTCGGCATCGTTGACGCGCACCGAAGCGATCATCTCTCCGGCTTCCGCCGCTCGCGCCGCGATCCATTGTGCCTGCGGCAGGTGCGCCATAGCCTCATCGTAGGTGATCCAGGGCATGGCACCGGCCTCATGCGGCGAGCACGAAGCCGATGCATAGGCCTCATATCGCATCGTTCCGATGCGGCGCGCCGTGAGCCGCGTTCCACCGGTCTTGGGACGAGCGAGGCGCAAAGCCAAATCGGTTTCTCGCCGGGTGAGGCTTAGATCGCGCGCATTGCCGATCAACTCCAAATTGAGTGCCGGATACCGCTTCAGCAGCGCTGGCGCGGCCGGCAGAAGGATGTGGTTGACGATTATCGGAACCGCAGTCAGGCGGACGGTGCCGGCGGCGGTGTCGTCAACACCGGATACGGCTGAGGCGAGACCGCAAATCTCGCGTTCGATCCGCTCAGCCTGGAGCGCGGCCCGTTCGCCGGCGGAGGTTAGCTGCAAGGTTCCGTCGGCACGGCGCAGAAAGAGACCGGCGCCGAGTGCCTTCTGCATCGACCGCAAGCAAACGGGCCGCGGCGGCGAATGTCCCTCCGCGGGCGACGGCGAGAATGTAGCGGAGATCATCCCAGTTCAACGTCTTCATTTTTGCGCTTTCGATCCGCAAGATTGCGCGTTTCAGCGCACAAGATTGCAGCGCAAGACTGGCTTCTCCAAATCTCACGGAGGAGCATCATGATTTACGCCGTTATATTTGAAGACGCACCCAACCTCGGTTCCGACCCTCGCCACCAGCACATGGCCGCCCATCTCGCGTTTCTCGCGGAGAACGCGGCCAGCATCAAGATTGCCGGGCCGCTAACGGAAGCCTCCGGCGACCCTGCAGGCGGACTATGGCTCGTTGATGCCGAGACCCCCGAGGCGGTCGACAGTCTCGTCAGAGCAGACCCCTTCTGGCCGACTGGCCTCCGCCGCTCCGTCCGCATTCTGGCCTGGCATCAAGTCTTCGCAGGGGGCAAGCGCCGGATTTGAGCCCAAGACGCCCTGGCGATCTCTGCCCGTCTCGAACGGGCGGAGATTGCGTCTGACTACTAATTGCCCGCCGCCTGGATGATTCTCTTGCCGGCGTCGAGGAATTTCTCCGGATCCTGCGGCGTGCCGTTCACCAGCACCTCGTAGTGGACATGCGGCCCGGTGCTGCGCCCGGTGCTGCCGAGGAGCCCGATCTGCTCGCGCGCGGTGAGGCGCTGGCCGAGCGCGACGGTGATGCGGTGAAGATGGGCATAGCGCGTGACGATGCCCGAGCCGTGGTCGATTTCGACGACCTTGCCGTATTCGTGCTTGACCCCGGCGAAGACGACGACGCCGGGGGCCGTGTTGTAGACCGGCGATTTGAAGGGCGCGGCGAAATCGAGCCCGGTATGCATCGATTGCCGATGGTTGAAGGGATCGACGCGCGGACCGAATCGGCTCTCGAGCTGATATTGCGCGAGCGGTGCCGACAGGGGGAGCGCCCGCAGCATCTTGCGCATCCCCTCGGAGAGGCCGGCACCCTGCTTGATCGCCCCGAGCGCAACGAAGGGGCCGCCCTGCCCCGGCGGCACCGCGCCGTAGCGCGCCGCGAGCTTGTCGAGATCGACCCCGGCCGAGGCGAGGACGCGCATCAGCTCGCCCCAACCGCGCCGCGTCTCGTTTTCGAGATAGCCGAAGCCGGTGGCGCCGGCGCCGGCCGCACCGCGCTGATCTGCGAGCGCCGGCTCGGCGAGGGCAAGCTTCTCCGGCTTCTCCGCTTCGAGGCGCGGGGGCTCGAGAGCGGCAAGCTTGCCGGCGAGGCCGCCGCGCTCGCCGAGCAGCTTCTCGTGCTCGGCCGTCATCTGCCGCAGCTTCCGCTCCGCGGCTTCGGCGGCAGCCTTCGATTGCGCCGCCTGCGCGCTCGCCGCCTGCAGCTCGGCCGCGAGCTCGTGGATGCGGCTCGTCAAGCCGGCGCGCTGCTGCTCGGTCTGCTTCAGGTCGGATTTCGTCCCGTCGAGGCTGTGGCTCATCCGCGCGATCTGCGCCGATTTTGCCGCAATGGCGGCCTCCGCCGCGGCGAGACGCTCGCGCGCCGAGTCGCGCTCGGCCAGCAATCCGGCGCGCGCCTCCTCGGCGCTGCGCAGCCGCGCCTCCATGGCATAGAGGTCGTTGCGTATGGCCGCGTTCTGCGACATCACCGTGGCGAGTCGCGCGCGCATGCGGCCGGCGTCATGCAGAGCCACGGCGAGCTGGTCTTGTAGGCGTCCGACCAGCTCGCGCAGCTGGTCGTTCGACATCTCCGCCTGCGCGACCTCGGCGGCGCGATGCGCCGCCTTGCGGTCGCTCGCGATGTAGCCGACGGTCAGACGCGCCATGGCCGAGGCGCCGACAAGCAATATGCACAACCCGGCGACCTGCCAGGAGCGCGTCAGGGTGAGATAGCGGATCCGGCCCTTCGAGCGGATCGCGATGTGGCGTTCGGAGATGAGCCTTCGCGCGAGGCGCGCCACCCTGATGTCCATTACCCCCCAACATGCCCAAAGCGACGGCTCGCGCCGCGCGCTCTCGCCAGCGGCGCTCATGGCCGCTCGCCCCCGCGGTGACGAGCCTCCCAGCGGCGCCGAATGTCGGTTGCAAGGATCGGGCGTCCGCCATTCATCGGCCGGTTCGCCCAGCTCGACATGGCAGTCGCCGGCAGAGCGTCGGGAAAGACGCGCCGCCCAGGTTCAGGCGAGCGCACCGTATCGCCGGGAGGTAGCCCTGGCAAGGCGTTTTTCAGCGCTTTCGCGTGATCGGCCGATGCTCTCGCATCGCCGTCGTGAGCGGCGCTCATTGGCAGCTATAGACGGCAATCTTGCCGCCGCCCGATTCGTTGCTGACGCTGTCGAGCGTCGCCGTCTTGCCGTATTGCCCGCAATACTGCGCGGCGCGCTCGTTGCTCTCAGCGAGGTTGCCGTTGTTGATGCGATATGAGACGCCGGGCGGCGTCTCGGAACCGGCGTTGGGTCTGCTGCATGCCGCCACGGCGGCGCACATCGCTAGGAGCGCAAAAGCCGCGCGCATCAGAGACCTCCCGGAATCTTGGTTATGCCTTCATTCACCAATACGCCCCATCGGAAGGTTGGTTCCGCAAGGTGAAACAAAGGTAAATTCCGCTACCTTTGCGCTCGCTTGCGCGGTGTGTCAAAGTTGCGACGCGGCCTCGGCCCCTTTTGCCGCATCTGCGAGAGACAGCTCCTTGCCATCGAGATGACTGCGCCATCGCCGCTCAATTTCGCTTTTCCCCGCCCATTCCTCCGCCGCCGGCGGCAGGTTCGGGAAGGTCGGAAAGAGCGGCCGCGGCGCCGATGGCGCCGGCTGACATCATGGGCGATCGGGTTCTGGCTCGCCGCGCTCTTCGGCGCCGCCGCCGAGGAACGCGACCCGGCGGTGATCGCCTGCTACGACGCCGAGCGCGAGATCGTCACCCACACTCTGCCGGACCTCTGCCGCGGAGAGGTGATCTCGGCGGAGCGCGAGGCGGCGCTGGCCGCCGCGCGGCGGCTGCGCATCCAGTCGGGCGTGCAGGAGACGACCGCCGATCCCGTCGCCGGGACACGCCGCCTTATCGGCACCGGCTCCGGCTTTTATGTCGGCAGCGGCGGCGAGCTCCTGACCAACGCGCATGTCGTCGATCATTGCGGCCTCTTCACCGCCGCTTCCGATGACGGCGACAAGCTGGCGCTGCATCTCGTCGCGAGCGACGCGCGGCAGGATCTCGCCCTGCTGAAAGCCGACGCGCCGCCCCCCGGGATCGCCGCCTTCAGCGCCGCGCCGGGGCGGTCGGACGGGGCGCGACTCGCTGTCGTCGGATATCCTGCCTACGGACTGCCGACTCGCTTGTCGACACTTTCGCCGGCGCGCATCGACCCGATTCGCCTGGCGACCGCGAGCGACCGCGTCGAGTTCAGAGGCGAGGTGCGGCATGGCAACAGCGGCAGCCCGCTGCTCGACGAGGCGGGGAATGTTCTCGGCGTCGTCCATGCGACGATCGACACGCCGAAGGTGTTCCGGGCGACCCATACGCTCGTCACCGATATCGGCGTCGCGATCTCGTGGACGGCCGTCATGCGCTTCCTTGCCGCCCATTCCGTCACCCCGGTCATCGCCGCGGGGCCGCAGCGCGGCTTGAGTTTGGAGGAGGTGCATGCCAAGTCGCGCCGGTTCGTCGTCCAGATCGGCTGCTGGCAGTAGCCGATTCGGGCGCGGCGGCGCGCTTGCATTCGCGCCGGCGGCTCCGTAGCATTTTTTTCAACAACGGGCGCGCGGGCGCCGTTTTGCGGGGAGGGAATCATGCGGTTGGCATCCGCTGCGCTTGGTGCCTTGGGATTGCTGCTGATCACGGCGTTGGGCGCGGCGCCGGCCGGCGCCGCGCCCAACGAAGTGGTGATCGGCGCGCTCTACCCGCTGAGCGGCGGCAGCGCCCCCGTCGGGCTCGACGACCGCCATGCCCTCGAGACCGCCGTCGACCTTGTCAACAACAGCTACGATCTCGACTTGCCGCTCGCCAAGACGAGCGGGCTGCCGCATCTCGGCGGCGCCAAGATCCGCGTCATCATCGCCGACCACCAGGGCGACCCGCAGAAAGGCCGCGCGGAAGCCGAGCGCCTTATCACGCAGGAGAAGGTCGTGGCCCTCATCGGCGCCTATCAGAGCGCCGTCTCGGCGACGGTCGCGCAGACTGCCGAGCGCTACGGCGTTCCCTTCCTCTGCGCCGACAGCACCTCGCCGAGCCTCACGCAGCGCGGCTTCAAATGGTTCTTCCGGCCGACGGCGCACGACCTCATGTTCTCGACGGCGATGTTCGATTTCATTGGCGATATGGAGAAGAAGACCGGCAAGAAGGTCGCTTCGGTCTCGCTCATCGCCGAGGACACGCTGTTCGGCACCGACAGCCGGACCATTCTCCGCAAGCTCGCCGAGGAGCGCGGCATCAAGGTTGCCGCCGACATCAAGTACCGCGCCAACAGCCCCTCCCTCACCGCCGAGGTTCAGGAGCTGAAGGCGGCGAATGCGCCGGTGCTGATGCCGAGCTCCTATACCAGCGACGCGATCCTGATGATGAAGACCATGTCCGAGCTCGGCTGGCGGCCGAAGGCGATCGTGGCGCAAGCCGCCGGCTTCGCCGATCAGGCGCTCGTCGATGCCGTGGGCCCCGCCGCCGAAGGCATCATCAGCCGCAGCAGCTTCGCCACCGACGTGAAGAACCGGCCGGCGATCGGCCCTGTCAACGAGATGTTCAAGAAGCGCGCGAACAAGGACCTCAACGACAGCAGCGGCCGCGTCTTCACCGGCCTCATCATTCTCGCCGATGCGATCGACCGCGCCCGCAGCACCGACCCCGCGAAGATCCGGGCGGCGCTGCAGGCGACGGACATGCCCGGCTCGCGCACCATCATGCCGTGGAAGGGCGTCAAGTTCGACGCCAACGGGCAGAACACCGAGGCGACGCCGATCATCACGCAGATCAAGAACGGCAAATGGCGCACGATCTGGCCCTTCGACGTGGCGAGCGAGCCGGCGGTGTGGAACGTCCAATAAGGGCGGTCGGCGCGAGAATAGGGTTCTCTTGCCCCCTCTCCCCTTGCGCGGCCTTCGAATGCCCCTCTCCCGCTTGCGGGAGAGGGTTAGGGTGAGGGCAAGTCGTTGTGTCTCGATGATTTGAATCCGGCGGCGGTCCCCCTCACCCTCCCCTCTCGCCGGAGGGGAGAGGGTTTTGCAAAGGCGTTGCGGAGCGAAAGGGAGAACGGCGCCGAATCGCTCACCGACGATCCGCCCGCATGACCGCCGAGACCCTCATCCAGATCATCGTCAGCGGGCTCTTGACGGGGCTCATTTACGCGCTCATCGCGGCGGGGCTCAGCCTCATTTTCGGCCTCATGGACGTCGTCAACTTCGCCCATGGCGAATTCCTGATGGTGGCGATGTACGCCGCCTTCTTCCTGTGGGTTGCCTTCGCCCTCGACCCGCTGCTCGCGCTGCCGGTCGTCGCCGGCTTCCTCTTCCTCATCGGCGTCATGGTCTACCGCGTCTTCATCACGCGCGCCTTGAGCCTCAAGGTGAATTCCGGCATGGCCCAGATCTTCGTCACCTTCGGCCTCGCCATCTTCCTGCGCGGCGTCGCGCAATTCGCCTTCGGCCCCGATTTCCGCGCCATCCGCGGCGCCTTTCTCAGCGACAAGACGATGAGCGTCGCCGGCATCTACCTGCCGCTGCCGCAGCTCGCCGGCGCCGCGGTCTGCGTCGCTGCTTTCCTCGGCCTCTGGCTGCTGACGACGCGCACCGATTTCGGCCGCGCCCTCGAAGCGACGCGCGAGGACCGCGAGGCGGTCGCCCTCATCGGCATCGACCGCCACTACATCTTCTCGGTCGGCTGGGGCATCGGCGCCGCGACGGTCGGCATCGCCGGCACCATGCTCGCGCTTTTCTATTACGTCTCGCCCATCATCGGCGACGTCTTCGCCCTCATCGCCTTCGTCACCGTGGCGCTCGGCGGCTTCGGCAGCCTCATGGGCGCGCTCATCGCCGGCCTCGCCATCGGCCTCGTCGAGGCGCTCACCGCCATTCTCATCTCCCCGGCGATGAAGCAGATCGGCATCTTCGCCCTCTATCTTCTCGTCATCTTCCTGCGGCCGCGAGGGCTCTTTGGCAAGCTCTGAGCCGAGGGCGCCGCTCGACGCCGAAGCGCGCTACCGGCGGCGCCAGGCCCGCATCGGCGGCCTCGTCCTCGCGGCGCTCGTCCTCGCCCCGCTCGCCATCCGCGATCCCTATTGGCAGAACGTCCTCATCCTCACCGTGATGTATGCGGGCCTGGCGCAGGCCTGGAACATCCTCGGCGGCTATTGCGGCCAGATCTCGCTGGGCCAGGCGCTGTTCTTCGGCATCGGCGGTTATGTCGCGACCGTGCTCGACGCTTCGGCGGGCGTGCCGACGCTGCTCGGCCTCGTGCCGGCAGGCATCGCCGCCGCCCTCGCCTCGCTTCTCGTCGGCTGGCCCTGCTTCCGCATGAGCGGCCACTACTACGCCATCGCGACGCTCGTCGTGGCGCAGATCGGCTATCTGCTCTTCCTCAACTGGGATGCGGTGGGCGGCGCCAGCGGCATCTTCATCCCCTATGTCGCCGAAAGCTGGCCGCATCTCCAATTCCGCAGCTCGAAGCTGCCCTATTACTACGCCTTCCTTGCCCTCGCCGCGATCGTCTGGCTCGCCAGCTATGCGCTCGAGAACTCGCGCTGGGGCTTTTCCTGGCGGGCCATCAAGGACGATCCCATCGCCGCCGAAAGCGTCGGCGTCCGCATCTTCCGCGCGAAGCTCGTCGCCGCCGCAGCCAGCGCCTTCTTCACTGGCATCATCGGCGCCGTCTACGCCCAGTTCGTCGCCTTCATCGATCCCGACAGCGTCTTGAGCGGCCAGCTCTCGATCCTCATCACCCTTCCCGCCGTGCTGGGCGGCGTCGGCACGCTCTGGGGGCCGGCGCTCGGCGCCGCGATCCTCATCCCGCTCTCGGAGGCGACGCGCAGCTATGTCGGGGGCAGCGGCAGCGGCCTCGACCTCATCGTCTACGGCGCGCTCGTCATGGTCGTCGCGGTGGCGAAGCCGCAGGGGCTCGTCGGTCTCGTCCCCGCCTTGCAGCGCCATGCCGCCGCGGCGCGGGTCCGCAGGGAGGCGGCGCGTGCTGCTTGAGCTCGATCGGGTGACGCGCCGCTTCGTTGGGCTCGTCGCCAACGACGCGGTCAGCTTCGCCGTCGCGGAAGGCGAAATTCTCGGCCTCATCGGCCCCAACGGCGCCGGCAAGACGACGCTCTTCAACCTGATTTCCGGGATGTTGAAGCCTTCATCGGGCCGCATCCGCTTCGCCGGCGAGGACGTGACGGAGTTGGGCGCCGCCGCCTGCGCCCGGCGCGGCATCGCCCGCACCTTCCAGGTGGTGCGCAATTTCGAGACGATGACGGTGCTCGAGAACGTCATGGTCGGCGCCTTCAACCGTCTGCCCGCCAGCGCTGCCGCCAAAGCCGCGGCGCTGGAGATTCTCGACTTCACCGGCCTCGGCGCGCGGCGCGACGCGCTGGCCTCCGCGCTGACCCCGCCGGAGAAGCGCCGCCTCGAAGTGGCGCGCGCGCTCGCGACGGGGCCGAAGCTCCTCCTCCTGGACGAGGTCCTGACCGGGCTGACGCCGACCGAGGCGCAGGCCGGAGTCGAGCTCGTTCGCGCAATCCGCCGCCGCGGCGTCACCATCCTCATGGTCGAGCATGTGATGGAAGTGGTGATGCCGCTCGTCGACCGCGCCGTCGTCCTCGATCTTGGCCGCGTCATCGCCGAGGGCAAGCCGGCGGACATCGTGCGGAACGAAACGGTGATCGCCGCCTATCTCGGCGAGCGCTACCGGCGGCGGGTGGAGGCAGGCGCGTGAATTCGATCGTCCACGCTCATTGATTGCAGCAGCGACGTGACGTCCTCATGCTGACCGTTACCGATCTCAGCGCCTCCTACGGCGGCCTCAAGGCGCTGCACGGCGTGTCGCTCGCGGTCGAGCGCGGCGAGATCGTCGCCGTGCTCGGCGCCAATGGCGCCGGCAAGAGCACGCTCTTGAAGGCGATCGCCGGGATGGTGCGGATCGACAGCGGCGATCTTCGCCTCGACGGCGCCGACCTTCGCCAGCTCCCGCCGCACGGCATCGCCCGCGCCGGCGTCTCGCTCGTACCCGAAGGCCGCCGCCTCTTCCCGCGCCTGCGCGTCGTCGACAATCTCCGCCTCGGCGCCTATGCGCATCGCCGCGATGCCGGGCGCGACGCACCGCTCGACCTCGTCTTCGCCCTCTTTCCGCGCCTCAAGGAGCGCCTCGGCCAGCGGGCGGAGACGCTGTCCGGCGGCGAGCAGCAGATGCTGGCGATCGGCCGGGCCCTCATGAACCGCCCGCGCCTCCTCATGCTGGACGAGCCCTCGCAAGGGATCATGCCGCGCCTCGTCGACGACATTCTCGCCGCCGTCTCCCGCATCCGCGCCGAAGGGACGACGGTGCTCATCGTCGAGCAGCGCGTCGCCGAATGCCTCGAAATCGCCGATCGCGCCTATGTATTGCAGACGGGGCGCATCGCCTTCGAGGGCCGGGCTGCGGCGCTGCGCGAAGACGACCGCATCCGCACGGCCTATCTCGGGCTCTGAACCGGCGCCTCCTCGATATAGCCCAAAGCGCGGTCGCGCTCGGCGAGCGCGTGCGGCCGCGCGCGCGGATCGCCATAGCCGCCGCCGCCCGGCGTCGCCATCAATATGCTGTCGCCCTTGACGAGGGTGTGCTGCAGCCGATTGTCGACGGGCTTGCCGTTGATCTCGACCCGGCCGAGGCCGCCCGGCCCGCCGCCCGCGAGGCCCGGCGCCGGAAACCGCGTCCGCTCGGTGATGAAGCCGACGGCGATCGGCGTCTCGGAGCGGTTCTCCATCAGGATCTCCTGGCCGAGCCCGCCGCGATGGCGACCGGCGCCGCCCGAGCCGGGGCGGAGGCGCTTGTGGCGGAAGACGAGCGGGCTGTTGCGCTCGGCGACCTCGACCGGCGTCGAGGAGATGTTGCTCGGCCAGGAGAGGCAGCTCTCGCCGTCCTTCTCCCGGAGCGCGCCCATGCCGCCATTGAAGAACAGCACATTGGCATAGGTCATGCCGTTGTCGCGGATGCCGGTCTGCGTCAGGATCCAGAGCGGCGAGCCGGCCCCCGCCATGACGCGGTCGGGAACCGCCTCTTCCATGGCGGCGAAAATTGCGACCGGAAGATAGTGTCCGACGGAGGCCCGGCCGCCGCAGGAGGCGGGAAAGCGCGGGTTGACGAGCGAGCCCTCGGGCGCCGTCACCGTCAAGGAGCGGAACATGCCGGCGTTGTTCGGCAGGTTGGGCAGCAGCAAGCATTTCACGGCATAGGCGCTCATCGCATAGGTATAGGCCCAGACCGTGTTGACGGCGCGCGGCTGCTGCGGCGAAGTACCGGCGTAGTCGATGGCGATGTCGCTGCCGGCGACCGTCACCGCGACCTTGATGGTGAACGGCTCGTCGAGCCCGTCGGTCGTCATCTCGTAGCGCCAGGTACCGTCGGGCAGCGCCGCGATCGCCTTGCGCATCGCCGCCTCGGCCCGCGCGAAGAGGGCGTCGGCGATCGCCTCGAGGCTCGCGAGACCGTAATCCGCCATCATCTCGCCGAGGCGGCGCTCCAGGAGGTCGAGCGCGCCCACCTGCGCGAAGATGTCGCCCACCGTCTGGTCGGGGGTGCGCACATTGGTGCGCAGCAGGGTCAGCAGCGACTCGTCGGGCTCGCCCGCGCGCAGCAGGTGCATGAGCGGAATATGGAAGCCTTCCTCGAAGAGCTCCTTCGGCTCGATCGAGCGGATCTTGCCGCCGATATCGGGAACATGCGAGGTGCTGGCGCCGAACGCCACGAGTCGGCCCTCTCGGAAGATCGGGCGGACGAGGCAGACATCGTTGAGGTGCCCCGTCCCCTGCCACGGGTTGTTGGTCACGAGCACGTCGCCGGGCCGCATCCGCTCGACCCCGATGCCGGCGATCATGTGGCGCACCGTCGCCGGCAAGGTCGCGATGAAGGAGGGAATGGAGCCGGTATTCTCGGCGAGCGAATTGCCGCGCGCGTCGGTCAGCACGCAGGCGAAGTCGTTGGCCTCGTTCGACAAGGTCGAGAAGGCGGTGCGCGCGATCACCTTCGCCGCCTCATCGACCATCGAGCCGATGCGCGTCCAGACGATTTCCAGCGTGACCGGGTCGATCGTAGTCGGGGCACCGGCCGTCATCACTCCACCTCGACGATGATGTTGCCGGAAGCGGCGACGCGGAGGCGGCCCGCGGGACCGAGGACGAGGGTCGAGCCGTCCTCCTCGACAAGGGCTGGACCGCCATATTCCTCGCCCGGGGCGAGCCGCGCGCGGTCATAGACCGGCGTCTCGACGAAGCGCCGGAGCTCCGGGAAGTAGGCGGAGCGCCGCCCCTTCAGCGCTTCGCCGCGGGCATGCCGCGCCGCGCCGCCGAGCCGCGCCGACCCAGGCACCTTCGCCCGCAGCGTCGTGCGGATATTGGTGAACTCGATCGGCACGCGGCCGGGCGTGCGGGCGAATTTGCCCCGGTAGCCCGCCTCGAAGGCGGCGGCGAGGCGCTGCCGCGTCTCGTCCTCGGGCGCCCGGTCATAGGGACCGGCGGGGAGCGCGACGGTGAGCTCGAACCCTTGGCCGACATAGCGCCCGTCGACGAGCCGGTCGACGGCGATATGGTCGAGCACGAGGCCGGAATCCGCGATGGTGCGCCGCGCATCCTCCTCGAGCGCGCGGAAGTGCGCTTCGAGCGCCGCCGGCGCGTGCCGGTCGAGGCGGAAGCCGATCGTGGCGACGCGATCGACGCGGATGGGCGCGACGAGGAGGCCGAAGGCCGAGGCGACCCCCGCCGCGGGCGGCACGATGAGGCGCGTTAATCCCAGCTTCTTGGCGACGTAATAGCCATGCACCGGCCCGCCGCCGCCGGTCGGCACGAGCTGATAGTGGCGCGGGTCGCGGCCGCGCTCGGCGACATGGACGCGGGCGGCGCGGACCATGTTCTCGTTGACGATGTCGTAGATGCCCCAGGCCGTCGCCATCGGGGACAGATCGAGGCGGCGGGCGAGGCCTTCGATCGCATCGCGCGCCGCCGCGAGGTCGATCGCCATGGTGCCGCCGGCGAAGAAATCGGGGTTGAGGTAGCCCAGGAGGAAATTGGCGTCGGTCACGGTCGGGGCCGTTCCGCCGCGCCCGTAGGCGGCGGGGCCCGGCTCCGAGCCGGCGCTCTCGGGGCCGACCTTCAAGAGCCCGATCTCATCGCGACGGGCGATGCTACCGCCGCCGGCGCCGATCTCGATGAGGTCGAGCGCCGAGATGCGGATCGGCAGGCCGCTGCCCTCGACGAAGCGCTTCTGCCGCGCCGCCTCGAAGCCGTAGGCGACGAGCGGCTCGCCCTTGTCGATGAGGCTGAGCTTCGCCGTCGTGCCGCCCATGTCGAAGGCGAGCACATCGCCGCCGCTGTCGGCGGCGCCGAAGAAGGCGGCGGCAAGCGCCCCGGCCGCCGGGCCCGACTCCAGCATCTGCACGGGACGCCGCTGCGCCTCGGCGACATGCGTCAGCCCGCCATTCGACAGCATCAGCCAGAGCGGCGCCTCGAGGCCGAGCCCGGCGATCTCCGCCGCCATCCGCTCCAGATAGCGCGTCGCGAGCGGCATGACATAGGCGTTGGCGACCGTCGTCGTCGCCCGCTCGTATTCGCGGATCTCGCGCACGACCTCCGAGGAGATCGTGACGAAGAGATCAGGAAAGCCGCGGGCGATGAGGGTTCGCGCCGCTTCCTCATGCGCGGGGTTGCGATAGGAGTGGAGGAAGAGGATGGCGAGCGCCTGCACGCCGCGTCCGGCGAGCGCCGCCGCCGCGGCAAGGACGCCCTCCTCGTCGAGCGCCTCTTCGACGGCGCCGTCGGCCATGATCCGCTCGGCGACCTCGAAGCGCAGATCGCGCGGCACCAGGGGCGGCGGATTGGCGATGGCGAGGTCGTAGAGCTCGTATTTGCGCTCGCGGCCGATCTCGAGCGTGTCGCGGAAGCCTTTCGTCGTGAGCAGGCCGGTCACCGCGCCCTTGCGTTCGATGAGGGCGTTGGTGAACAGCGTCGTCGCATGGACGACGCGGCGGAAGCCGGCCGCATCGAGGCGCTCCGCGGCGAGGATTGCGGCGATGCCGTCGATGACGCCGAGCGCCGGGTCGCCATGGGTCGTCAGCACCTTGCGGCTCCACTGGCGGCCGGAGCCGTGGTCGTAGACGACGATGTCGGTGAACGTGCCGCCGATATCGATCCCGAGGGAATAGTCCGGCATCACCACCCCTTGCGCCCGCGTCGCCGCCGGATCGGCACCGGCGGCGAGCGAACGATAGCCGCCGCGGCGAGGAAAAGGGGAGGAAAATCGATTGGAGCGGGCGCGCTGACGGTTGAACCACCAAGGCACGAAGGCACGAAGATGGTTCGCGCGCGAAGCGCGATCAATTCTCGTGCTCTTCGAGGACGCGCATCAGGGCGTCACGCGGCGGCGCCAGCTCGGCGCCTTCCTGACTTGGTGGTTCGAGCGTCCCCGCGACCGCGCGATCCGACCCGCGGCTATTGGGCGCCGAGCTGCGCCACCTGCTCGGGGGTGAGCACGAAGTCGATGGGCGTGCCGTCTTCTTCCGTGCGGAAGCGCACAGGGATGCCGCGGCTATTCATCCAGACATCCTGATGCTTATCGGTCTGGAACTGATAATGCCGAACCGGCACTTGCGCGCCATAGAGAGAGACGACGGCCTGGTCGGCGCCGCTCGCCTTGACCGGGAAGAGCTTGCCGCTCTTCGTCGACATCATGACGACGGGATTCGCCATCCCCGCCGCCCAGGGCTCGGACGGGTAGACATTGGCCGGCGCGACGGTGGTGCCCGTCGGCGTCGTGATGACGAAGCCATTGCCTTGCGCCTTGCCGTGCACCTCGACGCGCTCGCCATTCGTCACCGTGACGCCGTCGAAGCCGACGAGGCGGTTGCCGCGCCAGAGCTCGGTGCGGTCGGCTTCCTCGCGGAACATGACGATGCCGAGCACCTTGACGGCGACGCGCAGCCGCGTGTCGATCCGCCGCGAATCGCCGTTCTGCTCGACGGTGTCGACATAGGTGCCGATGTCGCCATAGCGCGGATGCTCGACGCGATATGTGTAGGTCTGGCGCGTGCCCGCCGCCGCGGGGCCGGCGCCGGCCCCGGCGAGGAGAAAAGCGCAGACGATGAGCCCACAGGCTTTCAGCAAAGCAGCCCCCAGATGCGCAGCGAGAGAGTCTAGCCCGATTTACCGCGGCTACAAGCGGCATTTCAGAGCGCTGCTATAATACGCTCCGCGCCGCCGCTTCATTCCCTGGAAACGCGACCAAAATCCGCCAAAAGCGATCTACTGCTCGTTCCGCCGGAGGAATTCGGCATTGACGCAGTTGACGAGGATGCCGTCGCGCAAATAGCGCAGCGCCGTCTCGATCGACTTCCGCCGCTGATCGGCGAAGCTCGCGGCGCTGTAGAAGGCGGCGTGCGGCGACAGGAGGACGCGCCCTCTGATCCAGGGCTCGTCGGCGTGCCAGGCGGCGATCAGCGGATCGGCGAGGTCGAGCGGTTCCTTCGGCAGCACGTCGAGGCCGACGCCGCCGATCCGACCTGTCTTCAGCCCGGCCAGCACGGCGGCGGTATCGACGATGGGCCCGCGCGCCGCATTGATGAGGAGCGCGCCCTCCTTCATGCGGGCGACCGCGCCGTCGTCGATCATGCGCCGCGTCTCGTCCGTAAGCGGCGCGTGGATGGTGACGACATCGGCGGCGGCGAGCAGAGCTTCGAGCTTCATGTCGCGCTCGAAGCCCAAGGCGAGGTCCCGCCCGGGGAGGATGTAGGGATCGTAGAAACGGACCGCCATGCCGAAGGCGCGGGCGCGGAGCGCTGCCGCCGTGCCGATGGCGCCGAGGCCGATGACCCCGAAGACGGCGCCGCGCAGGCGCCGCACCGTCGACGGCGCGTCGTAGCGCCAGCCCTGCGCGAGCTCGGCGCGGAGCACCTCGTTGTAGCGCGCCGTGCCGCGGGCAAGGCTCAGCATCATGGCGATGGCGTGGTCGGCGACATCGGTCGTGCCGTAATCGGGCACGTTGCAGACGGCGACGCCCCGCCGGCCGCAGGCGGCGAGGTCGACCGTGTCGTAGCCGACCCCCATCCGCACGACGATGCGGCAGCGCGGCGCGCGCGCCAGCTCCGCCTCTCCGAAATTCATCCGCGTCATGATGACGGCATCGCACTTGGCCCAGCTCTCGGCCGAGATCACCGAGCCCGAGCGAATGCGATGCACCTCGATCTCCGTGTCGGCGCCGCCGACCTCGCGCTCGATATCGGGCTCGCCGCGAAAGGAGGCGTCAGGATAGAGCACGCGGATCATCGGGTTCTCGTCGCTCAGCGAAACGTCGCCGGCAGGATAATGGCGCGGCGAAGCGGCGAAAACCGTGAAGTTCCCGCGCGAAACGCATCCGGGCGAATGGGAGGCAAATTGTATCAGAGCCCTCTCTCGGCTCCCGATGGTGCAACACAATGTAAAAGAACACGTAAATTGCGGGAACAAACACAAATGAGCCGTATCAAACCGCGTATGGCCAAACATAATTGAAACACATTATTACACGCCGATAAGGATGAATTTCACCGTCCCATGTGTTGAGCGGGAAGTGTATTCGGCGCGCGCTCATCAACAGCGAAACGCCCGAGAACAGAACCGACTCAACACAGCAGGAATATCGATGGATGCTGGATATTTGCGTGAAAAAGCCCGTGAATTTGTCGAGCTCGCCTCGCTCGCGAGCGAGGAGAATGTGCGCAGACGCCTTCTGAAGCTGGCCCAGGAATTCGAGGACCTCGCGGACCGCATCGAGGAGGGGGAGTAGCCTCAGGTTTCGGCCTGACGCCGAGGCGAGAATATCCAGAGATCAGCCGACGAGGCTCGTGCGGCGCATGGCGCTCGTGAGCGGCACGACCCTTATGCCTTGCGATGTCGCGGCGGGCAGCCACTCCGCCAGAACCGAAAGCGTCGCGTCGTGCGGGTGGCCGATGCCGATCGCGGCGCCGTGCCGGCGGGCGACGCCCACCAGCTCCGCCAATTGCCGCCGCACGCCGTCGGCCGTCGCCTCATTGTCGAGGAAGACGTTGCGCGAGGCGAAGGGCAAATCATGCGCGGCCGCCACGCGCGGGCAAACGGTGCGCGGCGTCGTCCGGGAATCGAGGAAGAGCAAGCCGCGCGCCTTCAGCTCCTCGAGCACGATGCTCATGCGCGCGGCATCGGCGGTGAAGCGGCTGCCCATATGGTTGTTGACGCCGACATACCCCTCCATGCGGCTCAGCCCCCAACGGAGGCGGCGGAGGATTTCGGGCTCGGCGAGGCTCGTCGTCAACGCATTCGGCCCGGGATCGACCGCCAGCGATTCCGGCTGCATCGGCAAGTGCACCAGGTACTCGCGGCCGCGCTCGCGCGCCGCTCTCGTCCAATCGGAGAGCCGGTCGCCATAGGTCATGAAGGCCAAGGTGACCTCGCCCGGCAGCGCGACAGCCTGGCTGGTGCGCGCCTGGTCGAGGCCGAGATCGTCGATGACGATGGCAACGGCCGGAGCGGCGCCCGCGCCGACGAAGGGGCGGGCATTGCGCAGCCAGGTCGGCGTGCCGGTCGCCGGCCGTGGACGGGGCGGCGCAGAAGGGCGGGCGACGGGGACGGGTTGGAGGGGGGCGGGTTCGGTCTTCGGCACCGCCGGACCCGGCGCGGCGGCGGGCTCTTCCGGCTCCGGCGGAACATAGATATCCGCCGGCAGCGGCACTTCCTCCATGGTCACGATCGCCGGGCGCGACGCCGCCACGCGCCTGGCGGCCTCGGGCGGGGTGGCGCGCGGCAGGGGCGGCGCCGCACGCAGCAGCTCGGCAATGCCGAAGCCGGCGGCAACGGCGCCGAAGCCGCCGAGAAGGAGGGCGCGGCGCGACGGCGCCGCCGCCCGCCGGCGCTGCCGTGGCGCCTGCGGCGGCCTGCGGTATGTCGCCAGAGGATGCGTCCTTCGCTTCGCCATCGCCCGCCTGCTCTCGCCCTCATCGGTATCGGCCAAACCCTAATTTAACCCTAATCGCCGGGCGATTTGCCGCCGCTTCCGTGCGCGCGTTCAGGCGTGAATATGCGAGCGGACCAAATGGCGCGTGCGCACGCTGTCGCGCCGCCCCGCGAGAAGGGAGGCGATGTAGCAGACGGACGCGGTGAGGATGATCGCCGGACCCGAAGGCAGGTTCGCGTGGTAGGAGAGCAGCAGGCCGACATAGCTCGAGGCGAAGGCGATGGCGGTCGAGAGCAGGCTCAAGGTCCACACCTCGCGCGCCCAGAAGCGCGCCGCCGCCGCGGGAAGCATCATGAGGCCGACCGACATCAGCGTGCCGAGGGCCTGGAAGCCGGCGACCAGGTTGACGACGACGAGAGCGAGGAAAACGGTGTGGACGGCCCCGCCGCGCCCCCCGACCGAGCGGACGAAGGCGGGATCGAAGCATTCCATGACGAGCGGCCGGTAGATGAGCGCGAGGACCAGCAGCGACGCGGTCTCGATGCTCGCGACCAGGATGAGCGACGCGTCGTCGACGGCGAGAATCGAGCCGAAGAGGACGGTCAGGAGATCGATGCTGCTGCCGTAGGTCGAGACGATGAGGACGCCGAGGGCGAGCGAGGTCAGATAGAAGCCGGCAAAGCTCGCGTCCTCGCGCAGGGTGGTCGCCCGGCTGACGACGCCCGAGAGGAGAGCCACGGCGAGGCCGGCGATGGCGCCGCCGATGCTCATCGCATAGAGCGAGAGGCCGGCGACGAGATAGCCGATGGCGGCGCCGGGCAGCACGGCGTGCGAGAGCGCATCGCCCATGAGGCTCATCCGCCGCAAGATGAGCAGCGTGCCGACCGGGCCGCAGCCGATGGCGAGGGCGAGGCTGGCGACGAGCGCGCGGCGCATGAAGGCGAATTCGAGGAAGGGGCCGAAGAGCGCCCCGGCAAGATGGGTCACGAGTGGCTCCGCGCAAGCATGGCGTCGGTGGCCCAGGGATCCAGCACCTGCCGCACCCGGCGCAGATTGTCGCGCGTGAGCACGGTCTCGACCGGGCCCCAGGCGATGCATTCGCGCGCCAGCAGCAGCGCCTCCGGGAAGTGGCCCTCGACCTGATGCAGGTCGTGCAGCACGGCCAAGACCGTGCGACCCTGGGCGTGCCAGCCGGCGATGATCGCCAGGAGATCGCTGATGGTCGCCGAGTCGACGGCGGCGAAGGGCTCGTCGAGCAGAATGACGGGCGCGTCCTGCACGATGATGCGGGCGAAGAGCGCACGCTGGAACTGGCCGACCGAAAGGCTGCCGACGCTGCGCCGCTCGAAGCCGCCGAGCCCGACCGCCGCCAGCGCAGCCTCCGCTTCGCGGCGCATCGCCGCCGTGACGCCGCGGCTCCAGCCGATGCGTCGCCAGAAGCCGAACAGCACGGCATCGAGGACGGAGATGGGGAAATTGCGGTCCACCTCGATTTGCTGCGGCAAATAGGCGATGTCGCCCGGAGGCGACAGAACGACCTCGCCTTCGACCGGGCGCAGCAGCCCGACGATGGTCTTGAGGAGAGTGCTCTTGCCGGCGCCGTTCGGACCGATGATCGCCGTCAGCGAGCCTGCAGGAAAAGTCCCGGTGAGATGGTGGACCGCCGGCTGGCGGTCGAAAGCGACAGTGAGGTCGCGCACAAGGATCGCGTGGCCGGCCGCGACCTCGGCGTCCGCGGCCGTCATGCCAAGGCCCAGAGCACCCCGACCCAGAGGCCGGCCGCGATGAGGCCCGCCCAGGCGAGCCGCCGGCCGGCACCCCAGGCGAGCGGCCCCGCGGCTCTCAGCCCGCGCGCCGGGGCGGGCGCCGCCACCGCGGCGCGCCGCTCCGGCATCTCGCATGCTTTCACCGCTTCCAACCGCAATCTCCTTCCAGGCCGCGCCCGCTGCGCGAAAGATTGATGTTATAACATGTCATTTTCAAGCGGCCCGCAATCCGCCTCGCGATCGTGCCTACTCCGCCGCCGCGGCGCGGCAGGCGCGGCAGAGCCCGCGCAGCTCGACGACCTGCCTATCGATCTGGAAGCCGAGCGTGCGGCCATGCCGCCGCAGCGTCTCCGCGATCGCGTCGTCGTGCAGCTCCTCCGTCGATCCGCAATCCGTGCAGATGACGAACTGGCTGTCATGCGGATGATCGACATCGGGGCAGCCGGTGAAAGCGTTGAGGCTCTCGATGCGATGGATGAACTTCTGCTCGAGCAGGAAATCGATCGCCCGATAGACGGTGGTCGGCGTGCGCTTGTCGTCGAGCTGCGCCAGCAACGCATAGGCGCCGACCGGCTGTCCCGCCTGCAGGATCAGCTCGAGCACCCGCCGGCGCAGCCGCGTCAGGCGGACGCCACGGCCCTTGCACGAGTGTTCCGCCTTGGTCAGCGCGCGGGCCAATTGCCGAGCGTCCACGGCTTCGCTCCCGATCCTGAGGTCAAATTCCATTCTATGCGATTTCCGCCGTGATGGCACGAGCCACGGCGCGCGGCTGTCGGTGACGCGGGTGGGGCCGGCGCGAGCTTCTGCCGCAGGACGCCGCCTTCGCCCGCCTTCTCTCTTGACATTTCGGCACCACGGTTCAAGCTATTTCTCGTCGCCAATCACAGTGGAGGGTGCCTAAGAAACATGACTCCACCTGGCTGTCAGTGAGTTGCCGACCGCTTGGCATCGGCAACGGATAGAGAAGTCCAAGACATCACTCGGCTATACCGAGGGCGGAGTATTAGGTCTCCGCAAGCGACCCCCGCGAGTCACTTTGGTGGCGTGGAAGCGGGGGTCTTGCGATGTTTGTCGCTCGGCATCGATTTTTTAGAACGTCCGCCAAGAGCCGCGAATGCGATGCTGAGCCGGCGCTTAAGGGCCGGGCTCCTCGGCGAGCATGCGTGCGACGGCTTTGCGAATATCGACTTCGAGCCATTCCGGCCGATGCTGCTTGAGGAGAATGACGCTTTCCTCGAAAGCGAGGCGCTGATTGCCGATCCGTTTCATCGCCCCGCGAAACGCGTCCCGCACCGCCTTGTGCAACGCATCAATCGGCATGCGATCAACCTGAAGGTTCCTCGAGCGGCGGCGCTTCTATCACCGGTCGCTCCGATCCGCTCGTGGCATCGATGTGGCAAGCCCGAAGCCCCCGTGCCGAATTGTCGCACCTGCCGACGATCACCGACCCGAGCCGATGTGAGGCAGGCCGGCGCATGGTAGGGTAAAGAAACCGCACATCATCTCAGGGCTCATGCGATGCCGCTCTCCAACGGCCGGCTCGCCTGGCCGGCTCGCATCGTCGGTCTCGGCGGAATTCTCGCGCTGCTCCTCATCGTCGGACTTCTCGACTGGCATGAGGGCGAGGAGGTGGCGACGGCTCGCCTGATGGTCGGGCGGACGCATCAGGTGATCGACAATACCGAGCAGCTCCGCACGCAGCTCGACGACGCCGAAGCCGCCCAGCGCAGCTTTCTGCTGACAGGCGACCAATCCCATCTCGAACCCTTCGCAGTCGCCGCGCGCGACATCGCCGCGCAGCTCGGCGACCTGCGGAAGCTGACCGCGGACGAGCCTTCGCAGCAGGCGAATTTCGCGCGCATCGAGCAGCTCGTGACCACGGAGCTCGCCGAGCTGCGCGGCACTATCCAGCTCCGCCGGGACGGCAAGCCCGCCGCGGCGCTCGCCGAGGTCGAGACCAAACGCGGCAAGGCCCTGATGGACGCCTTGCGGCAGGCGATCGTCGCGGCGGAAGCCGAAGAGCAGCATCTCCTGGCCCAGCGCACGGCGGAAGCCGACCAGAAGAGCCGGCGCAGCCGCCTCCTCGTCAGCGCCGGGGCGCTTTCCGCCCTCGCCGCGATCATCGTCGCGCTCTACATGCTGCGCGAGGCGGAACGGCGCCGCCATTCCGCCGAGGCGAAGCTCGAGGCCAAGGCCGCCGTCCTGCAAACGACGATGGACAATTCGGCGCAAGGGATCGTCGTCTTCGACCATGACGGCCGCGCCATCGAGTGGAACAACCGCTTCGTCTCCCTCGTCGCGATCGCCCCGCCGAAGCGAAACGCCACCTCGATCGGCGACCTTGTCCTCCAGATCGATCACCGTCAGGGCGCGCCGGTCGACTGGCTGCACCGCTGGGCGCTCGCCGCCTCTTCCGGACCCGTCGAAGCCGAGGGCCAGCTCGGCGCGCGCTGGCTCGAAGTCCGCTCGAACCCGATCCCAGGCGGCGGCTTCATCGCGACGGTCCTCGACATCACCGGCCGCCGCAACGCCGAAGAGCGCTTCCAGCGCGCACAGCGCCTCGAAGCGGTCGGGCAGCTGAGCGGCGGCATCGCGCACGATTTCAACAATCTGCTGACGGTCGTCTCCGGCAATCTCGAGCTTCTGGCGCGTGCCGTCGCCAAGGACGCGCATGCGGCCAAGCTCGTCGGCGCGGCGCAGCGCGCGGCGGCACGCGGCGCCCGTTTGACGCAGCAGATGCTCGCCTTCGCCCGCCGCCAGATCCTGCGGCCGGAGCCGCTCGATCCGGTGCAGCTCTGCGCCGAGTTCCGCCCGCTCCTCGAGCGCGCGGTCGGCAACGGCGTGACGCTGGCGCTCGACGGCGCACCGGATCTCTGGCGCTGCAACGCCGATCCCGGGCAGCTCGAAGCCGCGCTCCTCAACCTCGCCATCAACGCCCGCGACGCCATGCCCGGCGAAAGCGGGACGCTGACCATCGAGATGCGCAACCTGACGATCGACCGCGAGGAGGGCGCCGGCGATTTTCCCGAGGCGAAGCCCGGCGACTACGTCGCCATCACCGTGCGCGACACCGGCCAGGGCATGACGCCCGAAGTGCTGGCCCGGGTGCGCGAGCCCTTCTACACGACCAAGGAGGTCGGGCGCGGATCGGGGCTCGGCCTCAGCCAAGTCGACGGTTTCGTCCGGCAATCCGGCGGCTCGCTGCGGATCGAAAGCGCGCCGGGACAGGGCACCGCGGTCACCATGCTGCTGCCGCGCGCCGCGGCCGCACCGGTGCCGGCGGCGGCGCCCGGCGGCGGCCCGCCGCCGTCCCGTCCGCGCCTCGTCGCCGACGAGGGGGCCCTCGTCCCGGCTCCCGCCCCCGCCGAAGCCGGCGCGGCGACGATCCTTGTCGTCGAGGACGAGGAGGATGTGCGCGACATGGTCGTCGCCATGCTGACGGAAAGAGGCTATCGGGTGCTGACTGCCCATGACGGGCGCGAGGCGACGGCGCTGCTCCAGCGCGACGAGCCGCAAATCGACCTGCTCTTCACCGATATCGTGATGCCGAACGGCGTCAGCGGCCTCGAGCTGGGGCGGGCGGCGCGCCGGCACCGGCGCAGCATCAAGGTGCTCCTCACCTCCGGCTACGGCCATCAGGCGCTGGTGCAGCAGGGCATCGCCGGCGAGTTTCCCCTGGTCGAGAAGCCGTACCAGCAGGCGGCGCTCGCCGACCGCATCGCCGCGATCTTGAAGGCCTGACCAGGTCGCCGCGCCGCGGGCAGGACCCCGGTCGCGCCGGACCTGTTGCGCTTTGCTAATCGATTTAGCTAATCTTCTGCATGACGGATTCGAGAGGCCATCATGCTGCGGACGGGTGACGAGCACCTCCGAGGCTTGCGCGACGGCCGCGCCGTCTATATCGGGAGCGAGCGCGTCGCCGATGTGACGGCGCATCCTGCTTTTCGCGAGGCTGCGCGCTCAGTCGCCCGGCTCTACGATCTGAAGCGCGATCCGGCATATCGCGAGGCGCTCTCCTACGAGGAGGAGGGCGAGCGCTACGCCATGCATTTTCTGCTGCCGCGCAGCCGCGACGATCTCTTGCGCCGCATGCGCGCGCACAAGCTGATCGCCGCCGCGAGCTACGGCTTGCTCGGCCGCTCGCCCGATCACGTGGCGAGCTTCGTCGCGGGCATGGCGCTGCAGCCCGAGCAGCTTGGCGCCGGCGGCGCGTGCGGGCGCCGCTTCGCCGACAACCTCCGCGCCTATTACGAGCATGCCCGCCGCAACGATCTCTATATCGCCTATGCCGTCATCCCGCCGCCCGGGGCGCGCGATCCGAATTTCTCGGGGCGGCTTTACGAGAGGTCGCCGACGCTGCGCGTCACCGAGGAGGACAATGCCGGCGTCACCATCTGCGGCATGAAGCTGCTGGCGACGGCCTCCGTCTTCGCCGACGAGGTGTGGATCGGCAACGTGCAGCCGGTGGCGCCGGATCGCAAGAAGGAGGCGATCACCTGCGCCGTGCCGATCAATGCGCCCGGCCTGTCGCTGTGGTCGCGCAAGCCCTTCGCGCCCTCCGTGCAGCACGAGTTCGACAACCCCCTCTCCTTCCGCTTCGACGAGAGCGACTGCGTCGTCATCTTCGACAAGGTCAAGGTGCCGTGGGAGCGCGTCTTCTGCCATGACGACGCGCCGCTGTCGCGCGAGATCTATATCCGAACCCCGTCGCACTCCTTCGGCAATCACCAGGCGAATGTGCGCTTCTGGGCGAAGCTCGAGCTCCTCCTCGGCCTGGCCAGCAAGATCGTGCGCGCCGGCAATCTCGACCGCGTGCCGGCCGTGCGCGAGACGCTGGGCCGCCTCGCCGCGATGGAGGCGATGCTGGCCGGCATGATCTACGGCCAGTGCATGGACCACGAGGATCTCGGCAACGGCTACGTCGCCTTCAACCGCCGCTACATGTACGGCGCGCTGAGCTGGTGCACCGAGAACTACGCCGCCATCTGCGAGTCGATCCGCGAACTGATGGGGGCGGGCGTGTTCCTGATGCCGGCCGACGCCTCCTTCCTGCGCGATCCGGGGCTGCGCGAGACCTTCGATGCCTATTGGGCGACGACGAGCGCCTCGGCGGTCGAGCGGCTGAAGCTCTTCCGCCTTGCCTGGGACCTCCTCGGCTCCGAATTCGGCGCCCGGCACGCGCAATACGAGAAATTCTACGCCGGCCCGTCCTTCGTCGTCCGCGATCACAGCTATCGCGAATGCCCGTGGGAGCGCTTCCACGGCATTGTCGACGGCTTGATGCGCAGCTACGGCGAGCCGGCAGAGCCGCCCTCGACATCGGCGTGACCCGCGATGGCAAGGCCGAACACCGCCGCCCGGCGCGCGCAAACCCAAGCGATGAGCGAAGCGGAGGCCTTCGTGCCTCCCGTCACCACGACTCGCCCGGCCCTTCTCGTCGACGGTTCGGACCGGCTCTTCCGCGAGCTCATCGGCCATCTCATGACGATGGCGCAGCAGCTTCAGGCCTTGCGCGCCGGCCTCGCGCAGAGCCTCGGCGTGAGCGAGCCCGAATACCGGGTCTTCCTGGCCGTGGCGCAGCTCCAGGGCGAGGGCGGGATCGGCGTCGGCGCCGTGGCGCGCCATCTCATGGTGACGGGCGCCTTCGTCACCATGATCGCGCAGCGTCTCGTCAAGAGCGGCCATATCGAGAAAAAGACGAGCCCGGCCGATCGCCGCGGCGTCCTGCTGCGCCTCACGGCGAAAGGGCGGCGCCTCATCGCTGCCTTCGCCGCCGAGCCGCAGGCGGTCAATGACGAGCTGTTCCGCGACATCGACCGCGGCGAGTTCCAGCTTCTTCTCGATTTGGCGCGGCGCATCGTCGCCGGCGGCGAGCGGGCGCTGATGGTCAGCCGGCTGCGGGCGCTGGACCGGCCCGCCTCGCGCCGCAGGCGCCGAACCGAGCCGCACCCCGAGGGAGAGGAGCATGACGAAAGACGCCGCGCGAAGCGATGAAGGGCTGACCGTCGAGGGCGTCGCCCTCGCGCGGGGAACGCGGGTCGAGACGCGCCTCAGGACGCTCGAACTCGCCGATGGGAGCTGGGTCGAGCTGCCGGTCATCCTCCTGCGCGGCAAGGCGCCGGGACCCGTCTTCTATCTCGGCGCCGCCTTCCATGGCGACGAGGTGAACGGCGTCGAGATCGCGACGCGCCTTGCCGGCGAGATCGACCCGGTGCAGCTTTCGGGAACGCTCATCGTCGCGCCGGCGCAGAACCCGCTCGCCCTCCAGGCGCAGCACCGCTATTTCGTCGGCCATTTCCTGAAATCGCCGCTCGACCAGAGCCCCGCCGATCCCTGGGTCTCCTTCCCCGGCGAGGCCGACGGCAACATGGCGGCGCAGATCGCGCACAAGCTCTTCACCCAGCTCATCCGCCATGCCGATTATCTCATCGACATTCACACGCCGACGACGGGCGGGCGCTACGCGCCCTTCGCCTTCCTGCCGCCGCCCGGCGCCGGCGAGGCGGCGCGCCGGGCCGAAGCCATGGCCGAAGTCTTCGGCGCCGATTTCATCCTGTCGACGGAGCAGGGCCTCTACGTCTCCGAGCAGAGTCCGCATGTCGTGATGGCGCGCCGCGGCGCGACGGCGATGGGCGTCGAGCTCGGCGAAGGCGGGCGGCTCGAGGCGGAGATCACCCAGCAAGGGCTGCGCGGGCTGCGCAACGTGCTGCGCTGGGCCGGCATGCTGCCGGGCGAGGTCGAGCGGTTCGGCGCCCGCCAGGTGATCCGCACGATGCATGTCGTCCGCTCGCATCGCGGCGGGCTCGTACATCGCCGGGTCGGGCTCGGCGATACCGTCGGCGCAGGCGATGTCGTCGCCACGATCACCAACCTCTTCGGCGAGGAGACGGAGCAGATCCGCGCTCCCATCGGCGGGCCGATCGTGCGCATCGCCACCTTCCCGATCGTCTCCGCCGGCGAGCGGATCGTGCAGATCGGCGTTCTCCGTTGACGCAGCCGGAGCGGCAAGCTTTCGAGAAGCGCGTCCGCGCCAGCCGCGACCGCCTCGCCGAGCTGTGCGCCGCCCTCGTGCGGATCGACAGCCAGAATCCGCCCGGCGACACGGATGCGCTCGCCCGCTACATCGCAGGCCTTTTCGCGGAGGCGCCGGGGGCCGAGACGCGGCGGATCGCTCCCCGGCCGCCGATCGCGAACCTCCTGATCCGCCTCGCCGGCGGCGCGCCGGGGCGCCGCCTCGTCTTCAACGGCCATCTCGACACCTTCCCCGTCGGCGACGCGGCGCGCTGGAGCCGGCCGCCGCTCGGCGGCACGATCGCCGAGGGCCGCATCTATGGGCGCGGCGCCGGCGACATGAAGGGCGGGCTGGCGGCCGCCATCCTGGCGGCCCTTCTCCTCGCCGACGCGGCCCGGAGCTGGCGCGGCGAGCTCGTTCTCGCCCTTGTCGGCGATGAGGAGACGGGCGGCCGCTGGGGCACCCAATACCTCCTCGCCAATGTCCCCGAGGCGCGGGGCGATGCGATGCTGAGCGGCGATGCCGGAGCGCCCGAGGTCCTGCGCATCGGCGAGAAGGGGCAGATCTGGGTGGAGCTCCTCGCCGAGGGCGTCGCCAATCATGGCGCCCATATCCATCTCGGCGTCAATGCCATCGAGCGGCTGCTGGCAGCGCTCGACAAGCTTCTCCTGCTCCGCTCGCTTCCCTGCCCCATTCCCGATGCGATCCGCACCCTCATGGGCGAGGCGCGCACCGTCTCCGAGCGCGTCTCCGGTGCCGGCGAGGCCGAGACGCTGCAGAGCGTCACTGTCAATATCGGGCGGATCGAGGGCGGCACCGCCGTCAACATCATTCCCGACCACGCGCGCGCCCTCGCCGATATCCGCATCCCGCCGGGGCTCCGGGTCGATGACGTGAAGCAGCGGCTCGAGGCGCTGCTCGGCGGCCTTCCCGGACTGAGCCACCGCATCCTGAGCGCCTGCGAGCCGACGGTCACCGATCCCGCCTCGGAGATCGTCCGCCTCGCCGCCGCCAATGCCCGCGCGGTCACCAGGGGCGAAGCCGTCGTCAATATGCGAGTCGGCTTCTCCGATGCGCGCTTCTATCGCCTCGCCGGCTGTCCTTCCGTCGTCTACGGCCCGGCGCCGCACAATATGGGCGGCGCCGACGAGTATGTCGCAATCGACGACCTCTTCGCCGTCTTCTACGTCCACGCCATGACCGCCTTCGATTTCCTCAGCGGCGAGGGATGAGGGCGCGCGTCAGAAATCGCCCGCTTCGATCGCGGCGAGAACGGAGCCGTGGTGCGGCTGCCAGTCGAGGAGCGCGCGGGCGCGGCGCGCGCGAACCCGGCAATTCGAGGCGAGCGAGAAGACGGCACGGGAAAATCCCAAAGCGGCGATCGCCTCCTCGACGGGCCAGCTCGCCGTGCGCCCGCCGAAGCCGAGGCGGCGGCTCAGCGCTTCGACCAGCGCCTTGAAGGAAGCCTCACCGTTCTCGGCGAAGAAGAATGAGCCGGCGGGGGCGCGGCCCAGCGCCAACAGATAGAGCGCGCCCACATCCTCGATATGGACGTTCGACCAGATATTGGCGCCGCGGCCGATGTAGCGCGGAACCCCAGCGCGGCGCGCCTCCTCGACGAGAATCGGTATCTGAATGCTCTCGGCATGCAGCCCGCGGCTGCGGCCATAGACGAGGCTGTTGCAGATGACGGCCGAGCGGATGCCGGCGGCGGCCAGGACAAGGCGATCGATGGCGACCCGCGCCGCCTTGCCGGGATCGGGCTCGAAGGGCGTCTCCTCGTCGAAGATGCGCGCTCCCGCCTCGCCCATGGCGCGGTCGGCGAGAATGCTGCTGCCGCTGGTATGGAGCAGCGGCTTGCCGGAGCCGGCGAGGCCTGCGATCAGGGCCTCGGCGGCACCGCGATGATCGGAATCGGCCGCGTTGACGACGGCGTCGGCGGCGCGTGCCTCCGCAATCAGCAGCTCGCGGTCGTCCAGCGTTCCCAGCACCGGCACGATCCCCTGCCGCCGCAGCGCCTCCGCCTTGCTCTCCGACCGCGTCAGGCCGCGAATGGCATGGCCGGCGGCGCGGAGCCGCGTCGCCACCTCGCCGCCGATATAGCCGGCGGCGCCCGTTATGAAGATGTTCATTCCACAGCTCCCTGGCCCGCCCCTCACGAGGGTCTCGGCGGCATGCCTCGACACCGCAAGCATGCGCCACGCTCGCCCCATGCGTCGAGGCGGCGTTAGAGGCCCGCCGGAATTGTCGAGTGTTGACACAAAACATCGCGGCCCCGCACTATCCGGCAATGGCCGACGCCACGCTCAGCGCGCTCGACATTTTGCGCACCCGCTCGCTCGCCTCCGTTGCCGCGCAAGAGATCGAGCGGATGATCCTCGGCGGCGAAGTCAAATCGGGCGAAAGGCTGAACGAGCTCGCCCTCGCCGCCCGCCTCGGAATCAGCCGCGGCCCGGTGCGCGAGGCGGTGCGCAGCCTCGAGCGCAGCGGCCTCGTCGTGACCGTCGTCAATCAGGGCTCCTATGTTCGTCAGGTCAGCGCCGAGGAGGCGGTCGAGCTCTACGACATCCGCGTGGCGCTCGTCGGCCATGCCTGCGACCGCCTCGCCCAAGCCGCGACCGCGGAGCAGATCGCCGAACTCGAGGCGCTTGTCGCCGAGATGGATGCGGCACAGGCGGCGGCCGATGCCGCAGGCTATTACGCGCTCAACCTGCGCTTCCACCAGACGCTGATGCGCTGCGCCGGCAATCGGCGCGCCCAGCGCATTTGCGAGGAGGTCGGGCACGAGTTGAACCTTTTCCGCCGCCGCTCGCTCGTCTCGGCGGAAGGAATGCAGGCCTCGAACGCCGAGCATGCCGAGATCGTCCGGGCCATCGCGGCGCGCGACCCGGCCCGCGCCCGGGCGGCCGGCGAGAGCCACATCCTGCGCGGCATGCGGCGCTTCACGGCGAGCGCGCCGTCGGACGCGGCGGCGGCCGATGCCGGCATGCCGGGCGATGCCGCGCCCGCGCGCGCCATCGCGCCGCGGCTGCGGCGGGCGCGCTCGCGCAGCCTGCCGCACGGGAGAACGATCGGCGCCAAGCCGGATGGCAACAATCACGGGAGGAGGACATCATGAACGTTGAGAAAGTCACGGGCTCGCTCATCGCCGCGCTCCTGCTCGCCGCCATCGGCGCCTCGGGCGCCCTGGCGCAGGCGGATCAGGACAAGCAGCTCTACGAGGCGGCGAAGAAGGAAGGCCAGGTCTCCTGGTATTCGGGCATCCTGACCCAGCAGATCTGCGACGAGGTCGGCCAAGCCTTCACCGCCAAATATCCCGGCATCCAGGTGAGCGCCATCAAGACCACCTCGCAGGTCGCCTTCCAGCGCCTCCTCCAGGATCTGAAGGCGGGGGCCGTCCAGTCCGACGTCTTCACCAGCACCGACATCGGCCACCTCATCTACCTCAAATCGAAGGGCGAGCTCGTCCACTTCGTCCCGCCGGCCGAGAAGGGCATGGTGAAGGCGCTGCAGAACGTCGACCCCGACGGCGATTTTCATACGAGCTGGGTCGGCCTCGCCGCCCTCCTCTACAACACCAAGAAGGTGAGCGCGGCCGAGGCGCCCAAGGACTGGCCCGACCTCACAGACCCGAAATGGAAGGACCAAATCGCCTTCGGCAGCCCCAATTACAGCGGCATGGTCGGCGTGTGGACCGTGGCGATGGAGGACCGCTACGGCTGGGACTACTTCAAGAAGCTGAACCAGCTCGATCCGCTGATCGGCCGCTCGATCGACGACGCGGTCACGGTCCTCAATTCGGGCGAGCGCGAGGTCGCCATGGGCAACCCCGCCTCGGCGCTGCGCAGCGCCGCCAAGGGCAATCCGATCGCCGTCAACTACCCGACCTCGGGCACGCTGATGGTCATCTCGCCCTCGGCCGTCATCAAGGGATCGAAGCACCCCAACGCCGCCAAGCTGTTCATGGAGTTCCTGGCCGACAAGGAATATTCCCAGATCCTGGCGAAGAACCTCGAGCAGCCGCTGCGCGCCGACGTGCCGCCCCCGGCCGGCGCCAAGTCGCTCGCCGACATCAAGCTCTTCGCGCCGACGCCGCAGCAGATCGTCAAGCAATTGCCGCCGAACAAGGAAAAGTGGCGCGACACCTTCGGCATGTGAGGCGGCGGCAGGTGCACAGGCTTCCGGCCGGGCGCGCCGGCCGCGTGCGGCGCGGCGCTCGCGGGCGAGCGCCGTGAGCCTCGCGCCCGCGCCGCAGATGCCCGGCCTTCCCGCGCCGGCGGCGCGCCGGCGCGGCATCGGCCGCGCAAGGCTCGACCCCGCATCGCTCGTCTGGATCGGCGCCGCGGCGATCCTCGCCTTCCTCGTGCTGGCGCCGGTGCTGCGCCTCACTGCCGCGAGTTTCCAAAGCGCCGATACCGGCGGCTTCACCGTCGCCAACTATCTTTCCGCCTATGCGAGCGAGCGGCGGCTTGTCGCGCTCGGCACCTCGCTTCTCTACGCCGTCGCCGTGACCGCCGTCGCGATCGGCTTCGCGGTGCCGATCGCCTGGGCGATCGCGCGCACCGACATGCCGCTCAAAGGCGTCATTCGCGCGACCATCCTCGGCGCCTTCATCACCCCGCCCTATCTCGGCGCCATCGGCTGGATTCTGCTCGCCGGGCCGAATGCCGGCTGGATCAACCTCGCCTGGATGCGCCTCACCGGCGCCCAAGCCGGCATCGTCAACGTCTACACCTTCGGCGGCCTCGTCTTCGTCACCGCGCTCTACGCCTTTCCCTATGTCTTCGTCTTCACCACGGACGCCCTCGACCGCGTCTCGACCGAGATGGAGGAGGCGGCGAACATCCTCGGCGCGCGCCCGCTGCGCACGATCTTCCGCATCACCCTGCCGCTGGTGCTGCCGGCGATTCTGGGAGGCGCCATCGTCGTCTTCCTCGACACCGTCGCGCTCTTCGGCACGCCAGCCATCATCGCGCTGCCGGCGCGCATCAACATCGCGACCCTGCAGCTGTGGCAGTTCTTCGAATTCCCGGTCCGCGCCGAGGAGGCGGCGGCCTATGCCGTCCCGCTCATCGCGGTCACCGTCGCCATGTTCGCGCTGCAGCGCCTCATTCTCGGCCGCAAGGGCTATGTCGCCCTCACCGGCAAAGGCGGCGGGCGGCAGCTCGTGCAGCTCGGGGCGCTGCGCTGGGCCGCGCTCGCTTTCTGCCTCCTCATTTGCGCTTTCTCGGTGTTCCTGCCCTTTGCGGCGCTGGCGCAGGCGGCGTTCAGCAAGGCCTGGGGGCTCGGCTTCTCGCTCGGCAATCTGACGCTCGACAATTTCCGCTACCTCTTTGCCGAGGCCTCGAACCGGCAGACCATCCTCAACACCTTCAGCTACGCCGCCGGCACGGCTTGCCTCTCGGTCGGCCTGGCGCTCATCGTCGCTTACGTGGTGAGCCGCCGTCTCGTGCGCGGCGGCGCGATCCTCACAGCGCTCTGCATGGTGCCGCTCGTCATTCCCGGCATCGTGCTGGCGATCGGCTTCTACGCCGTCTACGCGCCGCCGCCGCTCGCGCTCTACGGCACCGCCGCCATCCTCATCCTCGGCTACAGCACGCGCTTCCTGCCGATCGCCTATGTCAACTGCCTCGCCGGGCTGCGCGCGCTCAACCCCGAGATGGAGGAGGCGGTGCGCATTCTCGGCGGCAGCCAGCTCCGTGCCGTCGGCAGCGTCGTCGTGCCGCTCCTCAAGAAAGGCCTCGTCGGCTCCTGGCTGCTCGTCTTCATCCCGGCGACGCGCGAGCTCAGCACCGCGATCTTCCTGGTGACCGCGAAGACGCGCGTCGTCTCGACGATGATCCTCGATTTGAGCGAGAATGGTAACTTCGAGCTGCTGGCCGCGCTGGGCTTCTTCCTGCTGGGGGTGACGGTTCTGATCGTCCTCGCCGGCTACCGGCTGCTCGGACGCGACTTCATGCTGAGGCGATCATGAGAGAGGCGACGCGCACGGTCGAAAGGAAGCCTCGGCACGAAGCGCCGGCGACGACCGAGCCGCGCCTCGCGCTCGAGGCCGTCACCTGCGCCTTCGGTTCCGTCACCGCCGTCGACGGGCTCGACCTCCGCATCATGCCCGGCGAGTTCATCTCGCTGCTGGGTCCCTCCGGCTGCGGCAAGACGACGACGCTCCGCATGATCGCCGGCTTCGTCAAGCCGACCGGCGGCCGCATTCTCATGGACGGGACGCCGATTTCCTCGGCCTCGTCGAGCCTGCCGCCCGAGCGGCGGCAGATGTCGATGATCTTCCAGAGCTATGCCGTCTGGCCCAACATGACCGTGGCCGAGAACGTCGCCTTCGGCCTGCGCCTGCGCCGCCTCGACCGCGCGGTCATCGCACAGAAGGTGGAGGAGGTGCTGACGACGGTGCAGCTCCGCCATCTCGCCGAGCGCTATCCGGCCGAGCTCTCCGGCGGACAGCAGCAGCGCGTCGCCCTCGCCCGAGCCATCGTCATCCAGCCGCGCGTGCTGCTGCTCGACGAGCCGCTCTCCAACCTCGATGCCAATCTGCGCGAGGAGATGCGCTTCGAGATCCGCCGCCTCCACGACGCTTTTCACTTCACCACCGTCTACGTCACTCACGACCAGGGCGAGGCAATGGTGACCTCGGACCGCATCGCCGTCATGAATCGCGGCCGGATCGAGCAGATCGATGCGCCCTACACGCTCTATACGCGCCCGCGCACGCGCTTCGTCGCCGGCTTCATCGGCCGCACCAACTTCCTCGAAGGCGCCTGCGGCGACGGCAGCGGCCCGGTCGCGTTTTCCGGCTTCGCCCTGCCGCGCGCCGCCTTCGAGGACGGGGGACGCGGACTCCGCGGAACGAAGCTCTTCTCGGTGCGGCCCGAGAGCATCCTGCTTCATCGCGGCGCGCCCGCCGCCGATCGCGGCTGTGCCGTGCCGGGGCGGCTCGTAGAGCGGGCCTTCCTCGGCAGCTCCTGGGATTACGTGGTGGCGCCGGGCGGAGGTCCGCTTCGCCTGCGCGTCGCCGCGCCGCCCGCCCAGATCTTCGACATCGGCGACGACGTCCGGATCGAGTTCGACCCGCGGCAGATGGTGGCGGTAACGTGAGACAGCCCTCGCCCCGAGGGGAGAGCTTCTTGGGAACGGCAAAAGGCAGACGAAAATGAGCGACGAGCTTCTCTACGAGCTCAAGGACGGGGTCGGCTGGATCACCTTCAACCGGCCGCAGGCGCGCAACGCGCTCACCTTCGAGATGTATGAGCGCCTGGCGGCGATCTGCGCCGAGCCTGGCGAGCGGCGCGGCGCCAAGGTGCTGGTGCTGACCGGATCAGGCGACAAGGCCTTCGCCGCCGGCACCGACATCTCGCTCTTCCGCGCCTTCAAGACGCCGCAGGACGCGCTCGATTACGAAGCGCGCGGCAACCGGGTCATGGCGGCGATCGAGAGCTGCCCCATCCCGACCATCGCCGCCATCGCCGGCGCCTGCACCGGCGGCGGCGCCGGCATCGCCGCCTGCTGCGACCTCCGCATCGCGACGCGCGACATGCGCTACGGCTTTCCCATCGCCCGCTCGCTCGGCAACTGCCTCTCCATGGCGAATTACGCGCGGCTCTACGCGCTCCTCGGCCCGGCCAAGGTGAAGGACATCATCTTCACCGCCCGCCTCATCGAGGGCGAGGAGGCGAAGGCGATCGGCCTCGTCAGCGAGCTCCTGCCCGACGCCGCCGCCCTGCGCGAGCGCGCCGCCGCGCTTGCCGCCACCATCGCCGCCAACGCGCCCCTCACCTTGCGCGCGACCAAGGAGGCGCTCCGTCGCATCGGCGCCCGCCTTCGCCTCGAGGAGGAGGACAAGGATCTCATTCTCATGTGCTATATGAGCCGGGATTTCCGCGAGGGCATGGAGGCGTTCCTCGGCAAGCGCAAGCCGGAGTGGCGCGGCGAATAGCGCCGCCCGTCCCGTCGCTCGCGCTTTTTGCCGGCATGGGCTACTCTCAGCGGCACCACGATGCTGGGAGGAGACGATGCCCGAAGCGATGGCAACGATCCAACGCAAGAGCGGCGACCACGCCATGGAGGCGGTGCTGGAGAGCGAGCGCGCGTGGGAGATGCTGCGCTTTCCGGGCGAATGGAGCAAAATGCTGTTCCATCCGACCGCCGAGCGCCCGACCGCGCCCAATGCCGGCTTCGTCCGCTATGAGCCGGGCGCGCACCATCCGCTGCACCGCCACGATTTCGCGCAGATCTGGTACATCCTCGAAGGCCGCTTCACGATCGGCGGCAAGGAATACGGGCCGGGCGCGATGATCTTCCACCCCGACCCGCATTACGAGGAGGAGCTCGCCACCGCGACGGGCGGCGTCATGCTCTTCGTGCAGTATCAGGGGCCGACGACCGGCGGACGCCCCATCTACGACGGCCGCTTCAATGTCGCGGCTCGCAAGGCGCTGTCGCAGGAACGCCTCGACGTGTAAGCGAAGGACGCGTGCTTCTCATCGAGGAGACGGCGAGCCGCGCCGCCCCGAAGGAGGGCAATCCGATGCCGCAGTTTCTCGTCCTCGCCTATGACGGCACCGACGCGGCGGTGCGCGCCCGGCGCGCCGCTGCCCGCCCCGCCCATTTCGCCGGCATTCCGCCCATGGTCGCGAAGGGCGAGATCGTCTCGGCCGGCGCCATTCTCGACGACGCTGGCAATATGGTGGGATCGGTCGTCTTCACGGAATTCGCGAGCCGCGCCGATCTCGACGCCTGGCTGCGGCGCGAGCCTTACGTGACCGAAGGCGTCTGGCAGAGGATCGAGGTGAAGCCGATGCGCCTCGCCGTGCGTGCCGGAAAGATCACGCCGTGAGGACACCCGTTGAGAGCGGGTGAATCCCCTCTCTTGCATGGCGCGCCCGCCGGAGCCAAGGGCCCGCCGCGCAGTGGCTTTGTCTGCTTCCTTCTCCTGATCTCGATGCCCGCCCGGTGCGAGAACCGGAATGAAGCCGAGGGAGATCTTGTCGCATGGATGATGTCGCGATCGCCCGTGCGATCCATGTGCTGGCGGTCATCGTCTGGATCGGCGGCGTCGCAATGGTCACCACCGTCATTTTCCCGCTCATTCGCCGGACGCACGCCGCCAAAGAGCGCCTGAGGCTCTTCGAGAGCGTCGAGCGCCGCTTCATCTGGCAGGCACGCATCGCCACTCTGCTCGTCGCCGCCAGCGGATTCTACATGATCCAAAGAATGAACCTCTGGGACCGCTTTCGCTCGGCCGCGTTTTGGTGGATGCATGCGATGATCGGCGTATGGGCCATTTTTACCGTCATCCTCTTCATCGCCGAGCCTCTCATCATCCACGAATGGGTGCAGCGGCGAGCGCTCAAATCCGCCGACGCCACCTTTGCCCTGCTGCACCGGCTCCACTGGATTCTGCTCCTTCTCGGCCTCGTCACGGCCTTTGCCGCCGTCGCCGGCAGCTATGGCATGGTCCTTGTGCCCTGACGCCGGCGCGCCGTCGCACCAACGCGCGCCATCGGCGCTATGGCAGGAGCCTTTCTCGTCGAAGCTTGCGCCTGCGCAAAGACCGTGGAAAGCCAAGCCGCGAGTCTTGACCATCCCGAGCGTTGGGTAGAGAGCGATGGCTATTCCACGGTATCGGCAATATGAGGGGCCCGCCGTGTTCTCGGCCGGCTTCCGGCCGTTCTTCTTGCTGGGAGCCGCCTGGGCCGCCATCGCCGTGCCGCTCTGGCTCCTCGCCTTCGCCGGACAAAGCGATCTGCCGACCCAGCTCGCCCCGGCGGCCTGGCACGTGCACGAGATGGTTTTCGGCTATGGCGCCGCGATCGTCGCCGGGTTTCTGCTGACCGCCATTCCGAACTGGACGGGACGCTTGCCTTTGCAGGGCCGGCCGCTCGCCGCTCTCGTCCTGCTGTGGATGGCCGGGCGCGCCGCGGTGCTCTCCGCGACCGACATCGGCGCGCTCGCCGCGGCGCTCGTCGATCTCGCCTTTCCCCTCATCTTTCTCGCCGTCGTGGCGCGGGAGATCATCGCGGGTCGGAACTGGCGCAATCTGCCGATGCTGGGCGCCCTCGCCCTGCTCTTGCTCGGCAATCTTCTCGTCCATATCGAGGCGCTCGGCCTCGCGAAAACAGCCGCAGCCGGTAACCGCCTGGGCGTGGCGACGCTTCTGATGCTGATCAGCTTCGTCGGCGGCCGGGTGGTTCCGAGTTTCACCCGGAACTGGCTCGCGAGGCTTCGGCCGGAGACAGCCGCGCCGGCGACGTTCGGCATGGTCGACCGGATCGCCCTCTCGCTCACCGGATTGGCCCTCGCCCTCTGGGTCATCCTCCCCGACGGAACAGCGGCCAGCTCGGCCGAGCTGGCCGCCGCACTGGCGCTCGCCGCCCGCCTCCTGCGTTGGCGGGGGCAGGCGACAGCGCGCGAGCCGCTCCTCTGGGTCCTGCATGTCGGCTATGGCTGGCTTGCGCTCGGATTTCTCCTCCTCGCCGTCAACGGCTTCACCTCCCTCCTCCCGCCGACAACCGCTCTTCACGCCTTGACGGTCGGGGCGATCGGGACGGTGACCCTCGCGATGATGACGCGGGTCTCGCTCGGCCATACCGGCCGCCCGCTGACGGCGGGTTCCGGAACAGTGGCGATCTACGGTCTGGTGACGCTCGCCGCCTTCATCCGTCTGCTCGCGCCGCTGGGAGGGACCGAGTATCTCGCCCTCTTGTCGCTCGCCGGAGCGGCATGGTGCGGCGCGTTCGGATTGTTCCTGGTCTTTTATTTCCGCCCGCTCGTACGGCCACGCATCAAAAGCGAGAGCGCGCGCCCGGCCTGACTTTCATGCCCGACAGCCGCTTGGGCGAAACGCGGTCCTTGTCGCGCCACGCCGCCAGGATCGCATGAAACATGCCGCCGAAAACGACGAGCCAGACGAAACCAGCGAGCCAGACGAAGAGGCGCGGAACCGTCATCAGGAAGTCGAGCTTCAGGGCATCCGCCAGCCTCCAGGTGCCGGTCGTGTACATCGCCAGCGGGAAGGCCATGCCCCAATATTGCGGCTCGTACTCGAAAGGGTACCGCATCACGAGGTGGCGCCACGCCATGAGAATGAGCAGCAGAGGGATCCACCATGTTGCCGAGGCCCAGAAGAAGAGCGTGAAGCCTCGCAGGAACGGCAGCAGCTCCATAAGAACCGGCGACAGAGCTGCGCGCGAGATGAGCGTTGCGCCCGCAAGCGTCGTGATCGCCACCGCGCCCATGTTGATCCAGTAAGGCGGCAGGAAGGCGGCGCTCGTCAGCCGTATGAAGGTCAGGCGATAAAAAATAAGCGTTATGATCGTCAGGTAGAGCATTGCGCCGATCAGATACATGACGACGCAGAAGAACAGCGGGATCATGGGCGCGGCGAAGGACGGGGCCAAGGTTCCGCCGAGCACGGCGACCGATTGCGTCGCTACAGCGGCGATGAGCCAGGCGCCGTTGATGCCGCTTTCGAGATCGGGCTTGTCGGCGCGGGTCACGACGATGGCGAAGAAGCTGTACATCACGAGGACCCACAGAAGGATGCCGGCGCCCCAGAACACCGTCGCAATCTCCGTCAGCCGCATGGTCACGGCAATATTGGTGCCGAAGACGCAGGTGCCGGCAACCAGCGTGAAAAAGCCGGGAGCGCGTCCATAATCGAGAAGGTCCGTCAGGATCCGGGCGCGGAAATAGGCGACGCGCAGCAACAGAAGCGCCGTGAGGGTCGAATAAGCGAGCACATTGACGGCAAAGAGCGCGCGGGCAAGCGTCTCGTGCCGCAAAAGATAGAGAGCGATCGACAGCGCGCCGGTCGCCATGACGAGCGCGAAATATCCGGGATAGAGAATCTCCGCGGCGGCCAGGATGCGCGACCCAATGCGCATCGCCGACCGCATGCCGCGGCAGCGCTATTGCACGAGCGGCGTCGATGCTCCGTCGAGCTCGACGCCCTCGAGATCCGCCTGTCCTGCGAGCAGGCGCACATATTGCCTCAGCGCCACCTCCTGGACTCGCCGTGTCAACTCTTCTGCGATGCGCTCGCGGACGAGCTCAAACGGGAGGACCCTGCCCTCGACTCGGCGATCGATCGAGACGATATGGAAGCCGTGGCGCGTCTTGACGAGGCGCGGCAGGATGCCGATCCATTGATCGGCAAACAGCGCCTGCTCGAATTCCGGCACCGTATCGCCGCGGCCGATCTGGCCGAGGCTGCCGCCTTGCCGACCCGAAGGGCAGTTCGACAGCGTCAGCGCGCAGGCCTCGAACTCGTCGGGAGCCGCGATGACTTGCGCGAGAGTCTGCTCGGCCTCGCTGCGGATCAGGTGCAGCGGGCTGCCCGGCGTGACCTGGAACAGGATGTGGCGAACGAAGACGAGATCGCCGCTCCGGAACAGAGCCGGATGTGTGTCGTAATAGCGCCGGCACTCCTCTTCCGTCGGCGAGGGAACCGCCACCTCGCGGTCAAGAAGGGCTTCGATCCCGGCATCGACCTCGCCTTCCCCCGCCGTCTCGGAGATGAGGCCGAGCGCCACCGCGCGCTGGCGCAGCAGCTCGCGCAAGGCAACGAGCTCGGACGAGGGTCCGCGCGCGGGATCGACGCTGACGCCGTTGACCCGGACGGTATCGGTGCTGGCGCTCATCGTGCGAGCGACCGCCGCGTGCGCACGAGCTGATAGGGCCGGGCGATGTAGGCGAGGGCGCCCATGCCGCTCCAGATGTGGATCATGCGCGTGAAAGGCGAAACGAGGAAGAGCGTGAAGCCGAGGAGAATATGGAGGCGGTAGATCATCGGCGTGCCGAGCAGAAGATCGGCGGCACCGCCCTGGAAGGTGACGATCCCCTTCACATAGCTCGTCATCACCTCGAACATCGCGCCATCCATATGCTGGGCCGAAAGCGGAACCGTGAGAAGGCCGAGGGCAAGCTGCAGCCACAGCATGAGGACGATGGCGATGTCCCATTTGCGGCTGTTGCGGCGAATGCGGGGATCGCCGAGCCGGCGATGCAGAAGGATCGAGAGGCCGATGATGGCGATGAGGCCCGCGACGCCGCCGGCGAGCATGGCGACGAGCTGATGGACGGCCGGATCGAGCGCCCAGCGCACGGCCCAATCGGGCGCCAGAAACCCGACGAAATGTCCGATCACGACGACGAGCACGCCGTAATGGAAGAGGTTGGAGCCCAAGCGGAGCCGGCGCTTGCGCAGCATTTGCGAGGAATCGCTTTTCCAGGTGTAGGGCTCGCGGTCGAACCGAATGAGGCTGCCCACGACCAGCGTCGCGAGGGCAAGGTAAGGGTAGATGCCGAAGAGGAAGGTGTTGAGATAGCCCCCGAACATCATGGCGCGATCTCCTTGCGCGGACAGCCATTTGCCATTGCCGCGTCGATTCCGAAGTCCATTGCCGCAACTCGAGGCGCGGGCGCGAATGCCGGCTGCTCGAACCAGTCTCGATCGAGGTCTTGGGCGTCTGCGGCGCGCCGAGACGAAGCGCTGTCGTCCGGTCCCTCCGCGCCGATGATGCCGAGCAAAGCGCTGAAGACGGCGCTGTAGGGACTGCCGCGCGCGAGCAAGGCCTCGCCGACCGCGCGCAGGATATGCGCGCAATCGCCGAGCATGTCGCGGGCCTCGGCAATTCCCCGGCAGCTCAGATATTCGAGAACGACCGGCAGGTAGTCCGGAAGCTCGTTCGCCGCCAGGCGAAAGCCTGCGCCCTCGTAGACGGCTTTGAGCTCGACCATCGCCGCGCCGCGGTCGCGCGCCTCGCCATGGACGTGCTCGAAGAGATGCAGCGAGGTGGCGCGCCCACGGTCGAAGAGCTCGACATAGCGCTCCTCGGCCCAGAGCGGATCCGCCGACGCCAGAAGGTCGACGAGGCCCAGCACGGCGCCGCGATCCCCCGGCGCGATCAGGTCGGATGCGCCGATTGCCGCCGCGATCTCGGGAAGCGCCTCGCGCAGCTCTTGGCTGGGATAGGTCAGCAGCGCGCCCAGAGCGCGCAACACGATCATGTCCGCATTTTCCATCGCCTCGGCCCCGTTCACTCCTCGAGCATCCGCACGGGGGTCAGCTTGCGCCGCCCCATCTTGCCGCCGAAGAGGCTCGATTTCGGCTCGCCCGAATCGCAGCCGTTCCCGAAGGAGAAGCCGCAATCGCCGCGCAAGGCATAGGCATTCTCGGCTTCCTCGCGATGCGCCGTCGGAATGACGAAGCGGTCCTCGTAATTGGCGATCGCGAGATAGCGGTGCATCTCCTCGACCTCGGAGAGGCTGAGCCCTACTTGATCGAGGACCTCGCAATTCTCGCCCATGCCGAGCTGGCGGCTGCGATAAAAGGCGCGCATGGCGAGCATGCGCTCGAGCGCGGCGATGACGGGCGCCTCGTCGCCGGCGGTCAGCAGGTTGGCAAGGTATTTGACCGGAATTCGCAGCGAGCGAATGTCGGGAAGCTCGCCCGCCATCCCGATCGCGCCGGCATTGGCGTGCGACTGGATCGGCGACAGCGGCGGCACGTACCAGACCATCGGCAAGGTGCGGTACTCCGGATGAAGCGGAAAGGCGATCTTCCACTCGACGGCCATCTTGTAGGCCGGCGAGCGCTTCGCGGCGTCGAGCCACGCCTCGGGAACGCCGTCGGCGCGTGCCTGCGCCTGCACCTGCGGATCGTTGGGATCGAGGAAAAGCGCGAGCTGCGCTGCGTAGAGATCCTTCACGTCCTCGGTCGCGGCGGCGCTTTCGATGCCGTCGGCGTCATAGAGCAGCACGCCGAGATAGCGGATGCGTCCGACGCAGGTCTCCGAGCAAACGGTGGGCTGGCCGGCTTCGATGCGGGGATAGCAGAAGATGCACTTCTCGGCCTTCCCCGTGTTCCAGTTGTAGTAGATCTTCTTGTAAGGGCAGCCCGAGACGCACATTCGCCAGCCGCGGCACTTGTCCTGATCGATGAGGACGATGCCGTCCTCCTCGCGCTTGTAGATCGAGCCGGACGGACAGGACGCGACGCATGTCGGGTTGAGGCAGTGCTCGCACAGCCGCGGCAGGTACATCATGAAGGTGTTCTCGAACTGCCCGTAGATGTCCTTCTGCACGGCGTCGAAGTTGTAATCTTGCGAACGCTTGGCGAACTCGCCGCCGAGAATCTCCTCCCAGTTCGGGCCCCATTCGATCTTGTCCATCGTGCGACCGCTGACCAGCGAGAGCGGCCGGGCGACCGGCGCCGCCGGCAGCTCGGGCGCGGTCTGCAGATGCTCGTAATCGAAGGTGAAGGGCTCGTAGTAGTCGTCAATCTCGGGAAGGTTCGGATTGGCGAAAATATTGGCGAGGATCGCCCATTTTCCTCCCTGCTTCGGCACGAGCTTGCCGTTGCGCTTGCGCTTCCAGCCTCCCCGCCAGCGCGCCTGGTTCTCCCAATCCTTGGGATAGCCGATGCCCGGCTTCGTTTCGACATTGTTGAACCACGCGTATTCCATCCCCTGACGCGAGGTCCAGACGTTCTTGCACGTGACCGAGCAGGTATGGCACCCGATGCATTTGTCGAGGTTGAGCACCATCGCGATTTGCGCGCGAATCTTCATGGCTCCGTGATCCTTCGCTTATTCGGCGGCGCTGCGCTCGGACCGGTCCAGCCAATCGACTTGCGCCATCTTTCGCACGATGACGAATTCGTCGCGGTTGGAGCCGACCGTGCCGTAATAATTGAAGCCGTAGGAGAGCTGGGCATAGCCGCCGACCATATGCGTCGGCTTCAGCACCGTGCGCGTCACCGAGTTGTGGATGCCGCCGCGCAGTCCCGTGACCTCCGAGCCCGGCACGTTCACGATCTTCTCCTGCGCGTGATACATGAGGCACATGCCGACATGAACACGCTGGCTCACCACGGCCCGCGCCGTGATGGCGCCGTTGAGGTTGTAGAGCTCGATCCAGTCGTTGTCCTCGATGCCCGCCTGCTTGGCGTCCGCCTCCGAGATCCAGACGATGGGTCCGCCGCGGGAGAGCGTGAGCATCAGGAGGTTGTCGGTATAGGTGGAGTGGATGCCCCATTTCTGATGCGGCGTGATGAAGTTGAGCACGATCTCCTTCTCGCCGTTGCCGCGCTTGCCGAGGAGCGGCGCCACCGTGCGCGTATCGATCGGCGGGCGATACGAGGCGAAGCCTTCGCCGAAATCCCGCAGCCACCGATGGTCCTGATAGAATTGTTGGCGGCCGCTCAAGGTCCGCCACGGGATGAGCTCGTGGACGTTGGTGTATCCGGCCGTGTAGCTGACTTTTTCACTTTCGATGCCGGACCAGGTCGGCGAGCTGATGATCTTGCGCGGCTGCGCCTGGACGTCGCGGAAGCGAATCCTCTCGTCCTCGCGGCTCTCGGCGAGATGGCGATGGTCGCGCCCCGTCGCCCGCGACAGCGCGGCCCAGGCCTTGACCGCGACATTGCCGTTGGTTTCGGGCGCCAGATACAGGATCACCTCAGCGGCGTCGATGTCGGTCTCAATCCGCGGCCGCCCCTTGCTCGCGCCGTCTTCGGCGACGGTGTAGTTGAGGCGGGCGAGGCCTTCGACCTCCTCGCGCGTGTCCCAGGCGATCCCCTTGCCGCCATTCCCAAGGGTCTCGAGGAGCGGCCCGAGCGCCGTGTAGCGCCGATAGGTGTTCGGGTAATCGCGTTCGACGACGCTGATCTGAGGCGCGGTTCGCCCGGGCACGAGGTCGCACTCGCCTTTCTTCCAATCGCGCACGTCGAAAGGTTGGGCAAGCTCGGCCGCCGTGTCGTGCTGGATGGGCGTCAGCACCACGTCCTCCTCGCGGCCGAGCTGGCCGACCGCGAGCTCGGAGAAGCGCTGCGCGATCGACTTGTAGATCGCCCAATCGCTGCGCGCCTCCCACACCGGATCGACGGCGGCGGACAGCGGATGGATGAAGGGGTGCATGTCCGAAGTATTGAGATCGTTCTTCTCGTACCAAGTGGCGGTGGGCAGCACGATGTCGGAGTAGAGACAGCTCGTCGACATGCGAAAATCGAGCGTCACGACGAGATCGAGCTTTCCTTCCGGCGCCGGATCGCGCCAGACGATCTCCTCCGGCTTCTGCGCGCCCATCTCGCCGAGATCCTTGCCCTGCAGCCCATGCCGCGTGCCGAGGAAATGGCGCAGGAAGTATTCGTGGCCCTTGCCCGACGAGCCGAAGAGGTTCGAGCGCCAGATGAAGAGGTTGCGCGGAAAGTTCGCCGGATCGTCGGGATCCTCGCACGCCATCTTGAGCCGGCCGGATTTGAGCCCCTCGACGACGTAATCCTTGACCCCCTTCCCCGCCTGCCGGGCCGCCGCGCCGAGGCGGAGCGGATTGGTGGCGAGCTGAGGCGCGGAGGGCAGCCAGCCCATCCGCTCAGCGCGGACATTGAAATCGATGAGGCTGCCGCTGTAGCGGCGCGGATCGGCCAGCGGCGAGAGCAGCTCATCGATTCCGAGCTTCTCGTATCGCCATTGATCGGAGTGGGCATAGAAGAACGAGGTGCCGTTCATCTGCCGCGGCGGCCGGACCCAGTCCAAGGCGAAGGCGAGCGCGGTCCACCCCGTCTGCGGACGCAGCTTCTCCTGCCCCACGTAATGCGCCCAGCCGCCGCCCGAGACGCCGACGGTTCCGCACATCATCAGGAAATTGATGATGCTGCGGTAGTTCATGTCCTGGTGATACCAATGGTTCATCCCGGCGCCGATGATCACCATCGACCGGCCGCGCGTCTTCTCGGCGTTGGCGGCAAAGCCGCGCGCCAGTGAGATCGCCTTCTCGGCAGCGACGCCGGTGATCGGCTCCTGCCATGCCGGGGTATAGGGCAGGTCGTCAGCGAACGAGCGCGCGCATTCGCCGCCGAGCCCGCGGTCGAGCCCATAATTGGCGCAGAGGAGATCGAAGACGGTCGCGACATAGGCCTCGCCCTCGGCAAGCTCGACCCGCCGGACCGGTACGTTGCGGACGAGCACCTCCTTGCCTTGGTCATTGCCGCGGAATCTCTCGTGCGGCCGGTTGCCGAAATAGGGAAAGGCGACGGGCAGCACATCGTCGCGCCGATCGATGACGCTGAGCGCGAGGCGCACGCCGCGGCCCGACGCGCCTTCCTTCTCTTCGAGATTCCACTTGCCGCCGTCGCCTTCTTGTTGCGGCCAGCGATAGCCGATGGAACCCTGCGGCGAGACGACGCTGTCCGAGAGCTCGTCGAGCGCGACTGTCTTCCACTCCGCATGCGCCGCTTCGCCCAGCGCGGACGGAAAATCGCCGGCGCGCAGATAACGGTCGGGAACCCAGCGCTCGCCCTGGCGGACGAGCCGCACGAGCATCGGCATATCGGTGTAGCGGCGGCAATAATCCTGGAAATACGGCACCTCGCGGTCGAGGAAGAACTCGCGCAGGATGACGTGGCCGAGCGCCATGGCGAGCGCGGCATCGGTGCCTTGCTTCGGATGGAGCCAGAGGTCCGAGAGCTTCGCCACCTCGGAATAGTCGGGCGTAATCGCCACGACCGTCGTGCCGTTGTAGCGCGCCTCGACGAAAAAATGCGCATCGGGCGTGCGCGTCTGCGGCACGTTCGAGCCCCAGGCGATAATGTAGCCGGAATTGTACCAATCGGCCGATTCCGGCACGTCGGTCTGCTCGCCCCAGGTCTGTGGGCTCGAAGGCGGCAAGTCGCAGTACCAGTCATAGAAGGAAAGAAGCGTGCCGCCGATGAGGCTCAGATAGCGCGCCCCCGAGGCGTATGACACCATCGACATCGCCGGAATGGGCGAGAAGCCGACCACGCGGTCGGGACCGTAAGTCTTGATCGTGTGGATATTGGCGGCGGCGATGATCTCGGTGACCTCGTCCCAGCTCGAGCGCACGAAGCCTCCGCGTCCGCGCAGGCTCTTATAGGCGCGCGCCGTCTCCGCGTCGCCGGCGATGGACGCCCAGGCCGCGACCGGGTCCATCGTCCGGCGCGCCTCGCGCCAGGCGCGCACCAGCCGGCCCCGCACCATCGGATATTTCAGCCGGTTTGCGCTGTAGAGATACCAGCTGTACGAGGCGCCGCGCGAACAGCCTCGCGGCTCGTGATTGGGCATGTCGGGGCGCGTGCGCGGGTAATCCGTCTGCTGCGTCTCCCAGGTCACGACGCCGCCTTTGACATAGATTTTCCAGCTGCACGAGCCGGTGCAGTTCACGCCATGCGTCGAGCGCACGATTTTGTCGTGCTGCCAGCGCTGCCTGTATCCTTCCTCCCAGGCGCGGTTCTCCCGGCGCACCTCGCCATGCCCGCCGGCGAAAGGCTCGCGCGTCCGCGTGAAGTAAGTCAGCCGATCCAGGAAATGACCCATTCACCCTTCTCCTGCGGTCAGCCGCGCCAAGGGCTCGCGAGAGCCGCCGGCCGCAGCGATTGGCGGCGCTGGTCCGTCGATTGCCTCTCCCATGACCGGCAAGCGGCGAACTTCGGTCAGGTAGTTGAGGATCAAGGACACCCAGACGATGCCGTAAAGGAACATGAAGCAGCTGGAGCTGATGCCCAGCCAGTCGAGAATGACGCCGAACAGGATGGGGAGCAGGAACCCGCCGAGGCCGCCCGCAAGACCGACGATTCCGGTGACGGCGCCCATCTCGGATGGGAACTCGTCGCCGACATATTTGAAGGTGGAGGCCATCCCGCAGGCGAAGGCGACGCCGAGCGCGAAGAGCAATGTCGTGAACGGCAGCGATGCCAGGCCGATGTGGAATTGCGCCGGGCCGCGGATCGTATGGATGATGAAATCGGTCTGCGGGTAGGAGAGCAGGAACAACGCGATCCACGCCGCCCATAGCACCCACCAGGTGACATGATGGGCTCCGAAGCGATCGGCGAGCCAGCCGCCGAAAGCGCGCAGCACGCCGGCGGGCAGCGAGAAGCAGGCAGCCAGCAGCGCCGCCTGCGCGATGCCGAGCCCATATTCCTGCACAAAGTACTGCGGCATCCACACCGATAGGGCGGTGAAGCCGCCGAACACGATCGAGTAGTATTGGCAGTACTTCCAGACGCGGAGATCGCCGAGCACGGCAAGCTGCCGCCGCACCGAGGCGCCGCTCTTGCCCGCACCCGGATCGGGAGCCGAGAGCAGCCAGAACAGGGCTGCCGTCGCAAGCAACGCCACCGCATAGAACCGAGGCACCCCCTGCCAGCCATAGCGGGCGATGAGGATCGGCGCGATGAACATGTTGATCGCGGCGCCCGTCGTGCCGGCGCCGAACACGCCCATGGCAAAGCCGCGCCGCTCTTTGGGAAAGAAGCGCGCCACATAAGGCATGCCGACGGCGAAGGAGGCGCCGACGAGACCGAGCGCCAGCCCGAGGAGAAGGAGTTCCCAGAACGCGTTTGCGTAGCTGCACAGCCAAACCGGCACGGCGCACAGGACCAGCAGCAGGATCATGACGATCCTGCCGCCGTAGCGGTCGGTCCAGATCCCAAGAGGCAGGCGGAAGATCGCGCCCGTCAGGACAGGCGTCGAGGTCAGCAGGCCGAACTCGGTGGCGCTCAGCCCGAGTTCCCGCCGAAGCGGGATGCCGATGACGCCGAACATCATCCAGACGGCAAAGCAGGCCATGAAGGCGAAGGTCGTCACCAGGAGGACCGCCAGCCTTCTGGCATGCGACATGCTTTCACCCGCCGCACGGTGATCCACCGCAGAAATGATATTCACCGTCCTCTCTCCAGCCGAAGATGTTGGAAGGCCGCGTCGGTCAGCCGCACCGGTCCTGATTTCCATGGGAGTCTGCTGGCCGCCTTTCTCTGGAGTCCCCTGCAAGCGTTCCCGCAAGCGCAACGGGAGCGGAGGACATCGTGGCTGGCCGGGCCGGAACAGCCATGGTCATTCGCCTCGCTTGGTGCCGGAGGTCATGGCCTACCATGGCGATCGGCGCCGAGGGCGGCTTTGATCTGAATCAATGAAGGCTGCGAGCCTCAGAAGCGACGAAACGTCGCGCCGTTGATCTGGATCAAGTGCTCTTCCCGGCCGCGGTGCAGGCTTGGTGTGCGCTATCGGGGCAGCAGGCTCGAAGGCGCAGCGCGCGGTGGCGTGCCAGCGTGCCGAGCTGTGGGCATCCGGCGCCTGAGGAGGCGACTTCATGCCGCAGAGCTTTCGCATTACCTACCTCCGCTCCGTCTATGGCGAGCTTGAAGTCGCCGCCGAATCCGGCGGCGAAGCCGCGGCGTTGTTCGAAGCCGTGGCGGCATCGGATCGCGAGCCGCTGGAGCCCGGCCTTGCTTTGACCAAGCCGCGATACCGAATCCTCGACATCGTTGCGATCGGCGGTATCGAGGAAAGCCGCGAGCATGTCGTCGAACGGCGCTTGCCGAGCTGCTCGCGTCCGGCGCGACGGCCAAGCTTCGGTGCGTTGCGCATCTGCTCCGATTGCGAGTGGCGGGCGGCCTGCTGCTCGTGGCGCGATTGGCCGCGCGAAGCCTATCCGCCGTTCTGCCCCACTCCGCCCAAGATCGCGACCTGCCCGGCCGTGGCGCGGCGCGCGCCCCACTGAGGGAGCGAAAGCCGCCATGGCGTGGATGTGCGTTCGTCTCGAACTGGCGCGCAGCTCGGATTATCCCGCCGGAAGCCATCGCCACGGTTATGAGTTCCTGCTGCCGCTCGATGACGCCGGGCACATCGATGATCGGCCTTTGCGAAGGGCGCCCGAGCTGTGCATGGTGCACCGCTTCTGGGGCGGCGCCGGCCATGCCGTCGGCACGATCCGTCGCGGTCCGGGCGGGAGATGGCTGCTCTCGTACCGCTTGGGCAAGCATGACGACGAGCCCGTCCCGCGCCTCGCCGACTGCCGATTTCGCGAGGGCGAGTTTCTGACGATTCCGGAGGCGGACGGCGACGCGCATACCTTTCGGATCATGCGTGTCGAGCCGGCATCGCGCTTAGCGGCGGCGCCATGCCGACACATTCAGCCGCGTAGTGTTCGGCCCTGACGCGCTCTGCCGGATTGCGCGAGACCCGCCCCGCTCCAGTCCCGCTCCTAGCAACGCATGCTGTGCGGCACTATCATCGACGCACACAAAGCCCGTCGCTCGGGCCGTCGAGGCCGCAAAGGAATGGAATCACTGGGACTGGATCCGACGATCTTCATCGTCGATGACGACGACACGGTCCGCAATTCGCTGTCGCTGCTTCTGGAGACAGCCGGCTTCAAGAAGACCGCCTCTTACGGGTCGAGCGACGCCTTTCTCGCCGAGGCCGCGCCGCAAGCCGGCGACTGCCTCCTCCTCGATATCCACATGCCCGGCATGGACGGCCTCGAACTGCAAGAGGAACTCGCGCGACGCGGCATCGGAGTTCCGGTGATCATGATCACCGGGCACGGCGACGTTCCGATCGCGGTCCGAGCGATGAAGGCGGGAGCCGCCGATTTCATCGAGAAGCCGTTTTCGGAGGACATCCTCCTGGCGAGCATCCGCCGCGCGCTTGCCCTCGGCGCCGCGGCGCAGCGCAAAGATCAAATGAACGGCGACATCGCACGCCGGCTCGCCACGCTGACCGAGCGCGAGCGCGAAGTCCTGGAGGGCATGGTCGCCGGCCACCCGAACAAGCTGATCGCTCACCATCTCGGCATCAGTCCGCGGACGGTCGAGATCCACCGCGCGCGCGTCATGGAAAAGATGCAGGCGCAGAGCCTGTCGGCTCTCGTCCGCATGGCTCTCGCCGTGGGGATCGCGCCGAAGGTTTCGTGAGCCGGCACCGCTCCGCAACCGCGGCCGACACCGATGCGGCTCTTTGATCCATCTCAATGGCCGGATCGGCGAGCTCGGCCAAGCTCGGCCCATCCATGGCACGACGCTTTACCACCTTCGCGCTTCCATACGACCTCGTCGCGCTCGCCTATCCGCTGGTGAGCGCCGCCGTGCCGACGATCGACCTCGCGGGTTGGCAGAATTTCGTGCAGCCGATGATCGCCGCCGACCCGCCAGGTTCCGCGGGAGCGATCGGCCTGCGGCATGAGGCCGGCTATCTTTGCGGGTTGATGGTCTATCGAACCGAGCGCGACCTGAAGCACGGCCGTACGCTCGCGGTGGATTTTTTTGTCGCTCTCGATCTCGTCAAGGAGACGGCAGCGGCGCGGGCGCTGCTCGAGGCGGCGGAGGCGAAGGCGCTCGAACTTCACTGCGCCGTCATTGCCATCCGCCTCGGCATCGAGCAGCATGCCTTGGCGCATTGCGTCAACGCCGGCGGCTATCGGCCCTCGGCCAAGCTCTATGCGAAGGGCGTGTCTCGGCCGCTCGCCAACTGACCTGCCGCTACTCGCCGCCCTCGGCGAGCTCTTCCAGGCGATCGCGATCCAAGAGATGCACGTTGCAGGCGCCTTCGAGCGCGATGCACCCGCAGCGGCGAAGATTGGTGAAGGCCCTGCTCACCGTCTCGGTCGTCAAGCCCAGATAATCCCCGATATCGGCGCGGGTCATCGGGAGCTTCACCCGCTCGGCGCTCCTGCCCAGGCGCTGGCCGCGACGCAGGAGCGTCAGCAGGAACGAGGCGATCCGCTCCTGCGCCGTCTTGCGGCCCAGAAGGACCATCTGCTCCTGCGCCGCCGCGAGCTCGTTGGATGCCATGGCGAGGAGACGCCGTTCGACGGCAGGGAATTCCTCGAGGAGCCGTTCCAGCTGCCGGCGGGGAAAGCGGCACACCGTCACCGGAGTCAACGCTTCCGCGCTGTAGGTGTAGGTGTCGTTGAAGGCAAGGCCGAGCAGGTCGCCGGCAAAGAGGAAGCCTGTGATCTGCCGCCGCCCATCCGGCAGAAGCTTGTAAACCTTCACCGCCCCTGCCGTGATGTTGAGATAGTGAGTCGCGGGGTCGCCTTCGTTCAAGAAGGTCTCGCCTGGTTCCAGATGCTGCGGCGCGCGCATCATGGCCAGCCGGCCGAGATGGTCCGTGGGCAGTGCGCCGCAAATGCTGAGAGTGCGGGCCGCACAACTCTGGCACGCCTTCTCCCGCGCGGCCATCGCGACCGCAGCATGGGACGTCTGAAGTGACGCAGGGATAAGAGACATGTGGCGCTCCGCTCAGACCATCGGGTCCGCCGGCACCTGCCGGCGCTGAACAGTCGCGCAACCGCCATCGAGCCGAAATTCGGATTTATACGTAAGGGATTCTACTTACTCCCGAGGACCTTTCGCTCTGCGCCCTCCATGAGGTCACGGAGGCGCCTCACCCGCGGCGTGGGCAAGCTGCGCTCTCGCCTCGGCCGCTAGGGCGAGGAGCTTTGCCCGGAGCTGCTCGGCGTCGACCTGGTAGCCGCTGGTGACGAGATCGCCGAGCACCCGGTCGATGATCACGTCATCGCCCGCGGTCGCGCCGAGATCGACGATCTCCATCGCATAATCGGTCGCGGCATTCCGCATCAGCCCCATGCAGCGCGCCGCCCAGAGCCCGAACAGATTGTTGCGTCGGGCAGATACCTTGAATGCGAGCTCCCGGTTTCGTTCGAACTCTTTCTCGAACGCCCGCTCTCTGTCTTCGAAATTCGCCATCCCAGTCACTCCCGGCGGGCGGAGTGGAACCGCAACGGCGCCCGCCCTCTCCCGGATGGCATTTCGCGACTCGTTCGGGCGGAGAGCGTTGATGCAGATCAACACGAAGCCATCGCTCCGAGATCAGCCTACCGACCAGTTTCGTAAGGACCCGCACGGCCGAGGTTCAGAATGCCCTACGCTGCCAATGAAGAGCTGCCGGCGCGCTTGCGCGCGCATCTTCCACCTCATGCCCAGGACATCTTCCGCGCCGCCTTCAACAGCGCCTGGCACGCCCATGGCGGCGACGAGCCGGCGGTGAGAGAAGAAATCGCCCATCGCATCGCCTGGTCCGCCGTCAAGAGGCGCTATCGCAAGCTCGGCGCGGATTGGGTCCTGATCGGCTAAGCGCTCGGTGCCGACCGGATCGCCGCTCCCTCGCCGGATCAAGGGGCGCGCCTTCGCGTCCTGCCGACCTCAACAATCCGATGCGCGCGGCCGAAAATGGCAGCTCTCGTTCGGAGCGATTTGATCTAGCTCAACGCGATGGCCTTCGCGCCGATGCATATGGCTTCGCCTGCCCCTGCCAAGGAGAAGAGCCGCATGGCCATCCGCACGATTCTCGCCCCGCTGAGCGGCGGCGCCGCCAGCGAGGGAGCGATCGAGACCGCCTGCCGGCTGGCGAAGCGGTTCGGCGCACATCTCGAAGCCCTCCATATGCGCGTCGATCCCCGCGAAGCCTTGCCGTTGCTGGGCCAGTCGATATCTTCGCCGGTCGCGTCCGAGCTGATCGAGCTCGCGACGCTCGAGAGCACGGAGAACGCGCGCCGCGCGCGAGCGGCCTTCGATGCGGCGGTCGAGCGCCACGGCTTGCCGCTGCGCGCCGTGCCGCTGGGCTCGACGGAACGCACGCGCGAAGGCGGCTCCGCGTCCTGGCGCGAAGAGACCGGCTACGCCGCCGCCTTCATTCCACGGCGCGCCCGGATCTTTGACCTCGTCGTGCTCGGCCAATCGGGACGCGTTTCCGACCGGCCGCACAGCAACACGCTGGAAGAAACCCTGCTCCGCGGCGGCCGACCCGTTTTGGTCGCGCCGATGCGACCCGCCTTGCCGATCGGCGAGATCGTCGCCATCGCATGGAACCACTCGTTGGAGGCCGCTCGCGCCGTCGCCGCCGCCATGCCCCTTCTCTCTGAGGCGAAAGAGGTTCACCTCCTCCTGGCCAGCCGCGAGGGCGAGCAGCCGAGCGCGGGGGACCTCGCCGAGTATCTGGCTTGGCACGGTATCCGCTCGGCCGCCCATGTGATCGACCTCGTCCCCGGCCTCGGCGCCGGCGAACTCCTTCTCGAAGCGGCTCGCGACCATGGCGCCGACCTTCTGGTGATGGGCGGCTATGGCCATGCGCCTTGGCGGGAGATGATCTTCGGCGGCACCACACGGCAGATCGTCGGCAACAGCCGCCTTCCGCTCCTGCTCGCGCATTGACGGCCAGCGCGGCTGCCGACTCATGATCTTGGCCATGATGGCGGCGACGGCGCTCGTCGTCGCGACGATCCTCATCCACTACGAGGTGCTGCGTTTCACCTCGGACAAGCTGAGGCATCTCCGCATCCCGCCGCGCCAGCGCATTCTCGTCGTCATGCTGGCGGTCTTTGCGGCGCATACGGTCGAGGTGTGGCTCTATGCCCTCGCCTATTTCCTCTCCATCGAGGCCTTCGGCCTCGGCGGGTTCGGCGGTCAGCCGGTGGCCGGCTTCGAGGACAGCCTCTACTTTTCCGCCGTGACCTACACCTCGCTCGGCCTCGGCGACTATTATCCGACGCGGAATCTGCGGCTCATCGCCGGAGTCGAGGCGCTGAACGGCCTCGTCCTCATCGGCTGGTCCGCCTCCTTCACCTATCTCGTCATGGAGACATATTGGCCGCTGCATCGGCGGCGCCGGCGGGCTCCCGCCTCGGAGGAGCCGGCCGCGGCCGCGATCGAGTAGCGGCAATCGCCGAATTCGCGCTGAGTTGACCTAAATCAACGAACCAATTCGGCCAGCGCCGAGAATAGCCGTGGATAGGAGGAGGCAGACCATGAGCGACATCATTCTCTTTGCTCATCCGACCTTCGGCGTGCTCGGTATCCTGGCCGCCGTCTGGGTATTTGCCGAGACGCTGAACGCCACTCCCGAGAACGCCGCGCGCATCCGTTGGGCGGCGTTTGCCGTCACCGCCTGCATCGTCTTCGCGTGGATTCTCGGCGGATTCTGGTACGTCAATTATTACTACGCCGACAAGGCGATCATCCTGAAGGGCCCATGGCCCTGGGCGCATGATTTCTTCATGGAGACGAAGGAGCATTTGTTCTTCATTCCGCTCCTCCTCGCGCTCTACCTGCCGATCGCAGCGGGCAACAAGCTCTTCGCGAGCCGAGGCGCGCGAAATCTCGTCCTCTCGCTGGCGGCGCTCATCGTCCTCAACGGTCTCGCCATCGAGGGGGCGGGCGCCATCATCAATTACGGCGTCAAGGTCGCCTACACCCATCCCGGTCAGGTGAAAGGAGCCGAGTGATGTCGACCAAATCCGTCATGAGCGCGGTCAGCGCTCCGCTGGCGCAGCCTGCCGCGAGCCCGGCAAAGCATGAAGCCGCGCTGAGCAGCGCTTCCGCCGCCTTCGGCCTGGCGGCGGCGATTGCGATCCTGTTCAACACGCTGCTCGCCTGGGTCAAGGACGCCTATGATCCGCTCAACACGGCGATGGCCCGTCTGACGGGCCATCACTGGATCACGCATGGCCTCCTCGATCTGGCGGTGTTTGTGGTCTTGGGCGCCGTATTCCTGCGCAACGGCATCGCCGCACGGACGAGCCCGAACCAGCTTGCGCTCCAGATCGTCGGCGCGGTCATTCTGGGCGGCGCCGGGCTCGCCGCCTGGTTCGTCCTGGTCTGATCCGCTGGGCGGCTCGAAGGGTCACGCCACCCGCCGCTCGGCGCCGTTCTGCGCCGCGGCGAAAGCGGCGATGAACTCGGCGAGCCGGCCCGCAGCGATCGCCCGGCGCAGCGCTGTCATGAGGTCGGCATAATATTGCAGATTGTGCCAGGTCAGCAGCATGCTCGCCAGAATCTCGCCCGCTTTGCAAAGATGATGGAGATAGGCGCGGCTATGGCCGGTGCAAGCGGGGCAGCCGCATTCGGGATCGAGGGGCGCCGGGTCCTCGGCATGGCGGGCATTGCGCAGATTGACCGTGCCGCGGCGAGTGAAGGCCTGCGCCGTGCGGCCGGATCGGGTCGGCAGCACGCAGTCGAAGAGATCGACGCCGCGCGCCACGGCGCCGACGATGTCAGCGGGTTTGCCGACGCCCATGAGATAGCGTGGGCGATCCTCCGGCAGCGCCGGCACCGTCTCCTCGAGGACGCGGAACATGACCGCCTGCCCCTCCCCGACAGCGAGGCCGCCGATTGCATAGCCGTCGAAGCCGATGCGGGTCAGCGCCGCCGCCGAGGCCTGCCGCAGCTCGGGATAGACGCCGCCCTGGACGATGCCGAAGACGGCATAGCCGGGGCGCCGGCGGAAGGCGGCGCGCGACCGCTCGGCCCAGCGCATCGACAGCGCCATGGAGCGCGCCGCGACCTCTTCAGTCGCGGGAAAGGGCGTGCATTCGTCGAGCGCCATGGTGATGTCGGCATCGAGCAGATGCTGGATCTCGACCGAGCGCTCCGGCGTCAGGAGATGGCGGCTGCCGTCGAGATGCGAGCGGAAGGCGACGCCCGCCTCGGTGATCTCGCGCAGCCGCGCCAGCGACATCACCTGGTAGCCGCCGGAATCGGTCAGGATCGGATGCGGCCAGTTCATGAAGCGGTGAAGCCCGCCCAAGGCAGCCACCCGCTCGGCGCCCGGCCGCAACATCAGATGGTAGGTGTTGCCGAGGACGATGCGCGCCCCGGTCGCCTCGACCGATTGCGGCAGCATCGCCTTCACCGTTCCGGCAGTGCCGACCGGCATGAAGGCCGGCGTCTCGACCGCGCCATGGGCAAGGCGCAGAGAGCCCGTCCGCGCCGCGCCGGCGCGGGACAGCACGGTGAAGGACATATCGGTCATCCCGCCGCCGCCCCCGCCGGGTGGAGGAGGCAGGCATCGCCATAGGAATAGAAGCGGTTGCCCTGGCGCTTCGCATGCTCATAGGCGGCCTTCATGCGACCCAAGCCGGCGAAGGCGGCGACCAGCATGAAGAGCGTCGAGCGCGGCAGATGGAAATTGGTCAGCAGCAGGTCGACGGCCTTGAAGCGGTAGCCGGGCGTGATGAAGAGATCGGTCTCGCCGGCGAAGGGGTGCACCCGCCCTTCCGCATCGGCCGCCGTCTCAAGGAGGCGGAGGCTGGTCGTGCCGACGGCGAGAACGCGGCCGCCGCGGCGGCGCGCGGCGTTGATGCGCTCGGCCGTGGCGGCGTCGAGAAAGGCGGTCTCGCTATGCATGCGGTGCTTCTCGGTGTCCTCGACCTTGACCGGCAGAAAGGTGCCGGCGCCGACATGAAGCGTCACCATGACGCGCTCGATGCCCGCCTCGTCGAGGCGGTTGAATAGGCGCTCGGTGAAATGCAGTCCAGCGGTGGGCGCGGCGACTGCCCCCTCCTTCTCGGCATAGATCGTCTGGTAGCTCTTGCGGTCGCCCGCTTCGGCGCCGTCCGGGCGCTTGATATAGGGCGGCAGCGGCACCGTGCCGTAGCGCTCGAGGGCGGCGCGGAGCGCGGCGCCGTGCCGGTCGAAGCGGAGCGTCACCTCGCCCGTCGCCGATTTCTCGAGGATCTCGGCGGCGAAGTCCGGATGGGCGGGCGGCGCGAACGCGATCCGGTCGCCGGGCCGCAGGCGCCGCGCACCTTTGGCGAAGACGCGCCAGACGCCCTCCCCCAAGTCGCGATGGAGCGTCAGCTCGACCCGCGCCTGGCCGCGCCGGCCGGCAAGGCGCGCCGGGATGACGCGGGTGTCGTTGAGGACCATGATGTCGCCCCGGCGCAAGAGGCGCGGCAGGTCGGAGACGCCGTGATCGGCGAAGCCCTCCCGGCCGACGACCAAGAGCCGGGCGGCGTCGCGCGGCGTCGCGGGGCGCTCGGCGATCAGCGAGCGAGGCAGGTCGAAATCGAAATCGGCAACGCGCATGCGGGAGGGAGGGGCGAGCTTTTTGCGAGGACAAACTCCGGATCTTAAGTCGTCCTAAACCATTCCGCGCTGGCATACACGGCAAAAATTCGCTTATAAGACACCACGGGGTCTGACGCTATTTTCAGCTTCCCGAGGAGTGCTGGCCACAACCACAGCGCAAAATGGCGAAGCGTGGCAGGTCGGCAGAGACCCGCATCGACAAAACGCGTAACAGATAGAAGGCACCTCTCGTAAAAATATATTTGGGCAAGAACATCAGAAATTTGGAAGTATGTTAAGAATATTTCGACATTACATTCCATTGCCGACGATCGTTCTCAGCGCGGTCGAGGTGGCGTTCGTATTCTTCACCTTTTACGTTTTCCACCTGCGCAGTGCCCGTCACGCGGCGTCCCAGCATCAAAACCTCTACTATTCGCTGGGCTTCGCCTTTTCGATCTTCATGATGATGGTGGCGCTCGGCCTCTATAACCGGGCGATCTTCGGAAAGCATCGCGAGATGCTCATCCGCATCGTTCTCAGCTTCTGCTTCGTGCTGCCGATCTTCATCGTCGCGATGGGGGTCATCGGTCATTACATTCCCTGGGCCCTGCCGCCCTCGCCCGAGACCTACTTGCCGGGCATGCTGCTCGGCCTCATCTCGGTCACCGGCACGCGCTTCCTCATTCTGCCGATGATCGACGTCGGCGCGCTCAAGAAGCGCGTCCTCGTCATCGGCGTCGGCGAGCTTGCGCGCCGGATCGAGCGGCTCGTCGCCGACAACGCCAATCGCGGCTTCCTCGTCGTCGATTACATCCGCTTCGGCAGCGAGGCGCCGTGCATCGCCCCGCGCTTCTTCGACGAGGGGCGCCTGCCCGAGGGCTATCCGCTCGCCCAGTTCGCCGACGAGAAGCTGGTCGACGAGATCGTGATCGCGACGCGCGACCGCCGTGGGTTGCCGATCGACGATCTTCTCGACTGCAAGTTGAAGGGCATCACCATAACGGAATACCTCACCTTCTGGGAACGCGAGACCGGCCAGATCGATCTCGAAGCTTTGCAGCCGAGCTGGCTCTTCTTCTCGGATGGCTTCCGGATGAACTGGTTTCCCAATCTCATCAAGCGGCTGTTCGACATCGTCGTCAGCCTCGTCTTCCTCAGCCTGACGATGCCGGTGATGGCGATGACCGCCCTCGCCATCCGGCTCGAAGGCCCGGGGCCCATCTTCTACGTGCAGGAGCGCGTAGGGCTCAACGGCCGGCGCTTCCCGCTGATGAAGTTTCGCAGCATGTCGGTCAACGCTGAGACCGACGGCGTGCCGCGCTGGGCGGCGGCCAACGACCAGCGCATCACCCGGATCGGCGCCCTGATCCGCAAGACCCGGATCGACGAGATCCCGCAGGTCATCAATGTCCTCCGCGGGCATATGAGCTTCATCGGCCCGCGGCCGGAACGGCCGTTCTTCGTCGAGACCCTGGCGAAGGAAATCCCCTATTACAACGAGCGCCACCGGGTGAAGCCCGGAATCAGCGGCTGGGCGCAGATCAACTACCCGTACGGCGCCTCGGTAGAAGACGCGCGGCAGAAACTGACTTACGACTTGTATTATGTTAAGAACAGAAGCTTGTTTCTGGATTTCGTCATCCTCTTGCAGACCGCTCGCGTAATCCTCTGGCCGGAGGGAGTGCGCTGACCGTGGCTTCCATCAGGGCGTCCCGCGTCGCCGCGCCGGCGAGGATGGGGCTGGAGCAGTTGCCATCGTGAGCCCGACTCCGGCGGATATGCTGGTTACGATCGCCAGCCACGGGGCGGCGCTGCTGTTTTTCGCCGCGTTCATCGCGGTCCTCGTCTTCGGCGGCAATCGTCAGGGCGCTGCGCTCTATCTCATCGTTGCCTGCGTTGCGACGGCTGCCTGGAGCGGATCCCTCGTGGTTTCCGCCAGCCTCGGGCAGCTGCGCAGCCTATCCGACCTTATCCTCGAAACGCTGCGTAACGCGGCGTGGATCGCCTTTCTCTATCGTCTCCTCGATGAAAGCGCCAAGGCGCATGGTACGGGGATCCCGCGCTGGCTGCGCCTCATCGTCGGCGCCTTCCTGGCTTCGATCATCGCCGCAGACGCGCTGCATAGCGCGCTCCCGAGGCTGCCGACCGCGGACTACACGATGATCGGCCGGTTGGTCACGCCCATCATCGCACTGACGCTCATCGAGAATCTGGCACGCAACGACTGGCAGAGCACGCGGTGGTGGGGTCGGTTCCTCTTCGTGGGCCTCGGCGGGATATTTGCCTACGACCTCTTCCTCTATTCCGAAGCTCTACTCTTCCGCCGCGTCAATTTCGAGCTCTACGCGGTCAGAGGCGCCGTCGATCTGATCGCCGTGCCCTTGATGGCGATCTCGTTTGCCCGCAACCCCACCCTGGCCATCGCGGTCCACGTCTCCCGCCAGTTCGTCTTCCACACGATGACCTTCGCGGGCGCCGGCGTCTATCTGCTGATGATGGCGGTCGCCGGTTACTATCTCCGCGATTTCGGCGGCACCTGGGGAACGTTCCTGCAAGTGACGTTCCTGTCGGCGGCGCTCGCCCTCGTCTTCCTGACGCTGTCCTCGGGACGGTTCCGCTCGGCCGTCCGCAATTTCGTCAGCACCCATTTCTTCAGCTACAAATACGATTATCGCCACGAGTGGCTGCAATTCATCCGCTTGATTTCGGCGCAAGAATCGCTATTGCCGTTGCATGATCGCGTGATCCAGGCGCTGGCCAACATCGTGGACAGCCCAGCCGGCGCCATGTGGGTCGAACGCGGCGATGTCTTCGTCAATACGGCGTCGTGGAATGCGCCGTTGAGCCGCGAGGCCCATGCTCGCGACAACCGCCTCGCCGAGTGGTTCGAGACGACGCGGCGCATCATCGACCTCTCCGCGCAGGGGTCCGCCGATGCAGCGGCGGCCGATCGCCCGCCGCTGCCGGAATGGCTCCTCTCGCTGCCTCGCGCCTGGGTCATCGTCCCTCTCATTCATCGCCATCGCGCGCTGGGCTTCCTCGCGCTCGCCGCGCCGCGGGCGTCGCGGCGGCTCGATCCCGAAGACCACGATCTCCTAACGACGGCCGGCCGCCAGGCGGCCAGCTACATTGCCGAGGAAGAAGCGGCGCGCGCATTGCTGGATGCTCGCCAGCTCGAGCTCTTCAACCAGCGTTTCGCCTTCGTCGTCCACGACATCAAGAACTTGGTAAGCCAACTCTCGCTCATTCTCGCCAATGTCGAGCGGCACGGGGAAAATCCTGAGTTTCAGCGGGATGTGATCGCCACCGTCGGCCATTCCGTCGCGCGCATGAAGAGCATGCTCGAGCAGCTCGGCGCGGCGCGGCGGAAGCACCCTCAATCGGCGGTTTTCGATCTTGCAGAGCTCATACGCCGAGACTGGACCGCTGGCCCCGCCACGGACGGCCGCCTCCATATCGCGGTTCCGCATGCCGCTTGCCTTGTCCGCGGCGAGCCGGACGCGGTCTCGCAGGTGCTGCGCCACCTCGTCCAGAACGGGCTCGAAGCGGTGGGCAATGACGGGCGGGTGGAGATCCGCCTCACCTGCAGCGGCGCGTTCGCGACGATCATAGTCGCCGATAACGGGCCCGGAATGACGGCGGAGTTCGTGCGCGACAAGCTGTTTCGACCGTTCAGTACGACCAAGGCATCGGGCTACGGCATCGGCGCCTATCAGGCGCGCGAACTCATTCGGCGCATGGGTGGGAAGCTCGAAGTCACCAGCGCTCCCGGCGAAGGCACCCAGATCAGCGTTCAACTTCCGCTCGCCGAAAGCCGGACCGCATCCGCTCTCCAGGTTCAAGAAGCATGACCCAGAAGGCAATTCAGCTCCTCATCGTCGAAGACGATTCCGGCCTGCAGAATCAGCTGAAATGGGCATTCTCGCAGTATGCTCCGCACATCGTCGGCACGCGCGAGGCGGCTCTTGCGGCAGTCAATCGCTACGAGCCACCCGTTGTCGTGTTGGATCTCGGCCTGCCACCCGACCCCGACGGCGCGAGCGAGGGTCTGGCAACGCTCGAAGCCATTCTCGAAGCCGCGCCGGATACCAAAGTGATCATCGCCAGCGGCAACGAGCAGCGGGAGAATGCGGTCCGAGCCGTGGCGCTCGGCGCTTACGATTTCTACCAGAAGCCGATCGACGTCGAGATCCTCGGCCTGATCATCAGCCGAGCCCTCCGGCTGTCGCAGCTCGAAGCGGAGAATCGCCGCCTGCAATCAGCCAATAGCACGGCCCCGTTCCATGGGATCGTGACCGGCGATCCGGAGATGTACAAGATCTGCCGCAGCATCGAGAAGGTCGCCGGCACGGACGTCACCGTGCTCATTCTCGGCGAGAGCGGCACCGGCAAGGAGTTGCTGGCGCGAGCGGTGCACAACCAGAGCACGCGCGCCGGGCGTCCATTCGTGGCGATCAACTGCGCCGCCATTCCCGAGACGCTTCTCGAAAGCGAGCTCTTCGGCCATGAGCGCGGGGCGTTCACCGGCGCGGTCAAGCAGACTCTGGGCAAAATCGAGATCGCCAATAAAGGCAGTCTCTTCCTCGACGAAATCGGTGACTTGCCGCTTCCCTTGCAAGTCAAGCTGCTTCGGTTCCTGCAAGATCGTGTCATCGAGAGAATTGGTGGGCGGCAAGCAATTCCCGTCGACGTCCGCATTATTTGCGCGACCAATCAAGATCTCGCCAAGCTCATGGTTGCCGGACGCTTTCGGGAAGACCTCTTTTACCGTCTCAACGAATTCATGATAACCGTTCCGCCTTTGCGCGACCGTCCCAACGACGCGCTGCTGCTCGCGCACTACTTCCTTAACAAATTCGGCGTATCGTTGGGCCGCTCGGTGCGCGGCTTCACCAAGGAGGCGGCCGCCGCGATCGCCGGCCACAATTGGCCCGGCAATGTGAGGGAGCTCGAGAACTGCATCAAGCGGTCCGTCATCATGAGCGAGGGCAAGTTGATCGATCTCCGCGATCTCGACCTCAAGCCGGCGGAGGCCGATGAAGGCGGGCTCACGACGCTCAAGCAGGCGCGCGAGCGCGCCGAGCGCGCGATGATTCAGCGCGCCCTTGTCGAGACTCAGAGCAACATCTCGCTTGCCGCAAAGTTGCTCGGCGTCAGTCGACCGACTTTGTACGATCTGATGAAAGAATACGATCTGAAACAGTGAAGTCGAGGCCGCTCGCGATGCGACCTTTCGCCAGGAAAGTCGAGACCATGCGCAAGAGTACCGGATACATCGCCGCAATCGCCCTCGCGATGACGATTGCAACTGGGGTGAAAGCCGCGGATCCGAAAGTGGCGGAAGGGTATCTCAACGAGGCGAAGAAGGCGCTGGAAAAAGGCGACGCGCGCTCGGCGGTCATTCAGCTGAAGAATGCGGTGCAGGCCGATCCCGATAGCGGCGTTGCGCGTTTCGAGCTTGGCTCGGTGGAATTGCGCCTCGGCGATTATCTCTCGGCCGAGAAGGAGCTCCGCGCGGCGATCGAGCACCATTACGATCGCGACAAGGTCGCGCCGCAGCTTGCCGATGCCCTCCTCCATCTGCGCAAGAACCAGGAGCTGCTGGATCAGATCCCGGCCGGCGACCGGCCGGCCGAAATCGAGAGCCGCGTGCGCATCGCGCGCGGTTATGCGCTGCTCGAGCTGCATCGGCTCGACGACGCCAAAAAATCATTCGAGGATGCGCTGGCCCGGGCCGCGAAGCCGGCGGCAGCGGAGCTCGGACTGGCGCGGGCGCTTGCCGCAGCAGGAAAACTCCCCGAGGCCGTCGCGGCGACGCAGAAAGCGATCGACAGCGATGCCAATCTTCCCGATGCCTGGGTGCTGATGAGCCGGCTCAAGCGGACAGAGGGTGATCTTGCAGCGGCCCGCAGCGACATAGACAAGGCCCTGGCGCTCAATCCGAATTATCTGCCCGGCCGCCTCGAGCGCGCATCGCTGCTCATTGCGACCAATGACCTGCAATTGGCATCGGCTGACCTCGACGCGGTCTTCAAGGCCAATCCGAACCATCCCCTGGCGGTCTACTACCGCGCTCTGATCGAAGCTAGGGAGAAGAATTTCCGCGCGGCGGAAACATCGCTTCAGAGCCTTAAAGGCTTCATCGACAGCTATCCTCCCGCGCTTTATCTCCTCGCGGCGGTCAATCTTTCGCAGAACGAGATGGCCCAGGCGGAGGACAACATTAACCGCTTCCTCTCGCACGTGCCCAACGACGAAGCCGGTACGGCACTCTTGGCAAATCTGCTCTTGCGGCGCGGCAATTTTCCGCGCGCGATCGAAGTCTTGAAGACCTCGCTCGACGCCCACCCGCAATCATTGCGGCTGATGGGCCTGCTGAGCGATGCCTATACGCGGAACAAGCAGCCCGCGGAAGCTGCTGCTGTCCTCGACCGCGCCACCGCGACACACCCGGAGGACGCCGATCTGCGGACGAGGATAGCAGCGCAGCGGCTGCGCATCGGACGGCCCGACGAAGCTCTCGCCGATCTCGAAACGGCGACCGAGCTGTCGCCGAAATCCGAGCAAGCCGGGATGTTGCTTGTCCTCACCTTGCTGCAGACCAACAAGATCGATGAAGCGCTGAAGGCGGCGGAGGAATTGCGCAATCGGCTTCCCGACGACCCGGTCGCGGAGAATTTGCTGGGCGCGATCACTCTGCGGAAGGGCGACATTGCAAACGCCAAGGTCCATTTCCAGAAGGCCCTACAGCTGAAGCCCGATTTCGATCCCGCCGCCATGAATCTCGCGCAGTTGGCGGTTGCCGAGCGCCATTTCGACGATGCCCGCGCGATCTACGAGGGCATCTTGAAGCGCAAGCCCGTCGATCTCGCCGCTTTGATCGGGCAGGCGGATCTCAGCCTTAGCGAAGGAAAAGGGGACGATGCCGTCCTTTGGCTCGAGAAGGCGCGCAACGGCAATCCGACGGCACTGCAACCTCGCCTGCGCTTGATCGATGCCTATATTCGGCTGAAGGACCCCGGGAAAGCTGCCAAGATTGCCGAAGAGGTCGAGAAGATCGCGCCCGACGATCCATCGGCGATCAACTCCGTCGGCGCCGCCCATCTGGCGAACAACGAGATCACGGCGGCGATCGCCACGTTCCAGCACCTTGCGGCGGTAGCGCCGAATTCCGGCCTGGCGCAGCTTCAACTTGCACGCGCGCACTATGCCGCAAAAGACAATGAGAGCGCGCGCGCCGATCTCGAGCGGGCGGTCGCGCTCAGCCCCAAGGAAGTAACGGTCCAGCAGCAATTCATTCGCTTCGCGATCGAGACGAATTCGGCGCCCAAAGAGCTCGAATATCTGAAGGGTCTCGCGGCCAAGCAACCCAGCGATCCCGCGATTGATCTGCTGGCCGGCGACTTGCTGATGGCGACCAACGATCCCACCGATGCCGCCGCCGCCTACGCGAAAGGGCTCGCCAAGAGCCAGAACAATGCGGCCGCCGTGGTCAAGCTGGCCGAAGCCACGGCGCGCTTCAACCAGGAGAAGGCCGTCCACACTCTTTCCGACTGGCTGGCGAAGTATCCGGATCAAGCCGCGGTGAGGTTCGTGCTCGGCGGCATGCTGATCGCGATGAAACGGTACGATGATGCCATCGCGGAGCATGAAATCATCGTCAAGGAGCAGCCGGACAACGCCGCGGCGGCGAATAATCTGGCTTGGCTCTATCAGCGAAAGCACGACAGCCGTGCGCTCCCCCTGGCCGAGCGGGCCTACAAGATGGCTCCGAACAGCGCGGATCTTGCGGATACGCTCGGCTGGATACTCGTGCAGCAGGGGCAAAACGACCGCGGGCTCGATTTGCTGAGCAAGGTCGCGAAGGTCAATGGCGTCCCGCCGGAGGTGAAGTATCACCTCGCCGTCGCGTTGAAGAATGCGGGGCGGGTCGATGATGCGCGGCAGAATCTCGAGCAGGCGCTCAAGGGCAACCCGTCCTTTGATGGGGTCGCCGAGGCGAAATCGCTTCTCAAGGAACTCTCGGGCGGCTGAGAGCGCGGCGCGACACCGGACTCGGCCGCTCACCGATGAAAAGTCATCTGCTCGCCCCGGAAGCGCCCGCGCCGCGTCCGCTCCATCTTCTCGCCCTCCTCTTGCTGGCGGGCGGAAGCGGTGTCCTCGTTGGAACCGAGAGCGGCGTGCTGCCGCCGAGCTTGCCCTCGGCAATCGGACGAGTGGCGTCGGCGATCGATTTCGACGCGGCGTCGCGAGCCCTCGGCGGCATCTCGGCGGCGCTCCTCGTCCTCGTGGTCGTCGGCTTCCTCATCCCTATGGCGGCCGATATCTGGGCGCTCGCGCGGCTCGTGCGCCGGCTCCGCCGGCTCGTCGCGGCAAGGCAAACCGGCGAGATCGTTACGCCCGACGCGCTACGAGGCGCCTTTTCCCGCACCCGGCTGGAGCATTACGGGACCGCCTATGCAGCAGGCTTGTGGCATCGGTCCGATGCCGTCGAAGCCGCCGCTTTCGGCCCGGTCTGGCGGTCGCCCGCCGATCCCGAGCAGCTCCTTCAGCCGGCCGGGCGGATCCGCGAAGCCGCCAGCGGGCTGGCGGGGCAGTTTTGCCTCGTGCTGCTTGCGCTCGGATTCCTCTCCCTGCTCTACCATGCCGCGATCTCGCACAGCCAGGCAGCCGCATCCGCACCGGCGAGTCCGGCGGCGCTCGATCTTGTCTCATCGGCGCTGGGTCTTGCTCTCTACGCCTCGGTCCGGCTGCTGCAATGGGTGCGCTCACAGCAACTCGCCGAGGTCGCAGGGTCGACCCGGCGGCTCTTTCCGACCGCCAGCACAGAGCTCCTCGTCGAGCGCTGGACTGAAGCCTTGGGCACCGCAAGCCGCCATCACGCGGCGGCCCTCGGAGACGCACGCGACGGCATCGTCGCCGGGCTCGCTGCGGCAACGGAAGAGCTGAAGACCATGCTCGCTGGCCATGACCGGCGGATCGCCGCGAGCGTCGCCTCGTCAGTGCAGCGCGCAATTCAGCCGATCGGCAAGAGCATCCAGGAGATGCTGGCGCGCCTCGAGGCGGAGGACGCTTCCGCAATGCAGCGCCTCCTCCAAGGCGTACTGACCGATTTTCTCGGCGAGTTCCAGCAGCGCTTCGGAGCGCATGCCGCGGCGCTCGGCGACATTCTCGTCACGACCCGCGCGCTCGCCGAAGAGTTGCAGACCGCCATTGGGCGCTCGGAGCAGCAGCTATCGGAACATGCTGTCCAGCTCACCGAGCGGGTGTTGAGCGCCCTCGCGGAGGCCATCGCGCAGGCAAGCGCGCAGCAGACGGCCGCGATGACCGTGGTTCTGCAGGAGGTGCAGAGTGGACTCGCCGCGACAACGGCGCGGATGGCGGCGCTCGGCGAACAAGCCGGTACGGCAGTCGAGCAGTGGACGGATCACGCCAGAGAGGCCGCCAGCGGGCTCATCGCCGACGGCGCCGTCGAGCTGAAGCGCATCGCGGCGGCGTTCAACCAGCTCCACGCCATCCTCGAGACCTTGTCGCTCTCGGTGCTTCCCGCCGTCAATCGGCTCGTCTCGACTCAAGAGCGCCTCCAAGTCGCGATCGAGGCGGATCGAGAGACGGCCGAGGCCATCGCGGCAGCGGCGAGCGACCTCGGCGAGGCGGTGCGGATTGCCCGCGACATGATCGAGCGGCAAGTCCGGCTCACCCGCGACTTGGCCCAGCTTGCTCACCAAGCGCGCCCGGAAAGCGTGATGGCGCCGGCCGAGCCCGCGGCCGCGCCGTCGAACCTCTCCGATAGGCTGGCCAGGGCCATCGACGATCTGCGTGCCGAAACCGAGGACGAGCGCAGATCTCTTCCGCAATTATAGGACCTACGCTCGCTCGGAACGGGAACTCCCTGGAGGTTCCGGGGTTTTCCGCTCGTTTGGGGTGCGGACCGGGCAATGCCGCACATTGCCCCGCGCGACACCCGAGGCGCGGATGGGGAGCACGGTGGTGAAGCGCATCGCTGCGCTGACCTTCGGCATCGGCATGCTGGCGATGCAATCTTGCCAAGATGCCGGATCGTGGAGCCGGTATCCAGCGATGGACGATATCGGCGCATCAGGCGATGGCACCTCGACCTCGGAAGCGGTGTCGACGCTGGCGCCCGAAGGCTGCGCGACCATTTTTCATCAGGATCGGCCTGGCGGCACGGATTATGAAGGTCCGCCCGTCCGGGGATGCTAAGCCGCTGAGTACGAAGGAATTTTGCGCGTCGTGCCGGTGCCGGGCACGGCGCGGGTCACAGGGTTCCCTTCCTCGCCCTCGCGATCGCGCGCAATTCTTCTGGACTGACGGAATCCTGGCGCGAGCTGACACGCAGCACCTCGACCCCGCGCTCCAGCAGCCCGCAGGCAAAATCGATGGCTTCCTCCCGGCTCGGAAACGGCGTCACCGAATTGCCGGCTTGGGAGCGATAAACCACGTACCAGTCCATATACCTTCATAGCCCGGTCCTGCAGTCGATACAAACTGTTACAATCACCATTTGACATTTTTTTATCGGGAGACGAAACATCCCCCCCACCACCGCGCACACCCCGTCCCTGGGACGATCGCCAGGGGCGCGTGTGGAACGAGCCGAACGCCATAGGGTTGGCAAGGGATAGCCTGTTCCAGCAAGGAGGATTGAATGAGGCGGCTATTCATCACGACGGCCTCGGTGATCGCGCTGAGTGTGGGCGGCGCAGGGCTTGCCGCGGCTGCGGGTTCGAGCGCGAATTCCACGATGTCCGGTTCCGGCGCTTCGATGTCGGGCGCCAGCTCGTCGCACGGAATGCAGGCGAGCGTGTCCCGCAGCGAGGTCAAGCAAGCGCAGCAGCAGCTGAAGTCAGAAGGCCTCTACAACGGCCAGATCGATGGGATCGTGGGGCCGGAGACGAAGCAGGCGCTCTCGGAATACCAGAAGAAGGAAGGGCTGAAGCAGACGGCGACTCTCGACAAGCAGACGCTCGATCGGCTGATGGGCCACCAGGGCGCCGCTTCCGGGTCGAGCGCGTCGCCGGCATCGAGCAGCCAGGGCAACTCGTCGAATCCGCAGAACCAAGGCGGGACGAGCCAGCCCGCCGGGCAGAGCAAAGGATCATCCGGCACGCAGACGCAGTAGCCTTCGGCCTTGCGATCCGGACGGTTGCCCCGCCCCTTTGCGGCGGGGCATTTTTTCAAAGAGGAATGGTGGGCACGAGAGGGATTGAACCTCTGACCCCCGCCATGTCAAGGCGGTGCTCTCCCGCTGAGCTACGTGCCCTGCTGCCGGCCGCGCCGGCCCTAGGTCGAGGCCGGATTTAGCCGAATTCTCCCAGCCTTGCAAGCGAAGTCGGCGCGAGGAACAGCGGCACGGATCATGCCGCGCCAAGCACCTTGTCCACCTCGACGACAAGCTGCCTCAAATGGAACGGCTTGGCGAGGACACGGGGTTGCCGGTGGGCAAATCCCGGCTGGTTGAGCGCCACGGCGGCAAAGCCGGTGATAAACATGACACGCAATTCGGGAAGGAGCGCGCTCGCGCGGCGTGCGAGCTCGATCCCATCGATGCCCGGCATCACCACATCGGCGAGAAGGAGGTCGTATTGGCTGCCGCCGGCGAGGGTGAGCGCCGCCTCGCCGTTGCCCACCGCGCTCACCACATGCCCGGCGCGTTCGAGCGCCCGCGCCAGGAAAGCGCGCATGTTGTCGTCGTCTTCGGCAAGAAGGATGCGAGCCATTTCGCCTGGCGATGACGTCGGTCCGGCTCTAGCTCTAACACGGCTGGCGCAGCGTGGAAAGCCGCGGCTCCAGTTCCCATCCCGTTCCCTGGACGATGACTATTCCGCAACCGGCGTTTTGGCGCGAGGCCGCGCCGGGCGATCGGCGTCGTGACAGATGCGCTCGAATGCCCTTAATCTGCGCGGGATGGATGGTCACCTGGATCCCGACACGGCACTCGTCCGGCCGGTCGACATCGTCGCTTCCACAGAACAGCGGCTTCCCATCGTCCTGTCTTCGCCCCATAGCGGCTCGATCTACCCGCGAGACCTCCTCGCCGCCTCGCGCCTCGACGCGCATGCGCTGCGCCGGTCGGAAGACAGTTTCGTCGACGAGATTTTCGCCGGCGGTCCAGAGATCGGCGCGCCGTTGCTGCGCGCCCGTTTCGCCCGCGCCTATATCGACCTCAACCGTGAGCCCTTCGAGCTCGATCCGGCGATGTTCGAGGACCCGCTTCCGAGCTTCGTCAATACCCGCTCGCCGCGCGTGCAGGTCGGGCTCGGCACGATCGCGCGCATCGTCGCGTCGGGCGAAGACATCTACGCGCGGAAGCTGCGGTTTTCCGAAGCCTTATGGCGCGTCCAGCGGCTTTATCAGCCCTATCATCGCAGCTTGCGGCAGCTGCTCGACGGCACTCGTCGCCGTTTCGGATGCTATCTCCTCATCGATTGCCATTCGATGCCGTCGAGCGGCGGTGTCCAAGACAGGGGCGGGCGCGGGCGCGTCGATTTCGTGCTCGGCGATTGCCATGGAACGGCCTGCCACCCGGCGATCATCGACACGGCGCAGCGCATCATCGCCGGCAAGGGCTACAGCGTCGCGCGCAATACCCCCTATGCCGGCGGTTTCACCACTTGCCATTACGGCCGCCCGCGCGATCACGGGCACGGCTTGCAGATCGAGATCAATCGCGCCCTCTATATGGACGAGCGGACGATCCGCCGGAAACCGTTCTTGAAGCAGATCGCCGCCGATATGCAGGAGCTGGTGGCGGCTCTCGGCGCCATCGGCCTGGAGACGCTGACGCCTTCGGCGCCGAGTCGGCGGGCGGCGATGGGAGGCGGATAAGGACGGGCGAGCCTCGCTCCGCCTCGCCGCCTCCGCCCTCGGCGGGAACACCGGCGAGTCGTTGCCGTTCTTCGGAAAGGAGGTAACCGATGCAGGCCGGGCGCAGCGAGTTTGGCACGACGCGTTCGGAAAGCGCGACAGCGACACGCGCCGATTTCACCATCGAGCAGAACTGGGACTCCTATAGCGAGAGCGACCACGCCATCTGGCGGACGCTGTTCCACCGCCAGGAAAGCGCCCTGCGCGGCCGGGCCTGCCGGGAATTCCTCGACGGGCTCGTCGGGCTCGGCGTCGCCGCCGACGGCATACCGGATTTCGACCGCCTCAACCGCATTCTCGGCGCCGCGACCGGCTGGCGGATCGTCGCGGTACCGGGCTTGGTTCCGGACGACATCTTCTTCGAGCATCTCGCCAATCGCCGCTTCCCCTCGACATGCTTCATTCGCCGCCCGGAGCAGCTCGACTATCTTCAGGAACCGGACATATTTCACGACGTCTTCGGCCACGTGCCGATGCTGATGAACCCGGTCTTCGCCGATTACATGGAGGCGTACGGCAAGGGAGGGTTGAAGGCGCTCCGCCTCGGCAGCCTCCACCACCTCGCCCGGCTCTACTGGTACACGGTCGAGTTCGGCCTCATCCGGACGCCGCAAGGGCTGCGCATCTACGGTTCCGGCATCGTCTCGTCGAAAGGCGAATCGATCTACGCGCTCGATTCGCCTCGCCCCAATCGCATCGCCTTCGATCTCCTGAGGATCATGCGCACGCGCTACCGCATCGACGATTTCCAGGAAACCTATTTCGTCATCGACAGCTTCGACCAGCTCTTCGAGGCGACAAGGCCGGATTTCACCCCCTATTACGCCCGCATGAAGGACATGCAAGACATCGGTCCGGGTGAGGTTTTGCCCGAGGACATCGTTTTGCATCGCGGCAGGTGACCCCCGCCCCACCGCCGGCGGAAGGGTGTCGAAGAAAAAGGGCCGTGCTCGCGCACGGCCCAAGTTTAGGGAGGAAACGCCTAGAAGACGTACGGCAGGATCATCGGAGGACGATCCATACCGCACTGCACAATCTGCATGTTGCGGAGCAAAAAATCAAGGTCGCCTTGGTGACTCCGCCTGCTTCGCCCGACAGTGTTGCATTCCAGCAACAGGCCTTCCATGCATAGGCTGCCCCGGGGCCTCGAGCGGGATCGGCAACGGGCTTCCGGTGCGCCGATGCCGGCGAGCGTGGAATGGTTGCCATGCGTCGGTGGTTTGTCACGCGATGGACGCATACCAGTCGCCAACCCCGCGCCAGGGCTGGGCGTATTTCCTCGATGTCGATGGGACGCTGCTGGAGATTGCCGAGAGGCCGGACGACGTTCGGGTGGATCCCCCGCTCATAGCGACCCTCGATGCGCTCCGCGGCGGATGCGAAGGCGCGCTTGCCCTCATTAGCGGACGACGCATCCATGACCTCGACAGGCTCTTCTGGCCGCTGCGATTGCCGGCTGCCGGGGTCCACGGTCTTGAAAGGCGGCGCGCCGATGGCAGCATCGAGCGCGCGCCCGCGACGGGCCTGTCCGCGATCCGTCGACGATTTGCGGCCTTTGCCGCCCAGGACCCGCGCCTCCACCTCGAGGACAAAGGCTTGTCGATCGCCTTGCACTATCGCCTTGCGCCGCATCTAGAAGATGCGGTCAGCGCGCTATCGGCGTCGATCCTGGCGGAGGCCGACCGTTCGGTGCGGCTGCTCCGGGGCAAGATGGTGGTCGAATTCTGCCTCTCCGCCTCGGACAAAGGCCAAGCGATCGCGGCCTTCATGGCCGAGGCGCCCTTCATCGGCCGACGCCCGGTTTTCGCCGGCGACGACCTCACCGACGAGGACGGGTTTCGTGCCGTTCTGGCCATGCGAGGCATGGCGCTTCGAGTGGGTGCCGATGCCCCGACCGTCGCGCCCTGGCGCCTGCCGAGCGTCGCCGCTTTGCGCGCTTGGCTGCAGGCGGTCGCGGCAGCCGCCTCGCCTGAAGCTGCCGCGCGCGCGTTTTTCCCGCCGGGCACGAATTCACCGGCTTCGCCCATGCCATGTCTCGCGCCGCCATGAGCCGAATCCACGGACAGGGTGGCCAGCTCGAGGTGGGTGTCCGATCCGTGCCCGAGCTCTTCATCCGCGCGCAGGACGGCTCGCCCCGGCGGTCCTCCGGGCCGCGGCGGCGGCTCGTCGTGGTGTCGAACCGATTGGCCCCGGTCGAACGCGGCAAGTCCAGCACCGGCGGTCTTGCCGTCGCCGTTCAGACGGCGCTGCAGAAAAGCGGCGGCATCTGGTTCGGTTGGAGCGGCCAGGTCGTCAGCCACGCCGTCGAGGCCCCCCATATCGCCCCGTCCGGGGCGCTGACCTACGTCACCTTGGATTTGAGCCGCCAGGATTACGAAGAATACTACAACGGCTTTGCCAACCGGGTTCTATGGCCGCTCTTTCATTTCCGTGCGGGCCTCGTCGAATTCCGGCGGCAGGATCTGGCGGGCTATCTGCGGGTCAATCGCGCCTTCGCGACGCATCTTGCGCCCCTGCTGCGGCAGGGCGACCTCGTCTGGGCGCACGACTATCATCTCATCCCGCTCGGCTGCGAGCTGCGTCGGCTCGGAATGGAGCAGCCGATCGGCTTCTTTCTTCACACTCCCTTCCCGCCGACTGAGCTGCTGCGGATCCTGCCGAACCATCGCGACATGATCCGCGCCTTGTGCGATTACGACGTCATCGGCTTTCAGACGGTCCACGACCTGAAGAGCTTCCGCGACTACCTTATGCGCGAGCTCGGAGCGCAGGATCTCGGCGGGCGGAGGCTTCGCGTCTTCGACCGCACCATCCGCGCCGAAGCCTTTCCGATCGGCATCGACGTCGACATCGTCAGCAATCTGGCGATTGCGGCGGCAGAGTCGCGGCAGACGCGGCGGCTGCGCGAAAGCCTGCGCGCGCGCGCCCTCATGATCGGCGTCGATAGGCTCGACTACTCCAAGGGCCTTCTTGCCCGCTTCGAAGCCTTCGAGCAGCTCATCGAGCATTTTCCCGAGCGACGCGGGCAGGTGACCTTCATGCAGATCGCGCCGCCGTCGCGCAGCGAGGTGCCGGAATATCTGGAGATCCGGCGCAGCCTCGAAGCGGCGGCCGGACACATCAACGGGCGCTTTGCGGAATTCGACTGGACACCCATCCGCTACCTCAACAAGAGCTTCAATCACCGGACGCTGGCCGGATTCTTCCGCGAAAGCCGGATCGGCGTCGTCACGCCGCTCCGCGACGGGATGAACCTCGTCGCCAAGGAGTTCGTGGCGAGCCAGAACCCGGCCGATCCCGGCGTGCTCGTGCTGTCGTGCTTCGCCGGCGCGGCGAGCGAGCTGGGCGAGGCGCTCATCGTCAATCCGTTCGATCGCATGGAGATCACCGAGGCCATGGAGCGCGGCCTCTCGATGTCGCTGGAGGAGCGCCGGGAACGCTGGCAGGCCATGATGGCAACATTGCGCCGCAACGACATCACCGCTTGGCGCGAGAACTTCGTCGGCGCGCTGAGCGCGGCCGTTCGATGACCGTCTCTCGGCTTCCGGCCCCCCTCCTCGTCGGCGATATCGGGGCGACGAATGCGCGCTTCGCGCTCGTCGATGCAGAGGGGAAGTTCGATCGGACGCGCGTGCTGGTTTGCGATGATCATCCGACGATCGAAGATGCGATCGCCGCCTATCTCGGCGCGGAGCCGCAGGATGCCGAGCATGGTTCCCGCCACCCGTTCTCGGCGGCGCTGGCCGTCGCCTCACCCATTATCGGCGATCAGGTGGCGCTGACCAATCATCCCTGGGCCTTCTCGATCACTGCGCTGCGCCAGCACTTCGGGTTCGAGCGGCTGCTGGTGGTCAACGACTTCATGGCGAACGCGCTCGCCGTGCCGCATCTTGCCGCGGCGGATCAGTCGCCGATCGGTGAGGGCAGCGCCATCGCAGGAGCGCCGATCGGCATCATCGGGCCGGGATCGGGGCTCGGCGTCGGCGCGCTCGTGCCGGACGGGCGCGCGGGCTGGCTCGCCATTCCCGGCGAAGGCGGTCATGTGACGATGGCTCCGGCGAGCCCGCGCGAGAGCCTGGTGCTCGACCGCATGCGCCGCCGCTTCGATCATGTCTCGGCCGAGCGCGTCGTCTCGGGTCCGGGCCTCGTCAACCTCTACAACACGCTTGCCGAGATCGACGGCGTCCCGGCAGCGCCTTATAGCCCGGCGCAGATCGCCGATCCCTCGACCTGCGCGTCCGATCCGCTTTGCCGCGAAGCGCGGGACATGTTCTGCGCCATGCTCGGCACGGTCGCAGGCAATCTCGCCCTCACGCTGGGCGCACGCGGCGGCATCTATATCGCCGGCGGCATCGTGCCGCGCCTCGGCCCGGCATTTGCGGCGAGCGGATTCCGCCGGCGCTTTGAAGAGAAGGGGCGATTTTCCGCCTATCTCGCGGCCATTCCGACCTTCGTCATCACCCACCCGCATCCGGCCTTTCTCGGCCTTGCCCATCTTCTGCGGGCGGAGGCCACTGGCTGAGCCGCCGGCGGCTCAGGGCGTCTGTCTCAGGCGGCGAACTCGCGGCGAAGCGCCGCCGTATGCTCGCCGAGTTCCGGGACGCGACCCGGGGACTGCGCGCCGCTCCAGGCGGGCGGGGGCGGCAGCGCCACGACGCCCTTTCCGGTCGGCACCTCGATGCGGCGGAGATGCGGATGCCGCGAGAAGTCGCCGACCGTGTTGAGATTGCCGAAGGCGATCGCCGCCGCTTTGAGGCGCCGGCCAAGCGTCGCCCGGTCGAAGCGGCCGAATTCCGCCTGGATCAGATCATCGAGCGGCGCGCGGTTCGCCAGGCGGCGGGCATTGTCGGCAAAGCGCGGATCCGCGGCAAGCTCGGGTCGGCCGAGGAAATCGCCGCAGAAGCGCACCCATTCCCGCTCGTTCTGAATAGAGATGACGAGCGCTTTCCCGTCGGCGGCCGTGAAGACGCCGTAGGGCGCGATCGAGGGATGGTTGATGCCGACGCGGACCGGCGCCCGTCCCATATAGTCGTGATAGACCAGCGGCACGGCCATCCATTCGGCGGTCGCATCGAACAGCGACAGGGCGATCGCCGCCCCCTCTCCCGTGCGTCCGCGCCGCAGCAGCGCCTCGAGGATGGCGGCATAGGCGTTGAGCCCGGCCGCGATATCGGAGACAGACACGCCGACGCGCCCCGGGGCCTCCGGCGGCCCGGTAATGTCGGCAAGGCCCGTCTCGGCCTGAATGAGAAGGTCGTAGGCCTTCATGTCGCGATAGGGCCCGCTCTCGCCATAGCCCGAGATGGAGCAGGTGACGAGGCGCGGATAGCGGCGGCGCAGCGCTTCCGGATCGAAGCCCGCGCGCGCCGCGGCGCCGGGCGCAAGGTTCTGCACGAAGACATCGGCGCGGGCGAGGATCCGATCGAGAAGCGCTTTGTCCTCCGGCTGCTTGATGTCGAGCGTCAGGGACTCCTTGCCCCGGTTGAGCCACACGAAATAGCTGCTGAGGCCACGCGCCGCCGCGTCGTAGCCGCGGGCGAAATCCCCTTCCGGACGCTCGATCTTGATGACGCGCGCGCCGGCATCGGCGAGTCGGCAGGTGCAGAGCGGCGCCGCCACCGCCTGTTCGAGGGCGACGACGAGAATGCCTTCCAACGGAGCGCTCATGCCGCCCCTATCCCCAGAGATTGGGCTTCGGGGGATAGACGAGGCTCCCTTCGTAGCGCAATCCCGGCTGGCGATCGCGCGCCAGGAGCAGCGGGGCGTCGAGATCGACGAAATCGGCGTCCTGAGCCACAAGATGCGCCGGCGCCATCGACAGCGAGCTGCCCACCATGCAGCCGACCATCACCGTGAAGCCGCGGGCGCGTGCCGCTTCCTTGAGGCGCAGCGCCTCGGTCAGCCCGCCCGCCTTGTCGAGCTTGATGTTGACGCAATCGTACAGCCCGACCAGCCGATCGAGGTCGGCGCTCGTATGGCAGGCCTCGTCGGCGCAGATCGGCACGGGATGCGGCAGCTCGGCGAGAGCCGCATCCTGGCCCGCCGGAAGCGGCTGCTCGATGAGCGCGACGCCGAGCTCGGCGAGCGCCGCGCCATAGCGCCGCAGATGCTCGACCGTCCACCCTTCATTGGCATCGACGATGAGCTTCGCTGACGGCGCTGCCGCCCGAACCGCCCGCACGCGATCGAGGTCGCCCTCGCCCGTCAGCTTGATTTTGAGGAGCGGCCGCGCTGCGTTCTCGCCGGCCTCCGCAGCCATGCGCTCGGCCGTGTCGAGGCTGATCGTGTAGGCGGTGACAACGGGGCGGGGAGCGGCAATTCCGGCAAGACCCCAGATGCTGCTTCCGCTCTCCTTCGCCTCCAAATCCCAGAGCGCGCAATCGAGGGCGTTGCGCGCGGCGCCGGGCGGCATCCTGTCGCGCAGAGCTTCGCGGTCGATGCCCTCGCCGACCGCCTCCGCCATCGCCCCGATCGCGGCGAGGACGCTCTCGACCGATTCGCCGTAGCGCGCATAGGGCACGCACTCGCCGCGGCCGCGCAACGCCCCGGAATGAATCTCCACGAGCACGGTCTCGGCCACCGTCCGGCTGCCGCGCGAAATTGTGAAGGGCTTGGCAAGCGGCCAATCCTCGCGGCGAAGATCGAGGCGGCGCATCGGCGATGGCGCCTATAACCGGTCGACGATCGCCGCGACGCCGCCGCGCACCGGATCGACGCAGGGCAGGCCGAAAGCATCCGCCGTCTGCTTCAGGAGGCTGTCGGCGGTCGAATCGTCGAGAGCCGCGGTGTTGATGCTGATGCCGACGCAGCGAATGGCGGGGTTGGTCAGCCGGCCGGCCGCGATGTTGGCGTCGATGCATTCGCGCAGGCTCGGCAGCGGGTAATGCGGCAGGCCGCGCATATGGGTCCGGGTCGGCTCATGGCACATGACGATGGCGTCCGGCTGCGCCCCGTGCAGCAGGCCGAGGCTGACGCCTGCAAAAGAGGGGTGAAAGAGCGACCCCTGGCCCTCGATGATGTCCCAGTGATCGGTCTCGTTGTCGGGCGACAGCCATTCCGTCGCGCCGGAAATGAAGTCGGAGATGACGGCATCGACGGAAACGCCCGACCCGGCGATCAGGATGCCAGTTTGTCCCGTGGCGCGGAAATCCGCCTTGAGACCGCGGCGGCGCATCTCTCGCTCGATGGCGAGCGAGGTGTACATCTTGCCGAGCGAGCAATCGGTCCCGACGGTGAGGAGGCGCTTGCCGCTGCGCTTCCTGCCGCTGCCGACCTCGAACTCGCGGGTCGGGTGGCGGACATCGCTCAGCCGACGGCCGAGACGCGCCGCCAGCTCCCGCAGCGGCGCGACATCGGTGAGCCGGCGATGGAGACCGCTCGCCAGGTCCATTCCGAGCTCCATCGCCCGCAGCAGCGTCGGCAGCCAGGATTCGGCAATGACGCCGCCGCGATTGGCGATGCCGATGATGACCGTCTTGGCCCCGCGCTCGGCCGCCTCTTCGAGGGTGAGGTCGGGAAGACCCAGATCCGCCTTGCAGCCGGGAAGGCGGAGCTGCCCCAGCGACCATTCCGGGCGCCAATAGGCGACGCCCGCCGCGGTCTTCGCCGCGAGCTGGTCATGCGCATCGCCGAGGAACAGAAGGTATGGCGTCCGCAGCTTCACCGGCGCATCCTTTCGACGCCTCTGGGTTGGTGTGATACTAGCGAAATCGGCGCGGCAGGAAAGCCGGGAGTGCATCCAGCCCAAGCCGAGGGCAAGATGCGGAGCTGCTGCCAGTGTTTGCCGAGAAAGGATTGACGCGATGACGCAAACCGCAGCATCGGCCGGAAGCATAACGATCGGCGGCGATCTCACCGTCAACCGCCTCGGCTTCGGCGCGATGCGCGTCACCGGACCCGGCATCTGGGGCTACCCGGCGGACCGCCGCGCCGCCGTCGCCCTGCTGCGGCGCGTCGTCGAGCGCGGCGTCGACTTCATCGACACGGCCGATTCCTACGGCCCGCATGTGAGCGAGGAGCTCATCGCCGAGGCGCTGCATCCCTATCCGCGCGGTCTCGTCATCGCCACGAAGGGCGGGCTGCTGCGCCCGGCGGCCCCGCGCTGGGATGCCGATTGCCGACCCGCCCATTTGCGCGCGGCCTGCGAGGGCAGCCTGAGGCGCCTCAAGCTGGAGCGCATCGATCTCTACCAGCTCCATACCGTCGATCCGCGCGTGCCGCTCGCCGAATCCCTCGGCGCCCTCCTCGATTTGCAGAGGGAAGGCAAGATCCGCCATATCGGCTTGTCGAACGTCACCGTCGAGCAGCTTCGAGAGGCGCGCAAGCTGGCTCCGATTGTCTCGGTTCAGAACCGCTACAATCTCGAGGATCGCGCTCACGAGGCCGTGCTCGATGCCTGCACGGGCGAGAAGCTCGCCTTCCTGCCCTGGTACCCGCTGGCGGCCGGCTCGCTCCCGCGCGCATCCGGCCGACTTGGCGAGATCGCGCGGAAGCACGGCGCCAGCACCGCGCAGATTGCCCTCGCCTGGCTGCTGCAGCGCTCGCCCATGATGCTGCCGATCCCCGGGACCTCGTCGATCGCGCATTTCGAGGAGAACCTCGCCGCCGCGGCGATTCGTCTCTCGGAGGCGGAGCGCGTCGAGATCGGCCGCTGACCGCCGCGCCGGGGGGCGCTCAGCGCCGCCAGTTCTGGGTCAAAGGATAATTCTGCGCGGCGAAGCGGTAGGTCTCCTTGATGAGACCTTCGATTTCCATCGAGCGCTCGATCTTGCGCGCACCCCATTTCTCGAGCAGCGCATCCCACTCGCTCAGCCGGTAGTGGAGATCGTCGCGCATCTCGCGCACGAACCCCACCTGCGCGTTGTATTTCGTCAGGATGTTGAGAATCTCGCTCGTCTGGGCGTCGATGAGCCCGAAATTCGCGTCGAATTCGGCGAGCGGCGCGCGCAGCAATTGCAGGATGCGGACGATGTCCTCGGTGACGGATTTGTCCTGCTTGTAGACTTTCGACAGGCGCGCGAGCTGGCTCGCCACGTTCTTGACCTTGCCGTAATACTCGCGCAGCGCCTCGATATAGGCGAGCTCGCGCGCGAAGTCGTCGATCTTGTCGATGACCTCCTGCTGGCGGGCGCGGCCGATGCCGATGCGCTCGGCAATCTCGCCGAACGCGCCCTGCACCCGTTGCTTCGTCAGCGGATCGTCGGCGAGCTGCTCCAGCTTGTCGATGTCGCTGATCACCGTCTCCTCGCCGCTGAGCCAGGAGCTGAGCTGCACGGCGAGGCGCTTCTGCGCGATCATCCGGTGCCGCTCCTCCACCGTCCAGGAAGCGCTGCCGTCGAGGAGCTCGCGGGGAATCGAATCATTGGGCCGGATCTCGCGCACGTAGCGGAGGCTCTTCTCGATGATGTCGAGCAGCTTGCCGTCGGGCGAGTCGGGATCGATGTTGAACTCGGCGCGCACCGTCGGCAAGGGGAGCGCCGCCGTCAGCGTGCCGAGCATGACGTGATAGACCGGCTCCTTGGTATCGCGCGCCAGGGAGAAATACGCGCGCTCGAGGCTGAAGACCTTGTTCTCGAAGACGAAATGGGTGCTGCGGTCGGAAGCGCCCCCCGGCGCGGGCGCACTGCCCGCATCGGGTCGCGTCGTCAGTGCGGTCATCTCGGCTCCGGAGGGCATGACGGCAGTGGCGAGGTGCTGCGCATTGCAAAGCGCAGAAGCTAGCCGGGAAATGGTAAAGGATTTGCTCCACCACCTGCTTCCGCCGGGCCGCCGGCTTTTGCCGATGGCGCGGTGATCGGCTAAATTGCCAGGCAATGCCGCTCAGGATCGGGGAAGCAAGATGAGTTCCGCCGAAATGAAATTCTCCGCCTCGCATCTGAAGGATGCGCGTTTCGAGGACGGGGGGCTCCGCTCCTTCTTCCTCTACCGCGATCTCGGCATCAGGGAGGCGACCCGGGGGCGGGTCATGGCCCATGTCATCCGCGCGAAGAGCGGGCATGGCGGACAGGCGCGATGGCATCGCCATCATCTCGATTTCCAGATGTATTACGTCATCAAGGGATGGATCAAATTCGCCTATGAGGGAGTGGGAGAGGTGCTCGCCGAGGCCGGCAGCTGCGTGCATCAGCCGCCCGGCATCCGCCATTTGGAAATCGCGCATTCCGACGATCTCGAGCTCCTCGAGATCACGCTTCCGGCGGAGTTCGCGACGAGCGACGTCGCCGCACCCGGGCCCGAGGATGGGGCGGGAAGTCTGGGCGCGGCCTGATCGTCCCGCCGCGTCGAAGGGTCACGACAAACCCGTCGCCTCGGAAGGGGCTTGCCGCTAGGATAGCGGGCCGTCCAGTCTCGGTTGGGCCGATGCCGATGATCGCAAACCGCCTCCCCCGCCGCGTCGCGATCGCCGTCGCGGTCGGGCTCGGAATTGTCCTCGCGGCCGGCGGGTGGCTGATGGAGAGGCCCGGCGGGTTCCTGCGGCAGGCGCCGCCGGAATTGATCATCGTCGCGCCCACCGCGTCCGAGATCGTTTGAGCGCTCCCCGATCGGCCCTCGCGCGGAGACAGTCCTGAAGATTGCCAATTTCCCCTTCACGGTCACGGACTGGAGCGCCCTGCCCGCGACCCTGCACCCCGGGGCGAGCGGGACGGCATCATGGCGGACGCTCGAGATCGGCGATCTGCGGGTGCGGATGGTCGAATATTCACCGGGCTACGTCGCCGACCATTGGTGCGAGCGCGGTCACATTTTGTTGATCCTCGAGGGCGAACTCGACACGGAGTTAAGAGACGGACGGCGCTTCACGCTGCGCGCGGGCCAGAGCTACGAGGTTTCCGACGGGCCCAACGCGCACCGCTCCGCGACGAAGACCGGCGCGCGGCTCTTCATCGTCGATTGATTCACCCGCTTGGGTTCCACGCGGCAGCGTCTCTTCTTCCCGCAGCTCGGCCGAAATGCGTATACTACTCCTGATTTCGTCAAAATGACCCGAACATGACATTTCAGGAAGTTTTTCCGCCTTCTGATTGATAAAAGCAGAGAGTAAGAAATTCAGGGTTTACGTTCCTGTCGTTTGTTAAGACAGATCGCACAACCACCTAGGATGTTTCTTCTCCTCAGCTTCGCGTTTACCGCTCATTAAGCAACTTCACCGGAAATGGCCTTGCCGACGCGGCACTCTTGGCGCGAGCGGCTTTGGATCATTGCGCAACTTCATTGAGGTTTGATCATGGCTGGTACATTGAATTTGTCAGGTTACAAGCTGACCTACGACGACGAATTCAACACCTTCAGCTCCTCGCCGGACGGCAGCAGCGGCGATTTCAAGACGACCTTCTATTTCGGTGGACGCTCGCTGCCTTCGAATGGCGAGCATGAATTTTATTCCGACAGCTCGGTCGGCGTGAATCCGTTCAGCCTGCAGAACGGCGCGCTCGACATCACGGCGACGCCGGGCGGCCCCGCTGCCGACACCTCGGGCCTCATCACCACGGAAAAGAGCTTCTCGCAAACCTACGGCTATTTCGAGATGCGGGCGCAGCTCCCGCAGGGCCAGGGCATGTGGCCGGCCTTCTGGCTGCTGCCCTCCGACAAGTCCTGGCCGCCGGAGCTCGATCCTCTCGAGGCCTTCGGCCAGACCAACGCCAATGGCGAGGGCGGCTCGAACCAGTACCACATCGGCATGATTTCGGGGAATTCCGGCCAGAGCAACGGAAGCTGGGAGACCGTCCCCGCCAATATCTACACCGGCTATCACACCTACGGCGTCGATTGGGAGCCGGACCATGTGACCTACTACTTCGATGGTCAGCAGGTCGCCCAGTTCAATACGCCCAGCGACATGAACAAGCCGATGTACATGTTGGCGAATCTCGCTGTCGGCGGCAATTGGCCCGGCCCCGAGGGCAGCGAAACCGCCCATATGATGATCGACTATATCCGCGCCTATTCGAAAAACCCGAATGCGACCGCGGTGGCGCTCCAGCATGTCTCGTCGCCCGATGGCGTCGACACGACGGCGATGCTGCACGGCGCCACGGTCTCCGGCGACCCGCCGGCGCCCAGCCCCGCGCCGGCGCCGGCTCCCGCTCCGACTCCGGCTCCGTCGGGCTCGGGCGGATCCTTCGGAACGGGTCCCGACGCGCTCGTCCTGCACCTCTCCGAGGACGCCTATCAGGGCGATGCGCAGTTCACCGTCTCGGTCGACGGTCAGCAGATCGGCGGACCGCTCAGCGTCACAGCGCTGCATTCGGCCGGCGCCTCCGAAGCCTTCACCTTCAACGGCAATTTCGGAGCAGGCACGCATCAAGTCGGCATCAGCTTCATCAACGACCTCTGGGCCGGCACTCCGGATACCGACCGCAACCTCTACGTCGACGGCGTCAGCTTCGATGGGCATCAGGTTGCCAATTCCAGCGCCACGCTTCTCTCGGATGGAACCGCGAATGTCACGGTGACGGGCAGCGCGGCCCCCAGCCCGGCTCCGGCTCCCGCCCCCGCTCCGGTTCCCGCCCCGACCCCGGCTCCGTCGGGCTCGGGCGGATCCTTCGGGACGGGCCCCGACGCACTCGTCCTGCACCTCTCCGAGGACGCCTATCAGGGTGATGCGCAGTTCACCGTCTCGGTCGACGGCAAGCAGGTGGGCGGACCCCTCAGCGTCAGCGCCCTCCATTCGGCGAACGCGACCGAGAGCTTCACCTTCAACGGCAACTTCGGACCGGGGGCGCATCAGGTCGGCGTCAGCTTCATCAACGACCTCTGGGCCGGCACCGCCAGCACGGATCGCAACCTCTATGTCGACAGCGTCAGCTTCGACGGCCATCAGGTCGCCAATTCCACGGCGAACCTGTTTTCGAACGGCACCGCCGACTTCACCGTAATGGGCAGCGCGACGCCCAGCCCCGCTCCGACGCCGGCGCCGGCACCGACACCGACACCGGCGCCTTCGGGCGGGACCTTCGGCACCGGGCCGGATTCGCTCGTCCTGCATCTCTCCGAAGATGCGTATCAGGGCAATGCCGAGTTCACGGTCGCGGTCGACGGCCACCAGATTGGCGGTCCGCTCAGCGTCACCGCCTCGCATATGGCGGGCGACTCCGAGGCCTTCACCTTCAACGGCGATTTCGGCGCCGGCAAGCATGATGTCGCCATCACCTTCACCAACGACCTCTGGGCCGGAACGCCGAGCACCGATCGGAATCTCTACGTCAACAGCATCGATTTCGACGGGCAGCACATCGCCAATTCCAGCGCCTCGCTCTTCTCGGACGGCACGGTGCATTTCGATCCGGAATCGCCGACGACCTCGCCGAGCCCGGCTCCGGCACCCGCTCCGGCGCCGACGCCCGCACCTTCGGCTTCGGGCAGCAGCTCCGATCCGGGGACCTCGGGCGGCTCGGTCGCCCATGCGACACCGGTCGAGGCGCGCGATTACATTGTCGCCGACACGACCGGCACGGCGCACGGCACGGCGGGAGCCGATGACATCTATGCCTCCGGCGACCGGCAGACGCTGATCGGCGGCGGCGGCGACGATGTCTTCCACATCGGCACGCATACCGACGCCACGATCGTCGTCAACGGCTCCGGCACCACCGAAGTGTCGACCTGGGCGCCGATCTATACGCTCGCCAAGGGCGTCGACAACCTGGCGCTCGAGGGCAATTACGCGCATACGGTGAGCGGCAACGGCATGAACAACTACATCACCGGAAGCGACGGCAACGACACGATCAATGGCGGCGGCGGCAACGTCGCCATCCAGGTCGGCACCGGAAGCAACACGCTCACCGGCGGCGGTCAGCACGACACCTTCGTCTTCCCGAAGGCAGCGGATCACGACAACCTGATCACCGACTTCCACGCGAGCCAGGACGTGCTGGATCTGCGCGGCCTCGTGCAGGATGCCGGGTATCGCGGCAGCGATCCCGTTGCGGACCATGTGCTGCAATTCACGCAGCACGGCGCCGACACGATCGTCAGCATCGAGCCGAATGGCGGCGCCGGCCATACGGTCGTCACGCTGCACAATGTGGTGGCGAGCTCTCTCCACGCCGGCGCCAACTACCTCTGGCACTGACGCCGGAACTGAGCGGAGGGACGGGTCCAAGCCCCGCCCCTTCCGGCGGCACCTGCCGCTGCGCACCTTCTGAACTTCGCCCCGCGCCTCGCGCGCGGGGCTTTTTTTCGTTGCGCGGGGACGTCTCCGAATCGCCGCGCGCGCCTCCTTCGAGCGGGATTGACCCTTCCGCGCCGCGTTTGTATCGCTAGCTCGTTGAAAGCGGAGCGAGCGAGGGCGAGTGAAGGACGTGATTTTCCGCCTTTCGGGGCAGCGCGTCTTTGTCGCGGGGCATCGCGGGATGGTGGGCGCCGCGCTGCTGCGGCGGCTCGCCGCGGAAGATTGCGAGATCCTGACGGCGTCCCATGCCGAGCTCGATCTGCGGCGCCAGGCCGATGTCGAAGCGTGGTTCGCAGCGCAGCGTCCGACCGTGGTCTTCATGGCGGCGGCGACGGTGGGCGGCATTGTTGCCAATGACACGCGCCCGGCCGAGTTCATCTACGACAATCTGGCGATCGAGACGAACCTCATCGAAGCCGCGCGCCGCGTCGGCGTCGCCAAGCTGCTCTATCTCGGCTCCTCCTGCATCTATCCGCGCCTGGCGCCACAGCCGATGCGCGAGGATGCGCTCCTGACGGGCCCGCTCGAACCCACCAACCAGTGGTACGCCATCGCCAAGATCGCCGGCCTCATGATGTGCGCCGCCTATCGCCGGCAATATAGCTGCGACTACATCGCCGCCATGCCGACGAATCTCTACGGCCCCGGCGACAATTACGATCCGCTGCAGAGCCATGTCGTCGCCGCGCTCATCGCCAAGACGCACCGGGCCAAGATGCGCGGCGCCGAAACCGTCGAGATCTGGGGCAGCGGCAGCCCGCGCCGCGAATTCCTCTATGTCGACGATCTTGCCGATGCGCTCGTCTTCCTCATGGAGCGCTATTCGGCCGAGCCGCATGTCAATATCGGCACGGGCCAGGACATCGCGATCCGCGACTTCGCCCGTCTCGTCGCCGAGGTCGTCGGCTTTCGCGGCGGCTTCACCTATGCCGCCGAGCGGCCCGACGGCACGCCGCGCAAGCTCCTCGACATCAGCCGCATGAACGCCCTGGGCTGGACCGCGCGGACGCCGCTGCGCGAGGGGCTGACGCGCAGCTACGCCTGGTTCCAGGAGAATGTGGCCCGCGACGCCTGACGCGGGGTGCCGCTTCGGGTGCTGCGTCGCTTCGGGTGCTGTTGCGACCCCCGCCCGTTGCCGCTAAGGTGCCGCGCCTCCCCTGCTGGGGCGTAGCCAAGTGGTAAGGCAGCGGATTTTGATTCCGCCATGCGGAGGTTCGAATCCTCCCGCCCCAGCCATCGGCGCATAGGACGCGCCGGGGCCGCGGCGCCCGTCGGCGAAGCTCCGCCGCTAGGCCGCCTTCACGTCGATGAGGTACTGCTCGACCTCGGCGCGGAGCTCGTCGGCTTGGCGGTTGAGGCCTTCGGCGGCGTCGCGGAGCTGCTGCGCGACAGCGCCCGTCTCGCTCGCAGCGGCGTTCACCGAGCCGATATTGGCCGACACCTCCTTCGTGCCCTGCGCCGCCTGCTGGACGCTGCGGGCGATCTCCTGCGTCGCCGCGCCCTGCTGCTGCACGGCGGCGGCGATCGTGTTGGAAATGACGTTGATCTGCCGGATGGTGGCGACGATGTTCTCGATCGCCGCCGCGGAGTCGCGGCTGGCGCTCTGCATCTCGGCGATCTGCTGGCGGATCTCCTCGGTCGCCTTGCCGGTCTGGGTGGCCAGCGCCTTGACCTCGGAGGCGACGACGGCGAAGCCCTTTCCGGCCTCGCCGGCGCGGGCCGCCTCGATCGTGGCGTTGAGCGCCAGCAGATTGGTCTGGCTCGCGATGTCCTGAATGAGCTGGACGACCTCGCCGATCTTGTCGGCGGCAGCGGCCAAGCCCTTGACCGCGCCGTCCGTCCGCTCGGCATCGGTCACCGCCTGATCCGCCGTCTTCGACGCCTGCTCCACCTGGTTGCCGATCGACTGCGTCGAGGCGGCGAGCTCTTCGGCGGCGCTGGCGACGGTCTGCACATTGGCCGAGGCCTGCTCCGAGGCGGCCGAGGTCGCGGTCGCCTGCCGGCTCGTCTCCTCGGCCGTCGCTGTCATCGCTTCCGATGTCGTCCGGAGCTGGGCCGCCGCCGCCGCGACGGTGCGCACGATCCCCTCGATTTTCGATTCGAAGGCCTGGGTCAGGCCTTCGCGGATGCGCGTGCGCTGTTCGCGCGCGGCGTGGTCTTCCGCGCGCTGCGCGGCGAGAGTCTCGGCGCGCAGGGCATTCTCCTTGAAGACGACGACCGCGCGCGCCATGGCGCCGATCTCGTCCCGCCGCTCGGCGCCCGGAATGTCGACCGACCGATCGCCATCGGCGAGCTTGCCCATGACCGTGGTGATCGCGGCGAGCGGGTGCGTGACCCCGCGCGTCACGACGATCCAGGACGCGAGGGCCGCCGTGAGGAGGCCGGCCGCGGTCGCCCCCAGCACGAGCCACCAGGCCCGCCGGTAATCGTTTTGCGACCGCTCCGTCTCGCTCTTCATGACGGCGACGCTGGCTTCGGCGATCTTGGCCAGGCGATCGGCGGCATCGCTCCGCAGCTTTTGCGCGGTGCCGGCGGAAAGGGCGGCGGCTTTCGCATTGGTCTTCTGCAAGCCGAGCTCGCGCGTCTTCTGATGGATCGCCAGCCATGCCTTCGCGGCCTGATCGAAGATTTCGAGGCTCGAGCGCAGCTCGGGAGCGGTCACAAGCTTGTCGAGCGCGGCGCGGTCGGCCTTGATCTCGTCGCGGATGTGGTCGATCTGCCGCGCCCGCCTCTCGGCGCCGGACTGGTCGACCGCCGAATCGATGATTTCACGCTCGAGCTTCTGGATCGTCAGCATCTCCCGCGACATCTTCATCGCGGTGTAGACGGCGCTCGCGGCGCTGCGGTCGCTGCCGCTCTCCGCCAGCGGTTCCATCGCTTTCACCAGATCCGCGAGCGGCGCCAGCGCCGTCGTGAGGGCGCTGTCTCCCTCGCGGCGCGATAGCATCGAGGCGGTGACGTCGGTATTGGCCTTCGCGAGCGCCTGGATCTTCTCGTTCTCGGCCACGTATTTGCCGACGAAATCCTTGAAGCCGGCGAATTCGTCGCGCGATTCCGCCGAGATGATCGGTTCCAGCGCGGCGATGATCCCATCGAGCCGCGCGCGCTGCTCCTTGATGGCCGCCGCGATCTTGTCCATCGTCGCGGCGTCGGTCGTCAGAATCATGTCCTTTTCATCGCGGCCGATCGCCTCGACCGCCATCTGCGCCTCGCCGGCAAGGCGCACGCGCTCGGCCGCCGTGCCGGTCAGGAACCGGAGCCGCTGGTTGATGTCGCTCATATTCACCAGCCCGTAGGCGGCGATCACGACCGCGAAGACGGCGAGCAGCGCCACGGCGAGGCCGATCTTCCAGACGATCCGGATGTTGCCAAAGAAATCCCCGCGCAACCCGGCCATCGGCTTGCTCGTGATCGAAGCCATTCTCGGAAACTCCAGCGGCGCGCCCACCCGGTCCCGGGTAGGGCTAAGGAATTGTTCTGACATAAATTCCGAGGGGTGAACTTTGGGTTAAGCGGCAGCCCGCTCACTATCGCGCGAGGCGCGAGAGCGGCGGCGATCAGGCCTCGCTTCTCGGCTCGGTGAGTTCGACATCGGCTCCCGTGAACTCGTCCATATTGTCGACGACGAGAATGCTGCGGTCATGGCTCGCATAGAGAAAGGTCTGGATGGCGAGCACCTGGCTCACCGTCGTTCCGTCCTCCGAGAGAGGCATGAGCAAGCGCTTCGTGGTCACGCCCGGATTCTTGCTGCCGGTGTATTTGCTTTCGCAGAAGACGCAGCGCCGGGCGAGACACACATTCCGGTAGAGGCGCAAGATGAGATCGCGGTACTGGCCCTTCATCACCTCGTCGACATACTGCCCGGTGAGCGAGCGGCCGAAGGCCTCGGTCACGGCGGTGCCGGAGAGTCGGTAGCGAAATCGCGCTCCGTTGCCGATCACCTCGGTGATCGTCATGTGCGGCAGCAGTTTCGGAATCTCGCTCGGATCGATGTCGCGGCGCGAAGGCATCGCTCGCCCGGCGCATTTGCGGCGCCAGTATTCGTACATGGAGCGCAGCATCGGATCGCCGAGCTGATCTGCAAAGAGGCCGTTCATGCTCCCCCGGCCGAACCGTCAGAGCAAAGCAAATACAAGCGCGTGTAGCAAGCTGTCGTTAATTTTCGCTCAACGCCGCGGGCGGAATCCGCGGCGCGGCCGCAGGAACGAGACGGCAAGGATTGGGCACCTCTCGGTTGCGCCGCCCCCATGCTCCAGCGTATGAGCTGGGCTCCGCCGCGTCGGAGCGCGGCCAGCGCTCGACAGTCCATCCGCCTTGGAGCGAGGGAATGCCCAACGCCGCACGACCACCCTATATGCGGGCTGAGATCGCCGCCCTATCGCCCGTCGGCCGCTTGACGCATGCGGCGAGCCTGCCGCATCCCGTGCGCGCCCTCCATCTCAACGAATGCCCGCTGCCCCCCTCCCCCGCGGTGATCGCCGCGATCCGCGCCGCCGCGCCCGCCATCAACCGCTATCCCGACGCCCATGTCTGCCGCCTCGCGCAAGCCCTCGCGGAGCGCACCGGGATCGCCGCCGACCGCATCGTCTTCGGCACGGGGAGCGAAGAGCTGCTCAATCTGACGACGCTGCTCGCGCTCGATCCCGGCGACCAGATCGTCACCTCGACGCCGTCTTTCTCCCGCTATGTGCGCTCGGCGGAGCTGGCAGGCGGGACAGCGGTCCGGGTGCCGCTGCGCGGCGACGGCCGCAATGACGTGGAGGCGCTCCTGGCGGCGATCACGCCGCGCACGCGCATTCTCTACTGCGCCATGCCGAACAATCCGACGGGATGGATCAATGACGCGAGCGAGCTCGCGCGGCTTGCGCGCGGCACCCCGGCGGCAGTGTTCCTCGCCATCGACGAGGCCTATCACGAATACGCCCGTCATGCCGGCGGCCCCGATGTCCTTGCCGCCCTCGCCGAACGCGACGGGCCCTGGATCGTCATGCGCACCTTCTCCAAGGCCTATTGCCTCGCGGGGCTGCGCCTCGGCTATGCCCTCTGCAGCTCGCCCGAGGTCGCCGGCGCCCTCGGACGCGGCCGCACCGCGTTCAACGCCAACGTCCTCGCCCAGGCGGCGGCTCTCGCCGCACTTGGCGACGAGGCGCATCTGCGCCGCGTGCTCGAGACCTGCGCCATCGAGCGCGAGCGCCTCATCGCCGGCTGCCGGGCGCTCGGGCTCGATCCTTTCCCTTCGGTCACGAATTTCGTCTCGATCCCGGTTCCGCTCAAAGCGGCCGCGGTCGTGAGCGCCATGCGGCAGCGCGGCATCCTGATCACCGCCTGGGGGGAAGAGTGCCGCGACGATGTGATCCGGATCTCGATCGGCCTCGCGGAAGACACGGATGCCGTGCTCCAGGCGCTGGCCGACATTATCGGCGCGCGCAGCTGAGCCTTGCCGGGACGCTCCGCGCCGAGGAGCGGCTCTCTATACCGAGGGAATGGCGCCGGCCGCGACCCACCAGCGCGGCTCGATCGCCGAGATGGCGGCGGCGGCTCGAGCCGCCGCCTCCGTCGTGTCGTAGAGGGCAAAGCAGGTCGCGCCGCTGCCGCTCATGCGCGCAAGGCGAGCGCCCTCGCTCCCTTCGAGCCGGCGCAGCACCGTCGCGATCTCCGGCAACAGGGCGATCGCCGGGAGAGTCAAGTCGTTGCGGCGCGCGCGGAGCAGCGCGACGAGCTCGCGCCCGTCCCGCGGCGCGCCGGCAAAGCGCGCCGGCGCGGAATACGCCCCCTGCCGGGCCTCGAAGACATCAGGCGTCGGCAAGGGGATGAGAGGATTGGCGAGGACGATGCCGAGCCGCGGCAGCTCCGGAGCGGCTTCGATCCGCTCGCCGATGCCGCCGAGCCAAGCGGAGCGGCGATAGAGGCAAACCGGGACATCGGCGCCGAGCGCGCCGGCAATCGCCGCGAGCTCCGCCTCGTCGAGAGAAAGGCGCCAGAGCCGGGTCAGCGCGCGCAGCGTCGCCGCGGCATCGCTCGAGCCGCCGCCGATGCCGCTGGCGACGGGAAGGTTCTTCCTCAGCGAGAGAGCGGCCCTAGGCGCCACGCCTGCCCGGTCGGCGAGGAGACGCGCCGCGCGCAGGACGAGATTGTCGGCCGCGCCGCAAAGCGCCTCGGCGAAGGGCCCCTCGAGGGCGAGGGTGAGGCCGTCGGCGCGACGCGCCGTCACGGTGTCGCCGATATCCGCGAAGACGACGAGGCTGTCGAGCTCGTGATAGCCGGCCGGACGACGACCCAGCACATGAAGGTAAAGGTTGATTTTCGCGGGAGCGGAGACGCGCAGCTCGCCCCCGCTCGCTGCCTCGCGCATCTGTGCAGCGGAGCCTTCAGCCGCCTTGCGCGGTCGCTCCCGCGGGGCTGGGCTTGGCGAGGCCGCGGTCGAGCTTTGCCGAGATCGTCCGGACCTCGTCGGCCTCCGGCCCGAACTGCAAGGCTCGCCGCCACTGGCTGCGCGCCTCGTCGAGGCGGCCGACCTGCCAATAGGCGTCGCCCAGATGATCGTTGATCGTCGGATCCTCGGGCCGCAGCTCGATGGCGCGTTCGAGGTTCTGCGTCGCCTGCGGATAGTTGCCGAGGCGATAATACGCCCAGCCGAGGCTGTCGACGATGTAGCCGTCATTGGGACGCAGCTCGACCGCCCGCTCGATCATCCGCAGGGCCTCGTTCAGCTTCACGCCCTTATCGACCCAGGAATAGCCGAGATAGTTGAGGACGAGAGGCTGCTCCGGCTGGAGCTGGAGCGCATGCAGCAGATCGGCCTCGGCCCGCGGCCACTGGCCGGAGCGCTCGAGCGCGACGCCGCGGCTGTAGAAGATCGTCCAATCGCGCGGCTCCGGCTGCTTGAGCCGCGCCACCGCCTCGTCATACGAGGCGACCGCCTCGGCGAAGCGGTTCTTGCTGCGCCAAAGATCGCCGAGCTGCACCAGCGGCTGCACCTCGTTCGGCCGCTCTGCGGCCATCGCCTGCAGCTCTTTCGCCGCCTCGTCGGTCTTTCCCATCAGCTCGAGATTGCTGGCCGCGCGCAGGCGCGCCGTCCAGGCATAAGGCGACTGGGGCGGGATCGAACGATCGATGGCGAGCGCCTCCTCAGCGCGATGCTCGGATTCCAGCACGTCGGCGACGAGAAGCTTGGCGAGCGGAAAATCCGGCTCGAGGTAGAGGGCGAGGCGGGCATAGATGAGCGCAAGATCAGCGGTCTCGCTCTGATTGAGCACGCTCGCGAGATCGAACAGCGCTTCGGCGGCGCCTTGCGCGGCGCTCGTGATCCGTGGCGGCGGCTCCTGTCCGCCGGCAAGCCGTGCCAGAGCCCTCGCGGCAAGATCGCTTCCCGGGTTTTCCCGGGCAAAGCGCTCGTACAAGGCCTTCGCCTGATCGGGATGTTCCATCCGCTCCTCGAGGCTGCCGAGCGCCTCGATCGTCCGCCAATTCGCATGCTGGTTCGATTTCAGCACCTTCTCCAGGGCCACCGCAGCGTCAGCCGAGCGCCCCGCCATATCATCGACGAGGCCGGCATGGAAGTCGGCGAGCGGGGCAAATCCCTGGACTGACCGGACGCGATCGAGCGTCTTCAAGGCGTCGTCGGGATGGCCGAGCCCGGCCTCAGCCCAGGCCTGGACAAGGGGGGTCACAAAGCGATGAATGCCTTCGCGCGGCAGCTTCTGCGCCAGCGCATCGGCGCCGGCGTAGTCGCCCGACCTTATGCGACCGAGGCTGAGAACGAGGTTGGGGACCGGCGCCGCCGGGTCGATGCGGTTGATGCGCTCGGCGAGCCGGCTCGCTTCTTCGGTCCGCCCTTCGGTCACGTCGAAGAGAAAGGTCTTGTTGAGGAGCTCGTAATCGTTGGGGTCCTGCGCCAGAGCCTCGCCGAAAAAGCGCGCCGCCGCGGCATAGTCATGCTGCTGCTGGGCATGGCGCCCGGCGAGGTAGCTCCCGAGCGGACTCATCGCCCCTGGATCGGCGGCGGCCTGGACGCCGCTCGTCGATTTCGCATCGCCGCTCGGCGCGGTGCAGGCCGTCAACAGCGCCGCCAGCAGCATCGACGCCATTCTCGATGTCCGGCGATCGCCCGCTTTCATCTCCATCTCGATCCTTTCCCGCCGGCCGCAGCCGCGGCCGACTCACATATTCGGATAGTTCGGCCCGCCTCCGCCTTCGGGGACGACCCAGTCGATGTTCTGCCGCGGATCCTTGATGTCGCAGGTTTTGCAGTGGACGCAGTTCTGCGCATTGATTTGCAGGCGCGGCGCGCCGCTTTCCGCGGTCACGATCTCATAGACCCCGGCCGGACAATAGCGCTGCTCGGGCGAATCGTAGAGCTCGTAATTGACCGAGATGGCAAGAGCCGGATCCGCGAGGCGGAGATGCGGCGGCTGGTTCTCTTCGTGATTGGTGTTGGAGATGAAGACCGAGGACAGCCGATCGAAGGAAATCTTGCCGTCGGGCTTCGGATACGCGATCGGCTTGCACCGGCTCGCTTTCTCGAGCTGCGTGTGATCGGCGTGGTGGTGCAGCGTCCACGGAGCGTTGCCGCGCAGCAGATAGGTGTCGATGGCGGCATGGGCGAGGCCGCCCCAAAGGCCCCAGCGGAAGCCGGGCCGGATATTGCGCACGCGCCGCAATTCCTCCCACACCCAGCTCGCCTCCATGGCGCGGCGAAAATCCGCCGTCTCGTCGCCGCCGAGCCGCGCGAAGACCGTCTCGGCCGCGACCATCCCCGACTTCATCGCGGTGTGGCTGCCCTTGATCTTGGCGACGTTGAGGAAGCCGGCGGCGCAGCCGATGATCGCGCCGCCGGGGAAGCTGAGCTGCGGGATCGCCTGGAAGCCGCCCTCGTTGAGGGCGCGCGCGCCATAGGAGACGCGCCGGCCTCCCTCGAAGAAGCCGCGGATCTCCGGATGGGTCTTGAAGCGCTGAAACTCCTCGAACGGGCTGAGAAAGGGGTTGCGGTAGTCGAGCCCGACGACGAAGCCGACCGCGACCTGATTGTTTTCGAGATGATAGAGGAAAGAGCCGCCATAGGTTGCGCTGTCGAGCGGCCAGCCGACGGTGTGGATGACGAGCCCGGGCGTGTGTTTCGCGGGATCGACCTCCCACAGCTCCTTGATGCCGATGCCATAGGTCTGCGGATCGCCAGCGCGCAGATCGAAGCGCTTGATCAGCGTCTTCGTCAGCGAGCCGCGGCAGCCCTCGGCGAACAGCGTCTCTTTGCCGACGAGCTCGACGCCGGGCTGGAAGGACGCCGTCGGCTGCCCGTCCTTGCCGATCCCCATGCTTCCGGTCGCGACGCCGCGCACGCGGCCGGCCTCGTCATAGAGCACTTCGGCGCCGGCGAATCCGGGATAGATTTCGACGCCGAGCTCCTCGGCTTGCCGGGCCAGCCAGCGACAGAGATTGCCGAGGCTGATGATGTAGTTGCCGTGGTTGCGCATCTGCGGCGGGGTGGGCAGGCGCAGCGCCTTTCGTTGGGTCAAGAGCAGGAAGCGGTCCTCGGTCGCCGGCGTCAGCAGCGGAGCGCCGCGCTCCTTCCAGTCGGGAAAGAGCTCGTCGAGCGCGCGGGTCTCGAAGACGGCGCCCGAGAGGATGTGCGCGCCGACCTCCGAGCCCTTTTCGATGACGCAGACGGCGAGTTCGCGCGCCGCCGCGGCGGCGAGCTGCTTCAAACGGATCGCCGCGGCGAGGCCAGAGGGGCCCGCCCCCACGACCACCACATCGTATTCCATCCGCTCGCGCTGCATTCCTTGCCTGTTCTCGGCGGCTCCCTTTTCATTCGGCACTCGATGCGGCTGCAACGCCTTTATACGGGAAGCGCCGTCCTCCTTGTAGAGAAAGCTTGCGCCCGGTTTGGTAAAGCCATGGTAATTTCGAGCCTATGGCGGACGCACGCGCATGGACCGGTCTGCTGCGCTGGTATGTCGAGATGGGCGCCGACGAGGCGATCGGCGCAGAGCCGGTCGACCGCTTGTCGTCGCCGCTGCTCCGCCCGTCGGCGGCGGCTTCCGCGCGCCCGTCCCCGCCGAGCCGGCTGCCCGCCCGCTCCGCGCCCGTCGCCCCGGCTGCCGGTGCCGCGCGCGAACTTGCGGCCGCGGCGCGCGATCTCGCGGAACTCGAGCGGGCGGTCGCCGGCTTCGATGGTTGCGCGCTGCGCCTGACCGCGACCAATACGGTCTTCGCCGACGGCAATCCGGAGGCGCGGCTGATGCTGATCGGCGAGGCGCCGGGCGCCGACGAGGACCGGATCGGCCGGCCCTTCGTCGGGCGCAGCGGCCAGCTTCTCGACCGCATGCTGGCGGCGATCGGCATCGACCGTCGAACCGCCTACATCACGAACGTCATCTACTGGCGCCCGCCCGGCAACCGCAAGCCGACGCCGGCCGAGATCGAGAGCTGCGCCCCGTTCGTGCGGCGCCAGATCGCCTTGGCGCGCCCCTCGGTGCTGGTCTTGTGCGGCGGCACGGCGACGAGCGCGCTTCTCGGTCTCAGCGACGGCATCACACGGCTGCGCGGCCGCTGGTTCGATCTCGAGATCCCGGGTCTCGAACGCCCGGTCGCCACCATCGCGACATATCACCCCTCCTATCTTCTCCGCACCCCCGAGCGCAAGCGCGAGGCCTGGCGCGACCTGCTGGCGATCAAGGCGCGGCTCGACGCGCCGCCCGAACAGGAGGCTGCGCCAGATTGAGAGGGAGCGTCGACGCGCTTGCCGCCGAAACCCCGCGGGTCTATTTCGCTTCGGACACGCCTTCGCGCAGGTGATCAGGGATGCCTCGATTGGATGAGAAGCAGCCGTTTCTTGCCGTCAACATCGCCGTCCTGACGATTTCCGACACGCGGAGCGCCGCCGACGACACATCCGGCGATACGCTCGCCGAGCTCATCACGGCGGCGGGTCACCGCGTCGCGGCGCGGCAGATCGTCCGCGACGACCGCGACAGCATCGTCGCGCAGCTTCGCGCCTGGATTGCCGACCCCATGATCGACGTCGTCATCTCGACGGGCGGCACCGGCGTCACCGGCCGGGACGTCACCCCCGAAGCGTTCCAATCCGTCTACGAGAAGGAGATCGCCGGCTTCGGCGAGCTCTTCCGCTGGCTGAGCTACCAGAAGGTCGGGACCTCGACGATCCAGAGCCGGGCGACGGGCGGCGTCGCCGGCGGCACCTATCTTTTCGCCCTGCCCGGCTCGCCCGGTGCGTGCCGCGACGGCTGGGAGGGCATTCTCGTCCATCAGCTCGACAATCGCCACCGCCCGTGCAACCTCGTCGAGCTGATGCCGCGCCTCAAGGAGCACCTCAAACCCGGTTGAGACTTCGGCTTCGCGCCGTCCAGCGTCGGAGCGAGGCGGCGTCGTCGATGTCGTCGAGAGTGGCCGCCAAGGCGATGCGGAAGCGGCGCGGCAGCGTCGCGACGGAATCGGCGAGCGCGTGCTCGGTCGACCAGCGGACGCCGGCGAAAATGCCGGGCGGCAGCGGCCCGCGGCGCGCGCCGAAGAGCCAGTAACCACCATCGCGCGCCGGGCCGAAGACGAAATCGGCGCTGCCGAGCCGGCGGAAGGCCTCCGCGATGTGCCCGGCCGAGACATCCGGAATGTCGGAGCCGACGACGAGAACCGGTCCTCGCCGCAGAATGCGAAAGGGCCGCGCCATGCGCCGTCCGAGATCGCCTCGGCCCTGCGCCAATCGCGCGGCCGGCACGCGGCCGAAGCATCGGCTCCGCGCCGCCCGGTCGGGAGTGAGCGCGAGCCAGCAATGCCATCGCCGGTCCCGCGCCAGACGGCGCAACAGCCGCTCAGTAGCGGCACGGTGGAAGCGCAGCGCCGCCAGCGCCCCGATGCCGGCCGCGAGCCGCCGCTTCACCGTGCCGAGGCGCGGCGCCTTCGCGAAGACGACGACGTGCCCCATCCGCCTCATCCATTTCGCTTCATGCATAGAGCTTCGCGATGAGCCGCGGCGGCACGCCGAGGAAGAAAAGACCGAGGCAACAGCCGTTGCGCAACATGCGCCGCGCATAGCCGGATCGCCTATAGCGGCGGGCTGAGGTCGTGGCGACGGCGGCGAGCGGGACAAGGCGGCGGCGTCCCAGCCGCCGCACGAAATCGACATCCTCCATCAGCGGCAGGCGGCGAAATCCGCCGACGGCCTCGTAGAGAGCGCGCGAGAGGAGGAGGCCCTGGTCGCCATAGGGCAGCCCGAGCCAGCGGCAACGCGCGGCCACCATGCTTTCGAGCCGACGGGCCGCCGGCGCACTGTCATCGAGGCGGAAGCGAAAATAGCCGGCACGGTCCCGGTTCTCCGGCGCTGTCATGAATGCCGCGGCGCAGCATGCCCAGCCCGGCGCGAGGCGCGTATCGGCGTGGAGAAACAGAAGCCAAGCGCCGACCGAGGCGGCAGCGCCGGCGGCGAGCTGCGGCCCGCGGCCGCGCGGCGCCTCGACGAGACGGGCGCCGCGGCGCAATGCGAGGCTCGGACTGCCGTCGCGAGATCCGCCGTCGACGACGATGACTTCCGCGACGAGCCCGCGCGCCCGACCCTCTTCCAGGCTGTCCAAGCATTCGCCAAAGGGCGGGCCCGGATCGAGCGCCGGAATGACGACCGAAAGCGGCGCCGTGGAATGCATTTGAACCGCGCCTCCTTTGGCGGCACCTTAGCGCGCGCCCGACCCGCCGCAAACCGCCGCAGGATTTGATCCCGACCGCAATGGCTGTGCCGAACCTTTCCTGGCGCCCCGATCCGATCTCCCTCGCGGCCTTGCTCCGCGCGGCTCCGGAGAGCGCTCGTCTCGCTGCGAGCCTGCAGCCCGAGGACATCCGGCCGCTCCGCCAAAAAGGCGTCGCTCACCTCCATTTCCGTCTGGGCGGTACCGGCCTTCTCCTGCGGACCCCGCGCCCCTCGACGGCGAGCGCAGCGCCGGCCGATCATCTCGCCGCCGATCATCTCGCCTATGAGGCCGCCTCCTTCCGCCGCGCCGAAGCAAGCGGCGCGACGCCGCGCCTGGCGGCGGTTCTGCCTCCCTGCGACGCGCTCCCGGCGGGCGCCCTCCTCGTCGAGGAGATCGTCGGCCGGGCGCCGCGACTGCCCGCGGATCTGCCTCGCCTTGCCGAAGCGCTCGCCAAGCTGCACCGGCTGCCGCTCCCCGCACCGGAGCGGCGCCCGCCCCTTCCTGACCATGGCGTCGGCGGCCCCGTGGCGCGCACGCTCGCGGTCATCGAGAGCCAGCGCCAAGCCTTCATCGAAGCCGATATCCCGGCAGCAACCCGCAGCGCCTTGGAAGAGGAGATCGCCTGGGCCCGCGATTTCGCGGCGGCGAGCAGGGGCGAGCAGCCGCTGGCGCTCGTCGGGACCGATACCCACCCCGGAAACTTCTTGCTTCGCCCGGACGGCGCGGCGATTTTCGTCGATCTCGAAAAGGCGCTCTACGGGTCGCCCGCGATCGACCTCGCCCACGCCACCCTCTTTACCTCCACCACCTGGGATCCGGACGTCCAAGCGAGACTGTCCCTGGCCGAGATCGCCGCCTTCTATGAGCATTACCTCGCGTTGGCAGGACCGGGCCGCGCCGCCGCCTTGCGCCCCTGGCTCGCCCCCTGCCGCCGCTTGACCTGGCTGCGCACGATGATGTGGTGCACCCGCTGGCGCACCGGCGCCGGCAGCGGAAGCGCGGCGGCGGGAGAGGACGGCTTGCTGACGCATATCGAGAGGCGCGTTGCGACGTTCTTTGATCCCGCCGTCGTCGCTTCCGTGCGCGCGGAGTGGAAATCGCGGAGCCTCGAGCTCTCTTTTTAGCCAGCCCATTTGTTCTTGATTTGTTCACCGCGATCGGCCATCATCGGCCATGGACCCGATCACACCCAACGCCGCTCGCAAGGGTCGCGGCGCGCTCAGCAATGCGACGGGACGGTTCGAGCCGGCAGAACGCATCGCGATCGACGACGGTTGGGGCTCGGCCGACGAACCCGCGCCCCCGCTGGCGACGACCCTCACCATCGACAGCACGCGGACCATCATCGCCCGCAATGACTCGCCCGATATCGGCTTCGACCGGTCGATCAACCCTTACCGGGGGTGCGAGCATGGCTGCGTCTATTGTTTCGCGCGCCCCACCCACGCTTATCTCGGCCTCTCACCCGGGCTCGATTTCGAGAGCCGGCTTTTCGTGAAGCCGGAAGCGGCGAAACTGCTGACCGAGGAACTGCGCAAGCCCGGCTATGTCTGCCGCCCCATGGCGATGGGCACGAACACCGATCCTTACCAGCCGACGGAACGCAAGCTCGGCATCACCCGCAGCATCCTCGAAGTGCTGCAAGCGACCGATCATCCCGTGTGCATCGTCACCAAATCGGCGCTCATCCAGCGCGATATCGAGATCCTCTCGGCGATGGCGGCAAAGCACCTCGCGACGGTGACGATCTCGGTCACGACGCTCGACCGCGGGCTGGCGCGCAGGCTCGAACCGCGCGCCGCCACGCCGCAGCGGCGCCTTGAGACCATCGCGGCTCTCGCCGCCGCCGGCATACCGACCGGCGTCCTCGCCGCACCGATGATCCCGGCGCTCAACGACGCCGAACTCGAAGCGATCCTTGCCGCCGCGAAAGCCGCCGGCGCCGCGCATGCCGGCTACGTTCTGCTGCGCCTGCCGCGCGAATTGAAGGGGTTGTTCCGCGAGTGGCTGGAAGCGCATATGCCGGACCGGGCGAAGCATGTCATGTCGCTTGTCGCGGCGATGCATGGCGGACGCAGCTACGATTCCCGATGGGGCCAGCGCATGACGGGATCCGGCCCCCAGGCCGAGCTGCTGCGCAACCGCTTCGAGCTCGCCTGCCGCCGGCTCGGCCTCGAGCATCGCGGCAATCCGGCGAAGCTCGATACGACCCTTTTCCGCCCCCCGGAGCGCGACGGCGACCAGCTCCGCCTTCTCTGACCTCGAGACGGGCCGGCCCGCGGCCCGCCTCCACCCCCTTTTTCGCCGCTACTGCTGCTGGGGCTGCGAAGCCTGCCCCTGTGGCGCCTGGTTCTGCGGCGGATTTTGACCGCCGGCGCTGTTGCTCGGCGGCGTCTGCGAAGTCCCAGATGATCCCGACGGCCCGCCGGAAATCTGCCGCATCGAGGTTATGCTGCCCGACTGGGCATCGATGTTGAGAGCGTAGGTGGCGTTGCCGCGATCGGCGCGGGCCGTGAAGCCATTGTTGCCGGCCGGCTTGACGTCGGTGACGTTGCTATAGCCGGCGCTTTCGAGGCGGTTCCTCACCTCGTTCGCCGTCATCCGCTCGGGAGTACCCGACCCGGCAGAGGGTGGATTGCTCGAGGATTGCTGCGAGGCGCCGGCGCTGGGGGCCGTGCCCGGAGGCGGGGCGTTGCTGGTCAGCTTCTGCAGAGTAGCGGCGTCGAGAGCACCGGTCGCCGGCAGCCCCTCCTTCGATTGGTAGGCGCGCAAAGCGCTCCGCGTCTTCGGGCCGAAGATGCCGTCGACCTGTGCCTTATATTCGCCGTCGCGCTTCAGTTGTGCCTGGACACGCTTGATCGTGTCGCGCGAGACCGGCGCCGGCGCCACCGTGCTCGTCTGCGCCATGCTCGGCTGAGATGCGGTGGGCGCCGTCGAGGAGCCGGCGACGGGCTGTCCCATCGCCTGGTTGAAGGCATGACGCTCGGCGCCGAGGCCCTGATTGAACGCCTGGTCCGCCCCCTCGGGCGCCACCGCGCCGCCGGCGCCGCCCGCCGCCGCGCCGATCAGCGCGCCGACCGGCCCGCCCGCCAGCGCTCCGATTCCCGCGCCGGTAAGGGCGCCGCTCGACGATCTTTGCTCCATATTCGAGCCGCAGGCCGCCACCAACAGACAGACAGCAGTCAGAGCCAGCTTTCGCATCGCCGCATACTCGCCAAAAGAGGAACTCCTTTGCACAACATTGGTTGCGAGGCTTGGTTCCTGCGGCAGCGAGGCCATTTCGCGATCGGCCCGCGCAGCGCCGTTCTCGGCCGGTCCTCGGCGCTTCGGCATTCACCGGCGCGATGCTTGCGTGCTAGCGTTTTGCGCTCCATTCCCTTTGCGGTGCGATGATGCCGATGCAGCGGGCGACAAGCATCCATGAGCGCCTCCCCGCCGAATCCGCCCCCGCGCGTTGGCGCGCGCCACGAGCAGAGCGCATCCGATGATGAGGCCGATCGCGCAACTCCCGATGTACGACTTTCCCGAGGTACGGGAGGCGACGGCGGCGCTATGGGCGGCGATCGCCTCCCGCCTGCGCAGTCTCGGCCTTTCCGAGGTTCCCGATTCCCTCGCGAACGGCACGACGCACCATCAGTCGTGGCGCCACCCTCGACTTCTCATCGGCCAGAGTTGCGGCTATCCGGCACTTACCACATTTCGCGCCCATCTGCGGATCATCGCCCGACCGGTCTACGCCGCTCCCGGCTGCATCGGCGACACGCATTGCAGCTTCATCCTGGTCGGAGCGACGTCGCCGGCGGAGGCGCTGGCAGACTTGCGGGGAAGCCGCTTTGCGCTCAATTCCCGGGACTCGAATACGGGGATGAACCTGCCGCGGCTCGCTTTCGCGCCGCTCGCCGCAGGAAGGCGGTTCTTCTCCGCGATCATCGAAACGGGAAGTCACGCCGAAAGCCTAGTGCGGGTCGCCGCGGGAACGGCGGATGCCGCCGCCGTCGATTGCGTCAGCTACGCGCTCCTCGCCCGGCACCGGCCGGCTTTGGCGGTGGCGACACGGATCCTGGCACGCACGGCGAGCAGCCCGACATTGCCCTTCGTCACCGCGCGCGGGACCGATGGCGCCGCGGATCCGATCTTGCGCTTGTCCCTCGTCGAGGCGCTCGCCGATCCCGCGCTGCAATGGGTACGCGATGCCCTCTTCCTCGCGGCCGCCATCCCGGCGAGCGAAGCCGACTACCACATTCTCTTGCAGTACCGCGACGCGGCGCGGCAAATTGGCTATCCGCGCCTCGCCTGAGCCTCTCGGAAATCGTCGTCTTGCCGCGCAAGATGCTGATAGAATGGCCGTCCCGGATCAAGTGACGGACCTCGCACCGCGGTATAGGGGGACGGCGAGCGCAATCATTGTGTTTCGGCTCATCGGCCGGCGAAGCCGGATCGGCCGGAAGCCATGGAGGAAAAGTTCGTGCGTGTCCATGCTGGGGGCTTCGTCGGCTCTTGTTGCCGGCTGCTCTTGCCCCTGATCGCCGTTCTCTCGTTTTCGGCCGCGCTAGGCGGCCCCTGCACCGAGCCGGCACAGGCGCAAGCGCAGGCGCGTGCCCTGCCGGAATCCTTTGCCGAGCTTGCCGACAAGCTGGTGCCGGCGGTCGTCAACATTTCCACGACCCAGGCGCTTCCCGAGAAAAGCGCGGAGAAGAAAGGACCAGGGACGCCAGAGCTGCCGCCGGGCTCGCCGCTCGACGATTTCTTCTTCGGCGGCCGCGACGACGGCGCCTCGGCGCAGCGTCCGCGGGTGCACTCCCTTGGGTCGGGCTTCGTCGTCGACCCGTCGGGGCTCATCGTCACCAACAATCACGTGATCGCCGGCGCCGAGGAAATCACCGTCATCCTGCCGGACGATACCAATCTGAAGGCACGGATCGTCGGCCGCGATACGGTCACCGATCTCGCCCTGCTCAAAGTCGAGCCGAAGCAGCCCTTGCCGCAGCTCAAATGGGGCGATTCCAACAAGGCCAGGGTCGGCGACTGGGTCCTCGCGATCGGCAATCCCTTCGGCCTCGGCGGATCGGTGACGGCGGGCATCGTTTCGGCGCGGGCGCGCGACATTCATGCCGGCCCCTATGACGACTTCCTGCAGACCGATGCGCCGATCAATCGCGGCAATTCGGGCGGTCCGTTGGTCAACCTCGCCGGCGAGGTGATCGGCATCAATACCGCAATCTACGCGCCGAATGGCAGCTCGGTCGGCGTCGGCTTCGCCATTCCTTCTTCACTTGCGCAGTCGATTATCGAGCAATTGCAGAAAACCGGGAAGGTCGAGCGAGGCTGGCTCGGCGTCCGCCTGCAGCAGGTGACCGACGAGATCGCCGAGAATCTGGGTCTCGACAAGGCACGCGGCGCGCTCGTCACGGATGTCGATGCCAACAGCCCGGCGGCCAAGGCGAAGCTGCAGCCGGGCGACGTCATTCTCAGCTTCGACGGCAAGCCGATCGAGCGCTCGCGCCAACTGCCACGCCTCGTCGCTGAGACGCCGGCCGACAAGACCGTGAAGGTGACATTCTGGCGTGACGGCAAGGAAGCGAGCGCCGATGTCAAGATCGGCGTGCTCAACACGGAAAGGCTCGCCTCGGCGCCGCCGCCGGCCGAGAGCGCGGCAAAGGACACGCCGACCGTCGAGGCGGCGGGAATGGCGCTGGCCAAGATCACCCCCGATTTGCGCAAGAAGCTGCAGCTTCCCGAGGACGCGAAGGGGGTCGCGGTCCTCGCCGTCGCCGAGAACGGCACGGCAAGCAAGCGCGGCATTCAGCCCGGCGACCTCGTCGTCGCGGTGGGGCACGATCCCGTCAGCGCGCCCGAGCAGATCGTCGAGAAGATCGATGCGGCGCGCAAGGCCGGGCACAAATCGGCGCTGCTACGCATCGAGCGCGACGGGGCCAGCCAGTTCTTCGCGATCCCAATCGAGGCGAAGCCGAACGGCGGGTAGAGCGGATTTGCCGTAAGCGGAGCCGCGACGAGCCCGCGCGGCGCCCGAGCCTGACACTGGCCCGAGCGCCGGAGCGATGCCGCATCAGCGGAATTGGCTTCGGCAGGCCTCAGCTCCCCCGGTTTTCCAGTATGCTGCCGAGGCTGGCGCGCGGGTCGCGCATGCCCCAGCGCCCCGCCTCGACCTGATGAAAGAAGCGGGCACAGGCTTCATTGAAGAGGTCAGGCTCCTCGAGATTGATCGTGTGGCCGCTCTTCGGAAAGACGACGAGCCCTGCCGAGGGGATGGTGCGCTTCAGCAACAGCGCGGGATCGAGGCAAGGCTCATCCTCATCACCGGTAAGGATCAGGGTCGGCACGCGCAGCTCGCTCATCGGCCCGACCAGATCGTAAAGCGAAGGGCGCTTCGCCTGGACGCCGCGCATGGTCGCAGCGGAGCCTCGAGACGAATGCTCGGCGAGCTGCCGGACGAATTCGGCCCAGCCGCGGGGATCCTTGTTCTGAAACTGCACTCTCGCCGGACCCAGCGCATAGCTCTCGCTCACGCGCGCCATACCGTCCTTCGCAATGGCGTTCGCCGTGCGCTCGACTTCCTCGCGGAACTGCTGCCGCCGCGCCGGCTCGGCGCCATAGCCGCAGCCGGCGACGACGAGGGACAGCGCGCGGTCGGGATAGGCGAGGCCGAAATGCAAGGTGGCGAATCCGCCCATCGAAAGCCCGACGATGTGGGCCTGCGCGATGCCGAGGCCATCGAGCACCGCCCGCAGATCGTCGCGCGCACGCGCCTGCGAATACTTGTCTTCGCTCTCGGGCACCTCCGAGGGCGGGTAGCCGCGCGCATTGAACGCGATGCATCGATAAAGGCGTCCGAAATAGCGGAGCTGCGGCTCCCAGCTACGATGATCGCCTGCGAATTCATGGACAAAGAGGATGGGAGTCCCCGTCCCGGTCTCCTCGTAATAGAGCTTCACCCCGTCATCGGCCGTCACGAGCGGCATCGCCATTCTCCCCGATTTCACCGAGATTGCGCAGCCTTCGCCATGATAGGGACGGCACAGCCGGGCCGGCAACAATGCCGGCCGCCCGAAGTTCCGCCGCGATGGAACGGGTCCTCGGCGCGATTGTTCGTCTAGCGCCTCCCGTTTGCTGTAAGGGGATGTCGCAAAATGCGCCTTGGAGTTCTATCCGCGATAGCAGCAGCGCTCCTCGCTCTCGTGCTGAGCGGTTGCTCGTCCGGGAGCGACCTGCCTCCGCTTCCGCAAGCCGATGCCAGCAAGTCGGCCTATCTGCTGGGACCGGGGGACAAGCTCCGGGTCACCGTGTTCGGCGCCGAAGACCTCTCCGGAGACTTCGCGGTCGGCGACAACGGCATGGTCAGCTTCCCGCTCATCGGCGACGTCAAAGCCGCCGGATTGACCCCCGACCAGCTGAGCCGCGCGATGCGAACGCGCCTCGCCGACGGATTCATGCGCGACCCGAAGGTCAGCGTGCAGGTCACGACCTATCGGCCGTTCTACATCTTCGGCGAGGTGACGCGGCCGGGCGAGTACCCCTATGCCGCGGGCATGTCGGTCCTCAACGCGGTAGCGATGGGCGGCGGCTACTCCTATCGCGCCAACCAGAACTACGTGATCGTGACGCGCGACCACAAGGACTATCGCGCCACCGGCGATACGCGCATCCTCGCCGGCGACATCATCCGCGTTCCGGAGCGCTACTTCTAGCGCCGACGCGCTCGGGAGGGCAGGCGCCCCGCCTTTCTCGCCCGGACCCGGCGAGCAAGGCGGGGCGGCGCCGTCACCTCAACCCGCGTCGAGGGCTTTCAAACCCTTCTCCACGGATTGCCAGCACCCGTAATAATCTTGCGCCTGCATGGCCTTCTCGGCGCTGGCCCGCGCCGCCGCCGCGGCGGCGATATTGGCTTGGCTCGTACCGATCACCTGCTCACCGAGACCAAGCTTCCTCACCCCGTCCGTGCACATCTTCTGGTAATCGGGCTGCTGCAGCGGCGAATCGGCTATCGCCGGCGACATGCCGATGAGCAGCAAGCCCGCCACCAACGCCAAGCGTTGCTTCATTCCATCCTCCACAATCCACTGGCGACTGAATTAGGGCCGCCGGCGAAAAGTCAAGGCGGAGCCGCCGCAAGCGGCCGAGGCGAGCCGGAACTTTCGTCGGATGCCGGCGTCTTCGCGACGAGGGCGACGTGAAGCCCCAGCCTGCGGGAGGTGGGAGTGGCGGATCTGGAGGAGAGGATCAGGGAGCGGGCCTACGCCATCTGGGAGAGCGAGGGGCGTCCCCATGGCCGCGACCTCGAACACTGGCGCCGGGCTGCGGCCGAGCTGGCGGAGGAAGAGCGGAAGAACCGGCCCGAGGCGGCCGGTGAGCTGTCAAGCGGCGATCGCGCGACAGTCAGGAGCGAGCCCGTTCATCAGGTGCGCCGGGCAGACGCTCGGTCGCAGCCGGATACGGCCGCCTCCGGAAGCGGACGGCAGCGCCGCTCGGCCCCGCGCCGGGCCCCGGATGCGGGCAAGCGCGACGAGCAGAAAGGATAAGACGAGCAGAAAGGATAATCTGCGTCATGCGCCGGCGTGCCGCCCTTCCGCCAAGCGGCGCGCCGCCTCGCGGTTGATCGCCTCGGTCAGCTCCGGCTTGCGCGCGGCAAGGTGCCGGAAATCGGTCACGTGGAGCGTCAGCAAGACGCAGTATTTCGTCGCGACCGCCGTCGCCGTGCGCGGACGCCCGGTAATGAGCGCCATCTCCCCGAAGAAATCGCCGGGTCCGAGGCGCACATTCGGCCGGACCCGTATTTCGATTTCGCCCGAGACGAGGAAGTACATGCAGTCGCCGGGCTCGCCCCGGCGCATGACGACATAGCCTTCCGGCACCTCGCGCGGCCGCAGCAGCCGGGTCACCTCGGCGATGGTGCCATCGCCGACCGCGCTGAACATCGGCACTTTGGTGACAAGGTCCCAGGTCCGCAACAGGTCGCGCCGCCGGATCTCCTCGGCGAAGCTGTTGGCCAGAATGCCGGTCCACAGCGCGAACAGCCCGATGCCGCAGATCATGACGCAGCCGGCGAGGATGCGGCCGACAATGGTGACCGGGACAGCATCGCCATAGCCGGTCGTCGTCAAGGTGACGATCGTCCACCAGAGGGCGCTCGGTATGCTCCCGAAGGTGCTGGGCTGCACCTGGTGCTCGAAGACATAGGCGAGCGTGCCGGCCGTGATGAGGACGATGACGAATGACAGCAGCACCGAGAGGAGGGCCGATCGCGCGTTCCGGATGACGTTCGCGAGCAGCGACAGGCCCGCCGAGTAGGGCACGAATTTGAAGAGCCACACGACGCTTGTCAGGCGGACAGGCTCGGCTTCGATGGCAAGCGCCGTCGCGCCCAGGATGAGCCAGGTCGAGCAGACATCGACAAGGCTTGCCGAGGAGATGAGCCAATGCCACCGATCGCGCCATGGGCGGCCCGGATGCGCCCAGGGTGCCTCCGGAATGACATAGAGGCGCAGCAGATATTCCAGGGCGAAGAAGGCCAGCGCAACGTCGAACACGGTCTGCAGGGCCACCCTTTGCACCGCATCGAGACCCGGGATGGTCATCAGGACCATCGCCGCGATCCCGCCGCCGACGAAGCAGTGATGAGCCGTCTGAAAGGCCGCCGCTCCGCGGCCGTGCTCATGCGGGTCCAGGATCCGGTAGGCAAGCCGTCTCATCGTCATGACGGCGCCTCCCTCACCGTCAGGCACGCGGGCGCGCCGCATCCTCGATCGGACTCTCGCATGCGCGCCAGACCAGCTCAAATTGCACGAATCTCCGCCGCTTCGGAAGGCCGAGAATCGGACCGATTCCGCCCCTCGCACCGCGCCGCCGGACAAATCCGCGGCTCAACTCGGCGCCTGCGCGGACGCCTCCATCAGAAGCGAGCGTTTGATGCGGGCCACGAGCTGCCGCGGACGGTAAGGCTTGCGCACGAAATCCTTCGCCTCCGGCTGGGCGACGAGATGCGGCCCGAAGGCCGAAGCGTAAAGGATGCGGACGCCGGGGCGGAGGCGCCGGGCAAGGCGACCGAGGTCGAGGCCATTGAGGCCCGGCATCACGATATCGGTGAAGAGAAGATCGACGGGTTCCGCTTCGAGGACGGCGAGCGCGGCCTCGCCGCTGGCGGCTTCGAGGACACGGAACCCTTCCCGGGCCAGAACCTCGCGGATCAGCGCCCGAACCTCCTCGTCGTCCTCGACGGCCAGGATGGTCGCCGGATCCGCCATCGCCGCGCCCTCTTCTGCCACGACGAGAATGCCTCAGCTTCGCAGAGGAGGCAAAGTATGATTGTCGAGAATGCCGCCGATTTCGTCCATCGCGGAACCGGCGATTTCGAACCGCCGTTTCCGCTGTGCCGGAGCGCCACAGGGTAGCGAATGGGTCTCGAACAATATCGGCGCAAACGCGACTTCACCAAGACGCCTGAACCATCCGGCCGCGCGGCCAACGAGGAGCCGCGGCGCGATGGCGCCCTCAGCTTCGTCATCCAGAAGCATGCGGCGCGGCGGCTCCATTACGATTTCCGCCTCGAACTGGGCGGCGTTCTCAAAAGCTGGGCGATCCCGAAAGGCCCGAGCCTCGATCCCGGCGAGAAGCGGCTTGCCGTTCATGTCGAGGATCATCCGCTGGAATATGGCGGCTTCGAAGGCGTCATCCCGGAAGGCCAATATGGCGGCGGCACGGTATTGTTGTGGGACCGCGGCCGATGGATCCCGGAGGATCCCGATCCGGCTTCGGCCTATGAGAAAGGGCATTTGAAGTTCCGCCTTGCCGGCAAGAAGCTGACGGGCGGCTGGGCACTGGTCCGGATGGGCGGCCGAGCGGCGCGGGAAGGACGGGACAATTGGCTCCTCATCAAGGAGCGCGATGCTGCGGCGCGGCCCGACAGCGGCGATGCGATCACCGAGGAGAGGCCTGAGAGCGTCGAGACGGGGCGCGACATGGGCGCGATCGCCCGCGACGCCGATCGCGTCTGGGACTCCGCGGCCGGCGAAATCACGCCGCCGAGGCCGGCGCTCGCCATGCGCGACATTCCGCACGCGGCGCCCGGCCCTCTGCCGCGCCGGATCGCACCGCAACTGGCCACGGCGGCGACGAAGCCGCCCGTAGGCGAGGATTGGCTGCACGAGATCAAATTCGACGGCTATCGCATCCTGGCCCGCCTCGATAGCGGGGCAGTGCGCCTTTTCAGCCGCAACGGCTTGGACTGGACGGCGCGCTTTCCCGAGATTGCCGCGGCCTTGGTCGCGCTGCCGGCGCGACAGGCCTTGCTCGACGGCGAGGCGGTGGCGCTCGACGAGGATGGGCGCTCGAGCTTTTCCGCTCTGCAGCGCGCCCTCTCCGAGGGCAAAACCGCACCCCTCGTCTATTTCGCCTTCGATCTTCTCTACCTCGACGGATACGACCTTCGCGACGCCGCAATCGAAGCACGCAAGGACGCGCTCGCCGTGCTGATCGAGAAGGGAGGCGAACCCAATCTCCGCTACAGCGACCATCAAGAGGGCCGCGGCGGCGAGTTCTTCGAGCATGCCTGCCAATTCTCGCTCGAAGGCATTCTCTCCAAGCGCCGCGGCGAGCCTTATCGCGCCGGCCGCTCGCGCAGCTGGCTCAAGGTCAAGTGCGGGACGCGCCAGGAATTCGTCATCATCGGCTTCACCGATCCGAAGGGCGGGCGCGCGGGTTTCGGCGCCTTGGTGCTCGGCTACTACGATGACGGCGGGACGCTGCGCTATGCCGGCCGCGCCGGCACGGGCTACGATGAGAAGATATTGACCGCGCTTCGACGGCGCCTCGACCGCCTCGTCATCGACAAGCGTCCCGTCGAGACGCTGCCGAAAGGCAGCACGACCCGCGATATCCATTGGGTGCGGCCGACGCTCGTCGCCGAGTTCCGCTTCGCCGAATGGACGCGCGACGAGGTGCTGCGCCACGCCGTCTTCCTTGGGCTGCGCGAGGACAAGCCGGCGCGCGAGGTCCGCCGCGACCCTGCGTCCTCGGCGGCTTCCGCCGCATCGCCGCCGCGCCGCGCCAAGGCGGCGACCGCGATCGCCGGCATTCGCCTCACCAACCCGGCGAAAGTGCTCTACCCCGAGGACGGGATCACAAAGAGCGAGATCGCCGCCTATTACGAGCAGGTCGCGCGCCATGCCCTGCCGCACCTGACGAACCGGCCGCTCGCCATCCTGCGGTGCCCCGAAGGGCGCGCCGCGGAGTGTTTCTTCCAGAAGCATGTGAGCGCGGGCATGCCCGCCTCGATCCATCATATCGAGATCGCCGAAGAAAAGCGGCGCGAGACCGCTCTCTATATCGCCGACCTCGCCGGGCTCGCCGCCCTGGTGCAGCTCGGCGTGCTCGAAATCCACCCCTGGGGATCGACGGTGCGGCGGATCGAGCATCCGGACCGGCTCACCTTCGATCTCGATCCCGGCGAGGGCGTCGCCTGGGACGCGATGATCGAAGCCGCCTTCGCCGTCAGGACCGCCCTCGATGCGCTCGGCCTTCAAAGCTTTGCCAAGACCACCGGCGGCAAGGGGCTTCACGTCGTCGTGCCGATCGCGCCGCGCCTTGCCTGGCCGGAGGCCAAGGCCTTCGCCAAGGCCGTCGCCGAGGCGCTCGTCGCCGCAGCGCCGGAACGCTATACGGCGACGCTGTCGAAACGGGCGCGCGGCGGCCGCATCTTCATCGACTATCTCCGCAACGGGCGCGGCGCCACCGCGATCGGCGCTTTCTCGACCCGCGCCCGCGCCCATGCGACGGTCTCCGTTCCGCTATCCTGGAAGGAAGTGGAGAGCGGCGTGCGCAGCGATCAGTTCACGATCCGTGACCTGCCGCAGCGCCTTGCCGATCTGCGATCCGATCCCTGGGAGGGATTCTTCGCTCTGAAGCAGAGCGTCAGCGCCGCGGCGCGCCGGGCGCTGCACCTCTGACTAGCGGAGCGCGGGCGTTCAGTCCCCGCCCGGCGCCTTCGCGCTCCCGCCTTTGCTCGAGCTCGGCCTCCCGCCGCCGCGGGGCGGCGAGCGGCGCTCGACATCGAGGCTCCGCTTCAGCGCCGCCATCAGGTCAATCACGGGCGCGGGTTCGCGCTGCTGCGTCGCGACCACATCGCCCGCTTCCTTCGCCGCGATGAGGCGGCGCAGAGCCGTCTGGTAGCGGTCTTCGAGTCGGCTCGGATCGAAATGCCCCGATTTCCGCTCGATGATGCGGGTGGCGAGCTCGACCATGTCCTCATCGACGGGCTCGTCCCTGATCTCCTCGAAGTAGGGCGCCGCATCGCGGACCTCCGCGGCCGCGCGCAGCGTCGTCAGCAGCAGCCCGTCCGGGCGCGCTTCGACGGCGACGAGCCGCTCGCGGCCGCCCAGCACGACCCGGCCCAGCGCCGCCTTTCGCCGGCGCAGCATCGCCTCGCGGATGACGGCGAAGGTCTCCGCGCCGACCGCCCCGTCCGGCGACAGGCGGTAGGGCGCATCGAGATAGAGCGGGTCGATCTCCTCGCGATCGAAGAAGCGCTCGAGCTCGATGGTGCGGGACGATTCGATGCGAAGCGCGGCGAGCTCCTCGTCCTCGACGACAACCAACTTCCCTTCCGCGCTCTCGAAACCGCGGACGAGCCGGTCCCGCGGCACCGCCTCGCCGCTCTCGGCATCATGAGGCCACATCTCGATCCGGTTGTGCGTCGCCCGGTCGAGCCGGTGGAACGAGACCCGATTGGCCCGCGTCGTCGCCGGGGTGAGGCGGACGGGGCAAGAGACGAGCGACAGTTTGAGATAGCCGCTCCAGCCGGTCTGTCGGGGCATGGCGGGGAGCCTCCCGCGAGAGAACGACCGCTCGGTAGCGAAGGTTCGAGGCGCCGGCGCCGCCCCGCCTCGGCGCGTTGCAAAGAGCGCGTGTATGGCCGGCGGCTGTTCGCGGAAAAGTCGCCCTGTCGATTTTTCTTACACTCGCCAGGAGTGCACGCGACGCCGAGCCGTCCGAACAGGCCTTGGAGAACACGTTGTTTTCCGCCGCCTCTCACCACGCGCCAGGAGTTCTGGAATGAGCGGGAGGTCGGTTCGCTTGCCGATCCCGCAGAATTCCTGTCGGAATTCTTTACAGGCGGGGGTCAGTCGTTGGGGCACCACGCCGCTAAGCCTTTGAAATAGCGGCATCCGAACAGTTGGCACGCGATATGCAAGAGATTGGGCGAATGCTGGCAACGATGGCTTTGCCGATCAGAGAGGATGGAAAGATGGTTTCACTACAGAACAGGCTGATGGCCGTCGCGGCCGGCTTGATGATCGCGGGGGCCGCGAGCAGCGCCTTCGCCAATCCCACCTTTACCGTGAACGAGAGCGGAGCCGCCGGCGTGGCGCCGGCCGGATGCAGCATTTTTCCGAGCCTGTGCTTCTCGACGTTCCAGGCCAACCAGATGGGCCTCAACTACCTGTCGAATGTCGCGCTGAACACGGGTAACGGGACTTTCAGCGAAAGCGGCTCGTTGAACATCACCTCGTTCCTCAACGGCAACCCCGAGATCACCGTCTCTGGAACGCACATCAACAGCACCTACTCGCTGCTGGCGAACTTCAATGGCGCTGGCACCTTCACCGGCAATGGCAGCCCGTCCTTCACCGGCACGTTCACCAGCTTCAGCTTTACGCTGTTCCTGGCACCGACGAGCCAGCTCAGCGCACTCGATGCGAACAAGCAATACACCATCGCCTCGCCGGACATCGTGGTCGCGACCGGCGGCCAGAACGGGCCGGGGCAAGCGCATATCTTCCCCAGCAGCCCGGCCCAGGGCGATTTCCACGTGTTCAACTCTTTCCTGATCACGCCGGACGGAAAGAATTTCTTCACGCAGCCGGTCGACTTCTACGTGGCCTTTGACGCGAGCGGCAACAACAACTCGACCAGCTGCACGCCGGGCGGGGAGAACTTGCTCAATTGCGCCCTCGAAGGCGGCGGCAAGGCTCAGTTCCTCGTTCCCGAGCCCGGAACGCTGGCGCTGCTCGGCGGTTCGATCCTCGGCCTCGGCTTGATCAGCCGGCGCCGTCGGAAGCTCGCCGCCTGACGGCAATCCAACCAAGGCTCAATTAATGAGGGCGGCGCTTCGGCGCCGCCCTTTTTGTCAGGTTCGGATGCTTCGACCGAAAGAGCGCCTATCTCGGCCGGAGGAGCACCGAGAGCTCCTCGCGGACCGATCGCGCGCGGAGCCGGCGAGACCGCGGCTCGCCGAGCCTGCCTCTGAAGACGATGTCCTCGCCGCGTCCTTGCGCCTCCGCATCGAGGAGCGCCGCCAGACGCGCTGATTTGGCGAGGATCGCGCGATCGGTCGTGAACGGGATGCCGTAGCGGCTGAAATGCGCGAACCAGAGCGGCGCAAAGCTCGGCTGCATGACAAGACCCAACCGCGTCGCCACAAGCCAAAACCGCTGCAAGGCCTGGCCGGCCGCCAGCAAGCTGCGGATGCGGTCGCCGTCCGCCGGCCGACATTGTCGCAGGATGGTGAAATGCGCCGCACAGCAGAGCCCGGGAAGCACATCCATCTCCAGAAGCGCCAATCGCGTGCCGCCGATCCGGTTCATGAAATCCATGCGGCGCCAATCGCGCATGACCCAGCGCATGAGGCGGCGGGTGGCCGGATCAAGCGCGAGAGAACGGACGGGAAGGCCGCGAGGCGCGAAATCGTGCTGCCAATCCAGGATCTCGCAGTGGATGTCGTAGGCTTGGCGGAGACGCAGCCGAATGTCGGCGCCGCGGGCGCTAATTCGCGTTGCCTGCCAGCGCCCGGCTGCCCCCTCGTGCCACAGGACGGCCAGATCATCGCCAAGCGCCGCTTCGAGCGCGGCCTTCTGCTCCGCTGTCAGGGCCGTCCGCTTATAGGATCGGCGATCGACTGAGCGAACCTGGATGAAGGGCGCGAGCGGATCCTCGACAATCCGCGGATCGCGCGGCAGATGGACAGCGATCCGATGCACGCCGCCAGTCTCGCCGAGATGGCGCCAGCGGCATCCTCGGCCGCGCGTCGAAGCGGCGATCCGCATGGTTTCGAGAAGAATGCCAGCCGCGAGCAGCGTCGGCTCGCCATCCTTGTAGTCGAACAGGTCGAGTTTTGCTTTGACGTGGGCGGTGAGATCATCCTCGCCCTGGATCTCGAAGCGCCAGGGCTGGGTGTTGTCGCCGCTCGGCGCCCAGCGCGCCTGGCCGAGGATGTAGTCCAAATCGCTCGCCGCCCGCGGTGCGGGCGGCACCGCGTCGCGCGAGAATTTCTCGCTCAGACGGTAGCCGAAGGCCAGTTTCAGCCGCTGGAGCGGGTTCGCGTTGCCGCCGGGCAGCCAGCCGCGCACCCATTTGCAGCGATAGGCATCGAACTGATGATACCAAGGCGCCGCGCGGACGGTTCCGCGCTTCAGCACGATCTTCAGCACTTCGGCCGCGGCGACGCCGGCGCAAAGCTCGCAGGAGAGCCCCGTCGAGGGGCCGCGCTTTCCCTTCAGATCGATGCGCGAGGCATCCACGAGATAGCGGCGCTGAAAGCCGCGCGGCGTCAGCCCCAGGGCGAAGTTGACGCGCTGCTTCTCTGGCGGAAGCCCCGACAGTCGAAAATAGCGCTCGAAGCTCATGCCGCCGGGCATGAAGACGAGGTATCCCGTCCCCATCCCGATCGGCGCCGCGATAATGGCGGGAATGCCCAGCGCGTCCAGCCGGGCAAAAAGCTTCAACCGCAGATCGAGCTCGAAGAAATCGAGGGAGTCGACATAGCAATCGACGCCGGCGAGGAACGCATCGAGATTGCTCTCGTCGATCCCATGCGGAAACACCTCGAGCTCGAGCTCGGGATTGATGTCGCGCGCCATCTCGGCGAGGACCGTCGCCTTGGGCCGGCCGATCGTCGACATCATTGCGCCGGCCTGGCGATTGAAGTTGGCGAGCTCGAAACAGTCGAAATCGGCGATGCGGAAGGCGCCGATCCCGAGGCGCGTCAGGGTCAGGAGATGCGAGCCGCCGACGCCGCCGAGCCCCGCGATGGCGATGCGCTTGCGGCGAAGAATCTGCTGCTCGGCCGCCGTGACCCAGCCGAGATTGCGGCTGAATGCTTCCTCGTAAGAGAAGCGGACAGCCTCGTCGCTACCCTCGCCCTCGATTGGCGCCAGGTTTTCGATCCGCCCGTCCACCGCCGCCTCAGCGCGTTGCGATCTGGCGTGCCGTTTGGGAGCCGCTGCTCGAGACTTGCGGGGCGGTCATGAAGGCGTTGACGCGCAGCCCCGAAGGCAGGCGGCGCCCGTCATCGAGAGCGATCAGCACCTGCAGAACCTTGGTGTCGGTCCGCTCCTTCGCCTCGTCGGTGCGGATGCTCTTCTTGCCGAGCATGTGCCCGATGCGGACGACATGGCCCGGGAAGCGCTCCTCCCCGAACGCCTCGGCGGTGACATAGGCGGGCATCCCGAGCGTGAGCTTGGCGATATCGGCCTCATCGACATCGGCGCGCACGAAGAGATGCGACATGTCGCCCACCGTCAGCACCGTCGGATCGAGGAAGACCGAGATCACCTCGCCGACGCGGCGGTTGACGCGCAGCACCGTGCCGTCGATGGGGCTGCGGATCACCGCCTGGTCGAGATCGGCCTGCGCCCGGTCGCGCTCGGCCTTGGCGGCGGCGACCTGAGCCTCGGCGATGGCGATGTCCTCCTCGCGCGCGGGGTCGTTGACGAGGAGGAAATGCTGCCGCGCGGCCTCGCGCTTCTGCTGGGCGACCGCGTATTCGCGTTCGGCGAGATCGGCCGCCTCGCGCGAGACGTAGCCTTGCTTGACGAGCGCGCGCCGGCGTTCGAGCTCGATGCCGGCGGTCTTGAGCACCGCCTCGGCCTGCTGCAAGCCCGCCTTCGCCTCGTCTCGCTCCTGCGGCCGGGCGCCGTTCAGCGCGCGCCGCAGCTCGGCTTCGCGCAATTGCAGCGTCGCCTCCGCCTTGGCGAGAGTGGCGCGAAACGGGTCGGTGTCGAGCCGCGCCACGACCTCGCCGCGCTTGACGGTATCGCCCTCCTTGACCAGCACCTCTTTGAGGAGGCCCGTCAACGGCGCGCCAACGGCGATCTCCTCCGAGGCCGGCTCGACCTTCCCGGGCGCGGCGACGGTGTATCCGCCGTCGATGAGAGGCGTGATCGCGGCCGGTGCGGCCGGCGCTGGCGCCGAATCCGAGCGGCCCTCGGTGACCAGCAGCAGGGCGCCGAGCGAGGTGGTGACGAGGAGGAGGAGATAGTGGAGCTTCATGACGCCACCAGTTCCTTGAGGTCGGTCTCGCGGCTCCGCCGCCGGCGGAGCAACGAGGCATCGAGCGGGGCAGCGGGAGCCGATTCGCGCGGGAGCGCAATGTCGCGGATGATTCTGCCGTCTTCGAGCGTGACGACGCGGTCGGCGAGATCGAGGATCCGGCTGTCATGCGTCACGACGACGACGCCGCGGTGAAGACGGTGCGCCAGATCGGCGAACAGCATCATGATCCGCCGCCCGGTCTGCAGATCGAGCGCGGCGGTAGGCTCGTCGGCGAGAATGAGGCTGGGCTCGCCGGCAAGCGCCCGGGCAATCGCGACGCGCTGCTTCTGCCCGCCGCTCAGATCGGCGGGATAGGCGTCGCCCTTGTCGCCGAGCCCCACCTGCTCCAGCAATTCGTCGGCCCGGCGCCGCCGCGCGCGGCCGCCGAGCCCTTTCAGATCGAGGGCCAGCTCGACATTCTGCCGGGCCGACAGCGTCGGGAAGAGGTTGTAGCCCTGGAAGATGAAGCCGATATGGGCAAGCCGGAGGGCGCTGCGCGCCGCCTCGTTCTCCTCGGCGACCTCCTGCCCGAGCAGGCGCACCTCCCCGGCCGTCGGGCGGAGAATGCAGCCGATGATCGACAGCAGCGTCGTCTTGCCGCTGCCGGATGGGCCCATCAGGATCGTCACCTCGCCGGCGGCGATATCGAGATCGATCGCGGCAAGCGCGCGGAGCGCCGTTTTCCCGGCGCCATAGGTCTTGCCGACGCCGCGCAGCGAGACGACGGGTCCCGGCGGCACGATCTCGAGCGATGATCGCGCGGATGTCATTTGAACACCATTGCCGGATCGAGCCGCGTCACCTTGCGGATCGAGATCGCAGCGGCGCCGACGCACATGACGAGCGTAAGGGCGAGGAGCCCGGCGGCGAGCTCTCCCGGCAGGAGGATCGCCGTGCCGCCATTCCGTGAGGCGCGAATGATGGCGAGCGTGACGCCGAGGCCAATGCCATAGCCAGCGAGCGCGCTCAACACGGCCTGGCGGATGATGACTCCATAGAGATAGCGGCTCGACGCGCCGATCGCGCGCAGCGTGCCGAATTCGGGCAAATGATCGATCGTCGTCGCATAGAGCGTCTGGCTGACGACGACGACGCCGACCGCGAGCCCCATCAGCGCCGCGACGAGGAGCGCCAGCCCAGCGCCGGTCGTGAACATCCAATAGAATTGCGTGCGCCGGCTGAACTCGCCGCTGGTCAGGACCTCGACATCGCCGAGGCGTTCGGAGAGGGCCTTGCGCATGGCTGCGGCATCGGCCCCCGGCACGAGCCGGCAGAGCACGTATTTGGTCTGGTCGCTGCGAATGCGCGAATAGTCGAGCGCGCTCGCGAAGGAGGCGAAGACATAGGGCGACTGCGTGAAGGAGCGAATGCCGCGCGTGAAGCCGACCACCTGGGCGCGGCGGCCGCCGATCTCGACGATCTGCCCGATACGGGTGACACCCAGCTTCTCGCGATAAAGCTCGTCGATCATGACCGTGCCGGCATAGGCGAGGTTCTTGACGTCGCCCTCCGCCACCTGCCAGGGCGCGCCCAGCCCTTGCGCCGGATCGAAGCCGACGACGATCACGGTCTCGTTGCCGCCATCCGGCCGCTTGAACAAGGTGAATTCGGTAATGAGCTTCGCGGCCTCTTGAATGCCCGGCACCGCCAAGGCCTGGAAGAGCTTCCGCTCGGAAATCGCCGCGCTCTGATCGATGTTGCGCGTGCCGGGCGCCATGATCCAAAGATCGGCGCCGGCATGGTCGATGAGGCTCGACGTCGTGCGTGCGAAGCCGATGAACAAGCCGAGCTGCACGCCGATGAGGACGACGGCGAACACGATGCCGATCAAGGTGACGACAAGGCGCACGCGGTCGTGCACCATGTTCCGCACCGCGAGGACGGTGCTCATCCGCGGAAATCGGGCGATCGCTGCAGTGATGCTGGACATAGGAAGACCTTGCTCACCGCTCTGATAGCCGACTGCCCGCTAAGAAACCCTTAGTTTCCCTACCCTTAACAGATTCGCCTGGATTTCGCACACCTTATCCGACGAGCTCGCGCGCTCGCGTACACAGCGTGGCGGGACTCGCGACCCAAGCCGGCGACCAGTTCCGGCCGCAATCGGTAATCACTTCCCAGACGTCGCGGCGCTCCGCCTCGACATTGGCGAGCAACTCGTCGATCTCGGCGTAGCAGGGTTGGCGGAGCCCGTGATATTCGAGCATCGGTCCGATCGGCGTGAAGCGGATGCCGAAGCGCCGCAGCAACCGGAGCAGCGCCGGCTCCATGATGGCGCAGACATGGTCGATGCCGTGGTCGCGCGCGAGCTGCAAGGCGACGGCCATCAAGCCCAAGGTGATGTGCGGGATGGCGCGACGATGGTCACCCGACAGCTCGTCCGGATCATAAGCCTTGCCGTAGAGCTCGTCGCCGACCCGACGACGGAACTGCTTCGATACGGCAAAGCGCGAGAATTCCGCCGTGCTGTCCGGCGGCAGGATGCGCATGGCCCGCGGGCAGACCTCGTACAGCGGAAGACGCCCCGATACGGGACCAAGTCGCGGCAGGACGAGGCGTGTCGTCCCGACGACGGCTCGGCTCGTCCGGTGCACGAGAAGAGCATGCCGCGAGTGCCGGTCGTGCTGATCGGTCTCTAAGCCACCGGGATTGTCGGCCACGTCGAGAAAGGAGTTCTCGACGCAATAAACCTGGTAGCGCAGCCGGAAAGCGGCGTTCAATAACTCGGGAGTGTCGGCTGGGATCGCCTCGAACATCTTGCGGTAGATTTCTACCAGAGGCGCCGAGCGATCGGCAACCGGTTCCGATAGCTTCCTGCGATCGTCTGGTTGGGACAATTGACTGACCCCCGCTTGGAGATTTTCTCGGCGCGTTCTTCGCGCCCCCCCACATCAGAGGTCATGAATGTTAATCCTTCCTTGCGTGATTACGAATTTACTGGAGAAGCACTTCCAATTTTCCTTTGACTGAACCAGAAATTTGATGCGCTTTCTCTAAGACGCAGCCCAAGGGTGAAAGAGTGCAGAAAAAATGGCCTGCCTGTTGTGTCATTTTTTGGAATATTTGGCCTATATCCCAGAATAGAAGGCCAATTCGAGTATTTATTAAGAAACCGTTACTTTTTGTCGGGCAATTTTGTCGCCGATCGGAAATCCTGGTGGAGGCGCTCCGCAATTGCGAGATCCTCCGGTCGATTGGCGTTGAAGAAGGGATCGAGAGGAACCGTCGGCCACTCGGCGACGGCGACGTGGTAACGGCCGGTCCAGTCCTCGACCTTGCGGATCCCCTCATCGGCGAGAGCGCGGCGCAGAGCATCGCGCAGCGCGATCGGCCAGAGACCGAAGACGGGGTGCGCGCGGCCGCCGGAAGCGGCGCGGGCGAGATCGGCATCCTGTCCTTCTATCGCGGCCGCCAGGCGGGCGACGAGATCCCGCGGCAGAAACGGCGCATCGGCCGCGAAGCTCGCGACATGGGAGCATGGCGGCGCCTGCTCCGCCGCCCAATCGAGGCCGGCGAGCACGCCCGCAAGCGGTCCGGCGAAGCCCGGAACGCTGTCGGAGACGACTGGAACGCGAAATGCGGCGAAGCGGGCGGGATCGCCATTGGCGTTCAAAGCGATCACCTCGACTTGCGGCGCGGCGCGGTCGAGGATGTGGCGCAGCAGCGGCACGCCAGCAAGCGGGCGCAGGCACTTGTCGCCGCCGCCCATGCGGCGGGACTGTCCGCCCGCCAACACGACCCCGGCGATCTTCATGCCGCATCGTCCGCGAGGCTCGCCTTGCGCCGCAGGGCCGGGCTCTCTTCGGAGATGCGCTGCGGATCCGCATCGAAGACGATGCGCTCGGCGCCGGAGAGCGCGATGAAGCGCTTCCCCTTGGCGCGGCCGATCAGCGTCAGCCCGGCCTGGCGCGCGAGGTCGACGCCCCAGGCGGTGAAGCCGGACCGGGAGATCAGGATCGGAATGCCCATCCGGACCGTCTTGATCACCATCTCGGAGGTGAGGCGCCCCGTCGTGTAGAAGATCTTTCCGGCGGCGGGCACCCGGTGCATGTGCATATAGCCGGCGATCTTGTCGACGGCATTGTGTCGGCCGACATCCTCCATATAGAGGAGCGGCCGGTCCTCCTCGCAGAGGACGCAGCCATGGATCGCGCCGGCCGCAAGATAGAGGCTGGGCGCGGTGTTGATCTTGCGCGTCAAGGCATAAAGCCAGGACGTCCGCAGCACCGCGCCGGCTGGCAGGCGGGTCGTCTCGAAGAGCTCCATGAGGTCACCGAAGACGGTGCCTTGGGCGCAACCCGAAGTCAGGGTCTTCTTGCGCAGCTTCTCCTCGAAGCCCGTACGCCGCACCGTGCGCACGACCACCGTCTCGAGATCGGGATCATGGTCGATCGCGGTGATCTCGTCATCGGCGCGCAGCATGTTCTGGTTGAGGAGATAGCCGACGGCGAGATAGTCGGGATGATCGCCGATCGTCATCATGGTGACGATCTCCTGGCCGTTGAGGAACAGCGTCAGCGGCCTCTCGACGACGACGGAGGTGGCGATCTCGCGCCCGTCCTGATCGATGCCGCCGAGCTTGCGCGTGAGCTTCGGGTCCTCGGGATCGGGCCTGACGGCGAATTCCTGCATGAGGCGATGATGGCGCCGCCTCGCTCGCCGTTCAAGCCGCGCCGCGGGCGCAACGACACGAGCGGGTTTTGGCGCGCTTGTATTGCGAGCTATATTGTCATGCGGGCATCTCCCGCATGTACACAATAAAGAGCAACATCAACTGGAGGAGCGCTTCATGGCAAATTCCGGAACTGCGAACGGCTCTCTTTCAGAAGCCGAGCATCGCCTGCAATTGCGCCGTGCGGTCATCGCCAGCACAATAGGCACATCGATCGAGTGGTACGATTTCTTCCTCTACAGCGTCGTGACGGCGACGGTCTTTGCGAAGCTGTACTTCCCGAACGAGGATCCGCTCGCCGGAACACTGAGCTCCTTCGGGATCTACTTCGTCGGCTTCCTCGCGCGTCCGGTCGGAGCCCTTATTTTCGGCCATTATGGCGACCGCATCGGCCGCAAGGCGACGCTGATCGCCACGCTGATGATCATGGGAATCGCAACCTTCCTCGTGGCCTTCGTGCCGAGCTATGCCAGCATCGGCATCTGGGGCGCCGTCATTCTCACGATCCTGCGCGTCGTGCAAGGCATCGGCGTCGGCGGCGAATGGGGGGGCTCGGTGCTGCTCTCCATGGAATGGGCGCGGACTGCCTCGTCGCGCGGCTTCATTGCCTCCTGGCCGCAATTCGGCGTCCCGTGCGGCCTCGTCCTCGCCAATATCGCCTTCCTCGTCTTCAGCTCGATCTCGGGCGACGCGTTCCTGTCCTGGGGTTGGCGCGTGCCGTTCTTCCTCAGCATCGTGCTGGTGGCGGTCGGTCTCTATATCCGCCTCGGCATTCTGGAGACGCCGGTCTTCGCCAAGCTGCTCGCGAGCAACCGCATCGAGCAGCAGCCCATCGCGGAGGTGTGGAAGCGCAATTGGCGGGAGATCATCATCTCGGCCTTCGTGCGTATGGCCGAGCAGGCGCCATTCTACATCTTCACCGCCTATATCTACGCCTACGGCACGGGCACGCTCAAAGTTTCGCGCGACTTCCTTCTCATCAGCGTCCTCGTCGCTTCCATCGTCTCGTTCGTCACGATCCCGCTCTCCGGGCACATCTCCGACCGGATCGGACGCAAGCGGATGTATATGCTGGGCGCGGCGACCGTCGGCGTCTTCGGCTTCATCTATTTCGCCCTGCTGAACACCGCTTCTTATCCGCTGGTCTTCATCGCGATCCTTCTGTCGCTCGTCCCGCACGACATGATGTACGGGCCGCAGGCGGCGCTCATCGCCGAGTCATTCACCGGCCGCCTGCGCTACAGCGGTTCCTCCCTGGGCTACCAGCTCGCGTCCATCATTGCGGGCGGCCCGGCCCCGTTGATCGCCACGTGGTTGTTCAGCGACTTCAAGTCGGGCTATGCCATCGCGGTCTACATTCTCTTCTGCGCCATCATCAGCCTCGTCGCGACGGCCATGCTGAGGGATTACACGAACAAGGACATTTCGGCCGAGTACGATTTGGCCGCCGAGTAGCAAGGGCGGGGGCGGGCAGACGCTCTGCCTGCCCCCTCCCCGAGGAGGCTGCCTTCCCTCGGCTGCGGCACCCGGATCGATAAAATGCCGACAACTTTCGATCGCGCAGGACGGCGCGAGCGGCTAGCCTCGCGTTTACCCTGCAGGTTCCCGGGGGAGTGAGCGCGGGAGCAGAGGGAGGCGACATGGCCTCACGACATCGGCGCTGTGGATGGGACGGCGCCGCTCCCCGTAAGACAAGCGGTGCCGATCGCCTCGGGCGGCGCTCGGCCGCGCCGCTTTTCGGCGGCGGTCACCCGAACGACGCGAAGGAGTGAGATGGAGGGCCACCCACCGACCGAACGGAGCGATGGCGCCGCCAAGCGAACCGCCGTGCCGGACGCGCGAAGCGGCGCGGCCGGAGCGCGCCTATCCGAGCTCTCGCGCCGCCGCGGCATCGGCGAGGCGCCGCCGCACCTTCCGGTCGATGCCGCGGAGCGCGCGCGCCTTGCCTTCATCGCCATGGCGAGCCACGAATTGCGCGCACCGCTCAATGCCATCATCGGATTCTCGGATGCGGCCCTGCATGGCGTGCGCGGTCCCCTGCCGGCTGCCTATCGCGACTACTTCGTCAACATCCACCGGGTCGGCAAGCATCTGGAAGCGATCGTCGGCGACCTCCTCGACTTCGCGCGGCTCGAGATCGGCCGGATCGCCTTCGACGTCGCGACGGTCGCCGCCGCGCCACTTGTCGAGGAGGCGCGGAGCGTGATCGCCCCCGCGGCCGAACGCAAAGGCATCGACATCACGGCTGTGAGGCTCGATGAGGCGTGGCTGATTCGCGCCGATGCGACGCGAACCCGGCAGATCCTGGTCAACCTTCTGACCAACGCCGTGAAGTTTACGCCCGCCGGCGGATCGGTCGGAACCGCGGCGACCGAGGCGCTGGACCGCTTTCTCGAGCTTACGGTTTGGGATACCGGCATCGGCATCGCGCCGGACGAGCAGGAGCTCGTCTTCGAGGCCTTTCATCAGGTGCGGCAGGACCGGCAGCCCGCCGAGCCGAGCGGGGACCCGGGCAGCGGCCTTGGCCTTGCGATCGCGCGCCAGCTCGCGCGGGCGATGGGCGGCGACATCCGCCTCTCCAGCGCCCCTGGCCGGGGCTCGCGATTCATCCTCCGCCTGCCGCTGGCGCGCGCCGGCGCTTGAAATCGGCGCCGGCGAGCGTCACCTTTCCGCCATCGGGGCCACCGCCCCAATGTGATGCCCCTCGCCGCGCCGAGCAGCTATGCTGCGGCTGCCTCTCGGGACAGAAAGCGGATGCACATGGCCGAAAGCGCACCCAGCATGGTCGACCCGTTCGGTCGCCGCATCACCTACCTGCGGGTGTCGGTCACCGACCGCTGCGACTTCCGCTGCGTCTACTGCATGGCGGAAGACATGACCTTTCTGCCGAAATCCGAGATCCTGAGCCTCGAAGAGCTCGACCGCCTCTGCTCGGCTTTCATTCGGCATGGCGTGCGCAAGCTGCGCCTTACCGGCGGCGAACCGCTGGTCCGCCGCAACGTCATGAGCCTCTTTCATGCGCTCGGACGGCACCGCGCGACGGGCGCCCTCGAAGAGCTGACGCTGACCACCAACGGCAGCCAACTCGCGCGCCATGCGGAGGAATTGCACGCCTGCGGCGTCCGCCGCCTCAACGTGTCGCTGGATACGCTCGATCCCGCGAAGTTCGCCGCGATCACCCGCTGGGGCAAGCTCGACAAGGTGATGGATGGGCTCGCCGCCGCCAAGCGCGCCGGGCTTGCCGTCAAGATCAACGCCGTCGCCCTCAAAGGCGTCAATGACGACGAGTTCGACGATCTCGTGGCCTGGGCCGGCGATCAGGGCTTCGACCTCGTTTTCATCGAAGTCATGCCGATGGGCGATCTCGGCACCGAAAGCCGGGTCGAACAATACCTGCCGCTGTCGCTGGTCAAGGCGCGTCTCGGCAAGCGCTGGAGCCTCGATGAAACCGACTACCGGACCGGCGGCCCGGCACGCTATTACACCGTGCGCGAAACGGGTCGCCGTCTCGGCTTCATCACGCCGCTCACCCATAATTTCTGCGAGAGCTGCAACCGCGTCCGCCTGACCTGCACCGGCACGCTCTATATGTGCCTCGGCCAGGATGACGCCGCCGATCTGCGCACCCCCCTGCGCGCCTCCGAGGCCGACACCCTTCTCGACGCGGCGATCCGCGATGCCATCGCACGCAAGCCCAAGGGCCACGACTTCGTCATCGACCGGCGGCACGACCGGCCGGCCGTCGCCCGCCATATGAGCGTCACCGGCGGGTGAGCGCGGCACCGCAGAGCGGCAGCGGATACGCGGCGGCGGGCGCTCCCACCGTCGCCTTCGTTGCTGCCGACACCGAGCCCGCGCAGACGGCGCTGGCCGAGCTCCGCCGCCGCTGGCATCCGGTCGAACCCGAAGAAGCCGACATCATCGTCGCGCTCGGCGGCGACGGCTTCATGCTGGAAACCTTGCACCGCTTCCTCGACCGCCATGTGCCCATCTACGGCATGCATCGCGGCACCGTCGGCTTTCTAATGAACGAGTTTCGGCCGGACGGCCTCCTCGATCGCCTGGTCCGCGCGCAGCCGGTGGTGCTGCATCCGCTGCAGATGACCGCGCGCACGCGGCGAGGCGAGACGCATCAGGCGCTCGCCATCAACGAGGTGTCGCTGCTGCGCCAGGGCCGGCAGGCGGCGAAGGTCCGCGTCATGGTCGACGGCATCGTCCGCCTCGACGAGCTGATGGGCGACGGCGTGCTGGTGGCGACGCCGGTCGGCAGCACCGCCTATAACCTGTCGGCGCACGGCCCCATCATTCCGGTCGCCGCCGGCATTCTCGCCCTGACGCCGATCAGTGCCTTCCGGCCGCGGCGCTGGCGCGGCGCCCTCCTCCCGCACGGCGCCAAGATCGGCTTCGAGGTCCTCGAAGCCGACAAGCGCCCGGTCAGCGCAACTGCCGACTACACGGAAATCCGCGACGTGCTTCAGGTCGAAGTGTGCGAGACCCGCTCCGTCACCTTCACCTTGCTCTTCGATCCAGAGCACAATCTCGAGGAACGCGTCTTCAAGGAGCAGTTCCTGAGCTGAGGCGCTATTCGCGTCCGCGCCCCGCTACCGCGAAGCTCGCCAGCGCCGCGATGAGGTGCGTCAGATCCGCTTTGAGAGCCGCGTAGCGCTCGCTTCTTGCGAGGGTCTTCTCGTCCATATAGAGGGCGCGGTTGACCTCGATCTGCAAGGCGTGCCGCCCCTCCCCGGGCCGCCCGTGCCGGCGCACGATCTCGACGCCCTTGTAGGGATCGTTGATCTTGACGCTGTAGCCGCGGCCGCGCAGCAGGCGCGCCACGAAATCGGTGAGCTCGGGGGCGCAGGTCGTGCCGTCGCGGTCGCCGAGGACGAAATCGGCGCGCACCGCGTCGGGGCCGTCGCTCGACATGCGGCTGCCGCGGGCCGGCATCGAATGGCAATTGACGAGCCAGACGGCGCCGAATTTGCGGTGGAGACGGTCGAGGGCGCTCCGCAGCATGGCGTGGTAGGGCTCGTAATAGGTGGCGATGCGCTGCTGCATCTCGGCCACTGTCAGCTTCCGGTCATAGACCGGCAGATCGGGCTTGGCGAGGCGGCGGACGAGCCCCATGCCGAGGCGCGTCTTCTCGCCCGGATCGAGCTCGCCCGGCCAGGGCGCATCGAGGAGCGCCTCGTCGATGTCGGTCGGGCTGCGGTTCACGTCGATATAGCTGCGCGGAAAAAGCGCGCCGATGAGGCTCGCCCCGTGCTCCGGCGCGGCGCCGTAGAGGTCGTCGACATGCGTATCCTCATTGGTGCGCAGAACCGCGAGCGGGCAGGCGAAGCGGAAATCCTCGGGATATTCCGTCCCGCTATGCGGCGAATCGAAGACGAGCGGCACTTCGGGAGCGGTGGGATCGCGGCGAAAGACGACGCCCGGGACAAGCTGGTTCATCGCGACTCGGTTCCGATCATTGGATCGAGGTGAGGAATTGCACTGCGGTTGACGGTCGCCATACTGTGGCGAGGATCATATAGGAACCCGACCCAAATGGGCCGCATTCTCGTCGGCATCGGCGGCTGGACCTATGCGCCCTGGCGTGGCGTCTTCTACCCTGCCGATTTGCCGCAGAAGCGCGAGCTCGAATTCGCGAGCCGGCGCGTCACCTCGATCGAGATCAACGGCACCTTCTACGGCGCGCAGAAGCCGGAGAGCTTCCGCCGCTGGGCGAGCGAGGCGCCCGACGGCTTCGTCTTCTCGGTGAAGGGGCCGCGCTTTGCGACGCATCGCCGCGAGCTCGGCGAGGCAGGCCCGTCGATCGAGCGCTTCTTCCAGAGCGGCGTGGCCGAGCTCGGCGAGAAGCTGGGCCCGGTGCTCTGGCAATTCCCGCCGACGACGAAGTTCGACGAAGCGCGTTTTGCCGCCTTCCTCGAGCTCCTGCCGCGCAGCGCCGATGGGCGACCCGTCCGGCACGTCGTCGAGGTGCGGCACGCGAGCTTCGCCGATCCCGCCTTTGCCGCGCTGCTGCGCCGCCATAGCGTCGCGCTCGCCCGCGTCGATGCCGCGGACTCGCCCGTCCCCCCTGCCGAGACGGCGGACTTCACCTATGCGCGGCTGAAGCGCGCCGCCGCCGACATCCCGACCGGCTATGCGCCGCCGGCGCTCGCCGAATGGATGGAGCGCGTCCGCGGCTGGGCGCGGCAGGGCGATTGCTTTCTCTACTTCATCAACGGGGCCAAGGAGCGGGCGCCCGCGGCTGCCATGGCCTTCATCGCCGGCCTCGCCGGCTGAAGACCGGGCGGCCGCCTCAACGATTGGCGGCGCGGCGGTCGCGCGGCCGCTCGGCGCCGCGGCGCGCCGCCGCCTTCTTCGACGCCCGCGGCTTTGCCTCGGCGCCGCCGCCTTCGGCGGCGAGGGCGCGGCGGAGCATGGCTTTGAGGTCGACGACCTTCTCCGGCTCCGGCGCCTCCGGCAGCTCGAAGCTCTCGCCCTTGAGCTTCGCCTCGACGAGGCGGCGGAGGGCGATCTGGTAGCGGTCCTCGAAATGGGTCGGGTCGAAATGGCCCTCGCGGCGGTCCATGATGAGGCCGGCGAGATCCACCATCTCGGGATCGAGCGCCGCCGTCTTTTCCTTGCGGTCCGCAGCCGCCGCTCGGCGGCGCCGTCCGCGCACGGGCTGCTCCTCTTCCTCCTCGTCCCGCTCCGTCTCCGCCGGCGCGGCGCGCATCTCGAGCGGCGGGCGCAGCGTCGTCATCAGCATGCCCCGCCCGCGCGGCATGAGCGCGACGCCGTGATCGGCGCGACTGAGAACGACGCGTCCGATCGCGACCTTGCCGCTCCGCGCCATGGCTTCGCGGAGGACTCTATAGGCATCGGCGCCGCGCGGCCCGTCGGGGGCGAGGAAATAGGGCTTCTCGATATAGGCATGGTCGAGCTCCGCCGCCGGCACGAACTCCTGGATGTCGATCGTCTTGTCGGGGGTGACGCGGAGCGCCTCGACCTCGTCCTCCTCGACGAGAACATAGCGGCCCTTCTCGAACTCGTAGCCGCGGACGATCTGCTCCTTCGGCACTTCCTCGCCGGTCTCGGGATCGTGCGGCCGCAGATTGATGCGGTGGCCGGTATCGCGGTTGATCTCGTGAAAGGTGATGCGGCTCGCCTGCGTCGCGGCCGCGTAGAGGCGGACCGGGCAGGAGATCGCATCGAGCTTCAGCCAGCCTTTCCAATAGGCGCGCGGCGCCATCTCCGCATCCTCGGAGGAGGAACCCGAGGACGAAACGGGAAAGGACCGGTACGGGTTCCGCGCCGCGGGTCGGCGCTACCAGCTTATGGTGAGGGCGCCGTCGCGCATCTCGTAGCCTTCGAGGCGCTTCAGGAAGCTCATCCCGAGGAGCGACATGCGCAGCCGCTGCGGCGCGTCCACGACCATGGCGTCGACATCCTCCATGGTGAGCTGGCCGAGGCGGATCTCGCGCAGCTTGACGCGGGCCATCTGGACGGTGCCGTTGGCGGTCGCGACGCGCTCGGAGAAATGGAGATCCCCGCCCGCGAGGCCCACCGCCGCGGCGTCCTCGGCCGTGAGAGTGACGAGGCTCGCCCCGGTATCGACGAGGAAGCGCACCGGCGTGCCGTTCACCGCCGCATCGAGCGTGACATGCCCGCCGGGACCGGCGCGGAAGGTCATGCTGTTGGCGACGACCGCCGCGGTCGAGGGCGAAGCCGGAGCCGAGGATGGCGCAGGCGCCATCGCGCGCTCGGCATCGGCCAGCAGCATCGCCCGGTTCTCCCATCCGTAGTAGCCGGCATAGGCGATACAGCCCCACAGCAGCACGGTTCGGAGCGCCCAGCTCAACATAAGGGAGAGTTTGGCCGGGCGCGGTTAACCGAAGGTCAACGGGCGCCTCCCGGAACCTCACGCCTGTTCGCGCGTCTCGCGGAAGGCGATCGCCGGCCACTCCTTCATCATGGTGCGAAGCTCCCAGCCGTTGCGGGCGAGGAAGACCGGCGCCGCATCATGGTCCTCGGCGAGGACGGAGCGGTTTCCGTCGAGGAATTTCTTGAGGAGGAGCGGGTCCTCCGCTTCGATCCAGCGCGCCGTCTCGTAGGGCGCCGGCTCGAAGCGCACGGCGAGCTCGTATTCGCTCCTGAGGCGGGCGGCGAGGACGTCGAGCTGCAGCGCGCCGACGACGCCGATGATCCAATCGCCGCCCGTCATCGGCTTGAAGATGCGCGTCACGCCTTCTTCAGCCAGTTGCTCAAGAGCGCGGCGCAAGTGCTTGGATTTGAGCGGGTCCTCGAGCCGGACGCGGCGCAGGATCTCGGGCGCGAAATGGGGAATGCCGGTGACGCGCAGCGCCTCGCCCTCGGTCATGGTATCGCCGATCCGCAAGGTGCCGTGATTGGGAATGCCGATGATGTCGCCGGGCCAGGCCTCCTCGGCGAGGTTGCGCTCGCGCGCCAGGAAGAAGACCGGGTTCTGAATCGCCATGAGGCGACCGCTGCGCGCATGCCTCAGCTTCATGCCGCGCTTGAAGCGGCCTGAGCAGACGCGCAGAAAGGCAATGCGATCACGGTGTTGCGGGTCGATATTCGCCTGAACCTTGAAGACGAAGCCGGAGACTTTCGCCTCGCCGGGCGCGATGGGGCGCGGCGCGGCCGGCTGCGGCCGCGGCGGCGGCGCGAGGTCGGCGACGCCGCGCAGCAGCTCGCGCACGCCGAAATTATTGAGGGCGCTGCCGAAGAAGACGGGCGTCAGGTGGCCGGCGCGATAGGCGTCGCGGTCGAAGGGCGGGCAGAGGCCGCGCGCCATCTCGACCTCCTCGCGCAGCCTGGCGATGGCGGCGGCGGGAAGCAGCGTCGCCAGCTTCGGATCGTCGAGCCCGCTGCAGCGCACCGCCTCGGCCCGCCGGGCGCCGTCGCCGCGCTCGAAGAGGAGGAGCGCATCGGCGAAGAGGTCGTAGGTGCCGAGGAAGTCGCGTCCCATGCCGATCGGCCAGGAGGCCGGCGTCACGTCGAGCGCCAGCGTCTGCTCGATCTCGTCGAGCAAGGCGAAGGGGTCGCGCCCCTCGCGGTCGAGCTTGTTGACGAAGGTGATGATCGGCACGTCGCGCAGGCGGCACACCTCGAAGAGCTTTCGCGTCTGCTCCTCGATGCCCTTCGCCGCGTCGAGCACCATGACGGCGCTGTCGACGGCGGTGAGGGTGCGGTAGGTGTCCTCGCTGAAATCCTGGTGGCCGGGCGTGTCGAGCAGGTTGAAGGCGAGGCCGTCATGCTCGAAGCTCATGACCGCCGAGCTGACCGAGATGCCGCGCTGCTGCTCGACCTCCATCCAGTCGGAGCGCGCCCGCCGCCGCTCGCCGCGCGCCTTCACCTCGCCGGCGAGCTGAATGGCGCCGCCGAAGAGCAAGAGCTTCTCGGTCAAGGTCGTCTTGCCGGCGTCGGGATGCGAGATGATGGCGAAGGTCCGCCGCCGCGCGATCTCGGCGGCAAGGCCGGGGGAAATGCTGTCCATGGCCGGGATGTAGCGAGGCGGAGCGGCCGGCGCAACCGAAACGGCGCCGGCCGCGCACAGCATCTAGAGGCCGTCCTGTAAAATACAGGTGCGATTCAGGTGCATCTCGGCAACACCTACTATTCCTTGCGATTGAACCGGGGCGTCGTCGCTTCGCCGCCAAGAATCTGCGGGAACTGACCGGTCTCTCCAAGCTCGTCTCATTCCGCAATCCTGGTGTCGGCGTCCGATATTCCCACCGCCGTCATCGCGAGGAGCGAAAGCGACGTGGCGATCCAGCATCCTGCTGGAGGTTCTGGATGGCGTCGCTGCGCTCGCCATGACGTGCGGGGAGGCCGCCGGGGCGGCGCTTGACGTCATTCATCCGAGTGTCGCTAATATTTGCCGATCGGTCGCCTGATCAGACGCATGAGGTCGCCTTGACATAAATTCATTGGGGGAGGAACCACCATGGCAAGCACCGCCGCCGGGGCGAAGAAACCCGCGATTCCGCTGCCGCTGCAAATGCTGATCGGCCTTGTCCTCGGCCTCGTCCTCGCCTTCCTGTGGCCGAAGGCGGGAGCGGCGCTGCAGCCGATCGGGACGGCCTTCATCGAGGCCATCAAGATGGTGGTCATCCCGCTCGTCTTCTCGGCGGTGACCCTCGGCGTCTACAAGATGGGCGCCGATATGCGGCAATTGGGCCGCGTCGCGGTCGTCTCCTTCGTCTGGTTCTATCTCGCGACGTTCCTCCTCATCGTCATCGGCCTCGCCCTCGACGGTCTCTTCCACCCCGGCGCCGGCGCCAATCTCGTGCCCACGGGGAAGATTCCGCCCAACCTCGCGATCGGCGTCGATTGGGTGAAGTACCTTCTCGACCTCATCCCCTCGAACATCGTCGCCGTGATGGCGGCGCAGAAGATCCTGCCGACGCTGGTCTTCGCCGTCCTCTTCGGCATGGCCCTCGCCGGCATCGGCGAGGCGGCGCGGCCCGCCATCGCCGTCATGGAGGCGGTGCTGGCGGCGATGTTCCGCCTGACGCAATGGATCATCGCGACGGCGCCGCTCGCCATCTTCGGCATCATGGCCTGGCTCTTCGCGACGCAGGGGACAGCGACGATCTTCGCCCTCGCCAAGCTGATCGGCCTCATGTATCTCGGCCTCGCCATCGTCGTCGCGCTCTTCTGCGTCATGATGGTGCTGATGGGCGAGCCGCCGATCGGCACCATCCGCAAGGTGCTGGAGCCGGTGCTCCTCGGCTTCACGACGCGCTCCTCCGAGGTGACGCTGCCCATCCATATGGAGAAGCTCCGTCAGATGGGCGTGCCGGACAAGATCGTCTCGGTCGTGCTGCCCTTGGGCTACAGCTTCAACCTCGACGGCACGATCCTTTATCTCTCGCTCGCCGTGACCTTCCTCGCGGAGGCCTACAATCTCCACCTCACCTGGTCGGCGCTGGCGACGATTCTCGTCACCACGATGATCGCCAGCAAGGGCGTCGCCAACATTCCCTCAGGGGGTCTCGTCGCCTTGGCGACCATCCTGACGGCGATCGGCCTGCCGGTCGAGGCGATCGCCCTCATCGCCGGAGTCGACGCCTTCATGGATATGGGGCGGACCGCGACCAACGTGTTCGGCAACACCGTCGCCGTCATGCTGGTCCAGAAATTGGGCGGCAAGGATCTCGCGAGCGACGCCGTCGCCGTCCCGGCGGAGTGAGAGGGCGGAACGACCCTCCTCGCCCCGCTTGCGACCGCTTGCGGGGCGAGGACCGAGGTGAGGGGCCCGCGCCGCCTTCATCAACGGCGTCCGTAGAGTCCGCGGAGGCGGCCCCTCACCTTCCCGTTGCTGCGCAACGGGCCCTCCTGAGCGAAGTCGAAGGGCCTCTCCCCGCGAGCGGGGCGAGGTGGCTTTTTTCAGCAGCGCAGGCGTGGAGCGATCACCGTGAACTTCGTCAGCCATCTCGAATGCAGCCTCACCGGCGCGCGCTACCCGGCCGGGCGGCTGATGGGGCTCTCCGAGGCGGGCAAGCCCCTACTCGTCCGCTATGATCTGGACCGGCTGCGGCGCGCCGTCTCGAAGGAGGCGCTGCTCCGCCGCGCCCCCGAGATGTGGCGCTACCGGGAGCTCCTGCCGATGCGCGATGCGGCGAGCATCGTCTCGCTCGGCGAGATGATGACGCCGCTCATCGCGGCGCCCGCCACGGCAAGGCGCCTCGGCGGCGGCGAGCTCCTCGTCAAGGACGAGGGGCGGCTGCCGACCGGCTCCTTCAAGGCGCGCGGCCTCGCCGTCGCCGTCTCGATGGCCAAGGAGCTCGGCGTCACGCGCATGGCGATGCCGACCGCCGGCAATGCCGGCGCCGCGCTCGCCGCCTACTGCACGCGCGCCGGCATCGAGTCCTACGTCTTCTGTCCCGAGGACGCGCCCGACATCACCGTCTCCGAAATAGCGCTCCTCGGCGGGCGCGCCTGGCGCGTCAACGGCATCATTACCGAGCTGGCGCCGATCCTCGACGGCGGCACGGCGGCGCTCCATTGGTTCAACGCCTCGACTCTGAAGGAGCCCTACCGCGTCGAGGGGAAGAAGACGATGGGCATCGAGCTCGCCGAGCAGCTCGGCTGGGAGCTGCCCGACGCCATCTTTTATCCGACGGGCGGCGGCACTGGCCTCATCGGCATGTGGAAGGCTTTCGCCGAGCTCGAAGCCTTGGGCTGGATCGGCGGCAAGCGGCCGCGCATGGTAGCGGTGCAGTCCGCGACCTGCGCCCCGATCGTCCGCGCCTTCGAGGAAGGCACGGAGTTCGCGGCCCCCGTCGAGGGCGGCCATACCAGCGTGCCCGGGCTCCGCGTTCCGGCGACACTGGGCGATTTCCTCATCCTCCGGGCGCTGCGCGAGAGCGGCGGCTTCGCCATCGCCGTCGATGACGATGAGGTCGAGCCGGCCCGCGCCGCGCTTGCCCAGAGCGACGGCATCCATCTCTGCCCCGAAGGGGCCGCTACTCTCGCGGCCTATCAGAAGGCGCTCGCCGAGGGCCGCATCGGGCGCGGCGACCGCGTCGTCCTCTTCAATTGCGCGACCGGGCTCAAATATCCGATGCCGCCGGTGACGCGGCGTCTCGACCGCCACCAGCCGATCGATTATACGGCGCTTTGAAAGACCGGAGGACTGCCGTGCCGCTGCCCGGCGCGATCAGGGCCCTTCCGCGCTCGGCAGCAGCGGCGGCAGGAAGCGGCGGAACCAGCCCGAGGCGACGAGCGCCTTGGCGGCGGCGATCGCCGGCGCCATGTGGCGGTCACGCTCGAAAAAGGGGACGCGCGCGCGGATCTCCGCCATCGCCGGCCGGAGCGCCGGGGAGGTTTCGAGGGGCTGGCGGAAATCGATCCCTTGCGCGGCGGCGATGAGCTCGATGCCGACGATCGCCGCCGTATTCTCCGCCATCTCGGCGAGGCGGCGCGCGGCGAAGGTCGCCATGCTGACATGGTCTTCCTGGTTGGCCGCGGTCGGCAGGCTGTCGACGCTGGCGGGATGGGCGAGCGACTTGTTCTCGGAAGCGAGGGCTGCTGCCGTCACCTGCGCAATCATGAAGCCGGAATTGACGCCGCTCTCGGGCGTGAGGAAGGGCGGCAGCCCGCTCATTCCGGCATCGATGAGAAGCGCAATGCGGCGCTCGGAGAGCGCGCCCATCTCGGCGATGGCGAGGGCGAGAGCATCGGCGGCGAGCGCCACCGGCTCGGCATGGAAATTGCCGCCCGAGAGCACTTCGCCCTCAACGGCGAAGACGAGCGGATTGTCGCTGACGGCGTTCGCCTCGATCTCGAAGATCCGGGCGGCGTGGCGCATCATGTCGAGGCACGCCCCCATCACCTGCGGCTGGCAGCGCAGCGAATAGGGATCCTGGACCTTGTCGCAATCGAGGTGGCTGGCGCGGATGGCGCTGCCGGCGAGGAGCGCGCGGTAGGCGGCGGCGAGCTCGCTCTGGCCGCGCTGGCCGCGCACGGCGTGAATGCGCGCGTCGAACGGCGTGTCGCTGCCACGCGCCGCATCGGTCGAGAGCGCGCCGGCGACGACTGCGGCCGCGAGCGCATCCTCGGCGGCGAAGAGGCCGAGCAGCGCCAACGCTGTGGAGACCTGCGTGCCGTTGAGGAGAGCGAGGCCCTCCTTGGGCGCAAAGCGAAGGGGCGCGAGGCCGGCAAGCGCGAGCCCTTCGGCGGCAGGCATCGCACGGCCGTCGTGGCGCACCTCGCCGATGCCGATGAGCGCCCCCGCGAGATGCGCCAAGGGCGCGAGATCCCCCGAGGCGCCGACCGAGCCCTTGCTCGGGATTATGGGGTAGACCTCGGCTTCGAGGAGACGGCAGAGCGCGTCGATGAGCTCCGGCCGCACGCCGGAGCAGGCGCGGGCGAGGCCGTTCACTTTGAGCGCCAAGACGAGCCGCACCGCCTCCTCGGCGAGCGGCGCCCCGGTGCCGGCCGCATGCGAGAGGACGAGGTTGTGCTGGAGGTCCTCGAGGTGCTCCGCCGGGATCGAGACTTGCGCGAGCTTGCCGAAGCCGGTGTTGACGCCGTAGGTCGTGCGCTCCTCGCGGACGATCCGCGCCACGGTCTCGGCGCTTGCCGCGACGGCGCGGCGATCGGCCTCATCGAGGCGCAAGGCGACGGGCTCGCGCGCGATGCGGCGGAGCTCAGAGAGGCGCAACGCGCCCGCCCGGAACTCCAGTGTCGACGGTTTCGGCTTCGGCATGCGCCGCATTATGGCACAAGCGAAGATCGCCGAAAGAGCGCACGCAACAGAGGGCGAGGCGCTCGCCGCGCGCAGGACGGGCTGCTATCGTCCGCCCATGACGACAGCGCCGCGCCTCGACCATATCGGCATCGTCGCCCACGACCTCGCCGCGGCGGCGGCGCAGTACGAGCAGCTCGGCTTTCGCCTGACGCCGCTGGCGCGGCAATCGGGGCCGCTCGCACCCGGCGGCGCGGTCGTCCCCTGGGGCAGCGCCAATCGCTGCGCCATGCTCGGCGCCGGCTATATCGAGCTTCTCGGCATCGTCGAGCGCGGGCTCTACGACAACGACCTCGGGCGCTTCCTCGCGCGCTACCAGGGCATCCACATCCTGGCCCTCGGCATCGACGATGCCGAGGCCGAGCTCGCGCGGCTGCGCGCCGCCGGCTTTGCCATCGCCGGCATCCGGCCGATGCAGCGCCCGGCCGGCGGCGGCATCGCGCGCTTCCAGCGCCTGCCGATTCCGGAGGCGCAAGAGGGCCGCATCCAGCTCATCCGCCACGAGACGCCGGAGCTGCTCTGGCGGCCGGAGCTGACGGCGCATCCGAACCGCGCCGCCGGCCTCATCGAGGCGGTGCTGTGCGTCGCCGACCTCGAGGCGGCGGCGGAGCGCTTCCGCCGCCTCGCCGGCGTCGCCCCGGAACGCGGCGGCGGAGCCGCGACCTTCCCGCTCGCCGGCGCCCGCCTCGTTCTCTGCGAGGCGCCGGCGCTTCCGGCCTTCGTTCCCGGCGCGACGCCGCCGACCCTGCCCTGGTTCGCCGGCTTCACCCTGGCGACGGATGACGGCAATGAGGCGGTGCGCCGCCTCCTCGCCGAGCGCGGGATCGACCACGCCGAGGCGGAAGGCCGGCTCGCCGTCCCGCCCGATTGCGCCGCCGGCGCCGCCTGCGTCTTCGCGGCGGAGCGGCAAGCCTCTTCCCCGGCTGGCACCGGGGATGCCAGTATCGGGATTTAGCTCACATGCCCGGCGCTGAAGTCACCCCCTCACCCTGCCCTCTCCCCCCGACGGGGGAAGAGGGTTGCGCAGGGTTGGCGAGGCATCGCCGAGCCTTACCCGGAGCTGGGTGAGGGGGCATGCCGCAAGCTCAGTGCGCCCGGCAGCCATGACCGCCCCCTCCCGCATCGCCCTGGGCGGCAAGGCCGTCTACGGCGCGCGGCTCGGCATTCTCATGCTGGAGGCGCGCTTTCCGCGGATTCCCGGCGACATGGGCAATGCCGGGACCTGGCCCTTTCCGGTTCTCTACCGCGTCGTCGAGGGTGCCTCGCCGCGGCGCGTCGTCAAGGAGCAGGCGGCGGGGCTGCTCGATGCCTTCCGCGACGCCGCGCGCGAGCTCGTCGATCTCGGCGCCGACGGGATCACGACGAATTGCGGTTTCCTCTCGCTCTTCCAAAGCGAGCTCGCGGCGCATGTCGGCGTGCCGGTCGCGACATCGAGCCTCATGCAGGTGCCTGTCGTCGAGCGCCTGCTGCCGCCCGGCAAGCGCGCCGGCATCCTGACCGTGAGCGCGGAAAGCCTGACGCCGCGGCATCTCGAGGCGATCGGGCTCGCCCCCGACATCCCGATCGCCGGCACCGAGGGCGGGCGCGAATTCACCCGCGTACTGCTCGGCGACGAAGAGCGGCTCGATGTGGCGGCGGCGGAGGCCGACATCCTCGAAGCAGGCGAGGCGCTGATGCGGCGCCATCCCGAGATCGGCGCCATCATCCTCGAATGCACGAATATGTGCCCCTATGCCGCGGCGCTGCGCGAGCGCCTCGGCGTCCCCGTCTTCGACATCTACAGCTTCATGATCTGGTTCCATGCCGGCCTGGCGCCGCGCGATTTCGGGCATCCGGCGAGCGCGGCGCGCGCCTGGCGCGAACGATAGCAGGGAGGATCACATGACGAAGTCTCGGCCCGTCGCGACGCGGCGCACGATTCTGCGGGGCATGGCGGCGCTCGCCGCCGCCAGCGCCGGACCGCTGCCGGCAGGAGCGGCGGGCGAGCCTCTCCGCCTCGGCGTGCTGACGCCGCTCACCGGCGCGGGCTCCGCCGACGGGCCGCGCATGCTGAAGGCGATGCAGGCCGTCGCGGCCGAGGTCAATGCCGCGGGCGGCGTCCTCGGAAGGCAGATCGAGCTCGTCGTCGCCGATGGCGAGACCAATCCCGATTCCGCCGTCAAGGCGGCGCGCAAGCTCATCGACATCGACAAGATCCCGGTCATCATGGGGACCTGGGCCTCGGCGGTGACGACGGCGGTGGCGCCGCTCTGCTGGGAAAGCAAGGTCTTCCTCACCACCGTCTCTGGGGCCGACACCATCACCAAGCTGCCGCATCAGGGCTATCTCATCCGCACGCAGCCCAACAACCATTTGCAGGCGACGCATCACGCCGATTTCATCGCGGCGCTCGGCATGAAGCGCGTCTTCGCCCTCTCGATCCAGGCGCCCTTCGCCGTGCCGACGCAGGAGCGCCTGCGCGAGCGCCTCAAGGAGAAGGGCTCGGCGCTCATCGGCTCGCTCATCTACGACAAGGACAAGACCTCCTACCGCTCGGAGATCGACGGGGCGCTCAAAGCCAATCCCGACATGCTCTACCTCAACGGCTACGCGCCCGATGTGACGGTCGTCCTGAAGGAGCTCTACAAGGCCGGCTACACGGGCGGGAAATTCACGCAATCCTACGCGCTGACGCCCAAGATCCTGGCCTCGCTGCCGCCCGATGTCACCGACGGGACCTACACGGTCCAGCCCTCGGCCGATGTCGATTCGCCTGCCTATGCCGCCGCGGTGAAGCGCCTCGACATCGCCGAGCCCGATTCCTACGAATGCCAGGCGACCGACTGGATCAGCCTCGTCTGCCTCGCCATCGCCAAAGCGAAGGAGGCGACCGGCACGGCGCTGCGCGACAATGTGCGCAAGATCTCGCAGGGGTCGGGGCAGAAGGTCTATACGGCGGTCGAGGGGCTGAAGCTGCTCGCCGCCGGCAAGGAGATCAATTACGAGGGGGCAAGCGGCCCTTGCGACTTCAACGAGATCGGCGACATTCTCGACTGCAAGTTCCGCTTCCTCAAGGCGGAGAAGGGCAAGTTCGCCTTCGTCAAGGTGGCGTGAGGCGATGGCGCGCACCATTCTCGTCACCGGCGCCGCCAGCGGCATCGGCGCCGCCATCTGCCGCCGGCTCGCCGCGCCCGGCGTCAACCTCCTCATCCACACCGGGACGCGGCGCGAGGCGGCGGCCGCCGTCGCAGCGGAATGCGCGGGGAAGGGCGCGGCCGCCGAGGTCGAGACGGGCGATTTCGCCGACGCCGCGGTGCCGGCCCGCCTCGTCGCGGCGGCGAAGGCGCGGTTCGGCGGTCTCGACGCGCTCGTCGCCAATGCCGGCTTCGCCGACAAGCGGCGCGTGGGCGCGCTCGACGAGGCCGGCTTCGAGCGCTCGCTCGCCGTCATTCTGACCGGCTTCTTCCGCCTCGTCGACGCGGCGCGGCCGCTCCTCGAAGGATCGGAGGCGGGGCGGATCGTCGCAATCAGCTCCTTCGTCGCCCATGTCTTCCGCCTGGGCGGCGGCGGCTTCCCCGCTTCCGCCGCCGCGAAGGGCGGGCTCGAAGCATTCGCCCGCTCGCTCGCCGACCAGCTCGCGCCGCGCGGCGTCACGGTCAATTCCGTCGTCCCCGGCTATATCCGCAAGGAGCCTGGAACCCATGCCGTGCTCGACGCCGCCGCCCTCGAGCGCGCCGTCGCCCGCATCCCGCTCGGCCGCCTCGGCTTGCCCGACGAGGTGGCAGCGCTCGTCGCCTTCCTGCTCGGCCCCGACGCCGGCTACATCACCGGCCAGTCGATCCATGTCGATGGCGGGCTGACCCTTTGAAGAAGCGGCGGCAAGCGCTCTGGCCGGGCGCCGCCCGCCTTGCTATCGTGCGGATATCGCAGAAGACCGGGAGGAAACAATGCCGCAGTCACGCGCCCTTGCGGGCGCCCTTGCGGTCGCGCTGACGGCGACCGCCGGCATCGTCGCGGCGAAGGCCGCGGACGAGGTCATCATCGGGCTCGAGATTCCGCTGTCGCCGCCCGGCGATCCGACGGCGGGGCAGCTCATCCGCCGCGGCGGCGAGCTCGCCGTCGAATACGTCAACACCAAGATGGGCGGCGTCGCCGGCGGCAAGAAGATCGCGCTCGCCGTCGAGGACAGCCAGGGCCGCACCGAGGCGGGCATCGCCGGCTACCGGCGCCTCGCCACCGAGGAGCACGCGGTCGGCGTCACCGGCTTCTTCCACAGCTCGGTCAACATCGCCGTCAACGAGGTCGCGAACGAGATCGGCGTGCCGACCATCGCGACGCAAGCCTCCGCCGCCGAGATCACGGCCAAGCACTACGACATCGCCTTCCGCACCCATGCGATCGACCCGATCCGCGTCGAGGCCTTCCGCGAATTCGTCAAGAAGAAGGGCTTCAAGCGCATCGCCATGGTCGCCGAGACGACCGATTACGGCATCGGCATCTCGGACGAGATGGAGCAGCAGACGAAGGCCGCCGGCGACAAAGTCGAGCTCATGAAGGTGACCTTCGACCATGCGACCACGGATCTGACGCCGCAATTGCTGCAGGTGAAGGCGTTCAAGCCCGACCTCGTCATCAACATCGCCGTCGGCCAGCCGCTCGACCTCATGATCGACCAGGCGACGACGCTCGGCATCCTGCCGCAGACGGCGATGCTCATCTCCTACGACGCGCCGGCGCGGCCGCAATACTGGAAGCTGCACCCGCAGGACGGCAACGGCATCTACTTCATCGCCTACTATTCGCCGAAGGAGAAGCTGTCCGATCTCGGCGACTGGCTGGTCAAGACCTATGAGGAGAAATACAAGGAGCCGCCCATCTACTCGTCCCTCAACGGCTTCGGCGACGTCATGATCCTCGCCCAGGCGGTCGACCAGGCGAAGAGCACCGACCCCAAGGCGGTGGTGAAGGCGCTCGAGACCGGCACCTTCAAGAGCTGGGCCGCCGCGCCCGTGACCTTCCCGGCGGCGAAGGGCGTCTACTGGCACAATTGGTCGCCGCCGATCCTCGTCATCCACTACACCAAGCCCAACGAGGATTGGCGCCAGGCCGAGGTCGTGCTGGAGCATGTCGGCACGGCACCGCAGTGACGCGCCCTCTCCCCGAGGGGAGAGGGATCGGGTTGCACAGTCATCTTGCGTCCTTCGAGATGGCCGCTTCGCGGCCTCCTCAGGATGAGGAACATGGGTGCATGGCAGACCCGACGGACGTCATCCTGAGGAGCGGCCGCGAGGCCGCGTCTCGAAGGACGCAACTCGGCCTGCCCCGAGACTGCCCAGTGTCGCGGCAAGAGCCCGCGCCGTGATGTTCTCCTCCGAGCTCCTCGCCCAGACGCTGATCGCCGGCGTGATGATCGGCGTCATCTACGCGCTGATGGCGCTCGGCATCACCTTCATCTACTCGATCGTCAAGATGATCAACTGGGCGATGGGCGAGTTCTACATGATCGGGAGCTTCGTCCAGTACGCGCTCGTCGTCTATCTCTTGGGACCCGACCTCTGGTGGGTGGCGGCGCCGCTCTCGGCGGCGACGGTCTTCCTCCTCGGCATGGTGATAGAGCCCATTCTCATCAAGCCGATGTTCACGCAGGGCATCGAGCGGCGCGACGATTACGCGACCGTCGTCACCATCGCGCTCCTCCTCCTGCTGCGCAATCTCGCGACGGCGCTCGGCGGCCCCTACCAGCGCAATCCCGGCTCCGACCTGCCGACGGTCATGATCGGGCCGCTCCCCGAGAGCGGCGCGCGCTTTGCAGCCTTCCTCTGCACCCTCCTCGCCCTCGCCCTCTTCTATCTGCTGCTGAAGCGGACCTGGCTCGGCCTCGCCCTGCGCGCGGCGGCGCAGAGCCGGATCGGCGTCGAGACCGCCGGCATCGACATCCTGCGCCTCGATCAGGTGGCCTTCGGCATCGGCGTCGCCCTCGCCGCGATCGCCGGCGCGCTGCTGGCGCCCGTCTTCTTCGTCTTCCCGACGAATGGCGTCGTCACCACGGTGAAAGGCTTCGAGATCATCGTCATCGGCGGGCTCGGCTCGATTCCGGGCGCGCTCGTCGCCGGCATTCTCCTCGGCGTCGTCGAATCGCTGGGCACGGCCTTCATCTCCTCGCCCTACCAGAACGCCTACGGCTTTCTCCTCGTGCTCCTCATCCTGCTGATCCGGCCCTCGGGTCTCTTCGGCGAGCGCGTGCGGCAGGCCTGAGGCGATGGCGGCGCTGCTCGAAACCGCCGGCCTCTCGAAGCGCTTCGGCGGGCTCGTCGCGACGAATGGCGTCGATGTCGCGATCGCGGCGGGCGAGATTCGCGGCCTCATCGGCCCGAACGGCGCCGGCAAGACGACGCTCGTCAACCTCTTGACCGGCCTCTACGCGCCCGATGCCGGCGACATCCGCCTCGCCGGCGAGAGCATCGCCGGGCTCTCGCCCCATCGCATCGCCCGCAAGGGATTGCTGCGCAGCTTCCAGGTGACCCGGCTATTCGGCAATCTGTCGCTGCTCGACAACCTGCTGCTGCCCTATCTCGCGCGCGGCAGCGGCGCCGTCGCCGAGGGCCTGGCGCGGGCGCGCCATTTCCTCGACCTGACGCGCCTCGCCCCGCTCGCCGAGGCGCCGGCGAAGAGCCTCTCCGGCGGGCAGCGGGCGCTGCTCCAGGTCGTCTGCGGCTTCATGGTGCCGGAGCTCAAATGCTACGTGCTCGACGAGCCCTTCGCCGGCATCAACCCCGTCATCAAGGACCGCATCATCGAGCTCATCCTCGCCGACAACGCCGAGCGGGGCACGACCTTCCTCATCGTCAGCCACGAGATGACGGTGATGCGCCGCCTCTGCCCGAAGATCACGGTCATGATCGAGGGGCGCGTCATCGCCGAGGGCACGCTCGAAGAGGTGGCGGCCCGGCGCGACGTCGTCGAGGCCTATCTCGGAAAGACCCTCGCGTGAGCGGCGCCGCCGAGGGCACGCTCCTCGAGATCGAGGATCTGCGCGCCGGCTACCAGCGCGGCGTCGAGATCCTGCAAGGCCTGTCGCTCGCGGTGCCGGCGGGCAGCCTGACCCTCGTCATCGGCCCCAACGGCGCCGGCAAATCGACCTTGCTGCGCACGATCTTCGGCTTCCTGAAGCCGCTTTCCGGCGCCATCCGCTTCCGCGGCGCGCCGATCGGCGGCTTGCGGCCGTACCGCGTCAAGGCGCATGGCATCGGCTTCGTGCCGCAGGAGATCAACACCTTCCCGCAGCTCACCGTCGCCGAGAACCTGCAGATGGGGGGCTGGACGCTCAGGCGCGACCGCAAGCTGCTGGCCGAGCGCATGGAGAAGGTCTATGCGACCTTTCCCGCCCTCGCCGAGCGGCGCGGCAAGCGCGCGGGCGAGCTCTCGGGCGGCCAGGGGCGCCAGCTCTCGGTGGCGCGCGAGATGATGACGGAGCCCGCCCTCCTCCTCGTCGACGAGCCGACCGCGGGGCTCGCCCCCAACCTCGTCGGCCAGGTCTACGAGCTGCTGGCGACGGCGCGGCGGGCGACGGGGGCGACCATCCTCCTCGTCGACCAGAACATCGAGGACGCGATCCCGCATGCCGACCGCGTCTATATGGTCAATCTCGGCCGCATCAAGGCGTCGGGACCGGCGCGCGAGTTCGGCGCCGAGCGCGTGCGCCAGCTCATCCAGGAATGCCTCCTCGGATGAAGCGGCAGCTCTTCGCCCTCGTCGATTGGCGCCGCCTCGTATTGGTCGCCGCGGCGCTCACGGCGCCGCTCCTTCTCCTGCCGCTCGTCGCCGACGCCTATGCGCTGCATGTCCTGACGATCAGCCTCTACTACGTCATCCTTGCCGCGAGCTGGAACCTCCTTGCCGGCGTCACCGGCCAGTTCTCGCTGGCGCATCAGGCCTTCGCCGCCATCGGCGGCTACGGCTCGGGCCTCCTCGTCCGCCATCTCGGCGCGCCGCTCTGGGCGAGCATGCCGTTCGGCGTGGCGCTGGCGGCGCTGCTCGGCTTCGCGCTCGGCCGCATGGTGCTGAAGATGCGCGCCATCTATCTCGCCATCGCGACCTGGGCCTTCGCCGAGACGATCCATATTCTCCTGACCGCCGCCTACCGCTTCACGCGCGGCGAGCTCGGCCTCACCGTGCCGGCCCTCTACCGCAGCGCCGGGCCGGCGGCCTATTACTACACCTTCCTTGTCCTCGCCCTCGTCTCGGTGCTGGCCATGTACCTCGTCGTGCGCTCGCCCATGGGCTTCTTCATGTGCGCCATCAAGGACGACGAGCTGCGCGCCCAGAGCTTCGGCGTCGATACCGTCCGCGTGAAGACGGCGGTCTTCACCCTGACCAGCGCCTTCGCCGGGCTCGCCGGCGCCTTCTACGCCCATTACACGCTGGTGCTGAGCCCGCAGATGGCCGATTTCAGCGAAATGGCGAAGCTCATCATCATGGTCGTGGTGGGCGGGCTCGGCTCCTTCGCCGGGCCCCTCATCACGGCGGCGCCGATCCAGATCCTGACGACCTATCTCGAGAAGTACGGCGAGTGGGACATGGTCATCTACGCCGTGCTGGTCATCGCCTTGATGCGCAGCTATCCGGGCGGCCTCGCCGCCCTCGCCGGCGAGCTGCGCGGCCGCCTCGCGCCATCGCGCCCCCGGCATGCTGCGCCCAAGCACCCCCTCCCCGACCCTCCTCCGTAAAGGGGGGAGCGCGTCGGAATGCCGAGGCGCCGTTCAGAAGCCGATGAGAAGCATGTCGAGCGCGTTCATGATGGCCGCATGCTGGTGAGCCAAAGAGCCGACGCGGCGTCGCAGCTCCGATTTCGGTATCGATGCCATGAATTGCGTCAGCATCACCCAATTCTCGCCGCCGATTTCGAAGACAGGGTTGAGACCCTTCGCGGCTCGCGGCGCGTCACTCTCTTTCAACAGCGGCACGACGACGCGGGTCGAGAGATCGCTCATCAGGTCGGCCTGAACATCGAGCACGTAGCCGGAGCCCGACCCGATCTCGAACACCTCGAAGCGCGCCATCAGAATTGCCGGAACCGCGCCAAGGGCAGGCCATGGCGCTCGACATAGGCATTCGAGGCCTCGATCGCTTCCTTGTTCTCCACCCGCCAGCGCGCCGCACGTTCCATCGCGACCTGCATCGCAATACCACGCTCGCAGGCCCGCGAGATATTGATACCGAGCTCCCGCGCCTCATCGAGGAGGGAGGCGTTCAAGGTCACGTTCGTCGCCCGCCGCGGCGCGCTCTCTCGGGCAGCGATCATGAGGTCGAGTCGAGTCACGGGCGGATCGCTCATAGCGCGGCTCCTCACAAAACCATACGCAAGAATATGCGCATGACTGCTGCGCATGTCAAGCAAACCGCCCCACGCGGAACGGGGCGATATCGACGGAAGGCGGGCGACCGGCGACAAGGTCGGCGACGAGGCGGCCGGTCATGGCGCCGCAGGCGAGGCCGACATGGCCGTGGCCGAAGGCGTAGATGGCGTTCGGGTGGCGCGTGGCGGGGCCGATCACCGGCAGGGAATCGGGAAGGCTCGGACGGAAGCCCATCCACAGCGAGAGGCGCTCCTCCGGCACCTCTGGCGGCAGGCCTGGGAACATCGCGCGCGCCTGCTTCAGCAGCATCCGGGCGCGGCGCCAGTCGGGCGGCGCCTCGAGGCCGGCAAACTCGACCGTGCCGGCCATGCGCAGCCCCGTCTCCATCGGCGTCGCCACGAACTTGCCCTCGGCCGAGCTCACCGGCATGCGCGGCACCACCTCGGGATCGCGGAGGACGATGTGGTAGCCGCGCTCGGTGTCGAGCGGCACCTTGTCGCCGAGCGCGGCCGCGAAAGGCTTCGACCAGGCGCCGGCGGCGACGACGACGCGGTCGGCCTTGTGGATGCCGCCTTCGCTGCGCACCGCCGACACCTTGCCGCCGGCGAACTCGAAGCCGAAGGCGCGTTCGCGCAGCACGCGCCCGCCATTGCGCACCAGCGCCTCGGCGAGGCTCTTGACGAGGCGGTGCGGATTGCCGACATGGCCGTTCTCGGCGACGAAGCGGCCGCGGCGATAGGCGCGCGACAGGCTCGGCTCCATCTGCCGGAGCTCGTCCTCGCCGAGGTCGTCGACGGTGACGCCGTTGCGCCGCCGCAGCTCCATCGCGGCGGTGTCCTTGGCGAAGCTCGCCTCGCTCTGATAGACCCAGAGATGGCCGGCGCGGTGAATGAGGTCCGCGGCGCCGGCGTCCCGCGCCAGCGACAAGTAGGCATCGACGGACGGAGCAAGGAGGCTGCGCAACGCCCGCGCCTGCGCCTCCACCTTGGCCGGCTCTCCCGCGCGGATGAAGCGCCAGAGCCAGGGCGCGATCACCGGCAGGTAGCGCCAGCGGATGACGAGCGGCCCTTCGGGATCGAGCAGCCAGCGCGGCACGCTCGACAGCATGCCCGGCATCGACATCGGCACGACGGAGGAGCCGTTGAGGCAGCCGGCATTGCCGAAGGACGCGCCCTCGCCGGGTCCGCCGGGATCGATGACGGTGACGCGGTGCCCGTCGCGCTGCAGGAAGCTCGCCGCCGCCATGCCGACCACCCCGGCGCCGATGACGACGACCTGCAACCCCGTTCCCTCGGCCATGCCTTCCCCCTTGCAGTTGGCCGTCGACTCTACAATCCTGGCCGCGAGAAGCACCAGGGGCGCCAGACCCCGAGGGCTCGGACACCGAGGGGGAGGCGTGGCGTGGCGGGGCTCTTTTTCGAGGATTTCGCCGTCGGCCAGACCTTCGAGCACGGGCTGCGCCGCACCATCACCGAGGCGGACAACACGCTCTTCTCGGTCATGACCATGAATCCGCAGCCGCTGCATCTCGACGCGGAGTTCGCAGCGGGGACGGAGTTCGGCCAGCGCCTTGTCAACAGCCTTTTCACCTTGGGGCTGATGATCGGCCTCACCGTCGCCGACACGACGCTCGGCACGACGATCGCCAATCTCGGCATGAGCGAAGTGCGCTTCCCGAAGCCAGTCTTCCACGGCGACACGCTGCGCGCGGTGACGAGAGTGCTCTCGATCCGCGCCAGCAAGTCGCGGCCCGAGGCGGGCCTCGTCGAGTTCGAGCATGTCGCCATCAACCAGCGCGGCGAGACCGTCGCCAGCTGCAAGCGGATGGCGCTGATGAAGCGGCGCGAGGCGCCGGCGTGAGGTCGCTCCTCTTCGTCCCCGGCGACAGCGAGAAGAAGCTCGCGAAAAGCCTCGGCTCGGGCGCCGATATCCTCATCCTCGATCTCGAAGATTCGATCGCGCCCGGCCGCAAGGATGCGGCGCGGCGCATCACCCGCGGCTTTCTCGACGCGCAGGCGGAGCGGCGCCGGCAGCTCTTCGTTCGCGTCAACCCGCTCGCCTCGGGCCTCGTCCTCGCCGATCTCGCGGCCATTGTCGGCGGCCGCCCCGACGGCATTGTCCTGCCGAAGGCGGAAGGTGGCGAGAGCGTCAAGACCCTCGCCCACTACCTCTCGGCTCTCGAAGCGCGCGAGGGCGTCGCCGCGGGATCGATCCGCATCCTGCCCATCGCCTCCGAGACCGCCGCCGCCGTCTTCGCCTTCGAGAGCTATGCCGGGTCGAGCGCCCGGCTCTGCGGCCTCATGTGGGGCTGCGAGGATCTGGCGGCGGCCGTCGGCGCCACGGAGAACCGCCATCCCGACGGGAGCTATCCGCCGCCCTTCGAGCTCGCGCGCTCGCTCTGCCTCTTTGCCGCCGCCGCGGCGGGGGTCGAGGCGATCGACACGGTTTTCCCCGATTTCCGCGACGGCGATGGCCTCGAGCGCGAGGCGCGCGCCGCCGAGCGCATCGGCTTCACCGGGAAGGCGGCGATTCATCCGGGCCAGGTCGAGGCGATCAACCGCATCTTCACGCCGGATGCCGCCGCGATCGCCCATGCGAAGCGGGTGGTCGCGGCGTTCGCCGCCGCGCCCGAAGCGGGCGTCGTCGGGCTCGAGGGCAAGATGCTCGACCGGCCGCATCTTGTCGCCGCCGAACGGGTGTTGCGGCGCGCCGGCGCCTCATGAGCACGGCCGCGCGCAGCTTCGGCGAGCGCCTGCGCTGGTGGCGGGGGCGCCGCGGCCTCGCGCAGCTCGACCTCGCCCTCACGGCCGAGACCTCGCAGCGCCATCTGAGCTTTCTCGAATCGGGGCGCGCGGCGCCGAGCCGCGAGATGGTGCTGCGCCTCTCGGCGGCGCTCGACCTGCCGTTCCGCGAGCAGAATGCGCTGCTGCTCGCCGCCGGCTTCGCCCCGGCCTGGCGCGAGCGCGACATAGCCGCGCCGGAATTCGCCGCCGTCAACCGCGCCCTCGATTTCATCCTGGCCCAGCAGGAGCCCTACCCCGCCCTCGTCATCGACCGCCGCTGGAACCTGCTGCGCGCCAATCGAGGCGCGGGCCGGCTCGTCGAATTCCTCGCCGGCGGCACGCCGCCCGCCGCGGGCCGGGTCAATCTCGCCGTCCAGCTCGTCGCGCCCGAGGGCTTGCGGCCTTATATCGTCAACTGGCAAGAGGTCGCGCTGCACATGGTGCGCAGCGTCCATGCCGATGCGCTCGCCGATGGCAGCGCGGAAACCGCCGAGCTCTTGCGCCGACTCCTCGCCTTCCCCGACGTCCCTTCGCTGGCGCAGCTGCCGCCGCTCGAGGACGGCGCACCGGTCCTTGCCATGCATTTCCGCCGCGACGGCATCTCGCTTCAGCTGTTCACGACGATCGCGACGCTCGGCACGCCGCAGGATGTGACCTTGCAGGAGATCCGCATCGAAAGCTTCTTCCCG